>OCPN01000001.1_pt1 | contig 407459 bp, 365 predicted proteins | sample 1476971 | NCBI WGS metagenome assembly OCPN01 (sample SAMEA2580251, study PRJEB22360) | human gut metagenome | biome: human gut; feature: human-associated habitat; material: faeces | place: Denmark | collected 2008/2010
TGTGATCTTATTAATACGTAGCTTTTACTAACCTTGTAATTGATTTCGCATAATGTATATTATGTTAAATTAAACATATAAATATGTCACAAATCAATATAGGTGACTATCCTATTTCATGCATTACTCAAAATAAGGTGATTTTGGGATTATGGATATAAAAGAAATAAATGTATGTCTTTGTGATGGAATAATTAAATTGGAATGAAATTTTAAGATAACGCTACGTGAATTCTGAATACAATTGCGTACATCAATTCTGCAGATTTCATCATTCTTGATCTGATAATGAGAATTTATTTTACATATGTTACATAAATGAGAATAATTAACATTGATTTCTACTTTATTATTAGTGGCTTATAAAAAAATATTTAAAAAAACACTTGACCATTCTCATTTGCGAGATTAAAATGCACACCGATGACAAGTTAAGCAGTCTTGTTTTTATTTTTAATCTCTACTTAATAAGGAAAGGAGTTGGTTTATGCTTAATAAAGCAATCGCAGATAAGTTAAATGAACAAATCAATTTAGAGTTCTACTCTTCTAATGTTTATTTACAAATGAGTTCTTGGTGTAGCAAACACGGTTATGAAGGTGCTGCAGCATTTTTACTTCGTCATGCTGATGAAGAATTAGAACACATGCAAAAATTATTCAAATATGTGAGTGAAACAAGTGGTATGCCACTTTTAGGTAAAATTGATGCACCTAAAAATGACTACAAATCACTTAAAGAAGTGTTTGAAACCACACTTGAACACGAAAAATTCATTACTTCTAAAATTAATGAATTAGTTGAAGTAACATTTGCAAACAAAGACTATTCTACTTTTAACTTCTTACAATGGTACGTTGCAGAACAACACGAAGAAGAAAAATTATTCAATAGCATTATTGATAAATTTAACTTGGTGGGTGAAGACGGTCGTTCGCTTTACTTTATCGATCGTGATTTAGCAACATTATAATTTTAAAAGGAGAATACAAAATGTTATCATCAAACGTAATCAAATTATTAAATGATCAAATGAACCTTGAGTTCTACTCTTCAAACCTTTACTTACAAATGAGCGCATGGTGCGAACAAAACGGTTTTGAAGGTGCAGCTAAATTCTTATCAGCTCATGCTGCAGAAGAAATGCAACACATGCGTAAATTATTTACTTATTTAAATGAAACAGGTGCATTAGCGGTAATCACAGTAATTGAAGCGCCTGCGCATGAGTACAAATCATTAAAAGAAATCATTGAATTAACTTATGAACACGAAAAACTGATCACAAGTAAAATCAATGAATTAGTGGGTAAAACTTTTGAAGAAAAAGACTACTCTGCATTCAATTTCTTACAATGGTATGTTGCAGAACAACACGAAGAAGAGAAATTATTCAGCGGTATTTTAGACAAATTAAATCTTCTTGGCGAAGATGGCAAAGGCTTATTCTTAATCGATAAAGATTTAGGTAACCTTGCTGGTCAAACTGCTTAATTAGATAATCATAAAGCTTAGTAGAAATACTAAGCTTTTATTTTACTCATAAATTGTGACAACGTATCAAATTGTTTTAAACTACCCTTTATCTTTGAATACAAGTTGATGAAATTTAAAACAACCACACGTTTTTAATGAAATTTTACTTGCAACGAAGTAAGATAAACGTATAATTCAGAACAACCCAAATGCCTGGGTGGCGAAATTGGTAGACGCAGCGGATTCAAAATCCGCCGGTGAATAACCGTGTCGGTTCGAGTCCGACCCTAGGCACCATATTATAATCCTCGTTCATTGGACGGGGATTTTTATTTTGGATGTTCATAAATAAATCAATTATTTACAAATATTTTAGTGAAATGTTTTAAACTATTTTCATATCCTTGGCTACCTATTGTTGCATGTTTATACATTCATTACGCTAAAATTACGCCAATTTATAAGCTAAAAACTACTTCTGCTTAGTCTTCATTAAAAATTCTTTTAAATCACTAATAGATTGATTTCTATTATTTAAATCTACTACCTCTGAAACTCGGTCAAAGCGAAAAGTTAGGTACATTTCTCTAAGAAAGCAAAAACCATAAAAGTAATTTTGCTCAAGATCAAAACAACGAACTTCAACAGCCCTATATTCAGTGGTGCCACTTTCAGGTGTGTAATACATTAAAATTAATGCTTTTGTCCTAATGCTTGTTTTGCGTTCATACCAATCAGGTAATTCAAATGTATCACAGTCTTCCATGGCTTGTCTGTCGATATACACCTTTTGATCTGGCGTCTCAACTCTAACATCCACCATATAGGTTTTACCTGAAGGACCTTTAAGTTTCTTATAAATTAAATCACTTTCTGATTCATATTGCTGGATTAACCTTTCTAGTTGCTCTTCCTCTATACTAAGTATTTTTCCATATTTTGATTGTTTTACTCTTGAAGTATTTGCTGCTTTAATTTCTTTTACTGCTACTTTAAATAAACTTGAAAAGAATCCCATAATCTTTCTCCTTATACTTTAAATTCTTTAATGATACAGCTAAATAGAGAAATAATTTTTGATATACTTCACAAAGTTAAATATTCACTATAACTAAACTACATTGATATGGACCTATGTCAAAACAATCTAATCAACCAACAATTGGCACTTCTAGCTTATGTGATATAATACACGACGGGTTCAATCCTAAAATTTTTTAGAGCCATTGTTATACAAGATTACCCCAAAATCCAATTTCATTTTTCCATTTGCGTGTAAAACAAGTGGCACCACTGATTTTAATAAGCTCTGAAGCTAATTCAGGGCTTTCTTTATTAGCTAAAGTAATTAATATGACAGAACAAAACCAAGATAAAAAACAAACTTATAATTTTAATAAACTGCAAAAACGTCTTCGCCGTAATGTTGGCAATGCAATTGCTGATTTTGGCATGATTGAAGAGGGTGATAAAGTAATGGTTTGTCTTTCAGGTGGTAAAGACAGCTATACACTTCTTGATATTTTGTTGAATTTACAACAAAGTGCCCCGATTAAATTTGATATCGTTGCAGTTAATTTAGACCAAAAACAACCAGGTTTTCCTGAGCATGTTTTGCCTGAATATCTGCAAAGTATTGATGTGGATTATAAAATCGTTGAAGAAAATACTTATGGCATTGTAAAAGAGAAAATTCCAGAAGGTAAAACAACTTGCTCTCTCTGCTCTCGCCTACGCCGCGGTATTTTATACCGTACAGCAACCGAACTTGGCGCAACAAAAATTGCACTAGGTCACCATCGTGATGATATGTTGGCCACCCTGTTTCTGAACATGTTCTATGGTGGAAAATTAAAATCGATGCCACCGAAATTAATTTCTGATGACGGCAAGCAAATCGTGATTCGTCCATTGGCTTATTGTAAAGAAAAAGATATTGAAAAATATGCTGTAGCCAAAGAATTTCCAATTATTCCTTGTAATTTATGTGGTTCTCAGCCTAATTTACAACGTCAAGTTGTGAAAGAAATGCTGAATACTTGGGACCGTCAATATCCTGGACGTTTAGAAACCATGTTTAGCGCGATGCAAAATATTACGTTGTCACACTTATGTGACCCTAAACTCTTCGATTTCAAAGGCATTAAACATGGTCAATCACTTGATGGCATTGAAGGGGATACCGCATTTGATGAAGAACGCATCGAACCAATGAAATTTGATGATGAAGATGCGTCTGACTACTCCGATAACGAAATGATCAGCTTTAAAGAAGTGAATTAATATGATTACCGTGCAAGGAAAACAAATCGAAACGGACGCTTTTGGCTATTTACTTAATATTGCTGATTGGAATGAAGATGTAGCAAGACACATCGCTCAGCTAGAAGGTGTAGAACTGAACGAAGCTCACTGGGAAGTAATTTATTTTGTGCGTGATTTTTACCAAGAATATAACACCTCCCCTGCAATTCGGATGCTAGTAAAAGCCATGTCAGAAAAATTAGGGGTCGACAAAGGTAATAGCCGCTATTTACAACGACTCTTCCCTGACGGACCAGCTAAGCAAGCAACCAAATTGGCGGGTCTGCCAAAACCAGCTAAATGCTTATAAAATAACGTAACCGCACGATAAAGTGCGGTTATTTTTTTACTTAAATTCTAGTCAAATGGATTAATTACGGTTACTCGTTAAGCAAAGAAAATGCCGAGCAAATCTTAAAAGGTTTATCACCTCTTAAGTAGTATTTTCATTTGAAGCATTTATCGTTATAATGTACGTTCTTTTTTAACTCAAACATAAGGAAATACTTGATGAAAATTAGTGCAAGAAACCAACTTAAAGGTACTGTAAAATCAATCGAAACTGGTTCTGTGAACGCAATCGTACACATTGATATCGGTAACGGTAACGTAATTTCTTCTACCATCTCTATCGATGCAGTAAAAGAATTAGGTTTAGCAGTTGGTAAAGAAGCATATGCGATTATCAAAGCAACTTCTGTAATGGTTGGTGTTGAATAATCTCAACTGAACTGTTCAGAATTCTCTATAACCGCGCTTTAAAGTGCGGTTATTTTTTTGTCTTTTTTCTCCCAATTCTCTTCATACTCTCCTCAAAATGCATTTTATCCTTAACTAAAATGAAATAATCTTTATGCAACCTTTTCATTTATTGACTATTGATTAATTATTTAGTATAATATTCAGATATTATCAATTTCTAGTTAATAATCTAATTTCAGATTATTCTGTTAAACTTAGGAGAGAAAATGACAAATCAACGTTTTATTACCATTTTAGGCTATATCGCAACATTTACTTCAGTTTGTATGTATGTTTCTTACTTGCAACAAATTGGTCTAAATTTATCTGGTCAAAAAGGTGGCTGGTTACAACCTTTTGCTACGACAATCAACTGTAGTTTATGGGTAGCTTATGGCTTGTTGAAAGAAAAACGCGATCTGCCTATTTCATTAGCAAATGCGCCTGGTGTCGTACTTGGTTTGATTACTTTCGTTACCGCCTTATAACACTATAAAACCTCATACAAAAAAGACCGCACTTTTTAGAAATCTTAAAGTGCGGTCTTTTTATTTATTAATTTAATTCATTTAAAACCTGAAAATTATGAAGTTGTGTAATTTAAAATTCTATTGCATTCTATATTTGAACAGACGTTTAGACGTCTAAACCAAACAAAACAATAGAAGGATTAATTATGACAACATTTCATTTGGCTGGATTTCCGCGTGTAGGCGCAAAGCGTGAACTTAAATTTGCTCAAGAGCGTTACTGGCGTGGCGAAATTGTGGAAGCAGATTTATTAGATATTGCAAAAAGATTACGTGAACTTAACTGGCAACACCAAGCCAAGGCAAATGCCGATTTTGTCGCGGTGGCTGATTTCACACTTTACGATCACATTTTAGATTTACAAGTAGCAACAGGTGCAATTCCTGCTCGCTTTGGTTTCGATAGCCAAAACTTAACACTCGATCAATATTTCCAGTTGGCGCGTGGCAATAAAACCCAATTTGCGATTGAAATGACAAAATGGTTCGATACCAACTACCATTATCTTGTACCAGAATTCCATAAAGAAACACAATTTAAAGCAAATCCAACACATTATGTGACACAAATTCGTGAAGCTAAAGCGCTTGGATATCAAGTGAAACCAACAATCGTTGGTCCACTCACCTTCCTTTGGTTAGGTAAAGAAAAAGGTGCGACATTTAATCGCTTTGATTTATTAGCACAACTCGTGCCGGTTTATGTTGAAATCTTAAATGCATTAGCTACAGAAGGTGTGGAATACATTCAAATTGATGAACCTGCTCTCACCTTAGATTTACCGGCAGAATGGATTGCGACTTATAAAGCGGTTTACGCCACTTTTGCTGAACAAGTGAAAGCGAAATTATTGCTTGCGACTTATTTTGGTTCTGTGGCAGAGCATGCTGATTTGTTAAAAGCCTTACCTGTTGCAGGTTTACATATTGATTTAGTACGTGCACCTGAACAGCTTGCTACCTTTGCGGATTATGACAAAATCTTATCTGTAGGCATCATTGATGGCCGTAATATTTGGCGTGCAAACTTGAATCAAGTGTTAGATGTGGTTGAACCATTAAAAGCGAAATTAGGTGATCGTTTGTGGATTGCGCCAAGCTGCTCTCTCCTCCATACACCTTATGATTTAGAGGTTGAAACGCAACTCCAAGCCAATAAGCCTGAACTCTATCAATGGTTGGCTTTCACGTTACAAAAAATTCAAGAATTACGTATTATTAAGACCGCACTAGAACAAGGTCGTGAAGCCGTTCAAGCCGAATTAGCTGCATCTCAAGCCGCTGCGGATGCACGTAAAAACTCGCGTGAAATTCACCGCACTTGCGTGGCAGAACGCTTAGCAAATCTACCGAAAAATGCCGACCAACGTAAATCGCCATTTGCGGAACGCATTAAATTACAAAATGCATGGTTAAATTTACCACTTCTGCCAACCACGAATATTGGTTCTTTCCCACAAACGACAGCCATTCGTCATGCTCGTGCAGCCTTCAAAAAAGGTGAACTCAGCTTATCTGATTATGAAGCTGCTATGAAAAAAGAAATTGAATTTGTTGTACGTGAGCAAGAAAAATTAGACTTAGATGTATTGGTACATGGCGAAGCAGAACGTAACGACATGGTGGAATATTTCGGCGAACTACTTGATGGTTTTGCTTTCACCAAATTCGGTTGGGTACAAAGTTATGGTTCACGTTGTGTAAAACCACCAGTGATTTATGGTGATGTCACTCGCCCAGAACCCATGACGGTACGTTGGTCACAATATGCTCAAAGCCTAACAAATAAAGTAATGAAAGGCATGCTGACAGGTCCGGTGACGATCTTACAATGGTCTTTCGTGCGTAACGATATTTCTCGTGAAATAGTCTGCAAACAAATTGCGGTAGCGCTTTCTGATGAAGTATTAGATTTAGAAAAAGCAGGTATCAAAGTGATTCAAATTGATGAGCCGGCTATTCGTGAAGGTTTACCGTTAAAACGTGCAGATTGGGATGCGTATTTGAAATGGGCAGGCGAAGCCTTCCGTTTAAGTTCAATGGGTTGCCAAGATGATACCCAAATTCATACGCACATGTGTTATTCCGAATTTAACGACATTCTACCCGCTATTGCAGCCTTAGATGCCGATGTCATCACTATCGAAACCTCGCGTTCTGACATGGAATTACTCACCGCATTTGGTGATTTCAAATACCCGAATGATATTGGTCCTGGCGTATATGACATTCATAGTCCACGTGTACCTGCGGCTGAAGAAATTGAACATCTTCTTCGCAAAGCATTACAAGTGGTGCCGAAAGAACGTTTATGGGTAAACCCAGACTGTGGTTTGAAAACACGTGGTTGGCCAGAAACAATTGCAGCATTAAAAGTGATGGTTGATGTCACGAAAAAATTACGTGCTGAATTAGCATAAAATCAGTAAAAAGAAAGGCGAACATGAGAGATTATCTCTGTTCGCCCTTTCTTTTAGTCCAAAAACCAATTCATTTTTGACCGCACTTACAAGCTAATATATTCCATTTTCATCTTGCAGAGACTCTTCAATAACTGCTCTGCCATCTTGCGGTGACTTAAACGCAACGGTTTCTCTGCAAATACCACTCGCTCAATTTTTGATACATCCAATTGATTTAAGTAAGCAAAATTAATTGCTGTTTGCATAGCCGGTAAGCTTGGGTTAAATGCTGCATTTTCTGCATATCGACCACAAATCATTTCCCCATTTTTAAATAAAATGCCAACACCATGAGGGCTTTTAGAATAAGGTGAATGTGCTCGGTTTGCCCCTAAAATCGCTTTATTTGCCACTTCATCTTCTGTCGTCAAAGTGAAACCTTGTTCTTCTTTGTTTAATAGAAGCAAATCAACACCTAAATCTTTCGGGCCGAAGCTATCGGGTAAATATTGAGGAAGTGGATTATTTTGGCTGTGTGGTAAATGAATTTTTAAATCTTGTGCTTGATAAAGCTCATTCATAAATTGACGGCAGTGACCGCAAGGCGTGTAATTCACCACGATATCCGTGATGCGAGGCTCATTACGTAACCATGCATGGCTAATCGCACTTTGTTCAGCATGGATGGTTTGAGCCATACTACTACCCTTAAATTCTTGATTCGCACCAAAGTAAAAATCACCACTTTCACCAATCGCAATCGCTCCAACATGAAATTCTGAAATGGGTGTATGGCTATAACAAGCCGCTACAGGCAAAAGCGTCAAACCTAATTGAACAGGCGTAAGCTTAAATTCATCACAAATTGACCGCACTTTTTCAGCAGGTAAAAAACCTTTCCATTCTTGTTCTTCTAACGCAGAAAGAATTGCATTTGAAAGTGGCGAATCGGTTAATGCTTGTTGAATTTTTTGTTGCATATTAAATCTCCTTATTTTTATATGCCCATTCTACGCTATTTGGAGGAACTCCACCGCAAAATGATCACATAATGCAAATATGCTTAATCATTAATTATCTTTTATAAACTCAGGCGAAATGTAATCTGATAACCAGACTTTTTCATTGCCAATATAAAATTTGGCACCCTTAGATTGTGCTAGTTCTGTATCAATTATCAGAAGAATTGTCTCTCCTTTTTTTCTATTTCCAACCAATGTTGCTGTCTCAACATCCTCAGATAAATGTACATATTGACGAGACATCGGCTTCAATCCATTTAATTTAATATTATCTAAATAATTTATACTTGTCCCATGGTATAAATACTTTGGTGGATAACCAATTTCTTTAGAAATTTTCATTGGAATTGAATGACCATAGAAAGCTCTTATTTTGCCATTTTTAATCTCATGTCTTTTCTTTTCCGATAAGTCGATCATTTTAACTAGATCGTCTTCAGTTAACGTATTCCATTTTTCATCACTATTTCTAAATGATGAAATTAATTGCCCGACGGAAACCCAACCTTCAGAATCCAGTTCTAATTCATATTCCCATGGCGCATGACGAAGCGCATAGGAAACTTCTTTACTTAAATTTAAATAGTCCATTTTAATACTCTTTTGCACTTTTAATTTCTTCTGCTAACCACTCATCAAAATCCTTACATTCATATTTATTGGCTTCATTACCAAGATCATGAACATAAACTCTCGGATTTCCAGAGTAATCCGTTAATTTGAAACAAGCTGCCCAATCTCCATCTCTAGCGAATGATATTAAATCAGCTACACCTGTCAGTTTTTCTATTGCTTTACTATAAAGATAAACACTGTCCTCTATCTCTGAATTCTCATAATCAGGATCTTCAAACCACCAAGGAAAATATTCCAATTCATTTATCTTTTCCATATTACTTGATAAATCAATATAAGACTGAGGAAACTTAAAGTTTTCAGGTAATTGTTCTTTAGGATATAAATTAAATTTAGTTTGCATAATTGCTCCGCAATTACAATTCATCAGTAAAAATAAGTAATCTTTTATCTAAGTTTTCAAGTCTATGCAAGAAAAATCATAAAAAAATAACCGCACTTCAAAAGTGCGGTCATAAATTAAGATATTTTATTCACTCGTTTTATAACAACGATGGCGCAACACCGAGTAATTTTCTTGTGTAATCCACTGTTGGGTGGTTGAAAATATCTTCAGTGCTACCGGTCTCCAAAATTTGACCGCCGTACATCACAACAATACGGTCAGATACTTGGCGTACGGTTTGGATATCGTGAGAGATAAACACCATGGCAAGATTGAGTTCTTTTTTCAAGTCTGCCAATAGGTTTAATACCTGAGCGCGAACGGATACGTCTAATGCAGAAGTTGGCTCATCCGCAACAATCAGTTTTGGATTCAGCGCTAAAGCACGTGCAATGGCCACACGTTGTTTTTGCCCGCCCGATAAACGGGTTGGTTCAACTTGTGCCGCAGAACGTGGTAAACCGACGCGAGAAAGCAAGTCATACACACGTTTTTCCCGTTCATGAGGTTGTAACACATTGTGAATATCCATTGGGTCACGCAAAATATCCAACACTTTCATACGAGGATTCAGTGCTGTTGCAGGGTCTTGGAAAATGACGGACACTTGGCGACCAAATTGTTTTCTCGCTTCTGAGCTGCCATATTGCATTTGTAAACCGTTGAATTTCACTAAACCTGATGTTGGTTTAAGAAGGCCAATAATCACATTGGCTAAGGTAGATTTCCCGCAGCCAGATTCCCCAACTAAACCTATTGTTTCCCCCGCTTTGATGCCAAGACTCACATTGTTCACCGCAGTGAATTTTTTACGTCCAAACAATGAACCGTCGCGAGAAGGAAATTGCACCACGATATTTTCTAAATCGATGATGTTTTGTTCTTTAATGACTTTAATACTACTGCTCATATTATGCTCCTTTCGCTTCCGTTACAGGCTTAGCTAGATGAGAAGCCCACAAGTGAGACGGCTCGCCTTCCACAGCGGTTAATACCAATTTTTGATTCGGATTTGCATCTGGTCGTAATGAACGACTTGCGAAACGGTCACCTGTAGCAAAATCGTAAGGTGATGGTACGCTGCCCGGAATTTGATATAAGCGTTTCGCACGCACTTCGGTTGAAAGTACAGAACCCAATAAGCCACGTGTATATTCATGAGTTGGATTGGCAAGTAATAAGGATGTTGGTGCCATTTCAACTACTTGTCCTGCATACATTACCGTAATGTGGTGAGCTAATTGAGCAACTAATGCTAAATCGTGGCTAACAAACACCATCGCGAAACCCAGTTTTTCACGTAATTCATTCAGTAATTTCACTACTTCTGCTTGAACGGTTACGTCTAATGCGGTTGTTGGCTCATCCGCAATCAATAATTTCGGCTCACGAGTTAATGCCATTGCAATTACCACACGTTGACGTTGACCACCAGAGAGCTCATGCGGATAACGGTTCAACACTTTTTCAGGATCAAGGTGTACCCATTCCAACAATTTTTCTGCGGTATGGTGGCTGCCACGTTTAATGAGCTGTGCCATTTGATCTTTAATACGCATTGATGGGTTTAACGCACTTAAAGAGTCTTGGTAAATCATCGCAATTTCAGAACCACGCAATTCACTTAAATTGTTAGAATTGAGCAAGCTGTGTTGTTTACCACTGCGGTCGGTGAAAAGCACTTCTCCAGTGATTTTTGCTGTTTTTGGTAACAAGCCCATGATAGAGAATGCTGTAATGGATTTACCACAACCAGACTCACCCACTAACCCCATGGTTTCGCCTTCGTTTACAGTGAAGCTAATGTTATCAACTAATGGAATTTCACCATAACGATTCGGGAAACGAATAGATAAGTTTTTCACTTGTAAAATCGGTTTTGCATTTGGATCTAATTGCATACGATTCGTACGTGTGATTTCTTTTTCATGTAATTTGAGTAAGTAACGTTTTAATGCAAGACCTTCAGAAAGCGCTTCTTGTACGTCAGTAGAAAGACGTTCATCTGATTTGCCTTCTGGTTTTTTACCGCCTTTTAAGCGCGGGTTAACCAATGCATCAGTAAGACCTTCCGCTAAGATATTTAAGGCTAATACGGTTAAAAGAATCATCACACCAGCAAAGGTTGTCGCCCACCATGCACCGTTTAATACGATGTTACGACCTTCAGAAAGGATATTACCCCATGAAGGATGTGGTGGTTGTACACCAGCGCCTAAGAAAGAAAGCGAGGCTTCGAATACAATAGCATCAGCCACCATTACGGTTGCAAAAACTAAAACCGGTGCTGCTGTATTGCGTACAACGTGTTTGAGAAGAATATAAGTACGGCTACCACCAATAACGCGTTCAGCACGCACATAGTCTTCATCCCATTGTGATACCACGTTCGCACGAACCACTCGAGCAAGTTGCGGAGTATAAACCACGGCAATGGTGATGATAATGACCGGTACAGAGTTACCAAAGGTTGCTAATAACACTGCCGCTAATGCGATACCCGGGAAGGCCATTAAAATATCCATTAAGCGCATGATAATTTCATTGCCCCATTTCTCGGATGTCGCTGCCGTTGCACCTAAAATACTACCGAAAATAATGGCACAAGCTACCGCACCTAAACCGATAAATAAGGACGTTTGGGCACCGTACACAATACGAGAGAAAATATCACGACCAAGTCGATCAGTCCCAAACCAATATTCCGCACTTGGAGCTCGCATACGTGCGATCACTTCTAATGGATCATGTGTTGCGACCCAAGGGGCAAACACCGCCACTAAAGCAACGAAAACTAAGAATAATAATGAAATTTTTGATGCGGTGGAAAGTGCTCGGAATCTCGCACCGCTTGCAGCTAATCGATCTGCTAAACCTTGACGAAACATTATAGACTCCGAATTTTAGGGTTAATCAACACATAGAGAATATCAACGATAATATTCACTAAAACGAAGGTAAAGGCGATTGTCAGAACCACACCTTGTACTAAGTGTAAGTCATGGTTGACGATGCCGTTAAAGATCAATTTACCCATACCCGGTAAGTCAAAGATTTGTTCGATAACTACCGCCCCACCAAGTAAGTAACCTACACGTAAGCCTAATACAGTCACAGGTGTAATTAAGGCATTACGTAATACGTTGTGGCGAATAACGGTTGCATAAGGCACACCGTTACCAATCGCTGTTCTCACATAATCTTTATCCATTTCTTCTACCATGGTTGTACGCACTACACGAATTAATGACGCACATACCGGCACGGCAAGCGCAAGAGATGGCAAAATCATGGAATTGATATACCCCATTGGGCTTTCGCTGAATGGCACAAAACCACCTGAAGGCAACCAATCTAATTCCAAAGAGAACCATTGAATAAGTAAGATACCTAACCAGAATGAGGGGGTTGCAACCGCAGCAACAGAGATTAAACGAATCACTTGGTCTACCCAACTATCACGATAAAGTGCGGCTAGTACACCTAATGAGAAAGATACTACTGCCGCAAACACCACACCAATTAGGGTAAGTTGTAAAGTGATTGGGAAAGATTTCGCTAGCATGCTACTGATGGGTAATTCTGGTGGCATCGTCACACCAAAATCCAATACAAGTAAATTACCTAAGAAGCGAAAATATTGAACAAAGAGTGGATCATTTAAGCCGTGTGATTCGCGGTAAAGTTGTTTTGCCGCTTCACTAGCACTTTCGCCTAATGCCACTGTAGCAGGATCACCCGGCGTGAATTGAAGCACTACAAAGACGAGTGCGGTTACACCAAGTATCATGACCGGCAAAGCCATCAATCGGCGTAACAATAATCGAAGTATCATTTCCATCTGACCTCTCCTATTCTATTTGAGAAATTCATTAAATTAAAAATGAAGTGAAACAATCAAATTAAAAAACAAAATGATTTATACAAATCATAATATCCGCTCTATACCCTGTCAATCCAAGTACCTAGGGCAAAGTTCAAATCTGTGATCGGCTTCACAAAGATTTTTTTGAAATAAAATAGGGAGAAAAAATGATTGAAAAACAGGGGAAAAAATGACCGCACTTTGGTGTTAAAAAGAAAGAAAAAAGGCTGTTGATTGCTCAACAGCCAAAACATTAAATTAAAAAGTGCTTTTATTTACGGCCCACACCGAGGAAAGATAAACCGGTTGTTGCCAATGGTTGGTAGCCTTCAAGGTTACTATCATCCCATGCAGAAGGAAGTTTACGATGAACAATCGGATAAAGTGGTACTTCAGCCGCAATAATGTTAATCGCTTCTTCCCATGATTTTTTCGCTTCAGCATGATCTTTTGCTCTCACTGCTGCATTGAGTAATTCAGTCACTTTCGCAAATTCAGGGGTGTTACTCCAGCGGAAACGACGTTTCGGCCATACATCACCACGATACCACCAGCTTAAAAGCAAGTCTAAGTCATTACCGAACACTGATGGGTCACCCGGAGCGATTGCCACTTCATATACACCTGGATCCACGTTGTTGCTGTATAACGCACCAGATTGTAAGTGTTGTAAAGTTACTTTCACACCTGGAATCTTGTTCCAAGACTCTAAAATTAACGGTGCAGATTCTTTCACCCAGTCATGGTCGGTTGCGAGCAATTCAAATTTAAGCTCAGTTACACCGGCTTCTTTTAATAATGCCGCTGCTTTTTCCGGATCATAAGGATATTGAGTTGATGCCTTAATATAATCTGGGTGAGTCGTTTGTAAGTATGATGTTGCAGCTTCTGCATTACCATCAAATACAATATCAACAAGTTTGTCAGTGTTTAAACCATAGTGTAACGCTTGACGTACTTTTGGATTATTAAACGGAGCTTTCTCACAGTTAAACATTAAGAATAACAAGCCGAAAGATTGGACGGATTGCACTTGTTGTTTTTTGTTTTTCAAACGACTAATGTCTAAATAAGGCACGCTTTCCATTGCTTGAGTACGTTTAGACTCTTGTGCAGTTACACGAGCTGCGGCATCAGAAAGTAATAACCAAGACATTTTTTCAACTTGTGCTGGATATTTACCATTGTAAGGTTCATACGCTTCAAAGACGATTTTGTCATCTTTCACCGCTGAAACAAATTTGAATGGACCAGAACCAACTGGGTGTGCATCAAATGCAGATTGTCCTACTTTGTCGATCACGTGTTTCGGTACAATTTTCACGCAAGTTAAACGGTTAGCAAATAAAGCAAATGGATATTTCAATTTAAATTCCACCACTTTATCATCCACAGCTTTCACACTTTCAACGAAATCAATAAACATCACAAATAATGATTTATTGGCTGGATCCATAATACGATTGAAAGAATACACAACGTCTTCAGTGGTGACCGGTGTACCATCATGGAAGGTTGCGCCTTCACGTAAAGTAATGCGCCATGTTGTTTCATCAACTTGCTCAGGCTCTTTTCCGGCTAAAGCAAGGTAAGGTTCACGAGTTGCAGGATGCAAATCCACCAAACCTTCAAAAATGTGCAAGTTTGCTGCATAAGGTGAAGCACCACTTGATGTCATTGGGTCAAAACCGGTAGAAAGCGGATAAGCAATCCCCGCTTCAATGGTTTTACCTTTAATGTCTGCCGCAAAGGCTTTTGGTGCAAATGTGCCTAATGTGCCACTAAATGCAAGACCTGCCCCCACGCCAGCCATAAGCTTCATAAAATGACGACGAGATTCATTTGTTTCAAAGGAAAAATGCTTTGTCATACTAAACTCCTGATGAGTAATAAAATCATATTTTTGGTTTTTAAACCTAGCCAAACATTTCATTCGAAAATGAAGTAAAGCAATCAAATCTTAGAATAAAATGATTTGCATCAATCATAATCATCTTCGATTCATTCTGTCAAAGGGGAAATATTGAATGTGTGATCTACTTCACAGAGTTTTTTGTAATTTAAAATAAAAGTTTTTAACTATGTATAATTTATCATAAATAGATTTTAACTATTGAATCACTAGATAATATGAAATAGCCATCAGAAAAAACGATGCTTATAATGACCGCACTTCCCAAGCAAGGGAACAACATTTTAATCAACAATAAAGAGGAAAATACTATGTCAAAAACATCTATCGGTTTAGATAAAAAAGCATCTGAAAAATTAGCAGCAAAATTAAACGAATTATTAGCAACCTATCAAGTATTCTATACTAACGTACGTGGTTACCACTGGAATATCAAAGGTGTAAACTTCTTTGAATTACACGCAAAATTTGAAGAAATCTACACAGATTTAGTGGAAAAAGTTGATGAGGTCGCAGAACGTATCTTAACTTTAGGTTACACACCACATAACGGTTATTCACAATACTTCAAAGACTCACGTATTAAAGAAGAGTTAGGAGTAAGTGATGCACAATCTTGCTTAAAAGGCACATTAGAAGGATTAAAAGTATTACTTGAACAACAACGTGAAATTCTTGAATTAGCAGGTGAATCTGATGATGAAGGTACAGCGTCTCAAATGAGCGACTACATCAAAGAACAAGAAAAACTTGTTTGGATGTTCCAAGCCGCTTGCCAAACTTGCCATGCTTAATTAAATATTGATTAAATACGAAAGCCGACTGATGTCGGCTTTTTATTTTCTATACTACAGGCTTTTGTCGATAGAACAATAGCCCCGGTAAAGCTAAGCCCAAAACAAGGGCTCCCAAAATAAAGCTGGTATTGATAAAAGAGCTGATCATTTGCTCAAATAATGTATCGGAAAAGCCATAATGATGAATTTGTACGATAGCAATCATCGCTTTATAAGCATGAACACCCGGAATCATTGGAATAATTGCCGCAACGGTAAAGACTTTTGGATGGGCTAAATAGCGATGAGATAAATGCACGCCAATAAAACCAATCACACAAGTGGCGAAAAAAGTGGCAAAAACAATCGGGACCCCAAAGTGTAATAATAACGTTCTCGTGACATGCCCAAGCGCGCCTAAAATAGCACAATATTTTAAGGCTTTAGGCGGAACATTAAATACTAAGGCAAATCCTACTGCAGGAATGGCTGCAAAAAGCATATCATCGAGTAAATTCAGTAAAAACATCCTATTCCCCTACCCACGAAACAATATTTAAAAGATCTAATGCAAAGACAATACCTAAACAAGCACCAAAAGTGAGAACTGTAGCGATAGTCCATCGTCCTATTCCCATATTGACATACCCTTTTAAAATATCGGCAAGTGAATTAATTAATGGGAATCCTGGGACAAGTAATAAAACGCTAGAAGCCAATGCAATATGAGGATCATTACCTAAACTATATTTCAAACTAACACCCGAAATCAGTGAAGCAACAAAAGCGGTAATGGCAAAAACAATGAGTGGATTGTAATGACGTTTAGAAATTTCTTGTCGAACAAACATGGCAATGGCAGAAGCAATAAAGGTGATTGCACAAATTGTGATATCTCCGCCAGAAAGGTGAGCAAAAGAGGCACAAGATAAACCAATCATAAACACCACCAAATAACGGTTATATTTCAGTGGTTTTAATTTATCCAGTTTCTTTTGAGCCATGGACAAATCATACAAGTGATGCTCTACGGCAACCACAATGTGTTGAACATCCGTAACAATTTGCATATTAATGCCTTTATCAACATTCTTCCGCACGGTGGTAATACAATGTTGCTTAGAAAGTGTGGTCAATAAGACGGCATTTGCCGTTAAAGCACACTCCACGCTTTCAATGCCTAAAGCTACACCTAATCGCTGTGCCATTTGTACGACGATAGCACTTTCTGCACCATGCTGTAACAATAACAAAGCGGTTTCCACACAAATACGGGTAACCGCTCGTTGGTATTCCTGATCCATATCTCTGCGCTCTTATTAAAGTAAACCTTAGAGATTATAGATCGATGAATAAAAAATACTGAAAAAATGACCACACCTATGATCCAAGTCAAAACTTCAGTATTTCCTAGCCCTATTAATCAGCTGTGGTTAAATGGCTTTATCAAAATACAATGGCACATCGCTTAACTTAGCCATATTCGTGATATAAGCTAAAACCGCTGGTGGGAATTCGATTCCTTTCACACAAGTAAGATTTCGTAATACAGGGAAAACGATAATATCTTCAAGAGAAAGTTGGCCGTTTAAGGCACTTTCAGATTGAATTAATACCGCTAATTTCTCTAAATCGCCTTTTAAGCGAGTGAGATAGGTTTCAGTCTTCGCAATATTTTCAGCAAAATCACCAATAAATTCCGTTTTCTTTTTAGTGAAATAATCGACCGCACTTTGGGCTTCAAATTCCGCTAAACCTATTTGTGTAAAGCGTGCAGTCGTAAGATGGCCATAATAACTGCCAACTTCTTTTAACCATGTTTCAATTTCAGGACGAATGTGTTCAGATAAGATTTTTTCACCAAAATGTTCATCTACATAATGCACGATATCCAAACTTTCCGGCATCGCAGTACCATCTTCTTTGACAAGAATTGGCACAACCTTTTTGCCCACTAAACCAATTGGCGTTGCTTCATCATCATTTGCCAGCACTACAAGTTCTATCGGTAAATTTTTTAAACCAAAAATCATGCGGGCACGTACACAAAACGGGCAATGATCGTAAACATATAATTTCATTTTTTACTCCTCTTTTTCCTGTAATAACTTGCCTAAACCACTTTGTCTTTTTACCGTATTTCTGACCGCACTTTGCCAGATTTTTTCATTGGCAAATACGGAAAGTTGATTTTTCGCACGGGTAACACCGGTAAATACCAGCTCTCGTGAAAGCACTGGATTAGGTTCTGTTGGCAATACCATTACCGTATGATCAAACTCCGAACCTTGGGATTTATGAATCGTCATCATAAATGCAGGCTCGTGAGCGGGAATACGACTGGTAGAAACTTCTCGATTGCCGAACCACACTTTGCCTTTAGCTAAACACAAGCCAATATCACCGTTATACAGTTTCACATTATGATCGTTTTCTGTAATCATAATTGGCTTACCAATATACCAATCGTCCTCTTGACGGAACCAAAGTAATTTCTCAGCACGCAATGCCAAAGCAATTTCTCGATTTAACTCTTCTACACCTAATGCCGAAGCACGAAGTGCGGTCAAAAATCTCACCGAATTAAAACGGTCTAAAATTGCTTCCGCATAAGTTTTTTCGTTGCCCTTTTCATCTATAAATTTTGCATTAAGATCTTTCTTCTGAGCAAAATAAGTTTGAAGTTGGGTTAAATAAACACGGTAATTTTCAACCGCACTTTTCACCACTTGGCGAACAGATTCTTTAACGTCTTGCTCTTCATCAAAATGATGGAAATGCAACTCTTGTGGATATTCCGCAAAGGTTGCCACACTGCCCTCGCCCTTTCCTTGTTGAATTTGCTCAGCAAGTTGTTTAATACCCGAATCATCTCGGAAACGACGACTAAAGGTTAAATGGCAAATGGCATCACGCAACGGACTATGTTCATTTGAAGTTGGAACGGTATAGCCTGTTGTTGCATGGATATAATCGGCTTGAGCAGGGCTATAATCTTGCGTTAAAAATTGTGCAATTTCGCCTAATACCGCCCCCGCTTCTACTGAAGCTAATTGGGCTTGGTCACCTAATAAAATCAAACGCGTTTCGGGTTTCAACGCTTGCACCAGTTTCGCCATCATCGGCAAATCAATCATCGAAGTTTCATCCACCACTAGCACATCAATTTGCAGTGGATTATGTGCATGATATTTCACGCTATCGGTAAAAGGTCGAACGCCTAGTAAACGATGCAACGTTTCTGCGGTTTTCGGAATCGATGCACGTAACTCATCTGAAATCGGCATTTTTGCCAAAGCGTTTTCGATGGATTCCGTTAAACGAGCCGCCGCTTTCCCCGTTGGCGCAACCAATTTAATGTGAAGTTTGCCACCAAATAATTCCTGTAATACACATAATAATCGAGTAACTGTCGTGGTTTTCCCTGTTCCTGGTCCGCCCGTAATCACTGAGAATGGACTTTTTACCGCTGTTGCGACAGCTACTTTTTGCCAATCAATTTGTGCTTGTTGTTGAGAGAAATAACGATCTAATAATGCCCGAATTTGTTGCGGCTTTACCGATAAAATGCGGTCATTTTTCAAGGCGTTTTTAATATATTGCGCCACGCGGAATTCATCTTGCCAAGCTCGGTAGAAATAAATCGCCCCAAATTGAAATGCGAGAGGCGCAATCTCATTTTTAGGATCTTGTGTAAAGGCAATATGCCCCACTAAGGCTGATTGCCATTTTGATGCAGGAAGTGAACCGATCTTTTCACTGATAAGTGGCAAAAAATCCGTTTCAGTATGACGATAAGCCAAACCAAATAAATTACGTTCTAAGAAACGATCTAACACACAACAAGTATTGCCTTGCGTATAGCTCCAGTTGCAAAGTGCGGCTAATAAAATCGCTAAATTTTGGACGGGTTCGATATAGCCTTTATCTTTTTGTTTATCCGCAATTAATTGAGCAAAATAATAATCGCCTTGAGTAATCACACCTTGTTCTTGCAAGGATTTTAATAGGCTTAACATTAAAATAATTCCTCTAATTGTTGGATTAATTGCCAATCTGGTTTATCAAAAAAGATGCCCGATTGTGGCGAACCATTCATTCCTCGTAAAAATGCATAGACCACACCACCAAAATCTCGGTTGTAATCGTAGTGAGGCAAACGTGTTTTTAAATAACGGTGTAATGCCACCACATACAACAAATATTGCCAATCATAATGATGTTCTAACATGGCTTTTTTCAATGCAGTTTGATCGTAATCCTTTAATGTTTCGCCCAAGAAATTCGATTTGTAATCAAGCAAATAATATTTATCTTGATGACTGAAAACTAAGTCCATTGTGCCTCGCACCATGCCTTGAATATCATCAAACTGTAACGGTTCAGATGGCAAATGATGTAAGGTTGCTAACGCTCGGTTAAAACCTGCGACATCAAAATGGCTTGTGATATTGAGATAAAACGCCAACTCTTTTAAGCATTGTTTTTCGTTAATTTGAGCAAGGATAAGATCATTATTTGGCAAAATTGGTGTACTGAGTATTTGTGCAAACCACTGTTGGACTGCTGCAAATTGCTCTTCGGCAAGATTCAAATCCTGACATAATTTTTCAATGTTTTCTTTCTCTGCTAGTTGAGCAAAAGGCACCTTTTCAAAATAACGATGTAACAAAGTACCGATTTGTGTTCCCCGAGGGAAATCTAAAACCATTTCATCGTTATTATGAGCAAGTGCGGTCAGATTTTCAGGGATATTTTCTATTGAAATCGACGCATCATAATCTTTCGCATCATCAAAAATGAGCGATTTTTTTACCGCACTTTCATTCAAATAAGCTTTGCGTTGATGGGTTTGTTCAATGCCACTAAAGCTCGTCACTCGCCAATCTTGTTCAATTTCACCTTGGAAAATTTCCGCACTTAAATTTTCTTGAGAAACATTTAAAGTAAGTGGTTCACTGGCTTGTAACACATCGGTTGATTCAATCGCTACATCATTAGGTAAAAGTTGCTTAAATTTTTCCAATAACGGTTGGGTATCCCAATTAGCTGGCAAATCGAGTTTTCGGCCAATTTCACCTTGCGTTAAAATATACAATAAAGCATTCCATTTTTTATCAAAGGCTTTCGGTAACACAAAGGCCATTTGGTATTTTGCTCGAGTCAATGCTACATAAAGCAAACGCAATTCTTCCGCAAAAACTTCTTCTGTTACATCATCCAAGTGTTGATCTTGCATGTCCCACAAAGTTTTGTTTTGTTTCTTATCGTAATATAAATTAAATAGTTTCTTTTTAGTTGGGTCTTTTGCTGCATTTCCTAAAAATGGCAACCAAACCAAATCATATTCCAACCCTTTCGATTTATGGATAGTCACAATCTTCACTAATTGACGTTCGCTTTCTAAACGAATTTGTGCTTCTTGACGGCCATTATCTTGAATTTGCTTTTCAAACCAGCGCAATAATGCCGCTTCACTTTCATTTAATGCGGCTGCTTGCTGTAAAATTTCAGCTAAATGTAATAAATCCGTCAGTTTTCGTTCGCCATCAGGCCGAGATAAGAGTTTTTCTGTGATATTTTCTGCTAAAAGTAAATGGTGCAACATCGGCAAGACGCCTTGGCGTTGCCAAATTTGTTGATACTCTGCAAATTTTTCTGCCCAACGTTGCCACTGAATTTCATCCTGGTGAATTTGGTGAATTTCAGCTGCATTTAAGCCGAAAAGTGCGGTCGCAATGGCATTTAAAATTGGGCGTTCCGTCACACTCAAACAGGCTTGCAAAATCAGGGCTAATTCCTTGGCCGAATTACTCTCAAAGACATTTCCTCTATCCGAAAGGTAAACCGAAGCGATACCGAGTGCTTGCAATTCTTTCTTCACGAGATCCGCTTCGGTATAACCACGCACCAAAACAGCAATATTTTCTGCTCGCAATGTTTGATTTTCCGCTTTGCTTTCATTCGGAAAAACAACCGGATTTTCAGCCGCACTTTTTAACCATTGCTGAATCGATGTCGCACAAGCTTTAGCATAATCTTGCTGGGTGGATTTGTCTTTATCGTTAATGTAAAAACGGAAGGCTGGTTCAGGTTGATTATTCAACTGAAAAACAAGATTTTTCTTGGCTGCGCCGACGTTTAAAAATTCGATGTTTTCATAAATAAAAGGTGAATTTTTAAAATCAAATAATCGATTTACCCCTTCCACTAAAGGTTGGGATGAACGGTAGTTTGTGCCTAAATTAAAACGCTCGCTCGCTTCGTCCGCTGCTTTTAAATAAGTGAAAATATCGGCACCACGGAAACGATAAATCGCCTGTTTTGGGTCCCCGATCATCATAAAGCCAACATTGCCAGACGCGGTTTCATTACGATAAATTTTAGAGAAAATTTGATACTGCAATGCATCCGTATCTTGGAACTCGTCAATCATAGCAAAAGGATATTGAAAACGAATTAATTCCGCTAACTGTTCTCCGCCCTCACCATATAATGCTTCTTTCAATAAGCGTAATAAATCATCAAAGGATTTTTCAGGATGATTCGCTTTGTATTCAAGAAGTTTCTTTTGAATACCTTGACGATAGTGATAGAGAATGATTTTTTTAAATAAATCACTTGGTTGAATTTCTTCAATTAAAGCTTCAATCTCTTCAAAGGCAGGATGTGTTATTCTCACCCCTTTTTTCTTAAAATCTGCTTTGACGGCGTTATCTAAAGCCGATTGCGTAAATTTTTTTACTAATGTTTCATTTAAGGTGATATCTGCTCTATTTTTTGCCCATGAGGTGACTTCATCCACAAAAGATAAAATTGTTTTACTTGAATATGTTTTACCATTTAAACAAGATTTCTCTTTTTTGACGACTTCTTCATCAAAAAGATCTCGGATTTTAACCGCACTTTCTAACCAAGTATATTTAATCTTTTCAATAGTTTCCGCATTTTTAGCGATATTTTTTTGCAAAAACTCTTTTAATGACAGTTCTAATAGTTCTGGTTTATCAAGTTGTACAGAAAAATCATTTCCAATATTTGAGCCTAAATCATTCAATACCTCTTCTGGCGACTTTAATTCTTTTGAGATAAATGCAGCCAAATGGAAAGGCAAATCATAAAAATGCTCTCGCCAAAATTCATTCGCAAATTGTTTGAGTAAATCAGACTGATCTTTGAGAAGTTTTAAATTGAAATGCACACCTGAATTAAAGGCATGTTGCATCAGCATTCGGCGACAAAAACCGTGAATGGTATAAATGGAGGCTAAATCTAAATTTTGTTCGGCCAGCTTTAAGCGACGAAGTGCAGTCGGAATATCTTCTAAATAAGGCAACAATTCCGCTAAAAATTGATGTTCGCCAGTAAAAATCGCCTTATCTTTTGTCTCATAATATTCAGAAAAAACCGAAATTGCCGCTGTTAAACGTTCCCGAATTTTACGTTTTAAATCTTCCGTCGCCATTTCAGTAAAGGTTACCACCAAAATTTCTTCCACATTTAATGGTCGAGAAAAACAATTTTTCCCTGCTTGTAAAAGTAAACGAAGATAGATAGAACCGATAGTATAGGTTTTCCCTGTACCTGCAGAGGCTTCAATTAAATTGACTTGATTTAAGGGTAACGAAATGGCATTAAGTGCGGTTGATTTTTGACTCATTTTTTATTTTTCTGTAAACATTAGAGTGTCCCTATTGTAGGGATTTAGCTGAGGGATTTCCATAAAAAATGCGGTGAAATTTCACCGCACTTTATTCTTTATCTTATTATTTTAGAACGTTAAAACTTTATCCGCCCATAATGTCCATTCAGAAACATCAGCTAGGGTGCCAAGAGTCACGCCATCAATTAATTTAGCATCTAATAAACCACGTGCTTTTACGCAGCTGGTGCATAATTTAACTTCAGCGCCTTGAGCGACTAAGATGTCGATAAGTTGTTGAACGTTTGAGCCTTCATTTGGGTTTTGACCCGCAATACCGCTTAAAATAGAATCCGAAAAACTAAACACTTTAATGTTTACTTCTTTGCCGTGATCTTCTTGCAGATTAATAGCAAAACGTAATGCATTAAAGGTTTTTTCACCACCGTATGGTGAATCGTTAACGATAAATAAAAGATTTTGCATGTTGTACTCCTTGTTTCATGCGATAAAAATGAAGGCGCAATAATTTACGCCTTTATGAAATTAGCCAACCCAAACAAACTTGGCTACAAATAATAAAGACACCACCCACACTGGGGCATTGATCTCGCGTATTCTACCTGTACAGGCCTTCATGACGCAATAGCTAATAAAACCAAATGCAATACCTTCAGTTATTGAATAGGTAAATGGCATCATCGCAGCGGTGATAAAAGCAGGCGTAGCTTCGGTTAAATCATCCCAATGCACACGGATAAGACTAGATGCCATTAAAATCCCTACATAGACTAATGCCCCAGCTGTTGCATAAGCCGGCACGACACTAGCAAGAGGCGAGAAGAAAATGGTGAGTAAGAATAAAACTCCGACTGTTACTGCTGTTAAACCTGTTCTACCACCGACTGAAACCCCTGCACCACTTTCGATATAAGTACTGATTGCGGATGTGCCAATATAAGAACCGACTACCGCACTCACGCTGTCCACATAAAGAGCTTGTTTCATTTTTGGGAAACGACCTTTCTCATCGCTAAAGCCCGCTTTATCGGTTACACCTAATAAGGTGCCTGACGAGTCAAATAAGTTGACTAAAAGGAAGGAGAAAATAATGCCGAGTAATGCTGTATCTAAAGCGCCAGCAATATCGACTTTACCCACAACCGCGCCTAAACTTGGTGGCATAGAAACAATGCCATGGAAAGTGACTTGATCATCAACTAAAAGCGCTAATCCAGTCACTACCGCGATAGAAATTAAGACACCAGAGAAAATATTACGTGCCGCTAGCACCACAATAATGAAAAAGCCTAATACACCAAGTAGAATTTTCGGATCATGAAAATTGCCTAATGCCACTAAGGTTGCAGGATTTGCTACAACCAATCCCATATTTTTAAAGCCAATTAAGGCAATAAAGAAGCCGATACCCGCACCGATTCCCACGCGCAGCGAAAGCGGAATCGAAGCCATTAACCAATAACGGATTTGGAATAAGGTTAAAACAAATAAACCAATCGAGCCCCAGAAAATGGTGCCCATGCCCACTTCCCATGAATAACCGAGTTTACCAACTACCACATAGGCGAAAAACGCATTTAACCCCATAGCAGGCGCAAGGGCGATAGGTAAATTACTGAATAACCCCATCGCAATGGTGCCCAGTGCAGCAATTAAACAAGTAGTGACGAAAACAACTTGCTTATCCATTCCTGCATCACCTAATACGGATGGGTTCACAAACACGATATACACCATGGTAAAGAAGGTGGTGATACCAGCAATAATTTCGGTTTTGGTGGTACTGCCCTTTTCTTTAATCGAAAAAAGGCGTTCAAGTAAAGGTTGTTGCATTGTTTCCTCCTTAATAACCTTGGTGATAAATCGACTCAAGTAATTTCACACCTAACAAGGCAATATTGAAACGTTGTTCATCGGCAACTGTCCAAAATTCGACGCCATTTTCAACCGCACTTTGTTGGCTGATATGCAATTTTACGCTGTCTTCACCATTTTCATTTTCACCGTTAATCACGGGGGTAACAAGGCTATCGTGTAATTCAATCAATTCGCTTTGTTGTGGTTGGAAATCAAATTCATAATCTGAAAGTACGGTCACTTTTTGTGCCATGCCGTAGAATACAGGCACTTGAATTTGATGGAAAATGACATTGTCTAACTGCGGGAAGATTTTTTGTAATTGCAGATTTAAATTAGCCGCTTGTTGTGGAAACACATCAAAGGCAAAGCGGGTTTCACCTTCTTCCAATGGCATACCATTCAGTAAACGAGCTGTTTGTCCAGCAAGTTTATTCACGGTTTCACCATCCGTATAAGAAGCGGGTAAAAGTGACGTAGCAAAGACTTGAGTTAAATTTGTTTGTTGAATAATTGGTAGTAGAGATAAAGCTAATTGACTCACTTGCGGATCAGGTAAACTCACAATGTTACGTTGTCTTAATTCAGTCAGATTTTCTTCATTGATTGTAGGAACCACAACAGGAACATCAGACAATGCTGAGCAAATCCCTTTTAAATCAATCACCACACAGCCACTTTCTGCTGCTTGTGCTAATAAAGGCGCTTGGTCAATTTGACCTGCGAAGAAAAGATAATTAACGCTATCCCACTCAATCTCATCAGTGACTAATTGAGCAACGGCTTTATTATGAAAACGCACCGCTTGCTCTTCTTCAAAAGGATAAATTTCTACAATCGAAACCTTGTCTACATCTAGCTCACTTTGTTCAAGTGCTTCGGCAATTTTTTCACATAGATCAAATTCTGCTGCAATAGCAATATTTAGGCTTGCGTCCATTTTTCTCTCCGCTGTAAAATGTTCTGAACCGATTCATTCTACAGAAAAAAGACGCATAAATACATAAGGAAATCAGATGACACCGGCAATTGATTTATTAAAGAAAAATAAAATTCCTTTTACCCTTCATACTTATGATCATGACCCTAACAATACGCATTTTGGCGATGAAGCCGCTGAAAAACTTGGGCTTGATCCGCACCAATCCTTTAAAACACTTTTAGTCGCTGAAAATGGTGATCAGAAAAAATTAGCGTGTTTTGTGCTTTCCACGGCAAATATGTTAAGTTTAAAGAAAGCGGCAAAAGCTATTGGTGTAAAAAAAGTGGAAATGGCCGATAAAGATGCGGTACAAAAAAGCACGGGATATTTAGTCGGTGGCATTAGTCCATTAGGTCAAAAGAAACGGGTAAAAACAGTGATAAATTCAACCGCACTTGAGTTTGATACGATTTTTGTTTCGGGTGGAAAACGTGGATTAAGCGTCGAATTGGCCCCACAAGATTTGGCTAAATTACTGAATGCCGAATTTGTCGATATTATTGACGAAGAATAGAAAAAAAGCCCGAATAAATCGGGCTATTATTTTTATATGATGTTGTGTTTATTTGAATTAGAAACTTGATGTATCTTGGAATAAGCCTACTTTTAAATCGGTTGCAGTATAGATAACTCGACCATCTACTTCCACTTCACCATCAGCCATTCCCATTACTAATTTGCGATTAATTACGCGTTTCATATTGATACGGTAAACCACTTTTTTCGCAGTTGGTAAGATTTGTCCGGTAAATTTCACTTCACCAACGCCTAATGCACGGCCTTTACCTTTACCGCCTACCCAGCCAAGGAAGAAACCCACTAATTGCCACATCGCATCTAAACCTAAGCAGCCTGGCATGACTGGGTCACCGATAAAGTGACAACCAAAAAACGGTAAATCTGGATGAATATCTAATTCCGCTTCAATATACCCTTTACCAAACGCACCGCCGTCTTCGGTCATTTTTACAATACGATCCATCATCAACATCGTTGGTGCTGGAAGTTGCGGGCCTTCTTTACCAAATAACTCACCACGACCAGAAGCTAATAAATCTTCATAAGTGTAGCTGCTTTTGATGTTGGGTGTACAGGTGTTTTCCATTTTTTATTTCCTTGTATATATAGTTTTGCTTGGTTACAAACAATAAGTGTAGATTCTATGGGGATTTATAAGAAATGTAAACAGCGAACACTTGTTAGCTCAACTTGTCGGATCAGTCAGTAAAATCCACATAAAAGAAAAGCGAACTCAAGGTTCGCTTTAAAGAAATTAAGATTTAAAGAAATCTAACCAGTTTTTTTTCGGCGTTTCCGAACGGAAAGCAATTCGATTTTGAATTAAACGTGCAATAGGCTCTTTGCCCTTCGCATATTCTTCTTTCTCTTCCAATAAATCGCGGTCAAATAGAATTTTGGCTGTTTGATAAATATCCTCGACTTGATAAATAAAGAACTGCTCATTTTTCACCGCTTCAACCACTTCATCAGATAAGCTTAGTTGTTGAATCGTCGTCGCAGGAATAATCACACCTTGTTTACCCGTCAAACCGCGACGTTGGCAAATGGTGAAAAAGCCTTCAATTTTATCATTCACGCCGCCTACTGCGTGCACCAAACCAAATTGGTCAATAGTACCGGTAATCGCAATATTTTGTGGCAACGGCAAATCAGATAACGCACTGACTAATACAGAGAAAATAGCTAGAGACGCACTGTCACCATCAATTTCACCATAAGACTGCTCAAACACTAAAGAAGCAGAAAATGGTAACTGTGATGGCAACTCTAAGATACTGGCCAAGCAAGCTTCAGAAATCATCATACCTTTCCCGTGAAGGTTACCCGCTAATTCGTTTTTACGTTCCACATCTACGACTTCCCCATCACCAAACTGCACTAAACAACTGATGCGAGAAGGTTCACCGAAACAAACTGGTGTGCCTGGATATTCAATCACAGACAAGCCATTAATCTGCCCAACAATTTCGCCATTGGTTTCAACATAAATTTGCTCGTTAAGAATATCTGCATAAGTACGTTCACGTAAGAAACCGTGCTGTTCGTTCTTTTGTTTAAACGCTTGCTCAAAATCAACCGCACTTAAGGTTTGTTTTTGTGACAACGTCGCAGCATTGAGTAGCATTTCTGTTGTTTTTAACGGGGAAATGTTAATTAAAAAGCGATCTTCACTCTCACGCACTAGTAACTGATAGAGTTTATTTAATGCAGTTAAATCTAAATCGAGCTCATATTTTAAGGCTAATGCCAACACATAATTAGCCCAATTTTCTTGTGCTTTTGGTTGTGCAACAGAATAATAGCTTTCAATTTCAGCATAATCAGCCAAGCTGTAAAGATCTTCTTCTAACTCACCTAAGGTCGCAATTTCAGTGCGGTTGCCTAAAATCACTACTTTTAAATTAAGTGGATAACTTGGAATATCGCAAGGCAAGGTTTTAAATGGATGAGCTGAATACCAATCAAAAGTTTGCGTTTGTAAAATATGCTTTAAGCGTTGCCATAAATCAAATTGGCTCAGCATTGTTGCTGCGCTTAAAATCAACACACCACCATTGGCTTGATGCACTAAACCTGGTGTAAGCAAAATATCTTGCGAACTAGGATGAACACGCACACTACCAAAAAGGGTAAATTGATCAGCATGCAATGCCTTCAGCACATCACCTTGTGCGGCAAAATTATCTGTGAGAGATTGAGCTGGCTCAGTATAAATACGAGGAAAAGAAAAAGAATCCCCCTGCTCAACTACATAATTCACCCCAAAAACAGACCGCTCTTTTGGTTGTTCTTGACGAATAAGTTCAGTTAATAAATCGGCATATTCTGCTTGGTCATCGGCTTTTAAAACCAACAAAGAACGACGAGGTTGTTTTAAGAATAACGAAATCGCTTTTGTGGCGTGTTTTTGTAATGACCAAAAATCAGCCTTTTCAGCTGAAAGTTCAGTAATCGATAATTCTGGTTGTAAGGCTTGCCAATTTAAGGCTTGTTCCGAAGATGTTGAAGTCACGACATATCTCGCTTTAATTAAATTAGCGGTATTATCGCACACTTCACCCTGAGTGAAAATCCGTTATAAAAATCTACTGGAAAAATTTATTTAAACAGCGTATATTTATGAGGTTACCACGTCACTAAAAAGTATAATAAAACGATGAAATACCAAAAATTAGAAAACCAAGAAGCAAACTGGAAATGGATTTATCTCATTCGCAAACATCGCGAAGGGGAAAAAATTACCCGTTATGAAGAAAAAAGCTTAGAAGAAAGCAAAGTTCAAGAATTAATAGAATGTCAGAATTATCCTGAAAAAATCGAGGAATGGATTAAAAATCACCTTTCTCTTGATTTACCTATTAAGCTTGATCAGGCTATTCGTGCAAGACGTAAACGCTTTTTTAATGCAGAAAAACAATCAACGAAGAAGAAGTCTATTGATTTAGAATATGGTGTTTGGCTTCGTTTGTCTAAATATTCAAGAAAAATGAAAATGACACTTTCTGAAACCATCACTTATATGATTGATGAACGTGAAAGCAAAGCATTATATGAAAGCCAAATGACGGCAATGAAAGCCGGTTTGAAAAACTTGCTCAATAAATAAGATGAAAAAAGCCAAGGCCGAAACCTTGGCTTTTGATTATGCTAAATAGAGAAAATTTTGAAACGTTTTAGCGTTTCGCTTATTCCGCAATCGGAATTATTTTTGTGGCGTGAGATCCTTTGTCGCCGTGAATCACTTCAAATTGCACGCGTTGTCCCGCTTTCAATGAACGGTAACCATCCATTTCAATTGCTGAATAATGTGCAAAGATGTCTGTATCCACGCCTTCTGCAGAAATAAATCCAAATCCTTTTGCGTTATTAAACCATTTTACTACACCAATTTCCATAGTAGACCTCTATAGGCTTCGCCCTTAATACTTAAAAACAATAAGACTCATGCCTTATCACCTCAATTGGAAATATATTCAAACATTTTATTTTTTTATGCAACAAGGAAACTTTAAAAATGATACATTGATCACAAAAATTTTTATTTATTTACTGTCAGAAGCTTCTTTCTCACCTTTTTGATGAATTTCACGCAATGCTTTTGCCACAATTTGAATGGCTTCACCGCTGCTAATTCCTTGTGCCATTAATTCCTGAATTTGTTCTACTGCTTTTTGTTGCTGTTCGTGGGTTAAATTAATATCTAACATGATTTCTTCTCGTTAAATAGACCAATTAAATAATTCCATCACTTTCATCCATTGCTCATCTAAATTAGCTTTAATTTCTATCTTTTTTGAATCAATAGGATGCTCAAAAATAAGTGAATCTGCGTGTAAAAATAAACGCTGACAGCCTGAATGTTCCGTCAATGCACGATTTTGATGTAAATCACCATATTGTGTATCCCCTAAAATAGGATGAAAGATATGTTTCATGTGACGTCGTAACTGATGTTTTCTGCCTGTTTGAGGAATTAACTTCACTAAGGAATATCTCGTGGTTTGATAACGTCCTACCGCATAAGGCATTTCCACAATATTTAAGCTCTCATAATCCGTTACCGCCTCTTGAGGGGCTTTATCTTCTTGTGCAAACTTATCTGCAATCTTATCTAATTGGATTTTAAGAGGATAATCAATCTGCCCTTTTCCTTGCAAATACCCTCGCACAATCGCCAAATAAGATTTTTGCACCGTTTTCTGTTCAAATTGCTGACACATTAAATTCGCTATTTCACTATTTAAAGTAAACAGTAAAACACCTGATGTGGGGCGATCTAATCGATGAATAGGAAAAACATGCTGCCCGATTTGATCGCGCAAGGTTTGCATCACAAACTGCGTTTCATGAGTATCTAGCCAACTACGATCCACCAACATGCCTGCAGGCTTATTAACGGCGACAAGATATTCGTCTTGATATAAGATCTCTAACATTTATTGATTTTGTAATAAGGCTTCTAATTCACGTAACGGCGTTAATAATTCAACTAAAAAATCATCTTCTGCTTCTTTAAACGCTTCCTCTAAATAAGGCGACACCGCAATTTTTGAGGGTAATTCAGCGCCACTTTCAAGTAAGGCAAACATTCTTGGAATAAAAATCCATTGCAACCATTCTTCTGGTGACATGGTATCAATAGCAAAAGGCTCTTCACTTAAAAAGGCCTCTTGTGAAGGAGGAACGGCTTGCCATAAATCAAGTTTTTGCATAGCAAGTTGTAATTGTTGAAGATGAAGTTTTGTTTGATTACGCATGATTTCCCCTATTTATAAACAAGCGGCGTATTCTACGAGTATCAATTCACACTGTAAAGTGCGGTCAGTTTTAGCGATGAATAATCGAAAAGTCAGAATATCGTTTATCTTCAATATTATCGACTAAGACCCGTTCAACACTCGCGGTTCTTGGCCCGACTTTTAACCAATCATAAAAGTGTTGCAGTTGGTCATCGTTGCCTTCCGCAATGATTTCGACACTTCCGTCTGTACAATTTCTTACTGTGCCTTTAATACCAATTTTCTCTGCTTCTTTCCACGTAAAATAGCGAAACCCGACACCTTGAACTCGACCATATACGACAAATCGTTTTGCCATGATTTGCTCCTTTGTTACAAAAACTTTTTAAAAATTAACCGCACTTTCCTATTCCCATTTTTTAAAATTTAGCATAGCATTACAACCATCTAATTTCATTCAAAAAATAAAAGGAGTAATTATGAAATTATGTAAGTTTGCTTTAGGTGTTGTTGCCCTTGCTGTCAGTGCGAGCAGCTTAGCCGGTACGGTCACAACCTCATCCAACCTTGAGTTTCTTGCAATCAACGGCCAAAAAGCCAGCAAATCCCTTCTAAAAGAAAAAAAATCATTCAATGCTGAAGCTGACCAAACACAACAAGTTGTAGTACGTTTAGGTGAGATCGTCGGTACTGGTTCTAGCCAAGGACTTTTTGAGTCTAATCCTATTATTGTGACCTTCAAAGGTTCGGCTGATGATGTAGTGGTATTTGCAGAAAAAATTCGTTCGCAAGAAGATGGCGAAAAATTTAATGCTCAACCACAAATTACCGTTAAAACTAAATCAGGTAATGTGATTGATGCTAAAGTGGATACCTTAAAACAAGAAGGTTTATTCCCATCAGCGAATATTGTTAACGATCTTGCTGAGTATAATGCATCTAATGCACCAGCTGCGGTTTCAGCTTTAGCGGCACCTGCAGTAGGTATGATGCCTGCAGCATCAGGAAAAGCAGCGAAAGGCAAAGTGGTTGTGCAAGGTGAAAACGTTGCTGAACAACAATTACAATACTGGTTCCAACAAGCCGATAAAGAAACCCAAACTCGTTTCTTAAACTGGGCAAAAAAACAAAAATAATCGTTTTTTAACCGCACTTTGATAAAGAAGTGAGCCTTCCCGCTCACTTTTTTATCATCCATTTTTTAGTCATAAAATAATAAGCAAGGATATCAACATGAATCAATGGCTTAATGCAAAAGTAATCGCTTCAATACCTATTTTTATTGCAGTGAATATCGCAGCGTTCGGCGTCTGGTTTTTTGATATTTCTACGCAATCTATGCCCTTGATTTTAGGGATTATTGCAGGCGGTTTAGTGGATTTAGATAATCGTCTTACCGGACGATTAAAAAATATTTTTTACACTTTAATTGCCTTTGCCATTTCAACCTTCATCGTTCAACTCAATATTGGTAAACCCATTCAATATGTATTGTTGATGACCGTCATCACCTTTTTATTTACGATGGTTGGCGCTGTGGGTGAACGTTATCGCACCATTGCATTTGGTACGTTGGTGGTAGCCATTTATACCACCCTCACTTATACACCGGATAATTCTGCGAGTTGGTTTATCAATCCTGTAATGATTTTATTGGGCACCTTGCTCTACAGCATTGTGACCATCATCGTCTATCTCTTTTTCCCAAACCGCCCTGTGCAAGAGAGTGTCGCGAAAGCTTTTTGTGCCTTAGGCAATTATCTAGATGCAAAATCCGAATTTTTTGATCCTGATGAAATTGATGAAATCGAGAAAAAACACCTTAATTTTGCGATGAAAAACACCAATGTGGTGGATGCCTTCAATCAAGCGAGAACAGCACTTTTCTATCGTATTCGAGGACAACATCGCCATGCTCGCACACAACGCATGATCCGCTATTATTTTGCGGCGCAAGATATTCATGAACGTGCAAATTCGACACATTTTGATTATCGACAAATTGCGGAACAGCTTAAAAATACGGACTTAATTTTCCGTATTCAGCGCTTGCTCGAATTACAAGCGCAAGCCTGTCACGATATTACGGCTTGCCTGCGTCAGAATACGCCTTATCACTATAATATTCGTGTAGAAAAAGCATTGATGGGGACAATTCAATCCCTTGAGCTTTATAGTAAAGAACATGCCAATCAAAACAATGTGTTGCTTGCCCTTCAAACACTGATTGATAACCTGCAAAGCATTAACTGGCAGTTACGTCAGCTTGAGCAAGAAACTACTGAAAATGAACAAACTGCACAAATCCATACCGAACAAATTACGGGATTAAAAAATATTCTTTCAGTTATTGGAAGTAATTTTACTTTTGAGTCACCGCTTTTTCGCCATGCTGTGCGTTTGTCTATCGTGGTGTTTTTGTGTTGCACAATTGTTGAATTTTTCCAATTTAATTTGGGTTACTGGATTTTGCTTACCGCGGTCTTTGTATGTCAGCCGAACTATTCAGCGACAAAAGTGCGGTTACGTCAGCGTATTATTGGTACGATTTTAGGGGTAATTATTGGTTCCTTATTGCCATATCTCAACCCAACATTAGAGATGAAACTTGGCTTAATGGTGGTGACCAGTACGCTCTTTTTCTTTTTCCGTAGTAATAATTACAGTTTCTCCACGTTCTTTATTACCTTGCAAGTATTGATCAGTTTCGATGTAATGGGATTTGACACACAATCAGCGCTCTTCCCTCGTCTCATTGATACCGTATTAGGTTCTGCCATTGCATGGTTTGCCGTTTCTTATTTATGGCCGGATTGGAAATATTTACAGCTCGATAAAGTGAGCCGTCAAGCGATTCAAAGTGATGCACAATATTTCTTGCATATTATTAGCCAACTGCAATTTGGTAAAAGCGATAATTTAAAATACCGTATTGCACGCCGTAATGCCCATCAATATGCGGCAGCATTAAGCACAACGCTTTCCAATATGAACAACGAACCGAAGAAATATCAAGCTTATTTGCAGGAAGGTTTTGACTTGTTAAAAATGAATTATTCCCTATTGAGCTATATTTCTGCTTTAGGGGCATATCGCAATAAAATGGCGCAATTACAACAAACTACCGAGTTTTTGTCAGACTTTTATCCTGTAGCGAAAAAGGTTTTATATGCACTGGAAAATATTGAAAAGCTTCGTCCAGAAATCTTTGAAAAGCTCCAAAATAGTATTGAACAGAGCCTAAAAAAAATTCAATGGGATGAAACGCAAACCAAAAACAATACGGTCTTTGCATTGCCATACCAGCAACTTAACTTGATTTCTCAATTGCTACCTCAGTTATATCGCTATTTCCAACATAGTCAGAAAGAACTGATTGCAAAATAAAAAATAAAGGAAAAACTGACCGCACTACCCCGAATTTTTTATTGTTCTCAAGGCGATAAACAGGGATAATACGCCTCTTATCTCTTATATAAAATAAATTTAGACGCAATGACACATTACATTCTACTCATTATCAGCACTGCATTAATCAATAACTTCGTTTTGGTCAAATTCTTAGGACTTTGTCCATTTATGGGTGTGTCCAAAAAGATTGAAACAGCAATTGGTATGGGGCTTGCTACGACATTTGTATTAACCGTCGCATCATTGTGTTCTTATTTAGTCGATAATTATATTTTAATGCCGCTAAATGCTACATTTTTGCGCACTTTAGTTTTTATTTTAGTGATTGCCGTCGTGGTTCAATTTACTGAAATGGTAATCAATAAAACAAGCCCGTCACTTTATCGCTTATTAGGGATTTTCTTACCACTGATTACCACAAACTGTGCAGTACTCGGTGTGGCATTATTAAACGTCAATTTGGCACACAATTTAACCGAATCCGTCATTTATGGGTTTGGTGCCTCTTTAGGTTTTGCGCTGGTTTTAGTTTTATTTGCCGCATTGCGTGAACGCCTTGTTGCTGCAGATGTCCCTATTACGTTTCGTGGCTCGTCTATCGCATTAATTACGGCTGGTTTGATGTCTCTCGCCTTTATGGGTTTCGCCGGATTAGTAAAATGATTTATCTCTTGATGTTTATTACTGTAACAGTGATTTTTCTCGGCTTATTTTGGAATAACACTAAAAAATAATGTTTATCTTAATTTCAGTAACCGTTCTCGCTTTAATTTTTGGTGCGATTTTAGGTTTTGCTTCGATTAAATTAAAAGTCGAAGCTGATCCTATCGTCGAAAAAATTGATGCCATCTTACCGCAAAGCCAATGTGGGCAATGCGGCTATCCTGGCTGTAAGCCTTATGCTGAAGCGATTGCTAATGGTGACATTATCACAAAATGCGTGCCTGGTGGTCGTCCAACAGTCGTAAAAATTGCCGAAATCATGGGCGTTGATGTGCCTGCAATGGATGATGTCGCTGAACCTGAAGAAATGGTTGCTTTTATTGATGAAAATATGTGTATTGGCTGTACCAAATGTATTCAAGCCTGCCCTGTTGATGCCATTATCGGTACAAACAAAGCTATGCATACTATTATTCCCGATCTCTGTACAGGCTGTGAACTTTGCGTAGCACCTTGTCCAACAGATTGTATTTCCATGATTAAAGTGAAAAAAGATATTGATAATTGGAACTGGAAATTTGATCCTAAATTAGTCATTCCAGTCGTAAATACCACAGAAATCGAGAAAAAATTAGTGGTTGGGGAGTCGGAATCAAATGGCTGATGTATTAACAAGATTTAAATCCGGCAAAATCTGGGATTTTAAAGGCGGTATTCATCCTCCTGAAATGAAATCTCAATCAAACCAATCCCCTATTCAGCAATCTGAACTTGCTCATGATTTTTACGTGCCAATTAAACAACATGCCGGCACAGCGGGAAATGTATTAGTTAAAGAAGGCGATTATGTGCTTAAAGGTCAACCTTTAACACAAGGTGATGGCTTAAGAACCTTACCTGTTCATGCCCCAACTTCTGGTACGGTAAAATTTATCGGAAAACATGTTGCGCCCCATCCTTCTGGTTTAACCGAGGATATGATTCATATTCAGGCGGATGGTTGGGATAAATGGCGTGAGCAATTTCCACTTGAAGAATTTTTCACACAACCTGTCGAACAACTTATTGATCGTATTTACCAAGCGGGGGTTGCTGGTTTAGGTGGTGCAGTATTCCCGACTGCCGCCAAAATCCAATCGGCTGAAAAGAAAGTTAAACTCTTAATTATTAACGGCGCGGAATGCGAACCCTATATTACCTGTGATGACCGCTTAATGCGTGATTACACGGATGAAATGATCGAAGGGATTCGCATCTTACGTTATATTTTACGCCCTGAAAAAGTGGTGATTGCAGTTGAAGACAATAAACCTGAAGCGATTCAGGCTATTCAACAATCACTACATGGTGCAAATGACATTGAGTTGCGCGTTATTCCGACTAAATATCCATCCGGTGCAGCCAAACAGCTGATTTATTTGCTTACCGGCATGGAAGTGCCAAGTGGCGGACGTTCTTACGATATTGGCGTATTAATGCATAATGTCGGCACGGCTTTTGCGATAAAAAGAGCGGTCATTAATGATGAGCCTTTAATTGAGCGTGTCGTTACGCTTACTGGTGATAAAATTTCAGAGAAAGGCAACTACTGGGTTCGCTTAGGCACACCGGTTGATCACTTATTAGCGCAAGTTGGCTATCAATATGACGAACGCTTCCCTGTTTTTGCAGGCGGACCAATGATGGGATTGCAACTTTCTGATCTCAATGCGCCCGTCACTAAATTAATTAACTGTTTATTAGCACCCGATCATTTTGAATATGGTGAGCCGGAACCAGAGCAATCTTGCATCCGCTGCTCTGCTTGTTCTGACGCTTGCCCTGTTAATTTAATGCCACAGCAACTTTATTGGTATGCTCGCAGTGAAGATCATCAAAAATCTGAAGAATACAGCTTAAAAGATTGTATTGAATGTGGCGTGTGTGCTTATGTTTGCCCAAGCCATATTCCGCTTATTCAATATTTCCGACAAGAAAAAGCCAAAATTTGGGAAATTAAAGAAAAAGCGAAAAAAGCTGAAGAAGCTAAAATCCGTTTTGAAGCCAAACAAGCCCGTATGGAGCGTGAAGAACAAGAGCGTAAAGCACGTTCACAACGCGCGGCAGAAGCTCGCCGAGAAGAACTTGCAAAACAAAAAGGTGAAGACCCAGTTAAAGCAGCGTTAGAACGCTTGAAAGCAAAACAAGCGGGTTCAGCAGCAAATAAAGAAACGAAAACTATTGTATCTGAGAAAGGTGAAATCTTACCGGATAACCATGATCTCATGGAACAACGTAAAGCTCGCCGTCTTGCTAAACAACAAGCGCAAGCAGATACAGGCACTGTGACAGATGCAACAACGTCACAAACTGATGAAAAAGATGCGAAGAAAGCAGCTGTTGCTGCAGCTCTAGCAAGAGCGAAAGCCAAGAAAGCTGCCGCTCAAAGTGAAGCAGTAACAACAAATGAAACTGAAAGCGCGGTCAAAAAAACAGATGAAAACCCAACCGCACTTGATCCGAAAAAAGCCGCAGTAGCTGCTGCCATTGCTAGAGCCAAAGCCAAGAAAGCTGCCGCTCAAAGTGAAGCAGTTACAACAAATGAAACTGAAAGTGCGGTCGAAAAAACGGATGAAAATCCAACCACACTTGATCCGAAAAAAGCCGCTGTAGCTGCAGCCATCGCGAGAGCCAAAGCTAAGAAAGCCGCCGCTCAAGGTGAAGCTGTTACGACAAATGTAACTGAAAGTGCAGTCGAAAAAACAGATGAAAACCCAACCGCACTTGATCCGAAAAAAGCCGCAGTAGCTGCTGCCATTGCGAGAGCGAAAGCTAAGAAAGCGGCAGCTCAAGGTGAAACAGTTGCAACAAATGAAACTACAAGTGCAGTCGAAAAAACAGATGAAAACCCAACCGCACTTGATCCGAAAAAAGCCGCAGTAGCTGCAGCCATTGCCAGAGCCAAAGCAAAAAAAGCGGCTGCTGAAGCAGCTAAAGAAACAGAATAACGCAGGAAAAGATTATGTTTAAGAAAATGGTGAGTTCGCCTCATACCCATTCAGGCAAATTAACCGCCCGTATTATGTTATGGGTGATTGCAGCCATGCTGCCTGCCCTGCTCACGCAGATTTATTATTTTGGAATGGGTGTTTTGGTGCAATCCGCTTTGGCTATTTCTTTCGCATTATTGCTTGAGTTTATTGTGACCAAATTGCGTAATAAGCCAAACCTGGTCTATATTTCAGATTTTAGTGTGGTGCTGACTGCCTTAATTTTAGCGATGGCGATTCCGCCTTATGCACCTTATTGGGTGATTCTAATCGGTACGTTTTCCGCTGTTATTCTAGGCAAACACGTTTATGGTGGCTTGGGACAAAATCCGTTTAATCCCGCTATGGTGGGTTATGTGGTGCTATTGATTTCTTTCCCACTACAAATGACAAGTTGGATGCCACCGATTTCATTATTAAATGAACCACCAACATTTGAGGATTCTCTTTCTTTAATTTTCACTGGCTTAACCACTGACGGTTTTAGCTTAAGTCAACTTGTTCATTCCATTGATGGAATTACACAAGCTACGCCATTAGACAGTGCCAAAATCTTCTATAACTTGCATCAAGGCGATGAAAGCGTATTCCATGATTTTGTAAAATTACCGATTTTATTACAAAACGGGACTGACTTTGCTGAAGGTTGGTGGCAAGTCAATCTGGCATTCATGCTTGGTGGAATTATATTAATCTTAAAGAAAAAAATTCACTGGCAAATTCCCGTTTCAATGCTCGTGACCTTTGTGACCTTAGCGACTATCACTGCGATGTCAGGCCATCATCATTTAAGTATGATTAGCCAACTCTTTAGCGGCGCGATGATGTTTGGCGCGTTCTTTATTGCGACTGACCCTGTTACAGCGTCTATTACACCTCGCGGCAAGCTTGTATTTGGTTCCTTGGTCGGATTATTGGTTTACCTCATTCGTTACTTTGGAAACTATCCTGACGGCGTGGCATTTGCGATTTTGTTAAGTAATATTTGTGTGCCACTTATCGATCACTATACCCGCCCTCGCGTAGCGGGACACTTTACAAAAGGGAGAAAATAATGGGTATTTTTAAAGTCACCTCCCGTTTTGGTTTGTTATTAGGTTTTATTGCGCTTGTATGTACCGCTGTTTCTGCAGGCATTTATATGCTGACAAAAGATAAAATTGATGAAGCCATGGCTGAACAACAAAAAGCGTTATTACTCCAAGTCATCCCTCAAAATTATTTTAATAATAGCTTGCTTGAAAGCGTTGAAACGCCCGAGCAAGATAAACTCAAAGGTATTCAAAAAGTCTATTTTGCTATTAAAGATCATGTACCCACTGCCTATGCCTATGAAACTACGGCACCAGATGGTTATTCAGGGAATATCCGTTTATTAGTGGGTATTACACCAAAAGGTGAAGTTTTAGGTGTGCGTGTCATCGAACATCATGAAACCCCTGGATTAGGCGATAAAATCGAACTTCGTATTTCTGATTGGATTTTAAGTTTTACAAACCAAGTTATCGTACCGGAAAGCCTAAAAGATTGGGCGGTCAAAAAAGATGGTGGTAAATTTGATCAATTTTCCGGAGCAACTATTACGCCGCGCGCGATTGTGAATCAAGTAAAACGCTCTGCTCTCGTGATGCTTGAAAATGAGGCATTACTCAACGAGATGGCAAAAAAATACGCGCAATAGGATATTTATTATGACTGATTTAACCGAGAAAACGACCGCACTTGATGAGCAAAGTGCGGTTGAAAATTCAGAAGAAATAACGTCAACGCCTTCTGTTTGGAAAGAAATCTTTATTCAAGGCGTATGGAAAAACAACTCTACCCTCGTGCAATTATTGGGGCTCTGTCCGCTGTTGGCTGTTTCAAGTACTGCAACAAATGCATTAGGTTTAGGTTTGGCGACTATGTTGGTTTTAACCTGTACAAACACCGTTGTTTCGCTCTTTCGTAAGCAAATCCCTCATGAAATCCGTATTCCAATTTATGTGATGATTATTGCCACCACCGTAACCGTGGTGCAATTATTGATGAATGCTTATACCTATACACTCTATCAAGCACTGGGGATTTTTATTCCTTTAATCGTGACTAACTGTATCGTCATCGGTCGTGCCGAAGCCTTTGCCTCTAAAAATAGCGTAGCACATGCAGCCTGGGATGGTTTTTCGATGGGATTAGGTATGGCTTTAAGTATCACGGTATTAGGTGCGCTACGTGAAATCCTAGGCCAAGGTACCCTTTTTGAAGGCATTGAAAACCTATTTGGTCAAGGCGCAAAATTCCTGACATTACATATTTATCACGCTGACAGCAGCTTTTTACTCTTTATTCTTCCGCCAGGTGCATTTATTGGATTAGGTATCCTACTGGCGATTAAAAACCGAATTGATATGAAAAAATGAACCAAACTAAACGAATTGAAATCCTCACTCGACTTCGGGAGCAAAACCCGCATCCCACCACGGAATTAGAGTATAATTCGCCTTTCGAATTACTCATCGCCGTGATCTTATCGGCCCAAGCCACCGATAAAGGTGTCAATAAAGCAACAGCAAAATTATTCCCTGTGGCGAATACACCACAAGCCATTTTAGATCTTGGCTTAGAGGGTTTAAAAGAATACATTAAAACCATCGGGCTTTATAATAGCAAAGCAGAAAATATCATTAAAACCTGCCGTGATTTAGTTGAAAAACACAACGGCGAAGTACCTGAAAGCCGTGAAGCCTTAGAAGCCCTTGCGGGTGTCGGCAGAAAAACAGCGAATGTGGTATTAAATACTGCTTTCGGTCACCCGACTATTGCAGTGGATACCCATATTTTTCGCGTATGTAACCGTACGAATTTTGCCCCTGGTAAAGATGTGGTAAAAGTGGAAGAAAAACTACTCAAAGTCGTACCCAAAGAATTTAAAGTCGATGTGCATCACTGGCTTATTTTACACGGGCGTTATACCTGCATTGCCCGTAAACCTCGTTGCGGTGCTTGCATCATTGAAGATCTCTGCGAATACAAAGAAAAAACAGAATATTAAACGAATACAATTAAACGGAATATATTATGACAACAAACAATCAATCTCGCCAAACGTGGTCTAGCCGACTAACTTATGTGCTCACCGTTGCGGGAGCGACTGTCGGCTTTGGGGCAACATGGCGCTTTCCTTATTTAGTGGGTGAAAATGGCGGTGGTGCCTATGTACTTCTCTTTTGTATTGCGATGATTGTGATTGGTATCCCGATGATTTTAGTGGAAAACGTCATCGGTCGCCGTTTGCGTGTGAATTCCATTGATGCCTTTGGCGACAAAATCCAAGATAAAGGTAAAAATATCTCCAAATATTGGAAAATTATCGGCTACATGGGGCTTCTCGGCGCATTTGGTATCATGGCCTATTACATGGTGCTTGGTGGTTGGGTGATGTCTTATATCATTAGTCTGATTAATAATACTCTTGATATTTCCGCACCAATTACAAAAGATGTGGCCAAAGATTTCTACGATTTACACATCAGCAACAGCCCATGGGAAATCATGCTTTACACCTTCCTGTTCGTGGCGGTGAATTACATTATTTTAGCGAAAGGTATCATTGGTGGGATTGAACGTTCCGTTAAATACTTAATGCCATTACTCTTTATCTTCCTAATTGGTATGGTGATTCGTAACCTCACCTTACCTGGCGCAATGGAAGGTGTGACTTTCTACTTAAAACCTGATTTCAGCAAAATCACACCTAAATTATTCATCTTCGTATTAGGGCAAGTGTTCTTCGCATTAAGCCTTGGTTTCGGTGTATTAATTACTCTCTCAAGCTATTTAAATAAAGAAGAAAACCTTATTCACACAGCCGTTATTACAGGCTTCACAAATACTATTATCGCTGTGTTATGTGGTTTTATGATCTTCCCATCATTATTCACATTCGGCATTGAACCTAACGCTGGGCCAACCTTGGTTTTCCAAAGTTTACCAATTGTATTCTCACATTTATGGGCGGGTAAATTCTTTGCTATCGTGTTCTTCGGTTTATTGCTTATTGCGGCATTAACCACGTCAATTACGATTTATGAAGTCATCATCACCGCATTACAAGAAAAACTCAGAATGCGCCGTGGAAAAGCGATTTTTGTTACCTTAATAGGGATTTTCTTATTAGGTAATGTGCCATCCATTCTAGGTGATAACCTTTGGAAAGATGTTACCATTTTCGGTAAAAGCATTTTCGATGCCTTCGATTTCGTTAGCGGCAATATCCTATTCATGCTGACCGCACTTGGTTGTGCGATTTTCGTTGGCTTTGTATTAAAAGACGATGCGAAAAAAGAACTATCACCGACACCTAATTCGCTCTTCACCACAATTTGGTTTAACTATGTTAAATTTGTGGTACCTGTAATTATTTTGGTGATTTTTATTAGTAATTTGATATAGCATAATTAAAAAGCAGCGCTACAGCGTTGCTTTTTTTATCCATAAAAACAAATCATCTCACTGCTAAATGATTGTTTGTAGAGAAGAAAAATTTTCGATAAAATACTAACTATTGATTGAATTATTACTTTACTAAGGATAAATTTTATGCAGACGACACGACACGACCAAGATTGTCGATGAAAATCACGCATTACAACAAGCATTTTTAAATGAATTAGACGAAAAACTTTGGTCATCTGCCGATAAACTGCGCCAGCAGCTTGATGCCGCCAATTACAAACACATCGTACTCGGCTTAATTTTCCTTAAATACATCTCCGACAGCTTCACCCATCAGCAAGAAAAAATTCAGGCAGAGCTTAGCGACCCCGAAAATCCACTCTATCTTGACCGCACTTTCTACGATACAGACGAAGAATATCAAGAAGCCTTAACCGTCGAACTGGAAAACCGCGACTACTACACCGCCGACAATGTGTTCTGGGTGCCGCAGCAAGCCCGTTGGGACGAAATTAAAGCCGTTTCCATCTTAAACATCGGCGCAGAGCTGCCTTGGGGAGGGAAATTTTCCGGCGTAGCCAAACTGATTGACGATGCCTTCGATGCCATTGAAAAAGACAACGAAAAACTCAAAGGCGTCCTCCAACGCATCAGCGGCTACGCCGTAAACGAAGACACCCTGCGCGGGCTGATTATCCTCTTTTCCGATACCAACTTTACCCGTCCGACTTACAACGGCGAGCCCGTACATTTAGGAGCAAAAGACATTCTTGGCCACGTTTACGAATATTTCCTCGGTCGCTTTGCCCAAGCAGAAGGCAAGCGCGGCGGACAGTATTTCACGCCAAAATCCATTGTTTCCCTGATTGTCGAAATGCTCGAGCCATACTCCGGCCGCGTGTATGACCCAGCCATGGGCAGCGGCGGCTTTTTCGTGCAAACCGAACGCTTTATCACCGCTCATCAAGGCAACATCAACAACGTGTCCATCTACGGGCAAGAATTCAACCCCACCACCTGGAAACTCGCCGCCATGAATATGGCCATCCGCGGCATTGATTACGACTTCGGCAAACACAACGCCGACAGCTTCATCCAGCCGCAACACATCAACAAAAAGATGGATTTCATCATGGCAAACCCGCCATTCAACATCAGCGATTGGTGGAGCGAATCCCTGGCCGACGACCCACGTTGGGCATACGGCACGCCGCCCAAAGGCAACGCCAACTTCGCTTGGCTGCAACACATGATTTACCACCTCTCGCCCAACGGCAAAATGGCATTATTGCTGGCCAACGGCTCCATGAGCAGCCAAACCAACAACGAAGGCGAAATCCGCAAAGCCATCATCAATGCCGACTTGGTCGAATGTATGGTTGCCCTGCCCGGCCAGCTCTTCACCAACACCCAAATCCCCGCCTGCATTTGGTTTTTAAACCGTAACAAAAAGCGCAAAGGTGAAGTATTGTTTATCGACGCCCGCCAAATCGGCTATATGAAAGACCGCGTATTGCGCGATTTCACCGCTGACGACATCGCCAAAATTGCCGATACCCTCCACGCTTGGCAAAAATCAGACGGCTACGAAGACCAAGCCGCTTTCTGCAAATCCGCGACTTTAGAAGAGATTGCAGACAACGACTTCGTCCTCACACCGGGACGCTATGTCGGCACCGCAGAACAAGAAGACGACGGCGTACCATTTGCAGAAAAAATGCAAAATCTGACTACTCTTTTAAAGGAACAATTTGCGAAAAGTGCGGAATTGGAAGCGGAAATTAAGAAGAATTTAGGGGGATTAGGGTATGAGTGATAACTTTAAAACTGATACTTTAGATAGCTTATGTGAATTAATCGTGGATTGTCCACATTCAACTCCGACATGGACAACTTTCGGCTATGTAGTAATTAGAAATCAAAACATCACTGATGGTGTATTGGATTTATCATCACCGAGCTATACGGATTATTCAGGGTACAGAGATAGAACCAAAAGAGCTAGTCCACAAGAAAATGATATCGTGATCACCCGAGAAGCGCCGATGGGAAGAGTTTGCTTAATTCCTAAAGAACCAATCTGTTGCCTAGGGCAAAGACAAGTATTACTTCGTGCCGATAGAAACAAAATAAGTGCTGAATATCTCTACTGGTCTCTACGCTCCCCATTTGTTCAACGACAAATTCTAATAAATGAAGGAACAGGAGCAACCGTTAGTAATATGAGAATACCTGTGTTAAAAGCACTAGAAATTCCGCGGTTAGCATCCATTGAAATAGAAAATAAGAAAGCGAAAGATTTATCTAATATTCAAAATAAAATCCAACTCAACACCCAAATCAACCAAACCTTAGAACAAATCGCCCAAGCCCTGTTTAAAAGCTGGTTTGTCGATTTCGACCCCGTGCGTGCCAAAGTCCAAGCCCTTTCAGACGGCCTAAGCCTTGAACAAGCAGAGCTGGCAGCCATGCAGGCAATCAGCGGAAAAACACCCGAAGAACTGACCGCACTTTCACAAACACAGCCTGAACGCTACGCCGAATTAGCCGAAACCGCCAAAGCGTTTCCGTGTGAGATGGAGGAAATTGATGGGGTTGAAGTGCCTAAGGGGTGGGAGGTTAAACCACTACCTGAAATCATTGACTTCCTTGAAGGACCAGGCATTCGTAATTGGCAATATACAGATGAAGAAGATGGTATCAAGTTTATCAATATTCGCTGCATCCAGAATGGAGACTTGACATTAACAACCGCAAATAAAATCACGAAGGAAGAAGCTTTTGGAAAATATAAACACTTCCAGCTTGAAGAAGACGATATTGTTGTTTCAACATCTGGAACATTAGGACGATTTGCTTTTGTTAGGAAGGAACATTTGCCTTTATCACTCAATACAAGTGTTATCCGTTTCCGTCCTATTAAAAATAAAAGCACATTAGGCTTTATTGCTGGTTTTGTTGAGAATCAATTACAACATGAATTGGAGATCCGAGCTTCAGGTTCTGCCCAGCGTAACTTTGGACCTACACACTTGAAACAAATCTCTTTATTATTACCCAATTTTAAATTACTTGAATTACATCAGAAATATGCTTCTTCTTTATTTGAAAAAAGAAAACAGCTTCTGTCTGAAATTGATGTATTGAAAGATACTAGGGATTTGTTATTACCTAAATTATTAAATGGAGAATTTATAAAATGGAAAACTTAAAAAGAAATATAGACTCTGATGAAATTGAAATCCTTTGCGTAATAGAAACCTTAGATGAGTTAAAAGCGTTCATTACAGATTTTGAATATGAATTTGATGATGAAACACCACCACTGTTTAAAACTAGAACTACATCGAGAGAAAAGCATTCCTATTTAAAATATTTTAGAGGGCATAGCAAAGAAAGTTATAGACTATCATCAACACTAGAACGTTATTTAACTGATATTTTTGGTAAGAATTACGTTCAAAAAAACTTTGAAAAAATACAAGAAATATACCTAAAAGAGTGTAGGAAAGTTTTATTAGAACAAAGTATTGATGGGTTTTATTCTTTACCTATGGAATTAACTGATAATGACATTTGGGCCTTTGGGCGACATTATCATCTAAAAACACCATTATTAGATTGGTCTCGCTCATTCTTTGTTGCACTTTATTTCGCCTTTGAGGACTTAGAACCAGAACAAGAAAAATATCGTGTAATATATCAATTAAACGATTTTCTCCCTCCAGAACAGGATGTCATCATTACGCCCAAAATAAAAATTGGTACAAGGATAAATGCTCAAAATGGAGTATTTACTAAACTACCATCTTATCGCCTAGAAGAATTGGCATCACATAATCGACCGGAATACTTAGGAAAAGGTATCCCATTCATTAGTAAATATTTAATTTCTAGCAAATTAAGAATGGATGTTTTAAATTTTTTAGCTAGTATCAATATAGATCCTTATACCATTTATCCTGATTTATTAGGAAAAATGAAAGCATGCGAGATTGGCATTGATAAGGCTATTGTAGACATTCTTTTAGAGAATAGTTAAATATCAAATAGTTTCATAATACTGAGTTCTCCCTATTTTATTAAAGAAAGATTAAAAGGGATTTAAAACCAATACACTAAGGAGCTCATCATGCTCAACGAAAACGACATCGAACAACTTACCCTTCAACGCCTGCAATCCCTCGGTTGGGAATATCGCTATGGTAAAGACTTGCCTGTTCATGAAGGCGAGTTTGCCCGTGGCGATTTGAGCGGCGTAGTCTTTGTTGAGCAACTGCGTCAGGCGGTGCGTAAACTTAATCCGCAGCTGCCTGAAAGTGCGGTGGATTCTGTGGTCAAATCGGCGACGAAAAGTGATATTGGCGACTTGGTGGTGCGTAATCAGGCGTTTTATAAGCTGCTGCGTGATGGCGTGCGGGTGGAATATCAAGCTGATGGTGAGCAAAAAATCGAAATGGCGCGCTTGGTGGATTTCGAACATTGGAAGAACAACCGTTTTGTTGCCGTCAATCAGCTGGAAATCCGCAGCCGTAAAGGGGGCAAACGGATTCCCGATATTATCGGTTTTGTAAATGGCCTGCCCTTGGTGGTATTTGAGCTAAAAAATCCGCTGCGCGAATCGGCGGATTTGTTGCAGGCGTTTAATCAATTTGAAACCTATAAAGATGAAATTGCCGATCTGTTTGTTTACAACCAAACCCTGATTATTTCAGACGGCATTGCCGCACGTTTAGGCTCGCTTTCGGCAGATTTCCAACGCTTTACGCCGTGGAAAGTGGTCGATGAAAAAAACAAAAGCGCGCGCTTATATTTTGATGATGAATTGCAAAGCCTGCTCACTGGCTTAATGCAGCCTGAGGATTTATTGGACTATATCCGCTATTTCGTCTTATTTGAGCGGGATTCTAGCGGTAAAACCATTAAAAAAATCGCGGCATACCATCAATATTACGGCGTAAATGAGGCGGTAGATTCCACGCTTTTGGCGACTTCAGAAAAAGGCGACCGCCGCATTGGTGTGATGTGGCACACGCAAGGTTCGGGCAAGTCGATTTCTATGTTGTTTTATGCCGGCAAACTGCTTGCGCAGCCTGAATTGAAAAATCCCACCATTGTGGTGGTCACCGACCGCAACGATTTGGACGGTCAGCTTTTCCAAACCTTTTCTTCAGGCAAAGATTTAATCAAACAAACGCCGCAACAAGTAGAAGACCGCGATCAACTGCGCCAACTGCTCGCGCAAAATGAAGTCGGCGGCGTGTTTTTTACCACGATTCAGAAATTCGCCCTCAATGAGGAAGAAAGCCGCTTCCCTGTTTTAAATGAGCGCAGCAATATTATTGTAATCAGCGATGAGGCACACCGCAGCCAATATGGCTTTACGCAAAAGCTACATGAAGGCAAATTTCAGGCAGGCTACGCCCGCTATTTGCGCGATGCGCTGCCTAATGCTTCGTTTATCGGTTTTACCGGTACGCCGATTAGCCTAGAAGATAAGGATACGCAGGATGTGTTCGGGCGTTATGTGTCCATTTATGACTTGCAAGACGCGGTGGAAGATGGCGCAACGGTGCCGATTGTGTATGAAGCGCGCCAAATCCGCTTAAACGAAAAAGAACACGATGAGCTATTCAAAGAAATTGATGATTTGCTGGAAGAGGAGCAATCCCCTGCCCTGCGTTTGCAGGAAAAATTGTTGGGTTCGCAAGCCCGTCTGGCCGATTTAGCCGCGGATTTTGTGCAGCATTTTGCCAAACGCAATGAAGTCGTCGACAGCAAAGCGATGATGGTGGTTTCCAGCCGCCAAATTTGCGTGGACTTATACAATGAAATCATCAAACTACGTCCTGAATGGCATTCAGACAATATCAACGAAGGGACGATTAAAATTGTGATGACGGGTTCTGCTTCCGATGCGCCGGAAATGCAGAAACACGTTTACAGTAAACAGGAAAAACAAACACTAGAACGCCGTTTTAAAGATCCAAATGATGCACTGAAAATCGTGATTGTGCGCGATATGTGGCTGACGGGCTTTGATGCGCCTTGTTGTAACACAATGTATATCGACAAGCCGATGCAAGGGCATAACCTGATGCAGGCGATTGCTCGGGTTAACCGTGTATTCCGCAATAAAAGCCGAGAAAACGGCGGCTTGATTGTGGATTATGTCGGTATCGCTGACGAGCTCAAAAAAGCTACTCAGCAATATACAAACTCACAAGGCAAGGGCAAGCTGACTGATAACGTAATTGATGTGTTCTTTAAAATGAAAGAGCATTTAGAGTTCGTCCGTAGCCTGTTTGCAACGCCGGTTGAAGGGAAAACCTTTGATGTTCAGACGGCCTTAGAAAAAGATAATCCGCATGATCTTCTGATGGCTATTCGTTTTGCCGCCAACCATATTTTGGGCCTCGATCAATTACCGTTTGATGGCAAAGCGCACGAGCAACATTGGTTTAATAAAAAAGAAACCGAGCCACGCAAAAAAGCCTTTTTGAAAGCGGCGGGTTTAGTGAAAAAAGGCTATATGCTGTGCGGCGCATTGGCTGAAGTTGAGCCATACAACCAAGAAATTGCTTTTTATGATGCCGTGCGAGCAATATTAACCAAACGCAAACAAAACGGTACAGGCACAAATGAAAGACAGATTTTATTGAAAAAATTGGTCAATCAAGCCGTCTATTCCGAAGGCGTGATTGATTTGTTTGACCTACTGGAAAAACCGCAACCGCAAATTAGTCTACTTTCTGAAGAGTTTTTGCAGACTATTAAAAACAGCCCGACTAAGAATTTATGGGTTAGCGCAGTAGAGCGTTATTTGGCAAGCGAAATCAAAGCCAAATCAGGCGCGAACCTCACCTTGCAAAAAGACTTCGAGCAGCGTTTGAAAGAAGCCCTAAATCAATACCACAACCACAATTTAAGCGTGGTGGAAATTTTGGATGAGCTCTTCAAAATGAGCCAAGACTTCCAAGAACGCTTAGCTTTAGGCGAAAAACTGGGGCTGAAAAAAGAAGAGCTCGCCTTCTACGAGGCACTTGCTCAAAACCAAAGCGCACGGGAACTGATGGGCGATGAAGTATTGAGTAAACTTGCCAAAGAAATTACCGATACTTTAAGACGCTCGGTTACCATCGACTGGCAATACAAAGAAGGCGTTCGTGCGAAAATGCGTATTCTTGTGAAACGTGCTTTACAGCGTTATAAATACCCACCGGATAAACAGGAAGAAGCCGTAAGCTATGTGATTAAGCAAGCTGAGGAAATTGCGGAAGATTTAACCGCAGAAAAATCACTATAGGCGTTAATTTCATATAATAAAAAACCGAGCTATTTAGCTCGGTTTCTTTTTTTATCTATCCTCTATTTTGCTTCAGCTTGAGTTTTTTTCTCTTCAAGTTCTTCCCAACGAAGGAAAGCCGTTTCAAGTTCAGCTTCGGTGTCTGATAATTCCTTAAGCTTCGCATCTGTTACATCATGGGCTTGTTGGAAAAAGTGAGGATCACCAATTTCAGCTTGAAGTGCGGTAATTTTCTCTTCCAATTCTTCCAACAATTGCGGTAGCTGTTCTAACTCACGTTGTTCTTTGTAAGAAAGTTTAACGGATTTTGGCTTTTGAGAAACAGCGTCATTTTTAACCGCACTTTCCTGTGCTTTTGGTGCTTCTTTTTTGGATTTTTGGGTCTCTTGCTCTGCTTTCATGGCAAAGTAATTAGCTTGTTGTCCTTTTGCATCAAAGAAACCGCCTACGTATTTATTCAATACGCCGTCACCTTCAAAGAAATAACATTCAGTCGCGACATTATCAATAAACTGACGATCATGGCTGACAATCAATAAGGTGCCTTGATAATCCGTGAGGATTTCTTCCAATAATTCTAAGGTTTCTACATCCAAGTCATTGGTTGGTTCATCGAGAATCAGTAAGTTATTCGGTTTCAGTAATAATTTAGCCAATAACAAACGGTTACGTTCACCACCTGAAAGCGCTTTTACGGGGGTCATAGCGCGTTTGGGTGGAAATAAGAAATCCTGCAAATAGCCCAACACATGACGTTTTACACCATTGACCTCAATATCCTGCTTGCCATCGGCAACGTTATCCATCACCGTTTTTTCCTGATCAAGATCAGCACGATATTGGTCAAAATAAGCAATGTCTAATTTTGTACCGCAATGAATATGACCGCTAGTTGGCTTGATTTCACCTAATAAAAGTTTAATAAAGGTGGTTTTTCCGCAACCATTTGGTCCAACCAATGCAATTTTATCGCCACGTAAAATGGTCGTGCTGAAATTTTTGAGCAGCTGTTTGCCTTCAATCTTATAGCTTACATCTTCCATTTCAAACACGATTTTGCCTGAACGACTTGAGTTATCTAATTGTAACTTAGCCGTACCCATCACCTCACGACGTTGGCGACGTTCTTCACGCATGGCTTTTAAAGCGCGCACACGACCTTCATTACGCGTACGGCGAGCTTTAATACCTTGACGAATCCAAACCTCTTCTTGCGCTAACCGCTTATCAAAAAGCTCATTCTGCAACGCTTCGACACGTAAGCTTTCCTCTTTAGCGGTGAGGTATAAATCATAATCACCCGGATAAGACACTAATTTACCGCGGTCTAAATCCACAATACGAGTGGCCATTTTGCGGATAAAAGAACGGTCGTGGGAAATAAATACAATACTTCCGGTAAATTCTAATAAGAAGTTTTCTAACCATTCGATTGCATCCACATCCAAGTGGTTAGTCGGTTCATCTAATAACAAGACATCAGGATTACACACCAACGCACGAGCAAGGGCAGCTTTACGCAACCAACCGCCAGATAAATCCGCTAATTTAGTATCAGGATTTAACTCGAGCTTTTGCAGGACTTCATTGATTTTATTTTCAAACTGCCAACCGTTGGCATGCTCTAATTTAGCTTGCACTTGTGCCAGTTGATTAAGAATTTGTTCACTGTAATTTTGTGTTAATTCTTGCGAAATATGATGATATTCCTTTAACAAATCTGCTAAATGCTCAATGCCTTCCGCTACATAATCGAAAACATTGCCTTCAGCGTGGCGAGGCGGGTCTTGTTCTAAACGCGAAACCACTAAATCTTTTTCATACTGCACTTTGCCGTCATCCATCGTGACTTGCTGTGCAATAATTTTTAATAAAGTCGATTTACCTGCCCCGTTACGCCCCACCAAACATACGCGCTCATTCGGTTCAATATGCAATTCGGCGTGATCAAGTAAGGGGTGATCACTAAAAGAAAGATAAGCGTTAGTTAAACTAATTAATGCCACAAAATTGTCCTATAAATTCAAAATATCAATAAAAATAACCGCACTTTAAAGCTGGTGATAAACCTTTAAGGCATAGGCATCTGACATGCCCGCGATATAATCACAAATAATACGTTTTTTACCCTGCTCCGGTGCATTTCTCCAACGATTAGCCGTATTCGTTGGCAATAAACGTTCTGGGTCAGACTCAAAAATCTGAAACATTTCCGTGAGAATGCGTTGCCCTTTATATTCAATACGTTGCGTTTCCACATGACGAATCACGTATTTCCACACAAACTTTTTAAATACATTTAATGCCGCAATCACATCTTGCGGTAGTTCTGCGTTATAACGTAACAAAGGCTCATCAAAATTGCCGGTAACTTTCCAACGTACATGAGTAATAAAGAAATTCACCAATGCACCAATGGCATTTTTACGTTCAAAATGATAATTGGAAAATAATCGTTGGCTGACTTGCTCTATATTTTTTGCCAGCCAATCTGAAGGAATCGTTTTAAGTTCATCTAAGGCTTCTTGCCACTGATGTTGATTTACTACGCCGGTCACAATTGCATCTTCTAAATCATGCACGCCATAGGCAATATCGTCTGCTAATTCCATAATGCTGCAATCTAACGATTTAAATTGTGTTTTTAAAAACTCGGCAGGATTTGACCGCACTTTTTGAAATGAACCAAACAAAGTGCGGTCATTTTCAGAAAGGTTTTGCAATAACCAATTAAACATTGTGACGTCATCACGGAATAACCCTTTTCCAGGCTTCCAGTCGCTAATTTTGACATAACGCGGATCAGCGTTTTCAGCATGCGGCAACTGGGCATATTGCGGGGAAGATAAGTCTAAAATATTCGGATATTTCACCACACCTAAAATGGCACGACGCGTTAAATTCATCCCTGCTGTTTCGGTATAAGGTTCAAGTTTAGTAATGATACGAAATGTCTGCGCATTGCCTTCAAAGCCGCCATGATTCCGCATCATATAATTGAGGGCTACTTCCCCACCATGGCCAAACGGTGGATGACCAATATCATGCGCAAAGCACAAACTTTCAATTAAATCATTGCTTGGTAATAAAGGTTTGAGTTGTTTCTGTAACTCACTTTTTTCGATATGAAGCTTGTCTGAAATAGCAATATAACTTTCCGCAAATTTTAATTGGGAAACAAGGCTGCTGCCGATTTGTGCCACTTCAAGGGAATGAGTTAGGCGCGTACGATAAAAATCATTTTCGCCCACGGCGTGAATTTGTGTTTTGGCTTGCAAACAACGGAAAGCGGCAGAATGTAAAATCCGCCCGCGATCACGACGAAATGGCGGTCGATGATCTTTTTCGCGAGGCGGATCAGGGAGGAAACGTTCAGTCCAAAAATCAGCTAATTGGGTTCTCATAAAAATAGACGAATAACATGGAATACTAAGGGCGCTAAAATGGAACTCATAATACCGCAAAGAACCAAAGAAATCGAACTATAACTCCCCGCTTTCGGATCAGCTTCCATACAGCTTACCGTGCCTAATGCGTGAGAAACCGCCCCAACAGATAAACCCACGGCTTCTTGTTGCTTTATTCCGAGTTTTTTCAAGATGAGATAACCAAAAACTGAACCTTGCAAACCCGCAACAATCACACCTACCGCTGTAACAGCAGGAATACCGCCTAAATGTGAAGAGACTTCCATCGCAATTGGCGTGGTAATTGATTTTGGTAATACGGTCGCCACCATTTCAGGGCTTGCCCCTAAAATAATCGCAAAAATGGCACCGGTAAACATGGAAAACAGAGAAGCTAATGCCACCACAGAAAGAATAATTTTCCACTGTTTCGCAATTTGACGAAGTTGTTCATACAACGGTAACGCCAGCGCAACAATACTTACCCCTAATAAATTATTAATTGGTGCATTGCCCGCCATATAATCGTCATAAGGAATATCGCTAACCACTAAAATCAGCACAAGGATTGATACTGTGAGCACAAAAGTATTGAAAATCATCGATTTCCAACGTTTACTGATTTGTAATGCGAGCCAAAATCCGAAAATCGTTAAAATGGTATAAAGATAAATTGCATACTGCATAATAAAACCTTAGTCAGCTTGAAGATTGCGTCTTTCCAATACTTTTTTACGTTTATGAGTAAAGGATTGTTTATAAAATAAATAGTTTCCTATAAATGCAATAACTAAAAGTGTCAGAACGGTACTGAGAATATTGGGAATAAGTAAGACTTTCCACTGAGCCACGAGTAAATCATAATATTTGATAATGCCCACGCTCACCGGTACAAAAAGCACCGCCATGTAGCGGATCAATAAGCTCGAGCCAAAATAAATCCATTCCAAACGAATAATATGAGTGGTTAAACCGACAAATAGTAATAGTAATCCCCAGATACTGCCAGGAATTCCGACAGGCACATACTGCGAAATCAAATTGCCGAGTAGCAACATAATGTATAAAATCACGAGCGAGCGAACAAGTTGAACGCCTTTTTGGAGTAACATATTTCCTCAATCAACTTTTTTGACAATAATTCAAATAATTTTACGCTTTTTTTGCTCAAATTACTCACTCTTTTTAGGTGAAATTTTCGATATAGATCAAAGAAATTCCAAATGATTAAAAAATTCTTCTTATTTTTAACCATAATTTTAACCGCACTTTGGACACAATTTTTAGTAGCGGCTGAACGCCAAATGGCGTGTTGGGTTGTTGGTGTAAGTGATGGCGATACCTTAACTTGCCTCTTACCCACTAAAAAACAACTCAAAGTGCGATTACAAGAAATTGATGCTCCGGAAAAAGGTCAACCGTTTGGAAAGAAAGCTAAACAATATCTTTCCCAGCTGGTTTTCAAACAAAATGTGACGTTGTCGGTTTCTGGTTACGATCGCTACCAGCGTATTTTGGCAACAGTTTACCTGCAAGAACAAAACATCAACTTAGAAATGGTAAAAAACGGTATGGCGTGGGTTTATCCGCAATATGCTAAAAATCCACTCTACTTTCAAGCTCAAGATTTTGCCCAACAACAAAAAATTGGCTTATGGCGTGATCCTAACCCTACCGCCCCTTATGAATGGCGCAAACAGAACAAAGCAGGTAAACATGGAGGTCAACATGGCTTTTGATTATCAATCATTTAAAAATGAATTCCCTTATTTTAAATCGCCAAATGCTGTGGTCTATCTGGATAATGCGGCAACAGCACTAAAACCTCAAGCATTAATTGATGCAACAAGTACTTTTTATCAATCAGCTGGCTCCGTACATCGTAGTCAGTATGAAGCCGCAAAAACAGCACAATATGAAAATGCCCGTCACTTAGTCAAAACCTTAATTAATGCAGAAGATGAAAAAGCCGTAATTTGGACTTCCGGAACAACGCATGGCATTAATTTGGTTGCCAACGGTTTACTCCCCTCTTTGCATGCAAATGACGAGATTCTAATTAGCCAAGCAGACCATCATGCTAATTTTGTTACGTGGCATGAGACAGCGAAAAAATGTGGGGCAAAAATTCAAGTGTTGCCTATTTTGGATAATTGGCTAATTGATGAAAATGCCTTAATTGCAGCCTTAAATGAGAAAACCAAATTAGTGGCACTTAATTTTATTTCCAACGTAACAGGAACGGAACAACATATCCAACATTTAATTCGAGTAATCCGTCAACATAGCAATGCGCTCGTTTTAGTGGATGCTGCTCAGGCTATTAGTCATATACAGATTGATTTACCGGCATTAGATGCGGATTTTATTGCTTTTTCTGCGCACAAAATTTATGGCCCCAACGGGATTGGCATACTAAGCGGAAAATTAAGCTCACTTTCCCTGCTACAACCGCTTTTTTACGGTGGAAAAATGATTAAGCGAGTCTCCCATGAATGTATTACCTTTGCTGATTTGCCTTATCGATTAGAGGCTGGCACACCAAATATTGCTGGCGTGATTGGCTTTGGTGCAGTGCTAGATTGGCTCAAAAAATGGGATTTTCAAGCAGCTGAAGCGCATGCCGCTGAGCTTGCCGAGCAAAGTAAAGTTCGGTTAAAAAACTATCCGAATTGTCGTTTATTCAATTCACCGCAACCGAGTTCAGTAGTATGTTTTGTTTTTGATGGGATTGCGGCTTCGGATCTTGCTACTCTATTAAGTGAACAAAAAATTGCGTTGCGTGTTGGCGAACATTGTGCTCAACCTTACTTAGCCCGCCTTGGTGAACGTACTACATTAAGACTTTCTTTTGCGCCTTATAATAGCCCGCAAGATGTGGATGCTTTTTTTGCGGCATTAGATAAATCCTTAGAGTTATTAGCATGCTAGAAAACATTAAACAGGCAAAAAATTGGGAAGATCGTTACCGTTTCATTATTCAAGCCGGTAAGCATCTCCCTCAACCTTATCCTGATGAATTGGCTCAAATGCAATCGATTCAAGGCTGTGAAGCGGGACTTTGGTTTATGCCCATTCCACAACATGACGGCACGTTTCAATTTCAAGCTTACAGCGAAGCGCGCATTATGAATGGTTTGTTATGGTTGTTGTTACAAAACATCAACGGCCAACCCCAAGACCAATTACAACAATTTAATATTCGTCAATTTTTTGATGAGCTTGGTATTGCCTCTCGCTTAAGTGAAACCCGCTTAAACGGTTTAAAACAAATTGAAGAAATCTTGCACAATCTGTAATTATGTATCTGATCGAACCTTTTTTTAAATTGACCGCCTTAGAAAATGATATTGGGCAACAAAGCCGTTTGCTCAATGCCGTCATCGACCAATGGCGTTATAACGGACAAATTATCGGCCGTGAAATCCCGCTTTATTTGATGGAGGAAGACAGCGAACAAGGTTTTGCAATGCGCGTTATTTGCCCTGAGCAAGATAGCCTTTTACCCGAAAACAATAATCAATCTGTGAATCAGGCGATGGAAAATGCTGAAAAGAGCGGTCTAAATTTTCAAGGTTTTCAAATTATTGCCGATGATTTAAATGCTGACAGTACAGCTGAATGTAGCCGACCTGCATGGCAGATGCTCTACACCACACATTTGCAATCTTGCTCACCGTTACATAGTGGAGAAGATTTTTCTCCAATTCCGCTCTATAAACAATTAAAAAATCAACCGCACTTAAGCCAAGATTTGATTAAATGGCAGGAAAATTGGCAGGCTTGCGATCAGCTGCAAATGAACGGTTCAGCTTTAGAAAAAGAATCGTTAAGCGAAATCGCCGAGGTTAATAGCACGCTCAGCAAACATGGACGATACCTTGCTACTGAAATCGAAAAAGAAAGCGGCATACCGACCTATTATTATTTATATCGTGTTGGTGGTCATTCTTTAGAATCGGAACAGCAACGCTGTTGCCCGCAATGTGATGGAGATTGGGCATTAAACGCGCCATTATTTGATGTGATTTACTTTAAATGCGACCAATGTCGATTAGTCTCGAATATGTCGTGGAACTTTTTATAACGCTTTCGTCATTAGGAAAACAAATGAACTATCAAGATAAAAGCCTTCAATCTTTAAAACTCGGTCAAGCAACAGAATATGCGGCAAATTATGACCGCACCTTATTACAACCCGTGCCTCGCAAACTCAATCGTGATGGCTTAGGTATAACCGAACAACAGCCATTTACCCAAGGGGCGGATATTTGGACAGCCTATGAAATTTCCTGGTTAAATCAAAAAGGTTTGCCGCAAGTCGCCATTGCTGATGTGGAAATTGATTATCGTAGTGAAAATTTAATTGAATCAAAAAGCTTTAAACTCTATTTAAACAGCTTTAACCAAAGTCAATTTGTTGATTTTGCTAGCGTAGAACGCACGATGCGTGAAGACCTAAGTGCTTGTGCTCAAGGCGAGGTCAAAGTACGTTTACATCCATTATCCCACTATCAAGGACAATGTATTGATACGTTAACGGGCGATAGCATTGATGATCAGGATATCGAAATCCACAGCTACGAATTTAATGCAAACATTTTGCAAAATTGTACGTCCGATAACGTGGTGGAGGAAACCTTAGTAAGCCATTTATTAAAATCCAATTGTCTTATCACCAGTCAGCCGGATTGGGGAACTGTGCAAATTCATTATGTGGGCAAACAAATCGATCGCGAAAAACTTCTCCGCTACATTGTGTCTTTCCGTCAACATAATGAGTTTCACGAGCAATGTGTCGAGCGTATTTTCTGTGACTTGATGCATTACGCCAAACCAGAAAAACTCACCGTCTATGCGCGTTATACGCGCCGTGGTGGATTGGATATTAATCCATTCCGTTCTAACTTTGAGGAAATTCCGCAGAATTTACGCTTGGCAAGACAATAAATCACAATACAAAAGTGAGGTGAAAATCAACCGCACTTTGGGCTTTATACGTGACGTAAATCATGCGCTTGTTGCAATAACTGACGGCTCTCTTGCAAGAATTGATCTGAATACTCCCCAAACCATTCTCTCACCTGATGGAAAGCATCAATAAACCCTTGGCGATCGCCTTTTTCAAAAAATTGTAACGCTTCTTCATACGTTTGCTTCAAGCTTTCAATCACATCTAAATTTTCTGGCTTATCCATAATAATATCGGCATAAAGTGCCGCATCTTGGGCAAATAGACGACCAATCATAGCTAATTCTAAGCGATAAATCGGGGAAGATAATGCCAATAAATTACTTAAATTGACTGGCTGTTTAGAAAGATGCAGACCATTCGCGAAGGTGGAAAAGTGACGTAATGCTTGAATGTACGTCATATTGTGATCATGCTCAGCAGCATCAATTTGGTAAATTTTTGCACCCCAGATTTGAATTTGCTCTAACAACCATTCATAACGTTCACTAAAGCGCCCATCACAACGCACGACCACTTGTTTTGCCATGCTCGCAATATCAGGGCCAAACATTGGATGCAGCCCAACTACTGCCCCTTTATGCACCTCTAACATTTTAGCTAATGGTGCTCGTTTCACGGAGGTGAGATCCGCCAATAGCATATTTTCCGTTAAATAAGGTTTTAAACGTTCTATTGTTTCTAACGTGTGATCAATCGGTACTGAGATAATAACAACATCCGCATTCGTTAAAATGCGTTCTGCCACATCCCAATCATCTCGGTCTAAAATAGAAATAGGATAACCAGAGGCACGTAAATAGCGGGCAAATAATTGCCCCATTTTTCCGTAACCACCGACGATAACAATTTTGTTAATGGCTGGATTCAGCGTTTTAAAACCAAATTGATTTTCATTGAAGTAAGACTCACGCATGAAACGACGGAGCACATCTTCAATGAGTTGTGGAGAGATTCCTGCTTTAGCCGCTTCTTCTCGGCGTGCTTGTAACATCGCTAATTCACGATCAGGTGCATAAATTGGTAAACCTTTTTCGTGCTTTACTTCGCCGACTTGGGTCACCAATTCGAGGCGTTTAGCAAAAAGTTGAATCAGTTCGCGATCGAGTGTATCAATTTCCTGACGTAAATGATTAAGGACATCCATAATTCACCTGTAATATCTTATTTACATAGATTGCAATTAAAAGGTTACAGGTGAGATTACTGGAATTAAAACAGAAAGGCAAATGATTAGAGAGATTGTGTAATCAAACGTTGTGGACGAATTACATTGTTATCATCGATAAGTGCCACGCCTAAAAAGACATTCTTGTCAGAAAACAACCGCACTTGACCATATAATTTTGCTTCATTAGCAAATTTGACACGTTGCCCAAAGCCGATACCTTTACTTTGTTCAGCATTTAACTGTAACGCTGGTAATTTGCTGACCGCTGTATCTGTCGGTAAAAGATGTTGATCAAGTTGAGCAAGATCACCTTGCTCTGCAAGCGCCTGCAAAGCATCCCATGTCATCATCTTTTCTGTTGGATAATCCGCAACCGCAGTTCGACGTAATACAGTCACATGAGCACCACAACCTAACACCTCACCTAAATCATCCACTAATGTTCGGATATAGGTTCCTTTCGAACAATGCACTTCTAAGGTTAGAAAAGGTGTTTGATACTCAATAAAGTTTAGCTCAAAAATCGTGATAGGACGTGCTTCACGTTCCACTGTAATGCCTGCGCGAGCATACTCATACAACGGTTTCCCATTGTGCTTTAATGCAGAAAACATGGTTGGCACTTGCAAAATATCACCACGGAATTGTTCAAGTGCGGTCAAAATTTGTGATGTTTCTACATTGATAGGTCGCGTCTCGACCACTTGTCCTTCTGCATCAGAGGTATCTGTACGTTCACCTAATTTTGCTGTAACCACATAACGTTTATCTGCATCTAACAAAAACTGTGAAAACTTTGTGGCTTCACCTAAACAAATAGGCAGCATACCGGTTGCTAATGGATCAAGCGCACCGGTATGCCCTGCTTTATTCGCTTGGAATACGCGTTTCACCTTTTGCATAATATCATTAGATGACATGCCTTGTGGCTTATCTAATAAAAATACGCCATCAATATCACGTCCACGCTTACGAGGTTTCGACATTAGTCATTTTCCTCAACGTGTTTTTTCTCGTCTTCACGAATCACGTTTGTCACCAAATTAGACATACGCATCCCTTCAACTAAGGATTGATCGTAGAAGAAACGAATTTCCGGCACAATGCGTAAGCGCATCGCTTTACCCACTAATGAACGAATATAAGGTGCTGCTTTTTCTAACCCTTTCATGCCTTGTGCAATCGCCACTTCATCATGATCAAACAAAAATGTGACAAACACTTTTGCATACGCTAAATCGCTTGAAACTTCCACATCTGACACGGTTACCATGCCAATACGGGGATCTTTTACTTCCCGTTGTAAAATGATGGCGATTTCTTTTTGTAATTCTTGTGCAACACGATCGCTGCGTTTAAATTCTCTTGCCATAATATTTCTCTTATTAAAAAGCGGTCAAAAATACGTTGAATTTTGACCGCTCTTTTTATTGATTAGATTGAACGTTTAATTTCAACGACTTCAAACACCTCGATTTGGTCGCCGACTTTTACGTCATTGTAGTTTTTAACGCCGATACCACATTCCATACCATTACGGACTTCAGAGACATCATCTTTAAAGCGACGGAGAGATTCCAATTCACCTTCAAAGATTACCACGTTATCACGTAATACGCGGATTGGGTTGTTACGTTTTACTACACCTTCGGTCACCATACAACCTGCGATTGCACCAAATTTCGGATGTTTGAACACATCACGCACTTCAGCCAAGCCAATGATTTCTTGTTTGAATTCAGGTTGTAACATACCGCTCATCGCTGCTTTCACATCATTTAATAGTTCATAAATGATAGAGTAATAACGAAGGTCAATATTTTCTGCTTCGATAATACGGCGAGCAGAAGCGTCCGCACGTACGTTAAAGCCAACAATAATCGCATTAGAGGCTGCCGCTAGGGTTGCATCAGTTTCAGAAATACCACCGACACCAGAACCAACAACTTTCACTTTCACTTCATCAGTAGAAAGATCTTGTAACGATTGAATAATCGCTTCCACAGAACCCTGTACGTCTGCTTTCACGATGATATTTAGTTCAGCAACATCACCTTCAGCCATATTACTAAACATATTTTCAAGTTTCGCTTTTTGCTGACGAGCAAGTTTCACTTCACGGAACTTACCTTGACGGTGTAACGCCACTTCACGTGCTTTTTTCTCATCACGTACTACAGTTGCTTCATCACCCGCTGCAGGTACACCAGAAAGACCTAACACCTCAACAGGGATAGATGGGCCGGCTTCATCGATTTCTTTACCGTTTTCATCGCGCATTGCACGAACACGACCGTATTCAAAACCGCAAAGTACGATATCACCTTTACGTAAAGTACCAGATTGAACAAGAATTGTCGCAACCGGACCACGACCTTTATCAAGGTAAGATTCAATCACTACACCGCTTGCCATGCCGTCTTTTACAGCCGTTAATTCAAGTACTTCTGACTGAAGCAAGATGGCATCTAATAAGTCATCAACACCGGTACCTTTCTTCGCAGAAACTGGAACGAATTGCACATCACCACCGAATTTCTCAGAAATCACTTCGTGTTGAAGTAATTCTTGTTCTACTCGGTCTGGATTTGCTTCTGGTTTATCAATTTTGTTCACCGCAACCACTAAAGGCGCACCTGCTGCTTTCGCGTGTTGAATCGCTTCAATGGTTTGAGGCATCACACCATCATCTGCCGCAACAACAAGAACAACGATATCCGTTGCTTTCGCACCACGTGCACGCATTGAGGTAAATGCGGCGTGTCCTGGCGTATCTAAGAAGGTGATCATTTTGCCGTCATCCATTTCTACGTGGTACGCACCGATGTGCTGAGTAATACCACCCGCCTCACCTGCTGCAACTTTCGCTTTACGAATATAGTCAAGCAATGAGGTTTTACCATGGTCAACGTGACCCATGATCGTTACAACTGGTGCACGAGTTACTTTTTCTGCGTTAACATCACGATCGCCTAATACTTCTTCTTCAAGTTCATTTTCATTGCGAAGAATCACTTTGTGACCTAATTCTTCAGCCACTAATTGCGCTGTTTCTTGATCAAGCACTTGGTTAATGGTTACCATTTCGCCCATCTTCATCATAGCTTTGATGATTTCAGTCGCTTTGGTTGCCATTTTATTTGCTAATTCCGCAACGGTAATGGTTTCACCAATAACAACATCTTGTTTCACAACCTGAACAGGTTTTGTGAAGGCTTGTTGTAATGCTGCGCCTTTCTTACCATTTTTACCTTTACCGAATTTACCGTCTTTTTGATTTTTACGGTTAGATTCGCGCTCATTTTTATTGCCGCCTTTCACGTCATCGCGTTCTTTTTTCGCTTTAGCGACTTTATTTTTGCCGCGACCGCGATTTTCATTACGGCGTTCTTCTTCGTCCTCCGCTTCTAAAGCATAACGAGAGCTTAAATTGTAATCAGTATAATCTTCTGATGCGCTTTCATTGCTTGACGTATCCGCTTCAGCATAACGTTTAGCATCTTCAGCAGCTTTACGCGCTTGCTCTTCTGCCTTTTTGCGAGCCAGCTCTTCCGCTTTGCGACGAAGTTCTGCTTCTTCCGCTTTACGTTTTTCTTTTTCTGGATCAACAGATTTAGGTTTATTTTCAACCGCTGGTTTCGCTGCCTTTTCTGCTTCAACCTTGGCTTTCTCAGCTTTCGCTTTTTCTGCTGCAGCTTTTTCAGCAGCTAAACGTGCTTTTTCTTCTGCCGCTTTCTTCTCTGCTTCTTGCTGTGCTTTTAATTTTTCTGCCTCAGCAGCTTTTCGGGCAGCATCTGTTGGCACAGTGCGTTTTTTACGAACTTCAACTTGTACCGCTTTTGCTTTACCGCCAGCTGTTGTACTGCTTACGGTTGTTTTTGTTCTGCGTTGAATACTTAGTTTTTTCGGTGCATTCGCATCCGCATTTTTTACATCTTCAGTCATTATTAAACTCCTTACTCTTCGCTAAACCAGCAAATATTACGCGCAGCCATAATAAAGTCAGCGGCTTGCTCTGCGGTTAATTCTTCGATATCAGCTAAATCATCTACACCTTGCTCAGCAAGTTCTTCAAGCGTAGTAATTTGTTTTTCAGCTAATTTAAAGGCAATGTGACGATTCATCCCTTCAAGATTTAATAAACGATCTTCAATATTCGCTTTTTTCAAGGCTTCTTCTTCAGCTGCAGCAGCTGCAGTAATCGCATCTTTTGCACGACCTTGTAACTCTTCGATAAGATCTTCATCTTCTAAACCATCAATTGCAGTTAGCTCGCTTACTGGAACATAAGCCACTTCTTCTAAAGAAGTAAAACCTTCATCCACTAAGATTTGAGCAAACTCTTCATCAAGACCCAATTTATCCATGAATAAATTTAATACTTTGGTATCTTCTGCTTGATGTTTTTCATTTAATTGCTCGGTGGTCATAACATTTAATGTCCAACCGGTTAATTGTGTCGCTAAACGTACGTTTTGACCGTTACGACCAATTGCTTGTGCTAAGTTGTCAGCATTGACCGCAATATCCATTGAGTGATTATCTTCATCCACAATGATTGAAGTCACATCAGCCGGCGCCATTGCATTAATCACATATTGTGCCGGATTATCATCCCAAAGTACGATATCCACACGTTCTCCACCTAACTCATTGGTAATTGCTTGAACGCGTGCACCACGCATACCCACACATGCACCAACTGGGTCGATACGTTTATCATTAGATTTCACCGCAATTTTCGCACGAGAACCTGGATCACGTGCCGCACCACGAATTTCAAGCATTTCTTCGCCGATTTCTGGTACTTCAATACGGAATAACTCGATTAGCATTTCAGGTTTCGCACGAGTCACAAATAGTTGTGCCGTTTTGCTTTCTGGATTTACTTTATAAAGCACACCACGAACACGGTCGCCAGGACGGAAGTTTTCACGTGGAAGCATATCTTCACGCATAATCACGGCTTCTGCTTTATTGCCTAAATCTAAAATAATGCTTTCACGGTTTACTTTTTTCACTGTACCCGTAACAATCTTACCTTCTTCAGAACGGAATTGCTCAACTACTTTTGCACGTTCTGCTTCACGGATTTTAGTGCTGATTACTTGGCGAGCAGTTTGCATTGCAATACGGTCAAATGCGATAGACTCAATTTGGTCTTCAACATAATCACCAAGTTGAACATTCGGATCTTCAAATTGTGCCGCTTCTAATGTCATTTCTTTTGTTGGCACTTTAACTTCATCAACCACCAACCAACGACGGAATGTATCAAATTCACCCGTTTTAGGGTTGATAGACACGCGAATATCGGTTTCATAGTCATATTTCTTCTTCGTTGAAAGTGCAATCGCACTCTCTAACGCTTCAAAAATCTTTTCACGTGGTAATAACTTCTCGTTAGATACTGCTTCAGCAGCTAACAAAATCTCTTTACTCATTTTCCTTTTTCTCCTTTAAAATTTTGCGATTACATTGGCTTTTTGAATGTTGCCAAAAATAAGAACTTGTTCCTGACCATCAACAATAAGTGTCAACATGTCATTTTCAATTTTTTCCAATTTACCTTGCCATTTACGACGATCTAAAACAGGAATACGTAAATGCACAGCGATATCCTCGCCCACATAACGTTGGAATTGTTCAAGCGTAAATAGTGGACGATCAAGACCTGGTGATGACACTTCGAGGTTATATTTATCCGCAATTGGATCTTCCACGTCTAAAATCGCGCTCACTTGACGACTTACATCAGCACAATCATCAACGCCTACGCCACCGTCTTTATCAATGAATAAACGTACGGTCATAAAACGACCTGCACGTTGGCATTCAATCCCCCAAAGTTCGCAGCCTAAGTCTTCTACTGCACCTTGAAGCATCTCTTGCAATCTTTGTTCTAATGTTGCCAATTTTTGCTCCTAATCTTAAAATTCAGACATAAAAAAAGGGTTAGGTTCCTCAATGAACCTAAGCCCAGTTTCTAAATTTCTCGTACAAAAAAACCCCAAACTTGGGGTTCTTTTTACTGAACTTGTTATTGGTTGCGGGGGCCGGATTTGAACCGACGGCCTTCGGGTTATGAGCCCGACGAGCTACCAAGCTGCTCCACCCCGCGTCCGAAATATGGGGTGTATTATAGTGTTCTAAATCAAAAGATCAAGCGGTTTCTGCTAATTTTCTTGAAAACCTAAGATTTTTGACCGCACTTTGCTTTATCTTAAAGTGAGAGTTAGAATCCAAAGCCAGTTCCAAGACCTACACCAACGCCCACACCATTACTGCCGCCACCAGCGCCAACACCCACAGAACAAGCGCTTACCAAAGCACTTAATACAGCCACTAAAAATAATTTTTTCATAGATTTTCCTTTGTTAAATGTTCAAATAACCGATAAACGGCCAATAAATCCGTTCGAGCAATTGGTTTAAACGGAAGTAAAAGATAATAAAGCCAGCGAAATCTTCTCATATATGACAACATATCAGCCCAATAAATCGTTGGACAGTGAGATTTATAATAATCAAATAATTCACCAAGCTTTTCATCATCTAAGCCTTTCACACGACACAAACTGTATAAAAATGCTAGCATATCACGTGTAATCAACCAATGTTCATTATGGCTTTTTGAATGGGATTCAAAGTCCATAAAACTAATCTGACCATCTCTCCATGCAATATCTCGTATGGCTGGACGACCATGAATAATGCCTTGTTGATGAAGACTAATCAATATCTCCATCGCTGAATGCAAAATATGTGATTTTTCTGCCCAAGACAATTTTTCATCATTCAGCCAGCTGTTTAATGTTGGCCCCGCATCTTCCAATACTAAATAATCATCTCCGAAATCACATAATTTAGGTACTGGTGCACCAATATTATTCAGGTGCTGAAGAATCTCACATTCTTCTTTAAAATGTTGCTTTGGATGCGGTTTTAATAATAACCATATCCCTTTTAATTGCTCGGGTTGTTTTAACCAATAATGTTTCCCTAAATATTCAAATTGGAAAACACGTTCCCCACGGTGTTTTTCAAGAAGCTTCTGCACATGCTCTTTAAATGACGAAGTCATAATCTCTACTTAAATTTTTATTGTATAGTGAAAAGATAAGCGATACATTCTACAAAATTTTTATTCTTTTTCAATCAAGGAGAAAATATGCATTTTTTGAAAAAAGCGTTCGCTATACTGACTTTAGGCTTCTGCACGCTATCCGTACAAGCCTCTCCCTTCAGTATCAGTGAGCAACAAATTAACCAATATTTAAGTGAAAAAGGCACGATTAATGACAAACTCGGTATTCCAGGATTATTTTCAGTGGATTATGCGTTGAAAGATTTGGTTACTCAAATCGGGCAAACTGAAAGTAATCGTGTTGAAATGAGTGGTTTGGCTGATACGCTTATTCGTTTATCTGGTAAAACCTATCCGGCTAAATTGCATTTAACCTTTGATGCCGTTCCAGAATATAACGCACAAGAAGGTGCGCTCTATTTAAAAAATCTACGAATTTTACGCTGGTCTGGCGAACCTAATAATGTCATGGATCAACTCCAAGACGTTATGCCGCTATTAAGTGATGGTGTTGCTGCACTATTAAGTCGTATGCCGGTTTACACCTTGGATGAAAGCGACATGAAACAAATGCTAATTAAGAAATTTGCCAAAGAAATTAAAGTTGAGAAAGGTCGATTAGAATTAATTGGTGGAATGTTTTAACAATAAGGGCGTATTAAACGCCCTTTTTTATAACTCAATGATAGCGCGCAAACCTTGAATTTGCCCGTTAGCTTCAATATTTTCTAATCGGAAACGGTAATGATGCAATTCCGCTATTCTTGCCACAATAGACAATCCAAGCCCACTTCCCTTTTCATTTTGTCCTGCAGGACGATAAAAACGCTGCCCTAATTTTGCTAATTCTTCTGGCGCAACACCACTGCCATTATCTTCAATAAGAATTTTACGTGGCTGTAAAATCACACGAACCAGAGTGCCTTGAGGGCAATATTTTATGGCATTATCCAATAAGTTTCTCAACATTTGGGCAAGTAATAATGGCTGCCCTTGCTTAACGGCAGGATCTCCCTGATGTTCAAACTGCAATTCGATTTGACGTTGCTGAGCACTGAAATATAACTCACCGATAAGTGAGGTAATAATTTCTGACCAATCAATGGGTTCCTGATGATTTAATTCTTTAAGATTATCTAATCGGGAAAGCGTAAGAAGCTGTTCGATTAATTGAGTTGCTCGGTCGATACCTTGGGTTAAATGCGCTAAGGCCGTTTCACGAGTTTGTGCATCATCGCCAGCTAACTGTGCGACTTCTGTTTGAATACGTAATGCCGCTAATGGACTACGTAATTCATGTGCTGCATCAGAAACAAAGCGGCGTTCTCGCTCTAACTGTTCACTGGTACGCGTGAAAAATTGATTTAAGTTTTGGACTAACGGTAAAGTCTCCGTTGGTACATCATCGGTTTCTAATAACGACACATCACCTGGTCGGCGAGCTTGTACGTTTCGACTCAATCGATTAATTGGTTTTAATGCACGATAAATCACAATAAACGCGACCAATAAGAGTACTGGTAATCCTGCAAACCAAATTCCTGTTTGGCTGAAAACCATTTTATTGACTAACTCTTCACGATATTCTAACTCTTGACCTACGGCGATCACCAATTCACCATTACCAACAGGTTGCCAATAAATCAACCATTCATCGTCATCATCTAAAATATGCGCTTTACTAAATCCGGTTTTATTTTGGAAAATAAATTTGTCACCATTATCACCATCGGTTAATAATCTTTCACCTTTGTTAGAAAATATGGCAAAGGCCAATGCATCATTATCATAATGACGTTTCTGTGGTTTAAATCCACCACGTGGAAAATTAGCATTTTCATCCAATAAGACATTTTTCAAATCAGAGGTTGCCAAACGCTCGGCAAAAAGCACCTGCTGTGCATTAAACACATCTTTTACTTCTTTTTTGACAACCGTCCAGGCAACAGCCGTGGCAATGCACCACACGCAAAGTACGGTCAAACTTAAACCGATTAAGAGACGAAAACTCAGTCGTTTATTTTTCATTAACTTGTCCTAAAGCATAGCCTACGCCATGTACCGTACGAATAAATTGTTTACCTAATTTTTGACGTAAATTATAAATGTGTACATCCAATGCACCACTACTTAATTCTTCATCCCAATTTGACAATTTTTCTTCAATGGTCGCACGTGAAAGCACTCGTTCTTTATTCAGCATAAAAAGCTCGAGTAATTTATATTCACGTCCGGTTAATGTAATTTCATCCTCATTCAACCAAGCCTTACGCTGAGCAGGATCGAGTTTAACATTGCCATGCTCAATTTGTGGTTTAACTTGCCCATAACGACGACGAATTAATGCCTGCAATCGCACCACCACTTCCGCCAAGGCAAAGGGTTTGCAAAGATAATCATCGGCACCTTGTTGAATGCCTTTAATGCGTTCATCCAATGTATCACGTGCAGTTAAGATCAATACAGGCACATCTTGATTATTTGAACGCCATTGTTTTAATACATCCAAACCATCTAGTTTAGGCAGGGTTAAATCCAATACCACTGCATCATAAGGCGCGCCGATTAAGGCGTTTAATCCACTTTGCCCATCAGTAAACCAATCTACAATAAAGCCTGATTTCGTTAAACCAATTTGCAGACCATTGCCGATGAGAGGATCGTCTTCTACTAATAAAACTCGCATAATATTGACCGCACTTTTACTTTTCTCAAAACAAAAAATGGCGGGCTTTTGCCCACCACTTCAAATTATATGAATTATTGCGATTTTTCAACGCTAATGACTTCAAGCTCTGCTTTTTCAAAAGCGTCATTATCCAATTTACCGTAAACGCGGATTTTATCCTGAGGTCCCACATTTAAGCCATTCCAAACGCGATTTTTAATTTCCAATTTGATTTGGTCTGTGCCATCAGTGAAAAGATATTCATCACCATCAATTTGTTGAGTGATGTTACCGACTAAGGTAATCATAGAATTATCTTTCGCAGATAATGCTTGTTTAACTGTAAGTTGTTGACCTTGGTTACCACCTTGGAAGCCACCTTGTGCAGTGTTGCCATTAAAACCAGCAAATGCTGCTGAAGTAGATAAAGCTAAAAGGGTTGCTAAAGCTAATTTTTTCATCATGTTCTCCTAAATAAAATTAAGCATAAATAGTCATATTTCAAAGCGAAGGATTATCCTCATTGCCGCCTTGTTGATGCTTATTAAACACAACAAATCTTAATGAAATCTTAAGCAACCTTAAGATTTTTAAATTTTTTTAAAATCACCAACAAAATCGCTCATTCACCAGGTTATCTTGGCGTTCTTTTTCCCATTTCGCTTTATTTTCAGGATTAGCAAAATAGCGGTCTTGCTCAACTAAACGTGCATCAAGTTTTGCCTCTGCTTCTTTTAATGCCAGTTTTCTATCTTGATGCTTACTTGGTAATTGAGGTAAAAACACTGCTTGATACGGATGTTTTTTAGCCCAGTCAATCGCATCTTGCGCCGCTTTGTGTTGCTTATTCAAATCACAGAACGCATATGGATTAACATGCTGTCCCACTAATTGCCCAAATGCCGTGTTATTCGATACCGTCAATTTATCTAAATCCAACACATATAACGCGGTGATTAAACGGTTTTGCCCACGATAAAACCATTTTACCGCTTCATCACGCAAGCCAAAATCATAAGCACGAGCAGAAAGTGCAAACATCGTCATCGGAGAAACAAAATCCACTTTTTTCTCAATAATATTGACCGCACTTTCAAAATCTTTTTGTGTATTTTTCAGTAATAACGCATCAATATCTTTGTTCACATTAATCTGTTCAAGTCGCCCATCTCTGGCATCGTAATAAGGCTTTACATACATATCAATGTGCTTAACCGGCTCTTTTGAAATGGTGCTACAAGCCGTTAATAAAAGTGCGGTTGAAATCCACGTTAATTTTAGAAAGGTTCGCATAGTCTTCCCTTATGATGAATATTAGCTCGCTATATTACAACAAAAGAGCCGTGAGTTTTACTTCTCTTTCTTCTATAATGAGCAAAATTTTGTTTTATTTTGTTTCATGAAAATCCATCTTATTCAGCGCCAAATCACCTTAGATTTTGATAACCAAACTTCCCTGCTTAACTTTTTAGAACAACATCAAATTCACCATGAATATCAATGTCGTTCTGGCTATTGTGGTTCTTGTCGCGTTAAGATCAAAAAAGGCAAGGTTTCCTACGCTGAAGAGCCCCTTGCCTTTATTCAACCCGATGAGATTTTACTCTGTTGTTGTCGGGTGGAAAGTGATTTAGAAATAGAATTATAAATTATTCAAATCCAACACATCTGTCATATCAAACAATCCGTGAGATTGTTTTTCTAGCCATTTACCTGCACGCACTGCGCCATTAGCAAATGTCATACGGCTTGATGCTTTGTGGGCAATTTCAACGCGCTCACCAATATCCGCAAACCAGACACTATGCTCACCCACTACATCAGAGGCACGAATGGTAGAGAAACCAATTTCATCACGTTTGCGTTCGCCTGTAATGCCTTCGCGACAAAATACGCCATGTGTTTTCAAATCACGACCAAGGGTTTTCGCAATGTGTTCGCCCATTGAAAGTGCGGTACCAGATGGTGCATCCACTTTGTGGCGGTGATGTGCCTCAATGATTTCGATATCGCAATAATCGCCCATCACTTTGGCGGCTTTTTCTAATAGTTTAAACACCAAATTCACCCCTACACTGAAGTTGGAGGCAAATACAATGGCGATTTTTTCCGATGCAGCTTGAATTGCGGCTTTACCTGCATCATCAAACCCCGTGGTACCAATCACCATTTTTTTGTTATGAGCAACACAAAATGCGATATGCTCAAGTGTGCCTTCTGGTCGCGTGAAATCAATCAGCAAATCAAAGTTGTCTTTTTCCGCATTTAAATCATCTGATACTTTGATACCTAATGCACCAATACCCGCAAGCTCACCGGCATCTGCACCAACTAAAGAAGAACCTTTACGCTCAAAAGCGGCACCTAATTCTGCCCCTTCTGCATTATGTACGGCTTGAATTAATTGACGCCCCATTCTTCCGCCAGCACCGGCGATCGCAATTTTTAATGTCATGTTTTGTCCTTTTTTAATCAAATTAAAGCGTGTTGAACACCACTATAAATTAAATATATTCCGAAGAAAATAAAAATCAGCCCTGCTGCATTATCAATATAGCGACTATATTGGCTATAAAACTGTTTTGCAACAGAACGCGAAAAAAGCACTGAAATGATGTAGAAATATAAAAAGGTTTCTACGGTAATCACGGCAAGTGCGGTCAAAATTTGTGATGTTTCGGTAATATTCACTAAAACCAATGACATCACACTGCTGAAGTAAATCACAACTTTAGCATTAGATAAATTCACCAATAAGCCTTTCATAATGCTCGTTAATATTGATTGATTTGGCACATTTGCATTCTGCTTTTCATCAAAAACCGCATTGGTTTTTACTTTTGCCATTTTAATGCCGAGATAAACTAAATACGATCCGCCAAGCATCATCACAATACCTTGAATAATTGGCATAGTGGCAAAAATAATGGCAAGTCCTAAAACGGCAGCCGTAGCCCAAATTAATACACCAATGGTAATCCCAATCACGCCACCAATGGCTTCTCGACGAGAGCTCATGGCAGAAATTCGGCTGACATAGAAAAAATCAGGGCCGGGAGAAAGTAAGCCCACAAGATGAATAATCATCAAATTTAGCATGGCAAGCCTACAATACGTAATATCGCAATCACGATAACAGCATAAACTGCCGCTAAAACGTCATCCACCATAATCCCAAAACCACTTTCTAGTTTTTGATCAAAGTATCGGATTGGATAAGGTTTTAAAATATCGAAGAAACGAAACAATACAAAGGCAATCACAATCCAAGGCAAGGATAAAGTTGGAATTGCGGCTAACACGATAAATACCCCAACAAATTCATCCCAAACAATGGAGCCGTGATCATGAACGCCCATATCATCAGCCGTTTTTTGACATAGATAACAGCCAAGCGCAAAGCAAAGTGCGGTCAAAATTAAGAAGATTTTTAGTCCAAGACAAGCTAATAATGCCGAACCTAAAATCGTTCCAGCTAAACTTCCCCATGTACCCGGTGCTGGACGAATTAATCCTGAACCGAAACCTAATGCAAGTAAGTGAACTGGATTTTTTAAGTTAACTCTATCAAGTGGTGAACTCTTCATTATTTATCCTTAAAATGATCGAAACCAGACGGTGCTTGATAATTGATTACACGTCCATCTTTTAAAAAAGTAATCTGATTGTTATTTTGCTGAACAATTTTTCCGATACAAGTGCAAGGTATATTCAACGATTGAGATAACGTCTCAATCTCAGATTTTTTATTTGCGGGAACCGTAAAGCAAAGCTCATAATCTTCCCCGCCACTTAATGCAAACGCTTCTGCTTTTTCTAAGCGATATGTTTTTTTGAGTGATGTAGATAACGACAAGAAGGATAAATCAATCTCCGCAGAACATTGGCTTCTCGTTAAAATATGTCCTAAATCAGCGACAAGACCATCTGAAATATCAATGCATGAATGCGCTACATCTATCAAGGCTTGACCTAATTCAACCCGTGGCGTCGGGTGAAAATGGCGTTTGACTAAAAATTCCGTATCAAAATCGACCGCACTTTTACCCTGTAAGATCCAATTTAAACCCGCCGCACTATCACCTAACGTGCCCGATACATAAATTAAATCTCCAACCTTCGCGTTATGTCGGAATAAAGCCTTTCCTTTTGGTACGAAACCTTGTGCCGTAATGGTGACAGAAAGTGGGCCTTTCGTTGTATCGCCACCAATTAACGTCACATCATATTGATTTAATACATCAAACAGACTTTGACTAAATTGGCTTAGCCAGTTTTCATCAACTTTAGGTAATGTGAGTGCAAGAGAAATCCAAGCAGGTTTCGCGCCCATAGCAGCTAAATCACTTAGATTTGTCGCGATAACTTTATAAGCTAAATCTTTTGGAGAAATGGAAGATAAAAAATGCGTGCCCTCGACCATTGTATCAGTGGTAATGGCAAGCTGATAGCCTTCTGGAATATGAGTGATCGCACAATCATCCCCAATACTGAAATCAACAAAGTGTTGATTGCCTTTTTGTATTGAGAAGTATCGCCCTATAAGATCAAATTCACCCGTACTCATTTTATCTGCGCACCAAAAAACAAAGGGCAGACATTTGTCTACCCTACATTTGAATAATTATTTGCGACCTAATGCAGGAGCGACTTTATCCAATACACCGTTAATGTATTTATGGCTCTCATCTGCACCAAACACTTTCGCCACTTCAATTGCCTCATTAATCGCCACTTTATACGGTACATCTGGCTCAAATTGAAGTTCGTAAACCGCTAAACGCAAAATCGCTTTTTCAATCGGATCTAATTCATCCAACGCACGATCTAAATAATGGCTCATTGAAAAATCAACGGCTTCTACATTCGCAACGGTTTGACGAAAAAGGCGGCTAAAATAAGGTTTATCCACACCTTTTAAATCTTGATCCACAACGAACGTGAGTTCCACTTGTTCTGGTGCATTACCAGACAGCGCCCAAGAATATAATGCTTGAACCGCACATTCTCTCGCTCTACGACGTGGCGATACTTTTTTTACAGGTTCTTTTTTCTCTGTCATTGGAATTATGCCGCATCAATTTGTTGTAAAAGGTTCACCATTTCAAGTGCAGTTAATGCTGCTTCAGCGCCTTTGTTACCTGCTTTAGTACCTGCGCGTTCAATAGCTTGTTCAATGTTTTCAGTCGTTAAAACACCAAATGCCACTGGAATTTCAGCTTGCATTGCTACTTGACCTAAACCGCTGCTTGCTTCACCCGCTACATATTCAAAGTGAGCTGTACCACCACGGATTACTGTACCTAGTGCCACGATTGCATCAAATTTTTTGCTTTCAGCTAAACGACGTGCTACTAATGGAAGTTCATACGCACCTGGTGCACGAACGATTGTAATATTCTCATCTTTCACTTGGCCGATACGTTTTAATGCATCTACCGCACCTTCTAATAAACTTTCATTAATAAAACTGTTAAAACGAGCAATCACCACTGCGATTTTAGCATTTGGCGCCGCTACCGCACCTTCTAAAACTTTCATACTTTTTCCTAATCTGAATGAACAATAAATTTGACGGTGGATTTTAGCATAAAAAGAAACCCTGTGGAAATAATCCGACAGGGTTTTCTATGAGTGGAAAAGAACTTACTTCTCGAGTTTTAACGGTTCAATTTTCCAGATATTTTTCGCATATTCAAGAATTGTACGGTCTGATGAGAAGAAGCCCATGTTCACCATATTTTGAATGGTACTTGCTATCCACACGTCACGATCTTGATATTTTTTATCTACTGCTTTTTGCGCTTCCACATAACTGCGGAAATCAGCAAAAGATTGATAATAATCGTGGTATTGTAAACCTTGAATGAGAGAGTGATAACGGTTCGGTTCTTCCGGCGAGAAATCACCACGGATAATTTGGTCAATAACTTCACGTAATTGCTCGTCATTTTGATAATAATCAAACGGACGATAACCTTCGCGACGTAATGCTTCCACTTGTTCAACCGTATTACCAAAGATAAAGATGTGGTCTTCACCAACATTATCTAAAATCTCAACGTTCGCTCCATCAAGCGTACCCAATGTTAACGCACCATTTAAGGCAAACTTCATGTTACTGGTACCTGATGCTTCTGTTCCTGCAAGAGAGATTTGCTCAGAAATATCTGCCGCTGGAATGATTAATTGTGCAAGACTTACGCTGTAGTTCGGAATAAAGACAACTTTTAAACGACCTTTTAAGCGTTCATCATTATTGATAACATTCGCGACATCGTTAATTAAACGAATGGTTTGTTTTGCTGCATAGTAAGCTGAAGCCGCTTTACCCGCTAAAATGAACACACGTGGCTGCCAATCTTTTTCTGGATGAGCAAGCATTTCGTTGTAACGAGCAATAATGTGTAACACATTAAGCATTTGACGTTTGTATTCGTGAATACGTTTTACTTGTACATCAAATAAAGCATGTGGATCTAAATCAATATCAAGTGTTTTCTTCACATATTGTGCTAATTTCACTTTGTTATCGTATTTAATATCCGCAACTGCACGCTTAAATTCACCTTTATCTGCAAAGGCTTTAAGTTTTTCAATTTGGCTTAAATCGCAACGCCATTCAGAACCAATATATTGATCAAATAAAGCCGCTAATTTCGGGTTTGCTACGGCAAGCCAACGACGCGGTGTCACACCGTTTGTTACATTGGTGAAACGTTCTGGATAGATACGAGCAAAATCAGCAAAGGTTGATGTCACCATAAGATCTGAGTGAATTGCCGCAACACCGTTCACTTTATGAGAACCAACAACGGACAACCATCCCATACGCACTTTACGTTGATACCCTTCTTCGATAAGTGAAACGCGACGGATAAAGTCCATATCAGTCGTGACATAAGTTTTCACATATTCAAGAAAATGATCATTGATTTCAAAAATCATTTGTAAGTGACGCGGTAAGATCTTCGCCATCATTTCTACCGGCCAGGTTTCTAATGCTTCTGACATTAAAGTATGGCAAGTATAAGAGAAGATTCGACGAGTCACATCCCAAGCGTTTTGCCATGAGTAACCATGTAAATCGATTAAAATACGCATCAACTCAGGAATGGCTAATGCCGGGTGGGTATCATTCAAGTGAATCGCTACTTTATCAGCAAGATTATCCAATGTACCATGGGTTCTTAAATGGCGACGGAGAATATCTTGCAAAGATGCAGATACCAAGAAGTACTCTTGACGTAAACGTAACTCACGACCATTCCAGGTAGAATCATCTGGATAAAGTACGCGAGAAAGGTTTTGATTAGCCGAACGAGTTGCCACCGCTGCTAAATGATCACCACGGTTAAATTCAGCTAAATCAAATAACTCTCCACCATGAGCAGACCATAAACGTAAAGTCGATGCCGAATCATTTTTGTAGCCTGGGATCATTTGGTCGTATGCAAGTGCGGTCACTTTTTCAGCCGGATTCCAGATACATTTTTTATCTTCAAAATAGATATGACCACCAAAATCAATACTGAAACGTTTTGATGGACGCATAAATTCCCAAGGTGCACCTTTTTCCAACCAATCATCCGGACGTTCAACCTGTTGACCATTTTCAATTTTTTGACGGAACATACCGTATTCATAACGAATACCGTAACCCATCGCTGGAATGGCTAATGTTGCCAGTGAGTCCATAAAGCAAGCAGCAAGGCGACCTAACCCCCCATTACCTAAACCTGGATCCACTTCTTTTTCAATAATCTCTTCCAAATCAACATTTAATTCAGCCAGGGCTTTTTCTGCCACATCATAAACACCTTCTGCGATCATCGCATTAGAAAGTGTACGGCCGATTAAGAATTCCATAGAAAGGTAATAAACACGACGAGTTTCTTCTGCACGAGATTGACGAGCGGTGGTAATCCAGCCTTCAGTCACTAAATCACGCACTGCATGAAGGGTCGCATTTAGCCAGTCGCGTTGACTCGCCTCTTTTGGTGAACGACCAATTAAGAAAATTAATTTATAAACAATTGCTTTTTTCACGCCTTCAACATCAAGACTTGGTCGATTGTAGAGAAATGGCGAATCAAAATTGTCCATGATCATAGAAAATAAAACCTCAATAAAAAAATCGCGCAAATTTTAAGCTTTTTTACGAAAAAAACAACAAAAATTCCCCCTTCAAAGGCGATTATTTCGAAGAGGGAGTCACATTGAATTATGAGTTTAAAATGCTTAAATAGAGCTGCTCATATTGAGCGGCCGCATTTTTCCAACTAAAGTCCTGTGCCATGGCATTATTACGCACCATCGCCCAAACACGTTGTTTTTGCCACAAGGCAAAGGCATGCTGGATAGCACTTCGTAAATCATCTGCTTCGGCTTTTTGGAATACAAAACCTGTTGCAGTACGCGCTTTAATGGTTTCACTTGCACTGTTGGTCACGGTATCCGCTAATCCTCCCGTCGCACGAACAAGCGGCAATGTGCCATATTGCAAGCCATACAATTGAGTTAATCCACAAGGTTCAAAGCGACTTGGTACTAAAATGACATCACCACCGGCAACCATTAAATGTGAAAGTGCTTCATCATAGCCAATTTTTACTGCAATATTTTCTGGGTAACGCTGTGCTAATTGGCAAATTCCCTCTTCCAAATGTTTCGCACCAGAACCGAGAATGGTTAATTGACCACCTTGTTTAACAATTTCATCCGCTGTGACAATCAGTAAATCTACGCCTTTTTGTTCTGTTAAGCGAGTCACCATCACAAATAAGAGTGCATCAGGTTGTTGTGGCAAATTGAAATAAGCTTGTAAATCCGCTTTATTTTTCTTCTTGCCTGCGATGGATTTCAATTTGTAATGATGCTGAATATATGCATCACAACTTGGATGCCAAATTTCTTGATCTACGCCATTTAAAATCCCCACCAACTTGCCTGCTTCACGTAGGCCTGTTAGCAAGCCTTGCAAGCCATAAGCAAAGTCTGGTGTGGTAATTTCTTTCGCATAAGTTGGACTCACTGCTGTGACCATATCAGAATAATATAGGCCAGCTTTTAAATATGAAATTTGGCCAAATAACTCTAAACCATCAACATGGAACATCCCTTCTGGCAATCCAATTTCATGTAAATGACGGTGGGCAAATTGTCCTTGGTATGCCAGGTTATGAATCGTAAATACTGATTTTGCAGGACGACCTTTATTGAAGAGATAAGCGGCGGCTAAGCCCGCATGCCAATCATGAGCATGCACTACTTCAGCTCGCCACCAACTATCTAAGCCTGTCGCAAGCTCAGCGCCCACCCAGCCTAATAAAGCAAAGCGTTTATAGTTATCAGCATAATCGTTGTAATCGGTATCATGATAAGGATTCCCTTCCCGCCAATAGAGATGTGGTGCATCAATCAGATAAATCCCTACGCCATTGTATTCGCCATAACGCAATACAACATGACCAGCAAAATTATCAAATTCTGTGACGACATGCGTATTCTCTATTCCTGCAGAAATTTTTGGATAAGCCGGCAATAAAATACGCGTATCGATACCAATTTCTTTTTGTGCAAAAGGCAATGCCCCTAAAACATCGGCAAGTCCGCCAGTTTTGAGTAAGGGATACAGCTCCGAGCAAACATGTAAAACTCTCATAATTTTCCTTTTATACTTAAAATTGTGCTGTCATTAATAACAGCACAATCTTTTTAGTTCACTTAAAACACTGTCAAAATTGACCGCACTTTAGTCCAAATGTTCTTCGTTCGTAACTTCTTCACCCTGCAATTTTTTCAACATTGTTGAGGTTACAAGTACAACTTTACCGGTAGAACTTACACGGAAGCGTTTACTGTCAAGGGCTTTGTCCACACCGATTTCCATACCATCTGGAATAATACAATGGCGATCAATAATACAATCTTTCAATGTACAATTTTTACCGATTTGTACTTGCGGTAACACGACACTGTGATCAACAGAAGAGCCTTCATCAATTTTGACTCTATCAAACAACACCGAGTTACTAATAGATGCATCGGTAATCACACAGCCACCACCGATAAGCGAGTTATCTACCGGTTTGACATTCGCTTTTTTATAGAAGAATTTAGATGGATAAGCCTGCACTGGATTACCACGAATTGGCCAGCTTTGATCATAAATATCTAATTGTGGATGCTCTGAAACTAAATCGATATTCGCTTGCCAGAAACTATCGAGTGTACCCACATCACGCCAGTAAATTTCACCTTCAGTGTTTCGGCCCATACAAGAACGGCTGAATGGATGCGCATAAAGCACGCCTTCTTCCAAGCATTTTGGCAAGACATCTTTGCCAAAGTCATGAGATGTGCAAGGTGTGTTTACTTCTCTATCTAGCATTTTATAGAGATATTCTGCATCAAAGACATAAATCCCCATGGAAGCTAATGAAATGTCTGGTTTACCAACCATTGCTGGTGGATCTTTTGGTTTCTCAACGAAGGCTTTCACTTTAAGGTTTTCGTTTACCGCCATGACACCAAATTCACTCGCTTCAGAACGCGGTACCTCAATACAACCTACTGTACATTTTGCTCCACTTCTCACGTGATCCATCAACATGACACTGTAATCTTGTTTATAAATATGGTCACCTGCAAGAATCAAAATGTATTTTGGACGATAGTGATTACGGATAATCGCCATATTTTGATACACCGCATCCGCTGTACCACGGTACCACGTAGAATCATCAATTTGTTGACGGGCAGGTAACATATCAACGAATTCACCACGCTCTTGCGGTAAGAATGACCAACCTGTTTGTAAATGGCGTAATAAAGAGTGAGCGGCATACTGGGTCACGACACCAATGCGATTCAGGCCTGAGTTAATACAGTTGGAAAGCGCAAAATCAATAATGCGACGATTACCGCCAAAATATAACGCAGGTTTAGCACGTTTATCGGTTAATTCATGTAAACGGGAACCACGACCACCAGCCAAAATAAGCACTAAAGTATCTTTAACTAATTCATATTTATTAAGATCGCTTTTCATAACAAACTCCATAGTTTTCATCATCCATATGTTCCAACACTTCAAATGCTATACCGCTCACATCACATTGTTGAATCACGCTATTTTCAGTTTCGGCAATCTTTTTCCATTTACCCTTTGGCAAATAAAAAGATTGCGGTTCAGTTTTTGCATTAATTAAGAAAAGATATTTGCCGTCCAACATAACTTGTAGGGCTTTGCTTTCCCGATTATGCCAATCGTCTAGTGTCATCGGGTTTCCCCCAGTATTCAACCACTCGACATTTTCATCCGACCACCAAGCCTCCTGTTGCAAACTTTGAATTTTTTTTCGAAATGCAATGGTTTGCTTGGTAAAGTCAAATAAGGTTTGGTTAAAATCATCCCACTTTAACCACGTAATTTCGTTATCTTGGCAATAGGCATTGTTGTTGCCATATTGGCTGTTGCCGAACTCATCTCCAGCAAGCAGCATGGGTACACCATTTGCCAGTAATAAAGAGCCTAACAAACCTTTTTCTGATAAAACACGGTTATTTTCGACCGCACTTTGCCATTCATCAGCTAAATCCAGTTGAGAACCTTCTATGCCATGATTGTAGCCATAATTTTCATTGCGTCCGTCACGGTTCTCTTCACCATTAGCATCATTGTGTTTATGGTTATAGCTCACTAAATCTCGTAACGTAAAACCATCATGAGCAGTAATAAAGTTCAAGCTACCATGCGGTAATCGTTCTTCTCGTTTAAAAATATCGCTAGAGCCAGCAAAACGTTCTGCAAAGGCCCCCACTTCACCACTTTGCCACAACCAAAAACGGCACATATCATCGCGGAAACGATCATTCCATTGAGAGAAATAAGCAGGAAAATAACCAACTTGATAGCCGTAATGACCAATATCCCAAGGTTCTGCGATTAATTTAATTTTTTGTAGAACCTCATCCTGTTCCATTTCCGCAAACAATTTTGCATTCGAATTGAAATCAGGCGTTTCACGACCAAGTACCGTGGCTAAATCAAAACGGAAACCATCCACATGACATTCTGTTACCCAGTAACGTAAACAATCTAATACCCATTTGCGAGTGACATCATTAGAAAGATTGAGCATATTGCCGCAACCCGTCCAGTTGAGGTAATCACCATGCTCGCTTTGCCAGTAATAGGTTTTATCATCAATACCGCGTTGGCAAAATGTTGGGAACGTTTTTTCAGATTCAGCCGTATGGTTAAACACCACATCTAAAATCACTTCAATGCCCGCTTGATGCAAGGTTTTCACCATGCTCTTAAACTCATTTAAAGGCTGTTTTTGATCAGCTGCGTAACTTGGTTCTAAAGCAAACATGGCTAGTGGGTTGTAGCCCCAATAATTACGTAATCCTTTTTCTTGCAAATGCGGTTCATCAATGAAGAAATTCACTGGAAGCAACTCAAGGCTGGTAATACCCAATGATTTAAAATACGCAATATTTTCAGGATGAGCTAAAGCCGCATAAGTGCCTCGAATATTTTCTGGAATACGGGAATTTAATTGGCTAAATCCTTTAACATTCAGTTCATACACAATGGTTTGAGCCCAAGGAATAGACGGCTTACAATCCCCTGACCAATCAAAACTCTCATCCACAATGCGACCTTTAGGTGCAACTGCTGCATTATCTCGTTCATCATTTAACAAGAAAATTGAGCGGGCTTCTGGTGAACTTAAATCTGGTTTATGAGTGACCGCTTTCGCATAAGGATCAAGCATTAACTTTTGCGGATTGGCTAAAGTGCGGTCATTTTTGCCTGTGATTCTAAAAGCATACTCATCATTCAGCTCAACGCCCTTAATTGCTACATGCCAAATATCATTGGTTCTGCTCATAGCAAAACGGCTTTCTTTGCCATCACGGAACAAGCAAAGTTCAATAGCATCCGCCGCACTAGAAAACAGCGCAAAATTCGAAATTTTTAGGCTGTTTTCCCGCGTTTGAGAATATCCCATTGGGGAAGGTTTGCCATTGTTATAAATACTAAACATCGTGTTCTTCGCTATTGTTATGCTTTATATTTTAAATAGATCGTTGCGAGTGGCGGAATGGTCACGCTAATCGAATTTTCACGTCCGTGACTTGCGATCGCTTCGCTTTCTACCAAGCCGAAATTACCTACGTTTGAACCTTGATAATACATTGAGTCAGTATTCAAAATTTCTTCGTATTCACCCGCTACATTTACACCGATACGGTAGCCTTCGCGTGGCACCGGAGTAAAGTTACTGATCACGATAATGCGTTCACCATCACTGCTTTTACGTTCAAAAGCAAAGACTGAATTTTCCGCATCATCTACCACTAACCAATCAAAGCCTTCCGGTTCACCGTCTAATTCAAAGAGCGGTGCATTTTTTTGATAAATTCCGTTCAAATCTTTAACTAATTGCAATACACCTTTATGCCATAGTCCACCATGGTTTTCGTCAAGCAAGAACCAATCCAAACTTTCTTCATAATTCCATTCGCGACCTTGAGCAAATTCATTGCCCATGAATAATAATTTCTTGCCTGGATAGCCCCACATATAACCGTAGTAAGCACGCAAGTTAGCGAATTTTTGCCATGCATCACCCGGCATTTTGCCGAGTAACGAACATTTGCCGTGTACCACCTCATCGTGAGAAAGCGGTAACACAAAGTTTTCACTGTATTGATAAATCATCCCGAAAGTCATTTTGTCGTGATGATAACGACGATAAACGGGATCGAGTTTCATATAACTTAGGGTGTCATTCATCCAGCCCATATTCCATTTGAAATTAAATCCAAGACCCCCATTTTCTGTCGGATGGGTTACACCACCGAAAGAAGTGGATTCTTCCGCAATCGAAATCGCACCGGACACCTCAGAATGGATTTTCCAGTTGGTATGTTTTAAGAATTCAATGGCTTCTAAGTTTTCACGACCACCATATTGATTTGGAATCCATTCGCCTTCAGCTCGGCTATAATCGCGATAAATCATTGATGCGACCGCATCTACACGGATACCATCTACACCAAATCGTTCAAGCCAAAACAGTGCATTACTGGATAAGAAGTTTCTCACTTCATTACGACCATAGTTATAAATTAAGGTATTCCAGTCTTGATGATAGCCTTCACGTGGGTCAGCATGTTCATATAAGGCTGTACCATCAAATGCCACTAAACCGTGTGTATCACTAGGGAAATGCCCTGGCACCCAGTCTAAAATCACATTAATGCCTGCTTTGTGGGCTTTTTCGACTAAGCGTTTAAAGCCTTCTGGTGTACCAAAACGACTCGTTGGTGAATACAGCCCTATCGGTTGGTAGCCCCAAGAGCCATCGAATGGAAATTCGGAGAGCGGTAAAAACTCAATATGGGTAAAGCCCATATGTTTGACATAAGGAATAAGTTCATCAGCAATTTGGTCATAATCAAGCCAGAAATTATTCTCTAAATTACGACGCCATGAGCCCAAATGTACTTCGTAAATCGAAATAGGTTGATTACGTTGATTCGCTTTACGACGTTGCTCCGTCATTTCGACTACATCCGGCAACATACTGATTTCTGATGCAGTATCTGGGCGCAATTCCGATCTGAATGCATAAGGGTCAGCTTTTAAACGAAGGTTGCCGTTGCAATCAATCAATTCAAATTTATAGCGTTGCCCAAGACTAGCTTTTGGTAAGAATAATTCCCATACTCCACTTGCCGGATGGAAACGCATTGGATGACGACGACCGTCCCAATAATTAAAATCACCTACCAACGAAACGCGCTTAGCATTTGGCGCCCATACACGGAAATTTACGCCCGGTACACTGTCACATTCAGTAAAATGTGCACCTAATACTTCATAAGGACGCAATAACGAACCTTCCGCCAATAGCCATTGCTCCAAGTCATTAATCATCGGATGGAAACGGTACGGATCTTCAATAATTTGAGCTTCTACGCCCCAATACACTTTTAATTGATAGGCAAAGAAATGATGAATCTCCGGCACAATAGCAGCAAAAAATCCGCGGTCATCCAGTTTTTCTAGTTCAACAACGATGGATTGACTTTCTTTGTCAATCACTTCGACTTTATCTGCATCGGGTAATAAAGCACGAATCTCAATACCATTGTGAGTTTCATGCATGCCTAATACAGCAAAAGGATCGGCATGTTTGCCATCAAAAAATGAATTAATTACTGATTGAGCGACTAATTTCGTCATGACATACTCCTTTATGCTTTGCAAGCTTGATTATTTACAACCGATTGTATTTTCTCGTTTTTTGAGCGGCAAAAAGCATTAAACGATAATAGATAAAAGGCAAAGCAGGCAATGAATGAAAGTGCGGTTGAATATGGAATTGTTTTTTCAAACTGAATTTGGTTTTGCTCGTCGAGCAATTGATAACGCAAAGAAGCATCAGGAGGAGAAGAAAACGCGATTAAATCATCATGAATGGGTTCATTTTCAAAGGCACATATGACATTTTGGAACGGCTGATTTTGTCCAATATTTGGCGGAAATTGCAACTGCTCGATAAAATAATCAATACTGGTTGGCGATGCATCAATCAAATGCCCATCAATATCATAATGGGAAAACGAAATGCCAAGTTTTTCAGCAGATTGTTTAAGTGATAAGGACATTTGCATACAACGAATGATACATCTATATAATACTTATTAAGTATTATAAGTAAGCACAATTGAAATACAATTGCCAATCTTGCAAATTGTGACCTAAATCAAAAAACAAAGTTTAAAGAGAATAAAAAAACAGCGAAATTTAAATTATTCAGTTTCAATGACAAATTCAAACCAATCAATGACATCTTCTTCATGTACGCCATCTTGAATTAAAACACCTGCATTTTTCACTGAATTAGGATCGCCGCTGATTAAAGGATGCCATTTGGGCAAAGATTTCCCCTCATACAATAAACGATATGCACAGGTATTCGGCAACCACCCAAAATCAGGCAAATTCTTTTTGGTTAATTTGGTGCAATCACTTTCAATTTTAAAACGTTCAGGATAATTACGACACTTCCCTGTTTCCACATCTAATAGATTGCAAGCAATTCGCGTATAGTAGAGTTTTTCACGCTTGCCTCGTCCTTGAATATATTTACGATAACAGCATTTCCCGCAGCCATCACATAAGGCTTCCCATTCGGATTCCGTCATTTCAAGGAGCGATTTTTTTTGCCAAAAATGAGATTCAAATTGCATAGTGAAACCAATAAAAAAGTGCGGTCAAAATTTACGTGATTTTTGACCGCACTTTGTTGTTTAGAATTAGAAGCCTTCTTTTAAGCTTACGGTTAAGTTAAACACTAAGTGTTCTGGGCGGCTATCTTTGTTATCCGCACAGAAATAACCTTCGCGCTCAAATTGATAACCTTTTTCAGGTTCTGCATTTGCAAGGCTTTGTTCTACAAAACCGTGTTTCACCACTAAAGAGGTTGGATTTAACACGCTTTCGATTTCTTCTGCTGCACCTGGGTTTGGTACGGTGAAAAGACGCTCATATAAACGGAACTCAGCCGGATGATTATGCACTGCAGATACCCAGTGAATTACCCCTTTCACTTTGCGACCATCCGCTGGATTTTTACCTAAGGTTTCAGGATCGTAAGTACAGAAAATCGTGGTAATTTCACCATTTGCATCTTTTTCTACACGTTCAGCTTTAATCACATAAGCATTACGCAAACGCACTTCTTTACCTAATACTAAGCGTTTATATTGTTTATTTGCTTCTTCACGGAAGTCTGCGCGATCAATATAAAGCTCTTTCGTAAATGGTAATTGACGCTCACCTAATTCTGGACGATTTGGGTGATTTGGTGCCGTTAAGGTTTCTTCGCCTTCAAAGTTTTCGATCACTACGCGAACAGGATCAATCACCGCCATTGCGCGTGGTGCGTTTTCGTTTAAATCTTCACGAATGCAGGCTTCAAGTGCAGAATACTCTACAACGTTATCTTGTTTAGTCACACCGATACGACGGCAGAACTCACGTAATGAAGCCGGTGTATAACCGCGACGACGTAAACCTGAAATGGTTGGCATACGCGGATCGTTCCAACCATCTACAATGCCATCATTCACTAATTTCAATAATTTACGTTTAGATGTTAATGTACCTTCTAAATTCAAACGTGAAAATTCATATTGATGCGGTAATGGACGTTCAATACTAATATTTTCTAACACCCAGTCATATAAACGACGGTTGTCTTGGAATTCTAATGTACATAGAGAGTGTGTAATACGCTCAATCGCATCAGAGATACAGTGAGTGAAATCGTACATTGGGTAAATGCACCATTTATCACCGGTTTGGTGATGGTTCGCAAATTTAATACGATAAAGCACAGGATCACGCATGACCATAAATGGTGAAGCCATGTCGATTTTCGCACGAAGACTTAATGTACCTTCCGCAAACTCACCGTTTTTCATTCTTTCGAATAACGCTAAGTTTTCTTCAACACTACGATCACGATATGGGCTGTTTTTACCTGGCTCAGTTAATGTACCACGATATTCACGCATTTCATCTGGAGAAAGTTCATCCACATACGCTAAACCTTTTTCGATCAACTCAATCGCATAGCCATAAAGTGCATCGAAGTAATCAGATGCATAACGCGGTTCGCCTTCCCATTTAAAACCTAACCATTCCACATCTGCTTTGATGGAATCCACATATTCCACGTCTTCTTTTACTGGGTTGGTATCGTCAAAACGTAGGTTACATAAACCGTTATATTCTTTTGCCAAGCCGAAGTTTAAGCAAATCGATTTTGCGTGGCCAATATGTAAATAGCCATTCGGCTCAGGCGGGAAACGAGTATGAACACTTTTGTGTTTACCCGAAGCTAAATCTTCATCAATAATTTGAGTAATGAAATTGTGTGTGCGGGTATTTTCCGCATTTTCTAGAGTGTGTTCTGTATTGCTCATAAATTTCTCAATAAATTGAAAATAATTTCCCCATTCTATACGAAAAGTCTGGCGTTGTGAATTTGATCACAAAACTAACCGCACTTTCATTAAATTAAGACTGAATTTTTTAGGATTTTTAGGTCTAACTTGAAGATTTTTCGTGCAAACTGAAAAGTTTACCTTTAGAATACCACTTTACTGAACAAACGTTCATTTTTATTTAGGATAACAAAGTCTTTATGAAAAAACGCTTTTTTATTTTACTCGGATTACTCGTTGCTACCGGTGCTGTTTATTATTTTTTCTCAAGCAATAACAAACAAGAAACCACCTATCTGACTGAATCGGTTACACGTGGCAATGTGGAAAAAACAGTTGTCGCCTCTGGTTCAGTTGAAAGCGTGAATGAAGTTGATGTTGGTGCTCAAGCTTCAGGTAAAATCACTAAACTCTATGTCAAATTAGGGCAAGAAATCAAAAAAGGCGAAATGATTGCAGATATTGATTCTACAACCCAAATTAATACCTTAAATACCAAAAAAGCGGCATTGGTCAGCTATCAAGCTCAATTAAAAGCGAAGAAAACTGCTTATGATGTAGCTCTTTCAAGTTATAACCGCTTATCAAAACTTTATACACAAAAAGCGACGTCTTTGGATAGTTTGAATACTGCAAAAAGCACACTTGATAATGCGAAAGCTGAAATGGAAGCCATTGAAGCCAATACCAAACAAGCTGAAATTGAAGTGAATACCGCAGAAACCAATGTGGGTTACACCAAAATCACCGCCCCAATGGACGGTACCGTTATTTCTGTGCCTGTTTCTGAAGGTCAAACCGTTAACGCCAACCAAACGACGCCAACGATTGTAACCATTGCTGATTTAAGCAAAATGAAAATTAAGCCTGAAATTTCAGAAGGCGATATTACTAAAGTTAAAGCAGGTCAAGAAGTCAGCTTTACTATTTTATCGGATAGTCAAACTGTATATCACTCCGTCATTGATTCTGTTGTTCCAGCCAATACCACGACAAGTGATAGCTCTTCAACATCATCTTCGATAAGTTCAAGCAGTAGCTCAACGACCAGTGCGATCTACTATTACGCCAATGTTTTAATTGATAACCCAGATCGTACCTTACGCATCGGAATGACGACAGAAAACAACATTAAAATTGCCAATGCAAAAGACGTGTTATTGGTTTCCAATATGGCTATTCAAAAACGTGATGGCAAAAGCTTTGTGAATGTATTGAATGACAAAAATCAACCTGAACAGCGTGAAGTTGAAACCGGTATTCAAAATGATTTCCAAACTGAAATCAAATCTGGTTTAAACGAAGGTGAAAAAGTTATCGTGTCACAAGTGGCCAATGGTGAAAAAGTAGGCTCTATGCCTCGTGGTCCAAGAATGTTCTAAAAGTGCGGTAGAAAATTAATGAATATTATTGAAATTAAGGATCTCAACCGTTACTTCGGTGAAGGCGAAAATCGCGTTCATATTTTAAAGAATGTCTCTTTAAATATTGAAAAAGGCGATTTTGTGGCAATTATTGGACAATCAGGTTCAGGCAAATCAACCTTGATGAACATCATCGGGTGCTTGGATACGGCAACTAGTGGTTCTTACAAGATCAATGGCAAAGAAACTATTGAATTAAGCAAAGATCAGCTTTCAGATTTGCGTAGCCAAAAATTCGGCTTTATTTTCCAACGCTATAACTTATTGTCGAGTTTGACAGCCGCTGAGAACGTCGCCTTGCCTGCTATTTATGCAGGAATGTCGCAAGAAAAACGGCTTTCTCGTGCAAAACAACTTTTAGAAAAATTAGGCTTAGGCGATAAATGGCAAAATAAACCAAGCCAGCTTTCTGGTGGTCAGCAACAACGTGTGAGTATTGCCCGTGCGTTGATGAATGGTGGCAAAATTATTTTAGCCGATGAACCCACTGGTGCATTGGATTCGCAAAGTGGTCAAAATGTAATGGAAATTCTGCGACAATTACACGCAGAGGGACACACCATTATTATGGTAACCCATGACCGAGAAATTGCTGCCAGTGCGAATCGCGTGATTGAAATTAAAGATGGCGAAATCATTGGCGATACACAAAAAGAAGCAGTAAAAAGTGCGGTCGAAAATCAAACCAAATCTAAACCGCACTTTGGGTTAAGCAAAGATCAATTTGTTGAAGCCTTTCGCATGTCTGTGAGTGCCATTATTGCCCACAAAATGCGTTCTCTTTTAACCATGCTCGGGATTATCATCGGGATTACGTCTGTGGTTTCTGTCGTGGCATTGGGAAATGGTTCACAACAAAAAATCTTAGAGAATATTAAAGGCATTGGTACAAATACCATGACCATTTTTAATGGTACAGGCTTTGGCGATCGTCGTGCTGAACAAATGCAGAATCTCACAATTAATGATGCCACTGCCTTAAATCAACAAAGCTATGTACAAAGTGTCACGCCAAATAGCTCATCAAGTGGCACATTGATTTATGGCAACCAAACTTTCTCCTCGACCAGTTTAAAAGGTGTAGGCGAACAATATTTTGATGTAGATGGCTTAAAACTAAAATCTGGTAATTTATTTTCTGCTCAAGATGTTGTTGATAACAACCAAGTAGCCTTAATCGATGAAAGTGCGAAAAAGTCGATTTTCCCAGATGAAAATCCTATCGGCAAAATTGTGATGTTTAATAAACGTCCATTACGTATTATCGGCGTGGTATCTGATAAACAAATGGGCGGGGCAAGTAGCTCACTTAATCTCTATGCGCCTTACACCACCGTGATGAATCGTATTTCGGGGAGCAAAAAAATTGGTTCAATTACTGTTAAAGTGGATGATTCGGTGAATACTACTGTCGCTGAAAAAGGAATTACTGAATTGCTCACCATGCGTCATGGTAAAAAAGATTTCTTCATCATGAATAGCGATACCATTAAACAAACTATTGAAAGCACAACAGGCACGATGAAATTGCTCATTTCCTCTATCGCCTTTATTTCATTAATCGTTGGTGGGATTGGGGTAATGAATATTATGTTGGTTTCCGTGACAGAGCGAACCAAAGAAATTGGTGTGCGCATGGCGATTGGGGCGAGACAATTTAATATTCTGCAACAATTTTTAATTGAAGCAGTGCTGATTTGTTTAATTGGCGGCGTGACGGGTATTCTGCTTTCGGGTTTAATCGGTCTGCTCTTTAACGTATTTATGACTGACTTTACGATGGCATTCTCAACTGGCTCAATCGTTGCCGCAGTGGTCTTCTCAACTTTGATTGGTGTGATCTTCGGTTATATGCCGGCAAAACGCGCAGCACAATTAGATCCGATTACAGCCCTTGCGAGAGAATAAAGAAATTTTGTAAAACTCAAAAGAGCGGTTAAAATTCTTACTAATTTTTGACCGCACTTTAATTGAAAAAGAAAGGAAAAATCCATGTTAAAAATGAAAAAATTAACCTTAGCAATCGCGATGGCAACTGCTCTAGCAGGTTGTGCTAATATCGGCGATTCTTATAAAGCGAGCCAGCAGGATTACCAAAATTATGCGGAAATCACTAAACAATTTAATGTAAAAGAAAACTGGTGGGCGCTTTACAATGATTCACAATTAAATCGTGTGGTAGAACAAGCATTAGTTAACAACAAAGATTTAGCCAAAGCGTCTGTTGCCGTAAATCGTGCTCTATATAATGCAAACCTTGCAGGCGCGAATTTAATTCCGGCATTTAGCGGTTCAACCCAATCTTCCGCAAGTAAAAACGTGAAAACGGGTGGTAGCTCAGCAGTAAGCCATCAAGGTGCATTAAATGTGAGTTATACATTAGATTTATGGCAACGTTTAGCAGATACTGCAGATGCCGCAGAATGGTCACACAAAGCAACGGCTGAAGATTTAGAAGCAACGAAACTTTCACTCATCAACTCTGTTGTGACAACCTATTATCAAATAGCCTACTTGAATGATGCGATCAGCACAACCGAAGAAACCATTAAATACTACAACGACATTAGCAGCATTATGCAACGTCGTTTATCACAAGGTGTGGCGGACAGCGCAAGTGTAGATCAAGCACAACAAGCGGTGTTAAACGCACGTAATAACTTGATCAACTACCAAACGCAGCGTAAAACAGCAGAACAAACTTTACGTAACTTACTGAACTTAAAACCGGAAGAAGCATTAAATATCAACTTCCCACACATTCTTAATGTAAAAAATGTGGGCGTAAATTTAAATGTGCCCGTTTCTGTGATTGCGAATCGTCCTGATGTGAAAGGCTATCAATATCGCTTAAGCAGTGCATTCAAAAATGCGAAAGCAACTGAAAAAGGCTGGTTCCCAGAAGTGACTTTAGGCGGCAGCTTAACATCAAGTGGTACTAAAGTTGGTAATGCATTGCACAATCCAGTGGGTACCGGGTTAATCGGCATTAGCCTCCCATTCCTCAACTGGAATACGGTGAAATGGAACGTGAAAATCTCTGAGGCAGATTATGAAACTGCACGTTTAAACTATGAGCAAAGCATTACTAAAGCCTTGAACGATGTAGATACCAACTACTTCGCCTACACACAAGCACAAAGTTCCTTTGCTAACTTGCAAAAAACACACAGCTATAACCAACGTATCACCAAATACTATCGTGATCGTTACAATGCTGGTGTATCTGAATTACGTGAATGGCTTGCAGCGGCAAACACAGAGAAAAGCTCTCAACTTTCTATCTTGAATGCGAAATACAACATCATTCAAGCAGAAAATGCCGTATATAGTTCAATGGCAGGTTATTACTCCCGTTAAAATCATGATTAAGGAAGTTTCGGCTTCCTTAATCTTTTTTATGGACATGAAAATGAAAAAACAACTGACTTTTTATTTCATTCGCCACGGTAAAACTGTTTGGAATACGGAAGGTTTAATGCAAGGTCATGGCGATTCCCCTTTGACTGAAGAAGGCGTTAATGGTGCGAAAAAAACAGGTGTGGCACTTAATCATATTCCTTTCATTGCCGCTTATTCCAGCGTATTAAAACGTACTATCGCAACTGCCTCTCACATTATCGGCGAACGTGATATTCCCCTTTTCCATCATCAAGGTTTAAACGAACAACATTTTGGCTCCTGGGAAGGACAACTTGTCGATACCTTAAGAGAGCATCCAGAATTCCAGCAACTCATTAAAGATCCTGCCAATTACAAAGCTCAAGTAAATGGCGGAGAAACGTTCGAACAATTGGGCGAGCGTGCCATGAAAGCATTGCACGATATTATTAAGATCCACGATCAAGGCAATATTCTTATTGTGTCGCATGGCCATACTCTACGTTTATTGCTTGCGTTATTAAACGGTGCAACGTGGCAAAATCACCGCGATGAAGATAAATCGGTATCGCTCATTAACACCTCAATTAGTGTTGTGCATTATGACGATGAGAACGGTTTTTACGTTGAGAAAATAAATGATGCGGATCATTTAAAATAAGCAAATTTACCTAAAAAAATAACCGCACTTTGGATGACCTAAAGTGCGGTTAATTTTTATGATATTTTTGTGATTATTTCACTTCGCGGAATAAAATCTCGCTTGGAATCACAGAACCTTGCCAGTAAAGCTCAGTTGATACTTTCTCTGCTAAATCTAAGAAAGATTTTGCAATTTCACTGTCTGGTGCAGCAACCACGGTTGGTTTACCCGCATCCAAATCTTGACGAACTTGGATATTCAACGGTAACTGACCTAATACTTTCACATTGTATTTTTGTGCCATTTTTTCTGCACCACCGGTACCAAAAATCGCTTCGTGATGGCCACAATTGCTACAAATATGCATAGACATATTTTCCACAATACCTAACACGGGGACAGACACACGTTCAAACATCGATACACCTTTCACGGCATCTAATAACGCAATATCTTGTGGCGTGGTAACCACTACAGCTCCTGTTACAGGAATTTGTTGTGAAAGGGTTAATTGGATATCACCTGTACCTGGAGGCATATCGATCACTAAGTAATCCAAGCTATCCCATAAGGTTTCATTTAAAAGTTGGCTTAATGCACTACTTGCCATTGGACCACGCCAAATGGTTGCATTATCTTCATCCATTAAGAAACCAATCGAGTTTGCTGATAAACCATATGCTTTAATTGGGGTGATATGTTGGTTATCTGGTGAGGTTGGGCGTTGATGCGGCGCACCTAACATATGTGGAATAGATGGGCCGTAAATATCTGCATCTAAGATCCCTACGCGAGCACCTTGAGCTTGTAAAGCAAGCGCAAGATTCACCGAAACGGATGATTTCCCTACCCCGCCTTTACCTGAAGTCACTGCAATGATGTTCTTCACACCTTTTACAGCGGGTTGATTATTCGCACGTTTTAACGTTGCAATTTGATAATTCACTATCCATTTGATTTCTTTGCTATCCGTTGCTTTTAATAACGCATCAGAAAGCTGTTGTTTCACTTGCTCCACGCCAGTGTTCCATGCAAAAGGCAGTTGTAATTCAATACGCAATACATCGCCACCTTTTTCTACTTTCTTCAAAGTATTTAATGCGATTAAATCTTTTTGCAAACTTGGGTGTTGAAATTGTTGGAAAAGTTGCAGAACCTGAGCTTGTTGTTCTGCTGTTAAATTTTCAGAAAAAGCAGTTGCCATAATATTCCTTTAATAGTAGTAGGTAGTAGAGTAAATTTGTCAGGGATATTCTACCCCTTTTCCCCCTCAAATGTTAAGCTAAAAGTATAACTAAACTAGAAAAAATCACACTAATCGGGTAACATACTCGCAATTTTTGCAAAAAGAATAAGAGAAAAATAATGACAACTCAACCTCGTAAAATTTTAGTCACATGTGCATTACCTTATGCAAATGGTGCCATTCATTTAGGCCATATGTTAGAACACATTCAAGCAGATATTTGGGTGCGTTTCCAACGTATGCGTGGTAATAAAATTCATTTTGTCTGTGCTGATGATGCACACGGCACACCAATTATGCTTAATGCCGATAAATTAGGCATCACACCAGAAGAATTAATTGCAAAAGCAAAAGCTGATCACATACGTGATTTTGCAGGTTTTAATATCAGTTTTGATAACTATCACTCTACTCACAGTGAAGAAAATAAACAAATCACCGCTGAGATTTACAATAAGTTAAAAGCGAAAGGCTTTATTAAAACGAAAGTGATTTCTCAATTATTCGATCCTGAAAAGAATATGTTCTTACCGGATCGTTTCGTCAAAGGGACTTGCCCAAAATGTAAAGCCGAAGATCAATACGGTGATAACTGCGAAGTTTGTGCTTCTACTTATAGCCCAATGGATTTAATTAATCCTCGTTCTGTTGTATCAGGTGCGACACCAATCATCAAAGAATCTGAACATTTCTTCTTTGACTTACCTGCTTTTGAAGGCATGTTAAAAGAATGGACTCGCTCTGGCTCACTTCAACCTGAAATTGCAAATAAAATGCAAGAATGGTTTGAAAGCGGTTTACAACAATGGGATATCTCTCGTGATGCACCTTATTTTGGTTTTGAAATTCCGGGTGCAAAAGATAAATTCTTCTATGTTTGGTTAGATGCCCCAATCGGCTACATGGCTTCTTTCAAAAATCTCTGCGATCGTGAAGGCATTGATTTTAATGAATTCTGGGGAGAAAACAGCGATGCAGAACTTTATCACTTTATCGGTAAAGATATCGTGTATTTCCACAGTCTGTTCTGGCCAGCAATGCTAGAAGGGAGCGAATACCGCAAACCAACCAACGTGTTTGCTCACGGTTATGTCACCGTAGATGGCGCCAAAATGTCAAAATCACGTGGTACATTTATCCAAGCCAGCACCTATTTAAATCACATTGATCCAGAATGTTTACGTTATTACTATGCGGCTAAATTAAACGATCGCATCGAAGATCTTGATTTCAACTTGGAAGACTTCGTTCAACGAGTCAATACGGATATCGTTAATAAACTAGTCAATTTAGCTTCTCGTAATGCTGGCTTTATCACAAAACGTTTTGAAGGCAAATTAGCAGATAAATTAGAAGACGAAGCGCTTTTTGCTGAATTTACTGCACAAGCTGAACAAATTGCTGCTTACTATGAAAGCCGTGAATACAACAAAGCCATTCGTGAAATCATGGCATTAACCGATAAAGCCAATAAATATATTGATGAAAAAGCCCCTTGGGTCATTGCGAAAGAAGAAGGCAAAGATGCTGAATTACAAGCGGTTTGCTCAATGGGTATTGAGCTTTTCCGTGTATTGATGTCTTACTTAAAACCGGTTCTTCCAAAACTGGCTGAACGTGCAGAAGCATTCTTACAAACAGAACTAACATGGGATAATATTGCACAGCCTTTATTAGGTCATCAACTTGCTCCATTTAAAGCGCTTTTCTCTCGTTTAGAGAAAAAACAAATTGATGCGGTAGTAGAAGAAACTAAAGCACTGTTCGCTGAAGCAAACAAAGCGACAGAAAAAACAGCGGCAAAATCGACCGCACTTTCAAATGTCGAACCTATTGCTGACACCATTAGCATTGATGATTTTGCTAAAATAGATATGCGTGTGGCAAAAGTGTTGAAATGCGAAGCAGTACCTGAATCCAATAAACTCTTACGTTTTGAATTAGATTTAGGTGACCATACTCGCCAAGTGTTCTCTGGCATTAAAGCGGCTTACAACAAACCTGAAGAATTAGAAGGTCGTTTTATTATTGTGGTTGCAAACCTTGCACCACGTAAAATGAAATTCGGCGTATCAGAAGGGATGATTCTTTCTGCTGGTACTGGCGGAAGTGATTTATTCTTACTTTCAGCTGATAGCGGTGTCACTGCGGGTATGCAAGTAAAATAATTTACTATTTAGGCGACTTCGGTCGCCTTTTTTATTGCCAAACAGAGTTAAATACCCTACTATATCAATCAGCTATTTATCACGCAAATTAAAAGGAATTCATTATGACAAACGAACTTATCTGCTATAAACAAATGCCGGTTTGGACAAAAGATAAATTACCTAAAATGTTCCAAGAAAAACACAATACTAAAGTGGGAACTTGGGGCAAACTTACAGTGCTAAAAGGTAAACTTAAGTTTTATGAGCTAACCGAAGATGGCGATGTCATTGCTGAACATATTTTCACGCCTGAAAGCAATATTCCGTTTGTCGAGCCACAAGCCTGGCACCGAGTTGAAGCCCTTTCTGATGACTTAGAATGTACACTTGGTTTCTATTGCAAAAAAGAAGACTACTTCAGCAAAAAATACAATATGACCGCAACGCATGGTGATGTAGTTGATGCAGCTAAAATTATCAAACCTTGTAAAGTTTTAGATTTAGGCTGTGGACAAGGTCGTAATTCCCTTTATTTAAGCTTAAAAGGCTACGATGTGACCTCTTGGGATCACAACGAAAATAGCATCGCCTTCTTGAACGAAACTAAAGACAAAGAAAACTTGAATATTAAGACCGCTGTTTATGATATTAACACCGCCAATATTCAAGAAAACTACGACTTTATTATATCAACCGTGGTATTTATGTTCTTAAACCGTGAGCGAATTCCAGCCATTATTAAGAATATGCAAGAACATACCAACCCTGGTGGTTATAACTTAATTGTAGCAGCCATGTCCACGCCTGAAGTGCCTTGCCCATTAGCGTTCTCATTCACGTTCTCTGAAGGTGAATTAAAAGAATATTACAAAGATTGGGAATTCTTAGAATACAACGAAAATATGGGCGAATTACACAAAACCGATGAAAACGGTAATCGCATTAAATTAAAATTTGCGACAATGCTAGCAAGAAAAAAATAATTCGCTAATTTAGAAAAGAAAATGACCGCACTTTGTCTATCAAGTGCGGTCATTTTTTATGGTATTTTAATTACTCTTCAATAGAGCGTAATAATTCGTTGATACCTACTTTACCTAAAGTTTTTGCATCAACTTTTTTCACGATCACTGCACAATATAAGCTGTATTTACCACATTTAGATGGAAGGCTACCAGAAACAACCACAGAACCAGCAGGAACGCGGCCATAGAACACTTCACCAGTTTCACGATCATAGATTTTAGTTGATTGACCGATGAATACGCCCATAGAGATCACACAACCATCTTCAACAATCACGCCTTCAACAACTTCAGAACGTGCACCGATGAAACAGTTATCACCGATAATGGTTGGGTTTGCTTGTAATGGTTCTAATACACCACCGATGCCTACACCACCAGATAAGTGAACATTTTTACCAATTTGCGCACATGAACCAACGGTTGCCCATGTATCAACCATGGTACCTTCACCCACGTATGCACCGATATTTACATAAGATGGCATCAATACACAGTTTTTAGAAATGTATGCGCCTTTACGTACGGTTGCAGAAGGTACGACACGGAAACCTTCTTGAGCAAAACGCTCTTCAGTATAGTCAGCAAACTTCAATGCCACTTTGTCATAGTATTTGGTTTCTGCTCCATCAATGATTTGGTTATCATTGATACGGAAAGATAATAATACCGCTTTTTTCAGCCATTGATGAGTTACCCATTCACCATCAATTTTTTCTGCAACACGGTATTTACCGCTATCTAATCCTTCGATCACTTCTTCGATTGCTGCACGAGTTTGTGCATCAACTGTTTTAGGGGTAATTTCCGCACGTTTTTCAAATGCAGCTTCAATAACTTGTTGTAAATTTGACATTTTGCTTCCTATTGTTGATGTGAAATAACGGTTGATAGTTGTATCATATTTTTGACTTTCAAGCAAAAAACAACCGCACTTTCTTTTGATTTAAAACATAAAAAAAGCGAACCTAATTATGGCTCGCTTTTTTCTATTTCTAGTTTTAGTTAGTTGATAACAGAAACATTTAATGATGAACCGCCAACGATTCTTACGCGACGACCCGCTTTGAAGCTAGGATCCGCTTTTTGAACCACAACGATCTCTTCTCTATTATCTTTTCTGATAACAAGTTCTGCACCATTAACTTGGCTCATTTTCTCTTCAGCTTTGCTACCAATAATCGCCCCGCCAATTGCACCTACTGCAGTTGCAATTGCTTGTCCGGTACCACCGCCAATTGTACTACCAGCGATACCACCTAAAGCACCACCACCAACTGTACCAATTACACCTGGGTTATCCGCTTGGATTTTAACAGGACGGACAGAAACAATAGTACCATAGCTAATTGAACGCGCTTCTTTTGCTTGTCCAGCTTCATACACATCACCGCTAAAAATATCAGTGTTTGCACAACCGGTTAAGCCGATAGACATCATAAGTGCTAATGCTACTGTTACTTTTTTCATAAAACTAACCTTCTAAAAATAAATTAGATTGGGTTTCTTGGAGACCAAGTAGAAACGTTTTTCACGCCTTGACCGTTGTCAGATACTTTCACACAAGCACCAGTTACTAAAGTTGAATCGTATTTGTGAACGATAACTTCTGTTTCACCTTCTTGTTTGTATGAGCAGTCGTTTTTACGAACGGTTAATTTTACATCATCACCTTGGAATTCGGTGAAGATAACTTGACCTTTATAAGCGCTTTCATCTTTTTGTGATTGAGATGAACAAGCTGATAAACCTAAACTTAATAAGACAGTTAATGCTAAGGTAATTTTTTTCATTACACTAAACCTCGAGTATTTTCTTTATTGTATAAGGATGAACCTTTATGCAAACGTGATTTTCTGTTTTATCAACAAAACTCACTGCAATTGATGGATTGGGCAATTGCTCCCCTTCCACCTTAGGTTCGCTCACCTTCATGGTTAATTGAGTTAGTTCCTTCCATAAAAATGTATTGCAAATCCGATTAACCCAATCCTCAACAGATTCATGAGGTAAAAACGGCATTACAATTTCAATATGTTCCCAAGTTTCTTGGGGATATTGTTTATTTTTAGGAAACGGTAATTCAATAACATCGACAGGCTGACCAATGAAATCAACTGGCTCATCTAATTCAATCAAATAGATAGGACGCCCATTGACGATATTATCGCTTAAAATTCTACCGCACTTTAATAACTCTGTCAGCCAATTTTTTGCTTTTTCTTCAGTATTTGCTCTTAAAGCTAAATGATCAATTTGATAATCCGCTAAATTCACTTTCATGACGGCAGCTAATTGCTGAATTTTTTCCTGAAATAAAGGCAACTCTTGATAAAGTGCGGTCGATTTTTCCATTAAATTTGACATTTTCTCCTGCTCTTACTTTGAGAAATCTATAAACAACGGTATCATAGCCGATTATTTTCATTATTCAATTTCAAGATTAGGAAAAACCGTGAATATTCAATCTATTTTATCCGATAAAATTAAACAAGCGATGATTGCTGCTGGCGCAGATGAACAATGTGATGCGCTTATTCGCCAATCAGGTAAACCACAATTTGGCGACTACCAAGCAAACGGCATTATGGCAGCTGCAAAAAAACTAGGTTTAAATCCACGTGAATTTGCACAAAAAGTATTAGATCATGCTGATCTTTCTGATGTTGCTGAAAAAATTGAAATTGCTGGTCCAGGTTTTATTAATATTTTCTTAAATCCTACTTGGTTAGCAAATAATGTTTCTGCTGCATTAAAAGATCAAAATCTTGGTGTCAGCGCAAATGAAAAACAAACTATCGTGATTGATTATTCTTCTCCAAACGTTGCGAAAGAAATGCACGTAGGTCATTTACGCTCTACCATCATCGGTGATGCCGTTGTTCGTACCCTTGAATTTTTAGGCCACAACGTTATTCGTGCGAATCACGTGGGTGACTGGGGTACACAATTTGGTATGCTTATTGCTTATCTTGAAAAAATGGAAAATGAACATGCGAGTGAAATGGAACTTCAAGATCTTGAAGCATTCTATCGCGAAGCGAAAAAACATTATGATGAAGATGAAGCTTTCGCTGAAAAAGCGCGTAACTATGTAGTGAAATTGCAAGGTGGAGATGAATATTGCCGCACAATGTGGAAAAAATTAGTTGATATCACCATGCAACAAAACCAACGTAACTACGATCGTTTGAATGTCACATTGACTGAAAAAGATGTGATGGGTGAAAGCCTTTATAACCCGATGTTACCTGCTATCGTTGAAGATCTGAAAAAACAAGGTTTAGCGGTTGAAGATGAAGGTGCATTGGTTGTTTATCTTGATGAATTCAAAAACAAAGAAGGCGAACCGATGGGTGTTATCGTTCAGAAGAAAGATGGCGGTTTCCTTTATACCACTACCGATATTGCGGCAGCAAAATATCGTTATGAAACCTTAAAAGCAGATCGTGCATTGGTGTTCTCTGATACTCGTCAAAGCCAACATATGCAACAAGCGTGGTTAATTACGCGTAAAGCAGGTTATGTACCAGATAGCTTCTCACTTGAACATAAAAACTTCGGTATGATGTTGGGTAAAGACGGTAAACCATTCAAAACTCGTACTGGTGGTACCGTAAAATTAGCAGATTTATTAGATGAAGCAATTGAGCGTGCAACTGTATTAATCAACGAGAAAAATACTAATTTATCTGACGATGAAAAAACAGCGGTTATTGAAGCTGTTGGTATTGGTTCGGTGAAATATGCGGATCTTTCTAAAAACCGCACCACTGACTATGTGTTCGATTGGGATAATATGCTCAGCTTTGAAGGTAATACCGCGCCTTATATGCAATATGCTTACACACGTATTCGTTCAATCTTCAATAAAGCAAACGTGAATCCAACCGCACTTGCAGAAGCGAAAATTCAGCTTTCAGATGAAAAAGAACGTGCATTAGCGATCAAATTACTTCAATTTGAAGAAGCGGTCCAAACGGTGGGTAAAGAAGGGACACCGCATGTGCTCTGTGCTTATTTATATGAGTTGGCGGGTGTGTTTTCTTCATTCTATGAACACTGCCCAATCTTAAATGCAGAAGATGAAAATGTAAAATTAAGCCGTTTAAAACTCGCTTCTCTTACAGAGAAAACCTTAAAACAAGGTTTAGCGTTATTAGGCATTAAGACAATCGAAAAAATGTAAAAAAAAAGTACGGTCAATTTCGACCGCACTTTTTCTTTATACATCCACTAAAATGAGTATCGCCGCTTCTCCGCCCCATTCTTTAGGAGCTTGGTGTAACGCTCGGACTTTAGGGTGCTGAACTAACCAACGTGGAATTTGTTTCTTCAACGTAAACGTGCCATAGCCCGTCATGATACTCGCACAATAAACATGCTCATCTTCACAAGCTAACAGCAGTGCTGCCAATTCCATTTTGGCTTGTTCACGAGTTAAACCATGCAAATCTAAAAATAATTCTGGTGAAAAATCGCCACGACGAAGTTGCTTTAATAAATGGCTATCTTCCCCTTCACGTAAATATTTGATGACACCATCATGTTCATTTAGCAGTGGTTCATATTCATCGGAAAAATAGAAAAGCGTATCTTCTTTTTCTCGAATATCACGTAAAGGGGATTTTTTTTGACCGCTCTTTTGACGAGGTGCCACAAAGGTATCTTGCTTGATGGGTTTGATCCCTTTTGTTTCCGCCCGAAAAAGATCGAAATCATCTTGTTCTATCATTATTTTTCTCAATTTGTTATTTTGCTTAATGATAGCACATCTATTCTATGGTATAACTAGCCAAATTTTTTATTGAGGCACAAAATGGAAACCTTACACAATCAAGAACTTGTTGCGACAATTTTAGAAGATAATGTGGCAAGTGAATTAACGACCATTCAAGATTTTTTACGCTGGACATACAGCTCATTCAACCGTTCTGATATTTACTACGGGCAAGGCCATGACAATGCGTGGGATGAAAGCCTTCAATTAGTCCTTGCGGGGCTTCAATTACCGCTCGATTTACCGCAAGATTTATTTAACAGTAAACTCACTCATTCAGAAAAAGAAACCTTAGTACAATTAGTCTTAAGCCGTATTGAGCAACGTATGCCAGTCGCTTATTTAACGAATAGTGCGTGGTTCTGCGGATTAGAATTCTATGTGGATGAGCGTACGATTATTCCACGCTCACCAATCAGCGCATTAATCCAAGATAAATTTGCTCCGCTTTTAAAATCTGAGCCAAAACGTATTTTAGATCTTTGTACAGGAAGTGGTTGTATCGCAATCGCAACAGCTGAAGCCTTTCCTGAAGCGGAAGTAGATGCGGTCGATCTTTCTGTGGATGCGTTAAATGTGGCAGAAATCAATATTGCGCGTCACCAATTAGAACATCGTGTTTTCCCGATTCAATCAGATTTATTCCAAAATCTCTTCGGTCAACAATATGATTTAATCGTCTCCAATCCGCCTTATGTGGATGAAGAAGACTTGGCAGATATGCCGGAAGAATTCCATTATGAACCTGAATTAGCCTTAGGTTCCGGTGTTGATGGTTTAGAGATTACGAAACAAATTTTAAAACAAGCAGCAGATTATTTAACGCCAAATGGCATGCTCGTTTGTGAAGTAGGGAATAGCATGGTAAGTCTCATTGAACAATATTCAGATGTGCCATTTGAATGGGTTGAACTAAAAAATGGTGGCCTAGGTGTTTTTGCTATCAGCCGCGAAGATTTAGTGAAATATCACGATTCTTTTTAATCTCAAGTGCGGTTAAAAATCGTCGTGAATTTTGACCGCACTTACAAATTACTGGCGCGCGTTCTAAACGCGTGCTTTTCTTTTTTTAATAAAACAATGAATTTACAAAAACTTTTACTGACTCGTCGTTTCTTTTCTACCCTTGCATTTTTTTCCATGCAAACGGTATTTTTCATCTATTTACAAGGAAAAGGATTAAGCAACAGTGAAATTGCCTTTTCGCTCTCGTTGCTTTTCTTCTGCAACCAAGCATTGGCTATTTTAGCCGGTATCTGGGGTGACCGTTTTGGACTGGCAAAAATGATGTTGCTCGGATGCTTTTTAGATGTCATCGCCTATATTTTCTTTCTATCTGCTGACAATTACCTTCTGCTTTTAATTGCCACCACCTGTTTTGGCCTAGGCAGCTGTTTGTTTGGTACCAATGCGAAAGCCTGCCTATTGGTTCTCGCGGGTGAAGAATACAAAGAGAAAACCCGATTACAGGGAAAATATTTGAAAGTTACCTCCATGTCGTCTATGTTTGCGCCCTTATTGGTGATTCCATTTATCAAATACAATCACATTGAATGGCTAATTTGGGTCTGCTTTGCAATGGAAGCGGTTCTCTTTGCCTTAATGGTTAAACCGTTTTATCAAATCCAAACTTTGCAAACCTTAGTGAAATTTCGCTTTGCCCAAATTAAAGAAATCATCACTAAAGAATTTTTATTGGTGCATTTGATGTTGTTTATTCCCCTTTCCATTGCAACGTCATTCTTTGTGATCTTCCCTTTCCTGTTTGATAACAAATTAGGCATGCCGGAACACTCCCCCATTGCACTTTTTGTGAATGGTTTACTGACAGTGTCATTACAAAGTTATTTTTCTCGAAAAATTAATTTAACGATTAAACAAACACTATGGGTGGCGCCAATCTTGGCTATTGGTATTATTCTGCCTTGGTTTATTACGTTGAAATATATTTCTGTGATTTCTGCTTATATTTACTTGGTCATTTTCACGGTGATTGAAGTCTATGCTTTAACCGCAATGGCAAATTTATTAGTAAAATTTGATAATGGTACAAACCGAGGGTTTATCTTTGGTTCATCACGATTATTGCTTTCTATCGCAACAGTTATCGTCATGAACTTAGTGCCACATTTGTTTTTATTGTAAAAAAGAAACGGTCAGAATTCGCCTTAAATTCTGACCGCACTTTTATATTTTTCTATGCTTATTTCACTTCTAATTCAACATTATCAAACAATTTCTTCACCGCGCTGTTATCACGCAATTTCTCAGCTTTTTCAACCATTGGGCGAGTTAAGTGTGGAGAGAAGAATTCAATAAAGTCATACATATAGTTGCGTAAGAAAGTACTGTGTTTAAATGCAATTTGCGTCATACTCGCACGGAACAAATGCCCCGCATCAATTGCCACTAAATCCTTATCTGCTGGTGTATGTGCCATAGAGGCCATAATGCCCACACCTAATCCTAAACGCACATAAGTTTTAATCACGTCAGCATCCGTTGCGGTAAACACAATATTCGGCAGAATCCCCGCGCGGTTAAAGGCATAATCCAAATCAGACACACCGGTAAAACCGAAGGTATAGGTGACTAACGGATATTTACCTAACTCCTCAACAGTAAGATTTTTCACTTTTGCTAAAGGATGGTCAGGTTTAACAATCACCGAACGATTCCACAAATAGCAAGGCAGTTGAATCAAATCATCAAAAAGATACGGCGCTTCTGTTGTGATCGCTAAATCTACTTCACCTGAAATCAATGCATCATGGATTTGCGTCGGTGAACCTTGATGAATATGTAAACTCACATCCGGATATTGTTTAGAGAAACGCTCCACCACAGCCGGCAACATATAACGCGCTTGCGTATTAGTTGTCGCAATGCGTAACACACCATGATTCGGACAAGTATATTCATTGGCAACCGATTTAATGCTTTGCGCTTTCACTAAAAGCTCACGAGCAATAGCGACGATTTTTTTACCCGCCGGCGTAATGGATTTAATGTGTTTACCATTACGCTCAAAAATCTCTAAACCTAATTCATCTTCTAACAAGCGAACTTGTTTACTGATACCTGGCTGAGAGGTATAAAGCGCATTAGCGGCTTCAGTCACATTTAAATTTTGGTTTACAATCTCAACAATGTAGCGGAGTTGCTGCATTTTCATCGCGAATACCACCTATTTTTTATAGCGTTTACTTAACTCAGTATAGCGTTTTACTGCTTTACGAATTTGACCTGATTTTGGTCGACGACGAGGTTTTGTCACATCCAATTTAGTTTCGGTTTCAGGCGGTAAGCCCACTAATTCACGTAAATAGTTGACGTTTTCCAAATCCATTTCTTCCCAGCCACCTCGCGGTAAGCCTTTCATTAGCTTAATGTTGCCGTAACGAATACGAATTAATCGGCTCACTTGAATACCTTGTGATTCCCACAGACGGCGCACCTCACGGTTACGGCCTTCCATTAAGGTCACGTCGTACCATTGGTTAATGCCCACACCACCGGCAAATTTGATTTCTTTGAAATTGGCTGGACCATCTTCCAACTGCACGCCTTTACGTAAACGCGCTAACATGGCATCGTCCACTTGGCCAAATACACGCACGGAATATTCGCGTTCAACTTCACGACTTGGGTGCATTAAACGGTTAGCTAATTCGCCATCTGTCGTGAAAAGCAATAAGCCTGAAGTATTAATATCCAAACGACCGACCGCAATCCATCTTGCGCCATTTAAGCGTGGTAAACGATCGAATACGGTCGGACGCCCTTCAGGATCACTACGCGTGCAAAGTTCGCCTTCTGGTTTGTAATACATTAATACACGGCATACTTCTTTTTGTGCTTGTTGAAGATTAATAATGCGACCATCAATACGTACTTTCACACCTGAATGTACATCAATACGATCACCAAGAGTCGCCATTTTGCCATCAACACTCACACGGTTCTCAGCAATCATCGCTTCAATTTCACGACGAGAGCCTTGTCCTGCACGTGCAAGCACTTTCTGTAATTTTTCACCTTCTACGGTAGATTGGCGAGTAGATTTAGCTACTTTGGCTTTTGGAGTTGATTTGATGTCAGAATTGATCGCACTTTTACGATCTTTACGCTCAAAGTGCGGTTGTTTTCCCGCTTGTTTTTCACGTTCTTGTCTGACTGGTTTTTGAATAGGTTTCATTTGTTTTCCTTTGTCGCTTTCCCAAGCGTCTAAAATAAGTTAAATGAAAGGATCGGTACTACCACTTCCTTCCCGTAAAATTACTGGCGATTCTTCCGTTAAATCCACCACCGTTGTTGGCTCTTGACCTAAATAGCCACCATGAATAATTAAATCCACTTGACGTTCTAAACATTCACGAATCTCTTCTGGATCGGAATAAGTCATATGTTCATTATCAGGCAACATCAGTGAGCAAGATAAAATCGGTTCACCTAATGCCTTCAATAAATCTAAGGCTATTTGATTATCCGGTACACGCAAGCCAATCGTTTTGCGTTTTGACGTCATTAATCGACGAGGAAGCTCTTTCGTTGCCGTCAAAATAAAGGTATAACGCCCCGGTGTATTGTTTTTAATTAAGCGATAAGCCACATTACTGACCGTTGCATAGGTTGAAAGCTCGGATAAATCGCTACATACCAACGTAAAATTATGCCCGTCTGGTAATTTACGAATCGCCACAATACGATCCATCGCATGTTTATCGCCTATCATACAACCCAAGGCATAGCCCGAATCTGTCGGATACACAATAACGCCACCTTGACGCAAAATTTCTACCGCTTGATTAATCAAACGCGCTTGCGGATTTTCAGGGTGGATATAGAAAAATTGGCTCATAATTTTGTCCTTAAAAAACTGATGAGATTATACACCGATTTAGAGGCAGGTTATAAGAATTTGTTATAAAAAACGACCGCACTTTGAAAACTCATCCAAAGTGCGGTTTATTTTTTAAGTTTTTATTTCAACAATTCACGGAGAGCTGAACCGATTTCAGCGAGACTTCTCACCGTTTTCACGCCAGCTGCTTCAAGTGCAGCAATTTTATCTTCAGCTGTCCCTTTTCCACCGCTGATAATCGCTCCCGCGTGTCCCATACGCTTGCCTTTTGGTGCTGTTACACCTGCGATATAAGCCACCACAGGTTTTGTTACATGAGATTTAATGAATGCTGCCGCCTCTTCTTCTGCAGAGCCACCGATTTCACCAATCATCACGATGGCTTCAGTTTCAGGATCATCTTGGAAACGTTTAAGAATATCAATGAAGTTAGATCCTGGAATAGGATCGCCGCCGATCCCGACACAAGTGGATTGACCGAAACCTTCATCCGTTGTTTGTTTTACCGCTTCATAAGTCAAGGTGCCTGAACGAGAAACAATGCCTACTCTGCCTTTTTTATGGATATTGCCCGGCATAATACCAATCTTACACTCATCCGGTGTAATCACACCTGGACAATTTGGGCCGATCATCACAACACCCGTTTCATTTAATTTTTGTTTTACCAACAACATGTCCAATGTTGGAATGCCTTCTGTAATACAGACTACCAACTGAATACCTGCATCAATAGCTTCTAAAATGGCATCTTTGCAAAATGGTGCAGGTACATAAATCATCGTTGCTGTAGCCCCTGTAGCTTGTACCGCTTCACGCACTGTATTAAATACCGGCAAACCTAAGTGCGTTGTTCCGCCTTTATTCGGTGAAACGCCACCCACTAACTTTGTGCCATAAGCTAATGCCTGTTCGCTGTGAAATGTCCCTTGCGCACCAGTGAAACCTTGGCAAATTACTTTTGTCTCTTTATTAATTAAAATCGCCATGATTATTCTCCTTTTGCCGCTTTCACTGCCGCTTGTGCTGCTTCTTGTAAACTATGTGCTGCAATTAAATTCACACCACTTTCGGCTAAAATTGCTCTACCTTGTGGGGCATTGGTTCCTTCTAATCGAACCACAACAGGCACTTTTACACCGACTTCTTGAATCGCTGCTACGACACCTTCAGCAATAAGATCACAGCGTACAATTCCACCAAAAATATTCACTAATACAGATTTCACATTTTTATCGGTGAGAATAATCTTAAAGGCTTCAGCCACACGTTCTTTCGTTGCACCACCACCAACATCAAGGAAGTTTGCAGGGGTACCGCCATATAATTTCACAATATCCATTGTGCCCATAGCAAGTCCTGCGCCATTGACCATACAGCCAATATCACCTTCCAAAGCAACATAGTTAAGTTGATATTTTTCTGCTTCGGCTTCACGTGCATCACTTTGACTTAAATCGCGTAAGGCTAATAAATCAGGATGTCGATAAAGTGAGTTATCATCAATGCCTACTTTCGCATCTACGCAAATTAAATTGCCTTCTTTTGTCACCACAAGCGGATTCACTTCAACTAGAGAAAAATCTTTTTCGATAAAAAGTTGAGCGAGTTTTACAAAAATCTCGGCAAATTGTTTATTTTGTTCGCCGCTTAAACCAAGTTTAAAGGCTAATTCACGGCCTTGATATGGCATTCCCCCCACGAGAGGATCAATGGTCACTTTATGAATTAATTCAGGCGTTTCTCTTGCTACATCCTCTATGCTCATCCCCCCTGCTGAAGAAGCCATAAAAATCACTTTCTGCGAAGCACGATCAATCACTGCACCAAGGTAAAGTTCTTTCTCAATCTGGCAGGTTTCTTCAATATAAATGCTATTAACGGGTTGGCCTTTTTTATCGGTTTGGAAGGTCACTAAATGTTGTCCAAGCCATTTATCCGCAAAAGCACGTGCTTCTTCGGTATTATGTACAAGTTTCACGCCACCGGCTTTTCCGCGCCCACCTGCGTGAACTTGACATTTCGCTATCCAAACATCGCCATTCAACTGAAAGAGCGCCATTTCAGCTTCGTCTGCTGTTTGACATACTACACCTTCACTCACAGGCAGATCATATTGCTTAAAAAGCTGCTTGGCTTGGTACTCATGTAAATTCATATTTCCTTCCTATTTTGATGTTGTTTAGCGAAACAAACAAAAATTTGACCGCACTTTGTTTTATTTAAATTCTAGGCTTGCTCTTTACATATTGAGTTATATACTGAGCTAGAATAACCACAATCCATGTTAAGGATAACAACATGCAAACAAAAAAATCAAGCAATCTTGCGATTGCACTCATTTGGTTTACTGCTGCTATTTCAATGGCAGAAATTCTCACCGGTACTTGGTTTGCTCCTCTAGGGTGGCAACAAGGTTTAATTGCCATCGTCGTTGGGCACTTTATTGGTGGTTCGATGTTTTTCTGCGCAGGTTACATCGGTGCAAAAACCCAAAAAAGTGCCATGCAAACGGTACAAATATCATTTGGTGAAAAAGGCTCTGCCCTTTTCTCTTTACTCAATGCCATGCAACTGATGGGATGGACTGCTGTCATGATTTATATGGGGGCTGAAGTCATTTCTATCTTAAATCAAACAGCTGATGCTTCCATCTTTCCATTCCTTACACTTGGCTTAGGCATACTCATCATACTTTGGCTACTACTCGGTTTTACTAAATTAGGCATATTCAAAAGCATTTCACTTGTCACCATGTTTTTACTGATGTTATGGCTTAGTATTCAAGTTGCGAATAAACCATTCATTGCCATGGATGTAGCACAAAATATCAAATTTGGTACAGCTGTTGAAATTGCTGCCGTCATGCCACTTTCTTGGTTACCGGTAGTATCAGACCACACGAAAAACAGTGAAACACCATTTAAAACGACCGCACTTTCAACGCTGACTTATACCGCGACTAGCTGCTGGATGTATGCTCTCGGCTTAGGTGCAGCATTAGTGACCGGTAAATCTGAAATATCACAAATTCTTTCGCTTGCTGGTGTCAGTGTTATTGGTGTATTAATTGTCATCGCCTCTACCATGATTAACACTGCACTTCCCGCCTATTCCACCGGTATGAGTTTAAACAATATCTTCCCTCAATTAAAAGTCACGCCAATCTCCGTACTTACCGTGATTGTGGGCATTATATTAGCCTCAACCTTACCTGTGACAGAATACGAACATTTCTTGTTCTTTATTGGTTCAGTATTCGCGCCAATGATCGCTGTGCTTATCGCTGATTTCTTTGTGCTCAAACAGCATGATGTTAAAAAATCAGTTGATAGTGTTGGACTCGGTGTTTGGTTTGTCGGCTTCGTGCTCTATCGTTTTCTGATGGCAAAAGGTTGGGAAAGCGATTTAGGTCTGACTTTCCCTGTTATCATCATTACCTTTATCTTAGCAATCTTAGTACGCAAAATAGCTAAATAAAGATTGGATTTTAACGATAGAAAGGCGGGCATTGTTCCCGCCCTTTTAATTACTTCGATATAAAAAAGGCTTTTTCCCTCAAAAGAGAAAAAGCCTATATACTTAAATTTCTAATAATAAACGAGTTGGATCTTCTAATAAGTCTCTAATCGCCACTAAGAAGCCAACAGATTCACGACCATCAATTAAACGGTGGTCATAAGATAGGGCTAAATACATCATAGGACGAATCACCACTTGACCATCTACCGCAACCGGACGTTCTTTGATGGCATGCATGCCTAAAATTGCACTTTGCGGTGGGTTAATAATTGGTGTAGACATTAAAGAACCAAATACGCCGCCATTAGTAATGGTGAAGTTACCCCCAGTTAAATCCTCAACCGTTAATTTACCATCACGGCCTTTTTCTGCGAGTGATTTAATTTGTTTCTCAATATCTGCCATGCTGAGTTTATCGCAGTTGCGTAATACTGGTGTCACTAAACCACGCGGCGTTGAAACGGCAATGCTAATATCAAAATAGTTGTGATACACAATGTCATCACCATCAATTGAAGCATTCACTTCTGGATAACGTTTTAATGCTTCAACCACTGCTTTAATGTAGAAAGACATAAAGCCTAAACGTACACCATGTTGTTTCTCAAATTTCTCGCCGTATGTTTTACGTAATTTCATAATCGGCTGCATATCCACTTCATTGAATGTCGTGAGCATTGCGGTAGTATTTTTCGCTTCTAATAAACGTTCTGCAATACGTTTACGTAAACGAGTCATTGGTACACGTTTTTCTGAACGAGAGCTATATGCCACCGTACTAATCGTATTCTGCTCTGTCGCCACATCTTGTTTCGCTTTCTGTGCATCACGTTTTGCCACTTCACGTGCAATATCTTCACGGGTAATACGACCACCTACACCAGAACCTTGAATTTTCTCTGCATCTAAATCGTGTTCAGCTAATAAACGACGAATAGCTGGACCTTGATCCGCTGAATTATTGTGGCTATTTTCAATCGCTGCTTTTTGACGATCTGCTGGTGTTGGCTCATTGCCTTTCACGGTCTCTGATGAAATATCCCCAGCCTGTTGGGTAGAAAGTTTACCTAAAAGCTGTTTACTTACTACGGTTGAGCCTTCTTCTTGAAGAATTTCAGCCACTACGCCATCACTTAAAGCTGGCACTTCAAGGACCACTTTATCTGTTTCGATTTCCACTAAGACTTCGTCACGTTTTACCGTCTCACCGACTTTTTTATGCCATGTTGCAACAGTTGCATCCGCAACGGATTCCGGTAAATCTGGAACAAGAATTTCGATTGTCATTTTATTTTCCTTCAAATTATTCTTTCTTTAAAAATTACTGAAATTTCGACCGCACTTTTACAGTGTTAGTGCATCTTCTACCAATTGTTTTTGCTGTTTGGTGTGTAAAGACATGTAACCTACAGCTGGTGAAGCTGAGGCAGGACGTCCTGCGTATTTTAACTTCACATGCTCAGGAATTGAGCTGTCAAAGTTATGCTTACTACAATACCAAGCGCCTTGGTTTAATGGCTCTTCTTGACACCATACATAATCCGTCACATGAGCATAAGGCTCTAATGCTTTCTTCACATCTTCATGTGGATATGGGTAAAGCTGTTCAATTCGAATAATCGCCACATCTGTTTGGTTATTCGCTCGACGTTGTTCCAAGAGATCGTAATACACTTTACCTGAGCATAGGACTACGCGTTTAACTTGTTTCGGATCGATGTTATCAATTTCACCAATGACTGTTTGGAATGTGCCATTTACTAATTCATCTAAACTTGACACTGCAAGTGGATGACGTAATAAAGATTTTGGTGAAATACCAATTAATGGACGACGCATTTTACGGATCGCTTGACGACGTAACATGTGGTAAACCTGTGCTGGTGTAGATGGAATACACACTTGCATATTCTGTTCTGCACAAAGTTGTAAATAACGTTCTAAACGAGCGGATGAGTGCTCTGGTCCTTGGCCTTCATAACCATGTGGTAATAACATCACCAAGCCACACATTCTGCCCCATTTTTGTTCGCCAGAACTAATAAATTGGTCAATCACGATTTGTGCGCCGTTTGCGAAGTCACCAAACTGTGCTTCCCAAATGGTTAATGTTTTTGGATCCGTCGTCGCATAACCATATTCAAAAGCCAGTACAGCTTCTTCGGATAATACAGAATCCCAAACCTCAAAACGACCTTGGTTGGCGTGTAAATGTGTTAATGGTACATAGCCCGTACCGTCATTTTGGTTATGCACCACTGCATGGCGGTGGAAGAACGTACCGCGTCCCGCATCTTCACCCGATAAACGAACATTAGTGCCTTCATCTAATAAGGTTGCGTATGCCATAGTTTCCGCCATACCCCAATCGAGCAATTTCTCGCCTTTTGCCATTTCACGGCGATCAGCATAGATTTTTTCGACACGAGGATGAGCTCGCAAGGTTTCTGGATATTCACTGACACGCTCCGCTAAAGTTTGGAAACGTTTTTGTGGGAATTTACTTTCGTAAGGGGATGTCCAGTCATAGTTAAGATATTGCAACCAATCCATTTGAGCAGTATCCATTTCTCGCCATTCTTTCACTACGCGATCACCATTATCTAAGGCATCACGATAAAGATTCATCATTTCAATGGCTTCTTCTTCAGTAATCACCCCTTCAGCAATTAAACGATCTGCATAGACTTTACGTGGCGTTGGATGTTTTTTGATGATGCTATACATCATTGGTTGAGTGGCTAATGGTTCATCCGCTTCATTATGACCATGACGACGATAAGAAATCAGATCAATGAAAATATCGCGTTTGAATAAATTGCGATATTCCACCGCCATTCTCGCGGCAAAAGCAACTGCTTCAGGATCATCACCATTCACATGAATAATCGGAGCCTGAATCATTTTCGCGATATCAGTACAATATTCTGTTGAACGGGTGTCATTTGGGTTAGAGGTAGTAAAACCAATTTGGTTATTGATCACAATACGGATTGTGCCACCAACGGTATAACCACGCGCATTCGACATATTCAAGGTTTCTTGTACAACACCTTGTCCCGCTACCGCGGAATCCCCATGAACAGTAACCGCTAATACTTGATTACGTTCTGTATCATTCTTTTTGGTTTGACGAGAACGTACCGCACCAATCACTACTGGGCTGACAATTTCTAAGTGCGACGGGTTAAATGCAAGGGTTAAATGCACGCGACGATCATCGACTGCAAAGTCAGAAGAGAAACCTTGGTGGTATTTCACATCACCTGTACGCTCGCCTGAATGTTTACCCGCAAACTCATCGAAAAGATCTTCGGGTTTCTTACCGAGCACATTCACTAACATATTTAAACGGCCACGGTGTGCCATACCAAACATCACATCTTGTACACCTTGTTTGCTTGCATGACGAATAATTTCTTTCATCAATGGAATAAAGGCATCACTTCCCTCTAAAGAGAAACGTTTTGCACCTGGGAATTTCGCCCCGAGATAGCGTTCTAAGCCATCTGCAGCGGTCAATTCACTTAATAAATTAATTTTTTCTTCTTTGGTAAAGAGCGGTTTATTTAATCGACTTTCTAATTTACTTTGTAGCCAACTTTTTTGCTCCATATCTTGAACATGCATAAACTCAAGACCAATTGAGCCGCAATAGGTCTCTTTCAGCATTTCAGCTAAATCACCTAACTTGATGTTATCGCGATGATAGACGTAGTGATTAATATTGAAGGTTTCATTGAGATCCTGTTCGGTAAAACCGTGATAACGGTAATCCAATTCAGGTACGGTGGATACTTTCCAGCGATAATAATTGATTGGGTCAAGTTTCGCTTCTAAATGACCGCGGAAGCGATAAGCATTGATAAATTGGAGGACTTTAACTAATTTGGCACTGGCTTCTGGATCGATAACCGTCACAGCTTCTGTTGTATTTTCTCTCGCTAAGCGACGGAAATAATCACGGACTGGTGAATGTGGTTGCTCTACTGCGGTTGTTTTCGGCAATGCATCAAACGTAGCACGCCAGCTTTCATCGACTGAAGATGGATCTTCTAAATAACGTTCGTATAATTCCTCAATATACGATTGATTAGAACCACCCAAAGCGGTTGAAGCCAACCATTCATCAAAGGCATTGTAATGCTGCATATCTACCCCTTGTATTACATGATGTTGTCTGCCCATTATACATAGGATAAAAAAAGAAATAATCCTCAAATCACACTTTGTTACAATTTTGTGATCTACTTCAACAAAAAAACCGCACATAAAGTGCGGTCTGTTTTATCTGAGTTTTCTTAGAAACTTAAGAATGGGGTGATTTTTTCAATTGTAGCTTCACCGATACCATCAATATTTGAAAGCTCGGCAGCACTTTTGATTTTGCCCACTTTGTTACGATAATCAATAATTGCTTGTGCTTTTTTCTCTCCGATGCCTGAAAGTTTTTGTAATGTTTCTGCATCTGCTTTATTGATATTTACTTTAGCAGAAGAAGCCACTTTGTCTTTTGCTGATTCTTTTGTTGAAGTCGCTTTTTCTTTCACTTCTTTTACTTTATCTGCTGCTTTTGTTTTTGCGTCAGACGCTTTTTCTTTCGCATTATCTTTCACTGAATTTAATTTTTCAGTGGTTTTGTCTTTCATGGACGGTTGATTATTCTCAGTCGCTTTTTCTTTTAAAGTAGATGCTTTCTCTTTTACCGCATCTTTTGCAGAAGTCGCTTTATCTTTCATTGCATCTTTCGCAGATGTTGCTTTTTCTTTAGCTTCAGTTACTTTATCTAATGCATTTGATTTTGTTGAGCTCGCACTATCACTCATTGATTTAAGCTTATCATTTGCCGCATTTTTCACATCAGCTTTTGTACTTTCAACCATTGATTTTGAATTAGTTAAGACTGATTCTTTTGTTGGTAATACAGATGTATTCGTTGCCAATGCAGAACCAGATACGGCTAATGCAAGTGATGTTAATGTTAAAAGTGATTTTAAAGATTTCATAAAAACTCCTATTTAGTTATTAATAGGCACGACAAGCGAACCTGTATGCTAAGACTTATCTTAAGAAAATTAGTTCAAAACAAAAAAACGCCCCTAATCAGGAGCGTCTTTAAATTTAATACTGACTAATCATCACTTGAGAAGATAGAAAGTAATCTTAATAAGCTAATGAATAAGTTGTAAATTGACACATAAATACTCACTGTTGCACGAATATAGTTTGTTTCGCCACCGTGAATAATATTGCTGGTTTCATAAAGGATTGTCATTGTTGAGAACACCACAAACAATGCACTGATCCCTACCGCTAGTGCTGGAATTTGGAAGAAGAAGCTTGCCACAATCCCTAACAATAACACGATAAATAATGAGAAAATTGCGGTAGAAAGGAAAGACATATCTTTCTTCGTTGTTAGCACGTAAGCTGAACAAGCAAAGAAGACGATGGCTGTACCTGCAAATGCAAGCATAATCAAATCTTCCATTCCTCTCGCCACATACATATTTAAAATTGGCCCAATGGTATAGCCCATAAACCCAGTGAACGCGAATGCAGCCAAGATCCCCCACGCACTATTTGCTAAACGGTTTGTCACAAAAAGTAAACCGTAAAAGCCCACGAGCAATACGATAAGATTTGGATAAGGCAAGTTTAAGCTCATAGAGATATAAGCAACAACCGCCGAAAATGCCATCGTTAATCCCAATAAGAAATAGGTATTACGTAGCACTTTATGTGTGCTAAGTAGTGATTCTTCCTGTGAATTAACAACAATGCGAGATTGCATAAAAGCTCCTTATTTTACAAAGAATAAAGTTGATGAAACATCAATCCGTAAAGTAAGGGCTATAGGTCAAAAAGTCAATGGTAAATCAAGAATTTGTTTTAATTTTTAAATTTAGGAAGGTAAAAGTGCGGTCAACTTTTAAAGTTATTTTTTATATGCGTTATAGTGAATAAATTAACTTACTCAACAAGCTGAATTACATTATAATGAGCATTCTATTTACTCCACATCATGGACATTATATGAACAGCAAAAAATCTTATCTCGCTATTTTTGGCATCATTCTCGCAGTTGGATTGATGGCATCAGCGTTTATCTTAGGTAATCAATTTAAAAATTTACGCCAGACCGGCTCTATTTCAGTTAAGGGCTTGGCAGAAAGTCATTACACCTCAACACAAGGAACATGGGTTATTCGTGTAAGCGGTTGGGGTCCAACATATAATGATGCAATGGCAGCGAATCAGAAAAACTTGAATGAAGCCGTTCGTTTCCTTAAAGCACAAGGTTTCGCTGATGAAAATCGAGAAATCACAGAATTAGATGTTTCTACTCATACTGACTATTATGAAAATGAAAAAGGTGAAACCAAAAGTAGAGACAATGGCTTTGATGCATCAAGAGCAATCAGAATTTCAACCAAAGAACTGACTAAGTTACAAAAAGCACTCACCAATATTCACCAATTAGTTGCCAACAACCAAGACATTAGTTTTGGTGATCCAAACTATTACTTAGAAAATCTTGAACAAATTAAACGTGAATTAATTTCAAAAGCCACACAAGATGCACATGTTCGTGCTGAAGAGTTTGCGAAAACCAGTAATGTAAAAGTTGGCGTATTAAAATCCGCTTCACAAGGGCCATTCTACATTCAAGCGCCAAATCCTGATGCCGATGACTCTAGCGATTACACTGGTAGCTACGACACAAGCACCATTGAGAAAAAAGCACGCTTAGTCGTTACCATTGAATATGCCATTGAATAATTGTTTAATATAACCAGACATCTATAAGAACAAAGTGCGGTCAATTTCATCATTAAATTCGACCGCACTTTCTTTTAACAAGGAATAAGCTATGCAACTCCCTACTCTAAAATCCGCAAAATTAATTCGCCGCTATAAGCGTTTTTTGACTGATATTGAATTACCAAACGGTGAAGTGATCACGATTCATTGTGCAAATACTGGTGCAATGACTGGCTGTGGAGAAAAAGGTGATACCGTTTGGTACTCTCATTCTGATAGCCAAACTCGCAAATATCCACATAGTTGGGAATTGACGCAATTAGCAAATGGCCAACTTGTTTGTATTAACACGCAAAGATCCAACCAGCTAGTCTTTGAAGCCTTGCAAAATAAACAAATCAAAGAACTCGCTATGTATGATGAAATTTATCCTGAAGTGAAATATGGTGAAGAAAATAGCCGTATCGACTTCTTACTTAAAGGTGAAGGATTGCTAGATTGTTATGTTGAAGTGAAATCCATCACCTTCGTAAAAGGTACATTAGGAATGTTTCCCGATGCGGTGACTACTCGTGGGCAAAAACATGTTCGTGAGCTTTTAGCCATGAAAAAACAAGGACATCGCGCCGTTGTTCTCTTTGCCGGACTACATGATGGCTTCGATCGTTTTAAAATCGCTGAGTTTGTAGATCCTGAATATGATCGCCTTTTAAAAGACGCCAAATCTCAGGGCGTTGAAGCTTATGCTTATGCGGGAAAATTTGAAATCTCAGATGGAATTCCGACCGCACTTTCTCTCACAGAAAGTGTACCTTACATCGACTAAAAAAATAATTGAGAATTATTTGCATTTTGTTATTGACAAGGTATTTGATAATAGTTATCATCTAGCCATTCCAAAAACAAACAGATAATCACTCCAACTTCACGCCTATTTCCCCACAAATAGGCGTTTTTTTTATCTAAATCAAAAATATGTATTAAAAATAGCTTAAGATATTTTATTTGATACAATTTTGTGCTCTAATCATCGTCACTCTCATATGTATTAAGGTTTAATCTATGTTAAGTGGTATCATCATCGGAATGCTCTTTGGCATCCTATTACAACGTTCTCAATTCTGCTTTGTTTCTGGCTTTCGGAATATTTTTACGCAAAAAAACTTCCGCTTTCCAACCGCACTTTGTATTGCAATATCTATTCAATCCATAGGATTTTTCACACTACAACATTATGAGCTTATTGAGTTGCCAAATGGGGAATTTTCTCTATCTGCGACTGTATTGGGTGGACTTCTCTTTGGTCTCGGTATGGCATCTGCCGGTTGTTGTGGTAGTGGCACATGGTTTCGTAGTGGTGAAGGCATTGTAGGTGCTTGGTTGGCATTGTTTAGTTTTGCGCTAACGGTGGCTTCTGCACAAAGTGGCATACTAAAACATTGGCTTGCGCCGTTACTTCAACAAAATATGGTAACCGATAACTTCTACCAAAAACTGCAAATAAACCCATGGTGGCTAGTCATCTCTTTATGCCTTATTACGGTACTACTGCTTATATATCAAATACGACATCCTCGCTATCAATTCCAAGATCCTAATAAACGTTTCAAATACTTACCTCTATTCACTGGTGCAGCATTGATAGGCATGCTTGGTGTGCTGGCATGGTATTTAAGTATACAAACCGGACGTAATTATGGCTATGGTATTGCTGTACCTACAGCCAATGTCATTCAATATATTGTGACGGGTCAACAGCGCTATCTAAACTGGGGAAGCTTATTTGTTATAGGTATTATCATAGGTTCCTTTGTCAGTGCTAAAGTTTGTGCTGATTTCAAATTAACTCTTCCACCACCAGATATGCTATTCCGCCGTTTACTAGGTGGAGTGGTAATGGGTATCGGTGCTAGTTTGGCTGGAGGTTGCACAGTGACAAATTCATTAGTTGCTACCGCTTATTTTTCTGCCCAAGGATGGATCGCTACAGCGATGATACTTATTGGGATTTGGCTCAGCACCTTTATTTTCAAAACAACACAATGTCGAATTTAATATTCAAGGAGGATATGATGAAAAAAAACAAAGTTGCTTTATTAGTTGGAGGACTAGCCTTATTAACGGCTTGTGAACAAAATAAAGTCACCGAAATTAGCACGGAAGAACTTCTCAAAAATATCGATAACCCCACTTATTTGATTGTAGATACTCGTCACGACAGTCTGTACAACGGATTTAAAGATCAAAACGCCACCAAAGGTGGACATATTAAAGGTGCGATTCAATTTACGACAGCATGGTTAGATTATATTGCTGATGATAAATTTGAAAGCTTTGCTAAAGACAAAGGAATTAGTAAAGATAAAACGATTGTTTTCTATGACAGCAATTTGGATGATTTACAACGTATCAGTACTGAATTTGCTGCTAAAGGTTATAAGGTAAAAGTCTTTAAAGACTTTATTAATTATGCCAATGCCGACTACCCGCTTGAGTCATTTCCAAACTATCAACTAAGCGTATCACCTCAATGGCTGAATGCAGTCATTCATGGAGAAAAACCAGAAACTTACACGAATGATAAACTCATGATATTTGAAGTATCTTGGGGGGATTTGGAAAAAGCGAAATCCTACACTCAACATATTGTTGGGGCGTACCATTTTAATACGGATTGGATTGAAAACGATCCTGTTTGGAATTTATCTACACCAAAAGTTATTGAACAAAACTTAATTAAAAACGGCATTACTAAAGACAAAACGATTGTACTGTATTCAGAAAATCAACTTGCTGCTTTACGAGTATTATGGGCGTTAAAATGGGCGGGTGTAGAAGATGTCCGTTTCCTAAACGGTGGTTTAACCGGTTGGGTTGATGCGAATTTACCTACCGAAACTCAAGTAAATATTCCTACTCCTGTCGCAAGTTTCGGCACAACCATTCCTCAACATCCTGAAATCAACCTTTCAATGCCTTATGATGTCATTAAAGCGCAAAAGGAAAATGGCTTGAAGCTAATCAGTAATCGTTCATGGGATGAATACACCGGAAAAATAAGTGGTTATGATTACATTCCCGGAAAAGGTGAACCCTATGGTGCAATATGGGGATTTGCGGGTACAGATTCATCAAATCTAGCCGATTACTACGACCCCGATCATACATTGCGTAATCCGTTAGAAATCGTCGAACTTTGGAAACAACAAGGTATTAATAAAGATGATCACCTTGCATTCTATTGTGGTACGGGCTGGCGTGCTAGTGTACCTTGGTTTATGACCAATATGATGGGATGGAAAAATACTTATGTCTACGATGGTGGTTGGAATGCGTGGCAAATGGATTCAAAATATCCAGTACAAAAAGGTGCACCTAATAATATGAGTAAACCTGATGCACATAATGATTTTGGCAAGATTCAGAAAAAAGGTAACTCTTGTAAAAGTTAATACATCAAGATAAACAAGGCCGCAGAATAGTCATATTTATGCGGCCTTTTTCCATTTAATTTACAACAAGGCATTCAAATTTGTCGAATAATCTCTATAATGTAGCCTTTAATATTGAAATAACATTAGGAAATAGAATGACTGATATTAATACCGTTCTCGCAGAACTAAAACGCGGTACTGATGAGATTCTTTCTGAAGCAGATTTAATCGAAAAACTGAAAGAAAATCGCCCACTTAAAATTAAACTTGGTGCAGACCCTACTGCTCCGGATATTCACTTAGGGCATACCGTGGTATTAAACAAACTCCGTCAATTCCAACAATTAGGCCATGAAGTCTATTTCTTAATCGGTGATTTCACGGGTATGGTCGGTGACCCATCTGGTAAAAATACTACTCGTCCACCGCTTAGCCGCGAAGATGTGCTTCGCAATGCGGAAACCTATAAAGAACAGATTTACAAAATTCTAGATCCTCAAAAAACCAAAATCGTATTCAACTCTGAATGGTTGAGTAAATTGGGTACTGAAGGGATGATCCGTTTAGCAAGTAACTACACCGTAGCGCGTATGCTAGAACGTGATGACTTTAAAAAACGTTTTGGTAATAATCAACCTATCGCAATTCACGAATTTATCTATCCTTTACTGCAAGGTTATGACTCTGTTGCATTAGAAGCAGACGTGGAACTTGGTGGTACTGACCAAAAATTCAACTTACTTGTTGGTCGTGAATTACAAAAATCAGCCGGTCAGAAACCACAAGTAGCGATTACGCTTCCATTACTTGTTGGTTTAGACGGTGAGAAGAAAATGTCTAAATCATTAGGTAACTACATCGGCGTGACAGATGCACCAAGCGATATGTTTGGTAAAATCATGTCGATCTCGGATGAATTAATGTGGGATTGGTATAACTTACTTTCTTTCCGTCCACTTACTGAAATTGCTGAATTAAAAGCAGAAGTAGCAAATGGTAAAAACCCACGTGATGTGAAGATTTTATTAGCAAAAGAAATCATCGCACGTTTCCATGATGAAGCAGCTGCAGAGGCGGCTGAGCAAGAATTTATTAACCGATTCCAAAAAGGTGCAATGCCGGATGAAATGCCTGAATTCACCTTTGAAGGCGAAATTGGTTTAGCTACCTTATTAAAAGAAGCAGGACTAGTTCCTTCTACTTCTGAAGCAATTCGCTCAGCGAAACAAGGTGGTGTGAAAATTAACGGTGAAAAAGTTGAAGACATGAAAGCCAACGCGCCAAAAGGCACGAATGTTTACCAAGTCGGTAAACGTAAGTTCGCACGCGTAACCATCGCATAAAACACATATGGAAATGACCGCTCTTTTTAAGTGCGGTTATTTTTTAACTCATATCCACAATAGAAGGAAAATTAAATGAGCCAAAAAATCTGGGTAACCGGTGATGCGGTTGTCGATCTTATTCCTGACGGTGAAAATCATTATTTACGCTGTGCCGGTGGCGCCCCTGCAAATGTGGCTGTTGGTGTCGCGCGTTTAGGCAGCCCGAGTGCTTTTATTGGTCGTGTAGGTAATGATCCGCTTGGCCAATTTATGCAAGATACCTTAAATGCGGAAAATGTGAATACACAACATATGATTTTAGATCCTCAACATCGCACCTCTACCGTTATCGTCGGCTTAGATAATGGCGAACGTAGCTTTACCTTTATGGTAAACCCAAGTGCGGATCAGTTTTTACAAGCGAGCGATTTACCGCCTTTCCAACAAGGGGAATGGCTACATTGCTGCTCTATCGCGCTGATCAATAATCCATCACGCGAAGCGACTTTCGAAGCCATTCGTCGTGTTAAAGCCGCTGGCGGTTTCTTCTCTTTCGATCCAAATCTACGTGAGTCACTTTGGTCAAGCTTAGAAGAAATGAAAACCGTGGTAATGGAAGCGGTTGCCTTAGCTGATGTATTGAAATTCTCTGAAGAAGAATTAACGCTTTTAACCAATACTGACAGCCTTGAAAAAGCCTTTGAAAAAGTGACCGCACTTTATCCTGAAAAATTGATTATCGTGACTTTAGGTAAAGATGGTGCACTCTATCACTTAGAAGGTAAGAAAGATGTGATTTCTGGAAAAGCCTTACAACCTGTTGATACAACGGGTGCTGGCGATGCCTTCGTTGGTGGTCTGCTTGCTGGACTTTCACAGCATCCAAACTGGAAAGAAAATGAGATGCTTGTACAAATTATCCGTCAAGCCAATGCTTGTGGCGCCCTTGCTACGACAGCAAAAGGGGCGATGTCTGCGCTACCAAATAAAGCACAATTAGCAGCGTTCCTAGCCAACTAAGAATTAAAGATGCAAATTATTGCACCTTTTACTTACCCAATCACATTAACGAGGCACGATCACGATGATTATTTTCAATAATGGCAAATACAAAAGTATCCTAGCTGCAGAAAAAGACGAACTCGCAGAAATTGCTGAAACCGTGCAAAAAGACAAGGATTTTCGACCGCACTTTCATATAGCCCCGCCAACCGGCTTAATGAATGATCCTAATGGTCTGATTTTTGATGGTGAAAAGTATCATCTCTTCTACCAATGGTTTCCATTCGATGCAATTCACGGTATGAAACATTGGAAGCATTTAACCACGAAAGACTTCCAACGTTATCGATCAGCAGATGATCTGATTCCTTGCGAGCTTTTTGAGTCTCACGGCTGTTATTCGGGTGGTGCTTTGAAAGTCGGTGATAAATTAGCCATGTTCTATACCGGCAATACTCGTCGACCAAGTGATAATCAACGCGTGCCTTATCAAAATTTAGCAATTTTCGATCTTAATGGGAAATTGCTTAGCAAACGTCCGTTAATTGAAAATGCGCCAGAAGGTTATACCGAGCATGTTCGCGATCCTAAACCATATTTTACTGAAGACGGCAAAATCCGTTTTATCTGCGGTGCACAGCGAGAAAACCTCACGGGAACAGCCATTATTTTTGAAATGGACAATCTTGAAGGTACGCCTCGTTTATTAGGCGAGCTTTCCTTACCTGCTTTTGACAATACAAACGTGTTTATGTGGGAATGCCCTGACCTATTGAAGCTCGGTGATAAAGATGTCTTTATTTGGTCGCCACAAGGTAAAGAGCGTGAAGCACATCAATTCCAAAATAATTATCATGCGACTTATGCAGTGGGCAAATTAACAGATTTAACCTTTGAAGCAGAATATATCAGCGAATTAGATCAGGGCTTTGATTTCTATGCCCCACAAACCTTCGGCGGTTTGGATAATAAAACCTATGCGGTGCTTTTCGGTTGGATTGGTTTGCCAGATTTAACTTACCCAACAGACAAATTTAAATGGCATTCAGCTTTAACCTTGCCAAGAGAATTGCGCTTAGAAGGGACGAGAATTTATCAGCGTCCGATTACTAAAATATACGAAAATCTGACCGCACTTTCATCGCTTCATTTCGATGAAAAAGCAGATATTGCTAATTTAGATCGTGCGTATATTAAATTTGAGGTAAATAACCAAGCCTTTGACTTAACCTTCTTCCAAAATGAAAAAGGACAATCATTACGACTTTCTTATGAAAATGGCTTGGTTTGCTTAGATCGCAGCCAAAGCGAACAAACGGAATTAATGGAGAAATTCGATACCAAACGTTTCTGTGAAATTGAAAATCTGCAGACGGTTGAAATCTTCTTTGATTGCTCAATTATTGAAATCTTCTTTAATCAGGGTGAAAAAGCGATGACATCAAGATTTTTCATTGAGAACAGAGAAAATACAATAAGCTGTAGCAGTCCATTGGATTTAATGATTGGTTATTTACCGGCTATTCAATATGACAAATAATCAACTCAAGTGCGGTTAAAATTAACCGCACTTTTATTTCTAACCATGTTCTCTTATTAAGTAATGACTATGTTTGTTCAACAACAAAACTCAACACCATCTAATCTTGTGGCGTTCAATTTTCTATTAATTGCCTTTTTAACGGGAATTGCCTCTGCGTTTCAAACGCCGACCTTGAGTTTATATCTCTCTCAAGAGATTCAAGTTTCGCCTTTTTTTGTGGGCCTATTCTATTCAGTCAATGCCATTATTGGCATTATCTTGAGCCAAATTCTGGCGAAATATTCTGATAAGCAAGATGACCGCCGCAAAGTGATGATTGTGTGCTGTTTGATTGCTGTGCTTGGATGCCTGATTTTTGCTTATAGCCGAAATTATTATGTGTTGATTATTATCGGTACCACGCTGTTAGGGTTAGGTTCATCCGCTAATCCGCAATCTTTTGCTTTAGCACGAGAATATGCTGAAAGCAGCCATCGTGAAGCCGTGATGTTCACCACGATTATGCGAACTCAAATCTCATTAGCTTGGATTGTAGGGCCTCCACTTTCCTTTTTCATTGCGCTAAACTGGGGCTTTGATTATATGTATTTAGTGGCGGGTTCTGCCTTTTTATTATGTGCAGGTGTCAGCAAATTATTGCCGAAAATTCCTCGTCAACGTGCGGTTAAAAATCAAGAGATTTTAGACAATACGCCACCAAGAAAAAGTGTGATTTACTTATTCATCGCTAACCTACTACTTTGGACCTGTAACAGCATGTATCTCATCAATATGCCATTATTTGTGATTAATGAGTTACATTTAGGCAAAGAATTAGCAGGAACATTAATGGGAACTGCTGCGGGATTGGAAATCCCCGTGATGATATTAGCGGGCTACCTCACCAAATACTTCAGTAAAAAACGCTTGATGATGATTGCTTTAGTTTCAGGGCTCGCCTTCTATTCAAGCTTATTATTTGCGGAGCAAACTTGGCAGCTTATCGGATTACAAATGCTTAATGCGATTTTTATTGGTATTACTGCTACCATTGGCATGGTGTATTTCCAAGATTTAATGCCGACTCAAATGGGCACGGCCACCACACTATTCAGTAATGCAGCAAAAAGTAGTTGGATTATTGGTGGACCGATTGCAGGTATTATTGCGGAAATCTGGCATTACAATTCTGTTTTTTATGTCGCTGTGGCATTAATTATTATCAGCGTAGCCTGTATGTGGAAAGTCAAATCAGTTTGATTAAAATAAAAAAGAGCGGTCAATTTTGACCGCTCTTTTGCTTTCCATTATCTTAGCGCCATGCTTTGAATTGGTTAATCAATCCATTTGTTGAGCTATCATGGCTTGAAACTTTCTCTTTGTCTGCCAATTCAGGAAGAATTCGGTTCGCTAGTTGTTTACCTAATTCCACGCCCCATTGGTCAAAACTGAAGATATTGAAAATCACACCTTGTGTAAAAATTTTGTGTTCATACATAGCAATTAATGCGCCAAGAACAAATGGTGTAATTTTTTGCACTAAAATAGAGTTGGTCGGTTTGTTACCGGTAAAGACTTTGAATGGCACAATGTCTTTTGCCTCATCCAACGATTTACCCGCTTTCACAAACTCGGCTTCGACTTCTTCTTTGGTTTTACCAAAAGCAAGTGCTTCAGTTTGTGCAAAGAAGTTTGATAACAATTTGCTGTGGTGATCACCTAATGGATTATGACTTTGTGCCGGCGCGATAAAGTCACAAGGGATTAACATCGTACCTTGGTGAATCAATTGGTAGAACGCATGTTGACCGTTTGTACCTGGTTCGCCCCAAATAATTGGGCCGGTTTGATAATCACGAATAACATTGCCATTACGATCGACATATTTACCGTTTGATTCCATGTTACCTTGTTGGAAATAAGCCGCAAAACGGTGTAAATATTGGTCATAAGGTAAAATTGCTTCAGTTTGTGCACCAAGGAAGTTGGTATTCCATAAACCGACTAATGCTAATGTTGCAGGGATATTTTTTTCTAATGGCGCGGTACGGAAATGTTTATCCATTTCATGCGCACCACTTAAGAGTGCTTCAAAATTATCAAAGCCAATTGAAAGTGCGATTGAAAGACCGATTGCAGACCATAAAGAATAACGGCCACCAACCCAATCCCAGAATTCAAACATATTGTTTGTATCAATACCAAATTCTGCTACCGCTTTACCATTGGTCGAAAGTGCGGCAAAGTGTTTTGCCACCGCGCTGCTATCTTTCGCTGCCGCCAATAACCAATCACGCGCAGAATTCGCATTGGTCATAGTTTCTTGTGTGGTAAAGGTTTTAGATGCGACTAAGAAAAGTGTGGTTTCAGGATTTACTTTTTTCAATGTTTCAGCAATATGTGTACCATCTACGTTTGAAACAAAGTGCATATTCAAGTGATTTTTATAAGGACGAAGCGCTTCAGTCACCATGTAAGGCCCCAAGTCTGAACCACCGATACCGATATTCACCACATCAGTAATCGCTTTTCCCGTATAACCTTTCCATTCACCTGAAATCACACGATCGCAAAATGCGCTCATTTTTGCTAATACGGCATTCACTTCTGGCATCACATCTTTGCCATCTACATATACTGGTGTATTTGAACGGTTACGAAGTGCGGTATGTAATACGGCACGATTTTCTGTACGATTAATTTTCTCGCCTGTAAACATAGCATTAATTGCTTCATCTAATGCCGATTCTTTGGCTAATTGACGAAGCAATTTAAGGGTTTCTTGATTAATTTTATTTTTAGAAAAATCTACTAAGATTTGATTTTCAAAAGTTAAAGAATAATCGTTAAAACGATTTTGTTCTTGTTTGAACAGCTCAGCAATCGTGGTATTAGCCAGCTGAGATTGATGAGCTTCAAGTGCTTTCCAAGCTTGTGTATTGGTTGGTTTGATGTTTTTCATGAATATTTCCTTTTAAAAATTGAATTCTTTACATTTTTGCTTTCTTACAAAAACAATTAATCGACATATTCTGTTATAACACGAGGGGTTAATTTTGTAATCAATTCATAGCTTAAAATACCACTGTATTTAGCTACCGTTTCAATTGGTAATTCCTTACCCCATAAGATCACTTCATCACCGACTTTATCTTGACTATCTGCACCTAAATCCACCGTCAGCATATCCATTGAGACGCGACCGACAATAGGAACAATTCGACCGTTTAGATAAACTGGCGTACCTTCTGGCACATCACGCGGATATCCATCACCGTAACCAATAGCGACGACACCAATTTTGGTATCTTTCGGACTGGTCCAAATGCCACCATAGCCAACAGGTTCACCTTTTTTATGTTCACGTACAGCAAGCAAAGATGACGTTAAATTCATCACGGGAGTTAAACCAAATTCAGCACCTACAGTATCTGTTGGTGAAATGCCGTACATAATAATCCCTGGGCGAATACAATCTAAATGCGCTTCTGGCCAGAATAGAATCCCACCTGATGCGGCAATGGTTCGCTCTCCCTCTTTATTTTTTGTGGCTTGAAGAAAACGCTCTAACTGAACTTGAGTGTAATCTGAATCTAACTCATCAGCACGGCTAAAATGACTCACAAAACCTAAGTGCGGTTGAATTTGAGGGAGTTTTTTTAGCTCTTGATAAAAATAATCCACTTCATCAAGTGACACACCTAAACGGTGCATACCGGTATCAATTTTTAACCAGACTTTAATTGGACTTGGTACTACAGCTCGTTTTAATGCTTCAAGCTGTTCACGGTTATGAACCACTGTTTCAATGTTATTTACCGCAATAATCGGTAAGTCTTTTTCATCAAAAAAGCCTTCTAGCAATAAGATCGGTTTAATAATACCGTTGGAGCGTAAAGATAACGCCTCTTCCAAACGTGCTACAGCAAAACAATCCACCATGCTTTCTAAAGCGGATGAGACAAATACCACACCGTGACCATATGCGTTTGCTTTTACCACGGCAATAATTTTGCTGTGTGGTGCTTTTTCTTTAATAACTTGTAAATTATGTTTTAGGGCAAGCGAACTGATTTTCGCTGTTGCCGGTTTTACGTTCATTTTTCTAATCCGTTATCTCTTGCCTAATAATCATCTCTGTATTCACGCTGTTCGGCAAGGTTATCAAAGCGTGAGAATTGACCGTTAAATGCTAAACGTACACGACCAATCGGACCGTTACGTTGTTTACCGATAATGATTTCAGCAACACCTTTATCTTCAGAATTATCGTTATACACTTCGTCACGATAAATAAACATGATCAAGTCAGCATCCTGTTCAATAGAGCCTGATTCACGCAAGTCCGAGTTTACTGGGCGTTTATCTGCACGTTGTTCCAACGTACGGTTAAGCTGGGAAAGAGCTACAACGGGGACTTCTAATTCTTTCGCTAAGGCTTTTAAAGAACGTGAAATCTCAGCAATCTCTAAGGTTCGGTTATCTGAGAATGCCGGTGCACGCATTAACTGAAGGTAATCCACCATAATCATGCTCAAACCATTGTTTTCGCGGTACACACGACGTGCTCGAGAGCGCAATTCTGTTGGGGTTAAACCTGAAGAATCATCGATATAAAGGTTATTTTTTTGCTTAAACATCCCAAACACGCTGGCAATTTTGCTCCATTCCGTTTCATCCAAATTTTGACCAGTACGAATTTTGGTTTGGTCCACGCGAGCAAGAGAGGCAATCATACGCATCATGATTTGTTCCGCAGGCATCTCTAAACTGAATACCAACACAGGCTTATCACTTGCCATGGCGGCATTTTCACAAAGGTTCATCGCAAACGTGGTTTTACCCATAGAAGGACGTGCCGCAACAATGATGAGGTCTGAAGGCTGTAAACCTGCTGTTTTCTTATCTAAGTCAACAAAGCCCGTTGTGATCCCTGTCACACCGCTATGATTTTCAAGCTTACTTAAGGTATCAATTCGAGCAATAGTACTTTCCAACACGCTGATCACATTTTGTGGCCCTTCAGTTGAAGAACTGCGTTTTTCAGCAATAGCAAACACTTCTCTTTCAGCCTCATCCAACACCATTTTGATGTCTTTGCCTTTCGAAGAATAGCTGTTTTCTGCGATACGATTTCCCACTGCAATAAGCTCACGTAAAATCGCTTTTTCACGCACGATTTCAGCATAAGCCAAAATATTAATGGCATTTGGCGTGTTATTAGAAAGATCGGCTAAATAAGCAAAACCGCCTACAGAATCGCTAATACCTTTCGCTTTAAGGGCTTGATCAAGGGTGATTAAATCAATCGGGCTTTGATTACGCATTAATTCTTCCATAGTTTGGAAGATTGCTTTATGCGCAAAAGTATAAAAATCCTCAGCGATCACTCTTTCTGCAATACCATCCCAATGTTGATTACTCAACATGATGCCGCCAAGTACGGCTTGTTCAGCTTCAGTGGAATGAGGCGGGATGCTAACTTGTTCAGTTTTCTGATCTGGAGATTGGATTTGTCTTTGTGAGGCCATAAGGATTTCAATTTAAACTAAAAACTGTGCTTATGATACCGCAAATACGAGGTGGTTTTAAGAAAAAAGTGCGGTGAATATTTTCAATATTTTAGATATAAAAAACGGTGGAAAAATCCACCGCTCTTTTTTATTCATGAATGTTGATTATTCAACTGTTAAAGTACGACAAACGTTAGTTGTACCTTCTGACTCATCACCTTGTGTTAATAAAACAACATCACCAGAAACTAAATAACCTTTTTCTTTTAATAGGTTAATCGCTGCTTTTGCACCCGCAGAGCTACGAGATTCACCATCAAAATGAACTGGTGTCACACCGCGGTATAATGCACAACGGTTTAATGTTTCTTGAACACGAGAAAGTGCAAAGATTGGTAAACCTGAGCTGATACGTGACATTAATAATGGTGTACGACCAGAGTGGCTTAAGGTAATGATTGCTGCAATACCGCTTAAGTGGTTTGCAGCGTACATTGCAGACATCGCTACAGATTCTTCAATATCTCTAAACTCACGATCTAAACGGTGTTTAGAAATATTGATGCTTGGCATTTTTTCTGCACCTAAACATACGCGAGCCATTGTCGCCACAGTCTCAGCTGGATATTGCCCTGCTGCAGTTTCTGCTGAAAGCATTACCGCGTCAGTACCATCCAATACCGCATTTGCCACGTCCATAACTTCTGCACGAGTAGGCATTGGGTTGCTGATCATTGACTCCATCATTTGAGTTGCAGTAATAACCGCACGGTTTAATTGACGTGAACGACGAATTAATTTTTTCTGTACACCAACTAATTCTGGGTCACCAATCTCAACACCTAAGTCACCACGCGCAACCATGATGACATCAGAAGCTAAGATGATATCATCCATTGCTGCTTCATCAACAACCGTTTCAGCACGTTCAACTTTAGCAACGATTTTCGCGTCTAAACCTGCTTGTTTTGCTAATTCACGCGCATAGTTTAAATCTGCACTTGAACGAGGGAAAGATACAGCTAAGTAATCTACACCGATACGTGCAGCTGTGATGATATCTGCTTTATCTTTTTCAGTTAATGCATCTGCAGATAAACCACCGCCTAATTTGTTGATCCCTTTATTGTTGGATAATGGACCACCAACTGTCACTTCAGTAAATACTTTTGCACCTTCTGTAGAAAGTACTTTTAATTGAACACGGCCGTCATCCAATAAAAGAATATCACCAGGAACAACATCTTGTGGAAGAGTTTTATAGTCTAAACCAACAGCTTCTTGATTACCCTCACCTTTTGGTAATTCCGCATCAAGAATAAATTTATCGCCAACATTTAAGAAAATTTTGCCGTCTTTAAAAGTAGAAACACGAATTTTAGGGCCTTGTAAATCACCTAAAATTGCCACGGTTTTACCTAATTTTTTGGCGATTGAACGAACACGCTCAGCACGGCCGATATGATCGTCTGGTGTGCCGTGAGAAAAGTTCATACGCACAACATTAGCGCCTGCTGCGATAATTTTTTCAAGATTGTTATCGCGGTCTGTTGCAGGACCCATTGTACATACAATCTTCGTTCTTCTTAATTTTTTAGACATTATCTAAACTCCACAAATAGTTACAATTTAAAAAAGCTTTTTTAATTTCGGCTCATCCGAGATAAAAACCGTCGCGCATTATACGCTTAAACCACCGCAAAATCAAAACAAGCACTGAGAGTTTTTGCAACAAATTTTGGTTATTTTTTTAGCAGCTAAATTTAACTTAAAACAAATCCCCTTGTTTTCATCATTAAAACTGTTTATCATCTGCCACATCTTTTACGCGACTATAGCTCAGTTGGTTAGAGCACCACCTTGACATGGTGGGGGTCACTGGTTCGAGTCCAGCTAGTCGCACCATCTATCAAAGCCAGTAATTTCCTACTGGCTTTTTTCCTCCCTGAAATTTGCTTAAAAAATCAAATACTTACCTATAATCAACCCAACCTATCCCTAAAATTTTAAGCCTAAAATATTGCTAACTTTTAGTTATTTTTGTATATTTCTTGCTGTTAATTACGCCAAAATTACGCCTTATTTGGTTTAATTACACCAAGATGAGAAACATAAATAGTTACTATCGAAAAAATGGTGTTCAGTATGAAAATACCGTATGTATAATTGATGATAACAATTCGGTGGAACCTATCATTACTGACAGAACAGCTGTTGGGATTGATTTAGGCACAATAAAATAATTAGAGATCGGAAAAGATACGCAATAAACCACTGTAATTTATTGATAATAAAACTCATCTACAATATGCCTAATGAACAAGTAAAAATTCGTAGTTATAACAGTGATGAACACCCAGATGAAATAGCTGAGTTACAAGACATTTCAGTGCTTGGTAAAGTGTTCTGGTATTCTGTTTTACTATAGATATTAACACTGGATATTGTTGATCTTTAATAACAACTAACCTAAGGAATAAACATGGTAAAAAAAACTAAAAAAAAGAATTTAACAGAAAAGAAAATTGAAGTGGCTCAAGTAGTATTAAGAGCCTTTAAAATCAATAACCCAAATTCAACAACAGCAACAAGCCAAGTAAGAGAAAAACTCGAGGCTTTTTTAGAAAGTGAACATTCTGCCGAGCAACGTTGTTTGATATTAAATCCTGATGATACTAATAAAGAACAAGACCTTATTTCGGACTATAGCAGCAAAGAAAAGAACCAATCTCTCTTTTGTACATTATTACGAATGAAGATAGGTAACGGGGTTCAACATATCACTAATGATCTGTTAAATGAGCACAAATTTAGCATTAACGATTTGAAGAAAGATGAAATCAAGGCTGCAGGTATTTACCAACGCCATTACTATTTTTCCATTCTTGGTGATTATCTTGTTACTGCTTGTATGCCCTTAAATCAAACTATTAAGCAGCTTCAGACCTATTTGGCATGGTTGCTCAAAAACGAAGTACTGGAAATTACACCGATGATTTCATCTCCAAAAGAGTGCAAGCTCAGTGATTTGGTTTCTGCAACTTTTATGGATCCTGAATTCAACGATGTTTCACCATTTCAATCGGAACAAAAAACGCATAGCCAGCAATCCACCCCAAATACCCCTATTCAAGATATGGAGAATACTGAAACAAAACGTGGTTGGCTTAATTTTGCAGTTATTAAAGAGTTACTTCCAAAACTATTGAGCGAAACAGCTGACTTTAAAGAAATTGAAGATCTTGCTAAAATAATTTCGGCTGAATTGGTGGTGAAATTTAAAAAACCACGTAGAATGGTTCAGAAAGACTATGAAAAAATCCTTGGTGCAACCCTTAAGCCAGTAAGCGATATTGAGAATGTAAAATTTAAAACCAAAGATAAAAAGAACATAGTTAAAGGAAAGGATTTGCTCAAAACGAAAATAGTCGAAATTGAAAAAACAGAAAGCGGATACCTAGTTGAAGAGCAATTAATACAATCTATGGCAAACTATCTAAAAGAGATTAGTCAGTGAAAATTATCGTTCAATTAATCGTGGCAATTTTACTTTCGTTTTCAATTTGTAACGTTAGTGATTATCGTCCAAGCGTAGCCACACTAAACACACTTTATACCGTATCTGGTATTTTGTTTAGTGTTGGGCTTAGCTTAGTCATTTCGATCAAGCCTGATGGTATGCGGAATGAGAATTATATTGACACAATTCGCAAGTCTATTAATAACGTAAGAAACCATTTTTTGGTTGAATTCTTTGTAATTACTTTTCTTTATATTTGCTTTTCCTCGCCAGAAATGGCAATAATGGAACTTATAAAAAAAGAAGAAATAACATTAAAATTTGATTTATTTTTATATACATGGGCAATGCTTATTTTTTCTATACCTTACATTATGTATGGTTTTTTATCAATTCAAAAGCTAAACAATGACATTTTTGACAAAGTGAATGAAGAAACTAAAGACAATCAACCACATTCCTAAACCGCCTGTATGGCGTTTTTTTATTAGGTTTCATTGACTAATTCCAGAAAGTCATTTTCTGATAGAATTCTTATATTATGTCCTTTAGAAATTAACTCTTGCGCCTTTATTTCCTTATTACTTAATTCCTTTCCAGCTAATCGGCTCTTGTCTTGAATTCCTTTAACAAGTAATGTTACCTTCTTAGAAACGCCATCCACCACATCACAACCAACAGAAGCGGTTTTTTTGCTGACTCCTGATATAGACCATTCACCTATAAACACTACTAATAGATTATTACAAAAAGTGATAAACGAATACCACTAATATGATGCCGTCGAAAGGGGTAAAAGCATAGTAAACGCTTTCAATAGAGTTTTATTGCTACGCCATAATTACGCCAAAATCATGCTATCTAGCTGATTTATAAAAAATTCAACTGTGAGCTAGTCGCACCATATTGCAATCCCAAGCTTTTTAGCTTGGGATTTTTCTTTTTATCCCCCGCTTAATTTGAATGAATCTTTTCTGAATAAAGTATACATACAAATGAAAATAATTTGCATTGATTAACGAAAACGTTTTCGCTATACTTTTGGCTCTTTAGTATCTATTGGAAAGCGATTATGAATTTTAAATTAAGCCTTATTTCAACCGCACTTTTAACCAGTTTTTCCATTTCTACGTTTGCAGAAACTGAGCAAACCGTAGATACAAACACCGAGACGCTTGAGCAAATTAACGTTCAAGATACGGGAATTAAACAAAATGGTTATCAAACGACAGGAACATCCGTTGTATCAAAAGCTGAAGTGCCTGTATTCGACACACCAAACACAGTAAATATTCTTTCGACCAAACTACTAGAAGATCGCAAACCTGAATCACTTATTGATGCGCTTTATAACGTCAGTGGTGTGAGTCAAGCGAATACGTTAGGTGGTATGTTTGACTCTATTCAAAAACGTGGTTTTGGTGGAAACCGTGACAACTCAATTATGCGTAACGGTTTACAAGCTGGCCCAGCTAAAAACTTTAGCGCGACAACTGAAACCGTTGAAGTTTTAAAAGGACCTGCATCTGTACTTTATGGTATTCAAGATCCAGGTGGTGTGGTTAATATCATTACTAAAAAACCGCAACAAACGCCACGTTATGTCGTTGGTGGAACCTTAGGTAATCATAGCCTGTGGGGAACGCAATTAGATTTTACTGGTGGCTTAGGAAATGGTTTTGCTTACCGCTTTATCTATGACAAACAAGAAAAAGACTACTGGCGTAATTTTGGCAAAGTGAAAAATACCACTTATGCTCCCTCTCTTTCTTGGGAAAATGATAAAACTAAAGTACTTCTTTCTTATGAACACAAAGATATTCTTGAGCCATTTGATCGTGGTACAAATCTTTTAACGGCAACTAATGCATTACCGGATATTCCTGTATCGCGTCGTTTAGATGAACCAAATAATGAAACAACCGCAAAAACCGATAACATTGATTTCAAAATTGAACACAAATTGAGTGACGGTTGGAAATTAAATGCGGGTTATAGCTATGCTCGTTACAAATATTTCTACGATCAAGCTCGTATTACAAATGTTAACGTTAAAACACGTACAGCCCGCCGTACAATTGAACAGCAACAAGGCGATCAACGCGTTCATAGCAGTACATTAAATATCGTTGGTGAATTTGGTATTGGTGATATCGCTAACCGCTTTGTAGCCGGTATTGATGCAATGCGTAATATTCGTGATCTTGGTCCTATTTATAACCAAGGCATCATGAATTCTGATATCAATATTGATAATCCAAACTATACCAGCCCTGTTGCGGAACATAAAAATGGTAACGGCAACGCCTATCAATATAACTATCTCAAAACTGTTGGTATTTATATTCAAGATACCGCCTACTTTACAGATAACTTTATCATGACGGGTGGTTTACGTTATGAGTACTTTGATCAATTTGCAGGACGTCATTGCTTAAATGCGGCAAACTGTAAAAAAGGCCAAAATCTAACAAAAACCGGAAATACCGATCAGCACGATGGTAAGTTATTATATCAATTAGGTGCCGTATATAAATTTACGCCACATATTGCGACCTTTGCGAACTACTCTGAGTCTTTCCGTCCACAAATGAGTGTTGCAACACCTGTTAGCGGCGATTTAAAACCAGAACAAGGTAAATCTTTTGAAATTGGTGCAAAATATGAAAACTCAGGCTTTAATGCGACACTTGCATTATTCAATATCAGCAAACGTAATGTAGCTGAGGCTGTTGGTTCGGGTTCAAATGCGCAATTAAATATCGTGGGTAAACAACGTTCTCGTGGTGTGGAATTCGATCTTAATGGTCAAATTACGGATAGTCTAAGCGTAGCGGCTAACTATACCTACACCAAGGTAAAATCACTTGAAAACGAGCGTTATCCTGATGCGGTAAATCAGCAACTTTCTGGTGTACCAAAACATCAAGCTTCTCTATTCTTAGCTTATAACGTAGGTGAATTTGATTTTGGTAACATCCGTGTTGGTGGTGGTGCTCGTTATTTAGGTTCTTGGCATGCTTATAACAGTGATTACACAAAAGCATACAAATTACCTCATGCCGTGGTATATGATGCCTTTATTGCTTACGATACCAAAATCTCTGGCAAGAAAGTCTCTTTCCAACTTAACGGTAAAAACTTAGCAGATAAAACTTACTATCCATCCACCTCTGGTAACGCAACAAACACGTTAATCCCTGTTGCATTAGGTTATGGACGTGAATTTATCTTCAACACGAAAGTTGAGTTTTAATTGAGCGCACAATACGAGGGCGAATATTTCGCCCTTTTTTCGTTTTTTACTTTATGGATAATCAATGAATTGGCAAACTGAACTTAACTCAAGTTTAAGCTGGATTTTGACCGCACTTTTCTGGGTGATTGTGTGCTTTAGCGTGACGACACTCGCACTCAAGCAAACCACATTCGGTCAGAAGTTTTGGCATATTGCATCCCCTTCGATTAATCGCCGTAACGGCATCAAAATCATCGTTATGCTACTGGTGTTGTTTACGATGATTTTGTTAGAAGTGCGTTTCAGCGTACTCAACTCTTTTTTCTATAATGGACTTTATAGCTCGATGCAGGAATTAGATGCGGACAAGTTTTGGTTCTTTGCAAAACTGAACGCACTCTTAGTATTAGTACAAGTTATCCACTCCATTGCCGATTATTTCTTACAGCAAGTATTTGAAATCCGTTGGTTGGAAAGCTTGAATAAAGTCCTTGTTAAACGATGGTTAGAAAATAAAAAATACTATCGCCTCAAATACGAAAAAGATCTGCCCGATAATATTGATCAACGTATTGAACAAGATGCACGTGAGTTTATCAGTAGTACCGTTAAAATTGTGCGGGGAATGATTAATTCGATTCTGACTACCATTGAATTTACCATCATTCTTTGGTCACTTTCTGGTGTGTTGAGTCTTTTCGGCTTGAATATCGAAAAAGGCGTCGTTTTCTTTATTTATGCCTTTATTATCCTCGCAACGTTAATGTCCGTTTGGATTGGTCACCCTTTAATCAAGCTGAACTTCAATAAAGAAAAACTCAATGGTGACTACCGTTATTCTTTAATTCGAGTGCGAGATAATGCGGAAAGTATTGCATTCTATCAAGGTGAACAGCAAGAACAGCATTTACTGAAAAACAAATTTGCAGAAATCATTCATAACCGTTGGGCAATTGTATTAAGAATGTTGGGATTAGACGGCTTTAATGGAAGTGTCACGCGCGTTGCAAAACTCTTACCGTTAATGCTGCAAGCGCCTCGTTTTTTCACCGGACAAATCAAATTGGGCGATATGCACCAAACTGTGCAAGCATTTAACCGATTAATGACCGCACTTTCCTTCTTCCGTTTGTTCTATGAAGAATTTACGCTCTACCAAGCGCGTTTAAATCGTCTTTATGGTTTTATGACGAAGTTGGATGAATTAGATCATTCAGAGGTTCATCAACCCATGAAATGTTCTAACCGTGTTGCATTGTCAAACTTTGGTATTAAAGACGAGCAAGGCAGATTGTTGCTTAATAACTTAAATATTGAACTAAAAAATGGTGATGCTTTATTAATTCAAGGTCCATCTGGCACAGGGAAAACATCGCTATTAAAAGCGATGGCGGGGATTTATCCTTTTGAGACAGTGGGGCTGGTGGAACATCCTTGTGTGACCAGTTTATTCTTACCACAACGTCCTTATATGCCACAAGGCACATTACGTGAAGCAATTTGCTATCCTGATATTGATCCTTATCATCCTGAATTGGAAAAAACACTCGCAGATTGTTGTTTGGATAAATACCTCCATAGTCTTGATATAGATAACGATTGGCAAGCAATTTTGTCACCGGGTGAATTACAGCGTGTGGCATTCATTCGGATTTTACTGACGAAGCCAGAAGTGGTCTTTTTAGATGAAACCACATCAGCACTTGATGAGCCAACAGAGTATATACTTTATAAAACGATTAAAGAGCGGTTACCCAATATGATCATTCTGAGTGTTGGCCATCGTGGCACATTGCATCAATTCCATAACAAACAATTGGATTTGGCTGTCTGCATCGTCTAAATAACAAAAGGCTAAATTATATTTAGCCTTTTCTTTTTGCTAGTCCTATACAACTACCTAGAACTTGCACAATGCTTGCTACACACCCCAATCCCCCCTATAATTCCCCCAATTTTTCTAATTTCATTTTCACAATGTCAAATAAAACCATTGCTAAAAATACACTGTTTCTTTACATCCGCATGCTCTTCAATATGGGGGCTATGCTGTATATCTCTCGTGTGGTATTACAGGTATTGGGTGTGGAAGATTTTGGTATCTACAACATTGTGATGGGTGTCGTGGTCTTATTTTCCTTTTTTAATGGCACAATGACCGCCACCACTCAGCGTTTTATTAACGTAGAAAAAGCCTCGAATGACATTCAACGTGTCAATAAAGTCTTTAATATTAGCATCTTAAATCACCTACTCATTATTTTTATCGTATTCGTGTTAGCTGAAACCGTAGGTTTATGGTTTTTAAATCACAAATTAGTTATCCCCGCTGAACGCTTGCAAGCGGCAAATATCGTTTACCAATTAGCATTAATTATTGCCCTTGTTGAAATCATTAAAGTGCCATTCAATGCCATGATTGTTGCACACGAGAAAATGGGATTCTATGCTTGGTTAGGATTAGGTGAAACCATTTTAAAGCTAACTTCTGTCTTTATCTTAAGCCACATTACGCATTATGATAAGTTGATTACTTATGGTTGCTTATTGCTTTCAGTCAGCTTAATCGTGCTCTCCCTTTATGTGTTATTCACTAAATATTATTTCAAAGAAGCCGCACGTTTCCGTTTATATAAAGATTTAAGCAAAACCAAAGAAATGGTGAGTTTTTCCGGTTGGATGCTTATGGGGCAAGTCGCTTATGTGGGTTCAACACAAGGCTTGAATATGGTGTCTAACTTATTCTTTGGTGTGGCAGTCAATGCCGCTGTTGCGATTGCAACACAAGTAGAAGGTGCCGTTTACAGCTTTGTAAATAATTTCCAAATGGCAGCTAATCCGCAGTTGGTTCAGTCTTATGCAGCAAAAGATTACGATCGCAATCGCCAATTAATTCTTGGTATTTCAAAATATTCACTTTATTTAATGGCGATTCTCTCTGCGCCTGTATTGTATTTCACCCATACCTTACTGACATTTTGGCTAGGCGATCATCTTCCGCAATATACTGAACAACTTGTACAAGCTATTATTGCTTGCTTATTGATCAGTGCAATGGCTGGGGCATTTTGGATGAGTGCATTAGCCATTGGCACATCCACCGTAAAACAATACAATATCATCGTGGCGTTAATTGATCTTTGTACGGTACCATTGGCTTATTATTTGTTCACACTAGGTTATAATCCAGTATTTGCCTTTGTGGGTAAATTTAGTACGATGGTCATCTCACAAATCTATCGATTATATTTTATTAATAAAAAAATTAAATTTAACCAAAAAGAATTTGTCTCATATTTAGTGAATGTCGGCGTGGTGTTTGGCCTGCTATTAGGTATCATCTATATATCAGATACTACCCGTAGCTATTCTTTATTGGAATTTATTGGACAATCCATCATCTTAGAAATGGTATTAATCTGTGTCATTTTAATCTTCGGATTAAACACAGCAGAAAAAAATTTCTTGTTTAGCTATTTAAAGAAAAGAGTAAAAAAATGAATCAACTCCTTATTGATTTAAAAAATAAACTGAATCCTATTGTTGAACTGATTAAAGATAAAAACGACGTATTTTATTTTGACTACCCGCTTCATTTGAACGTGGGCGATTTGCTGATCTATCACGGAACCGAGCAATTTTTTAAAGATCACCACATTAACGTGACCTTAAAACGTTGCGAATATGATTTAGATCTTGAAGAAGTCAAAGCAAAAATTACACCGAACACCACCATTCTTTTACATGGTGGTGGCAACTTTGGTGATCTTTATCCGCAACATCAAAAGATCCGTGAAGAAATGGTGACCCATTTCCCGAATAATCGCATTATTGTGTTACCACAAACCGCTTATTTTAAGCACGAAGAAAATCTGCAAAAATCAGCCGCACTTTTCCGTAGCCATAGTGATTGCCATCTACTGGCTCGCGACGAAAGAACAGCGAATTTATTTGCACAATTTTCTGATCATGTTTATTTATCACCCGATATGGCGCATCAGCTTTATGGCACGATGGAAATCAAGCAAGGCACAACTGGCGAACAACTTTATTTCTTGCGTAAAGACATTGAAGCAAGTGATGTAGAAAAAAATATCTTAGCGCAACTGCCCGCTAACAGTAATGTAAAAGACTGGGAAGACATTCTTTCAACCGAAGATGATGTGGTTTTAGCATTAAGCTGGCGAATCAGTAAAATGGCGAAAAAATTTGGCTTAGGTTGGCTGAAAGATCTTTGCCATCAATTCTGGTATGCCTATACTCTACGCATTGTAAAACGTGTTGCACAAGTATTCTTAGCGAATGATAAAGTCACCACTACTCGCTTACATGGCCATATTTTCTCTTGCTTGTTAGAAATTCCAAATCGTGTTTGCGATAACTCTTATGGTAAAAATAGTAGCTATGCCAAATTATGGACCAAAGAGCTAGATTTTGTTGAATTGGATAAATAATGTTTGAATTGAAAAAACTGATTACAGCCATGATTCTTCCCCCATTTAATATTTTAATTTTATGGGGACTTTCACTTATTCTAGCTAAATTCAATTTCAAAAAATTAAGCCGAATTTCGACCGCACTTGGTTTCTCTCTACTCTATCTTTTAAGCATTCCTTACACGGCACAAGTACTTAAAGACAGTCTCATTACTGAAGATCATTTAACACTGCAAGATTATCAACAAGCTCAAGCGATCGTTTTACTTGGCGGTGGTTTACGTGATAGTAAAGAGCTTTATGCACCATTAGCTTCAACAGGTACTCAACTTGAACGCTTACGCTATGCCGCATTCTTGCAAAAAGAAACGCACTTGCCATTATTAATTACAGGGGCGAGTCCAACTGGCGCCATTGAAGCAAAAATCGCTGCGGAAGAACTCCAAAACTTCTTTAATGTGCCAACTAAATGGATTGAACCTAAAGCACTTACTACCAAAGAAAATGCCCTTTTCACCAAACAGATATTGGAAAAAGAAGGTATTCATAAAATTATTTTAGTCACTAATGAATGGCATATGCAACGTGCAAAATTATTATTCCAACAGCAAGGCTTTGATGTGTTACCTGCAAGTGTAGGTGAAGGCATTACGCCCGACAGTTACGGACTCAATATGATGCATTTTATTCCGCAAGGTGGTGCAATTACTAAAAATATGCAATTACTCAAAGAGTGGATTGGATATTGGAAAGAGCGCTAAAGTGCGGTCAAAAGATCACAAATTAGATAATGTTAAGAGGAAGAAAACATGAGTCAAATTACACGCGAACAAATGCTTCAAGTATTCGAAAATCGCTGTTCAACACGCTATTACGATCCGAATAAAAAAATCAGCCAAGAAGATTTCGCGGCAATTTTAGAATTTGCTCGTTTATCACCAAGTTCCGTCGGTTCTGAGCCATGGAAGTTCTTAGTTATTCAAAATAAAGCATTGCGTGATAAGCTCAAACCTTTTAGCTGGGGCATGCAATATCAATTAGATGATTGTAGTCATTTAGTAATCATTCTTGCGAAGAAAAATGCTCGATATGACACGCCTTTCTTCCGTGATGTTGCGGTGCGTAGAGGTTTACAAGGCGAGCAATTAGAAAAAGCCTTGGAAAAATATAAAGGCTTACAAGAAGTTGAAATGAAAACCGCAGAAAGCGAACGAGCATTATTTGACTGGACAAGCAAACAAACCTACATTGCATTAGCCAATATGCTCACTGGTGCCGCCGCTATTGGTGTAGATTCTTGCCCTATTGAAGGCTTTAACTATGATAAAATGAATGAAACTTTAGCCGCTGAAGGTCTCTTTGATCCAAATGAATGGGGCGTATCCGTGGCAGCAACATTTGGTTATCGCGCGAGAGACATTACCAAAAAATCTCGTCGACCAATTGAAGAAATCGTTACTTGGGTTGAATAATCTATTTCAAATAAATGGGCAGCAAACGCTGCCCATTTATTTACCCACCAAACAAGGCTGCACCACCTGTTACAGCCTCCATCGTGCCATACAACAAGCTTAGTGCAAAAAAGATCATAATTGCGCCCGCAATGCATTTGATCATGGCCTCACCTTTTTGATTAGAACCGGCTAAACCGTACCAATGGCCTAATCGCGTTGCGACACTTCTCGCATAGCGTACTAACGCAGCAAAAAGTGAAAGCATTAATCCTGTGCCCAGCGACATGGCAAACGTAGCTACAATTCCCCACCAATACAGATCCAGCATATAAGCGAGAAAGAGCACAAAAATAGCGCCACTACACGGTCGCATACCAATAGTCAAAATCACTAAGAGCTGAGATTTTAAATCACCTGATTGCTTAAGCTGTTGATTATTCGGTAGATGTTGATGCCCACAGCTACACTGTATTTGGCTTACTTTTCCTTGCTCATATCGAAAAGGCGAAGCTGCTCCAATCTGTTTCGGTAATGATTGAATAGATGTGATACGAAAAGATTGTTTTTTCTTCAAGCCTTTTAAACCTTGAGCAATCCAATAAAGCCCTAACAACACTAATAAAATGAGTGCGCTACGCTCCAGCCATAACTGACTAAGTTTAAAATATTTTGAGGAAAGATTAAGTATCACCACCACAATGGAGGTTGCAGCAACTGCGACAAAACCTTGCATGAGAGAGGAAAGCAAACTTAAGCGTACGCTGGTTTTAAGCTGGCTTTCGTGAGTAGAAAGATAACCAGCAATAATAAATTTCCCATGCCCAGGCCCTAATGCATGTAATACACCATAAGAAAAGGCGGCGAAAATCAACCATAATCCTGCTGTAGATGAATGTGCTTGAATCTGATGTAGATTTTCAGAAATCAGCTGATTAAAGGCTTTTTGCCAATCGGCTACTTGCACAAAAAGCCAAGGTAGCAAGGCGAAAATAATCGCTAATAAGCCGATAAAGAGTGCGGTCAATTTTAACTTCATTTTTTTATTCACATTTAATTTTTACTTTCTGCGCAAACAATACACCAAGAGAATCATCTTCATTTTTTTGCGATTTATCCAATGATGAAGCATAGGATTTAATTTTTTCATCCACATTAGGTTCGAGCACTTCCCCTTTGCAGTTTGCAGGAAGTGCTGAAAAATCAACCGCTCTTTTACCTTTTTCTACATAACGCATTGCCACATAATAGGTGCTGTCATAAGTCATTAGCGTAAATTCATTATTTTGCAAAGTCTGTGGCTGAGCTAAAAGAAAATCAAAATAATACTCCACCTCATTTCCTTTAACACGCATGCCATAATTTTCAGGCTGTTTTTTATATTTAATTTTGTGATTTTCTTTATCAAAGACATAACTAAAGTAATGTTCATTCACAACGTTTGCCATTACCTCATCAACTAATTTCTGTTGAGCAGCCTTATCCCCTTTCGTCTGCATCATGTCATACAATACGGCTGAAGAGCTGGCTTCATCCAGTAACCATTGAGTCGAAAAACCAATTAATTGATTATCTTTCACTAACGGTTTGGTTTGCATATCAATAAAGGCGTGAGGATGAGCAAGAACCGAAAAAGGAGAAATTAGCGATAATCCTAGGAGTAATTTTTTAAACATAAATAAAAATAAAGTGGGCTAAATAATTGAATAGACAGATTTTATCACAAGCAGTTCCTAATCAAAATCGAATAAAAATCAGTCGAAACATAAAAAATCCTGTGATTTTCTTGATTTGTATCAACAAATTATTCATTCACATTTCCCTTGTAACTGAAATTTATGTACTATTTGTCTCGTCAAGTGATTGCTTGATATTCATAAAGTTCCTAAATAAAATAATCATAAATATAGCTAAACTACTTTCCTACCACCCTATATGGGTGGTTTTTTTTGCCTTTCAAATAGCTTATTCCCTAAACATCAAGTAAAATAACCGCACTTTTATTCATAACATCGAGAAAATTATGTCAACGCAATTTGTATATACGATGCACCGTGTCGGCAAAGTGGTGCCACCGAAGCGTCATATTTTGAAAGATATTTCTTTAAGCTTCTTCCCTGGCGCAAAAATCGGGGTGCTCGGCTTAAATGGCGCGGGTAAATCAACCCTTTTACGCATTATGGCGGGCGTGGATAAAGAGTTCGAAGGTGAAGCTCGTCCACAACCGGGTATCAAAATTGGTTATCTTCCACAAGAACCAAAACTTGATCCGCAACAAACTGTACGTGAAGCGGTAGAAGAAGCGGTTTCTGAAGTAAAAAATGCACTGACTCGTTTAGATGAAGTTTATGCACTTTATGCTGATCCTGATGCGGATTTCGATAAATTAGCGGCTGAACAAGCGAACCTTGAAGCCATTATTCAAGCGCATGATGGACATAATTTAGATAACCAGTTAGAACGTGCCGCAGATGCATTACGTTTACCAGATTGGGATGCAAAAATTGAGCATTTATCAGGGGGCGAACGTCGTCGTGTCGCTCTTTGTCGCTTATTACTCGAAAAACCAGACATGCTCTTATTAGACGAACCAACCAACCACTTAGATGCGGAATCTGTAGCATGGTTAGAACGCTTCTTACATGACTACGAAGGTACCGTTGTGGCGATTACCCACGACCGTTACTTCTTAGATAACGTTGCAGGTTGGATCTTAGAGCTTGACCGTGGTGAAGGTATTCCTTGGGAAGGCAACTACTCTTCTTGGTTAGAGCAAAAAGAGAAACGTTTAGAACAAGAACAAGCCACTGAAAACGCGCGTCAAAAATCCATTGCGAAAGAGTTAGAATGGGTTCGTCAAAATCCTAAAGGTCGCCAAGCGAAAAGCAAAGCACGTATGGCGCGCTTTGATGAATTAAACTCTGGCGAATATCAAAAACGTAACGAGACAAACGAACTCTTTATTCCACCTGGTCCACGTTTAGGTGATAAAGTGATTGAGGTAGAACATCTCACTAAATCTTACGGTGATCGAACTTTAATTGATAATTTATCATTCAGCATTCCAAAAGGTGCTATCGTGGGTATTATCGGAGCGAATGGTGCGGGTAAATCAACCCTATTCCGTATGCTTTCAGGTCAAGAACAACCAGATAGCGGCTCAATTACAATGGGTGAAACTGTGGTACTTGCCTCTGTCGATCAGTTCCGTGACTCAATGGATGATAAGAAAACCGTATGGGAAGAAGTGTCTAACGGACAAGATATTCTCACTATTGGTAACTTTGAAATTCCAAGCCGTGCGTATGTTGGACGCTTCAACTTCAAAGGCGTAGATCAACAAAAACGTGTGGGCGAATTATCGGGTGGTGAACGTGGTCGTTTACACTTAGCTAAACTTCTACAACGTGGTGGTAACGTACTGTTATTGGACGAACCGACCAATGACTTAGACGTTGAAACTTTACGTGCGTTAGAAAATGCGATCTTAGAATTCCCTGGTTGTGCAATGGTGATTTCCCATGACCGTTGGTTCTTAGACCGTATTGCAACTCATATTTTAGATTACGGTGATGAAGGTAAAGTGACGTTCTATGAAGGTAACTTCTCAGACTACGAAGAGTGGAAAAAGAAAACCTTAGGTGAAGCCGCAACACAACCACATCGTATTAAATATAAGCGTATTGCAAAATAAGAAATTAAAGTGCGGTCACTTTTGACCGCACTTTCCTTTTACATCTGGAGTGATTATGTTAGTTTATTTGCACATTGTTTGTGCATTTTTAAGTTTAGGATTATTAATTATCCGTGGGGGAATGCAATTAAGTGGGAAAGATTGGCGAGCGATTAAACTGCTAAAAATTTTACCGCACTTAGTTGACACACTTTTAATTGCGAGTGGCTTAACGATTTTCTTCTTGGTCGGTTATCAGTTACAAAGCTGGCTCATCATGAAAATTATCATGCTTGTGCTTTATATTTTCTTCTCGGCTAAATATTTTAGTCGCAAAGCTACAAATCCAAATAATGCATTTCTGGCATTTGCTGTATTAAGTTTCTTGGGTGCAATTTTCTTTGCTTACCAACCAGACTTCATGGAAAGTTAATCATAAAAAAATCCATCTTCAATTGAAGATGGATTTTTTATTTTATCTTAACCACCGGCTAACTTTACTTTAAACCCTTTTTGTTCTAAAAGTTGTTTTAGTAAATCACGTTTTTCGCCTTGAATCTCAATATTGCCGTCTTTTACTGAGCCACCACAACCACACCGCTTTTTAAGTTCAGCCGTTAACTTTTTCAATTCATCATCAGCTAAATCTAACCCTGTAATCACTGAAACGCCTGCACCTTTTCGACCACTCGTTTGTTTTTGGATGCGAACCACACCATCACCTTTAGGGCGTTGTACTGGTTGCTTTTGCTCTTTAATTCGACCTACTTCGGTAGAATAAACTAAAGTACTCTCTGTCATATTACGAAAGTGATGAATTAATTGAACGAAGCACTTCTGCTGGATTGTCAGCTTGCGTAATTGGGCGACCAATCACCAAATAATCAGAACCAGAACGAATAGCCGCAGCAGGAGTCATAACGCGACGTTGATCACCAAAATCACTTCCAATTGGGCGAATCCCCGGTGTGACTAATTTAAAATCAGGACCACAAGCATTACGTAAAATCTCCACTTCTTGTGGTGAACAAACGACACCATCTAATCCCGCTCGCTGGGTTAAATGTGCAAGACGTAAAACATGCTCAAGTGGTGAAGAGTTAATACCGATTTGTAATAAATCCAAATCTTCCATACTGGTCAATACGGTTACTGCGATTAATAAAGGCGCATCTTTTCCATAAGGCTCGAGAATTTTCTTCGCCTCTTCCATCATTTTCAGACCACCGCTAGCATGGACATCAACCATCCATACCCCTAAATCAGCCGCAGAACGCACCGCTCTTGCCACAGTATTCGGAATATCATGAAATTTAAGATCGAGGAAAACATCAAATTGACGCTCGTGTAATTGCTTAACGAAATTTGTTCCCAGTGTGGTAAACATTTCTTTACCCACTTTTAAACGGCATAAGCTTGGATCAATTTGATCCACGAGGGATAGCGCTTGTGCTTCTGTTTCGTAATCTAATGCAACGATTACTTTGCTATTCATAATTTTACCTCTCTGTGTCAATTAATTATGTTCTGGTTTGATGGATTCCCACTGTTTGCAAGAAGGACAATTCCACATTAATTTATGGGTTTGATAACCGCAATTTGAGCAACGATAACCAAAGCTTTGCTTAATTCTCTCACCGACCATTTTATGTAGCAAAATTAAGCTTTCTTTACCTCGCCCTTCCTCTGCATCATCAATTTGAAATTGAATAAAACGGTGGAAAATAGATGTACTTGGATGTTTAGTAAGCTGTTGATAAAGTTTTGATTGTGCGGCACTCTTGCCATCTTTCTCTTCAATCAAGCTTGCTAACATTAAATCGACTTTAGTATTGTTAACCTGCTGACTGGCTCGAATTAGAAATAACTCAAAGTTATCTCTCTCTCCTAATTCATCATAACAATATTTGAGCGTTTTCAGCACTTCACCAATATAAATTGGATTTTGATCAAGAATATTCTCTAAAAAGTGAATGGCTTGACGATAGTTTTTATTAGCCATTTCTAAATCAGCAAGCAGCATTGATGCTCTCACACTAGTTGGAGATACATTTAGCGCTTTTTGTAAAATACTGCGTTTTTCAACCGCACTTTCAAGTTCACCGCTTAAGGCATATTCACAATAACATTGTGCTAATTCCACATTATTTTCTTTAGGTGAGATCTTGGCAAGCTTCTCTGCGATATTAACGGCTTTTTTCCATTCTTTTGTTTTTTGGTAAATCACCAAAAGCTGTTGCAGTGCATTTTTAGCAAACTCTGGTTCATCCACCATAATAATGTAAAGCGCTTCAGCACGGTCATAAAAACCCACCGTCATGAAATCCTTAGCGAGTTGCTGTTTAGCTAATAATTTTTGTTCGAAAGAATAATTGGGACTACGATCGAGTGCTTGATGAATGCGTAAAGCACGATCCACCTCGCCTCGAGAACGGAAAAGATTACCGAGCGTTAACTCAGCTTCAAATTGTGAGTTGCTTTCAATTTCATTTTCTGTTTCTTGTTTTTGCAACATATCAAGAAACAAATCAACAGCTTTATCCGTTTGATTAGAAAGCAAAAAATTGACCCCCGTGACATAATCACGGGAGAGTTTATTACTAATATCTTCCTGATCTTTCTTGGCACTCCGATGCCCCATATACCAACCATAAGCAGCGGCTATTGGCAGAAGCAGAAAGAGTAATTCAAGCATTATACTGCCTTATCGCGAGTAGTCGTTAATTCGTTAATTTGTAATGTTTGACGTTTAACTTGACGCGCTAAAGACATATTTTTGAATTTTAATTTTAAGTAGAAGAATCCAGTAATTAACCAACCTAAAATTAATCCAAAACCAAATAAAATCGCGACTAGCGTTGAAAGTTGGAATTGGCTTTCAGCAACAATGTAGTTAAAGGTGATTACTTGATCATTATTCGCCCCTATAGTTACCGCAACGATTACGATAGCTAGCACAATAATGAGTCCGAGAATATATTTAATCATCACTATCTCCTTGTTAAGAATAGTTTCATTATGCCAAAATTTGTAATAAAAAACGACACCTAAGTGTCGTTTTATTGATATTGATTGAATGTTTAAGCAAAAACATTTACGCGATCTTTTAATTCTTTACCTGCTTTAAAGTGCGGTACAGATTTAGCATCTAATTTTACAGAATCACCGGTTTTAGGGTTACGGCCCACTCGCGGTTGACGATGGTGTAAAGAGAAACTACCAAAACCACGCACTTCAATACGATTCCCCTCTTCTAAAGATTGTGCAATGAGTTCAAGAATATCCTTTACAATACCTTCTACTTCTTTTGCGGATAAAGTTGGGTGCTTTGTTGATAGATTTTCAATTAGTTCAGATTTAGTCATCGTCAACTCTCCTTTAAATTTATACTTAAACTTGTTATTAAGACTTACAGGTAATGCATTAGTTCATAATAAATTACCGCTAAATCCTTGTTAATTATAGCTGGTAGTAATAAGGCTGAGTCAATGACCCAGCCTTATTTATGTGAATTAATTATTCACCTTTAGCTGCTTTGAAAGCTTCAGCCATTGCGTTAGGAATAGCAACATCTTCTTGTTTGGTATTCACGTTTGCAACTGCAGCAGCTTCTTCAGCTTGATCTTTCGCTTTTACAGATAAGTGAACGATACGAGCTTTACGATCAACACCAGTGTATTTCGCTTCAACTACATCGCCTGCTGCAACTTCGTTTGTTAAGTCTGCTGCACGGATATAACCTTCAACGCCACCTGCTAATTCAACTTTAGCACCTTTAGCGTCAGCTTCAACAACAGTTGCAGAAATTACTGCACCTTTTTTGTTGATAGCTACGAAGTTGTTGAATGGATCATCTTCAAGTTGTTTGATACCTAAAGAAATACGTTCTTTCACTGCATCGACTGCTAATACTACTGCAGAAACTTCATCACCTTTTTTGTAGTTACGAACTGCTTCTTCACCTGCAACATTCCAAGAAATGTCAGATAAGTGAACTAAACCGTCGATACCACCTTCAAGACCGATAAAGATACCGAAATCAGTGATTGATTTAATTTTACCAGTAACTTTGTCGCCTTTGTTGTGAGTTTCAGCGAATTGAGTCCATGGGTTAGGTTTGCATTGTTTTAAACCTAAAGAAATACGACGACGTTCTTCGTCAACTTCTAACACCATTACTTCAACTGTATCGCCTAAGCTTACAACTTTAGATGGGTGGATGTTTTTGTTAGTCCAATCCATTTCAGAAACGTGAACTAAACCTTCAACGCCATCTAAGATTTCAACGAAACAACCATAGTCAGTTAAGTTAGTTACTTTACCAGTTAATTTGCTGTTTACTGGGTGGTTTTCAGCGATAGCAACCCAAGGATCTTGACCTAATTGTTTTAAGCCTAAAGATACGCGAGTACGATCTTTGTCAAATTTTAATACTTTAACAGTTACTTCGTCACCTACATTCACGATTTCGCTTGGGTGTTTAACACGTTTCCAAGCCATATCAGTGATGTGTAATAAACCGTCAACGCCACCTAAATCTACGAATGCACCGTAGTCAGTTAAGTTTTTAACGATACCTTTAACTTCTGAACCTTCAGCTAGGTTCTCAAGGATTTGTTCACGTTCTTGGCTGTTTTCAGATTCAATCACTGCACGACGAGAAACAACAACGTTGTTACGTTTTTGATCTAATTTGATTACTTTGAATTCTAATTCTTTACCAAGTAGGTGATCAGCTTCACGTGCTGGACGTGTATCAACTAATGAACCTGGTAAGAATGCACGAACACCGTTTAACTCAACTGTGAAACCGCCTTTCACTTTACCGTTGATTAAACCGATAACGGTCGCTTTTTCTTCGTAAGCTTTTTCTAATTCAATCCAAGATTCGTGACGAACAGCTTTCTCACGAGAAAGTTTAGTTTCGCCGTAACCATCTTCAACTGCATCTAAAGCTACGTTTACTGTGTCACCAACTTTAACTTCAAGTTCACCTTGAGCGTTTTGGAATTCAGCAACAGGAATTGCAGATTCAGATTTTAAGCCTGCATCAACAAGTACAAAGCCTTTTTGAATAGCAACAACAGTACCGCTAACGATTGAACCTTGACGGGTTTCAAGGCCTTTTAATGATTCTTCAAAGAGTTGAGCAAAAGATTCTGACATATAAATAATCTTCTTAATTTAAGTTAATAACATCCACATTAAGATCCATAAAATGCGGGGTTGAGGATAAATGTCTATTCTTCCTTGAATAAACAGTTAAATCGAAATTGACGCTTTTTGTTGAATATAAGCTAACGCTTGAGTAATGACTTCATCAATACTCAATGTTGTACTATCTAACAATAAAGCATCATCAGCCGGTTTCAATGGCGCAACCTCACGATTTCTATCGCGAAAATCGCGTTCTTGTATCTCGGCTAAAATCTGTGCAAAGTTACCATTAATTCCCTTATTTTGCAACTGTTTATAGCGTCTTTTTGCACGTTCTTCCGCACTCGCGTCTAAAAACAGTTTAACTTGTGCATTTGGGAAAACTACCGTCCCCATATCTCGCCCATCCGCAATCAGGCCATCATTTTTACCAAAATCCTGTTGAAGTTGCAGTAAAGCTGACCGCACTTTAGGAAAAACGGCCACTTTTGACGCAGCTTCCGCCACTTCTTGAGTACGGATTAAATGACTTACATCCATCCCACCAAGAAGCACATTTACTTCACCATTTTTCGGAATGAACTGAATATCTAAATAACGTGCTAACTCCGCTAATCCTTCTTCATCGGTTAAATCTGCATGACGTTTCAGCGCAGCCAATGCCGTCACGCGATAAATCGCACCACTATCTAATAAGGTAAAACCTAACTTCTCTGCCAATGCATAGCAAAGCGTTCCTTTTCCAGCCCCACTTGGGCCATCAACGGTGATAATCATACCCATAAATTACCTCTTATAATCTATCTATCATGCCCAACACTAATGCAGAGGATTGTTTTGCTGCAAGTGGGAGAAATTCTTCAAATGACATACTCGCTTCGCCATCGCCTGCATCAGAAATAGCTCGAACAACCACAAATGGTACGTTAAAGGCATGACAAACTTGTGCAATTGCTGTTGCTTCCATTTCTACTGCTGTCACATTGGGGAAATCCGCTTTAATTTGAGCAATTTTTTCTTCGCTATTAATAAAGCTATCTCCCGAGCAAATTAAACCACGTTTTACATTTTGTCCTTGTGACTGTGCAATTTCATCGGCTAAATCGGCTAATTGTTGATCAGAAAGGAAAGCTGCTGGATTTGCGGGTAATTGACCTTTTTCATAACCGAAAGCTGTCACATCAGCATCGTGATAGCGGGTTTCATCGGAAATAACGATATCTCCTACCTTTAAGCCTTTTGCCACACCTCCTGCTGAGCCGGTATTTAAAACCACATCCGGTTTAGCCAATTGTAATAAAGCGGTAGTGCCAATAGCCGCGGCGACTTTACCAATCCCAGATTGCAATAATGCGACTTCTTTACCATTAATTTTGCCTTCAAAAATGACCGCGCTTGCCACTTTTGTTTCTCTTTTATCTGTCATTAATTGGGATAAAATTTCCACTTCTTGTGCCATTGCACCAACAATCCCGATTTTCATTATTTTTTCCTTTCTTGTTCGAGTTTATTCACTAAGAAATCTAATACTGCTACGCCATAATCATCGTTATACAGCGTACTCGCGGTGAGAACATATTTTCCGCCCACAACCACATAAGGGAAAGTAAAGACACCATATTCTTCTGTCAAATAAATGGCGTTACTCACATCCTCTTTCACTTCTTTGGAATGGACGACTTTATTAAATTCAGCTTTACTAATCCCTTGTGAGACAACCCATTCACGCATCTTATCTAATGTGGATAATTCGGTATAGCGCGCCTTTTCAGAGGTTTCAAATAACAGCACATCTGACAGCTCGTCCACTTTTAAACGCTGTAATGTATAGAATATTGTCGCTGAAAATTTAGCTTCATTTGTGGCGACTGGATGCTCTTCTAATGCGACTTTATTCGGACGAATTTGGCTATAAAGTTGCAAAATATCTTGAGCTGAAGAACAAACTCGGCAGTCATAATCAAAGAAAAATTGGATAGGGATTTTACGATCGTTTCTTTTGGCTTGTTCAATGGGTTCTTGGTATGAAAAATAATCTCGACCGTCTTCAAACTGTGCCACATTCGCTGGTGGTAAGTGCGGTGAATTTTTGGCAGAAAAATCCTTTGCATTGACTTCACCGAATGCGACATTCGTTACACTCAGCAATATCATTGCAAAGGATCCTTTTAATAATTTATTCTGCCAAACTTTTTTCATAAATTAACCAATTGGTTCAATATAATCGACTAATAATTGGAGGTTTCGATTTCCACGAAACTCATTAATTTCTAACTTATAAGCAAATTTTGCCTGCTTAATCGACAAGTCGGGATAATACCGAGTATCGATATTAAACGCAATGGCATCTAATAATGGACCGCCATTTTTAGGCTCTACGAGCATTTTTAAATGATTTTGATTTTGCCCGATAGCACGTTGCTCAAAAATTTTAAATTCACCATCAAAAACAGGCTCAGGAAAAGCTTGTCCCCAAGGACCGCCAGATTTTATCACTTCTGCCGTTTCAATACTAAATTCATTTGCTTGAAGTTCGCCATCCGTCCAAATCACACCTTGTAATTGATCTTCATTTAACCAATCTTGCACCGTTTGATTAAAAATCTTTTGAAAATCAGGGAAAAAGCTTTCTTTAATGCTTAATCCTGCTGCCATGGCATGACCACCAAATTTTAAAATCATATCAGGATGTTGGGAATGAATACGCTCTAATACATCGCGCATATGCAAGCCTTCAATTGAACGCGCAGAGCCTTTTAAAATACCTTCTTGATCTTGCGCAAAAGCAATGACTGGTCGATGGTATTGATCTTTGATTCGAGAAGCCACAATACCTAATACACCTTGATGCCAATCTGGCTGGAATAAGGCGATCCCCATCGGTAATTCATCAGAAAGTGCGGTGAGATTTCGGCAAATTTCTAAGGCTTCCAACTTCATGCCTTGCTCAATTTCTTTTCGAGCCTGATTTAAATTGTCCAAATCTAAGGCTTGGGCTCTGGCCTCTTGCATGCTTTCTGCAAGTAATAACTCCACACCGACAGACATATTATCTAATCGACCCGCTGCATTTAAACGTGGAGCAATCGCAAAGCCCAAATCAGCCGAGCAAAGTTTTTCAACTTCTCGATTAGCCACTTCAGCGAGAGCAATAATTCCTGGTCGACAACGTTTCGCACGAATTCGCATCACCCCTTGATAGGCTAAAATGCGGTTATTTTGATCAAGGGGAACAACATCCGCAATCGTACCGAGCGCGACTAAATCCAGTAATTCAGTAAAATTAGGCTGTGTTTCAGCCGTAAAAATGCCCAACTCGCGAAATTTGGCACGTAAAGCGAGCATTAAATAGAATGCTACGCCTACGCCGGCTAAACATTTTGAAGGGAAATCACATTGTTGCAAATTTGGATTAACAATGGCATCAGCATTCGGCAGTATTTCTGGTGGCAAGTGATGATCGGTAATTAACACCTTCACGCCCTGCTCTTTTAAATACGCTACACCCTCAAAAGACGATACCCCGTTATCCACCGTCATCAATAACTGCACGCCTTTTTCCATTGCCATCTCAGCAACAGGTACACTCAAACCATAGCCTTGCTCAAAACGATTTGGCACTAGGTATTCCACATCAGTAAAGCCCAGCATACGCAAAGCTAATACTGAAAGCGCCGTACTGGTTGCCCCATCTGCATCAAAATCACCGACGATAACAATCTTTTGTTGCTGTTGATAAGCATCAACCAATAAATCTACGGCGTGTTGAATACCGTGTAATTGATTGGGATTCAGCATTGATTGCAAAGTGCGGTCTAATTCTTGGCTATTTTTAATATGGCGAGAACGATAGAGACGATCGAGTAATGCATTATCTGAAACAGAATTTCCGGCAGGAATTTCACGACGTTTGATGAGTTTTTTCACGGTGTTTTGTTATTTAAAATTATCATCCAAAGAAACCACAATATGCACACTTTGATGATATGAATATTTAAAGGGCGTATATCATACGCCCTCACTACTAAAAATTATTCTTCTGACTCCTTCAAGGCAGCTAATAAATCTTTGGGTTTTAAATATCCCCCAATCAATTCACCTGTTGAAGTCACAATACTTGGCGTACCTTGCACACCGAGTTGTACACCTAAATCATAGTGTCTTTTCACAATATTAGGTGCTTTTAATTCTTTCGGTAAGTTACCTTTTTCTGCTTCGTTTAATGCAAATACAGGATCTTTCGATGTCCAAATTGCTTCCATTTGGCGAGCGGTTTCATTCATTCCACCACGTGGGAATGCAAGATAACGAACAGTAATACCTAAATCATTATATTCTTTCAGTTGTTGATGAAGGATATGGCAATAATGACAAGTAATATCCATGAATACGGTCACAACATATTTTTCATTTTTTGCAGGATAAACGATCATTTCGCTTTTTAATGCATTCACTTTATCTGCTAAAAATTTACCCGCTACATCAACTGGGCCTTTATTTGTTAATTCATACATTTTGCCTTGCAAAACATATTGACCATTTTCACTTACATATAAAATGCCTTGATCAGTCACGGCTGTTTTAAGGCCTTTTACCGGTGAATCTTTCACCTCAATATTTTTCGCACCTAATGCCTGTAACTTCGATTTAATCTCAGCATCACTCGCCATTGCAGTGGCAGAAGCAGTGATTAAAAGTGCGGTCAGTAATTTTTTCATTTTTATTCCTAAATATCTAAACAACAAAGATTAGAATTATAAATGGATCGATGATTTGTGCAAGCTAAACTACCCAAAAAACTGAAAATGACTTATACTTCTGCCGCTTATAGAGGTTTATTTATTATGTTTGAAATTAATCCAATCAAAAACAAAATCGCCGATCTTTCCGAGCGCACTTCTGTGCTTCGGGGGTATCTTTGACTTCGATGCAAAAGTTGAGCGTTTAGAAGAAGTTAATGCCGAATTAGAACAACCCGATGTGTGGAATGATCCTGAAAAAGCCCAAGCGCTAGGGAAAGAACGTGTTTCACTTGAACAAGTGGTTGATACTATCAAGAATTTAGAACAAGGTTTAGAGGATGTTGAAGGGCTTCTTGAATTAGCCGTTGAAGCTGAAGATGAAGAGACCTTTAATGAAGCCGTTGCTGAATTAGACGAACTTGAACAACAACTTGCAAAATTAGAATTCCGCCGTATGTTTAGCGGTGAACATGATGCATGCGATTGTTATGTCGATTTACAAGCGGGTTCCGGTGGTACAGAAGCGCAGGACTGGACAGAAATGTTACTTCGCATGTACCTTCGATGGGCTGAAAGCAAAGGCTTTAAAACAGAATTAATGGAAGTCTCTGATGGTGATGTCGCAGGTTTAAAATCCGCGACGATTCGTGTCAGCGGCGAATATGCTTTCGGTTGGTTACGTACTGAAACCGGTATTCATCGTTTAGTGCGCAAAAGTCCATTCGACTCCAATAACCGTCGTCATACATCATTTGCAGCAGCTTTCGTTTATCCTGAAATTGATGACGATATTGATATTGAAATCAATCCGGCTGATTTACGTATTGACGTTTACCGTGCATCCGGTGCGGGTGGTCAGCACGTCAATAAAACTGAAAGTGCGGTGCGTATTACTCACATGCCAAGTGGGATTGTTGTGCAATGTCAAAACGATCGTTCTCAGCACAAAAATAAAGATCAAGCCATGAAGCAGTTGAAAGCAAAATTGTATGAGCTTGAGTTACAAAAGAAAAATGCGGATAAACAAGCGATGGAAGATAATAAATCTGATATTGGTTGGGGCAGCCAAATTCGTTCTTATGTGTTAGATGATGCGCGTATTAAGGATCTCCGCACAGGCGTTGAAAATCGTAATACACAAGCTGTACTGGATGGCGATCTAGACCGCTTTATTGAAGCAAGCTTGAAAGCAGGACTTTAATCATCTCTTATACAAAAAAGTGCGGTCAATTTTAACCGCACTTTTTTATTACACTTCTTCTTTTTCTTTCACTTTCGTCTTGCCAAGTACCGTATCTTTCATTACCGTCAACAATTCTTTTTGCACATGAGAAAGTTTTGGTTTTTCGGCTTTCTCAAATGCCAATGGGCGACAAAACTCCATAGCCTTAATGCCCAATCGAGCTGTTAATAATCCTACGCCAATCCCCTGCGCTGCTCGCGCAGAAAGTTTCGCGGTAATATCTTGCGAAAGCCAATCCATCCCTAAATCTTGCACGATTTCAGTCGCACCGGCAAAAGCAAGATTCACTAACACCATTCTGAGCAAACGAAGACGGGTAAAATACCCTAGCTCAATCCCATAAATTGCTGCAATTTTATTGATTAAACGAATATTTCGCCATGCAATAAAAAACATATCAATAATGGCTAAAGGACTGATTGCCACAATCACAGCGGATTCTGCTGCCATTTTAGTAATCAGTTTTTTCGCTTTTTTATCAAAAGACTGTAACACTGTTTGACTAAATAAATGGGTAACTTCGCGAGCAGAATAACTTTCATTAAGCTGCTTTTCCCATTGGACAATTGCAGGATGTTGCGAATCCAATTTTAAGGTATCGGCAATCGATAAACACAAGACTTTTCCTTTCTCGCTATCCTGTTCTGAAAAAACTTGATGATTTTTAACCGCACTTTCACCTATTAATCGCTGACTTTGTTCTTGTAGATTCAAACGCTTTTTGAGTTTCACCAAACGTCGCCATTCTGCGATGATTTCAGATAAACCAAACAACACAACGACAAAACTCACTAACGCAAAAGCAAGGTAAATCCATTGTTGATTTTGATAACTATCCCAAATCCATTGAACAGATTGTGCAACCGTCGCCCCTAAAAATAAAAGTGCGGTCAATTTCAAAGCCGTTTTCCAACCACTCAATTTAGGCTTCACAATTTGCTCAAATTGCTCGTCCAACAACTCCCCTTCTAAAGGTTCGCTATCAATGGTTGTTTCAACATTATGAAATTCTTGCTTAGGCAGAATTTCTTCCTCTTCTGGTTGTTGAGATTGTGTGAAAATTTGTTTTGTCATTATTCTTTCCAATAAAAATAGAAACGGTATTTTACTTCAAATTTCTTTAGCAAATCTTAAATGGCTGAAATAAAAAAGCAATATTGACTAGAAAATAAAATAAGCTACTATAGCCATTGTCCACAATTAGTTTATCTAATGTGTTAAGTTTTAACTGTTAACTAACTAGAAGGATCTTTTCATGAAGAAACTTATCGTCACTGCGGTACTCTCCGCATGTTCCATGGCTTATGCCAATACCGACATTCCAAACTACAATACCGATTCTCATCTGTATGAATTCACTCAAACCTATGACTTAGTTGCGCCAAAAGGTTCGCAAGGACAAGCGAATCTGTGGGTGCCTTTACCGTTTAATGGAGAGTATCAACAGGTAAAATCTATCCATTTTGAAGGTAACTATTTGGATGCCTATGTGACAGAAAACAACAAATATGGTGCGAAAACGCTCTTTGCGACTTGGGATAAAGATGCACAAAAACGCGATTTAAAAATCACCATGGTGATTGAAACCAAAGATCGCGAACCTATGGTTAAAGGTGCGTTGACAAATTACAAGCCACCAAAAGATGTTCACTATTCTGTTGATGTACAAGAATATTTAAAACCGACTCAACATATTAAAACAGATGGTATTGTGAAACAGTTCGCCGATAAGATTGTAAGCACTGAAACAAATCCATTGAAAAAAGCTGAGTTGATTCACCAATGGATCGTCAACAATATGGAACGTGATAATTCTGTTTTAGGCTGTGGCTATGGTGATGTAGAAAAAATTCTGACCACTGGTGTGTTAAAAGGCAAATGTACTGATATTAACTCTGTTTTCGTTGCACTTGCTCGTGCCAGCGGTATTCCTGCTCGTGAAATTTTTGGTATTCGTTTAGGTGCGGCGGATAAAATGGGCAAATATTCCAAAGGTGCATTCGGGAGTGCGGACGAACATGGCGTAGCAAACGTAAGCGGTGGTCAGCATTGTCGTGCTGAATTCTATCTTGCTGGATTCGGCTGGGTGCCTGTTGATTCTGCAGACGTAGCAAAAATGCGTTTAGCAGAGAAAAAATCTGTTGACGATAAGGATACACAAGCCGTTGCCAAATACTTATTCGGTAACTGGGAAGCAAACTGGGTTGGCTTTAACCATGCTCGTGACTTCGATTTATATCCGCAACCAGAACTTGCCCCACTCAATAACTTTGGCTATCCGTATGCCGAAATCGGTGGTGACCCGTTAAATTCATTTGATCCAAAAGAATTTAAATATGACTACGTCTCTAAAAAGCTCTAATAAATCTTTTTGGGTTGCGATTGCCACCGCGCTAAGTGCTGCGGTGGCATCAACCTTGTGCTGTATTGCGCCTTTAATCTATTTAGTATTTGGCGTGTCATCCACATGGTTAATTGGCTTAGGCGAATATGATTATTTACGCATTCCTATGCTTATCGTTTCATTATGCGCCTTTGCCTACGGCTTTTGGTTGCTAATGTTTTCCAAAAAAATCATTTGCAGCAAATACATTTCCCGTAAAAAGCTCATTGTTTTGTATTGGATTGTATTTATCGTCATGCTCTTTTTCTTAACTTATCCAACCATTTTACCGTGGATTTTAGAGCTTTCTAATTAGGAACAAAAAATGAAGAAATTAACGACCGCACTTTTGCTTTCATTATTCACTTTCTCTATCGCTCAGGCGGAAGAAACAAAGCAAGTTGTGTTAAAAGTGAATGAAATGAACTGCCAGCTTTGTGCTTATTTAGTGAATAAAGAATTACGAAATATTGATGGTGTGATTTCCACTAAAGCCTCCATTAAAGATAGAACCGTGACTGTTGTAGAAGATCCAAAAGTTTCTGATGAGCAATTGATTAATGCAATTCATAAATTGGAATATACGGCGGAAGTGGTTAAGTAAAACGATAAAAATAAAAGTGCGGTCAAAATTGACCGCACTTTTTTATCTTTAAGAATCGACTTATTTAATCACGCCACATGCCATACGTGGGCCGCCACCGCCAAGTGGTGCTGGATGATCTGAGTGGTTGTCACCACCAGCGTGAATCATAATAGAATGACCACGAACTTCATCTAATTTTTTAAGACGTGGCGCTAAAACAGGGTTAGTTGCTGTACCATCATGTAATACAGTTAAAGCCGGTAAGTCACCTAAGTGAGCATCATCTTGCCATGGGTAACCGTGTTGTTTTGCGCCTTTAGGATCCCAGTGACCGCCAGCCGCTAAACCTGCGGTTAATTTACCGTCTTTTTCTTTTGGATCACAGCTTGGATTTTCATGAATGTGGAAACCATGTAAACCTTCAGCTAAACCTTGTAGATTTGGTGTAAATACTAAACCATAATTTGATTCAGTAATAGTTACAGTCCCTACATCCTTGTTACCATTTGCAGGATCTAATTGTTGTACTTTTACTTCGATTGAAGGACCTGCTGGTTTTGCCATATGGTCATGTGCATTTGCCACGCCAGCAGCACAAATTCCGCTGATTGCTAATGCTAAGAGAGTTTTCATTTTCATTATAAGCTCCTTTACTTTAGAAAGACTCAAATTAATTCTACCTAAATACCAATAAAAAAATAGTGGTTTATATTAAATATTTGACAATTAAATTGATTTGATTTTTCTATCAATCAAACCTATCCGCCAATAAAAACTGTAAAACTGCATCCATTCTTAAATGCGGAATGCTTTCACCCTGTTGTAAAACTTGAGGTTCAAAGGAATCAAAATCAAAAGATTGTTTTGACCAGAACTCTGCATTAGGTAATTTACTTGGTACAGAACCAGGATAAAGCGTAATAAGTTGCTTATCTACAGAACGTACTCCTTGAATAGCTTTGATTTGTTTACCGTTTTGATTAACTAAAACTTGCTTTGTCGCTCGAATCGCAGCAATTGCTGTGTATTCTGTATCAATTCCTTCAAATTCTACATGACGACCGCCTTCTTGCACCAATTGGCGCATCAGGCTAATTAAGTTTTGAATTTGATCTGTCGTGATATGATCGGCTTTTGTTGCCACAAACATGAGCTTATCAATATTCGGGGAAAACAAGCGATTAAGTAAATTGCGTTTGCCATAATGGAAATTTTTGAAAAGCTGATTAAGCCCTGTTTGCATATCAATAAAAGCTTGTTGGCTATGATTCAGTGGCGTTAAGCAATCCGCTAGAATCACTTGGCGATCAAAAGTAGAAAAATAATTTTCATAAAAGCCTTTCACCACCTTATTACGATAATAATCATATCGCTTATTTAGCACGGCAAAATAGCTATTGGATTTCGCCTCTCTTTTTAGTTTTTGCCATTGCTCCTCGGACAAATGCAATAACGGGAAAAATTGTAATACAGGTGCACCTTCTAATTCTCCAGGCAAGACAAATCTACCTGGTTGAATAAATTGCATTCCTTCTGCTTTGCAGGCAAGTAAATAATCAGTATAAGATTTTGCAATCTGCGCTAAAACATCTTCATTGACGACCGCACTTAGGTCGAGTTTTTTCAGTTTATCCAACCAATCTTGCGCAAACTGTTGGCGAACACCCGATGTAATTTTGGCTTGTTCGAGTGACCATTGTTGAAAGTCTAGATTCAGCAGAGGTAAATCCAATAGCCATTCACCAGGATAATCAAAAATATCCAAATATAATGTGCCACGTTCTTTAAAATGGCGAAGTAAGCCCGATTGGCGTTCAAAACGAATAGCAAGGCGTGTTTCACTCACGCCTCGAGTAGATTGGCACCATTGTGGTGGATTATTCATTAAATCATTGAGATTCGCTTCATAATCAAAACGTGGAATACTTAAATCCTGCTGAGGCACACGTTTTACCGCTAAAATAGATTGATTTCGGGCAGCCTCAAATAAAGGAAGATGTGCATTTCCCTCTTGATTAATATGTAACAATTGATTAATCAAGCTCGTAATAAAGGCTGTTTTACCGCTTCGACTTAACCCTGTCACAGCTAAACGTAAAGTGCGGTCAAATCCACGATTGATTATTTGATTAATTTCCCGATTAATTGATTTAAACATATTCTAAAAATCCAATAACTAGCCATTTTTGCCAAGATATTTTACAATTCACTCAATTTATCACAAAACGGTCTTTAATAATAAAGCTATGTTACGTCGAAATGTCACTTTTTGTTTTTTATTGTGTGGGTTGAGCCAAATTAATCTGGCACAAGCCGCGCCAAGCATACCCAAAATGCTGACAGAAAACGGCTTAACATACTGCACGAATGCATCGGGTTTTTCCTTTAATCCGCAAACTGCAGACGCTGGTACCAGTATGAATGTGGTGACGGAGCAAATTTATAACAAACTGTTTGATATTAAAGATCACAGTGCCGCACTCGTTCCAGTGTTAGCACAATCCTATTCTCTTTCATCTGATGGTAAACAAATTCTCATTAATCTTCGTAAAGGGGTGAAATTCCATCGTACTCCTTGGTTTACACCAACTCGTGACTTTAATGCCGAGGATGTGGTCTTTTCGATTAATCGTGTTTTGGGGCATGATACTTACTTGCCTACATTTTCAGATAATGAAGTAACCTATAAAAATCCACAATATAGAATCTTCCACGAACAAGCTAAGAAGGTACACTTTCCGTATTTTGAAAGTATTAAGCTGAATCAAAAAATTAAAAGCATCACAGCAACGAATCCTTATCAGGTCAAAATTGAACTGTTTGAACCCGATGCGTCAATTCTGTCGCATCTTGCCAGTCAATATTCTATTATTTTCTCTCAAGAATATGCGTATCAATTAAGTGCAGATGATAATCTCACCCAATTGGACACACACCCTGTTGGCACGGGTCCTTATCAAGTAAAAGATTACGTTTATAACCAATATGTTCGCTTAGTACGCAATGAGGATTATTGGGAAAAGAAAGCCAAAATTGAGAATATTATTGTGGATCTTTCGGCGGATCGTACAGGGCGTTTAATTAAATTCTTTAATAATGAATGTCAAATCGCGTCTTATCCTGAAGTCAGCCAACTCGGTTTGTTAAGCGAAAAGGATGATCGTTATTATCTGCAATCTACGGATGGAATGAACCTGGCCTATTTGGCTTTCAATTTCCAAAAGCCATTAATGCAAGATAAAACTATTCGTCAAGCCATTTCGCAAAGCTTAAACCGTTTTAGAATTGTGCGAAACATTTATCACAACACTGCAACTGTTGCGAATAATATTATTCCTGATATTTCTTGGGCTTCTGCGATTAATACGCCTGATTTTTCTTATGATTATCAGCCCTCAGAAGCGGAAAAAACGTTACGCGATAAAAAACTCACGTTAAAGATGTGGGTAATAAACGAAGAGCAAGTATATAACCCTGCACCAATTAAAATGGCGGAGCTCATTAAATGGGATTTAGCCAAAGCAGGAGTGGATGTTAAAGTGCGGTCAGTAACGCGCACGTTTTTGATCGAACAATTGCGCAAAGGCACAGAAGATTACGATTTAATCTTAACGGGTTGGCTTGCTGGAAACCTTGATCCTGACGGTTTTATGCGCCCGATTTTAAGTTGTGATACACAAAAGGAAATCACTAATCTATCCAATTGGTGTAACCCTGAATTCGATAAGATGATGGATCGTGCACTATCCACCAATCATTTGTATGAACGCTCTAAAGCGTATAACAATGCGCAAGAGCTCATTTTAAACGAATTACCTATTGTGCCAATTGCAAACGTAAAACGACTTTTAGTCGCACGTGGTAATGTAAAAGGAATTGAAATGACCCCATTTGGTAGCATCAATTTTTCTACCTTGTATTTCATGAAAAATAAGGAGAAAAAATAATGCTCTTTTCAGCAATTCGTTATGTCATTTGGGTAAGCATTTTATTATTGATTTTATCCGTATTAAGCTTTGGGATTTTAATGCGAGATCCGCTCAATGCTGATCTTGTCACAAGTAACATTTATAGTGCTTATTATCATTACCTTACATCATTGTTACAGGGCGATTTAGGAATTACCTATAACGGCGGAGAATCGTTAAAAGATTTAATTTTTACGGTATTACCACCCACATTAGAACTCTGTTTTACCGCACTTTTATTGGCTTGCATCTTAGGTATTCCTCTCGGCGTATTAAGTGCGGTCTATAATCAGCGTCCTTGTGCACGCGCATTGCAAAGCATCTCTAATGTTGGTTTATCTATTCCTATTTTCTGGTTTGCCCCGATTTTACTCTATGTGGCCGCGATTCAAAGCTGGGAAATAGCAGCCATCGGGCAGTATAATTTACTGTATGAAATCAAACCTATCACAGGCTTCCCTACCATTGACATGTGGTTTGTTGATGTCCCTTACCGAACCAAAATTGTACAAAACGTTTTACAGCATTTAGCCTTACCAACATTAGTGCTTTGTATTCTGCCAACAATGGAATTTATCCGAATCATTCAGCAACGAGCTGATTATTTACTTCAACAAGAATATGCAAAAGCAGCAGTAACACGTGGATGGTCGAAATGGACGATTTTAAAACGTTACGTTTTTCGTAATACATTTCCATTATTGATTCCACAGCTTACTCGTGTATTTACCTTAGTATTAACACAGTGTATGTTGGTAGAAAACGTTTTAGGTTGGCCGGGAATCGGGCGTTGGCTCATTGATGCTGTAACCCAACAAGATTACAACAGTATTTCGGCTGGTGTCGTAGTGATCGGTGTTTGCATCATCATTATTGATACCTTAGCCAAGTCACTGATGTTTATGTTAGATCCATTTAATAAGAAGGGCTGGTATGCAAGATAGAGAACCTGATGAATTTCGCGAAAGCACCTCCCTCTTGCAAATTTGGTTGCTTTTCCGCCAAAATCGTGTGGCATTATTTAGTTTCTACTTATTTTTTATCCTGATTTTGGTCGCGATTTTCCCGAAACTAATCATGCCTTATAGCGAAAGCATGGAGTTTGTGGGAGAAGAATTGATGCCGCCATCTTGGGTAGAAAAAGGTCGTATCGCCTTTTTCTTTGGCACGGACGATCTTGGCCGAGATGTACTCAGTCGATTAATAATGGGGACACAATACACGCTTGGTTCATCCCTTTTAGTGGTTATCGCTGTGGCAATTATTGGGGGCGCACTAGGTATTCTTGCGGGTATGTCTGACGGGATTAAAGCGCGTTTTTTAGGTCATTTTTTTGATGCTTTTTTATCGATTCCTATTTTGCTGATTGCCATTATCATTTCCACGTTAATGGAACCAAGCTTAATGAATGCGATGTTTGCTACCCTATTGGCTATTTTGCCGTATTTTGTGCATGCTATTTATCAAGCCATTCAACAAGAGCTGAAGAAAGACTATGTTCTCCTACTCAAATTAGACGGCATTTCAAATTGGGAGCTACTAAAAACTACAATCTTGCCTAATATTAGTGCTATCTATACGCAAGAAATCGCTCGCGCATTTGTGGTCGCTATTTTAGATATCACAGCATTAAGCTTTATTTCTCTTGGTGCGCAACGCCCTATGCCAGAATGGGGTGCGATGATCAAAGACTCGCTAGAGTTGATTTATCTTGCGCCTTGGACAGTATTATTACCTGGTTTTGCTATTATTTTTACCATTTTATTAAGCATTATTTTTACTAACGGATTGTGTCAAGCAATCAATAAATATTACGAGTAACCCATGGCGCTGTTAGATATTCGCAATCTTAATATTGAAATTCAAACACCAAACGGCCGCATAAAAATTGTGGACGGCGTCAATCTTTCGCTTAATGAAGGTGAAATTCTAGGACTTGTCGGTGAGTCAGGTTCAGGTAAAAGTTTAATCGCTAAAGTAATCAGTAATTCTATTAAAGACAACTGGATTGTCACGGCTGACCGTTTTCGTTTTAATGATGTTGAATTACTTAAACTGACACCTAATCAACGTCGAAAAATCGTTGGAAAAGAAATTTCAATGATCTTTCAAAATCCATTAAGCTGCCTAGACCCAAGTCGAAAAATTGGTAAACAGCTTATTCAAAGTATTCCAAACTGGACCTTTAAAGGCCGTTGGTGGCAGTGGTTTGGTTGGAAAAAACGTCGTGCGATTGAATTACTGCACCGTGTAGGAATTAAAGACCACCAAGATATTATGGCGAGTTATCCTAATGAGCTCACTGAAGGTGAAGGCCAAAAAGTGATGATTGCCGTAGCAGTGGCGAATCAACCTCGATTATTAATTGCGGATGAACCCACTAATTCTTTGGAGTCCATTACGGCATTGCAAATTTTCCGTTTGCTTTCAAGTATGAACCAAAACCAAGGTACAACAATTTTATTAGCCAGTAACGATCTTAAAAGTATCAGTGAATGGTGTGATAGCATTTCCGTTCTTTATTGTGGGCAAAATACAGAGTCTGGGCCGACCGACCAAATATTAGAAATGCCTCATCATCCTTATACACAAGCATTGCTTTACTCTGTTCCCGATTTTAGTCGCCCTTTAGGTTTTAAAAGCAAATTAGGGACATTAGAAGGCACTGTGCCGATTTTAGAACAAATGCCGATTGGCTGTCGTTTAGGACCTCGCTGCCCTTTTGCTCAGCGTGAATGTATTCAAAAGCCAAGCCGATATCGCATTAAACAGCATGAGTTTTCCTGCCATCATCCGATTAATCTTCGAGAACGGCAGTTTAAAGATAAAATTGCAACTTCACCGCTTACGCTAAATACCGAATCAAAAGGAAACGAATAATGCCATTATTACAAGTGGAAAATCTCAGTAAAACCTTTGATGAACCCGCAAAACTTTTTGGTTTTGAGCAATTTTATGCGGTAAAAGACGTCAGCTTTACGCTTAACCGTAAAGAAACGCTTGCGATTATCGGTAAAAATGGTTCGGGTAAATCGACCTTAGTAAAAATGATCGCAGGGATAACTCCCCCTGCTTCAGGAAAAATCTTATTTAATGATTTACCATTACAATTCGAAGATTTTCACTATCGCGCACAGCATATTCGAATGGTTTTCCAAGATGCGAATTCAGCGTTTAACCCGCGTTTAAATATTGGACAAGCCTTAGATGCACCACTACGATTAATTACCGATTGGGATGAAGAGGCTCGCAATGAAAAGATCTTTGAAACGCTCTCATTGGTAGGGCTTTATCCTGATTATACGAATCTGAAAATTAAACACCTTTCGGTCAGTCAAAAACAGCGTATCGCCTTAGCTCGTGCGCTGATTCTTCAACCTGAGATCATTATTATTGATGATGCATTGAGTACATTAGATGCCTCTGTGCGTATTCAATTGCTTAATCTGATTTTAGATTTACAAGAACATTTAGGCATTTCCTATATTTATGTTGGACAAAATTTAGGCATTATCAAACATATAGCCGATCAAGTTTTAGTAATGGATGAAGGTGAGATTATCGAGTCTGGCACTCCGAGAGAGATCTTTACCAATCCTCAAAATAATATTACTCGCCTACTTGTAGAAAGCCATTTTGGTCAATTGCTTGATGAAAATGCTTGGCAAACAACGACTTCCTAATTCTCTGTCAAACAAGTTAGGCATAGACATCTCAAAAAAACGTCTTTAAAATTGACCGCTCTTTTCATTCTTTTTAACAAAATAGGAAAGCAACTATGCAAGCGTTATTAAAACTCACTAACTTTGTGAGCAAAACTTTCGCATTATGGGCGATTGTTTTTGCTCTTCTCGCCTTTCTCTTCCCTGAGCAATTCAAAATTTTTGCACCCTACATTCCTTACCTTTTAGGTTTGGTGATGTTTGGCATGGGGATTACCTTAACTTTTGCAGATTTCAGTGAAGTGGCTAAACATCCAAAATCTGTGTTCATTGGTGTAGCGGGTCAATTTATCATTATGCCAGCTATCGCATTTGGATTAGCAAAAGCCTTTGATTTGCCTGCTGATTTAGCGGTTGGTGTAATTCTTGTGGGTTCTTGCCCGGGTGGTACATCATCAAACGTAATGACTTATTTAGCGAAAGGTAACACCGCGCTTTCTGTTGCTTGTACCACAATCTCTACCTTACTTTCACCAGTATTAACCCCTGCTATTTTCTATGTATTAGCAAGCCAATGGTTAGATATTGATGCAGGTGCAATGTTTATGTCTGTATTAAAAATGGTGTTGTTCCCAATTTTCTTAGGTTTAGTTGTTCGTGCACTCTTCAAAAAACAAGTGGAACAAGCAAGCCAAACTATGCCATTAGTCTCTGTTATTTCTATTGTATTAATCCTTGCAGCCGTCGTAGCAGTAAGTAAAGATAAGATTGTAGAATCTGGCCTATTAATTTTCAGCGTGGTGGTTTTACATAACTGCTTAGGCTATTTAATTGGCTACTTTGCGGCAAAATTATTTAAACTTAATACGGCGGATAGTAAAGCGGTGGCAATTGAAGTAGGTATGCAAAACTCAGGTTTAGGTGCTGCATTAGCTGCTGCTCATTTCAACCCAATTGCGGCGGTACCAAGTGCTTTATTCAGTTTCTGGCACAATGTATCGGGTCCAATTTTGGCGAATATTTTCTCTAATATCAAAAATGAAAAATAAGCTATTTGGGTAAAAAAATAAGGGCGGAAATTACATTCCGCCCTTTTTATATTTTACTGTTTTACTTAACCGAACCACAATTTAAACAATACAAATACTGCCCTTTTGGATCATTAAATTTGGTTAACACATTCAGCTGTTTTTTCACTTGATGCACTTCCTGTGGCAGTCCCAACCAATTTGTCAGTAACGCTTGACCTTTTTGTTTAAGCTTGCGATCTAATTTAGCAAAGAAACTATTATCTTCATCCACCAACCATTGCACACTAAAATTATCCATGTATTTATCAGGATGTTGATTGACTAGTGCGACCACTTTATCAATGGCTACATCAATATCGCCTAATTCATCCACTAAGCCATTTTTCTGTGCATCTTGCCCTAACCAAACTTGGCCCTGAGCAATTTTATCCACTTTATCTTTTGATAATTGACGACCACGGCTTACCACATCTAAGAAGCGCTCATAACCATTTTCGATGCTAAGTTGATAAATATCCTGTGTATTTTTACCCAATGGACTTAAAGCTGACGTTTCCGCGAGATCCGTTGTCGCTACGCCATCAGTACTCATTCCCATTTTTTTGATTGTATTTTCAAAGGTTGGGAATAATGCAAAAATCCCGATTGAACCCGTAATCGTATTTTTATCCGCCACGATATAGTCAGCAGTTGAAGAAATCCAATAACCACCAGAAGCTGCCATGCCTCCCATTGATACTACAACAGGTTTGCCTGCTTTTTGAAGATTTTCGGTTTCCTGGCGAATAATTTCAGAGGCAAATGCACTGCCACCCGGTGAGTTAACACGGAGAACAACCGCCTTCACTTTCTCGTTATCGTAGGCTTGTCTCAATAACTTCGCAATGGTATCGCCGCCAGCTGATTCTTCATCGCTTTCACCATCAATAATGGTCCCTTCGACATTCACTACCGCAACAATATTTTTTTCATTTGGCTCAACAGAGAAACGATCGCCTAAATCAGATAAATAATCTTCAAAATCCACTAATTTGGCTTTGCCTTCTTCATCTTGACCGAAAAGTGCGGTCAATTTTTTATCTAAATCCAATCTTGTCGCAAACTGTGTCACCAACTGACGTTTTTTCACATAAGCCGTTTCATCACCTTTTAACGCTTTTAAATCACTAATGTATTTTTGTGCATTCGGTAATACATCATTGGCGGTAATATGACGATTAACCATTAATGTTTGCATATAGTTTTGCCACATGCCACCAAGCCATTTTTGCATATTTGCTTTTGCTTCTGGCGACATATCATCACGCAAGAAAGGTTCTACCGCGGACTTATATGTCCCTACACGGAAAATATGTGGTGTAATTTCAAGTTTTTCGAGCATAGATTTAAAGTAAAGGTTTTCCTGACGCAAACCTTGAATACCGACTTGCCCAATTGGATTGAGATAAATGTCATCCGCAAAACTCGCGAGGAAATATTGTGCCTGTGTGTAATTGTCAGCATAAGCAATAACCGGCTTTTCTGACTCTTTGAAGCTTTGAATCGCTTTCCCTACATATTCTAATGAGGGAAGATCGCCCCCTTCAAAGTCATTTAAATTCAGCACTAAACCACGAATTCGTTCATCATCTTTTGCAGATAAAATACTTTGTACCACATCAAAAGTGGAATATTTATAAGAGACCTTTTCATTATTTAAACGTTGAAATTCCTCTTGCCAACTCAGCATATCTTCCGTGTTATCTGCAAGATAGCCTGTTAAATTTAAATATAATGCGCCTTGATCGCCCGATAAAACTTGGCTTTTCTTACCATCACTAAAAAGGCTGACAAGCACAATCAATGCTAAAACAAACAGTAAGAACACAAAATTCATCACAAGATTTCGGATAAAATTGAGCGCTTTACAACAAAATTTCAATACGCTTAAGATGACATTCATGCGAAATTAAACCTTTAAAACGGAAATAAAAATTGTGCGTAGCCTATCATAAAGTCCCATGAAAAACTATGCTATAATCAACCGCACTTAACTAGAAGAAGGAAAATACTATGGATGCATTAACCCTTTTAACACAACGCAAATCGAATAAAAAATTAACTGCACCTGCACCTAGCCAAGTGCAATTAGAACAAATGTTTCAAGCCGCTTTACATACACCTGATCATGGTAAACTTGAGCCTTATCATTTCGTGGTAATCCAAGGCACAGGTTTAAGTAAATTGGAAAGCTTGCTCAAAGCGGCGGTGACTGAATTTGATTTAGGTGAAGAACGATTAAAAAAAGCAGAGAATTTTGCACGCCGTGCACCGATGGTCATTGCGGTGATTGCTAAAATTAATCATGAAGTGAAAAAAGTACCAGGTTGGGAACAAATGCTTACTGCAGGTGCAGCAACTTATGCGATTCAACTTGCGGGCAATGCATTGGGTTTTGAAAGTTTTTGGGCAACTGGTCCTCTCGTTGAGGGACGTGAATTACGTGAAGCATTTGGTTGTAACAAAAATGATAAGATCGTTGCCTTATTACAAATTGGTACAGCAGCTGAAAAATTAGAAAGAGACTGTAAACCAAAAGATTTATCACGTTTCGTGAGCCATCTATAAAGAAAAAATCAAAAAAGGCGGAAATTTCCGCCTTTTCTATTGTTCTTATTCAGACTCGCCTTCTAATCCACTTCTAATTTTATTTTCAAACGCTGTATAATCGACTAAAAAGGCATCATGTCCATAATCTGATGGGAATTCGTAAAATTTTAAATCGACTCCCGCTTGTTCTAAAAGCTGTTTACTTTTATGTAAATCAATAGATTTAAACAGTTGGTCTGTCGTCACAGAGACTAATGTATAACGTGCTTTAATTCGAGATAAAGCTTCTTTTACATCCGCATAACCAACACTTGGGTCATATAAATCCAGTGCACGTAATAAATGCAAATAAGTGTTGGCATCAAAACGATCTAAGAATTTTTTGCCTTGATAACTCAAATAGGATTCTACTTGAAAGTGATCGCCCCAAAATTGCCCTTCAGATTTAGTTGCACGACCAAATGCCTTAGCTAACTGCACATCGGTACGATAGGTTAACATTCCTAACATTCGTGCAATGGAAAGGCCTTGATTAGGTGGCGTGCCATCATAATAGTCACCATTATTGAAATTCGGATCATTAATCACCGCTTGACGCATGACATGGTTAAAACCTATGGCTTCCGCACTAAAGAAGATAGAAGAACAAAGATTGACAATGTTATCCATAAAATCTGGATAATCAATTGCCCATTGTGTCGCTTGCATACCACCAAAAGAACCACCTACTATCGCTTTCAAATGCCTAATGCCGAGATAGTCAAGTAACGCTTTTTGTACTTTGATAATATCTTGAACAATAATATTCGGGAACTGGCTACCATAAGGCTTTCCCGTAGTGGGATTAATTGAGCTTGGTCCCGTTGTTCCTTTACAACCGCCTAATACATTTGAACAAATAAAAAAGTATTTAGATGTATCAAATGCGAGGCCATCCCCCATAAAATTTTGCCACCAACCATCTTTATTCGGTTCATCAAAATAAGGTTCTGCATCTCCCGTTAAGGCATGACAAATTAATACAGCATTGCTTTTATCTGCATTTAAAGTCCCGTAAATTTGATATGCGACATTGATAGGCGAAAGCTTCCCACCCAATGTTAATTGGAGGGGATTGTCTTGAAAAAGCACGACATTTTGCACAGCCATTAAATGATAACCTTTTACGTTGATGATTTAACAATTATCAACAGCTCATGTTTTTTGTCAAGAAATTTTAGACGTTTAGACGTCTAAATATTTCCTTATCAATTTGGTAAACAAATTACACTTGAAATTATTTTGATTTTTCAGTATGTTAGCAATATGCAACTATCCAAAATGCGGTTAAAAATGACCGCACTTTCATGGCTCTCTCGCCTTCCTCTGAAAAAACTCCTCGGCTACGCCTTGGGGTTAGGTTTACTCGTCTTGATTGGTTGCTTCACCATTGATCGTGCTATTAGTTTCTATGTGCAAGATCGCGTTTATGAAGACATTGAAACGCTCCCGCATCGTCACTACGCACTAGTACTAGGTACATCCAAATATGTCGCTAAGGGAAAAACCAATAAATATTATGACTATCGCTTAGAAGCATCAAAATACTTAATCGATCAAAATAAAGTTGATTATCTACTACTAAGTGGCGATAACCGCACGCTTCAATACAACGAGCCGCGTACCATGTTTTTGGATCTACGTAAAATGGGCGTGTCTGAAAGCGTTATGTTTAAAGATTTTGCAGGCTTCCGAACCTTAGACTCTGTTGTGCGAGCAAATAAAGTTTTCCAAGTGCCCTCTTTTACTATTATCAGTCAAAAATTCCATTGTGAACGTGCTCTGCTTATTGCTAAACATTACGATATTGACGCAATTTGTTTCACCGCAAAACAGCCAGAAGTTTATTTTGGAACACGTGTCCGCGAAATGTTTGCTCGCGTGAAAGCCGTATTAGACTTAATTATCGGGGTAAAACCTTATTTTCTTGGCACGCCAGAGCCACTGCCAATGCCTGCTGAATAGTTAATGATTCTTTAATTTTTACCCTGTTAAATCAAAAAATATCTAAATAATTGGTTTTTTACTCTATTTTTTTAGAGTATTTATTTGACAATTTTTGATGAAATCGCTATTTCTAATACTCATCACAAACACAACATCTTACTTTTCATTTTTAGAGGATTATCTTATGTCTCATTTATCGGTAGCAAAATTTGGTGGTACATCCGTCGCGAACTATTCCGCTATGCAAGCTTGTGCCAAAATCGTCATTGCAGATCCTAATACTCGCGTTGTCGTGCTTTCTGCATCAGCTGGTGTAACAAACTTATTAGTTGCCTTAGCCAATGGTGTCGAAGCTGAAGAGCGCGCAAAATTAATTGGTGAAGTCCGACAAATTCAAGAAAACATTTTAAATGAATTAAAAGACGACAGCCGTGTTCGCCCTATCATTGAAAAATATTTAGAAAATATTACCGCACTTTCTGAAGCAGCTAGCCTTGCAACATCACTTGCTTTAACTGATGAGCTCATTAGCCACGGTGAAATGATGTCAACGCAAATTTTCATTGAAGTATTAAGAGAATTACAAACCTCAGCTACTTGGGTCGATGTGCGTACTTTAGTCGCAACCAATGATAACTTTGGTAAAGCGTCACCAGATGATGCTCAAACCCAAGCAAATTGCGATAATTTATTAAAACCATTAATCGACCGAGGTGAATTAGTCATCACCCAAGGTTTTATCGGCCGTGAACCAGGTGGTAAAACGACTACTTTAGGTCGTGGTGGTAGTGACTACTCTGCGGCACTTTTAGCTGAAGTATTAAACGCAAAAGATGTATTAATTTGGACGGATGTGGCGGGAATTTATACGACCGATCCACGTATCGTACCAAATGCACAACGTATTGATACCATGAGCTTTGCTGAAGCAGCTGAAATGGCAACCTTTGGGGCGAAAGTATTACACCCTGCGACATTGCTTCCTGCTGTGCGCAGTAATATCCCTGTTTATGTAGGGTCAAGTAAAGCACCAGAAGCTGGCGGTACTTGGGTAACACGCGATCCACAACCACGTCCAACATTCCGTGCAATTGCAGTTCGTCGCGATCAAACTTTATTGACGCTTTCAAGCTTAAGCATGTTACATGCCCAAGGATTCCTTGCAAATGTATTCAATATCTTAGCCAAATATAAAATTTCGGTGGACACGATTACGACTTCAGAAGTGAGTATTGCATTAACGTTAGATAAAACAGGCTCTGCTTCATCTGGTATTGAATTACTTTCACCAGAATTATTAGAAGAATTAAGTCAATATTGTACTGTGAAAGTCGATACAGGCTTATCACTTGTCGCATTAATTGGAAATGACTTACACCTCGCTTCTGGTGTAGCAAAACGTATTTTCGACACACTTGAAGGCTATAACATTCGCATGATTAGCTATGGCGCAAGCACGAATAACATTTGTATGCTAGCGCATAGTGACAAAGCGGATGACGTAGTACGTTCATTACATAAATCGTTGTTTGAATAATAAATTTAGAGAAAGTGCGGTTAAAAATAACCGCACTTTTTTACGTTTTGAATTTGAGATTAAGGCAAAAAAAGAGTAAAGTAATCGTTTGTCTGATTTATAAACTTACGCAAAACTTAAGGCGGAAATTATGGGAAAAAGTGTTGTTGTTCTTGGCGCTCAATGGGGCGATGAAGGGAAAGGCAAGATCGTTGATTTATTAACGGATCGAGTCAAATATGTGGTGCGTTACCAAGGTGGTCACAACGCAGGTCACACATTAATTATTAATGGTGAAAAAACTGTATTACGCTTAATTCCATCTGGTATTTTACGTGATAACGTGACCTGTTTAATCGGTAACGGTGTGGTACTTTCTCCTGCTGCATTAATGCAAGAAATGGGCGAATTAGAAAACCGTGGCGTAAAAGTACGTGAACGTTTATTAATTTCAGAAGCTTGTCCATTAATCCTACCTTATCACGTTGCAATGGATCACGCACGTGAAGCCGCATTAGGTAAAAAAGCCATTGGTACAACCGGTCGTGGTATCGGCCCCGCTTATGAAGATAAAGTCGCACGCCGCGGTTTGCGCGTAGGTGATTTATTCAATCGTGAAGCCTTTGCTGAAAAATTAAAAAATCTGCTTGAATACTATAATTTCCAATTGGTGAACTACTACAAAGTAGAACCTGTTGATTATCAAAAAACATTAGACGATGTGTTCGCGGTAGCTGATATCATCACTGGCATGGTAGCAGATGTGACAACCATCTTAGATACTGCTCGCAAAAATGGCGACAACATTTTATTTGAAGGTGCCCAAGGTACCATGCTTGATATCGACCACGGCACCTATCCGTATGTAACCAGTTCTAACACCACTGCTGGCGGCGTAGCAACTGGTTCTGGTTTCGGTCCTCGTAACCTTGATTATGTGTTAGGTATCATCAAAGCATACTGTACTCGTGTTGGTGGCGGTCCATTCACCACTGAATTATTCGATGAAACTGGTGCTGAAATTGCTCGTAAAGGTAATGAATTTGGTGCAGTAACCGGTCGTCCACGTCGTTGTGGTTGGTTTGATGCTGTAGCGATTCGCCGTGCGATTCAACTTAACTCAATTTCTGGTTTCTGTATGACCAAATTAGACGTATTAGATGGCTTTGATGAAGTAAAAATCTGTACGGCTTACAAAATGCCAAATGGCGAAATTGTTGAATATGCACCATTAGCAGCAAAAGATTGGGAAGGCGTAGAGCCAATTTACGAAACCCTACCTGGTTGGAAAGAAAACACCTTTGGTGTGACTGATGTAAATAAACTACCGCAAACTTGCCGTGATTACATCAAACGTATCGAAGAAGTAACTGGCGTACCAGTGGCTATCCTTTCAACGGGCCCAGATCGTGTTCAAACAATGATTTTACGCGATCCATTTGCGGCCTAAAACCGCCTAAAAATAAACCGCACTTTGGCACAACCAAGTGCGGTTATTTTTTAAGGAGTTTTTGATGACTGAACAAGATATTGTTGACTATCTAAAAAATCACCCTGATTTTTTTACTCATCGTCCTGAATTACTTCAACAGCTTACTATTCCTCATAGCCATGAAGAAGGGACGATGTCATTAGTCGAAGCGCAACTTGCGCAGCAACGAGAACAAATCAAAACACTCTCTCAATTACTCGAAAAATTTCATCAGCTTGCGCATCAAGAAGCAGACATCTTCTTTGCTCTCTTACCTTTGCAGAAAAAACTATTTCAAACAGAAGACTTTATTGCCATCAATGAAAAGCTTGATGACTGGGCAAAAGGCTATGAGCTAGAAGGTGCCAAAATCTTACTTTTCACTGACAGCTGGCAAAAAAAGGACAGCATTCCTGAACAATATTGGCTAGACCGAAAAGCTTTTGAACTCATTCGCTTAGAGCGTATGGGTTTACGCCAATTCTATTTAGGCGATCTCTCCAATAAAGAAAAAGCCCTCATGTTCCTCCCTGAAGAACTCCCTATCGGCTCTGTGGCGATTTGCCGTTTAGGTGGAACACCCCAAAAACCAACCGCACTTTTACTCTTCAAATCTCGAGACACAGACCGTTTCCACAACGATCAAGACACCACATTCCTTCGACATTTAGTTGATATTGTGGAATTGCATTTGGGAAGATGGATTTAGACGTTCTTAATATCAAATTATTGATCCTGCTCACAATTTCAAAAAAATAAACTTTCTTTATTTTTCAACTCTTTCTACAATACCTTTGTTTTTATTATTAAAAACACACAATTCAATTTAACTTCAGATATCACAAGGGTCTAATTATGAAAATTTTAACTTGGCCTGTGGTTGCAGGTGCTGCACTTGGTATCGTTGCGCCACTTCTCTCTTACAATGGCAATCCTGGTAATATGGGATTTTGTGCGGCTTGTTTCTTACGCGATACAGCAGGATCGCTTGGATTACACCACGCAGCCCCATTACAATACCTTCGCCCAGAACTCATTGGATTAGTTTTAGGAGCACTCGCCAGTGCATTCTTATCTAAGGAATTCAAACCTCGTGGTGGCTCTGCCCCACTCGCTCGTATTAGCTTAGGCTTTTTTGCGATGCTTGGTGCGCTGATTTTCTTAGGTTGTCCATGGCGTGCTTATTTACGATTAGGTGGCGGTGATCTCACTGCAATTGCAGGTATCGTAGGATTATTTGCTGGCGTATTGGGTGGCATTTTCTTCGCTAATCGAGGATTCTCATTAGGTAAATCGAAGGAACAAAGCCAATCTTCGGGCTTAATCGGTCCAATCTTTGCCGTAATTTTGCTTGTTTTAGCCTTAACCCAATTTAAATTTGGTGAAAATCTCGCGATTTACACCTCTGAAAAAGGCCCGGGTGCACAACATGCGGCTATTTGGATGTCACTAGCTGGCGGATTACTTCTCGGTGTGCTGATGCAAAAATCGCGTTTTTGCACCATTGGGGCATTCCGAAACTTTGTCCTCTTCCGTGATGCACACTTATTAAACGGTGTGATTGCATTGATTGTCTTTGCGGCAATAACCAATGCCTTATTAGGTCAATTCCATTTAGGCTTTGAAAAACAACCTATCGCGCATAATGACTATCTCTACAATTTCCTTTCTATGGCGCTTTGTGGTCTTTGCTTTGCATTAGGCGGCGGTTGCCCTGGTAAGCAATTAGTTAATATTGGTGAAGGGAACAATGACTCTGCATTATTTGTGCTCGGTATGCTACTTGGCGCAGCTGCGGCACATAACTTTGGTTTCGCAGCCGCTCCTACTGGCGTTCCAACCTTTACGCCTTATGTTTTACTTGCCGGTTTTGCAGTTTGTTTATATATCGCATTAACTAATAAATCGGAAGCTTAATATTCATTCAGAATAAACAAAAAGGAAGTCAATCATGACTTCCTTTTTTCATTTGCAAAAGTGCGGTCATTTTTAACCACACTTTCCATATCATTAGAGAATATTTTTCTCGCCACGGGAAAGACTAATTAAGCCTGAACGAACAATCTCAAGTAATGTACTTTCTTCTTTCACAGCCTCAACAAAAGCATCTAATTTGTCTTTTGTACCAGTTAACTGAATGGTATAAGATTTTGTTGTCACATCCACAATCTGACCACGGAAGATATCGGCTAAACGTTTTAACTCATCACGTGATGAACCCGTTGCTCGCACTTTCACTAATAACACTTCACGCTCTACGTGATCATGTTCACTCAAATTGATGACTTTAAACACGTCCACTAATTTGTGAAGTTGCTTTTCAATTTGCTCAAGCACTTGCTCATCTCCTACCGCTTCAATCGTCATACGAGAAAGGGTTGGGTCGTCCGTAGGTGCTACGGTTAAGCTTTCAATGTTAAATGCACGTTGGGAAAATAAGCCGACCACTCGAGATAATGCACCGGATTCATTTTCTAATAAAACAGATAAAATTCTACGCATTATTCCTTCTCCTCTTGTGGTTTGCTTAAGATCATCTCATTCATCGCCCCGCCGCGAACTTGCATTGGGTAAACGTGTTCGGTTTCATCAACGTTAATATCAACAAAAACCAATTTATTTTTAATGCTGAAGGCTTCTTGTAATTTGCTTTCTAATTCATCTGGTGTCGAAATTTGAATCCCCACATGACCATAAGATTCAGCTAACTTCACGAAATCCGGTAAAGAATTCATATAAGTTTGAGAATGGCGGCCAGAGTAAATCAAATCCTGCCATTGCTTCACCATGCCTAAGAAGTGGTTGTTCAAACAAATCACCACAACTGGAATGCCATATTGTGTCGCTGTTGAAAGCTCTTGGATATTCATTTGAATACTGCCATCACCCGTTACACAAACTACAGTTGCGTCAGGATGTGCAAGTTTCACCCCTAATGCAGCCGGTAAACCAAAGCCCATGGTACCTGCACCGCCTGAGTTGATCCAACGACGCGGTAAATCAAACGGATAATGTAATGCGGCAAACATTTGGTGTTGACCTACATCCGATGCCACATAAGCTTGGCCTTTTGTAATACGATATACGGCTTCCATCACTTGCTGCGGTTTAATTACGCCTGAAGTGCGGTCGAAATCCAAGCATTTTTTTGCTTTCCATTCATCGATTTGTTTCCACCAATCTTCTAAGTGATTTTGCGGACGCGAACCGATTTCTTCACCTAATAAGCTTAAGAATTCATCTAATACATTTTTCGCATTACCTACAATTGGAATCGCCGCAGGGACGTTTTTAGAAATAGAGGTTGGATCAATATCAATCTGAATCACTTTTGCATTCGGGCAATATTTATCTAAGTTGTTAGTGGTTCGGTCATCAAAACGAACGCCAACACCAAGAATTAAATCACTTTCATGCATCGCGTTATTGGCTTCATAAGTCCCGTGCATCCCAAGCATGCCTAAAAATTGTTTATCCGTACTTGGGTACACGCCTAACCCCATTAACGATGAGGTAACCGGTAAATTTAAACGTTGTGCAAATTGCGTTAATTCTTCATGACAACCTGCCGCAATTGCCCCACCACCCACGAATAAAACCGGTTTTTTAGCCACTAATAATGCTTTTAACGCTTTCTTAATTTGACCTTTGTGACCATTTACCGTTGGATTATAAGAACGAAGCTCAACAGATTTTGGATATTCGTAAGGATATTTTAATGTTGGGTTTACGGTATCTTTTGGAATATCTACGACAACGGGACCTGGACGGCCTGTTGAAGCAATATAAAAGGCTTTTTTCAAGATACCCGGAATGTCTTCAGCTTTTTTAACGATAAAGCTGTGTTTAACCACTGGGCGAGAAATCCCCACCATATCACATTCTTGGAACGCATCACGACCGATTAAGCTACTCATTACCTGACCTGAAATGATCACCATTGGCACAGAATCAGTATAAGCGGTCAAAATACCTGTAATCGCATTGGTCGCACCTGGTCCTGATGTTACTAACACACAACCTACTTTACCTGTCGCACGCGCATAACCATCTGCCATATGTACCGCAGCTTGCTCATGACGAACTAAAATATGTTCAATCCCACCAAGAGTATGAATTGCATCATAAATATCCAATACGGCACCGCCCGGATAACCAAATAAATACTCAACGCCTTCGTCACGCAAAGACTGAACCACCATTTCCGCACCGGATAATTTCTTCATATTTTACTCCTAAAACTGACCGCACTTTTATTTGTTACGATTCGTGTCAAAACAATGGAAACATCATACCGAAAGAAAATGGCTTGTCCAGCATGAGAAAAGTCTGAAAATACGAATTAAAAAGTATTAAAAACTAACAAAATACAAATATTAAGATTTAAATAAAGATAATCAATACAAAAAGCAGAAAATTGTAGTTTTATATGGAGTTTTATAAAAATAAAAATTTTTTATTCTTTTGTTCAAAATTTTGAACTGGATCACATTTTAAGTGTTGATTTTTCTGCTGAGTAAGGAGAAAGGGAGAGATTATAAGAAAAAACCGCACTTGGAAGATCCAAAGTGCGGTTAAATTTTAAGAGGTATTTAATTAGCCGTTATAGCGTTTGAACACTAAAGTTGCGTTTGTACCACCAAAACCAAAGCTGTTTGACATGACAGTTTGTAAGCCTGCATTTTCTTTTGTTTCAGTCACGATATTGCAGCCTTCTGCCGCTTCGTCTAATTTTTCAATATTAATGCTTGGTGCAATGAAGTCATTGTGTAGCATTAATAAGGTATAGATTGCTTCGTGTGCACCAGCAGCACCTAAAGAGTGACCGGTCATTGATTTGGTTGAAGAAATCGCTGGGATTTTGTCACCAAATACATTTTTGATCGCACCTAATTCTTTCACGTCACCAACTGGTGTTGATGTACCGTGTACGTTGATGTAATCAATTGGGGTATCCACAGTTGCCATTGCTTGTTTCATACAACGCTCAGCACCTTCACCACTTGGTGCGACCATGTCGTAACCATCAGAGGTTGCACCGTAGCCCACGATTTCAGCGTAAATTTTTGCGCCACGTGCTAATGCGTGTTCTAATTCTTCAACCACTACAACTGCACCACCACCTGCGATAACGAAACCATCACGGTTTGCATCGTAAGCACGAGACGCTTTTTCTGGGGTATCATTGTATTTAGTTGAAACTGCACCCATTGCATCGAATTCAGTTGCACATTCCCAAGATAATTCTTCCGCACCACCTGCGAAAACCACATCTTGTTTACCTAATTGAATTAATTCTACTGCGTGACCGATACAGTGTGCAGACGTTGCACAAGCAGAACTGATTGAGTAGTTCACACCACGGATTTTGTAAGGAGTTGCTAAACAAGCTGATACGCTTGAAGCCATGGTTTTAGTTACTGCGTAAGGACCAATTGCTTTCACACCGCGAGGACCACGCACTGCATCACAAGCCACCAATTGGTTGTGTGCTGAACCAGTACCTGCACCGATTACAAGACCTGTACGGTCGTTTGAAACTTGATCTTCTGTTAAACCTGAATCTTCAATCGCTTCACGCATAGAAAGGTATGCATAAGCTGCCGCATCACCCATAAAACGATATACTTTACGATCGATGTGCTCGCTTGGATCAAGTTTGATTGTGCCCGCAACATGGCTACGCATTTTCATTTCAACAAACTCAGGCACGACTTCAATACCAGATTTACCGGCTTTTAATGAAGCCAAAACTTCTTCTTTGTTGTTACCGATACTTGAAATAATACCAAAACCAGTAATTACAGCTCTTTTCATTCTTTATTCCTTATGATTTAGGGGAAATTTAGTTCAACTTACAGTCGTTAGCTGAACGCAATTTACTATGAAATGAAAATATTGCAAGCAATAATTCATTTGTTCGACCAGTTAAGTTTTAACCGTCTCAAAATTTCCGTGCTATTATAAAAGAATTTGATAAGGCAAAAAAGGGCTAACACATGTTCACCATTCAGCATGCAAAAATTCATTTTAACCAAGAGAATACCCCTGTTTCAGATAAATTTGATGATGTGTATTTTTCTAATCAGGATGGTTTAGCGGAAACCCATTATGTGTTTTTAGAAGGCAATCAGTTGTGGGAACGTTGGGTTAATTATCAAGAAGCCCATTTTGTTATTGCTGAAACAGGGTTTGGCACAGGATTAAATTTCTTTGCTGTTACCTCGCTATTCCGTGAGTTTCGTCAGAAACATCCCGATTCGCCTTTAAAACGCCTTTATTTTATCTCTTTTGAAAAATACCCTTTGCCACTTGATGCGTTACAACAAGCTCATTTAGCCTATCCGCAATTTTCTCATCTAGCTCAGCATTTACAACAGCATTGGCTTAATCCCATTCAGGGTTGCTATCGTTTTCAGTTTGATGAAACCACGTTAGATCTTTGGTTTGGTGATGTGGCTGAAAATCTGCCGCAACTGGGCGATTATATGAATGATAAAATTGATGCGTGGTTTTTAGATGGTTTTGCGCCAAGTAAAAATCCAGACATGTGGAACGAGCAGCTTTATCAGCAAATGTTTCGTTTTACCAAGCCACAAGGCACCTTTGCGACCTTTACTGCGGCAAGTGCGGTCAGAAAAGGCTTAGAAAATGCAGGCTTTAGTATTACGAAACGAAAAGGCTTTGGTAAAAAGCGAGAATGTCTTTCTGGTCAAAAAACGCATGAAAAACTGACCGCACTTTCATTACCCTGGTTTCATAGTCAATCCGCGAATCTAAACAAGCAAGATATTGCCATTATTGGTGGTGGGATTGCCTCGCTTTGCACCGCCATTTCATTGGTTAAACGCGGAGCAAAAATTACGATTTATTGTGAGGATGAACAAACTGCCCTCAATGCATCCGGCAACAAACAAGGTGCCTTTTATCCGCAACTGAGTGATGATAACGAACGCAATATTCGTTTTTATATTCATGCCTTTGCCTATGGCCATCAATTCCTACAATGGGCAATTCAGCACAAAATCGAATTTGAACATGAATTTTGCGGTGTCGCGCTTTGTGCTTACAGCGACAAAGCTGAAAGTAAATTAAGTAAAATCGCTGAGCTGAATTTACCTTCTGATTTATATCAGTCTTTAAGCCAATCTGAATTAAGTGAAAAAGTGGGTTTACCGTTACCTTTTGGGGGCGGTTTTATTCCTCAAGGCGCTTGGCTTGCACCACGTCAGTTAGTTCAGCATGCTTTTGCCTTTTTAGAGAAACAAGGTGTCCAGATTAAAACATCACAAAAAGTAACCGCACTTTCACAAACAGAATACGGTTGGCAAATCACCACAGCTGAAAATGAAACTTTCTGCCATGAAGTGGTTGTTTTAGCAAACGGACATAAACTCACTGAGTTTGAACAAACACAAAAACTGCCACTCTATCCTGTTCGCGGACAAGTGAGCCAAATTCCGACATCGGAAAACTTACTTAAACTCAAAACCGTGTTGTGCTATGACGGCTACCTGACTCCAGTCGATCAAGCGAAAACCAGTCATTGTATTGGCGCAAGTCATGTTCGTGATAATGCGACTCGTGAATTTAGCCTAACCGAACAACAAGAAAACCAACAAAAAATTCAACAAAATATTCCTGAAGATTGGACAAGAGAAGTGGATACATCGGGCAATCTTGCTCGAATCGGTGTGCGTTGTTCAGTACGTGACCTCACACCAATGATGGGTATCGTTCCTCATTTTTCAGCTCAGCAAACACAATATCAGAATTTGTTTAATTTACGACGCCGTAAGCAGCCAATAGAACAGGCTGAAAACTACCCTAATCTCTATTTAATCGGCGCATTAGGCTCTAGAGGATTAACTTCTGCGCCGTTTTTAGGGGAAACACTGGCTTCCTTAATTTATGGCGAGCCCTTACCAATGAGTGAAGATCTGATTCATAACTTAATGCCAAACCGCAGTTGGGTCAGACGCTGGTTAAAAGGGGCGGAGGTGAAATAAAAAAAGTGCGGTTAAAATCAACCGCACTTTTTCTTAATACAAGCTTAAACGTTGTAATCGCTGTCTGGCGATTTCTTTGATTTCATCCTTTTTCGCCGTATTCATAATTTCCAAATAAAGCAATTTGGCCAAGCCAATATTAACTTGTGTTCCAATCCCTTCTTCATACAAACGAGCTAAACGGAATCGCCCCTCATTGCTGCCCGCATTCGCAGCTTTTTGGAACCATTCAAAGGCTTTGGTAAATTCTTTCTGATTGGTATAAATTTCCCCTAATGTAAGCATAGCATCAGGATCTTTTGTTGCACTGGCTTCAAATAATTTAATCGCTTGAGCGGTATTTTGTTTCACATAGTTGTTGCCGTTGAAATACATGACTGCCAAATTATTGATAGCCTTAATGCTGCCTCGTTCAGCAGCTTCGCTAAACCACCAATAAGCCAACTCTTTATTTTCATCCACTCCACGGCCTAAATTATAAAGCATCCCTAAATTGCTTTGTGCTTGTAAATTACCTTCCAACGCAAGAGGATACATAATTTCAAAAACCGCTTTCCAATCTTGTTTCTCTGCCAGTTTTTGCGCCAGATCCATTTTTTGCTGATCCGTCATTTGCGCTTTATCAACCAAATCAATGGTTTTCATGGCAAATGCTGAACTGCTTAAGGTGAGCGTGGTGAGGAGTAAAAGTTTGGCTAATGTCTTCATCTTATAATGTCGCTATCAATAAAATAATCAAAAAAATGGCGGATGTTCCGAATTCTATTAGACCAACTTGCTTAACCGAAAGTTTCTTGGTTGGTAAATAAATGGCACGAATTAACGCCGGCACAAAAGCAAGTGACAAGACATAGTGTTGGGTAAACAAGCAACCGAGTACGCAAAGCACGTGGAAAATAATGGAGGCTTTGAGATAAAGCGGATTTTTGCGTTCACGCATCATTGATTTGACGTAAAGCGTCGTGCCAATAAAAAATAAGCTTGGATACAATGCTACCCACCAGATTTTTTCATCAAAAGTGCGGTCAGAAAAATAATAGGATCCCATACCTGCAAGGGCAAAAATCGCAATACCCGCTAAATCATTGAGAAGGTTACGTTCATCTTTTTTCTTGGTGTAATAGATACTCACCAACACAAAAGGAAACATGGCTGCAATAAAGAAAAGAATTTGCCAGTTATAAAAAATGGCGGGGAGCGCAAATAAAAAAGCTGCGACACCATAGATGATAGTCCACTTTTTATATTCCGCCATATTTTTGCCTTTAAAGAGACTAAGCATTGGATAACTCAGCAAATACATGGTGAACCAAGCTAACAGCAAAAAGAAATGCGCCCAAACAGGTGAAGCTAATAACATACCGTAAACAAAAGGCAATAGTGCCATCACAATGGCGCCATATTGATTCGAAATCAGGAGTTTCATAGTTCTCTTTAGTTGATAAAAATTCTCAGTTATTTTATCCCACAATTTCTTGATTTACAAAGTCTAAAACCGCCTTTAGAATGGAATTATCTTCATCAAAAAGGAGCCATTATGTCGATTCAACGTATTCAACCAAGCAAACGCTTTTCTGAAGTAGTCATTCATAACAATACTGCCTATTTTGCTGGTCAAGTACCGGAAAAAACCGTTAAGCAAAATGCTTACGAACAAACCAAAGAAGTCCTTTCACTGATCGATAAATTATTGGCAGAAATTGGTTCGGAAAAAAGCAAAATTCTTACCACGCAAATCTTCCTTGCAGATATGGCAGATTATGCTCAACTCAACCAAGCATGGGATGAATGGGTCGATAGTCAAAATCCACCAAGCCGAGCAACAGTAGAAGCGAAACTTGCAGATCCTGATTGGAAAGTTGAAATCGTTATTATTGCAGCTGTGTAAACACAGCTTTTCCAAAATGTGATCAACCGCAAAGAAAGTTTTTCGGTTTTCCTTTACACTAAACACTGAATTCAAAAGAAGGAGTAATGTATGCAATCATGGATACCAGAAATATGGCAAGCTGCTGTGATTGGGCTTGTGGTTGGCGTAATCTTAGGCTATTTGCTGTTACGTTTAACAAAAGGTTCAGTCAAAAAACAAGTTCAAACCGAAGCTGAACTAAAAGAAGTAAAAACACAATTAAGCGATAAACAAGCACAACTTGAAAAACATTTCGCGGAAAGTGCTGAATTATTTAAAACCTTAATTGGTGATTATCAAAAACTCTATCGTCACTATGCCGTTTCATCTGAAACCTTGCTTGGCAATAAACCAGCCGACAAAGGTTTATTTACCCAGCAATTGGTGACTGCCTCATCAGAAAGCAAATCTGAAGAGCCACCGCGTGATTATTCTGAAGGTTCATCTGGCTTATTAAAAACAGATAAAGAAAACCAATAATGATTAACGGTTGAACAATAAAAAAATCAGGGATTAAATACTTAATCCCTGATTTTTTATTAGTGATTGCTCAACACTTGAGCCGGTTGTAACTTCGCGGCTCGACTAGCTGGATAAAGACTGGCGAGTAAACTCAATACCAATGCCGCCACGAGAACTAATACAACATCGAACCAATGTAATTCGCTTGGTAAGAAATCAACGAAATAGATGCCATCTGATAACAGTTTTTTACCGAGTAATGTCTCGATGCCTTGAATAATCGGTGTGAGATTAAGAGCAAGTACGACGCCTAACACGATACCAATCAAACACCCTTTCATTCCTGCAAGCAAGCCATACCAAATAAAGATCTGTTTAATAAAACCATTATTCGCACCGAGGGTCCGCATAATCGCGATATCACCTTGCTTGTCTTTTACCGCCATAATTAAGGTAGAAACAATATTAAAACACGCTACCCCAATTACAAGCACCATGGCGATATACATTACCGTACGGATAAGCTGAATATCACGATACATATAGCCAAATTTTGCCACCCAGTTTTGGATATAAAGCAGTTGAGGATAATCATTTAGCATCGAATAATCCATTTCTTGTACTTTGAATGGATCATCAACTTTCAATTCGACACCCGTAATTTGATCTTCGCGATACCCCATTAATTCTTGCGCTTGAGGTAATGCCAGTAAGGCATAACTGTGGTCTAACTGACCATCTAAACGTAAAATAGCGGTCACTTGAACACGTTCACGGTTAGGTTGAGCCATTTGATCTTCGCCATTCGGTTGAGAAATCAATAACGACACCCAATCGCCAGCTTTAACATCTAAGTCTTTGGCAATACCAGAGCCTAACACCAATCCGCCTTCTTCTGCAAATTTTTGCCAGCCATCACCTTCCACAAACTTACCAAGAGAACTCACTTGATCTTCAGCTTGTTTATCGACCCCTTTTACTTGAACAACTTTGAGTTTATTGCCATTTTCGACTAAGGCAGTGAAACTCACAAAAGGTGAAAGTGCGGTAATTTTTTTGTTTGTTTTTAGGCGTTCGGCTAACTTCTGCCAATGATTTAATGTGGCTTCATTACCTTGTGGATTTACCGTGATTTCAGCATGTGGCACGACAGCCAAAATGCGCGAGTTTAATTCACGCTCAAAGCCATTCATGGCACTTAACCCTACAATCAACACTGCTACGCCAAGGGCGATACCGATAGCAGAGAATTTTGAAATTAACGCGACCAACGGATTCTTTTGTTTGCCCCGCTGATAACGCCAACTAATGAAAAAAGGCGTATTCATTATGCACCTTCCTTCAAAATGCCATCTTGCATAGTTAAACAACGAGACAGTTTTTGTGCTAATGACATATCATGTGTCACCAATAAAAATGCAATGTTTTGTTCCGCATTCAAGGTTTGAATCAACTCAAAAATACTTTCCGTGGTTTTATGATCCAAGTTCCCTGTTGGTTCATCGGCCAAGACGAGAGCGGGATTGTTCACTAATGCACGAGCTATCGCCACACGTTGACGTTCGCCCCCCGAAAGGGCTGACGGACGATGGGTAATGCGATGGCTTAAACCCACTGCGCCCAATATTTTTTCAGCACGATCTTTTGCTTCTGTTTTATTCTGACGACCAATTAACATCGGCATCATCACATTTTCCAATGCGGTAAAATCTGCCATTAAATGGTGAAATTGATACACAAAACCTAGATTTTGGTTACGTAATTTAGCCAATTCACTTTCAGACGCTTTTTGCAAAGATTGTCCTTTAATAAAGACTTCCCCACTACTTGGCTGATCTAAGCCACCTAAGGTGTGTAATAAAGTACTTTTTCCTGAACCAGAACTCCCCACAATCGCCACTAATTCTTGTGGTTTCATAGCAAAGCTTACGCCTTTTAATACTTGGGTTTGGTTCTCGCCTTCTTGGTAAAATTTATTAATATTTTGGCATTCTAATAAGTAGTTATTCATATTTTACTCATAACGTAATGCTTCCGCAGGCTCAGTTTTTGCCGCACGATAAGCTGGATAAATGGTTGATAATAAAGATAACAATAAAGAAAAGGCAATCACAATAATGACTTGCACAGGCTCAATGGATGTTGGCAAGAAAACACCGTTCGGATTGAGCGCACTTAAAATTGCCCCAAGATTTAAGGTAATTAATACGCCCAGTACAGCACCAATCAACGTGCCCACTAGCCCAACCAATAAACCTTGATAAATAAAGATCGAACGTACTTGTGATTTAGTGACACCTTGCGTTTGCAAAATGGCAATTTCCCCTTGTTTATCCACCACCATTAAACTTAATGAGGTCACAATATTGGAAATCGCAACAACAATAATTAGGCTAATCAACAAGCCCATCATATTTTTTTCCATACGAACTGCTTGGAAAAACTCCCCTTTTTGGACACGCCAATCGCTGATATGACTCTCTTTAAAATAACTCGGCAATTCTGTGATTTGGAAAGGATCATCTAGGAATAAACGATAGCCTTGAGCCTCACCTGGTTGAATACGCATTAGGCGACCAATATCCGCTAAATTAGCAAAAACTTCATAACCTGATGCTTCGCCATAATCATAGTAAATCTCACTCACAGTAAATAAACGCTGCATCGGCACACGACCAAATGGCGTATATTGGCTGTTTTCCGTAATCATTAAGCGAACTTTATCGCCCACTGCTAAACCTAATTTTTGAGCCAATTTATCGCCCATAATTAACTTAAACTCACCTTGCGGTAAAAGTTGATTAAACTGGCTAGGATCGAAACCTTCCAGTAAAGGATCATCTGAAAAAGACTGAATACCAATTACTTGTCCGGCACTCACGCCTTTTGCTGTTTGAAACACGACATTCGTCGTATTAATCGGCACGGCTTTTTGCACAAAGTGCGGTGTATTTTCAAGCGGTTTTTCTGCCGAAATAGGCGCTTCTTGGCTAATAATCGCATGCGGAATGCTCGAAAGCACCTGTTGTTTTTGATAGCCTTCTAATCCATTCATGACAGAAAGCACAATAATCAATGCCATCACACCCAGTACGATGCCAAAGCTTGCCAAATTAGCAACAAGTCGCCCAAAACGATCGGCGCTTTTTGCCCGCCAATATCGCAGGGCGACGTATAAAGAAATAGGTAAATTCATTATTTTTGATTTAATTGTTGAACGAAATCTTCAATATTTTGCGCCACTTTTTTCGTTAGCGTGGTTACCGCACTATCACTCGCCCAAGCAATATGAGGTGTGATAATTACATTCGGCATCGTTTTCGCTAATTCAATCAGTGGATTATTTTTCTCTGGTGGTTCTTTCACTAACACATCTAATGCGGCACCACCTAATTGTCCTGATTTTAATGCGTCACAAACTGCTTGCTCGTCAATCAATGGACCACGACCAGTATTGATTAAATACGCACCTTTCTTACAAAGTGACAAGGTTTCTTGATTGATTAAATTTTTAGTTGTTTCAGTCAATGCACAATGCAATGTCAGAATATCGGCCTGTTTTATCACCTCTTCAAAAAGCGTGTAACCTTCACGGCACGTTGTCGCATTTCGATGTTCAGCATAAAGGACTTTCATGCCTAAAAGCTCGGCTAAACGCCCCACTTCTGTGCCTAAACAGCCTTTTCCAAACACACCTAATGTTGAACCTTTAACATCTGTAATGGGATAATCAAAATAACAGAACTGTTTACTCTCAGTCCATTTACCCGTGATTTGATCGCGCTGCCAGCCAGCCAAGCTGTGTTTTAACGCAAAAATCATCCCCAATACATGCTCAGGTACGGTCGTAGCAGAATAGCCCGTCACATTTTTAACCGTCACACCCAATTCTTTTGCCGCGTCTAAATCCACGTTATTGGTGCCTGTTGCGGTGATAGCAATCAATTTTAATTTAGGTAGTTGTTGCAACACCTCACGGCTTAAAATCACTTTACTAGTGATAATAATATCCGCGTCTTTTGCTCGCTCAATGGTTTGCTCCGCAGAAGTATATTCATACTCTACCCAGTTATGCGGAAAGCTTGGACGAGGAATAGGAATATGTTTTGGAATTGCTGTGCTGTCTAAAAATACGATATTCATTGTTATCTCCTTTTACAGAACAAAAGTGCGGTCAAAAACAACGCTGTTTTCAACCGCACTTCTCTATTAGATAGATGTATCTAATTCAGGGAAAGACTTCACTAAATCATCAATGGCTTTCATCTGCGAGACAAAACCTTCTAATGCTGAAAGTGGCAATGCTGAAGGGCCATCACATTTCGCTTGGTTTGGATTTGGGTGCGCTTCTAAGAATAAGCCTGCAATGCCAATTGCTAAGCCAGAACGCGCTAATTCGGTCACTTGTTCACGACGACCACCTGAAGCGGCACCAAACGGATCACGGCATTGTAATGAATGGGTCACGTCAAAAATGACAGGGCTGCCTTTCGACACTTTTTTCATTACACCGAAACCTAACATATCCACCACTAGATTATCGTAGCCAAAGTTTGAACCGCGATCACAAAGGATAATTTTATCGTTACCACATTCCTCAAACTTATCGACGATGTTGCCCATTTGACCCGGGCTTAAGAATTGTGGTTTTTTCACGTTAATTACCGCATCCGTTTTTGCCATGGCTTCGACTAAATCAGTTTGACGAGCTAAGAATGCCGGTAACTGAATCACATCCACCACATCGGCAACAGGCTGACATTGATAGATTTCGTGCACATCGGTAATCACTTTCACGCCAAAGGTTTCTTTTATCTCTTGGAAAATTTTTAAACCTTCTTCCATACCTGGACCACGGTAAGAATGAATTGAAGAACGGTTAGCTTTATCGAAAGATGCCTTAAAAACATAAGGCACACCCAACTTTTCAGTCACTTTCACGTAAGCTTCACAAACTTGCATCGCCATATCGCGACTTTCAAGCACGTTCATTCCGCCGAAAAGTACAAAAGGTTTGTCATTTGCGACATCAATATTGCCAATTTTTACAATTTTATTTTGCATAATATTTCCTTTTTAATGGATGGCATTGGCATCTTTCAATGCTTCGCCTTTCAGTTCTAAAAGTTGAGTTTTTAACAGAGAAGAAGTGGGATCATTTGGACATTGATCCACAAAATATTCTAAATCCTCAATGGCTGAAGGATAAGCGCCCATTTGCGCCAACACTAAGCCACGATCGCGAATATCATAAGGATCTTTTCTTCCCGCTAACAAGAATTGGATATAATTAAAAGCCAAATCGTTTTGTTCTTCACGAATTAAGGCATTCTTGGCGAGCTGACGGAAACGAGCGGTAAGCATCGGAATATCTGCTCGGGCTAAATCCTCAGGTTGAATTTGAGCCCCAAAACCAAAGGCGCCTTCATAGAGTTTTTTCAATTCATCCACTGAAATGTATTTTCCACTCCAAGGATCAATAAATGCCACTTCACCATCGACTTCTGCACGTAAAATCAGTTGGGTCGGGAAATTCACGGGATAAATCGGCAATTTTAAACTTGCAGCCAAATAAAGAATTAAGGTGCCAAGACTCACCGGCATGCCTTCACGCTCTTCTAGAATATACGGAAGATATAAATTGCGGGCATAGAAATAATTATCTGCATCACAATGAAAACCCCAATCACCGTAGAAGAGCTGCAATAATTGATGAATTTTAGCTTTATCATCCCATTCTTCTGGAATAGCTTGGCGAGCTTTGCGCACCAAGCTTCCAACCAGCCCTCTTATACGAGGCTCATCAAGTTGCTCTTTCTCACAAATGCTCAGATAAAAATGAGTCAGTTCAGCATACAAGGCTTTTTGATCGTATTTCATTACCGCTTCCAATATCCCAACGTTACGCGCTCATTGTCGCCATAATCCCGTATGGTTGCAACCCCTTGCCAATGATTTTGCCAGAAAATTGACCGCACTTCTTCGCCCTGTTTCCAGCCGTGCTCTAACAATAAATAGCCGTTATCTTTTAAATGTCCTGGCGCATGCTCAATAAGATGACGTAAATCCGCTAAACCGTTTTCGCCCGCCACCAACGCCGAACGAGGCTCGAAACGCACATCACCTTGGAAAAGATGCTCATCGGTTTCATCAATATAAGGTGGATTACTGACGATAATATCAAACTGCCCTTCAACATTTTCGAACCAACGACTCTGTAAAAATTGTACCTTGAGCTGATTTTTTTCTGCATTGGATTGCGCTAATTTGACGACTTCTGGCATTAAATCCACACCAATAACATCTAATTGAATAGCCTTTTTTTGACAAATAGGAGAAAGCTCAGAAGCCAACGCCAACGCAATGGCGCCAGTGCCGGTTCCGAGATCGAGAATACGAAAGTGCGGTGGATTTTCTTCCAGTTTTTCTAACGCAATTTGTAATGCTTTTTCTACGAGAATTTCGGTATCGGGGCGAGGAATTAATGTTCCTTCAGACACATTTAAAGGCAAGGACCAGAATTCTTTTTCACCGAGGATATAAGCGATAGGTTCACCTTTTAAACGACGATCTAAAAGTGCGGTCAATTTTAACCGCACTTTTTCATCAATTTCCGTTTCATCGAAAGCTAAAATTTGCGTTCTTGATTTGCCCGTTGCATGTTGCAATAGCACTAACGCATCCACTTTGCCATTCTCTGTCGGATTTACCTGATTTAAGGCTTGCGCAGCATCGGCAAGCCATTGTTGATAGGTCATTAATTACTCTCAGATAACGCTGCTAATTGATCTGCTTGATATTCAGTAATAATCGGTTGAATAAGCTCGTCAATTTTGCCGTTCATCACTTCATCTAAGCGATAGAGCGTTAAGTTGATACGGTGATCTGTTACACGACCTTGTGGGTAGTTATAAGTACGAATTTTATCGGAACGGTCGCCTGAACCTAATAAGTTACGGCGGGTATCCGCTTGCTCTGCGGCTTGACGCTCTTGCTCCGCTTGAACAATACGTGAAGCCAATACAGACATCGCTTTAGCTTTATTTTTATGTTGTGAACGCTCATCCTGACATTCCACCACAATACCTGTTGGAATGTGGGTAATACGTACCGCAGAGTCTGTGGTATTAACGTGCTGACCACCCGCACCAGATGAACGGTAGGTATCAATACGTAAATCTGCTGGATTGATTTCCGGCATTTCAGATTCAGGCAATTCAGGCATAACCGCAACAGTACAAGCTGAAGTATGAATACGACCTTGGCTTTCTGTTTTTGGTACACGTTGTACACGATGACCGCCTGATTCAAATTTTAACTGACCATACACGCCATCACCGCTTACTTTAACGATCACTTCTTTATAACCGCCCTGCTCACTTTCATTTGCGCTGAGCATTTCAACACGCCAGCGTTTACTTTCAGCATAACGGCTGTACATACGGAATAAATCGCCGGCAAAGATACCCGCTTCATCACCACCGGTACCTGCACGAATTTCTAAATAGCAGTTATATTCATCATTTGGATCTTTTGGTAATAAAAGAATTTGAAGTTGTTGCTCGACTTCTTCAATTTCGGCTTTGGATTCTTCAATTTCCATTTCTGCCATTTCTTTCATTTCAGGATCATCTAACATCAATTCTGCTTCAGCAATGTTAGTGTTAAGCTGATTCCAACGATTAAAACATTTCACCACGTCTTCAAGTTGTGAATATTCTTTAGAATACGCGCGGAATTTATCCTGATCCGAAATCACCGACGCATCGCCTAGCAATGCCTCTAATTCTTCATAACGTTCTTTTAAACTTTCAAGTTTTGCAATAATAGAATCTTTCATATTTTTATAAAGTTAAAGCCAAAAATAAAATCGGCCTATTTTAGCCGATTTTGAGGAAAATTGACAGACGCAAAATCTGCCTAAAAATGACCGCACTTTAGATGCGAGTCACATCAAATTTCGCTAAATCAATTCGATCTTCCGTACCATAAAATTGAGCCAACGCATGACGCAAGGTTTCTGCTCGTTTTGGTAAGCCTTTTTCTGCATAGGTTTTCACTTGCTCATACACCGCTTGCTTAAATGGTTGCGTATCCCCTGGATTGCCATTCAAATTATCGGCACTGGCAAAATAGCGAAAACCCGCCGCTGTGGCTAAAATCCATTCCAATGCTTGAGGCTTCACTTCCACCTTTTCAAAATCACGCTGACGTGCTTCAGAACGACCATCCGGCTCATACCAATAGCCAAAATCTTCTAATTTACGGCGCTCTTTCCCTGCCACTAACCAATGGGCAATTTCATGTAATGCACTGCTGTAAAAGCCTCTCGCAAAGTAAATGGCGTTATAAGGCACCTCATCATTTGCAGGAATGTAAATCGGCTCATCCCCACCTTTAACCAATCGCGTATTATATTCTTCTTCAAAACATTGATTAAAAATCGCAATGATATCCTCAAGTTTGTGTTCCATGCTTTCTCCAAATATTTTTATAAATAAAGCCTCTTAAAAGGTTTGAGAATTATCTCATTTTTAATGTTTTTCACAAAATCTTGGTTAAATAAAAAAACGTCTGAAATTAACGTTTCAGACTTTTTTCATCATAAAGTGCGGTCAAATTTTTAGGTGTATTTAAACCTATCTTTAAGCCCCATCTATTTAATATCCCCCTTGGGCGCATGCCCGAAATACCGTTTGTATTCACGGCTGAATTGGCTAGGTGATTCGTAGCCGACTTGGTAAGCGGCTTCGGTAATACCTCGTCCTTCTTGTGCGATCAATCGTCTGGCTTCCATCAAACGTAATGATTTTTGATATTGTAGCGGTGAAAGGCTGGTTATCTTCTTGAAATGACTATGAAATCCAGATAATGACATACCACTTAGATTTGCCAAGGTTTCCATAGTGATGGTTTCACTAAAATGTTGTTGCAGATAATGGGTGGCTTGGGCGATTTTTTTGGTATGCGATCCATTGCTTACCATGGCTTTAAATTTGCCACCTTGTTCGCCTGTAAGGAGTCGATAATAAATTTCTTGTTGGATAAGCGGTGCAAGAAACTCAATATCTTTTGGATTTTCGTGCAAGAGCAATAGACGTTCAACAGCATTTTTGAGAGATTCATCCAGATGCCATTGTGCAAAACCTTCGTCGCCCTGTTGGACATTATTTACAAGGTTTGGATTTGCTAATAAAATCTTGCTAACGCTTTCAATATCAATTTTCATCGACATCACTAAAAACGGCTTTTGCGGCTCTGCACATTTAATCTCGCCACGCATCGGTATGTTTACTGGGCAAAACATAAAATGTTGATTATCAAATCGGTAGCATTGTTCGCCTAACTGCACTTCACGTTCTCCGCTTAACACGATGCAAATGCTCGGCTCTTGAATAATACCTTCGTAACAAAATGGTTGATCTGAATGGCGAAGAAATAAGCCTTTAATCGGTGATGAATAGAGTTCGTTATGTGGAATAACTTGTAATAAGCGTTCTATCGTTTCAGTTGAGAACATGATTTTGTAGGAATAGGCAAGTAATTTGAATAAATCATATAACACTTCATATTGCCGTTCAATATAATGTACTCACTTTCAACGGCGGTACGCCAAACCATATTAACCAATATTAAATGAGGAAAACATTATGAAAATTTTCTACAAAACATCAGCAACAGCAATCGGCGGTCGTGATGTCCATACACAAGTAGATGACGGTTCAATTGGCTTTAATTTGGTTTCATTTCAAAATGACGGCACCGGAGCTGATGAAAAACACCAACGCGCCGAGTATGGCAAGCACCGCCGCACCGACGAAAAACGGCCGCATGGGGTGGGTGAAAAACTTATTCATGGTTTGGCTTAATTCTGCATGAAGATGCTTTCGGATATGGATTTATTGGGCGGACAGGGTTGTATCTTGTATTGAAGAAGCAAGCCGAAGGTTTGTCAGATACTCAAATGCCCGTATCATTCATATTATTGATATTATTGTTTGAATTGTATTATTTTCAATAATAATAAATAACCCTAAACCAATATAAATAACAGCCATTATCCAACGACTAAACTTCTCTACAATTTCACCAACACCTGAAATATTAGCCAATCTTTGTGCTGTATATACTAAAACAAAAATCAATATTAAAAATACAAGAAGAGTAACTAATAAGTCGACAAGATCTAAAGTCACAAAGTAAGGAACAAAAAGTCCAATATTATCTGCACCACAACTAGCAACTGTAACCAAAGCAACAATACCGACTAATTTTGACAACCCTTTTTCATCCAATTCTTTTTTAGCTCTTTTTTCGCCCTCACAATCGTCGTAAATAGCAACTTTAATACCTAAGTAAATCGGTATTAAACCTAATAAACCCAACACCCATTTTTCCGGAACATAATTCAAAACAAAAGCTAGAAATAAACTAACTAATATTAAAATTACAGAACCTAAATATTGTCCGATATAAATATCTCGATATTCTTTTCTAGTATTTGCTCTAGCAAAAAATATTAATAGTATTACCAACAAATCTACTGCTGTAGCAATATATAAAACAGCAGCAGTAATCACAGTCGAAAACATAAAGCACCTCATAATGAATCCCCTGCCCCCTTGGCACCACGGCTTCTTCAAAAGCCGAATCGCGTTCGGACAGCTGCGTAGGCAGGGTAATCACGTTTTGCACGTTCATGCCCTTAGTGGAAAGCAGCATGATTTCATGGCTCAGGCGTGCGGCTTCGAAGCGGTCGTGCGTTACCAGCATACACGCCATGCCCTGCCGCTCGATTTTTTCCACCAGCATGGCGACCAAAATATCGCGCAAATCGCGGTCCAAACCGACGAACGGCTCGTCCAGCAAGGCAAGGTCGCAGCCGCACAGCAGCAGGCGCAAAAATGCTACCCGTTTCGCCATGCCGCCGGACAATTCGGTCGGATATTTGTTCAAATCGCCCGCAGTCAGCCCGACTTTCGCCGCCAGCGCGATGATTTCGCCTTCATCGGGTTTGTCCATAAAAATAGCGATATTCTGCATCGCAGTCAAGTTTTCCGGCAGGCGGTTTTCCTGAAACAGAAAACCCGTTTTGCGGAAAGTATTGCGTATCGTGCCCGATTTCGGCGTTTCCAAGCATTCAAATCCATCCGTTTGGGCGCAACAACAGGCCGCGCAATTTTAGTGGAAGGAATTAATTAAAATTATTTCTTAGAAAAAGGCCGTCTGAAATTTCAGACGGCTTTTTTATAACAAAGTGTGGTCAAATTTTTAGGTGTTTTTGCAAATTCAATTCAAAATTAAAACCGCTTGTTTTTAAAACTTCACTGTTTCACCATCTTCTGGAATTACTACATTTTCAAGCTTGTTTGCTTGGACAAATTGACGTAAATCCTTACGGTACACAGACATATGGTTTACCGCATCCATGTGCACCGTGATAAGTTTTGTATTCGGTAGCATTTGGCGAGCATGAGCAACATCTTGTAACCCCATAATAATGCCGTCATTCGGAAAAGCTAAGGTACGCGCATCACCTGTGTTCATAATCATTACATCAGGTTTATAACGATTAATGGCTTTGTTTACTTCGGCAGTCCAAATTGTATCACCAACCAAGTAAACCGTTGGATGACCTTTCGCTTGGAATGTTACTCCCATCGCCTCATCTAAAATCTCAGCTAATTGTGGTACAGCGTACATTTCCGTTGTGCCGTGAGAGCCGCCTGTTTTATTTAAAATAATACCTTCAAACTCCACAGGTTTTTCTAGCGATAAACTGGTTATGTTAGTAAAACCTTGCGCTTTGAGTAAGTCGCCATCCCGTTCATGTTGCACAAAAATTTTGATGGATTTAGGTAAAATTTTTTGTGCAACCTCATCCCAATGATCTTCATGTGTATGAGTCAAAATAATGGCATCAACATCTTTAAAAGTATCTTCTGCTTTCATCGGCAATTCCACAAGTGGATTACGCAAATGGCTATTTAATGTCCCTTCAAAGCCTGCATAACGTCCTTTTTCAGCAAGCATCGGATCAATTAAAAAAGTTTTCCCTGCGTAGTTCAGGCGACCCGTGGCATTGCGGATATGTTGGTAGTTATCAGTGTTTTTAGAGACAAGACCTACAGCGAAAGTATTTGCGCTAATAGCCAATTCTGTAGTGTTAATTAAGGTTTTTAAGTTCATTGTTTTTCCTTTTCTATACGTTATTGAATGAATAAACATATTATAGTGAGAACAAAATTGCGCAAAAATAGATAAAAAACCAATAAAAGTAATAATCGGGTCATTTCTGTGTTATGCTCATATTAAATAGGAGAATAAAATGAATACACCCACAGTAGCTTTAATTGTGTATGAACAAATGATGCCCATTCATTTTGCGATGGCATATTCCGTTTTTTCTATGTCGGATTTAAACGGCAAGCCGTTATTTGACTGTAAAATCGTTAGCGATTCAGACAACCTGACAAACTCGCTATTTCACATACATTTAGATGGAGGTTTAGAATGGTTGGAGAATGCCGATATTGTTGTGATGACTGGATGGCATGATACCCAAGTGATGCCGAGTGAGGTTTTATTAACAGCATTACGGCAAGCGTATCAACGTGGTGCAACAGTGGTGGGTTTATGTTATGGCGCCTATGTGTTAGCGTGCAGTGGTCTACTTAACGGCAAAAAAGCAACCACACATTGGCTAGGAGATAGTGATTTTACTTGTCGCTTTCCACAGGTGAAATGGGATTTAAATCCTATTTATTTAGAACAAGATCGACTGATTACCTCCGCAGGAACAGCCGCTTCCATGGATTGTTGTCTTTCTATTGTTCGTAAATTATATGGTGTGAAAATTGCCAATCATATTGCCCGAATACTGGTTATCCCTCCTCATCGTGAAGGCGGACAAGCACAATTTATCGAACGCCCTATTTCTCGTTCCACACCTAATCATAATATCAATGCGTTGCTTGCTTATTTAAATGAAAATCTGACCGCACTTCATTCGACTGATAGTCTTGCAGAACATTTGTCAATGAGCCGTAGCACTTTCACCCGACATTTTCGCAAAGCAACCGGAATGTCATTAAATCAATGGTTAATTGAAGCAAGGCTACAGCGAGCAAGAGAGCTTTTGGAAAGCACAGATTTATCTATTACTGATATTGCAGAACAAAGTGGGTTTCATAGCGATACCGCCTTGCGTCAGCACTTCTTGAAAAAACATAAAATTTCACCGAATCGCTGGCGTAAGCAGTTTCAAATTGAGGAGGTTTAGATCTTTTTATTTTAAAGTGCGGTCAGATTTTTAGGTGTTTTTGCAAATTCAATTCAAAATTAGACCACTTGTGTGCTCTAAACCCAATCTATTCCTCTTCCCTCTCTCCGTTAGGAAGTTTGATTAGAGAAAAATAAAAAAGGTGAGCCAAAATGCTCACCTTCTAAACGAATATTCCCCAATTAACCAAATACTTTTTCCAAATGTGCTTGGTAGTCTGCTAAGTATTGTTCTACTTGTGGATTTTTAATCACATCGTTACATAAGAATGTTGGCAGACGGGTCAAGCCGATGAACTCGTTGAGTTTGTGGAAGTGCATGTATAACGCATCCACGCCTTTGCCTTCGAAGAAGTCGCCTTCGCGGGTAAAGGCTTCAATCGGCGCATTCCACGTAAGCGAAAGCATGTGTTTTTTGCCTTGCAACAAGCCACCTGTGCCGTAGCCTTCAGTCGGATTGACACGATGGCGACCATCACTGTGGTAAAGCTTGCCGTGTCCGGCGGTTAATACTTCGTCTATGTATTTTTTCACTGTCCAAGGTTCGTGCATCCACCAACCTGGCATCTGCCAAATCACGACATCCATCCACAAGAATTTTTCGATTTCTGCTTCAACATCATAGCCGGCATCAATCACGGTTTCTTGTACATTGTGTCCAAGTGCGGTCAAAACTTCTTTCGCTTTTTTGTGAAGTGTATGGTTTAACTCACCGTGTGAATGTCCGAAATCTTTACCACCATCTAATAATAAAATATTCATTTTTTCTCCTTTAGCTGATAATTTACCGATTACTAAGCACTTTACTAATGCAACAATTTAACCAATCAATAAGCGCCAACTATTAAACGTACTACTCAAATTCGAGAGTTTGATAGAAGTTAAAAGCGTAATAAAAAAGCCTTGAAGTCATTATTTTCAAGGCTTTAAAGTCTTTCATAGGACTTGATAGGTTTATTTTGTGGTGGAGCTGGCGGGAGTTGAACCCGCGTCCGAAATTACTCTACCTTCAGTACTACACGTTTAGTCTCGTCTTTAATTTCACTTAAGCATGCGGACAGACACGCTAAACTTAAGCTAGTTTGATTCAATTTAGTGCTTCGATCCTCAAACAGCGGCTTCCACACGATCTCGTTTTGGTTTGACTCCGCTTTATCCCCGTCTTACGAGCGGAAGCTGGGGAGCGAAGGCTATGAGCAGGTTATTAAGCTGCTAAAGCGTATTGTTCGTCGTTTGCGACTATTTTTTTGCGGTTTATTTACGAGGCCTACCGCACCTCGACGTGCACCTTGGGCTTCGCTAATCCCGTCGAATCCAGAATCAGCCCCAAAATCGTTCGGCAGTTTATCAAAAAATCCAAGAAAGGAAAAGAAGCTATTTATTAACCTAAGAAGTTAGGGTAAAATTTTGCCACTTTTTTATAAGGAATCGAATAATGAAAACATTAAAATCTCTGACCGCACTTTCATTAGGTGCATTATGTTTAGCATTTAACACTCAAGTTATTGCAAAAGAAGCAACACCAGCAAAAGCGACACAAACCCAACAACAAGCGGTAAAAGCGAGTGATAACATCGACAAATACCTTGCCATCAATATTGGTAATCGTGAAATGGTGGTTGATGAGAATGGCCAAGCGTTAAGTGCATTCAAACATGAAATCACTAACATTGGTCAAAAACCAATCAAAAATATTCAATGGGTGGGCGTGTATGTGAATAACCGCAAAGTTATTTACAGCCAAGATATGCAAATCAATTTAGAAACTCCATTACAACCAGGCAAATCCATCAATATTAATTTACAAATTCCGTTTGTTCAATTGGCTGAAGACGCACGCAAAGTCTTTATGAACCAACAAGAAAAAATTGATGTTTATCCTATTGAACGCGTTATCCTGTTTGGTGATAAAACCGTTCTCTCTGATCGTTAATTCTCTTCTCTAGCCCACGTAATGTGGGCTTTTAAATAACTGTATGCTTGAACAGTTATTTTCTTTTCGATATACTAAAAACACGCCTAATTTTGACCGCACTTATAGCATGAACTCCACCCGAAAAATTATTCACATTGATATGGATTGCTTTTATGCCTCTGTTGAAATCCGTGAAAATCCAACGCTACAGGGCAAACCTGTCGCAGTGGGCGGTAGTTCTCGACAAAGAGGTGTACTCACTACCTGTAACTACGAAGCACGAAAATTTGGGCTACACAGTGCGATGCCGACAGCACAAGCTATCAAAAAATGTCCAAACCTGATTTTAGTGCCCGTTAATATGCCGCTTTATAAACAGGTATCCGCACAAATTCATCAGATCTTTCAACGCTATACTTCTATCATTGAGCCACTTTCCTTAGATGAAGCTTATTTAGATGTTACGGATTGTACACAATGTTCAGGATCCGCCACTTGGATCGCTCAAGAAATTCGCCAAGCCATTTTTGATGAATTAAAACTGACCGCCTCTGCTGGTGTGGCGCCCCTTAAATTTCTCGCAAAAATTGCTTCCGATATGAATAAACCGAATGGGCAATTTGTAATTCAGCCTCATGAAGTTGAACAGTTTGTAAAAACACTACCATTGAAGAAAATCCCTGGTGTGGGCAAAGTCACTTCTGAACGTTTATTAAAAATGGGATTAGAAACTTGCGAAGATGTGCAAAAACTCGATCAATCTATTTTGTTAAATATCTTCGGTAAAATGGGTAAGCGAATTTGGGATTTTAGCCATGGCATTGATGATCGTGAAATTCAAGCGCATCGTGAGCGAAAATCTATCGGCGTAGAACGCACTTTATCCGAAAATATTCGTCATCTCGAACAAGGCATAGCATTGTTAGATAATCTCTATACCGAGCTTATTCGTCGCATTGAACGAAGTGCGCCGAATATCCCTTTAACCACTTTTCGCAAAATTGGGGTGAAATTAAAATTTGAAGATTTTCAGGTGACGACCTTAGAAAAAACAGGCTTGCCTTTATCACTAAAAAGCTTTCAACAATTACTGGAACAAATTTGGCAACGTAGCCAGGGGAAGTCTATTCGTCTTGTGGGATTACACGTGATGTTACCGGAAGAAAGCCATTTAGAACAAATGAGCTTGTGGTAAAACACAAAAGAAAATGACCGCACTTTTATTCATTCCATCCCGAGTAGGATAATGAAAAAACAAAAGTGCGGTCATTTTTTGATGAATTTGTTGAGTTAGTCGATAAGCCGAGTTCTGTCGTGGACAATCATTCCTCTAGGCGACAAATTACTCTGCCGCTCAAGCAACCTACCCGAACTCTGGACGGGCCACCCATTGAGTTCCTATTTGGTCTTGCTACGAGTGGAGTTTACCTTGCTGCACGTTGTTACCAACGGCACGGTGTGCTCTTACCACACCCTTTCACCCTTACCGTTTTCACGGCGGTCTGCTCTCTGTTGCACTGGTCGTCGGCTCACGCCGCCCGGACGTTATCCGGCACTCTGCCCTTTGTAGCTCGGACTTTCCTCTCGTTTACTTGTCCCACTAGGTCGTGCGAACACGGTTAAGGGCTTCAATAAACCAGCGATTGTCTAACCAACTCGCGGCGTAGTATAGGGGGAATTCAAAGAGCGGTCAAATTTTCATTCTTATTTTTAATAACTTCCGTTAGAATAGCCCTGCAAAACACGGTTATTTTCAACCGCACTTTTATCATAAGGATTTCCTATGAATTATTTACAAATCGCACGAGAAACGCTTTCTGTTGAAAGCCAAGCGCTCGCACAACTAAGCCAACGCTTGGATGATGAGTTTTCTCAAGTTGTGGATCTTATCCTTGCTTGCGAAGGTCGTTTAGTCATTGGTGGTATTGGTAAATCGGGGCTAATTGGCAAAAAAATGGTGGCGACTTTTGCCTCTACAGGGACACCAAGTTTCTTCCTTCATCCGACCGAAGCCTTTCATGGCGATTTAGGTATGTTAAAACCCATCGACATCGTGATGCTGATTTCTTATAGCGGTGAAACCGATGATGTAAATAAACTCATTCCAAGTTTGAAAAACTTTGGTAATAAAATTATTGCTTTAACCAGCAATAAAAACTCGACACTTGCTCGCCATGCTGATTATGTTTTAGATATCACCGTAGAGCGTGAAGTCTGTCCAAACAACCTCGCCCCAACCACTTCTGCGTTAGTGACTTTAGCCTTAGGCGATGCTCTTGCGGTTTCATTGATTACTGCACGTCATTTCCAACCAGCTGATTTTGCGAAATTCCATCCGGGTGGAAGTCTTGGTCGTCGTTTGTTATGCAAAGTGAAAGATCAAATGCAAACTCGCCTACCAATTACCACACCAGATACCAGCTTCACTGATTGTTTAAGCATTATGAATGAAGGTCGCATGGGTGTGGCATTAGTGATGGAAAACCAACAACTTAAAGGCATTATTACCGATGGTGATGTGCGCCGAGCATTAACAGCTAATGGTGCTGACACACTTAATAAAACCGCGAAAGAATTGATGACCTCGTCACCAAAAACTATTCATGAAAATGAATTCTTAGCGAAAGCAGAAGACTTAATGAAAGAGAAGAAAATTCACTCTCTTGTTGTGGTCAATGATGAAAATAATGTTGTGGGCTTAGTGGAGTTCTCAAGCTAATGATTAACGAAAAATTAAAGAAAATTAAATTAGTCATCACCGATGTCGATGGCGTATTAACTGACGGACTACTCCATTATGATGCAAATGGCGAAGCGATTAAAAGTTTCCATGTGCGCGATGGACTTGGTGTCAAAATGTTGATGGATGCAGGTATTCAGGTAGCCGTATTATCGGGCAGAGATTCTGCGATTCTACGTAAGCGAATTAGTGATCTCGGAATTAAATTGTTCTTTTTAGGTAAGCTTGAAAAAGAAAGTGCTTGTTTGGATCTCATGAAACAAGCTGGTGTTACCGCTGAACAAACTGCCTATATTGGTGATGACAGCGTCGATCTCCCCGCTTTTGCAACCTGTGGCCTTTCTTTTGCCGTGGCTGATTCTACACCTTATGTGCAAAATGCCGTGGATTATGTGCTTGCACTTGGAGGCGGGAAAGGCGCTTTCCGAGAAATGTCCGATATGATTTTACATGCTCAGGGAAAAGATGAAGTCTATACTTCAGCCAAAGGTTTTTTAAAATCCGTCAAAAATATGGGTCAATAGCACTACTCAAAACACCTAAAAAAATAACCGCACTTTGATGATTCAAAAGTGCGGTTATTTCTTTTTATGTTTTATTGATTTGCAGGTAATGCACCTGAATTCCAAGTCGGTGCTTCAGCTGGTTTCTTCACTTGTAACATAAAGCGCTGATTTGCCGTTGCTTGTGGTTGAACGATCGTACCCGATGGGGTCGAGAACGAAATACCGCCTTTCAACAATTGTTGTACACTACCGGTATTAAATTCAGCCCCTTTCCAACCAAGGTTGAAATCATAACCCGATGAAACCCAGAACTCTGAATTTTTGCGTACCAAATGTTGATACTTCGGTGTAATCGCAATATGTACCAACACACGATCGCCTAAAGAATTCAATTCAAACTTACGAACGGTTCCCACTTCAACACCACGATAAAGCACAGGTGAGCCTTCCGTTAAATTCATCGCATCACTGGTTTCCAAAATAAATGGCACGCCATTGCTGTATTTATTTCGAGGTTGTGCAGTTTGTGCTAAATTAAACTGTGTTTTTGATGGACCTTTGCCTAACTCAATATCAATGTAAGGCTGTAAAAGGCTATCTAAGTTTTCAATTCCACCCGCTGAGATTTGTGGAGAAATCACTTTAAACACAGTACCCTCTTTTGCAATCATTCCCATATAACTTGGGTTAATTAATGCTTTCGCTGTGATACGATTTGTTTTTTGATCAAGGGCAATCTGCTCAACCTCACCAACATTCATACCAAGATAACGCAAGCTCATTCCTTTACTTAAAGCGGTTGCATCATCTGTGAGTAACGTAATTACTTGTCCCGCTGATTTGGCTCTTAGTTCACTTGGATAAAGTGTTTTATTTTTGCCTGAACCCGTATTATCAAAGCTAATCGCGCCTTTTAATGAACGAGCAACCGGTGATGCCTGGATACTAATGCCTTTCGGCGTAATATCAATTTGTGCCGCACTTTCAACCCAGAACACACTTTTATCTGTCAGAAGATCTTGATAAGCCGGATAAATATACACATCAATATCAAAGTTATTGGCTTTCGGTCTTACGTTAATAATTTTACCCACTTCAAACTGACGATAAAGCACCACAGAACCTTTGCTAATACTTGGCAAATTAGTGGAATGTAACACAATACTTGGATTCACTAAGTTGCCCGTAATGCCTGTTTCTGCACTGCTGATATCTTTATAAAGTGGATAACTTGAATGTGGAGCGCCACTTCCTTTTTTAGGTAATACTCTCACCCCTCCTTGCAACCATTTTGATGGTGTTGCGGATTCAAAACGTAATCCATCTATACCAAAACTTACATCAAAATTAGAGGCAGCTACAAATTGAGTGTTCTCATGAATAAGATTGCGATATTCCGCCGCAATTGCCGCTTCAAATTTCACACCATCAACACTTAAGTGCTGCTTTACAATTTGACCAATAGCAATATTGTTATAAAACACCGATTGCCCTTCAGTAATACCATAAGTTTCTGGTGCGGTTAAGGTTAAAATCAAAGTATTCGGTGCTTTGAGTAATAACTCATGTTCTCGAATCACATCAAATTGCGTTTTGCTTTCTCCACTACCCGGAATAATTTCAAAATAATCTCCGCGGAAGAATTTTTTCGGATTAGCCACATCACCCAAATCTAACTTACGATTTTTTAACACAATACGTGTATTCGTTTTTAAGAGGTTAGCTTGGTTTGGATCGATTAATAATGTGCCTTTTAAAATTTCTTCATTACTTTCGTCCGCACTTAAAGATGAAAGAAGACCCACTTGCTCATCACCATAATAAACCGAGGTTTGACCAGCATCTAAACCTGCAGTCACCGGAATAGTCACCTCAACTTCAATACCTCGTTTAGCCGCTTGTAAGTTAGAATAAAGTGTATAGTGGCTATTAGTCACAGCTTGTGGGCTATCTGGCGGTGAATCAAATGATACCGCACCTTGCACCACTGAATTTAAACTATCAATCTCTACATTAACACCTGATGCATTAATGTTAGCGTTGATACCACTGATATTCCAGAAGCGTGAATCTTTCTTCACAAAACGTGCAAAGGCTTTATCAATCACCACATCAATTTCAACTTTATTCTCTTTATTGAAGCGGTAATCATAAATTTTCCCGACTGGCATTTTTTTGAAGTAAACAGAAGCCCCAATTGAAATCGAACCTAAATCATCCGAAATTAAATGAATTAATAAATCGCCAGGATTTACTTGTGCAATAGGCCCTTGTTCTTCCGCAATAAATTCATCTTCTGAATCACCATCACCTGGTTGAAGCGTAATATAATTTCCTGACACTAAAGAATCTAAACCTGAAATCCCCGCGAGCGATACGCTCGGTTGCACAAGCCAAAATTTAGTATTTTCCTTTAACACATCGGTGGCTTCAGAATGAATACTTGCCTCAACTTTCACTTTTTGCATATTGTCAGTAAAGTTAACCTTCTTCACAACGCCAATTTGCAAACCTTGATAGCGAATCGGTGTTTTATCTGCAACCAACCCTGCACCATTAGAAAATGTAATCGTAATCATCTTTCCTTGTTCTTTCACAATTTGGAAAAATAAAATGGCACCAATACATAATGCAATAAAAGGTAACAACCAAAACGGTGAGATGCGTTTATTCTTACGTAATAACGCTTCTACATTGTTAGATTGCTCATCAATAGATTGAGATTCTGGTTTATTGTTTTCTGTCATAAATTTTCCAAATTAATCGACTATCAAACTGAGAAGTTGAAATCATAGTTAAAAACACTGCTGCACCGAAATAAAATGCCGCAGGGCCTACGGTAAAATTAATAATCTGTCCACGTGTCACTAAAGACATCATCAAGGCTAACACAAAAAGATCCAGCATTGACCAACGTCCTACAAAGTGAATGATATGTAATAGCCGCATTTGCCATTTAATTGAATGTCTCCATTTAAAATGCACGCTTGCCAGTAAATACAACATAATCAGGATTTTGCTTACGGGCACAAAAATACTGGCGAAGAATACCACGAAAGCAACAAAATAGCTGCCCATGCTTATAAATGACATTACACCCGACATCAAGGTATCTTGTGACAAACTTCCTGTCAAATAAACGCCAGATATTGGGAGCAAGTTTGCAGGGAAAAGCATGATAATCCCCGCCACTAATGTCGCCCAAACACGTTGTAATTTTACACTCTCTGGTATTTCAATAAGCGATGCACAACGTGGGCAAATGGCTCGATGACGGTGATCGTATTGTTGATCTTCTTTTAAAAAAGTGTAATCGCAGGCTGTACAAAGTTCTAACGGTTTATCGCTTTTGGTAACTGGTTTCTGCTCGGGATAAAAATCATGCCATAAGTCATCTAAATTAATTTTAATGAACAATAAAGTGGTTAAAAGTGCAGTAAAAACAAAAGCAATTAAATACACATCCACTTCTAATGTGGCATATTCACGCACTTTAAACATGGTGACACCCAGTGCAACTAAATAGACGTCAAACATGACCCAAGGCTTAATATATCCCACAAATAATAAGACATTACGAGGCTTAATTTTGAGTAATTTAGAAAGCTGCAACATAATGACTAAAATCGCAAAAGATACAGGCATTAAAACAGCACAGATAAAAATCATAAATGCGGTATAGGCATAACCACTCACCGCCATTTTCCAAATACCTTGCCAAACGGAAGCATCAATTTTAGTGCCCAGTAAATCTAAACTTAATAGAGGATAACCTAAAGCAAACGGCATTAAAATTAAGATAGAAAGGGCGATTAATGAACAACGTTTAAGTGACCAACGACTTCCTGATTGCAATTTATGATGGCAACGCGGACATTGCGCGTGCTCCCCTTCTTGCGGACGACAAACAGACACCGTTGCATCGCATCCTATGCAACGCACGAGTTTATAAGTGGCATGAGTAAAATCAGGTGTTTTTGTCATTATGTTTTCAGAAATTATAAAAGTGGACTATTTTAGCCTGAATTAAGGGAATTTGTGAAGTTATTCATTAGAGTTAGAAACGGAATTATTCTGTCCAACCATTGTCAATCCTTATAAAAGTGCGGTAAACTGTGCAAGTTTTTATTTTTTTATCCTAGGAAAACTCAGAAATGACAGATTCTCAAGTTGAAGCCCAAGTTGAAAATAATGCTGAAGGCGTTCAAAAATTAACTGATACAAAAGCGATCATTGCATATCTTGTGGAAAAATTCCCACTTTGCTTTATTGCAGAAGGTGAAGCTAAACCATTAAAAATTGGTCTTTTCCAAGATCTTGCTGAAGCATTAAAAGATGATGAACGTGTCAGCAAAACTCAATTACGTCAGGCTTTACGTCAATACACCTCCAACTGGCGCTATTTACACGGCTGCCGCGAAGGTGCTGAGCGTGTGGATTTATACGGCAATCCTGCTGGTGTATTAGATGCAGAACACGTTTCTCATGCAGCTCAGCAATTAGCTGAAGCAAAAGCAAAATTTGCAGAAAAACGTAAAGCAGAATTAGCAACGAAAAAAGCACAACAAAAACGACCTGCTCGTAAACCAAATTCAAATCAAGCAACTCGCAAACCAAAAGCCCCACAAGTAAAACTAAGTGCGGTTGATTTCACAACACTTTCTGCAGGTAGCAAAGTGAAAGTGAAAGTAGCAGAACAAGCGAAAAATGCGACCGTATTAAATGTGGAAAAAGATGGCGCACGCGTAGAACTTGAGAATGGTTTAGTGATGACTGTCACCGCAGATCGTTTATTTGCCTAATAATTTATTTCTTATCGGGAAAGGTTAAATGAAATTACATACAACCAAAAGTCTTATTGCGACAGCAATTTTAGGTGCGTTATTTCTTCATTCGTCTGACACATTTGCAGTGCTGCCGAAATTAAAGCAAAGCGATATTACGATTCCTTCCGCAACTGACGCAAACCAGTTAGCAACAAAGCGTGCAACGACACGTTTAACCCAATCTCATTATCGTAAATTCCAGCTTGATGACGCCTTTTCCGAAAAGATTTTTGATCGTTATATTAAAAGCTTAGATTACAGCCATAACACCTTTTTAAAATCAGATATTGATGATTTACGTGCTAAATATGGTTCTAAATTAGATGATCAACTTAATGAGGGCGATCTTTCAGCTGCATTTGCGATTTACGATCTGATGATGAAACGTCGCTATGAACGTTATGCTTATGCATTATCTTTATTAGATCAAGAACCTGATTTAAAAGGTAATGATCAAATTGAGATCGACCGTGAAAAAGCACCTTTTCCTACAAGCGAAGAAGAAGTAAACAAGCTTTGGGAACAACGTGTTAAAAATGATGTAATCAGTCTGAAGTTAAAAGATAAAAAATGGCCTGAAATTAAAGAAAAACTGACTAAACGTTATAATTTAGCCATTCGTCGATTAACTCAAACCAAAGCGGATGACATTGTTCAGATTTATATTAATGCTTTTGCTCGAGAAATCGATCCGCATACAAGCTATCTTGCGCCGCGTACTGCAAAAAGCTTCAATGAAAGTATGAATCTTTCCTTAGAAGGAATTGGTGCAACATTACAATCGGAAGATGACGAAACCAGCATCAAGTCTTTAGTGCCAGGTGCACCGGCTGAACGCAGTAAAAAATTACAAGCGGGCGATAAAATCATTGGTGTTGGCCAAGAAAAAGGCGAAATCGAAGATATTATCGGTTGGCGTTTAGAAGATATCGTTGACAAAATCAAAGGTAAAAAAGGGACAAAAGTTCGTCTTGAAATTGAACCTGCAAAAGGTGGAAAAAGCCGTATTGTAACCTTAGTTCGCGATAAAGTACGTATTGAAGACCAAGCAGCCAAACTCACTGTTTCTAAAGTAGAAGGGGAAACGGTTGGGGTCATTAAAATCCCGAGTTTCTATATTGGCTTAACTGATGATGTGAAAAAATTATTAGTGGATGCTGAGAAGAAAAAAATTGGCGCCTTAATTGTAGATCTTCGTGAAAATGGCGGTGGCGCATTAACAGAAGCAGTGGCATTAAGTGGGTTATTCATCACTGATGGTCCAGTGGTACAAGTTCGTGATGCTTATCAACGTATTCGTGTACACGAAGATGACGACAATGCTCAGCAATATAAAGGGCCATTGCTGGTAATGATTAATCGTTTCAGTGCGTCTGCTTCTGAAATTTTTGCTGCGGCAATGCAAGATTACAATCGTGGTATCATTGTTGGGCAAAATACCTTTGGTAAAGGTACCGTACAACAAAGTCGTTCATTAAACTTTGTTTATGATTTAGACCAAACACCACTTGGTGTATTGCAATATACTATCCAAAAATTCTATCGAATTAATGGTGGTTCAACCCAATTAAAAGGTGTTGCTGCAGATATTAATTTCCCTGAAATTATTGATGCCAAAGAAATTGGTGAAGAAAAAGAAGATAACGCCTTACCTTGGGATAAAATTCCACCAGCGACTTATTCTGAAACCAATAAAGCACGTAAAGATGTTGAAGCATTAAATGAAAAACATCTTGAGCGTATTGCAAAAGATCCTGAATTTATTGCTTTAAATGAAGATCTTAAAATCCGTGATGAACGTCGTGAGCGCAAATTCTTATCATTGAATTTCCAAGAGCGCAAAGCGGAAAATGATAAAGATGATGCGAGACGTTTAAAAGATCTCAATGATCGTTTTAAACGTGAAGGTAAAAAAGCATTAAAAGACATTGATGATTTGCCAAAAGACTATGAAGCACCTGATTTCTTCTTAAAAGAAGCGGAAAAAATGGCAGCTGATTTAGTTAAACTTAATGCGAATCAACAAAAAGTGGATGCTGAAATAAAACAAGAAGCGGCAAAAGCAACAAAATAACGATTATTTTGACCGCACTTTGGCAGATGAAAAAAACTGAAGTGCGGTTATTTTTTATGAATATTTTTAAAGGTACAGCAATGTTAAAAGGAACAATGAAATTAAGCGCATTAGTCTTATCATTATCAATGATGACGTCAGGTTGTGCATTAGCTGAATGGGCCAAAACAGTTGGACAGCCTCAACAAGCCGAAAATAAAGGCGTTGATATGTCTAAATTAAGTCCAGAAGAGCGAGCAAAACTTGAAGCTGAAATCAAAGAAGATCAAGCTCGTCTTGCCGCTGAAAAGCAAGCGATGCTAGAGATGTCATTAACGCATGAAATTGGTGAACAAAATCTACAGTTCAAACCAATTTTGGCAAAATTATATGCTGATAATAAATATGACCTAATGTGGAAAGACAAGGAGGCTGAGAAACAATTCCTACGTGAATATGCAGCCATGGTGGCATCTGGTATTTCTAAACGTTCAGCTCAATCGTTAGTCAATTTACATAACGCTGAAAAAACGGGTGGGCTCACCTATGATGTGTTGTTAAGTGACGCTTTCCTTGATTACTTGTATTACAGCAAGAACGTCAATCAACAAGCACAACGTTGGTTATACGCAACGAATGCTTATAAACCAGAATTACCAAATCAAGAAATGATTGACCAATGGCAAAGTGCGGTTAAAAACAATGCTGTTTCTGGTTTTATAAACGGATTATCTAACCATAATCGTTTATACCGTGAAACCGTACAAGCACTTCCATCGATGATTTCAGCTTCAGGTATTTCTGCAATGGGTAAAAAACTTGCCCTTAATGCACAACGTTTACGCGTTATTCCAGATTTTGAAAATGGAATCTTTGTTAATATTCCAAGCTATCAATTGAAATATTATCGTGATGGTAAAGCAATTTTAGAATCACGTGTTATTGTAGGGAAAAATGAACGTCGTACACCGGTAATGTACAGCCGTTTGAGCAATGTGGTTGTTAATCCACCTTGGAATGCCCCAACACGTTTAATCAATGAAGATATTTTACCGAAATTAAAACGTGACCCAGGCTATGCGGCTGCACACAACTACTCTATTTTGGATAGCAAAGGTAATACTATCGATCCTTACTCAATTAATTGGAGTAGCATTGGTGATAAATTCCCGTACCGTATCCGTCAAGCTGCTGGCGACAGTGCATTAGGTAACTATAAATTTAATATGCCAAGCTCTGATGCGATTTATCTTCACGATACACCAAATCATAGCTTATTCAGCAAAAAAGACCGTGCATTAAGCTCAGGTTGTGTGCGTGTAGAAAAATCCGATCAACTTGCCTCTATTCTGTTACAAGAAGCTGGCTGGTCAGAAGATAAAAAACGTAACGTTTTAGAAAGTAAGAAAACAACGTCTGCGAGCATTCGTACAAATGATCCTGTATTCTTGTATTATGTGACTGCATGGGTTGAAAACGGTCAAACACAAGTTTTACCGGATATTTATAAATACGACGATGCCGCGACTTTTAATGGTATTGACTGGGCAGTTGTAAAAAAATATCTTTAAACAATGTTCACACTAGAACTTTTTAAAGAAAAAATTGTCTAGGGTGAGAGATGGGTAATAAAAGAGACTAAAAAAATGGGTAACATTGACAAAAATCGTCGTAAATGGCTTTCATTAGGCGGCATTATTTTAGGCGCAAGCATGATGCCGAGTACGGTGTTGGCTATGGTCTCTACCCCTAAACCTCGCATTCTCAGCTTCTATAATGTCAACACCAATGAACGATTAAGCGGTGAGTTCTCTGCAACGACTGGATTTAATCGTTCACTACTTGGTAAACTTGATTACTTCATGAGAGATCGCCGTACTGACCAAGTACGACGAATGGATCCGAATCTCTTCATGAAGTTTTATCATTTACAAAGTAATTTAGGCTTACGCACTGCGCAAATTGATGTGATTTGTGGCTATCGTAGTGCTGCGACAAATGCCATGCGTCGTAGACAAAGCCGTGACGTAGCAAGCAACAGCTATCACATTAAAGGCCAAGCGATTGATTTTAAAATCCCTGGTGTACCTTTAGCAAGATTACGCCAAGCAGCCGAAAATCTTGATAGCGGTGGTGTAGGATATTATCCGTATAGTAATTTTATTCACGTGGATACTGGCCCTGTAAGAACATGGCGTGGTGCATAAAAAACAGTTTAATTTTAGACCGCACTTTAGTGCGGTTTTTTGTTATCAAGATAAGGAAAAAAGATGAATATTGAAATTATTCCAGTTACAGCCTTTCAGCAAAATTGCTCTCTTATTTGGGATGATAAAAAAAATGCGGCAATTATCGATCCTGGTGGCAATGCGGAAAAGCTTATTCAACGCATTGAGGAATTAGAATTAAACCTCAAAGCAGTCTTATTAACGCATGGCCATCTTGATCATGTAGGGGCTGCTGAAGCGATTCGCGATCATTTTAACATTGAAATTTGGGGCTCACAGGAAGAAGATCGTTTCCTTTTTGAAAGTCTACCACAGCAATCTCAGCAGTTTGGTTTGCCTTATATTTCTGCATTTACACCCGATCGCTGGTTTAATCAAGAAGGTGAAAAAATTCAAATTGGCAAATTTACCTTTGAAATTCTGCATCTTCCTGGTCATACACCTGGCCACATTGGTTTTATTGAGCATGAAAAAAATATTGCTTTTACTGGTGATGTCCTTTTCCAAAACAGTATTGGTCGTACAGACTTCCCTCGTGGGGATTTCGACACATTGATCTCATCAATCAAAAATAAATTATTTACATTAAATGATGATATGGTTGTCATTGCGGGACATGGTCCTTACACAACCATTGGACAAGAAAAACGAAGCAATCCGTTTTTGAAGTAAAGATCTAAATTTGGGGTAAAAAAAAGCTCCTAATTTCTTAGGAGCACCAAAAAGGAATTTATGAATAAAATCTCTAAAGTTTAGCTTTATCAAAGGAATCTCGATAAAACGCTAACGATTATATTGACATATTCTGACAAATGCAAGCTTTTTCTTTACACTAATTTACAAATCTTTACAGTTTGCTATTTTTATAACCACTTCGACGGCTTTTTCCATCCCTTCAAGGGTCACTAATTCATGTTTGCTATGGAAATTATAGCCACCAGTAAAGATATTTGGACAAGCTAATCCTTTTTCCGCTAAAAATGCTCCATCGGTTCCACCCCGTATTGGTTTGTGATTTGGTGTAATACCACAAGCTTTCATTGCTGCATCAGCAAGTTTAATCGCCTGTGGAACATTTTTGACAGTGTCATACATGTTTTTGTAACTGTCTTCAATCACACATTCCACCGGCTCTTTCAGGCTTTTCTCTCTATTAAATTTTTCCACCAGTTGATAAATAAACGCCTTGCGTTGCTCAAAATTAGCTTGGTCAAAATCTCGAATCAGATAATGTAATTCAACTTTCTCAATATCCCCTTTAAAATCATCTAAATGGAAAAAACCTTCTTTTCCTGATGTTTTTTCGGGAACATCATCTTTTGGAAAGCCTTGTTGAAACTCACAAGCTAAGGTAAGCGCATTCACTAATTTGTTTTTCGCATAACCCGGATGAATACCTCGACCTTTAAAGGTAATTTTTGCCGTTGCCGCATTAAAGTTCTCATACTCGAGCTCGCCCACTTCCCCACCATCAATGGTATATGCCCAATCGCAAGGGAAATCGTCTAATGGAAAATAATGCATTCCTAAACCAATTTCTTCGTCAGGCGTAAATGCCACTCGAATATTGCAATGTGGGATATTTTCCTGTTGTAAGACAGAAAGTGCGGTCATAATTTCTGCGATTCCAGCTTTATTATCCGCACCAAGTAAAGTGGTTCCATCTGTCACAATCAAGGTTTTGCCAATAAGCTGGTGTAAAAATGGATAATAAACAGGGCTAATAAACTCTTCCCCTAAACCTAATGCAATATCTCCTCCCCGATAATTTTCGATCACTTCGGGTTGAACATTTTTACCACTGCATTGAGGGGAAGTATCTAGGTGGGAAATAAAACCTATGGTTTGTGTTAAATCAGGATGATTGGAAGGTAAATAAGCTGTGACAACTGCATGCTTAGTCACATTGACATCTTGTAAGCCTAGTTCAATTAATTCTTGCTGCAAATGCAAAGCCAACTTCATTTGCCCTGCTGAACTTGGCGAATGTTTTGCAGACGATTTAGATTGCGTATCAAACGCAACATAAGTTAAAAATCGCTGTAATAATTCATTGTTATTATGTTCTTCCATTTTTAAATTCTCCTTCATATCAATCCTAGTCTAATCCCAAAATTCGTTACAGTTCTTGATATATAACAAGAAAGTGGAGAGTTATAAAATTTTCTGAAAAAAGTGCGGTCAAATTTTCGATAAATTTTTTCCTAAAAACACGATTAAATCCTTTTCATCATTAACAATTCGCTATATCATATCTGTTCAATTTTATGTCGCCCCTGCATCATTTTTGCAGGTTTATTTCTACTCAGTACCAATAAAATTGGTGAAATTAGGGAGAAAACCAAAGCTAGTGGAAAATCTGGTTCAAAACAAGCCTATTATTGAGCTTCGTTCTATCAAAAAATCCTATGGTTCCAACACAATTATTAATGATTTCAATCTAACCATTAATAACGGCGAATTCGTCACAATTCTTGGCCCTTCAGGCTGTGGTAAAACCACAGTTTTACGTTTATTGGCGGGTTTAGAAGAATTAGATGAAGGTCATATTATTTTGGATGGTGAGGACATTACCAATGTCCCGGCAGAAAAACGCCATATCAACACTGTATTCCAAAGTTATGCGTTATTCCCGCATATGACCATTTTTGATAACGTGGCTTTTGGTTTGCGTATGCAAAAAGTGGCAGAAAGCGAAATTAAACCTCGCGTTCTGGATGCATTGCGTATGGTGCAATTAGAGGAAATGGCCGACCGTAAACCAGCTCAACTTTCTGGTGGTCAGCAACAACGTATCGCGATTGCTCGTGCTGTTGTGAATAAGCCAAAAGTACTGCTACTTGATGAATCTTTATCTGCGCTGGATTATAAGTTACGTAAACAAATGCAAAACGAACTTAAACAATTACAGCGCCAACTTGGCATTACCTTTATTTTCGTTACTCACGATCAAGAAGAAGCGATCACCATGTCTGACCGTATCGTCTTACTGCGTAAAGGTAAAATTGCACAAGATGGTTCACCACGTGAAATCTATGAAGATCCAGCTAACTTATTCGTTGCTCGCTTCATCGGTGAAATTAACGTATTTGATGCAACTGTAATTGAGCGTAAATCTGACGATGAGCTACTTGCTAATGTAGAAGGTCGTGTATGTGATATTCACACCAGTATCTCTGCTGAAAAAGGTCAAAAACTACAAGTATTGTTACGTCCTGAAGATATTGTGATTGAAGAGCTTGACGAAAATGAGCACTCAAATGCAATTATTGGTCGCATTGTGGATCGTACCTATAAAGGGATGACACTTGAGTCTACAGTCGAATTTGATCACAACGGCAAACGCGTATTAGTGAGCGAGTTCTTTAACGAAGATGATCCACATATGGATCACAGCGTTGGTCAACGTGTAGGTATTACATGGCACGAAGGTTGGGAGGTTGTACTCAACGATGAAGATAATCAATAATAAATTCCAGAAAATTACTGTTGCAATTATCTTCAGTTGGTTAATCTTCTTTGTGCTAATTCCAAACTTATTAGTATTAACCGTAAGTTTTTTAACCCGAGATGGTAGCGACTTTTATGCTTTGCCATTTACTTTAGAGAACTACACAAACCTGTTTAATCCGCTTTATGCACAGGTTGTGTGGAATTCATTGTATATGTCTGGCATCGCGACGATTATTTGCTTACTCATTGGCTATCCATTTGCCTTTATGGTCAGCAAAATTAATCCAAAATATCGTCCATTTTTGTTGTTCCTCGTGGTATTACCATTCTGGACAAACTCACTTATTCGTATCTATGGGATGAAAGTATTCCTTGGTGTGAAAGGTGTGTTAAATACCATGTTAATGGATATGGGGATTTTGAGTGAGCCTATTCGTATTTTAAATACCGAAGTAGCTGTAATCATTGGTTTAGTGTATCTCCTTTTACCATTTATGATTCTACCGCTCTACTCTGCTATTGAAAAATTAGATGGACGTTTATTAGAAGCGGCAAGAGATTTAGGTGCGAATGCGGTTCAGCGTTTCTTCCGTGTTATTTTGCCATTAACCATGCCAGGTATCGTAGCCGGTTGTTTACTAGTATTACTACCTGCAATGGGTATGTTCTACGTAGCTGACTTACTTGGTGGTGCGAAAGTATTATTAGTTGGTAACGTGATTAAGAGTGAATTCTTAATTTCTCGTAACTGGCCATTTGGTTCAGCGATCAGTATCGGCTTAACCATCTTAATGGCATTGTTGATTTTCGTTTACTATCGTGCAAATAAATTGTTGAATAAGAAAGTGGAGTTAGAATAATGAGTCGTTTACTACGTAATATTTTTATGTTTGTGGTATACGCTTATTTGTATATCCCAATTATTATCTTGGTGACTAACTCCTTTAACGAAGACCGTTATGGTTTAAGTTGGAAAGGCTTTAGCTGGAACTGGTATGAACGTTTATTTAATAACGATACCTTAATCCAAGCTGCGTTCCACTCTGTCACTATTGCCTTCTTTGCTGCAACGTTAGCCACTATTGTGGGCGGTTTGACCGCAATTGCGCTTTATCGCTATCGTTTCCGTGGTAAACAAGCGGTAAGTGGTATGTTATTTATCGTCATGATGTCACCAGATATCGTAATGGCGGTTTCTCTACTAGCCTTATTCATGGTTGTAGGAATTTCGTTAGGTTTCTGGTCATTATTATTGGCACACGTAACATTCTGTTTACCTTATGTTACCGTAACGATTTTCTCGCGTTTAAATGGCTTTGATGCAAGAATGCTTGAAGCTGCAAAAGATTTAGGTGCGAGTGAAGTCACTATTTTGCGTAAAATTATCCTACCACTCGCTTTACCGGCAGTGGTATCTGGTTGGTTATTAAGCTTTACTATTTCATTAGATGATGTTGTCGTATCTTCTTTCGTAAGTGGTGTAAGCTATGAAATCCTACCATTGCGTATCTTCTCTCTTGTTAAAACAGGGGTAACACCGGAAGTGAACGCGTTAGCAACGATTATGATCGTGCTTTCATTAGGATTAGTAATTTTAAGTCAATTAGTTACACGCAAAAATAATCATTAAACATTGATATAAAAAGGTTTCACAAATCTTTTAAGATCAAATAAAATACGCCTTGACGCACAATCAAGGCGTTTTTTTATACCTGCATTAATGCAGGTGGTTTTTTACCCCTCTTTTACGGAGAACAAAGAAAAATGAAAAAATTTGCAGGTTTGCTTACTGCCGGTTTAGTTGCCGCTACATTAACTGCTTGTAACGACAAAGAAGCCAAGTCTGATGCAACAAAAGCACAGACTCCAGCAAATGATACTGTGTACTTATATACTTGGACTGAATATGTACCAGATGGTCTTTTAGATGACTTCACAAAAGAAACTGGTATCAAAGTTATCGTAGCAAGTCTTGAATCTAATGAGACGATGTATGCCAAAATGAAAACCCAAGGTGATGCAGGCGGTTATGATGTTATTGCACCATCTAACTACTTCGTATCTAAAATGGCACGCGAGGGTATGCTACAAGAATTAGATCACAGTAAATTACCTGTTATCAAAGAATTAGACCCTGATTGGCTCAACAAACCTTATGACAAAGGCAATAAATACTCACTTCCTCAGTTGTTAGGTGCGCCAGGTATTGCATTTAATACCAATACCTATAAAGCTTCTGACTTCACGTCTTGGGGTGATTTCTGGAAACCAGAATACGCAAACAAAATCCAATTATTGGATGATGCGCGTGAAGTATTCAATATTGCATTATTAAAAATTGGTCAAGATCCAAACACCAAAGATCCTGCAATTATCAAGCAAGCTTATGAAGAGTTATTGAAATTACGTCCAAACGTACTTTCTTTCAATTCTGATAACCCTGCAAACTCTTTCATCTCTGGTGAAGTAGAATTAGGTCAGTTATGGAATGGTTCTGTACGTATTGCGAAAAAAGAACAAGCACCATTAAATATGGTGTTCCCAAAAGAAGGGCCTGTTCTTTGGGTTGATACTTTAGCGATTCCTAAAACCTCTAAAAACCCAGATGGCGCACACAAATTAATTAACTACTTGTTAGGTGCAAAAGCAGCGGAAAAATTGACTTTAGCGATCGGTTACCCAACAGCTAATCTTGAAGCGAAAAAAGTACTTCCAAAAGAAATTACAGAAGATCCTTCAATTTATCCACCAGCAGAAATTCTTCAAAAAAGCTACTGGCAAGATGATGTAGGCGATGCAATCCAATACTATGAACAGTATTATCAAGAGTTAAAAGCAGCAAAATAATGCGTTTTTAAGTGATAACAAAAAAGTGCGGTCAAATTTGATCGCACTTTTTTTATATTTACCACTTTGGAAGAAACTATTTGTAGCGTTTTTTTGACGAGTTTTTATCTTGCTCTTGTAAGCGCTCAAGCTTTTCTTTAATTTGAATTTCCATACCTCGGTTAGTTGGGAAATAATATTGAGTATCTTTCAGTTCTGGTGGGAAGTAATTTTCTCCAGCGGCATAAGCATTTGGCTCATCATGTGCATAACGATATTCAGCGCCATAGCCCAATTCTTTCATTAAAGCCGTTGGTGCATTACGTAAATGAGGTGGCACATCGAAATCAGGAAGCTCTTTTGCATGTTGTTTTGCCGCATTAAATGCGTTGTAAACCGCATTACTCTTCGGAGCCACCGCTAAATAAATAATGGCTTGAGCAATAGCTCGCTCTCCTTCATAAGCGCCCACCCTCGTAAAACAATCCCAAGCCGCTAGAGCCACTTGCATTGCACGAGGATCGGCATTACCCACATCTTCTGAGGCAATCGCTAATAAACGTCGTGCAACATAAAGAGGATCGCCGCCTGCAGTGATAATTCGTGCATACCAATAAAGTGCTGCATCTGCTGCGGAGCCTCGAATTGATTTATGTAAAGCAGAAATCAAATCATAAAAAAGATCGCCTTGTTTATCAAAACGCGCTTGTCGTTCACCTAATACTTCTTTCAACAAATTGCAGTCTAATTTCTTACCGTTTTCTGTGTCAGAAGCCATATCCACCATCAGTTCAAGACAATTTAAAGCCAGGCGCGCATCACCATTCACATATTCAGCTAATACCTGTAGTAAATTCTCTTCTAAAATTAACCGCTCTTTACCTAATCCTCGCTCAGGATCAGAAATGGCTTGTTGCAGAACTTGTTCGATTTCAGCCACTGTCAATGACTTAAGGAGATAAACTCTCGCACGAGAAAGCAATGCATTATTTAATTCAAAGGAAGGATTTTCCGTTGTAGCACCAATAAAAATAATCGTCCCATCTTCAATATGGGGTAAAAATGCATCTTGTTGGCTTTTGTTAAAGCGATGCACTTCATCCACAAATAAAATCGTTTGGCGATCTGCTAGTCGATTTTGTTTCGCGCGCTCAATCGATTCTCGAATTTCTTTCACGCCACTTGTCACCGCTGAAATTCGTTCAACTTCTGCATTAATACGATGAGCAATAATTTCCGCCAGCGTTGTTTTACCTGTACCCGGTGGTCCCCACAGAATCATAGAATGAACATGCCCTGCTTGAATTGCTTTACGAAGCGGTTTTCCTTCCCCAATTAAGTGCGTCTGACCATAATATTGATCCAAATTAGTTGGTCGCATACGGGCAGCTAAAGGGCGAAAGTCATTTTCAGCAAAATCAAAATTAAGATTAGACATATTCTTTCCTTAATAAGCAAAAGGTGTGAAGATTATCATTCACACCTTATGGATTATTTTTTACCTTTGCGTTGGTCATCCAATTCCACGCCTTTCGGTACGCTAAACTGGAATAAACTATCAGCTAGTGTTTGATTCGTAATGTTACGCAACACATAAAGATTGGTTTGACCATCTTTTTCTGTGGTGCTGAAATTTTTTAACACACCATTTGTATCTACGCGAATATCAAATTGTTTAATATTGCTATTTTTCGCCTTTGGTTTTAACACAAAAGTATCCGCATTCTGCGTCACTGAATACTGATTCCAGTGGCTTTTATCGTTACTGGTTAAAAGCACGAAAGGTGTATTATTTACCGCATCCTTCACCCATTGAGCAGTGACTTGTTGCACAAATGGATCGTAATACCAAAGGGTTTTACCATCTGCAATAATTTGTGTTTCTTGCGGTGATTTGGTATCCATACGGAAAAGATTTGGACGTTTAATTTGAAGTTTTCCACTTCCTTGTTGAACGTTTTTTCCACCAACAGACGTCACGGTTTGAGAGAAATCAGCACTTAATACCGTCACTTGATTTAAGCGATTTTGCAGCTCATCTGCAGCATCGGCAAAAGCAAAGTTACTAGCACTTAGTAGCGCAGTAAGTGCGGTCATTTTTAATAATGTTTTTTTCATTCTACTTTCCTTTTTGTAAAGTGAAGCTTAAGAGAATTAATATTCAGAACGTCGAGCTAAAATTTCTCGTTTTCCATTTTTCATTGGGCCTAAAATACCTTGTTCTTCAAGCTGATCCATAATTCGAGCCGCTCGGTTAAACCCAACACTAAATTTACGTTGAACATAAGAAGTCGATGTATTGCCTGTACTTAAGACAAACTCAACGACTTCATCAAATAATGCATCAAGATCGCCACTGCTTGCCGTTGATTTTTCACCAGAGTCTTCATCGTCCGCACCGTCTAAAATGCCATCAATATAATTTGGTTTACCACGTGCACGCCAATCATCTGCTACACGCGCCACCTCATCATCACTCATAAAGGCACCATGTACACGAACAAGATCCGAAGAACCTTGACCTGAATATAACATGTCTCCTCGGCCCAATAAGGCTTCCGCACCGCCTTGATCCAGAATCGTTCTAGAGTCAATTTTACTTGCCACCGTAAAGGCGATACGGCTCGGAATATTGGCCTTAATCAAACCAGTAATCACATCTACCGAAGGGCGTTGTGTTGCTAAAATCAAGTGAATACCAATCGCACGGGCTTTTTGTGCTAAGCGAGCAATTAACTCTTCAATTTGTTTGCCTGCAACCATCATTAAGTCAGCAAACTCATCAACAATCACGACAATATAACTCAATTTTTCTAATGGAGGCGGCATCTTATCCATTGTATCGCCCGGTTTCCAAATTGGGTTTGGAATTGGCATATTGAGTTTTTCATATTCTTCAATTTTTTCGTTATACCCTTCAATATTACGCACTCGTAAGGCTGACAATAATTGATAACGACGTTCCATTTCATCTACGCACCAACGTAATGCATTCGCCGCTTTTTTCATATCCGTCACCACAGGGGTAAGCAAGTGCGGGATATCGTTATAAATAGAAAGTTCCACCACCTTCGGGTCAATCATAATAAATTTCACTTCGTCCGGTGTCACACGGAAAAGCAAACTTAAAATCATGGTATTCACACCAACAGATTTACCCGAGCCTGTTGAGCCCGCAACAAGCAAGTGAGGCATTTTATCCAAATCAACCACAACGGGTTTTCCACTAATATCTTTACCCAAAGCCATTGAAAGCAATGATGTTGATGAACGGAATTCATTACTATCGAGCACATCACGCAATGGTACTATTTGACGGTGCGCATTCGGCGTTTCAATACCGATATAAGGCTTACCTGGAATCACTTCTGCCACACGGATCGCACGGAACATCAATGCACGTGCTAAATCGGTATCAATACTGGTTACTTTAGATGCTTTTACACCCGGTTGTAATTCAAGCTCATAACGAGTCACCACAGGGCCAACTAGCACATCTTGTACCGTTGCTTTGACATTAAAATTCTTTAATTGTTGTTCTATGCGTGCGGATGTGTCTAAAATTTCTTCACGCGTAATATCTTGAGCCTGCGTTGGACGATGCTCAAGTAAATCTAAACTTGGTAATGGTGTCGTTGGTTTTTCACGTTTATTCGTTGGTTGTTGGAATGCTGGGTGAATAAGCGTATCAGAATACGGCTTATAGGTTGTTTCAGTTGCATTCTCAATATGAATTTCACGCGCTTTAGGTGCTGAAACCGCCGGTTCATTTAAGATCACTTTCAATGCATCTTCAGCATTTGCAGCTTTTGCACGAACTTCCATTTCTTGCAAACGCGCTTGCTCTTGTGCGGCAAACTGACGTGCTAATTCATCTTCTAAACCATCATTTTCTGGTTCTAAAGGTTCATCATACGTTGGATAAAGTGCGGTTGTATTTTCAGGTGTTTTAAGTGACACTTTTGGCATCACATTTTCTTCAAAAATGTCATCTGATTCATCCACACTTTGATTATTCACTTGCGGATTTTTCCATGTGGCTGAAAAATCTTCTTTTGTCGGTAATTCCAAAGAAGAAGCCGCAGAAATAGATACATTCGGTAAATTGTCTGATTCAACCGTGAAACCTTTAAACTTATCTTCTAATTTCTCAACATCTGCAGGCTCTGAAACACTCGGTGAGGATAGTCCACTGATATTAATCAGTTGTTCTGGCTTAACAAAGGTATTTTCAGACACTTCCTCTTTTTTATCTTCTGCTGATTCTGTTTCCAATTGAGAATCAGAAAAAGCGAGTTGTTGAGGAGCCTCAATCACAATTTGTTCAAGATCATCTACAGAAGTATGCTCTGCATGCTCCTCTTCTGCCGGCTGATTTTTCATGGTTAGCCAATGGTAGAATTTCACAATTAAACGAATTAATGATGCACCAGAACAGAAAATAAAGCCTACAACTGCGCAGATAAAGCCCACTAAAATACAGCCAAACTTACCGAGCGTAGGATATAAATTTACCACTAAGCTACCACCAAATACGCCGCCAGCTAAATAGTAGTTCGTATTTGAAAGCAACAAGGTTGCCATAATAGTTAAGCCAACGATGAGGGCTATAAAGCCAAAGGAACGTAATGCAATGCGGGTGGCCGAGAGAGAATGAACCGCTTTGGTTTTCAGTAAATAAATCGGTACGATGAAAATGACAAACGGAATGAGGTGACCTACATAACCAAGGAAAACAAAAAACGCATCAATTAGCCAAGCACCAAAAGCACCGGCTTTATTGATGGTTTCAGTTTGAAAACTTGCTGTAGACCAAGAGTTATCTAATGGCGTATAGCTTGACCATGCCACGATTAAATATAAACCTAAAAGTGCGGTCAATCCGAGTAATAATTCTGCTAAATATTGTTTCGGTGTAAATCGTTTTGTAATTCGCTTAATCATTTTTATTTTAGTACGAGATAATTAGTTTGTTTCACTTCTTCCATGACGACATAAGTTCGGGTGTCATTCACACCGGGTAAGCGCAATAATGTGGTACCTAATAATTTTCGATATGCCGCCATATCTGCTACACGTGTTTTGAGTAAATAATCGAAATCACCTGATACCAAATGACATTCGAGAATTTCATCAAGTGCTTGAATCGCGGCATTAAACTCTTCGAAAACATCCGGTTTACCACGCACAAGAGTGATTTCAACGATCACCAATAAAGGGGCATCCAGTAATTCAGGATTTAGTAGTGCACGATAGCCCATAATTACACCTTGTTTTTCTAGGCGTTTTACCCTTTCTAAACAAGGCGTTGGCGATAACCCCACTTTCTTTGATAAATCGATATTAGAGATTTTACCGTTGCGTTGTAATTCATTTAAGATTTTGATATCAATGCTATCCAACGCTTTATTTAATTTCTTTTCCATAACCTTTCCTTATGTACGGCGCATATTCTATCTAATTTATCAAAAACTTTCAGTAATCAGACAACAATAGGACAACGTTTTTTTAGAAATTATCCAAAATGGCAAGTGCATCAGCGAGTTTTTTCACCGTAAAAACTTCCATATTTTCGACCGCACTTTTCGGCTTATTGGCGAAAGGCACAATCGCACGTTTAAATCCATGTTTTGCCGCTTCACTAATACGTTCTTGACCACTGGTCACCGGGCGAATTTCACCCGCTAACCCTACTTCACCAAAGACAACTAAATCTTGTGGTAACGGGCGATTACGGAAACTCGAAATTAATGCGAGTAATAACGCAAGATCTGCCCCGGTTTCCCCGACTTTTACACCGCCAACGACATTCACAAAAACATCTTGATCCGACATTTGTAATCCACCATGGCGATGCAATACCGCAAGCAATAAGGCTAAACGATTTTGCTCTAACCCCACCGCCACACGACGCGGATTTGCAAGCATGGAATGATCCACCAAGGCTTGAATTTCCACTAAAAGCGGACGAGTGCCTTCCCAAAGTACCATGACCGAACTACCTGGTGTTTGTTCATCGCCTCGACTTAAGAAAATTGCTGATGGATTTTTCACCTCGCGCAAACCTTGCTCAGTCATACCAAATACACCCAGCTCATTCACCGCACCAAAACGGTTTTTGTGGCTACGTAACGTACGGAAACGGGAATCTGCCTCCCCTTCTAACAATAAAGAACAGTCAATGGCATGTTCCAATACTTTTGGACCGGCAAGGGTGCCATCTTTCGTGACGTGTCCAACCATAATGATAGCGACCTGTCGAGTTTTCGCATAACGAGTAAGGAAAGAGGCACATTCACGCACTTGTGCCACACTTCCTGGAGAAGATTGAATATCCGAAAGATGCATAACCTGGATCGAGTCTACTACAATAATTTGAGGTTTCAGCTGATCCGCCAGATTACAAATTTGCTCAACCGATGTTTCAGATAACATATTTAATTTATCTGTCGGCAGATTCAAGCGATTAGCTCGCATGGCGACTTGTTGAAGTGACTCTTCCCCTGTCACATAAAGTGCGGTCATATTTTTCGCTAATCCGCACATTACTTGAAGTAACAAGGTACTTTTACCCGCACCAGGATGCCCACCAATTAAAATAGCACTCCCTGGCACGATCCCGCCACCTAGCACGCGATCTAATTCTTTAAATCCACTGGTGAAACGCGGTGTTTCTTGTAAGCTAATTTCAGAAAGCGTTTGGATTTTTGCGCGAGTTTCTCCTGCATACCCACTAAAACGATCATTTTTTGTGGAATTTGAGGCTGAAATTAACCGCACTTCACTAATCGTATTCCACGCTTTACAGGCAGAACATTGCCCTTGCCATCGCGAAAATTCAGCGCCACAATCATTACATACATAAGCGGTTTTAGGAGCTTTTGCCATTTTTACTATCCTTTAGAGAACCCGTTTTACGCCATCAACATCATTAAGCCAAGCATTCTTTCAAAATACGCACGACTCTTTAGTAATACTTTTAACTTCTCAATGGTTTGAGCATTATCTTTTGTTTCACTATGAAAGGTAATCAAGCGTTTTATTTCATTAAGGAAAAATTGATTACTTGCTAATAACTCAGCTGATTGACTTCCTTCCAGTTTTTCAAACAAGGTTTTGTTGTCATCATAATAATGATAAAGATTGAAAAATGCGCCCACACGTTCAACGGTTTTCATAAAATCGAAAGCAAACACATCTGTTGGGAATGAAAGCGTTTCTTCAATTAATTGCTGTTCCATTTTCATGACAGCACTTAATTTCTGGCGAGAATCTACCGCACTTCCCTCTCTTTCCTCTTTTAAGAAATCACGCCATTTATTTAACCAATCAATCAGCAGTGGTTTGCTACCTAATTGATAGCCTCGTTTTGCTTTGCTTGCTGAACTAAAATAAACATCCTGTTCAAAAGGTAAAAGTGAGACAAAATGGAAAAGATCTGAAACGAGCCCTTCTTTTAATTCGAATTCAATTTCACAAATAGGCTGTGGTTTTTCCCCTGATAAAATTTTCCCTTGATCAAAAGCTACTTCAATTTTTGATGCTCCAAACGCAATTAACCAAAAAGTGCGGTTAAAATCTGTTGAGAAAATCGGTTGCAATGTAGCGGAAGGCAAATTTTCAAATGGATACAATGACGTTAATTGTGCTGTTGTAGGTACTGAATTATCAGGTATAGATAAATTGTATTCTGGACGGCTATGCAATCCGCCAACCACTTTTCCGTCTGTTTTTAAAGTGAGGGTAAAATCATTATTTTCCTGACGGACACGCAATCCCATTTTTTGTTTAGCCAAAAAATGATCGGGATAATCGAAATAGGTATTTCCTAAGAAGACAGTATTTTGTTCTAAGATTTTGAATTGATTGAGATGTGTTTTTAAGGTATCGAAAGCATCAGAGGTAACTGCAAGCTTTAATTCAACTTCATTACTCATTTTATTTTTCCTTATTAATTTTAACTGTTTAAATATACAGATAATTTTATACAAATCAAGATCTTTTTCGTGTATTTCCTTATAAAATCAGGTAATATGCAACCGAAATTTTAACCCTTGTTATGGAGTAAAACACCTATGGCAATGAATAATATTCTCGGATTATTTGCCCATTCTCCTTTAAAACCACTGCAGAAACATTCTGACAAAGTGACTGAATGTTGTGATTTATTAATTCCATTCTTCCAACATACCTTTGTAAAACAATGGGATGATGCAGAAAAAACACGTCTAGATATTTCTCAATGTGAACGTGAAGCAGATAGTTTAAAACGCGAAATCCGTTTGAAATTGCCTCGCGGTTTATTTTTACCCATTGATCGTACCGATTTACTCGAATTAGTCACCCAACAAGACAAATTGGCTAACTATGCTAAAGACATTGCTGGTCGTATGATTGGTCGCCAATTTGGAATTCCTGAAGAAATGCAGGAAGAATTTTTGCACTATGTGAAACGTAGTTTAGATTCTATTCATCAAGCTCATTTAGTGATTGAAGAAATGGATAAACTACTTGAAACCGGTTTTAAAGGCCGTGAATTAAAGTTAGTAAACCATATGATTCAAGAGCTAGACAGCATTGAAGATGATACGGATCAAATGCAAATTAAATTGCGTAAAATGCTCTACACGATTGAAAGTCGTTATAACCCTATTGATGTGATGTTCTTATATAAAATCATCGAATGGGTAGGCGTATTAGCCGATCAAGCTCAACGTGTTGGATCTCGCATTGAATTGATGCTAGCCCGTTCCTAATTTTGACGACATTAACTACAACATAGGAAATCACTATGGAAATTATTAATGCATACGGTTCGTGGTTAGTCTTAATTACCGCGGTATTCGGTTTTTTTATGGCATTTGGTATTGGTGCCAACGACGTATCAAACTCAATGGGCACCTCAGTTGGTTCTGGGACCATTACAGCCAAACAAGCAATTATTATTGCTCTCATTTTTGAATCTGCCGGTGCGTATTTAGCTGGTGGCGAAGTAACTGAAACCATCAAAAGTGGTGTGATCGACCCTACTCAATTTGTCGAGATGCCAGATGTATTGGCATTAGGGATGCTTTCTGCTCTCTTTGCATCGGGTGCTTGGTTGTTTATCGCCACAAAAATGGGTTGGCCCGTTTCAGGTACTCACACCATCATCGGAGCTTTAATTGGTTTTGCTTGTATTACAATTGGTCCAAGTTCTGTTGATTGGTCTACCATCGGTGGGATTGTGGGAAGCTGGTTTATCACCCCCGTGATCGCAGGACTTTTAGCTTATATCATCTTTGCAAGTATCCAGAAACTCATTTTCGATACCGAAGAACCACTGAAAAACGCACAAAAATATGGTCCTTACTACATGGCGATTACCGTATTCGTACTTTGTATCGTGACTATGGCAAAAGGTTTAAAACACGTTGGTTTAAATCTTTCCAACAATGAAACGCTCGTTATTTCATTGCTTATCAGTGTTGTTGGTATGATCTTCTGCCATTTCTACTTCCGCAGTAAAGCATTTACCGCAAAAGCAAGAAAAGGATCGTTCGGATCAGTAGAAAAGATTTTTAGTATCTTAATGCTTTTAACCGCTTGTGCAATGGCGTTCGCGCATGGGTCTAATGACGTAGCCAATGCAATTGGTCCGCTTTCTTCTGTAGTATCAATCGTGCAAAATGGCGGGAAAATCCTCAGTGGTGGTGATTTAGCTTGGTGGATTCTACCTTTAGGTGCGTTAGGTATCGCCGTTGGTCTTATCGCAATGGGACAAAAAGTGATGGCAACCGTAGGATCAGGTATTACTGATTTAACCCCTAGCCGTGGTTTTGCTGCACAATTTGCAACTGCGATGACTGTTGTTGTCGCATCGGGTACGGGTTTACCTATCTCCACTACGCAAACTCTAGTGGGCGCAATCTTAGGTATCGGTTTCGCCCGTGGTATTGCAGCGCTTAACTTAACGGTTATCCGTAACATCATTAGTTCATGGGTTGTGACGTTACCTGCTGGTGCATTCTTTGCGATTGTGATTTTCTACATCCTTCGCGCGATTTTCCACTAGTATAATTATTAAAAGTGCGGTTATTTTTCATTTCATTTTCCAACCGCACTTTCTTCATGAATCTAGGAAGTATTATGTCAAAAGTGAGCAAACTTTTATTTTCTTGTGTTCTATTGGGCTCAACCATTGGAACTGTACAGGCTGAAACGCAATATGTGACAGAAAATCTGAATACATATTTACGCCGTGGTGCAGGTGATCAATTTAAGATCGCAGGTGCTATCCAATCTGGCGAAGCGGTAACCGTCTTGGAACAACAAGGAAAATACACCCTGATTCGTGATAATAAAAATCGCGAAGCTTGGATTTTAACCTCTGAACTAAGTACTACACCAAGTAGCCGTGAAGAAAATCCAAAATTAAAAGCACAGGTACAAGAATTAACGTTAAAACTGAATCGCGTCGATTCAGATTGGCAACAACGTACAAACGAAATTCAACGCCGTAGTAAACAAGCTGAACAACAAAGCAGCGAATTGCTTGAGCAAAATTCACAACTTAAACGTGAATTAGAAATGACGAAAAATAAAAATCGTGATCTAGAAGCGATGCTTGATGCTAATAAACGCGAAATTGCAATTCAATGGTTTATTTATGGTGGTTCTGTGTTAGGCGTAGGTTTGTTAATCGGTCTTGTATTACCTCACATTTTACCAAGACGTAAACGCCGTGATAGCTGGTAATGATTCATCGTTGAGGTAGGCATTTGCCTACCTTTTCTTTACATTTTGACGGGAGAGCAAAATGGACATTTATCTTGTCGGCGGTGCAGTACGTGATCAACTTTTAGGTTTGCCGATTAAAGATCGTGACTGGGTTGTCGTGGGCGCTACACCAGAAATGTTGTTAGCTCAAGGTTACCAACAAGTTGGCAAAGACTTCCCCGTTTTTCTCAATCCTGAAAACCATGAAGAATATGCACTTGCTCGTACAGAACGAAAATCAGGTAAAGGTTACACCGGATTTATTTGTGATTTTTCAGATGAGATTACGCTTGAACAAGATTTAATTCGCCGAGATCTTACTATCAATGCTATTGCCCAAGACAAAGATGGCAAGTTGCACGACCCTTATCATGGTGTAGAGGATATTCATCAACGTATTTTACGTCATATTTCACCTGCTTTTGCTGAAGATCCACTGCGTGTATTACGTGTTGCACGCTTTGCGGCTCGCTTTCATCATTTAGGTTTCTCAATTGCCAAAGAAACCCTTAAATTAATGGCTGAACTCACAGAACAAGGCGAACTTACGCACTTAACTGCTGAACGTGTTTGGATGGAAACAGAAAAAGCATTAAATGAGCCGCATCCTGAAATTTATTTTGAAACGCTGCATCAAGTTGGTGCGCTCAAAGTGCTCTTCCCTGAAATTGCCGCCTTAGATGGTGTACCGAATCCAGCCAAATATCATCCTGAAATTGACAGCTTTATTCATACCATGCTCGTATTGCAACAAGCGGTTAAATTCACAGAAAATACCAATTTGAATAAAAGTGTGGTTCGTTTTGCAGCGATTTGTCATGATCTTGGAAAAGCCCTTACACCAAAAGAAATGTGGCCAAGTCATCATGGTCATGAAAAAGCGGGTATTAAACCAACTCGCTCATTATGCAAACGCCTTAGAGTGCCTAATTATATTCAAGAATTAGCCGAATTAACTTGTGAATATCACACGCATGTGCATAAAGCCTTAGAACTTCGCCCTGAAACAGTGGTAAAACTCTTTAATACGTTTGATGTTTGGCGTAAACCTCAGCGCTTCGAAGAATTTCTATTAGTATGTTTATCTGATACTCGCGGGCGAACGGGCTTTGAAAATAAAGAATATCCGCAAATTGATTACCTCAAAGCGCTTTATCAAGCTGCCCTTGCTGTTGATGTACAGCAAGTCATTGCAGATGGTTTTGAAAAACAAGGTATTCGAGATGAATTAACGCGTCGAAGAATTGCCGCGGTGAAAGCGGAGAAAACACGCTTAAATGCTTAATCCATCTTTACTAAAAGTCAACTAACCCTTACAATATGTGCAATTTTTTAGTAAATATTTTGTTATGAAATTATTAAAATCTCTTCTAGCACCTGTATTTGCAAGTGTGATCTTGTCTGCTTGTACACTTGATGCAGAGCGCCCAACAGATGTTCAACATATCGATAAGAACGATATTACGTGGCAACAGCACCTCAAAAAAATCAAACAAATTCAATCTTATAGCACAAAAGGGCAAATTGGTTACATCAGTCCACAAGAGCGCTTTTCTAGCCGCTTTGAGTGGCAATATCAAAACCCGAAAGCCTATAAGCTAAAACTTTATTCTCTGATTAGTAAAACAACGCTAACTATGGAAATGCATCCAAACGGGATGACAATTTCAGATAATAAAGGTAACCAACAATCTGATAAAAATGCCAAATTATTGTTACGCGAAATCATCGGAATGGACGTGCCATTAGAGCATTTATCTTATTGGCTAAAAGGTCAGCCAGCTGATAATGCAGATTACCAAGTTGGAACGAATCATCTTTTATCCGAATTTAGCTACCCGCTTGATGGTTCGATGTGGACAGCCGATTACTTAAGTTATCATGCAGATAATTCGATGCCTGAAAATATTCTATTAAAGAACAAAAGTACATCGCAAACCCTAAAAATTCGTGTGGATGAATGGGCGTTCTAATGAAAACACATCACTTTTTAACCGCACTTTCAACTTCTATTGGAAAGCCTAACCGCTTTCCAAGCCCCGCAAAACTCAATTTATTTCTCTACATAAACGGCAAGTTACCAAACGGCTACCACGAATTACAAACGCTTTTCCAATTTCTTGATTTCGGCGATTGGCTCACCATTGATATTCGCCAAGATGAACAAATTCGCATCACTCCTGAAATTCCAGGCTTACCTCTAGAGCAAAACTTAATCTATCGTGCAGCCACGCTCCTACAAGAAAAAACAGACTGTACACTCGGCGCGACAATTCATTTAGATAAAATTCTGCCAATGGGCGGTGGGATTGGCGGCGGTTCATCCAATGCAGCAACTACCCTCCTTGTTTTAAACTATTTATGGCAAACCCATTTATCCATTGATGAACTTGCTGAGCTTGGGCTAAAACTTGGTGCAGATGTCCCCATCTTTGTTCATGGCCAAGCCGCTTTTGCAGAAGGCGTAGGTGAAAAAATCCAATATTGTGAACCACAAGAAAAATATTATGTGGTACTAAAACCTGAAACTGCGATTTCTACAGCAGTGGTCTTTAGTGATCCCGATTTGCCTCGCAATACAGAAAAAAGATCCCTTGCCGAACTTTTGAATCAACCGTTTGCAAACGATTGCGAAAAAGTCGTGCGAACTCAATATCCTGAAGTTGAAAAAGCCCTACTATGGTTGCTACAATATGCACCAGCCAGATTAACCGGAACCGGGGCTTGTGTTTTTGCTGAATTTGATGATGAAAAATCAGCACAAGCTGTTTTCCAACAAAAACCGAAGGAATTTTTCGGCTTTGTTGCTAAAGGATTAAACGTTTCACCATTACATGTGATGTTGAAACAACTCTCGACCAACCAATCTATCTACACTCAACCTGAGGTTATATAAAATGCCAGACATTAAACTCTTTGCTGGAAATGCTACGCCTGAGCTAGCGAAAAAGATTTCTGAACGTCTTTACATTTCATTAGGCGATGCCACTGTTGGACGCTTTAGCGATGGTGAAATCCAAGTGCAAATTAATGAAAATGTGCGTGGTGCTGACGTGTTTATTATTCAATCTACTTGTGCACCAACGAATGACAACCTGATGGAATTGATTGTAATGGTTGATGCTTTACGTCGTGCATCTGCCGGCCGTATTACTGCCGTTGTTCCTTATTTTGGTTATGCTCGTCAAGATCGTCGTGTGCGTTCTGCTCGTGTTCCAATCACTGCAAAAGTGGTGGCAGATTTACTTTCAACTGTAGGGATTGACCGCGTATTAACTTGTGACTTACACGCAGAGCAAATCCAAGGTTTCTTTGATGTACCTGTTGATAACGTATTCGGTTCACCCGTTTTACTTGATGACATCTTGAAGAAAACGGATCTTGTCAATCCTATCGTTGTTTCTCCAGATATCGGTGGTGTTGTTCGTGCTCGTGCAGTTGCGAAATTATTAAATGATACAGAGATGGCGATTATCGATAAACGTCGTCCACGCGCAAACGTATCACAAGTTATGCATATTATCGGGGATGTTGCAGATCGTGATTGTATCCTTGTGGATGATATGATTGATACAGGTGGTACATTATGTAAAGCGGCTGAAGCATTAAAAGAACGCGGTGCAAAACGCGTATTTGCTTACGCAACTCACGCCGTATTCTCTGGCGCAGCTGCACAACATTTAGCGAGTGATGCCATTGATGAAATCGTGGTAACGGATACCGTTCCACTTTCACCTGAAATGAAAGCACTTGGTAAAGTACGCGTGCTGACTCTTTCAACTATGCTTGCTGAAGCAATTCGTCGTATCAGCAATGAAGAATCTATTTCAGCAATGTTTGAATAATTCTTTCGCTTAGCATTCATTTTAAAAGTGCGGTCAGAAAATCCAGTGTTTTTTGACCGCACTTTTTTATGCTGAGACTAAAAATAAGGCAAAAAAAGTGCCCCACTGGGGCACTACTCGGAAAGCAAAATAGATGTCGGCTATTTAAAAATAGCACTTGTTTTTAGTGATTTAAGAATACGGCAAAGTCCTTTATATTGCAAATAGCAATGTTCAAATTTGTGAGCTAAATCACGCTTTTTCTTCACTTTTTTATGTTTAATCGTTTTTGTATAAAAAAGAGGAGCATACAGCTCCTCTTCTCTAGAAATAGAATTAAATTAACCGTTAATAAATTTTTCGCCTAATTCAATATCTGCACGCAATGTTGGTAACATTGCTTCTAAAGCTTCTTGTTCAAATTTGCTTAAGGTACCGATTGGTAAAATTTCTTCTACACCTTCTTTACCTAAACGTACTGGTTGAGCGAAGAAACGTGCATATTTACCATCACCTTCCACATAAGTACATTCAACCACAGTTTCGCCACTTAAGCCTTTCACTAATGAACGCGCAAAACGTGCTGCAGCTTGAGCCATAGAAAGTGTCGCAGAACCGCCACCTGCTTTTGCTTCAACCACTTCAGTACCTGCATTTTGGATACGTTTTGTTAAAGGTGCAATTTCCTCTTCTTTCCACTCAGCATATTGAACTTGTGAAAGTAATGGAAGAATAGTTACACCTGAGTGGCCGCCAATTACCGGTACGCTTGTACGAGAAACATTTAAGCCTTTTAATTCAGATACGAATGTTTCAGAACGTAACACGTCTAAAGTAGTGACACCGAATAATTTACGTTTGTCGTAAACACCCGCTTTTTTCAATACTTCTGCAGCAATCGCAACAGTCGTGTTCACAGGGTTGGTGATAATACCTACACAAGCTTTTGGACAAGTTTTTGCAACACGTTCAATTAAGTTACGCACGATACCCGCATTGATGTTGAAAAGATCTGAACGATCCATACCCGGTTTACGTGCAACCCCTGCAGAAATTAAAACGACATCAGCACCTTTAAGTGCAGGTGTTGGATCTTCTCCCGCAAAACCTTCTACTTTCACCGCTGTTGGAATATGACTCACATCTTTAGCCACACCTGGTGTCACTGGTGCAATATCATAAAGTGCTAATTCACTTTCAGCGGGTAATTGTAATTTAAGTAATAAGGCTAATGCTTGACCAATACCGCCTGCTGCGCCTAATACTGCAACTTTCATAAAATACTCCTCATGTATTAATTAATCCTAACTAGGTAGAATTTTAAAGTCTTAGTCATTAAATTACAAACAGAGAAATTCAATAATGCGATCTAGCTCAAACTTTTCAAACTGTAAATTTATTTTAATTGCTTAAAATGAATTTTTATGCAATTCTTATGCAAATTCCCCTATATGAGAATAACTATGTCAGATCAATTAACAAAAGCATTTAAAGAACTGCTCCATCAAGAACGATTTGCTTCTCAGAGTGAAATTGTTGACGCCTTAAAAAACCAAGGATTTCAAAGCATTAACCAGTCTAAAGTTTCACGCATGCTAAGTAAATTTGGTGCAGTTCGTGCGAGAAATACGAAAATGGAAATGGTGTATTGCTTACCAAGCGAATTAAGTGTACCCGCCACCAGCAGTCCATTGAAAAATCTGGTTTTAGATATTGATCATAATGATTTTGTTATCGTCATTAAAACCTCTCCAGGTGCGGCACAGTTGATTGCTCGCTTATTGGATTCCATTGGTAAACCCGAAGGCATTTTAGGCACGATTGCAGGAGATGACACTATTTTTGTGACACCAACAAAAGAGACAACAATCAAATCGCTTTTAGGACAAATTCAAACGCTCTTTGAAAGCAATCTATAATGAATATCTTAGTGACCGGTGGAACGGGATTTGTTGGTAAACCCTTAGTTGAATCGCTACTTTCACGTGGCGATAGCGTTACCGTATTAACTCGCTCTATTGAAAAAGCCCAAATTATTTTTCCTGAAAAAACACCACAATTTTTGACCGCACTTTCAACACTCAAAGATTTGAATGGCTTTGATGCTGTCATAAATCTTGCCGGTGAGCCTATCTTCGATAAAAGATGGACTGTTCAACAAAAAGAGAAACTGCTTCACAGTCGTATTGATTTAACCCAACAGATTGTTCAACTCATTAACCAAAGTGAACATCCGCCTGTATTGATTTCAGGTTCAGCCACCGGAATTTATGGAAACTGTGGCGAAGACCAGATCACTGAAGGCACTCCTCCAGGTAGTCAATTTACCGCACAACTTTGTATTGATTGGGAAAATGCAGCCAAACAAACCAACACAAGAGTCTGTTTAGTGAGAACAGGATTGGTGCTTTTTCCAAAAGGCGGCGCTTTTGCTAAAATTCTACCGCTCTATCGCTTTGGATTAGGCGGCAAATTAGGGAATGGCGAGCAATATTGGAGTTGGATTGCATTAGAGGACATGGTAGAAGGCCTTCTCTTCTTACTTGACCATAATGATTGTGAAGGTGCATTTAATTTTACTGCGCCACATCCTGTTAAAAACAAGACATTCAACCAATTATTAGGTCAAGCACTACATCGACCTTGTTTTGCTCAAGTGCCTCAATTTTTACTCACTTCTCTTCTCGGTGAACGCGCTTGCATTCTATTAGACAGTCAGAATGCCTATCCAAAACATTTGTTAGATTGCGGATTTACATTCCAATACTCAGAATTAAGTGATTACTTTCACAAAATACTTTAAAAAACAAAAGGCTGGTCAAAACCAGCCTTCATTATTTTTCATATCCATTATGCTAAATATTCTAAAAATTCCCCTACGGTGTGGAAAGATCCAAATACCAGCACAATGTCATTTTTATTTGCATTTTTAACCGCACTTTGCACACCTTCAACTACAGAATCTTCAGAAACACTTCTTGCTGATGGGCAAACTATTGTTAATTTTGCATTTAAGTCATCACCGGATTGACCACGATAACCGCCTAATGTGACACAATACCATTGGTCAATAATAGAAGTAAGTTGAGTAAATACCGACTCTGCATCTTTATCCTTCAGCATACCGCAAACGGCAATGATGCGACCTGAAATTTGTGTTTTAAGTGCGGTCAATTTTTCGGCTAAATATTTTGCCGCATGAGGATTATGCCCAACATCGATGATCACTTTTGGCAACTGTGAATAAGGTACATTCAAGCGATCTGCCAATTTTTCTAGCTGATAACCTTTCAATTGTTGGAAACGACCAACTAATTCCACTTCAATTAATGAACGTTTAATGGTCTCAACAGAAATATCAAAAGGCAGCTGTTCAACGGCAGCCAAAGCTGTTGCGGCATTAGCTAATGGAATTTGGCAAAACGGCAAATTTTCTAACCGCACTTTATTACTCTGCCACATCCAAGTTTGCTCATTAGCTTTAAACGACCAAGTGACATCTCGGCGTGAAACGTAGCAATGTAATTTCTCCGCTTGTTCTAACATAGGTTGCGGAACATTTGGTTCGCCAATTACAACCGGTTTATTCGAACGGAAAATCCCCGCTTTTTCAAAGCCAATTTCTTCGCGAGTTGAACCTAGAAAATCCGTATGATCAATATCAATACTGGTGATAACCGCCAGATCATTATCAACAATATTCGTTGCATCCAAACGCCCACCAAGCCCTACTTCTAAAATCACGACATCTAGTTTCGCTTGTTTAAATAAATGCAAAGCTGATAAGGTGCTAAATTCAAAATAAGTGAGGGACTGCGTTTTATGCTTTTCGATGAAATCAAAAGAAACAGTATGCATTTCATCTGGCAAGTCTTGATTTTGAATACGAACACGTTCGTTATAACGCAATAAATGAGGTGAGGAATACACACCCACACGCAAACCATAATTTAACAAAATGGTTTCGAGCAAACGGCAAGTCGTGCCTTTACCATTTGTGCCCCCTACCGTGATCACATAAGGTGCGGGGTTCAAAAGATCCAGTTCCTCTGCCACTAACTTAATACGCTCTAGCCCTAAATCAATCGCTTTGAAGTGACTGTTTTCCAAATAAGAAAGCCACTCAGCGAGTGGCGAAGTGGCTTTTAAATTCATTGTATTAGGCATTTTCAACAACTTCTACTTCAACAAAAGGTGAAGGTTGATTGGTGAGTTTGCTTAAAAGGTTTCCTAGGGTTGAACGCATTTCTGAACGTTTCACGATCATATCAATCGCCCCTTTCTCAAGTAAGAATTCACTACGTTGGAAGCCTTCCGGTAATTTCTCACGTACAGTTTGTTCGATAACACGTGGGCCTGCAAAACCAATTAATGCTTTTGGCTCAGCGATGTTCACATCACCTAGCATCGCAAAACTTGCAGAAACACCACCTAATGTTGGGTCGGTTAATACCGAAATAAACGGCACGCCTTTTTCACGCATTTTTGCCAAAACCGCACTGGTTTTCGCCATTTGCATTAAGGAGAAAAGGGCTTCTTGCATACGCGCACCGCCACTTGCAGAGAAACACACAAATGGGCAATTTAATTCCATTGCTTTTTCTGCCGCTTTTACAAATTTTGACCCCACAACAGAGCCCATTGAACCGCCCATGAAACTGAAGTTAGATGCGGCAACAACTACAGGCATATTGTAAAGGGTACCGGTCATTGTGATTAACGCATCTTTTTCACCGGTTTCTTTTTGTGCAGCAGTAATACGATCTTTATATTTTTTTAAATCTTTAAATTTAAGAATATCTTTTGGTTCTAAATCAGCCGATAATTCTTGGCTTGAACCTTCATCTAATAAGGCTAAAAGGCGCTCACGAGCATCAATACGCATATGATGACCGCATTTTGGACAAACATATAAATTACGTTTTACTTCTTCACCGTAAAGCACTTGTTCACAAGAGGTACATTTTGTCCAAACCCCTTCTGGTACGTTAGCTTTACGTGATGCAGAGGAAGAGGTTCCTTTGCTAAAAATTCTATCAATCCAGCTCATTTTTTACCTTTTTTATTAACTAGAAAAGTTTGCGTATTTAATCATAATTTAGCGAAATTTGCTAGTCAGATGAGATTATCTTCTAAAAACAATGGCCCTAAATTTTTCTGTGGAATCGCAAATTTTTCAGGGTAAATGACATTCACTAAATATAAGCCTTCAGGTTTCGCTGTTGGCGCGGCCAATTTACGATCTTTTTGCTCTAACAACCATTTCATCCACTCAACAGGTTGATTGCCTGCACCGACTTCAATCAAGCTTCCTACAATGTTACGCACCATGTGATGCACAAAGGCATTAGCTTGAATATCCACAATAATGTACTGCCCTTTTCGCACCACATTTAAATGATGCACATTTCGCCAAGGGGTATTCGATTGACATTGTGCCGCGCGGAAAGAGGAAAAATCATTTTCACCCAATAAGAACTGCCCCGCTTGATGCATTTTCTTTTCGTCTAAATCTAAATGGCAATGGGTAATCCCTTCCGGCAAAATGGCTGAACGTAATTTATTGCAATACAAGATATAACGATAACGACGCGCGGTTGCAGAAAAACGGGCGTGAAATTCATCATCCACCACTTTTGCCCAACTCACCGAAATGTCATCAGGCAAATTTGCATTAGTCCCAAATGCCCAAGCTTTTTCAGGACGAACCGCTGTAGTTTCAAAATGCACCACTTGTCCTGTGCCATGAACACCAGAGTCTGTTCTGCCCGCACAAAACACTTCAATTTTTTCATTTGCCACGAAAGATAACGCTTTTTCTAATTCTTCTTGTACACTGCGTACTTTCTCTTGTCGCTGCCAGCCACAATATTGTTTTCCGTTATATTCAATGCCTAAGGCTATCTTCATTGGAAAATACTCCTAAAACGATTTCAAATTTGACCGCACTTTGCCCGAAAAGAAAAAACACCAATAACTCATCATTATTGGTGTTCTTATCACAAGCTAAAAATTAAGCACGTTTGAAGTCAATGTGAACCAATTTTGGTTTGAATGGGTGACGTTGCATTGCTTGAACTTTCACTGCAACTTCTTTACCTTCAACCACTAAAGTGATTACATCGCTATAGAAAGAATCGTGAGCTTGTGCGTTGTTTAATTCATCGTGATTTAAGATGATTGAAACAGGTGCTTCGCTGCCACCATAAATGATTGCAGGGATTTGACCGTTGTGACGCAGGCGGCGGCTCGCACCCTTACCTTGCGCTTGACGAACTTCAGCGTTAAATTTAAATGCCATTTTCATGTTCTCTTGATTAAAAGTTTAAAATAAAAAATTGCAGGCGACCCAGCAATTTTCCTAAATTTGCTCAAAGACAAACTTTGAGAGCGACGGATTATAAAATATTCAGCCCCACAATGCAAATTTACACGGCAAATTTTTTCTAGGCTTTTCAAGGCAAAGCGATTAAAATAAATCCCAATTTTTAATTAATTTTAACTAACTGATTGTAAGTGGGTTTCAAATGGAATTTCTTATCAGCTTTTTTACCGATTACGGTTATTGGGCGGTGCTATTTGTTCTGATTATTTGTGGCTTTGGTGTACCTATTCCAGAAGATATCACGCTTGTTTCCGGCGGTGTAATAGCTGGTCTCTATCCTGAAAGCGTCAATTCCCACTTAATGTTAGTCGTAAGTATGATTGGCGTACTTGCCGGTGATTCAACTATGTACTGGCTTGGTCGTATTTACGGCACGCGTATCTTACGTTTCCGACCAATGCGTAAAATCGTCACATTAGAACGCCTTAAAATGGTACGTGAAAAATTTGACCAATACGGTAACCGCGTATTATTTGTGGCTCGTTTCTTACCAGGCTTACGCGCACCAATTTATATGGTTTCTGGTATTACCCGCCGCGTCAGCTATACCCGCTTTGTATTGATTGATTTCTGCGCCGCGATTATTTCTGTACCAATTTGGGTTTATCTTGGCGAATTTGGTGCGAAAAACTTAGATTGGTTACACGAGCAAATTAAAAAAGGCCAACTCGTAATTTATATCCTAATCGGTATTTTAGCCCTATTCCTATTTTGGAAATGGAAAAAATCGAAGAAACAAGCTAAATAATTTCCTATAAAGTGCGGTTAAAATTTTATAAATTTTCGTCAATAAAAAAACGCTTAATAATTTTATTAAGCGTTTTTTCTATTATAGCACTGCGAAATGAAAAATGGAGCTACAACTGTTTTTGAAGAAATAAAACGCCCACAAGTTGCAAAAGGAAGCAATGCGGAGGGAAAATGGGCAAGGGGAATTTAAACCATACAATAAAACTAATACGAGAGTTAGGAATAGTGAAAAAAGGGCTTATCATTGAAGAGCATTTTTCAAAAATCTCAGCAGAATGGCTGAAAGTTTTAGTGAAGTATTACACTATAACTGACAGATATTCTGCTCGTGAGATTAACGATATATTAAGTAAACGACAAGAAAGCTAATAATACAATACGCTTTAAATTATTAAATATTTAAAGCGTATTAAAAGCTTTGTATCGTAGATAACTTAACTAAAGTTTAACGACAATTTTTACACCAACTTTGATTTGTTGCTGTTTTATCTGATGTTGTACGAAATCCAAATTTTTCCTGAAGCTCTTTGGCTGTTTTCGCCACAACCCCACATTTAGGACATGTATGTGGTAATTTAACGTTACCTGACATAATTAAACCTCCCCACGTTCTTTTAATACTGAATATGCCATTGTTTTCTCTTTTTTTGAAGAGCCCAAAAAAACATCATCTCTTATGATCCTTTTTAGTTCATCACTCGATTTTTGTCGCATTTGTTGTTTTAGCTCTTGCATTTCAACATTATATGCATTTATAGAATCTAGTCCAATCTTTGCAACATCTTTTATCGTATCCCAAAATCCCATCCAATCCTCCGAATTGTTTATATATACTTGATGTAAATACTAATAAAATTAACATTAATAATGTAAGCTCAGATATTCATCTAACGCCTATTATAGCACTGCAAAATGAAAAAAGTTATTACAATATAGTATAAATTTATTATTTAATAATAATGTATTTAACTTCATTCTCTTCTCGCATTTGTTTCCAATGCTCTTTCTCCCATTTTTTATATAAAAAATGGATTAATATCCTAAATAAGATAAGAAAGACGAGGCAAGTAAAGGCAATACCTAAAAGTACGTTCCATATTACACCATTAATAACGCTAATCAGTACAAAAACTATTAAAAGCGGAAATAGAAAAAACACATTAAACATGGCAATAAACTCTCTGCCTAAAAAGCGAATAAGAGCAACTTCATCTTTAAACATATTTCCTCCTTATAGTAATCTTAATTAACTATATCCCTCTTGCTTTTAAATAATTCTCCACCGTATCCACAATCGCTTGTGTTTGCGGATCAATTTCGATATTTACTAAATCGCCAATTTGGCGTTTTCCAATCAAAGTTCTATGTAAAGTTTCAGGAATTAAATTCACGCAGAATTCATCGTCTTTCACTTCACCAATAGTAAGACTGATGCCGTCAATGGCAATAAATCCTTTTGTTAGGATATATTTCATCACGTCTTTAGTAGGTAATTTAAACCAAACCTGACGATTATTCTCGCTTTCAATAATTTGTGAAACACTTGCGGTACAATAAACGTGGCCCGATAAAATATGCCCACCAATTTCAGCGCCCATTTGCATTGCACGTTCAATATTGACAAAATCCCCTGCTTTTAAGCTGCCGAGATTGGTGATGCGCAAGGTTTCCTGCATTAAGTCAAAGCTCACAAGATCACCATGAATTTCAGTCACCGTTAAGCACACGCCATTATTTGCCACTGATGCACCAATTTCTAAGCCTTTTCGCATTTCAGCTGGTAATTTTACGATCTGTATTCTAAAATTATCGCTATCTTTAATTGCATGAATTTGGGCGATACCCTGTACAATACCTGTAAACATTATTATTCCTTCATTAAAAATTTTTCCAATATTATAGCAAAATTTATGAATTCTCGTCTTTTTTCTCAATACCGTATTGATATTAAAAAACTTATCCGAATTGCGACACCTATCGGGCTTGCCCAGTTAGCTCAAACTGGCATGGGCACCGTAGATGTGATTATGGCGGGGCGTGTGAGCTCGGCTGATGTAGGCGGTGTTGGTATTGGTGCCTCTATTTGGCTACCTTTGGTACTTTTCGGGCAAGGATTATTACTCGCCTTGCCTCCAACAATTTCCTATTTAAATGGTTCAGGGCAGCGCCATCGCATTGCTCACCAAGTGAGACAAGGCCTTTGGATTTCATTTTTAGTGATGATTCCCCTTGCCCTCATCATCTATCATAATGATTTCATATTACAGTTCATGAATATGGATGCCCACATGGCTGATGTGACGATGAATTATTTGCGTGCGATGGTGTGGGGCTTACCTGCCTATTTATTGCTGATTAATTTCCGCTGTTTGAATGATGGCATTGCCAAAACAAAACCCGCCATGGTGATAACTTTCATGGGGTTAATGCTGAACATTCCACTGAATTATATGTTTATTTACGGCAAATTTGGTGCTCCTGCACTGGGCGGTGTCGGTTGTGGTGTGGCAACGGCTATTGTCAACTGGGCGATGGCAATTTTAATGATTACCTATTCAGCTAAAAACTATAATGAACGTAGTTTGAAAGTCTTTGAAAAGATTATTGAAAAGCCTGACATCAAAACATTGAAAAAATTGACCGCACTTGGCTTGCCGATCGCCATTGCGCTGTGCAGTGAAGTCTCACTCTTTGCCTTAAGTAGTTTATTACTTTCACCATTAGGTGCGGATGTGGTCGCCAGCCACCAAATTGCCTTAAATACCAGTGCCGTAGCCTTTATGTTCCCCATGTCTATTGCGATGGCTGCAACCATTTTAGTGGCGCAAGAACTGGGTAATCATTCACCACAAAAAGCCAAAATCATGGCTCACGCCGCTATTATTCTTGGCTTGATTGCGGCAAGTGTATTGGCGTTGGTGATTTGGGTATTTAGTGCAGAGATTGCCGCATTAATTGTGGGTGATAATGCCACCGTTATTGCTCTTTCAGGCAGCTTATTAGCGATGGCAGCGATTTATCAATTTTCAGATTCAGTACAAGTCGTTGTGAGCGGTATTTTACGTGGCTATAAAGACACTAAAATTATCCTTTATATCACGTTACTTGCTTATTGGGGCGTAGGTATCCCTGTTGGTTATATTCTTTCCCGCACGGATTGGATTATTCCAAGCATTGGTGCAAAAGGTTTCTGGGTGGCGTTTATCATTGCCTTAACCATTGCTGCTGCTTTACTCTTTATGCGTATGCGAAAAATCCAATCGCAATCTGATGAAGCCATTATTCAACAGTTAGAAAGATTGAAGTAGTAAAAGTAAAAAGTGCAGTCAAAATTGACCGCACTTTTGTCTTTTACATCACTACTACATCAAATTGTTCTTGGTTGTAGTACTGTTCTGTTTTGACTTGAACCTGTTTGCTGATGAACATTTCAATCTCTGGCAATAAACCGTGAGATTCTTCTTTGATTAAGTAATCCGCCACAGCAGGAGACGCATACACCACAAATTGTTCACTCGAGAATAAGTGGTTAACACGAATGATCTCACGCATAATTTCGTAACATACTGTTTCGACGGTTTTCACACGTCCACGACCTTGACAAGTTGGGCATTCATCACACAATACATGCTCTAAACTTTCGCGAGTACGTTTACGCGTCATTTCCACTAGGCCAAGTTGAGTAAAGCCATTTACATTGGTTTTTACGCGATCTTTCGATAGGGCCTCTTCCAAGGATTCAATCACGCGATTGCGATGCTCATCGGTTTGCATATCAATAAAATCAATAATGATAATACCGCCTAAATTACGTAGTTGTAGCTGCTGAGCAATAGCTTTAGTGGCTTCAATATTGGTGTTAAAAATGGTTTCATCTAAATTTCGATGACCAACGAATGCTCCCGTATTGATATCAATGGTCGTCATGGCTTCGGTTTGCTCAATAATGAGATAGCCGCCTGATTTTAAATTCACGCGTTTCTCTAAGGCATTTTGAATACCACGTTCTACGCCATAAATATCAAAAATCGGCTGACTGCCCGTATAAAGCATTAATTTTTCACTCAATTCCGGCATAAATTCATCGGTAAATTCTTTCACTTCGTTAAAACAAAGTTTGGAATCGATATGAATTTTCTCTAAATTGGCGCCGATAAAATCACGTAAAATACGCTGTGGTAATGCAGGCTCGCCATAAATTTTAGAACGAGTTGGATATTTGCCTTTACGCTCAAGCACTTTACGCCATAAACGTTTTAAAAATTCTGCATCTTGATGCAATTCTTCTTCTGTTGCACCTTCGGTAGCAGTACGAATAATAAAGCCGCCTAACTCATCACAAAAAGGCTCAACTAACGCTTTTAGTCTTGCGCGTTCTTCTTCGCTTTCAATACGTTGCGAGACACCAACATGGCTATTTTCTGGCATAAAGACGAGATAACGAGAAGGTAATGTAATATCGGTAGTTAATCTTGCACCTTTAGTGCCCAAAGGATCTTTTACCACTTGGACTACGATATCCTGCCCTTCGCGTACGAGTTCAGAAATGCTTTTTGCTCGGAATTGCTTTTGCTCGTTCACATCCACACATTCGGTATGTGAAACAATATCGGAAGCGTGTAAAAATGCGGCTTTTTCTAAACCGATATCCACAAATGCGGACTGCATTCCCGGTAAAACACGGGTTACTCGTCCTTTATAGATATTCCCCACGATGCCACGTTTGGCTTGACGTTCAATATGAACTTCTTTTAAAACGCCCGTTTCCACCAACGCAACGCGAGTTTCATTGGGCGTAACATTCATTAATAATTCAACAGAATCCATTTTTTCGACCTTAGTTTTAATGGTATAAGTCTATCGAAAAGGAAAATAGAATAATAGACCCAAATAAGGTAAAATATGACCTTTCTCAAATTTTCATGACTTTTTTTGGGGTACTTAATGTTTGGTTTAGACCCAACACTTATTACTTTTAGTATTTATATTTTCGGCATGATTTTAATCGGTGTCCTTGCCTATTATTATACAAACAACTTATCCGATTACATTTTAGGTGGCCGTAAACTCGGAAGTTTTGTGACAGCCATGTCTGCTGGCGCATCTGATATGTCAGGCTGGTTATTAATGGGCTTGCCAGGTGCGGTATATGTGTCTGGCCTAGTAGAAGGTTGGATCGCCATTGGTTTAATTCTCGGAGCTTATTTTAACTGGTTACTCGTGGCTGGTCGTTTACGGATCTATACCGAATTTAACAACAATGCTCTCACACTACCGGAATATTTCCACCATCGCTTTGGCACATCACATAATCTCTTAAAAATTGTGTCTGCAACAATCATCTTAGCATTCTTCACGATTTACTGTGCCTCAGGTGTGGTTGCGGGAGCAAAATTATTCCAAAACCTATTCTCAGTCGACTATTCCACCGCCATTTGGTACGGCGCATTAGCGACCATCGTCTATACCTTTATCGGTGGATTTTTAGCTGTAAGCTGGACGGATACCATTCAAGCCACATTGATGATTTTTGCACTGATTTTAACGCCTCTCTTTATCTTTTTAAGTTTGGGTGATGCATCACAATTTACTGAAGTGCTACATCAAGCAGAAAGCGCAGCAAATAAAGACTTTACTGATTTATTTAGTTCTACTACACCATTAGGTTTATTAAGTTTAGCGGCTTGGGGCTTAGGTTATTTTGGTCAACCGCATATCCTTGCTCGTTTTATGGCGGCTTACTCGGTGAAATCTCTTATTAAAGCACGCCGCATCAGTATGACATGGATGGTGATTTGTCTTGCCGGTGCAATTGGTATTGGCTTCTTCGGGATTCCTTATTTCTTTGCAAACCCAAATGTGGCTGGTGTGGTAAATAATGAACCAGAACAAGTCTTTATTGAACTGGCTAAATTGCTCTTTAATCCATGGATTGCCGGTATTCTACTCTCTGCGATCTTGGCGGCAGTAATGAGTACACTTTCTGCACAATTATTAATTTCTTCAAGCTCTATTACTGAAGATTTTTATAAAGGTTTTATTCGTCCAAAAGCTTCTGAAAAAGAGCTTGTTTGGCTAGGTCGTGCAATGGTTTTAGTTATCGCGGGCATTGCAATTTGGATTGCACAAGATGAAAACAGCAAAGTATTAAAACTCGTTGAATTTGCCTGGGCAGGGTTTGGTTCTGCATTTGGTCCGGTCGTGCTTTTCTCCTTATTCTGGAAACGTATGACTTCATCAGCGGCGATGGCGGGAATGGTTGTCGGTGCAGTGGTTGTCTTTGCTTGGAAATCGGTGATTCCTGAAACCAGTGAATGGTTTAATGTCTATGAAATGATCCCAGGATTCATCCTTGCTAGCCTGGCGATTATTGTGGTTTCTCTCCTTTCTGCAGAACCTGAAAATGAAGTTAAAGAAACCTTTGAGAAAGCAGAAAAAGCCTATAAGGAAGCAAAATAATGATTGATTTTCGTCCTTTTTATCAACAAATTGCCACCACAAATTTATCTGCTTGGCTAGAAACATTGCCTTTGCAGTTAAAAGAATGGGAAAAACAAACCCATGGTGATTATGCAAAATGGTCAAAAATCGTGGACTTTCTCCCTGATTTGCAGGCAGATACTATCGATTTAAAAAATGCGGTGAAATCTGACCGCACTTCCCCTCTTTCAGAGGGCGAAAAACAACGCATTGTCCATCATTTGAAACAATTGATGCCGTGGCGAAAAGGACCTTATCATTTATTTGATATTCACGTAGATTGCGAATGGCGTTCTGATTTCAAATGGGAGCGAGTTTTGCCTCATCTGGCACCATTAAAAGATCGTACCATTTTAGATGTGGGCTGCGGTAGCGGCTACCATATGTGGCGAATGGTTGGTGAAGGTGCAAAAATGGTCGTTGGTATTGATCCAACCGAACTTTTCCTTTGCCAATTTGAAGCCGTTCGAAAATTATTAAATAACGATCGTCGAGCGAACTTAATCCCATTAGGTATTGAAGAAATGCAACCACTTGCGGCATTTGATACCGTATTCTCAATGGGCGTGCTTTATCATCGTAAATCACCGCTTGATCATCTCACTCAACTAAAAAATCAATTAGTAAAGGGTGGCGAATTGGTGTTAGAAACCTTAGTGGTTGATGGTGATGCCAATACGGTCTTAGTGCCTTCAGATCGCTATGCAAAAATGAAGAACGTGTATTTTATTCCTTCCGTTGCAGCTCTCATTAATTGGTTGGAAAAAGTCGGCTTTACTAATGTGCGTTGTGTGGATGTCGCCACTACAACATTAGAAGAACAGCGTAAAACGGATTGGTTAGAAAATGAAAGTTTGATTGATTTCTTAGATCCAAATGATCACAGCAAAACCATCGAAGGCTATCAAGCCCCAACTCGCGCAGTGATTTTAGCCAATAAATAATGGTTTAAATAAAAAGTGCGGTCAAAAAATTCCATGTTTTTTGACCGCACTTTGCTTTTTTATTTTAAAGCAATATGTACCGTAATCTCTTCACGATCATGATACAAATGCTTCGCCTGAATATCAAATTCCAGTTCTTTTTCTGCTAACATTACCGCAAGATTTTCTAAACACAACATCACTTCTTGATAGCGTTTTTTCATTGGTAATTTCAAATTGAAAATAGTTTCTCGGCACCAGCCGTTAATTAACCATTTTCCAATTAAATTCGCAATTCGACTTGGTTGCTCCACCATATCACACACAAGCCAATCAATATGCTTACGTTTTGGTGGTTGGAATTTAAATCCATCTTCTGGGCAATGTTCTATTCTGCCAGTATCATGTAAGCTCGCCGCCATTTTGCCGTGATCAACCGCATACACAAATAAACCACGTTTCACTAATTGATAAGTCCAGCCGCCAGGACAAGCACCGAGATCGACCCCAACCATATTTTCATTCAAGCGTTTACTTTCTTCATTTCGAGGAATAAAGGTTAAAATCGCTTCTTCCAATTTTAAAGTTGAACGGCTTGGTGCATCCGCTGGGAATTTTAAACGTGGGATTCCCATAAAGTGGGTGGAATTATTACCAAGATAGGAATACCCCACATAGCAACAATTCGGCTGCGTGAAAAAACAATGCAAAATTTGACCGCACTTTGCATTCGGTTTGCCTTGTAACCAACCTTTCTTTTTCAATGCTTGGCGCAACGGTACGGTAAATTTTCGGCAAAATGTCGAAAGCTCTTTGGCTTCATTCGTATCTGCTGTTTCAACAAATAGCTCTACCGCTTGCTTAAGATTAATGTCTTCTGCAATGCGTTCATATTGAGCCAGAATTGGCGAAATACGATCTTGAGGATCCAGGTTTTCTAAGAGATCTGACACGACGATCATTTGGCGCGCAAAAATCAAACGATTAAAAGGGATTTCTCGCGCTAAACGATCTGCATCACCTGGTTGATAGCATTCAAAAATGACATAACCGCTGTTTTCTAGCACGCGAGCAAAACCAAATACGCCACGCTCAGAAGCGCGGTCAGTAATTTCTGCGGCCACTTCTTTTTCAAAGCCAATTCGACAATATAAGGCTAATTTATTCATATTTTCCCTAATTTTATTGAATCTTTAATCCATGTTCTAAAGGCTTGAATCTGTTCATCATCTAAACGATCTAAATGATTGACTACATAGAATGATTTCGGATCCCGTAATTCGGTTGGTAACACAATTTGCAGATGACCATTTTCAATTTCTTGCTGAGCCAAAATACGATTAGCTAGCACGATACCCTGACCATGAACGGCAGCTTGTAATGCCATAAAGGTATGGCTAAATAATGGACCTTGCTGAATATTCAAATCATCTAATTTGAGATAATCAGCCATCGCTTGCCAGTTATCTCGAGTATGTGTGTGAATCAGCGTGTGCTTTTTCAAATCATCTGGACGGCGAACGGGAATTTTCTCAAGCAATGAAGGTGCCGCTAAAATCACTAAGTTTTCTTCACCTAATCGATCGACTTGTAAATTTTCCCAATCACCTTTGCCATAATAAATGGCAATATCAATTTCTTTATTTAATAAACCTTCATCTTGATCAACGCCCTTCAAGCGCACTTCAATTTCAGGGTGTTGCTTATTAAAATCACTCAAATGTGGCACAAGCCATTGAATACCAAAGGTTTGTGGCACACTAATTGCCAAATGTGGCTCTGCTTTAAGTGTTAATAAACGTTCAGTCGCTTCATTTAATTTTCGCAAGACTTTGTTAATATCAACAAAATAGGCTTTCCCAAATTCCGTCAATTCGAGTGAACGATTTTTGCGTATAAAAAGCTCGACACCTAAAAAATCTTCTAATAATTTTATTTGATGGCTCACTGCGGCTTGTGTCACAAAAAGTTCATCAGCAGCCTTTGTAAAACTTAAATGTCGAGCAGCTGATTCGAAAGACTTCAATGAATTCAGGGGAGGCAAACGTTTATACATAATTCTTCCCAACGGCTAAATTTTAGTTTATAATGAAAAAGATTCAATTCGGATTAGTTTTTTTTATGCATCAAATAAAAAAACATCATTTGTCCTTCCATTACCTTCTACCTACAATACACACATACTTAATGATTGGTAATTCCTTACAAGTTAATGAGTTTCAGACTTAAGTATGATGTTGTGTTTGCATATAGTTCGGTTCTCCGAACTGGAGTAACAATTAAGTTACTCATTTACTTCCTGTATATATTAAACCATTCTGGTTAAGCGCTGCTCGTTTCGAGCGGCGTTTTTTTATTTCAGCCATTCTAACATAAGCAAAATTTTATTTCCTGACCTACTTCAAAAATTTGAGAATCCAATAAAAATTTTGAGAAATCACAATATTTTTGTGTTTAAAGGTTTTCATAGTAGCCGTTATGGTGTAGATTAACTGCATTTCCATTCATAAAATTATTTATACAAATTAAGGAAGCAAAATGAAAGACTTAGACTGGAACAATCTTGGATTTAGTTATATCAAAACAGATTATCGTTTCATCGCACATTGGAAAGATGGTAAATGGGATGAAGGGAAACTTACCACTGATAATATGCTACATATCCACGAAGGTTCAACGGCAATTCACTACGGTCAACAATGCTTTGAAGGCTTAAAAGCCTATCGTTGTAAAGATGGTTCAATCAACTTATTCCGTCCTGATCAAAATGCAAAACGTATGCAACATACCGCAGATCGTTTATTGATGCCTCAAGTGCCAACAGAATTATTTATCCGTGCTTGTAAAGAAGTGGTGAAAGCAAACCAAGAATGGTTAGGTCCTTACGGTTCTGGCGCGACATTATATTTACGTCCATTCCTCTTTGGTACGGGGGCGAATATCGGCGTGAAAACCGCACCTAAATTTATTTTCTCTGTATTCTGCTGCCCAGTAGGCGCATATTTCAAAGGTGGTTTAGCACCATCTAACTTCATTACGACTGATTACGACCGTGCTGCTCCGATGGGAACCGGTGGCGTAAAAGTGGGGGGGAACTATGCGGCAAGCTTGCTTCCACATGAACTAGCCGCAGAACAAGGTACACCAGAACGTAAATTTGCAGACGCGATTTACCTTGATCCTAAAACTCACACTAAAATTGAAGAAGTGGGTGCGGCAAACTTCTTTGGTATCACCAAAGATAACAAATTTATCACGCCTGCATCTGAATCTATTTTACCAAGTATCACGAAATACTCATTACTTCACATTGCAAAAGAACGTTTAGGTATGGAAGCCATTGAAGGTGATGTGTATATCGATCAACTTGATCAATTTGCCGAAGCGGGGGCTTGTGGTACTGCTGCAGTGATTACGCCAGTAGGTGGTATTCAACATAAAGGTAAATTCCACGTGTTCTATTCAGAAACGGAAGTTGGCCCTATTACACGCAAACTTTACAACGAATTAACCGGTATCCAATTCGGTGATGTGGAAGCACCTGAAGGCTGGATTGTAAAAGTAGAATAATTTTCCTTTCTATCAACAAATCGAGATTCATTTAATTCAAGGACTAAGTTCTGTCACTATAGAACTTAGTCCTTTTAGTTTTTTACACGCTTTGTATAAAGTATGTTTCAGTAGAAATACCTCATTAATAATATTTAACTCACGCCAAAATACTTCAAAATCAACCGCACATTTCCCCTTTTCTTGTGTGCCTATCGTTCAAATTATGATCTTCATCACAGTTTTATTTAAACAGAACGATTAGAATAAAATTGTCCATTTTTTCAAACAAATAAGGAAGAAAATGATGACTCCCTCAGAGCTTATAGGCGAAGGAATTAATCTGATGTTTTCAGGAATGGGTTTTGTGTTGGTCTTTTTGCTTATTTTAATTTGGGCAATTGGAGTGATGTCTAAACTTATCAATCGATTCTTTCCTGAACCTCAACCCGAACCAAAAACTTCCCCAAATTCAACCGCACTTTCTGCGGCACCAACTGACGATTTTGAGCGTTTACGTCCTGTGATTGCAGCGGCTATCGCACACCATCGCCGTACCCAACAGTTCAAATAACATAAGGATTTTACTATGACTAAAAAAATTAAAATGACAGAACTGGTGCTTCGTGATGCCCACCAATCACTTTTCGCAACGCGTTTGCGTCTTGATGATATGTTGCCAATTGCTCATGAATTAGATGATATCGGCTATTGGTCATTGGAAGCTTGGGGCGGTGCTACATTTGATAGCTGTATTCGCTTCTTGGGTGAAGATCCATGGGTACGTTTGCGTGAATTGAAAAAAGCCTGTCCAAAAACCCCATTACAAATGTTATTACGTGGTCAGAACCTATTAGGCTATCGTCACTATGCTGATGACGTGGTAGAACGTTTCGTAGAACGTTGTGTAGCGAATGGTATGGATGTTTTCCGCGTATTCGATGCGCTCAATGATCCGCGTAACATGAAAGCAGCGCTGCAAGCAGTACGTAAATTTGGTGGTCATGCTCAAGGGACATTAAGTTATACCACAAGCCCAGTTCATACCATGCAAACCTGGCTAGACACCACAGAACAATTACTTGAAATCGGTATCGACAGTTTGGTCATCAAAGACATGTCAGGTATTTTAAATCCAATGGCGGCGGCAGACTTAGTACGCGAAATCAAAAAACGTTTTGACGTAGAATTGCATTTACACTGCCACTCTACCACTGGTATGGCTGAAATGGCGCTATTAAAAGCTGTTGAAGCTGGTGTAGATGGTATTGATACGGCTATTTCTTCTATGTCTGGCACTTATGGTCACCCAGCCACAGAATCCATGGTCGCCACCTTACAAGGCACTGAATATGACACAGGTTTAGATATTCCTCGCTTGGAAAAAATTGCTGCCTATTTCCGCAATGTACGTAAAAAATACGCTAAATTTGAAGGCCAATTACGTGGTGTAGATAGCCGTATTTTAGTGGCACAAGTGCCAGGTGGCATGCTCACTAACTTGGAAAACCAATTAAAACAACAAAATGCGTCCGATAAATTAGATTTAGTATTAGAAGAAATCCCACTCGTACGCAAAGACTTGGGCTACATTCCACTCGTTACACCAACCTCTCAAATTGTTGGTACACAGTCTGTTATTAACGTACTTACTGGCGAACGCTACAAAACTATCGCCAAAGAAACGGCCGGTATTTTAAAAGGTGAATACGGTAAAACACCTGCACCGGTAGATAGTACGTTGCAAGCTCGCGTATTAGAAGGTGCTGCGCCAGTAACTGACCGTCCTGCCGATCACATTGCACCTGAAATGGCGAAAATTGAAGCTGAAGTGGCTGAACAAGCTAAAGCGAAAGGCGTGAAATTGGCAGACAACGCCGTAGATGATGCTTTAATCGTGGCGCTCTTCCCTCAAATTGCATGGAAATTCTTAGAAAACCGCAATAACCCTGCCGCCTTTGAACCAGCCCCTACCGGCAATGAAAGTGCGGTGGAAAATAAACCTGTTTCTAAAGCTGCACCATCTGCTTCTGGCTCTGCTGTTTATACCGTGGAATTGGAAGGTAAAGCTTTTGTGGTGAAAGTAAGCGAAGGCGGCGATATTTCTCATGTCGCGACTACAGCTCCTCAAGCTGTGCCACAAGCGACTCCTGCTCCAGCAACGGGTGGTACACCAGTAACAGCGCCGATGGCGGGTAATATTTGGAAAGTTGTTGCAACAGAAGGTCAAACTGTAGCAGCTGGCGATGTATTATTCATTCTCGAAGCCATGAAAATGGAAACCGAAGTGAAAGCTGCACAAGCTGGTACCGTACGCGGCATTTGCGTTAAAGCTGGTGATGCTGTTGCGGTGGGTGACACCGTGATGACCTTAGTATAAGGAATGGTCTATGGAGAGTATTATTGCGTTAATTAAAGGAATGGGCATATTCCATCTGCAATGGGGGCAAGCAGTAATGATCGCTGTGAGCCTGCTGTTGCTGTGGCTTGCCATTTCGCGCAAATTTGAACCTTTGCTGTTGCTACCAATTGGTTTCGGCGGATTATTGTCAAATATCCCTGAAGCAGGGCTAGCCATGACAGCATTAGAGAATTTGCTTCATCTCGGCTCACCAGAGCAAATTGCGGTAATCGCTGCGCAGCTAGGTGTTTCACCCGATCTTGCTGCAATTAAAACAGCGATGACTTCCTCGCCAATATCCATGATAAATCAATTAGAAGCTTTATCTGTGGATATGGGTTATAGCGCCGGTATTTTGGCTTTGTTCTATAAAGTTGCGATTGGATACGGCATTGCTCCATTGGTTATTTTTATGGGCGTGGGTGCTATGACAGACTTTGGTCCGTTATTAGCCAATCCAAAAACGTTGCTACTTGGTGCGGCTGCACAATTCGGCATTTTCGCTACCGTGCTTGGTGCGTTAGCCTTAAATTACTTCGGTATTATCGAATTCACACTGCCTCAAGCTGCCTCTATCGGTATTATCGGTGGTGCGGATGGCCCGACTGCGATTTATCTAACCAGTAAGCTGGCGCCTGAATTGCTTGGTGCTATTGCGGTGGCGGCTTATTCTTATATGGCGTTAGTGCCGTTGATTCAACCACCGATTATGAAAGCATTAACCACAGAAGAAGAACGCAAAATTCGCATGACACAGATGCGCCATGTAAGTAATCGTGAAAAAGTCTTGTTCCCGGTGATTTTGCTGTTGCTCGTTGGTTTACTCCTACCGGATGCTGCCCCATTACTCGGGATGTTCTGTTTCGGTAATCTCATGCGCGTCAGTGGCGTAGTAGAACGTTTAAGTGACACCACACAAAATGCCTTGATTAACATTGTAACCATTGTGCTTGGCTTGTCTGTGGGATCTAAACTGATTGCCGATAAATTCTTACAACCGCAAACGTTAGGCATTTTAATTCTTGGTGTAATTGCTTTCGGAATCGGTACAGGTAGCGGTGTATTAATGGCAAAATTGATGAATAAATTCAGCAAAAACAAAATTAACCCGCTTATTGGTTCTGCTGGTGTATCTGCCGTTCCTATGGCAGCTCGTGTTTCTAACAAAATCGGATTGGAAGCGGATAACCAAAACTTCCTCCTGATGCACGCGATGGGGCCGAACGTTGCCGGTGTAATTGGCTCGGCTATTGCCGCTGGGGTCATGTTAAAATATGTCGGTACGTTGATGTAAGGTTAAACTGAAAAACATCTAAATGAGGTTCATTAAATAACAAAAAGAGCGGTTAAATTGACCGCTCTTTTATTTATTACGATGTTCTTTACTTAACTAAACTCATCGCTAAGTTCTTCGCACCTTTGAAATCCACTTTACCACTTCCGAGCATCGGGATTTCATCCACTAAGAAGACTTGGCTTGGGAGCATAATCGGCGGTACATTTAATCCTTTAATACGTTCATTGATCTCATCTAAAGAAAGTGCAGATTTAATTAAAAGCACAATGCTCTCGCCTTTTTTATCATCGCTCAATGCGACAGCAACAAATTGATTTTCTTCATCAAATACTTGTGAAAGTTTCTCTTCCACGCTGCCGAGACTGATCATTTCGCCGCCGACTTTAGCAAATCGAGAATAACGATCCACAATAGTAATAAAGCCGTTATGATCGATATGACCTTTATCGCCAGTTTTGTAATAACGTACACCGTCAATTTCAACAATCACTTCTGCTGTTTTTTCTGGTGCATTCAAATAACCTTTCATGACTTGCCCACCACCAATCAAGATCAAACCATCTTCGCCGACTGGTAATTCCTGCAAACTTTCCGGATCCACAATTTTAATAATGGTGCCTGGTAATGGCATACCAACTGTACCAGATTGATTGAAGGTAAATTCTTGTAAGGTTTCTGGATCAAGTAAATTAGGCATATTTACACTAGCTACCGGTGCTGTTTCAGTTGCGCCATAGCCTTCGTAAATTTCCAAGCCAAATTTAAGTTTGAAGGCTTCTTTTACATCCGCTTTCAATTTTTCTGCACCTGCAATAACCATACGCACGTTTTGTAGCATTAACGGATGGAATTTCTTATTGCGTACATATAATCTAAAGAAAGTTGAAGTACCGAATAAAATACTCACCCGATGTCGAGCACACATTTTTCCTACTGTCGCCCCATCTGTCGGATCCGCTACACTTACCATTTTAATGCCTTCACACAATGGCAATAAAGTTGTCACTGTTAAGCCGAATGAGTGGAAAATTGGTAAGGAATTCAAAATCACATCATCTTTGTGGAAGTTTAATAATTCACCAATCTGTTTAATGTTTGTCAGTAGGTTTTTATGGCTTAATTCAATGCCTTTTGGATCACCTTCACTGCCACTACTGAATAGGATGGTGGCATTATCTTCCAAGCTTACATCTGCAAAGTAACGTAATTTAATCCACCATTGTGGCGCCAAAAACGCAGTTAAAAATGACCGCACTTTATTAGCCTTAGTGATCGATTTCCCTAAATTTTCCATAAAGAGGGCTTTATCAGCCACCACTTGGCTAAAGTCAAAACCTTTTGCGTTCAACTTATCCAAGAATTTTTCAGAGGTAATGACTTGCGAAATGTTGGCTTTTTTCAACGCTTTTTCCATCACTTCAGGGCTTAGCGTGTAGTTTAAATTTACCGGTACTTTGCCCATCACCATTAGGGTCATATTAATAATTGCCCCGATTGATGAACTTGGTAATAACACACCAACATTTTTTTCATTCCCTAAAGCAGCTTTCAAGGTTTTCACAAACATTAGCACTGCAGCAATAAATTTCAGGTTATTGAGTTTGGTGCCTTGTGCATCCACGGTAGCTTCTTTGAATAAATTCGATTTTGCTGAACTCAACCAATGGTGCATCAGCGGTTTACGTTTACTCATGACTTTTTCCCATACGGAGAAAGAAAGTTCGAGTACTTTTTGCTTCATCGCTGTCGCATCAATAAAGCCATGAATGGGTTTACCAAATGCCACTAAAATTTCACGCTTGCCTTGGCGTTTAGTTAAATTCTTATAGAAAGAATCTGCACGAGAGAAGCTGCTGCCCCATAATCCACGTAAATAGAAAGGAACAGTCGTCACATTCTCTAAATCTTTTAATACGTGCTCAAAGCCTTTTTGGAACTCATTGATTTGACCGTTATAGCTGATATGGCCTTCTGGGAATAAAGCCACCACTTCGCCACGCGCTAAATATTCACGAATGGTTTCAATAGATTCTCGGCTTGAACCGCCACCAATTGGGATCACTTTGAAAATACGGAAGAACCAAGTGAGATACCATTTGTTGTAAATTGGACGATACATCACAAATTTAATCGCACGAGGGCTAGCCGCTTGTAACACCAACCAGTCAATCCAGCTAATATGGTTACCTAATAATAGAACTCCACCACTTTGTGGAAGATTTTTTAAGCCATCCACATGAAAACGGTAATTCGCTTTTAACGCAAAGAGCAAGAATAAACGCGTAAATAAATGAGGCACTTTCGACATAGTATATAAACTTGCAGCAAAACATGTAGCAGACGTCACTAAGAATAAACCTTGAGTCGAAACATTAAGTTGTACAAAAACAATGCTTAATAGCAAAAAGACCACCATGAACACGTTTTGCACAAAATTGTTACCCGCCATAATTTTGCCGCTGATTTTCTCCGGTGCGAAATACTGAATAGTTGCATTCAATGGCACAATTAATAAACCACCAGAGAAACCAAAGATAAAAGAACAAAGTGCCAATACCACGCCACTTTGAGCTAGCGTTAAGAAGAATAACGATGCACAAATACCCAACGCACCAAGCGGCACAATACCTAACTCAATATGTAAACGAGAAGCACGTCCCGCAAGATATGAACCAAGTGCAAGCCCTATGCCACTCACCGCAAGAATCGCTTGAATGACAACAGCATTATCTTCATTGAACATTGCTTTATAATGCGCTGGGAATGCCGCCACAATAATTTGTGACACGCCCCAAAACAGGCTTAATCCAATAACACTCAACCAAATATTTTGATCTGCTTTTAATGTGCGAACGTTATCTTTTAAATATCCTAAAGAAAGGTATTTTCTCATATCAAACTGACCATCTGTATTTTCAGCTTCTTGCTTAAAGAATGGGATTTTAAAAGCAAAATAGGCTTCAAGTGCACTCAGTAATACTAATGCTACACCTATCACCCAAACACTTTGTAATACTTCATTCGGATCATCTGATGCTACATAATGCGCTTCAAAGAAGAAAGAAAATGTAAAAGAACTAAATAGAATGGCCACAATAGTAAGCGCTTGAATGACACCGTTTGCCATACCAATATTTTCAGTGCCCACAATTGATTTAATAATGCTATATTTGGCTGGAGAATAGACCGCACTTTGCGCTGCCAAAATCAATGTCAGTACAAAGGAAATGGCAAACATTCCCGTTATATAACTCAATAAAATCCCAGCACTGATCACCACAGCTGCTAAACTGCTATAACGAATGACTTTAGTGCGGGAAAATTTATCGTTAATAAATGCCGAAGGCGAAAATAAGAAAATAAATGGCAATAAAATCATCGCATTAATTAATGCCGTTAAAACGACCAAACTCTCGCCTGAAAAACTTTTCAGCAACACATTTTGAATGGTAATTTTATGTGCCAAATCCACACTGGCATTAATAAAGGCAATGGCTAAATAAGGTACAAAGCCAGCATATTTTAAGAGTTTCATTTCGCACTCTCCGCTTGATAAAGATTAAAGGTTTTCATATTCAAGAGATAAGGTTTTAACACCAACAATAAATCAAATAAATGTTTTAATTTTTCATCTTTTTGTTCGCTATTGGCTAATGCCGCTAAAGTCACATTCACCTCTTTTTCTGCTAACATTTTTGCTGCAGCTAAATAAGCTTTCACTACATCCATTTCGGCTTCATCACAACGAGCCAAGATCGCCAAAATATCACGTTCTTTTGCTGTAAAAATGCCTTCACGAGGATTCAATAAGCCTTCCGCTACCATGTCTTCGATTTGTTTAGTGGAAAGATGAAATTCTTCACATAATTGCTCAATCGTGAACACTTCATTTTCAGCGCCCATGATGATATCCAATAATCCAATAAGACTTTCATAAGGATTATTCCAATCAAAATGAGGATGAGCAAAAAGTGCTTTAATTTGTGAAATCGTCGCATTGAAATTGCTTTGTAGATATTTAATAAAGCTGAGTAATTTCACACAATGTTCACCATAGAGATGAAAATTCGGTTTATCTTTCACCGGCTCAGGCAACAAACCTTCTTTCACATAGTACAGCACCGTGGATTTTGGTGTCTGACTAAGCTTAACTAAATCATTCATTTTTAACATCAGGATTTCCCTCTAAGTTGATTTGTTGTGTATTGTAGCGGATAAAAATAAAAAGTAAATAGTGTTACTTTACACTTTTAATAAAATTTAATAAAAAAGTTGTTCAACACATCATGAACAACTTTCTTAATCAGCTTTAGCTTTCCACTTTTCGCCATAGATCTTTGCTATAAATAACCCCTACTGGATTTTTCTTCGCCCCCATAATAGTTGGAGAAATATAAACCGGTGTAGTGTATTGGAAAAGCGGTAAAGCAAGGTTTTCCTGTTGGATCTTCTCACTTAATTTTAAGTAAATTTCTGACCGCTCTTTTTCATTCAAGCTTTTCAGTGCTTGCTCAAAAAGTTGATCGTATTCTGCATTGGCATAGCCATTTTTATTATCGAGGCTTTTAGAATAGAATAAGCCTAAAAATGCCATCGGATGATTAAAGTCCGCACACCAGCCAGAACGAATGACTTGGAAATCCCCTTTTTGACGTTTAGTCTGTAATGTTTGCCAATTGACGGGTTGGGCATCCACGCGCAACATATCGGACTGCGTTAATTGCCCTACTACACGTTGCGCGATATTCACATGCAAGGGTGCATCATCATAGAGCACATTTAAATGTAGCGGATGTTTTTCATCAATTTTATTTTGAGCCAATAACTGCTCGGCAACAACGGGTTCCCATCTTGAATCTTGTCCATTTAGCATAGCTTTCGGTAAAAAATAAGAACTTGGAATTGCCGCTGGAATCTCATTATTCACAATATTTGTAACCGAAACCAACGAAGCGATCGCCTTACGCACATCTGCCTTAGCAAGTTTAGGATCGTTTAAATTAAATTCATAAAAATACTCACAAAGCTTCGGAAAATGCTGAAGATCTGAATGAACTTCAGGCACATCAACCACCACATCAAATTCAGCCAATTTAGGCGCAACAAAAGGTAGATAAGCTACGCGTTCAAAAGCGACATTATTTTTCTGCCAATAATAGGGGTTTTTCGCTAAGTGTATGCTTCTCACACTTTCACTTTCGATCATATAAGCCCCGTTTGTCACTGGGGAATCAGGATCGCGATATTGTGGCACAAGGCTAATATGCGCTAACATTTCCGGCAAATACGGTGTTGGTTTATCAAGCTCAATGCGTAAAGTGCGGTCATTTTCCGCATAAATGCCTAAACTCTTAAAAGGTTTATTTTTTTCTAAAACGCCTTTCGCATTTTTTAGATTAAGATAAGCCAAATAAGCTCTTAATGGACTATTGGATTGAGACAGAGCTTGCCAAGAAAGCATCACATCTTGAGCGACTAAAGGTTCACCGTTTGACCAACGAAGCCCTTCACGTAAGGTAAAGATCCAGGTTTTGTTGTCTTTTGTTTCCCAACTTTCTGCGATACCCGGCACGATTCTCCCTTCCGGATCATAAGCGGTTAAACCTTCATATAAATCACGTAATAAGCCCTCTTGTTCTGGATAACGAACAAACCAAGGCTCAAAAGAAGGAGGATGAGTAAACGCCCGAGTCAGTAATGTACGATTTGGTTTTGAAGTATTCTCTCGTTTGATAGACTGGCTTTGTGTTGGTTGCTCTTCCGTTGCCGTATTTGTAGATTTAGGGCTGTTTAATTTATCACAAGCACTCAATCCAAAAACGATACCGAAAATGACCGCACTTTTAAGCCAATTAAGGAAAGAATTATCCATTTTTAACGTCTTCTGTTTTAATCCAAAAGAAAAAGAACCAATATTTTACCGCAATTAAAATGGCAATGATCGTTCGACCCACAACGCTTGGGGTAAAATAAAAGCCAATTAAAAGCATTGTGGTTGAAAACGTTAGAATAGAAATTTTTGCTTTTTTCGTCAATGCACGACGTTCATTAAAGGATTTTAGGTGCTTTTGATAAAGCTTCGTCCCTAAAAACCATTGCTCTAAACGAGAAGAACCTTTCGCAAAAGAATAAAGTGTAAGCAGTAAAAAAGGTGTTGTCGGAAGAATAGGTAAAAAAATACCAATAACACCTAATATTAAAGAAATGCATCCAAGAGCAACATACATGGCCTTGGTTAAAGAAGTTTTTGGGAAAAACTTAAGTGAAACAACACCTACAACGATCGCAAGAGCAATGATGCCAGAAAAAATGATAATAGAAAAAAAGGAAGCGCCGTTCATCATAAACCCTAAATAAAAGTGATACGCAATTATTACTGATTTTTTAGATTTTTCAACCTTGATATTATAGAATTTGTCGCAATTTACTAAAGAAACAGTTAGCAAAAGGAATATTTATGTCTAATCCATTACTTCATATTGAAGGCTTACCTCCGTTTTCTCAAATCAAACCAGAACATATTCAACCGGCAATCCAAGAACTTATCGAAGAAAATCGTCAAGTCATTGAACAAGTTTTAAAACAACCGCACTTTACTTGGGAAAATTTTATTGAACCGCTTTCTGAAGCAGGCGAACACCTAAGCCGTGCTTGGTCACCCATCTCCCATTTAAATTCAGTTAAAAACAGTCCTAAATTACGTGATGCGTATCAAGCCTGCTTACCACTACTCTCTGAATACAGCACTTGGGTAGGCCAACACAAAGGCTTATACAATGCTTATTTAGCCTTAAAAAATAGTCCTGAATTTGCCACTTATTCAGTGGCGCAAAAGAAAGCCATTGAAAATGCACTACGTGATTTTGAGCTTTCAGGTATCGGTTTATCTGAAGAAAAACAAAAACGTTATGGTGAGATTGTTGCTCGCTTATCAGAATTAAGCGCACAATTTAGCAATAATGTACTCGATGCCACCATGGGTTGGGAAAAAGTCATTGAAGATGAAAGTGAATTAGCAGGTCTTCCTGAATCTGCATTACTTGCAGCAAAACAATCTGCTGAAAGCAAAGGCTTAAAAGGCTATCGCTTTACGCTAGAAATCCCAAGTTATTTGCCTATCATGACCTATTGTGAAAATGCGGCATTACGCGAAGAAATGTATCGTGCTTATGCGACTCGCGCTTCTGATCAAGGTCCAAATGCAGGCAAATGGGATAACACCGCGATTATTGAAGAAATCATGACGTTACGCGTGGAATTAGCTAAATTGCTAGGTTTCAATACGTACACTGAACGTTCACTTGCCACTAAAATGGCTGAAAATCCACAACAAGTGTTAGATTTCTTAAATAACCTTGCGTATCGTTCAAAAGCACAAGGTGAGAAAGAATTAGCTGAACTCAAAGCTTATTGTGAAAAAGAATTTGGCGTCACTGAACTTGCGCCTTGGGATATCAGTTTCTATTCCGAAAAACAAAAACAACATTTATATGCGATCAATGATGAAGAACTTCGTCCTTATTTCCCTGAAGATCGCGTTATTTCGGGCTTATTTGAATTAATTAAACGCATTTTTAATATTCGTGCAGTTGAACGTTTTGGCGTCGATACGTGGCATAAAGATGTACGTTTCTTTGATTTAATTGATGAAACCGATGAAGTACGTGGCAGTTTCTATCTCGATCTTTATGCACGAGAAAATAAACGTGGTGGTGCCTGGATGGATGATTGCATTGGCAGAAAACGTAATGCTGACGGTTCAATTCAAAAACCTGTTGCCTATTTAACGTGTAACTTCAACGCCCCTATTGGTGATAAACCTGCGTTATTCACCCATGATGAAGTCACCACTCTCTTCCATGAGTTTGGTCATGGTATTCATCACATGCTCACCAAAGTTGATGTACCTGATGTCGCGGGTATCAATGGTGTACCTTGGGATGCGGTAGAACTTCCAAGTCAATTTATGGAAAACTGGTGTTGGGAAAAAGAAGCCCTTGATTTTATTTCTGGTCACTTTGAAACGCACGAACCATTACCAGAAGAAAAATTAAATCAACTTCTCAAAGCGAAAAACTACCAAGCAGCCATGTTTGTGTTACGTCAACTTGAATTTGGCTTGTTTGATTTTACCCTTCATCATACTTTTGAAGCGGGTAAAGCTAACCAAGTGCTTGATACCTTAAAAGCAGTGAAAGATAAAGTTGCCGTGATTAAAGGTGTTGAATGGGCAAGAGCGCCGCATAGCTTTAGCCATATCTTTGCAGGCGGTTATGCGGCAGGTTATTACAGCTATTTATGGGCTGAAGTATTATCTGCAGATGCCTTCTCTCGCTTTGAAGAAGAAGGAATTTTCAATCCAGTTACGGGTAAATCCTTCTTAGATGAAATTCTCACTCGCGGTGGCTCTGAAGAACCAATGGTATTATTCAAACGCTTCCGTGGACGCGAACCTCAATTAGACGCATTGCTCCGCCATAAAGGCATTGCGAACTAATAACTAAAAAAGAGCGGTCAAATTTTTGACCGTTTTTTTATCTTCCAATATGCAGAAAATAAAAAAGCCCTCGGTAATCCGAAGGCTTTTATTTTTACTATCGTAATAAAAATTAGCGACGTAAACCTAAACGAGCGATAGTGCTTTGGTATAAAGCAAGATCAGTACGTTTTAAGTAGTCTAAAAGTTTACGACGACGAGAAACCATACGTAATAAACCACGACGACCATGGTGGTCTTTTTTGTGCTCAGCAAAGTGAGCTTGTAAATGGTTGATTTGTGCAGTTAATAATGCGATTTGAACTTCAGAAGAACCAGTATCTTTCGCATCGCGACCAAATTCAGCAACGATTGCTGCTTTTTTTTCAGTACTTAGAGACATTTTTTACTCCTAAAAGGTAGTGTTATTAATACATCATTCGCCGATCTCTAACTCAGCGATGACAAGGAGCCTGAATTTTAACGATTGAGCAGGATAAAGGCAAGCTTTATTCTACTCATTCCTTAATAAATTAATCTTTCAGCGCTTTGATTTTCTCAATTACGTTAGTGGTTGAGCAGCCATTTTCGAAATTCAATACTCGAACATCGCCACCATTCGCCCACACTTCTTTGCTGCCTGCAATCTCTTCAGGTTTGTAATCGCCACCTTTTACTAATAAATCCGGTAAAATCTCACCGATTAAACGTTGCGGCGTATCTTCATCAAAAGAAACCACCCAATCCACTGACGCTAAGCCTGCCAATACAGCCATACGTGCATTCAGATTGTTAATTGGACGACTTTCACCTTTTAAGCGTTTGACTGAATCATCCGTATTCACCGCAACAATTAAACGATCGCCAAGTTTGCGAGCATTTTCTAAGTAAGACACATGTCCTGGATGAAGAATATCGAAACAACCGTTTGTCATCACGATTTTCTCACCGCGAGCTTTAGCATGATCGACCGCCATTTTTAATTGGCTTTCTGACATAATACCGAAGCCGGTTTCAGAACGACCATGGATCGCATTCTCTAACTCCACAGTAGAAACCGTTGATGTACCCAATTTACCGACCACAATACCTGCCGCCACATTGGCTAAATAGCAAGATTCTTCAAAAGAACGACCATCTGCAAGTGCAGTAGCTAAGACACTGATTACTGTATCACCCGCACCTGTTACATCGAATACTTCTTTGGCAACGGTTGGCAAATGGAACGGCTCTTGATTTGGACGAAGTAATGTCATACCTTTTTCAGAACGGGTCACTAAAAGTGCGGTCAATTCGATGTCTGAAATTAATTTTAAGCCTTTCTCAATGATTTCTTCTTCAGAATCACACTTACCTACCACCGCTTCAAACTCTGACATATTTGGCGTCAGTAAAGTCGCACCACGATAACGCTCAAAATCTGTGCCTTTTGGATCGATCAAGACTGGTACGTTTGCTTTGCGTGCAATTTGAATCATTTTTTGCACATCTTTTAACGTGCCTTTACCATAATCAGAAAGCACTAACGCACCAAAGTTTTTCACTTCGGCTTCTAATTTCGCAAGCAACTCATGACATTCCACATTTTGGAAATCTTCTTCAAAATCCAAACGAAGTAATTGTTGGTGACGAGACAAAATGCGTAATTTCGTAATAGTTGGGTGAGTATCCAATGCCACAAAATTACAATCAATTTTTTGATGTTGTAATAAATTGGTTAAGGCTGTGCCTGTTTCATCTTGACCAATTAAACCTAAAATTTGCACAGGGACATTAAGAGAAGCAATATTCATCGCCACGTTTGCTGCACCACCTGCACGCTCTTCATTATCTTGTACTCTAACCACAGGAACCGGTGCTTCTGGCGAAATACGATTAGTTGCACCAAACCAGTAACGGTCAAGCATGACATCGCCTAACACTAATACTTTCGCTTGATTAAAATTGGCAGAATATTGAGCCATTTTGAAATCTCTCTGTTGGAATAATAAAAATTTGGTGCAATTTTACCACAACTCAAATTTGCGATAAACTACACGCCGAACTAACCAGAAAAGAATTATGAAAAACGAAAAACTCCCTCAATTTCAACCGCACTTTCTTGCACCTAAATACTGGGGCTTTTGGCTTGGTGTGGCGATTTGGCGAAGCCTTTTGTTACTTCCCTATCCAATTTTACGTCACATCGGCAACGGCTTAGGCTGGCTTTTCTCAAAATTAAAAGTGGGAAAACGTCGTGCGGCGATTGCTCGCCGAAATCTTGAGCTCTGCTTCCCAGAAATGCCTGAGCAAAAACGTGAAGCCATTTTGCAAGAAAACTTACGTGCCGTTGGTATGGCGATTATTGAAACTGGAATGGCATGGTTTTGGTCTGATGCCCGCATTAAAAAATGGTCAAAAATTGAAGGCTTAAATTATTTAAAAGAAAATGCTCAAGACGGCATTATCTTTGTGGGTGTTCATTTCCTCACTCTTGAGTTAGGCGCGCGTATTGTGGGCTTACATCATCCTGGAATAGGTGTTTATCGTCCAAATGACAATCCAGTACTCGATTGGTTACAAATTAAAGGTCGATTACGTTCAAATAAAGATATGCTGAACCGAAAAGATCTACGTGGAATGTTCAAAGCTTTACGCAAAGGTGAAACCATTTGGTATGCGCCTGATCATGATTACGGCAGAAAAAATGCGGTATTTGTGCCTTTCTTTGCTGTACAAGAAGCGGCAACCACGACGGGCAGTTACTATCTACTTAAATCTGCGCCAAATTGCAAAGTCGTGCCTTTTGCCCCATTACGTAATAAAGATGGTTCAGGCTATACGGTCAGTATTTCTCCACCTGTGGATTTTTCTGATCTTTCAGATGAAACTGCAATTGCTGCAAGAATGAATAAAGTCGTGGAAAAAGAAATCTTAAAAGGTGTGGAACAATACATGTGGCTACACCGCCGATTTAAAACCCGTCCAACGGAAGATGAACCAAGTTTGTATTCGTAAGTGCGGTTGATTTTTCATTTGTTTTTAAAGACAAAACGACATATCGAAAAATAAGGAAAATTTTCCTTATTTTTTTCTTGATCTTTATATAATTAAATATATAATGAATCTCGTTTTAGATAGTAAACTTGTGTTATGACAGACACTCTACTGGCTAGTGCATTCCCCCCCACTCCTTTTGCACTAGCCATTTTTTTTGAAATCTCTTACCATATCTCACCTTTTTCTTTTTTCTTAGAAATCATGAACAATCTAGAACTTGAACGTTTACTCAACGAAAAACTTAGCACAGACAGAATTAACGATTATGCACCTAACGGTTTGCAAGTAGAAGGCAAAGCGGAGATCAAAAAGATCATCACGGGTGTCACCGCAAGCCAAGCACTAATTGATTATGCCGTTGCACAACAAGCTGATGCGGTACTTGTCCACCATGGCTATTTTTGGAAAAGTGAAAATCCATGTATTCGCGGCATGAAAGGCAAACGCATCAAAACCTTACTTGTAAATGATATTAATTTATACGGCTACCACTTACCTTTGGATGTTCACCCGGAATTAGGCAACAACGCAAAACTTGCTCAGTTATTAGGGATTAGCGATCTTCAACCTTTAGAAAATAGCTCAACCAGTATTCCTGTTTGGGGAACGTTAAAAGATCCCATTACCGCTGAAGAATTTGCGCAACGTATTGAACAAGTACTTCACCGTAAACCACTAATTTGCACGGAAAACGGACCGCACTTAATCCGTAAAATTGGCATTTGTACCGGTGGCGGACAAGGCTATATTGATTTAGCGGCAGCACAAGGTTGTGATGCCTTTATTACCGGTGAGGTTTCGGAGCAAACAATTCACTCTGCTCGTGAGCAAGGTATTCATTTCTTTGCGGCTGGTCATCATGCGACTGAACGCTACGGTATCAAAGCATTAGGTGAATGGTTGGCAACGGAATATGGTCTGGATGTAGAATTTAAAGATATTGATAATCCGGCCTAACTGGTACAATGTGTGATTAATTGCCGAAAGCACACAAAACAAGTATAATCTTGTCGATTTTTTTAACTCAAACATAGGAAAAAATATGGGTTTCTTAACTGGTAAACGTATTTTAGTAACAGGTCTTGCAAGCAACCGTTCTATTGCTTACGGGATCGCAAAAGCAATGAAAGAACAAGGCGCTGAACTTGCTTTCACTTATTTAAACGATAAATTACAACCACGCGTAGAAGAATTTGCAAAAGAATTTGGTTCTGACATCGTATTACCTTTAGACGTAGCGACCGATGAAAGCATCCAAAACTGCTTTGCAGAATTAAGCAAACGTTGGGAAAAATTTGATGGTTTCGTACACGCTATCGCATTCGCACCAGGCGACCAATTAGATGGCGATTACGTAAACGCAGCAACTCGTGAAGGCTACCGTATTGCTCACGACATCAGTGCATTCAGCTTTGTAGCAATGGCACAAGCGGCACGTCCTTACTTAAATCCAAACGCTGCATTATTAACCCTTTCTTACTTAGGTGCTGAGCGCGCAATTCCTAACTACAACGTCATGTGTTTAGCGAAAGCGTCTCTTGAAGCGGCAACTCGCGTAATGGCTGCGGATTTAGGTAAAGAAGGTATTCGTGTGAATGCGATTTCTGCGGGTCCAATCCGTACCTTAGCAGCATCAGGTATTAAAAACTTAAAGAAAATGCTTTCTGCATTTGAGAAAACCGCAGCATTACGCCGCACTGTTACTATCGAAGATGTGGGTAACTCAGCAGCATTCTTATGCTCTGATTTAGCATCGGGTATTACCGGTGAAATCGTTCACGTAGATGCAGGTTTCAGCATCACTGCAATGGGCGAATTAGGCGAAGAATAATTTTTCGTACAATCTATTTTTTAGGCAGGCTTTTCAGTCTGCCTTTTCTCTTTTTTTAAATATAACTATGTTCCAAGATAATCCATTACTCGCACAACTTAAGCAACAAATCCACGATAGCAAAGAACACGTTGAAGGCGTGGTAAAAAGTACTGATAAAGCTTATGGTTTTTTAGAGTGCGATAAAAAAAGCTACTTTATTGCCCCTCCTGCAATGAAAAAAGTGATGCACGGTGACAAAATCAAAGCCACCATTGAAAAGCAAGGTGATAAAGAGCAAGCTGAACCTGAAGAATTAATTGAGCCAATGCTCACTCGCTTTATTGCCAAAGTGCGGTTCAATAAAGACAAAAAATTACAAGTTTTGGTTGATCACCCAAGTATCAACCAACCCATTGGCGCGCAACAAGCTAAATCGGTCAAAGAAGAATTACAAGAAGGCGACTGGGTCGTAGCAAATTTGAAAACGCACCCATTACGTGATGATCGCTTTTTCTATGCTACCATCAATCAATTTATCTGCCGTGCTGATGATGAATTAGCCCCTTGGTGGGTGACATTGGCACGTCATGAGCAATCTCGTCATCCCGTGCAAGGTGCAGAAAGTTATGAGATGTTAGATCAACAAACTCGCGAAGATCTGACCGCACTTCATTTTGTCACGATTGACTCTGAAAGCACGCAGGATATGGACGATGCTCTTTACATCGAACCTGTCGAGCAAAATGGTACACAAACCGGCTGGCGATTAGTCGTTGCTATTGCTGATCCTACGGCTTACATTGCATTAGATTCACAAATTGAAAAAGATGCGAAACAGCGTTGTTTCACTAATTATTTGCCAGGCTTTAACATTCCTATGTTGCCGCGTGAATTGTCTGATGAATTATGTTCATTAATGGCAAATGAAACTCGCCCTGCATTAGTGTGTTACATTGAAACGGATCTTGCAGGCAACATCACGGCTCAACCGCATTTTGTGTCTGCTTATGTGCAATCTAAAGCGAAATTAGTCTATAACAAGATCTCAGATTATTTAGAGCAAGTGCCTAATGCATGGCAACCAGAAACCACGGAAGTCGCACAGCAAATTGATTGGTTACATCAATTTACCAAAGCACGTATTCAATGGCGTAAAACGCATTCTCTTTTATTTAAAGAGAAACCGGATTACTCCTTTATTCTCGCTGAAAATGGCAAAGTGAAAGAAATTAAAGCGGAATATCGTCGTATTGCAAATCAAATCGTGGAAGAATCCATGATTATCGCCAATATCTGTGCTGCACAATTCTTAGCTGAACAAGCGCAAACCGGTATTTTTAATACACACTCTGGGTTTGATAAGAAATTCTTAGAAAACGCGCATAATTTCTTAATGGCAAATTTAGCTAACGAAGAAAATCAAGCCGAGCTTGCTGAGCGTTATTCGGTAGAAAATTTGGCAACCTTAAAGGGTTATTGCCAAATGCGTCATGATATTGAACCGATTGAAGGTGACTATTTAGAATTCCGTTTACGTCGTTATTTAACCTTTGCGGAATTTAAATCGGAACTTGCTCCACATTTTGGGCTTGGATTAGAAGGTTATGCAACTTGGACATCACCTATCCGTAAATATTCCGATATGGTGAACCATCGTTTAATTAAAGCCGTGCTCACACAGCAAGCTTGTGAAAAACCACAAGATGAGGTGCTAGCTCGCTTACAAGAAGCGCGTCGTCAAAATCGCTTGGTTGAGCGTGATATTGCTGATTGGTTATATTGCCGTTATCTTGCAGACAAAGTCGCTGAAAATGTTGAATTTGATGCAGAAGTGCAAGATGTAATGCGTGGTGGTTTACGGGTTCAATTATTGGAAAATGGTGCATCCATGTTCGTACCTGCCTCCACATTGCATCCAAATAAAGACGAAATGCAAGTGAATGCTGATGAATTGGCGCTGTATATTCAAGGGGAACGTCGTTACAAAATCGGCGATTTAGTGAAAGTTAAACTTACCGAGGTTCGAGAAGAAACTCGTAGTATTATCGGTCAATTAATCATTTAATGACCACTTTCCTTTTAACACTATAAATACCGCTCGTTACATAACGGGCGGTATTTTTTTATACAGCCAAAATTGTGGAAATGTTTTGTATGTCGATAGTATCAAATAAAAGGGTTTTTAGGGAAGATTGAAGATAAGCAATATAGAAATGAGTTATTGGTATGATATCCCCGCCTTGAAGAGCGGGGATAAAATTAGCATTTAGGTTGAATTACATCTTAGGAATTTCAACACCAGATGAAAGCACGTCTTGAATATCAGATTTTAAGACATCTGCTTTTGGCCCATAAATCGCTTGGATACCAGAACCTTTTACAATAAAGCCCATTGCGCCCGCTTGTTTCCAGCTTGCTTCATCACCCACTAAATCTGGATTATGTACGGTGATACGTAAACGTGTCATACAAGCATCAACATCTGCAATGTTATTACGTCCACCAAGTAAGTTGATGATTTGAATAACTTGCGTGCTAGCATTCGCCACTTTTGGCTCATCGCTAGAAGCTTCATCTGAACCTTTTGTATCATAGTTACCATTACGGCCTGCTGTGGCGAGATTAAATTTCTTAATCATAAAATTCGCGATAAAGAACATAGCAACGGCAAATAGGATAGATACCCAAATAAAGTTGATCACATCCATACCGATGCCGGCTTTAATCGCCATTGGTGTACGTGTTAAGAATTCAATGTTACCAAATGAATGCACACGTAAGTCCACGATATCTGCCATAGCGAAAGCACAACCTTGTACTAACGCATAAACAATATAAAGTGGTAATGCAACAAACATAAACATGTATTCGATTGGCTCTGTTACACCGGTTAAGAACACCGCAAGTGCAGAAGAAAGGAAAATACCTTTATAGAGTTTTTTCTTGTCTTCATCCACATTGATATACATGGCGAGCGTCAAGCCCATTAAGATACCGCTTGAACCAATCATTTGCCCTACTTTGAATCGAGCTGGTGTCACGGTTGAAAGTAGCTCGTTATATTGAGTTACATTACCCGCATCTTTCAGGTTAATTAAGTCAGAAATCCATGCAAGCCATAGAGGGTCTTGACCAAATACTTGTTTACCTTGTTGTACACCTGTTAAGAATTCATAAGTCCCCCCTAATGAAGTATAGTTCATTGGGATAGTCAACATGTGGTGTAAACCAAACGGAAGTAATAGACGCTCTAAGGTACCGTAAATAAATGGCGCTAAAATTGGCGCTGAGTTTTGTGAGTTTGCAATCCATTGACCGAAATGATTAATTCCTGTTTGAACTAAAGGCCAGAATAGTGATAGAAAGATCGCCACTAATACAGAACGATAAATGACAACGAAAGGAACAAAGCGTTTACCATTAAAGAACGTTAATACTTCAGGTAACTTACGGAAATTGTAGTAACGATTGAAGGTTGTTGCCCCCACAAAACCTGCGATAATACCGACAAATACCCCCATATTTAGCGCAGGTTGCCCAAGCACATTCACAAAGTAATTTGCCACAGGAATTTCACCTGCCAATACAGTACTTACATGTGCATTTGGATCGGCTAACATTTCAATCTTCACACCAAAAAAGTGACCGGTGATTAAGTTAATTAAAATGAAAGCAAGACCCGCTGCAAATGCCCCACCTGCACGCTCATTTGCCCAGCTACCGCCAATTGCTAACGCAAATAATAAATGAAGATTACCGATAATCCCCCAACCAATTTGAGCGATAATGTTTCCGACACGTGCTAGCCATTCTGCGTCACTAATCAAAGGCAGTGAGTTACCAATACTCACCATTAAACCCGCGGCTGGCATAACGGCAATCACAACCATTAGGCATTTACCGAATTTTTGCCAAAACTCAAAACTGAGTAGTTTTTTCATATCAATCCTCCTACAAGATGAGATCTACTTCTACGCCAAAATGGTCGGAAACAATCGGTTTATTTTTTCCATTAAAAATAACCTGACTGGATAAAACCCTTTTTGCTTGGTTTAAAAAAATATAATCTAATCGCTTTTCTTGACTATGGCCTTTCCAGCCGTCAATCGCTTTCTCTACAGTGATGCCTCTATCCTTCTGTTCTGCCATTTCAAAGGTATCGAATAAGCCTAAGGATTTAATTTGTTGGTAAGCTTGTTGATCGCTTATTGCATCGGTATTGAAATCGCCCATCAAGATTTTCAGATTCGCACTTTGGCTCCGCTCTACAATATAACGAACATTATCGAGTTGGTTTTCACCATCACAATTTGGCAAATTGATGTGGCAAGAATAACATTCAATTAACTGACCTTGATATTCTACCGTCAAGCCAATGATTTTACGCGAGAGAATCGAGTCAAGACGTTGGTGTTGGCTACAATAAAACGCATCAACATCATAAACAGGCAAACGGGTTAAAAACGCAATGCCTTCATCATATTTATCGTAACCAATATGCGAATTGCTCCAAAAAAGCGAGTATTTCTGTGCAACGCGTTGATTGATTTTATTTAACAGAATGACACCATAGTTATCTTGCTTTAACGTTGGCGAAATAGCAGTAGCAGACATCAATTGATTCACCTCTTGTAAGGCAATGATGTCATAACCCTTTTCCACAATAGTATTAGCAAGAACCTCTATTTTTTCCGCTTGGTTAGCTTCTAACCAAGCGTGTACATTCAGGGTAAGTAGTTTCATTGCTTCCCCTTAGCCCTCACAATGCCAAATGTCTGCATTATATTGAGCGATCGTGCGGTCAGATGAGAAGAAGCCCGCTTTTGCGATATTTTGAACGACCTTCTCATTCCAACTATCTTGATCTTCATAATCGGCTAAGATTTGTTCTTTCGCTTCAACATAAGCATTAAAGTCAATTAACGTCATAAACCAGTCTTTATTCAATAATTCGTTATAAAGACGTTCTAAACGTGTTTTATTGCCTAATTTCACTACTGCAGGATTCAGAATAAAATCGACAGCTCTTTTAATATCTTTGTCGTTTTCATAATACTCTTTTGAAACATAACCCGCTGTTTCATAAAGTTTAATAATGCTTTCTGAATCTTTACCGAATGTATAGATATTTTCAGCACCTGCTAATTCTGCAATTTCAACATTTGCCCCATCCATTGTGCCTAAGGTTAACGCGCCATTAAGCATAAATTTCATATTACCTGTACCAGAAGCTTCTTTAGAGGCAAGTGAAATTTGTTCTGAAATATCGGTTGCTGGAATCAGTTTTTCCGCCATGCTCACATTATAGTTTTCCACCAAATGTACGTTTAAATACTTATTCACTTCAGGATCATTATTGATTAACTCAGATAAGCAAAGAATTAAGTGAATAATATCCTGTGCAATCACATAAGCAGGTGCAGCTTTTCCGCCAAAAATCACCGTAATTTTACGTTTTGGTAATTTACCTGCTTTAATTTCTAAGTATTTGTGAATTACATAAAGCGCATTCATTTGTTGGCGTTTGTATTCATGGAAACGCTTAATTTGCGTATCAATGATAGAATTTTCATCTAACTCAATACCTTTATTTTCTTTAAGGTACGCTTTTAGTGCTAATTTGTTTTCAAACTTAATTTTCGCTAATTGTTGATGAACCTTTTTGTCATCTTTAAAGGCTAACAATTTCTCTAATTTCGTTGCATCATGCAAATATTCATCGCCAATCAATTCTTTAATATAAGCCGCTAATGGTTGGTTAGAAAACTCTAACCAACGACGGAAAGTAATGCCGTTTGTCTTATTATTGAATTTTTCAGGATACAACGCATAGAACGCTTTAAGTTCTGAATTTTTCAAAATCTCCGTATGTAACGCCGCCACACCATTCACAGAATTTGAAAAGTGAATATCCATATGTGCCATATGCACTCGTTTTTGTTTATCAATAATTTGTACTGCTGGATCTTTATATTCTGCACGCACTAATTTATCTAATTTCTTAATGATCACCACTAAATGTGGCACGACTTCATCTAAATAATCTAGCGGCCATTTTTCTAATGCTTCAGCCAAAATGGTATGGTTGGTATAGCCCACCATATTACGTACAATTTCAACCGCTTCTGCAAATTTAATCTGATGTTTTTCGGTTAATAAGCGAATTAATTCAGGAATCACCATTGAAGGGTGTGTATCATTGATCTGTACATACGCATAATCGGCTAAATCATGTAAGTTACTGCCACGCGCAATCGCTTCATCAATTAATAATTGTGCCGCATTTGATACCATGAAGTATTGTTGATAAATACGTAATAATTCCCCGTTTTTATCTGAATCATCTGGGTAAAGGAATAAAGTCAGATTTTCTTCAATCGCAGTTTTATCAAACTCGATACCTTTTTTAATCAGTTTAGGATTCACTGATTGAATATCAAACAAATTGAGATAGTTCTTCGTATCTTTCTTATAACCTAAAATATCAATACGATCTAATTTAGAGGTTAATGTAAATTTCTTAAATGGTACTTCATAGCTAATATCTGTTGGAATTAACCAAGAGTTATCCTCAATCCAATCATTAGGCTCTGCATGTTGTTCATTCTTTTTGAAGACTTGTTTGAACAAACCATAATGATAATTTAAACCTACCCCTTCAGCATTTAAGCCAAGCGTAGACATTGAATCAATAAAACAAGAAGCCAAACGACCTAACCCACCATTTCCTAAAGACGGTTCTGGCTCAATATCTTCAATATGGCTTAATGATTTACCCGCACTTTCTAATTCCGTTTTGATGTCTTGATACACACCAAGGTTAATCAGGTTATTAGAAAGTAATTTACCAATTAAAAACTCAGCTGAGATATAGTAAACCTTACGTTTACCTGTGTTTTTAGGTTTATCTGCAGAGAGTGTTTTCACGTAATTTAATAATTGAATATAAGTTTCTTTATCGCTTAATTGTTCAAGCGATTTATTCGTTTTGTTTTTTACAAATGTACTAAATTTAATCATAGGGATTTCCTGATTAGCACGTTGATATAACGTGGTCATTTTGGCTAAAAAGTCTTTTTTATCTTGCGTTAAATCAGATTTTTGCATTCTCCATTGCCAGTTTCCACCAATCGTTGAAGGAATATTCATTCTTGAACTCGCAGGCGAATCTAAAATATCTTGCATCGTTGCAATCGCAGTATTGTTGACCGTTGCAAAGAGCTGACGAATCATTGCTTGGCAAATCGACTCATCATTATGACGGTGCGTATAATCATTGATATATTGCTGCTGTTGGGCGGTAAGACCGTTATACCAACCATTGGTCACATCATTATCATGCGTGCCTATATAAGCAATAGAATGCGGGATGCAATAATGCGGGCTATCTAAGCTTTTTCCACTGACATCTTCAAAGCCAAATTGCAAAATCTTCATGCCGGGATAATTACAATCTGTAAGTAATTTTCTGGCTTTTTCATCAATATTACCTAAATCTTCAGCAATAATTGGTAAATCACCTAGTTGTTCTTTAACCACTTTGAATAAGTCATAACCCGGACCAGGCTGCCAACTACCGTATTTAGCAATATCAGCTTTTCCATCTACTTGCCAATAATCGGAGAAACCTTTGAAATGGTCGATGCGGAGTACATCATAAATCTTGAAGCTTTCTTCAATACGGTGAATCCACCACGTATAGCCTTGTTTTTTATGTTCTTCCCAATCGTAAAGCGGGTTGCCCCAAAGCTGCCCCGTTGCACTGAATTGATCGGCTGGAACCCCAGCAACAAAAAGCGGATTACGTTCTTTATCTAATTGGAAGAGTTCTGGTTTTGTCCAAACTTCAACGCTATCTGCCGCCACATAAATCGGCATATCACCGATGATCTTAATGCCCCTTTGATTCGCGTAATCTTTTAATTCGCCCCATTGTTTGAAGAAGAAATATTGCGTCACTTTAAAGTACTGAATTTGATCCGCTAACATGGTGCGATATTTTTCTAATGTTTTTGGATCACGCGCTACCGCTTTTTTATCAGCCCATTTTTGTAATGCTTGATTGCCGAAATGCTCTTTAATTGCCATAAACTCAGCAAAATCGTCTAGCCACAAGCGGTTGTTTTTCTCAAAACTCTTGAAATCAGCTTGGAATGATTGATTCGCTAAAAAATGTTTCACTGCCGTTTCTAAAATTGGACGGCGCGCAGAGAAGATACGTTCATAATCAACGCTAGTTGGATCATCACCAAAATTGACTGAGGCATAATCCGCTTCTTTCAATAACCCCATTTGGGTTAATAAATCAAAATCAATAAAGTGAGTATTGCCTGCGATTGCAGAGAAAGATTGATAAGGTGAATCACCATAACTAGTGGTGGTCAGTGGAAGAATTTGCCAATAAGTTTGTTTAGTTTCAACTAAAAAATCGACAAAATCATAAGCCGATTGCCCAAAACTACCAATTCCGAATGCATTTGGTAGTGAGGTAATGTGCATAAGAACACCACTTGAACGAGTAAGCATAATATTTCCTCTAGGAAGTTATCATTTTGGCTCATTCTAACCTAAACGTATTTTTATGCAACAACTTATACGTAAAAGTTAATGACATTTTCGTAAATGTGTGACTTTTGTCACATTTTATACGTATAACATTTATGATTTTATGATATGCTATAACGACACCTATGGAACGAACGGTCGATAAAAGGATTAAAAATGAGCAAGTACAAGCAGGTCTATAACGAGATAAAAAGCCAAATTAATAATGGTAATTTAGCACCATTGCAAGAACTCCCGAGTGAAAATGAACTCATGCAAAGCTATGGTTTTTCCAAGGATACTATTCGAAAAGCGCTTTCTTTACTTGAAATTGATGGCTACATTCAAAAGCAACAAGGCCGAAATTCGATTGTTTTAGAACATGATTTATCTAAACCACAAATGCTTTCTGAAATTAAAACCGTTAGCGAATTAAATAGTGCCTCAACACACCAAGTAAAAACTACATTAACCAGCTTGTATATTGTGCAAGGTGAAGAAGAGCTGATGCATATTTTTAATGTCGATGATCAGATCGATTTCTACCGCATTGCTCGTCTGCGTGAAATTGATGGCGAAGCCGTTGAATATGAGGTTTCTTATTTTGATCGCCGCATCGTGCCGTTTATTAGTCGAGAAATCGCAGAACACTCTATTTATCACTACCTGGAAAACGAATTAAAATTAAAAATTAGCCACTCACAACGAAAAATTGTCTTTCGCTATGCAAACGAAGAAGAAAAAAAAGCGATCGATCTTGGTGAGTATGACATGGTTGTGAATGTGACGAGCACCACTTATTTGGCAGATGGTCGACCATTTCAATATGGGAGTATTAGCTATCGACCAGATAAAATTGCATTTACATCAACAGCAAAACGACATGTCTAGTTTTTTTGTAAATGATAAGCTGTGATTTAAAAAAATTCATAAAAAAGTGCGGTCATTTTTAACCGCACTTTTTGTTTAAACTACTTTAACCAAAATTGTCCTTTTAAGAGCTTTCCTAGCGTCATCAGTACTAACCCACCAATCATCAAGTTAGCAAAGATAAATGCACCGTTTGCCAACCCGCTAAGTACGTTATGATGAACAAAAGAAACAGCCCCATTCGCTAAAGAAGCTAATCCGAATGAAAAAGCCCAGAACCCAATATTCAGTCCTTTTTCACTAATCCAAGGGAACAAACGAATTAAAAAGAACATTTGTAAAAAACCGTATCCCCATAAGAGCTTAACGAAAAGATCGATCTCGCCTCCATTAAGCGATAAGTAAGCCGACGAGCCCACAAATGCTGGGGCAAGAATGATCCCCATTGTTGGACGAAATTGTGGTTCAATCTGCAACACTCGTAAACGTTGGAATAACACCGGTTCATAAATAATCCACGCAATCATCCCCGCCCCTAAGAACAAATAGCCTAGATCTTGATAGCCTAATAAGGCTAATGATGAGGCACTGGTGAAATTAGTCGCGACAGAGGGCAAATAAAATGGTGGCAGTGTCGATTTCTGCTCAAATGTGCCATCTTTCCATAATGCACTAATACGCACTGAAGCAAACAATAATTGCCCAATTGTACCGATCCAAATTAATCCCTCACCAATGAGAGGAAACCAACGATACAGAATATCCCCGCTTAACATCGTTGTAATCGGTATTAAGGCAAGAAAAGAAAAACGTATCGGACAGCAATATTCATCTCGAACTTCGTGAAAGAAATAAATCATTTTATAAATATAAAGCAAGACGAAAAGCGCCCATACTGAAATAGAAATTAATCCAATAATATCACTTACATTTCGAGAAAAAGAGAGCGTATCGCCCATATGCAGCCAGGCTAAAGACAAGGCACCCAAGCCTAATGGAATCGCGAAATACCCAGTTGGCAAAGGAAAAGGTCGTTTATCAGTCATTATTATTCTCCTAAAATTGGTACCTTATAAGATTACCTATAAATGCGTGAATATTGATGTGGATTTATCTCAAATACTAGAATAAAAATCTCATTGCTCTAAATGAAAGAAAGGGCTAATAAACATTAGCCCTAAATTGAATTAATATATTTTTGATTATTTGCAGATCACTTCTAATCCGCCCATGTAAGGACGTAATACTTCTGGCACCGTAATCGAGCCGTCTGCATTTTGATAGTTCTCAAGCACGGCCACTAATGTACGGCCTACCGCTAAACCAGAGCCATTCAATGTATGTACTAAGCGAGTTTTCTTATCTCCTTTCGCTTTGCAACGAGCTTGCATACGACGCGCTTGGAAATCCCACATGTTAGAGCAAGAAGAAATCTCACGGTAAGTATCTTGTGCTGGCACCCACACTTCTAAGTCGTAAGTTTTGCAAGAACCAACGCCCATATCACCGGTACAAAGTAATACTTTACGATATGGTAGATTTAAAAGTTGTAATACTTTTTCTGCATGGCCTGTTAATTCTTCAAGCGCTTCCATTGATTTATCTGGATCAACGATTTGTACCATTTCCACTTTATCGAATTGGTGCATACGAATTAAACCACGGGTATCACGACCATAAGATCCCGCTTCAGAACGGAAACATGGTGTATGTGCAGTCATTTTGATTGGCAACTCTGCTTCATCAATAATCACATCACGTACAAGGTTAGTTACCGGCACTTCCGCTGTTGGAATTAATGCGTAAGGTTGCTCACCTTCTAACGCTAAAGTATGGAATAGATCTTCACCGAATTTTGGTAATTGGCCTGTACCATAAAGGGTCGCATGGTTAACTAAATAAGGCACATAAGTTTCCAAATAGCCATGTTGTTCGGTATGAAGATCTAACATAAATTGTGCTAATGCACGGTGCATTTTAGCAATTTGACCTTTCATTACCGCAAAGCGCGCACCTGCTAATTTAGCCCCTGCAGCAAAATCTAAGCCATTGGCATCTTCACCTAATGACACGTGATCTTTGATATCAAAATCAAATGTACGCGGCGTACCCCAACGTAAAATTTCTTTATTTTCAGTATCATCTTTACCTAATGGCACTTCATCTGCTGGAAGGTTTGGAATGCTTAATGCGATTTGATTGATTTCGGCTAACACCGCATCAAGTTGGGTTTTCGCTTCATTAAGCTGTTCGCCCATGTTATCTACTTCAGCCAATAATGGTGCAATGTCTTCACCACGTGCTTTTGCCGCACCAATGGCTTTGGAATGCGCGTTACGTTCTGCTTGTAATGTTTCAGTTTTTACTTGTAAATCTTTGCGTTGTTCTTCTAATGCGGTAAGTTTTTCCGTATCAAGAATAAAGTTACGTTTTACTTTTAATTTCTCTGCTACTTCAGCCAGATTATTACGGAGTAAATTTGGATCGATCATTGGAATTCCCTATTTTTCATTATGAAACAGATACCTTTATTCTAGCGTGCTTTGAGCAAATAAACCAGTTAAAACCCTGATTTTTCTTTTATTAATCTCGTCAAAAACATCCCATTTTATGACCGCACTTTGCCATGATTTAATTTTGTGATCTCTGTCAAATTCTGAGAATGAGACACTAGAAACAGCAAAAAAAAGTTCTATAATGAAAATGAACGTTAACCAAGAGGAGTAACCTATGTTTCCTGAATTTCGCGATTTAATTACTAATCTCAAAAATAAAGATGCTTATTTCGATCGCTTGTTTGAAAAGCACAATGCATTAGACCAAGAGATCAAAAATAAGATTGATAACATAGAACTCGCTACTCATACGGAAATTGAGAACTTGAAAAAAGAAAAATTACGGATTAAAGACGAGCTCTATCAATACTTGAAAAAGAAAGCAGCTGAGTAATTGGTTTAATGTGAAGACAAAGTGCGGTGAAATTTACCGCACTTTTTTGTCTTAAGACGTTTTGCTTTTTTGAGTGCCCAGATAAATCGCCACTAATGTCAGCACTGCCCCCGCCCATTGCCAATGATTAATTGGTTTATCCAATCCAAAATAATCAATTACGAGCGCTACCACGGGTTCAGAAAGCAGTAATAAGCCGGTTAAGCCCAATGATAAATAAGGAATCGTATAAGCAATCATACCCCAGGCGACACATTGCATCACTGCACCATAAATGAACACCAATCCCCAATCTCTGAAGGTGGTTGGATAAAGATTATCAGAATTAAAAATTAGCGAAGGAATAATTAAGACAAGCGCACCACTTAAACTCAAAATAAACATTAACGAAAATAAAGCTGTGGGTTCTTCTTCGTGTACTTTTTTAATCATAATCATTGAAGCGGCAAGCAAGCCAGCAGAAATGAGCCCGATGATAATGCCGTACATGCCATCAAAATTATGTTGTAGCTCTTCCCCTGAGATTAAAACAACGCCAGCAACCGCTAAAAAAAGGCTTAACATTTGTAGTTTAGTTTGCCGTTCACCAAAGAAAAAATAGCCAATTGCTGCCAAAAAGAAAATCTGTAAGCTATTCAGCAACGTTGAAATACCCGGTCCTACCGCATATACACTTTCATGCCAAAAGGATAAATCAAAAGCTAAAAAGATGCCGGCTAATGCGGCATACATCATCGCTTTACGGCTTTTCGGAAAACGCTGTCTTTTTAATTTCATTAAGAACCAGAAAATAAAAGAAGCAATGAGTAAGCGCCAAAATGCGATAGCATAGCCACCCACTGGCACAAACTTAACAATCAGGCTTCCTAAACCAAATAGCACGCAGCCCACGACTAACATCGGGGCGGCGTAAGATTTTATTTTATCCATTAAATAAACATCGCCCAAACAGCCAAACTCGCTGCCATAAAGAACAAAATGAGCAAGCTGTTATAACTGAGTTTCCATTTATTCACACTATGTAAAAGCAGAATACCTGCCATCACTAAGTGAAGCAGGAAATAAATGCCGTAGGCAAAAACACCGTCAAAACTGACCGCACTTACACCTTGATAAATAATAAAAATCAGTACTGCCAAGGCATTTAGCGCAAGCAATAAAATCATCAATAATGGCAGTAGTGCAATAAAACCTTGTAAACGGTTACGAGAAACGGACAAACATAAATTCGCTAACAATACGCTCATCACCGCTTGTGCCAATGGATTATATTGCACGAAATTTGGTGTTGGATTGCCGAAGAAAATCATCAAATACGCAATCACACCCAATCCGCTCACCAACGATGCCATTAATAGGAAACCACGACGAGCCGATTCATCTTTAGGTTGTTTCCACACTGCATATACGGCAGATAATCCACATAAGCTCACGATATCAGTCATCACGTAATGATGTGGTGAGGCTAAGTTCATTCCAAGCCAAACGAACCAATAAAGTGCAAAACAGACATTTGCTTTGATTAAACGTCCACGTTGTCCCGGACAAATTTCGCCTTTAATAAACGCAACTAAACAAAGTAGCTGAGCAATCAGCACACCAAAGGCCAAATGAGGAATCAATTTTTCAGCAGTTTGCAAAGACTCTGCAAAACATTCAATAATTAATAGCAACCCAATTGGCAAGAGAGCAAGAAATGCGGCTAAGGGTTTGGATTGTTCTTCTGACATAAGATTCTCGATTAGAAAAAGAAGGCGTCATTATGCCAAAATTTACAGCTTTTTTTAATGGCTTTCGTGCATTTTGACTCATTCCCTTTTAAAATAAACAAAATTATAACCGCACTTTAGGAACCACAAAAAAATGCTATTAAGCGTACTTTATATTATTGGAATAACTGCCGAAGGAATTACCGGTGCATTAGCCGCCGGACGAGAAAAAATGGATATTTTTGGGGTAATTATTATTGCCTGCGTCACGGCGATTGGTGGCGGTTCGGTACGCGATGTCTTACTTGGACACTACCCACTTGGCTGGGTTAAACATCCTGAATATTTCATTATGGTGGCCGGTGCAGCTGTATTAACCGTTTTTATCGCGCCCTTCATCAAACATTTTATGCGCTACTTCCGCACGATTTTCTTGGTATTAGATGCCTTAGGATTAATCGTGTATTCCATTATTGGTGCACAAATTGCCATTGATATGGGTTATGGCTTCACCGTGACATCCATTGCGGCAACCGTGACCGGTGCATTTGGTGGTGTATTACGTGATTTACTGTGTAACCGCATTCCCCTTGTGTTCCAAAAAGAACTTTACGCCAGCGTATCATTCTTCTCTGCCGCTATGTATATGGCATTACAACACATTCAAGTAGAACACACGCTTTCAATTTTACTCACGTTATTCAGTGGTTTTGCATTACGTTTACTTGCTGTTCGATTCGGTTGGGGATTACCGGTTTTCGATTTCCAAGAGCAAGAAGAGGAAACTCATGATAAATTACCGAAGAAAACGAAATAATTAAAAGGAATAATTATGTTAGAACAAATGGGCAAACAGGCCAAATATGCGGCCTTTATTTTAGCACAGTTAAACACCACTGAAAAAAATCATGCGCTCAGTATCATTGCGGAACAATTAGAACAACAAGCGGATCGTATTCTTGCTGCAAACCAAAAAGATATTGAAATCGCGAAACAAAACGGCTTATCTGAAGCGTTAATTGATCGCCTTTTATTAACTGAAGATCGCCTAAAAGGCATTGCGAATGATGTGCGCCATGTGATTTCGCTCCCCGATCCAGTGGGAAAAATCATTGATGGAGGCACCTTAGATAGCGGATTAAAGATCGAACGCGTTCGTACACCGCTTGGTGTGATTGGCACTATTTACGAAGCGCGTCCCAATGTCACCATTGATGTAGCGAGCCTTTGCTTAAAAACCGGTAATGCCGTGATTTTACGTGGTGGAAAAGAAACACAACATTCCAACCAAATTTTAGTGGAAGTGGTACAAAATGCCCTTGAACAAGCGGGATTACCACGCCATGCAGTCCAAGCCATTACCGATCCGAATCGTGAACTTGTAATGCAACTGCTTAAATTGGATCGCTACGTGGATATGATTATTCCTCGTGGCGGAGCTGGTTTACATGAACTTTGTAAACAACATTCTACAATTCCAGTGATTGTTGGTGGTGTGGGCGTTTGTCATCTTTTTGTGGAAGAAAGTGCTGACCAAGAAAAAGCCCTTGCGGTGATTGCGAATGCAAAATGCCAACGTCCAAGCACATGTAATACGTTAGAAACGCTTTTAGTTCAACGTTCAATTGCAGAAACCTTCCTACCAAAACTCGCGAAATATTTAGCTGAGAAAAAAGTAAAATTCCATGCAAAATCGACCGCACTTTCGATTCTTCAAGCTGCAAATATCGATGTGCAAGAAGTGACCGAACAAGCGCTACGTCAGGAATGGGGCTCACTCGATCTCAATGTTGTGGCGGTTGAAGATATGGATGCGGCGATTGCTCACATTCGTGAATATGGCACTCAACATTCAGAAAGTATCTTAACGGAAAATCAACGATTAGCGACACAGTTTATCAATCAAGTAGATGCAGCAGCCGTGTATGTTAATGCAAGTACTCGATTTACCGATGGCGGACAATTTGGTTTAGGTGCAGAAGTGGCGGTAAGTACTCAAAAACTTCATGCTCGTGGTCCAATGGGATTAGAGGCCTTAACCAGCTATAAATGGGTCTGTATCGGCGATTACACTTCTCGTAAATAGTCTGTTTCATCCATAAAAAAACCGCACCTTGAAAGCATCAAAGTGCGGTTATTTTTTATCTCGTTTTTAGTGTTTACCGAATAATTTCATTGCGGGTAATACAATCGCACAAGCAATCGCCCCAACAATCACACCAACGACTAACGTTGCCACATTACCTAATAAGCCATCAGCTAATTGATAATCAGCGAGCAAATGATGAATGAAATCTACATTATGCACAAAAATACCGCCACCGACTAAGAACATCGCAAGCGTACCGATAAAACTAAGTGAACGCATAAATTTTGGCATAATCACTAAAATTGCATTCCCGATTGACTTCGCTACGCCCCCTTTTTTGATAAGGTATAAGCCGAAATCATCCGCTCTAACAATCAATGCGACCAAGCCATAAACAAAAATAGTAATTCCGATACCCACTATCGAAAGAGAAATGATGCGAGTCAGCAAGCTCGCTTCGGTTAATTCGCCCAATGCAATAATAATAATTTCAGCAGAAAGAATAAAATCCGTACGAATTGCCCCTTTAATTTTAGCGGCTTCATTAAAGGTTGTTTTTTCTTCGTGCTCTTCATGGGCAATAAATTTATGCAGAATTTTCTCTACACCTTCAAAACATAAATACGCTCCACCAATCATCAGAAGTGGCACGATCAACCAAGGTAAAAATGCAGAAAGCAGTAAAGCAATTGGAATTAAAATGACTTTATTGACTAAGGATCCTTTGGTGACTGCCCAAACAATGGGTAATTCACGATCGGAAGATGCCCCTGTTACCTGATTAGCATTTAAGGCTAAGTCATCGCCTACTACGCCAACGGTTTTCTTGGCTGCTATTTTGGTCATCAAGGCGACATCATCAAGAATCGATGCAATGTCATCAATAAGAGTAAAAAGAGAGCTAAACGCCATATTTTTTCCTTTATAAAGTTAAAATTTAGAGAAACGAATTTTAAACTGGTCGAATGCTTTCAACATCCAACTTCGCATCAAACTCTTTTTGTAATAAAAGCAGTTTTTTATCTTGCTGTAAATCCGTACGCGCCTGTTCACGCAAGTCTTGATAAACTTTTTTGCGGTAATCCATCGGGGTTAAAACATCGGAATCTTCAACAAAAATCGACAATTTGACCGGTTTCTCATATAAACGTTCAAGATGATCCACTAAATTTTTAATATTTCGATCTTGTTTTAAATGAGCTTTTTCAGAATGAAGCCCGAGTTGAATTTCATCTTCAGCTTGCGACTTAATGAAGCAATTTAATGCTAACTCTTTTGAAAAACCACTCACGCCGGAACGTTCGACGATATCCGTCCAAGGATCTTGTTTTTGCGTAATTTCAATAATTTTCTCACGCAATTCTGGTGTCACATCTTTCAAAATCGCCTGTTTAATATCAGAAGGACGCACACCGCTATCCACTTTGGCTAAATCCGGATTGCTCCACTCCCAACGGTAGGTTTCTGCATCCAGAATTTCCTGCTCTTCCGCGTCCATTTCTGCATTGTCATCAATGGTATTCTCTACCGTTTCAACTGTTTGCTTTAACGCTTCAGCTTGTTGAGTAATTGGATTTGGCACCGCTGCTTTCGTTTGCGTAGCTTTTGGTGGAGTCATCTCTCGAACAGGAAGTGCGGTCATTTTTGGTGAATTTTTTTGCTCATCTAACGCTTGAAGATGATGCAAGGTTTCTTCTACGGCGGCTTGCTGTTCATCATGATGATGCTGGCGCTCTGATTGCTCAATTTTCGTTAATTGATTCAATGCTTCTAACGCAGCAAGGCTGGCTAAATTCAATGAAGATGAGGTTTGAGTGGAAGCAGATTGAGAAGATGAGGAATGCGCAACAGCTGATGGAGCCATCGGCTTTTGCGCTTGTGCAGAATAATTGGCTTTAATGTTTTGCGACAGCACCGGCATATCCACATAACCAGAAACAGGCTGATTTTCAACCGCACTTTTCTGTGTATTTTGTTCAGGAGATAGCCCGCCTTGTTTAGGCGTTTGTGCTGCCGTAAGGAACTTTGGGTGGAATGCCAATGCCCTCAATAATGTCATTTCAGCGCCAATTCGACGATTCGGCGCGGAGGCCAATTCTTTTCGACCCGATACAATCACTTGATAGAAAAATTGCACGTCTTCCGGTGAAATATGTTTAGCTAGAAAGCCTAAGTGATCGTTTTCATCGGTGGCATTTTTAGAAAGTAACTGCATTAACGCAATTTGATGCAATTTCTCAGCCGTTTCAGCCAATAATTCATCCCAATCGCCCGCTTTTTCTGCCACCGTTTGGATGGTTTTCATTAAACACTCACCGTTACCTTGGTGTAAGGCGTAAATGATTTCAATAGGCTGATCTTCATCTAATAGCCCAAGCATGGTATTCACTACATCGGTGGAAACTTTACCGTTTCCCATGGCAATGGCTTGATCCGTTAAACTTAAGCTATCACGAATACTACCCTGTGCCGCTTTAGCTAATTTATCCAATGCTGGTGCATCAAAAGGAATATTTTCGGCAGTAAGTACACGGTTAAGGTGTTCTGAAACTTGCGGTTCATCCAATGCTTTGAGATGAAATTGCATACAACGGGATAAAATGGTGATCGGCAATTTTTGTGGATCCGTTGTAGCAAGTAAGAATTTCACATATTCAGGCGGTTCTTCCAAGGTTTTTAACAACGCATTGAAAGAATGGCGGGAAAGCATATGGACTTCATCGATTAGATAAACTTTATAACGTCCCACGACCGGCTTATATTGCACGTTGTCTAATAACTCACGCGTATCTTCTACTTTCGTACGAGAAGCCGCATCGATTTCAATTAAATCAATAAAGTTGCCCGCTTCGATCGCTTTGCAGTTTTCACATTCACCGCAAGGATCGGCTGTAATACCATTTACGCAGTTCAAACCTTTCGCAAATAAACGAGCAATGGAGGTTTTACCCACGCCACGAGTGCCGGAAAATAAATAAGCATGATGTAAACGGTTTTCTTTTAAACCGTTTTCTAAAGCAGTGAGCACATGGCTTTGCCCCACTACTTCAGAAAAGTTTTTTGGTCGCCATTTTCTGGCTAAAACTTGGTAGCTCATTGCATCTCTTTAAAAATTAATGGCCTTCAAAATTCACTAAGGTGTAGCAATCAATGCCTAAATCACGCAAGCGTTTTTCGCCCCCTAAATCTGGCAAATTAATCACAAAGGCAGCATGTTTCACATCACCACCTAAACGTTGAACTAATTTCACCGTTGCTTCAACTGTACCACCTGTTGCCAACAAGTCATCAATGATTAACACATTGTCACCTTGTGAAATCGCATCTGTGTGCAATTCAAGGGTGTCTTGACCGTATTCTAACTGATAAGACTGTGCAATCACTTCACGCGGTAATTTGCCTGGTTTACGAACTGGGATAAATGGCAAACCTAATGCTAATGCAACTGGCGCACCAAAAATAAATCCACGAGACTCGGTACCAATCACTTTTGTGAGACCTTGATCTTTATACTTTTCAACGATCAAATCGATTGTGGCTTTGAAAGCTGCAGGCACTTCGAGCAAGCTCGTGATATCACGGAAAATGATGCCTTCTTTTGGATGATTTGGGATAGATTTGATAGAAGATTTGATTAATTCAAGTTGTTTGTTCATAAATAATTGCTCAAAAAAGAGTAAGAAAAAATCCTGTTTTTAGGCTCGCATTCTAGCATAGAAAAATAGAAAAGTGCGGTGAATTTTGACCGCACTTTTGTAAATAAAATGAATTAATCTGGGTAAATATCTTCCCCGTCTTTTCGGGTACGAAGAAGCTGTAAAATCCAGACATATTGTTCGGGGGTTGGTGTAACAAAATATTCAATTTCCTCGTTCATCGCACGGGCTGATTGCTCAGGCTCTTCGCTTAATTGCATCGGTGGGCGAATTTCCATTTCATACTTGCCATTCTTAGCGTTATAACGTGGGAACATCGGAATAACTACTGCTTTCGCTAATTTCGCCATTTTGTTTAACCCAGGAAGCGTCGCTTTATAAGTAGCAAAGAAATCCACAAAGACACTTTGCTCGGCCCCAAAATCTTCATCAGGAAGATAGTATCCCATTTGACCTTGCTTGATGTGTGCTAAAAATGGCTTAATCCCATTTTGGCGAGCATGCATTTTCCCGCCAAAACGCTGACGCGCTAAAGTCCACAACCAGTCCACCAACGGATTTCGGTGCGGGTTATACATTGAGGTCATCGGCATGCCGTGTGTATGCAAAATAATGCCAGATGCATCAATCGCCCAACCATGCGGCACCATTAAAATGATGTTATGCCCTTCAGCTTTAGCTTGCTTGATATGTTCAAGCCCAATGAATTCGCTGCGTTTTTGTAAATGTTTTTTTGAACGAATAGCAATTTCACCGATACCGAGCATCACTTGAGCAACCGTCACAAACATGTCTTCAATTACTTTGTTACGTTTCTCATCTGTCCAATCTGGGAAACAGAGTTTCAAATTAATTTCTGCACGAATACGTGGTTTACCGATTTTTTTCGTGAGTGCACGAGCCAGTTTCTCTGCTAATTTATCGCGTAAACGAAACGGTACAAAAGCCAATAACAAAAGCACAAAAATACCAAGCCAAATCCCCAAATTTTTAGGGTGCAAATATGACCATGAAAAATGTGGTTCATAGCCCGTTCGTGCTGTAATACGTAATTTTTTTTGAGAATCTGTCATAATTAATTGTTAAAAATGAAACCAACCTTGATCATACGCCATTTTTATCGTCATGATAAATGACATAATCACCACCATCGGTCTGATCAGTTGTTTGCCTTTTGCCATCACCATTTTAGCCCCTAAATTGGCACCTATCAGGCTTCCTGCCATCATCACTAAACCGACAGTCCAAATCACATGACCACCAATAAAGAAGAAAATTAATGAAGCAAAATTTGAGGTTAAATTCATCACTTTGGCATGCGCAGTCGCTTTAGTGAGGTTAAATCCAAGTAACGTCACACAAGCCAGATTCATTAATGACCCCGTCCCTGGCCCGAAAAAGCCGTCATAAAAACCCAGTAATGAACCAAAACATAACGCAAAAACAGTGTAAGAAATTCGTTGTTTACGATCACTTTCACCCAATTTAGGCGTAAATAAAAAGTATAAACCGATCGCTAAAATGAGAAATGGAAGCCCTTTTTTAATTAATGACGCATCTAAACTTTGAATAAGCAAGGTACCAATCACCGAGCCGATAAAAATCACCAGTAAGATGAAAGAAAACTCCGATAAATTGACCGCTCTTTTATGCAGAAAGTAAATACTTGCCGACAACGCCCCACCAAACGCTTGTAATTTATTTGTACCTAACGCCATCGCAGGTGGCATGCCTGTCATTAATAAGGCAGGGATTGTAATTAAGCCTCCACCACCCGCTATCGCATCAATAAATGCGGCAATAAAGGCAGCAGTAAAAAGCATGGCTAATATATCAATCCCAAATTCCATTATTTCACTCCTACTCTAACCATTCGCTACTATTTGGCGAACTCAACACTTGTTGGCACAGGAACGGTTCTGGTGGTGTCACTTTTGGCTTAGAAGAGCCTGAACCTGGTTTTGCGGGTTCAAACCAAGAATAAAGTTCATCACCACATCCATCACCTGCTGGTACCGGTGCTTGATCTTCACAATAAGCCGCATCTTTCGGACAAGCAATACGCACGTGGAAATGCGAATCATGTCCAAACCATGGGCGAATTTTATGTAACCAGGTACGATCATCTCCTGCAGTTTGACAAAGTTTTAATTTAATTGCGGGGTTCACAAAAATACGGGTGACTTTTGGATCTTGCGCAGCCAATTTAATTAGCGTTGCATGATTGTTATTCCACACATTTTCATCAACACGTTGTGTTTGACGATTCACCACAAGTAAGCCTTTTCCATCTGAATTTAGTGCTTCACTGTCTGTCATTGTGCCCATACGCAACCAAATATCCGCATCTAACCCCATTTGATGGCTTGCATGCCCCGTTAAAAAGCGCCCACCACCCGGCATGGCAATATCTCCCACTAACATCGTTGGTAAGCCTGCAGACTTCGCTTTTTGCCCAAGACGCTGTAAATAGGCAATCATATCCGGATGACCATAATAGCGATTTTTATTCATACGAATAACTTGATAGCCCTCACCTTTATAAGGCAATGGCTCCGCCCCGATAATACAACCATTCGAATAGCTACCAATTGGATTCGCTTTACCATCTGTTGCTGGAATTGGACGTTTAATTCGTTGCCAATCTTGTGGTGATGCCATTGTTTGTAGAGAGAAAAAAACACTCCCTAAAACAACCGCACTTGAAAGTAATTTTGCTAAAGATTTATTCATAAGATTTCCTAAAACGAATGACCTTATATTCAATAAAAGAAAAAATAAACTTAATTTAAAAGAGTTATCTGCATTGCGCCTTAAAACGCAATAAATGATCGAGTAACACAATTGCGACCATGGCTTCTGCAATAGGAACTGCACGAATTCCCACACAAGGATCATGACGGCCTTTTGTCACCACTTCCACGGGTTCGCCCGCTAAATTAATAGAACGTCCTGGAATCGTGATACTAGACGTCGGTTTTAGTGCAATGGTCGCAATAATTGGCTGACCAGAGCTAATGCCCCCTAAAATACCGCCAGCATGGTTGCTTTCAAAACCATTTGGTGTCATTTCATCACGATGTTCACTGCCACGCTGTTCAACTACCGCAAAACCATCGCCAATTTCTACACCTTTAACGGCATTAATCCCCATTAAGGCATGAGCTAAATCAGCATCAAGTCGATCAAAAACAGGCTCCCCTAAACCAACAGGAACATTCTCTGCAATCACGGTTAGTTTTGCCCCAATCGAATCACCTTCCTTTTTCAATTCACGGATTAATTCATCAAATTTTTCGACCGCACTTTCATCTGGACAGAAAAATGGATTGCTATTCACTTTATCCCAATCAATTTTGCCGACAGTCTGTGGGGCAATCTTCACTTCGCCAATTTGACTCAAAAAGCCACGGACTTCAATGCCAAACTGTTCACGTAAATATTTCTTCGCAATCGCTCCCGCCGCAACACGCATGGCGGTTTCTCGTGCAGAAGAACGACCACCACCGCGATAATCACGAATACCGTATTTTTGTTGATAGGTAAAATCTGCATGCCCAGGACGGAAACGATCTTTGATATCGCCATAATCTTGTGAACGTTGATCACCATTTTTAATGATAATTCCAATGCTGGTACCGGTTGTTTTACCTTCAAATACCCCAGATAAAATCTGTACTTCATCGTTTTCACGACGCGGTGTGGTATAGCGTGATGTACCCGGTTTACGACGATCTAAATCAGGTTGAATATCGGCTTCCGATAATTCAAGATTCGGTGGCACACCATCAACGATGCAGCCTAATGCAATACCATGTGACTCCCCAAAGGTCGTCACACGAAAAAGTTGTCCGATAGTATTCCCTGCCATATTTTCTCTCTTTAATTAATGACTTTTGGCTAATTTTGCCACATCAATAAATGGAATTTCTTCACCTGTATCTTTATTCTTGATAAAGATATCTAATTGGTTGAATGCAATATCAATATTATTTTCTGCAAATAACTCATTCACACGGCGATTGAGAGCATCAAGCGTATCATTTCTCTCAGATACTTGCCCTACATAAACACGTAATTCGTGATCTAATGTACTTGCCCCAAAGGTCAAGAATAATGCTCTTGGTTCTGGATCTTTTAAGACACTTGGTTGCTCATGCGCGGCTTGCAATAATAAGCGTTTCACTAAGTCTAAATCTGAACCATACGCCACACCAACGGAAACCACTAAACGAGTAACGGTATTAGATAATGCCCAGTTGATCACTTGACCTGTTACAAAGGACTTATTTGGCACAATCACTTCTTTTCGATCAGGATCAATCATGGTAATCGCACGAATACGGATTTTCGCCACCGTACCTGTCACGCCATTAATTGTCACGGTATCGCCCACACGAATTGGACGTTCAAATAATAAAATGATACCCGAAACAAAGTTTGCAAAAATTTCTTGCATACCAAAACCGAGACCAACGGAAAGGGCTGCAAACAACCATTGTAATTTCGACCAAGACATCCCGAGTGTTGAGAATGCCCATGCTCCACCAACTGCAACAAAGATGTAGGTTAATAAGGTGGTAATGGTATAAGGTGTACCTTGTGAAAGTTTCACTCGAGAGAAGATTAATACTTCTAAAATACCCTGAATGTTACGCACCAAAATATAGGTAATCACGACAATGATTAATGCAACAATCAAGTTAAAGAGTGAAATCGTTTCTGTCACCACGCCCGCTTCAGTTGTTGAAGTTTGTTGCCACAAGGTAATATCACGCAAATAACTTACAACGGTCACTAAATCTGACCATACATAATAGAAGATGGCAAAAAGTGCGGTCCAAATAAAGAGATCGGCAAAGCGTAGTAACTGGCTACGCACTTCATTTAAGGCTAATCCCTCTTCTTGTTCGGTAATCACGACCACATCATCAGAGGCTGAAGTATCACTTGAATCTTGTTGTTTTTGCTGACGTTTTTCTTGTAAACGTCGATAAGCTAAACGTCTTGATGCAACCGTAATACCACGATAAATAGTATGACGCACCAACGACCACACCACCCATGCAATGTAGGTATTAATAATATGCGTAATTAAATTTAAGGCGGTGTAATAATAGCCTAAAGCAACTAGTGCAATTAAAATAACAGGGACCAATTGCAATAAAACGCGCATAATTTTTAAAAGCGTTCTATCACGCTGATCCGTTACGCTTGAATTCAACGATTTTTCTGTGCGAACAAAACGTGGCGCAATAATCACAATACAGAAAAGCAAGGCAACAATCGTATTAATTTCGCCGAGGACGTCATTGGCTAAACCTGTATCCATGACATTACTGAAAATTGACGTATTCAGTAATAACACAACGGAAACAATGATACGTTTTGTGACGTCTTGCAAAGCAGCCGCGCTCTCTTTAGCAAAACCGAAATGGCGGACTAAAATACCATTCGGACGAAGAATAGCTAAGATAAAACTAAAGAACCACCAATAGCCCGCCATACTGAGCGACCACTCCCAAAACTCTTGTGGATTTTTCACAAAGAAAAAGCCTAAAAGTTGGCAAGCGGCTAAGAACCAGAGTGTGCCCGATAACGATAAAAATGCCGTATAAAATAACGCAAGCGGCGTATGCCATTGGCTATCAGAACGAAGCGTATTAATTTCGCCATTAATCACGCTCAAACGTTGTTTAATTGATTCTTTAAATTTGAAAATCAATCCACCAATCACAAACAAAATAAAGACATAAGTGAGTAAATACGGCAAATTATCAAAATTTGTCGGGAAGCCGATTTTCTTTCCAATGCCATCAAATTGTGCCTTGAGTGACATTGGCAGCTTTTTGAACCAATCAAGATTAATTGGGTTATTACTTTTTACCCAGAAACTTTGTTGATCGAGTTTAGACTGAATTTGATCACTGATTTGAGTAATCTGCTGTTGGGTTAACTCTAAGGAAATCGCTAAGTTCAATTGATTATTCAATGATTTAATCAAATCAGAGGCAACTTTACGACGTTCAGTGAGCAAATTGGTTAATTGTGTTTTTTCTGCAGGTGTAAACGATTTGTTTTCATTCTGCTCTATTTTACTGATGTAAGCATCAATATCATAAAGTTCATTACGTTTTTGTGTAATATCAAAGATTTGTACACGTAAATCCGCAATTTGTTTTGAAAGCCCTTGAATATTTAAATTAGTCGGTAATTTTTGTTTTTGTTGCTGAATAATGCGAGAAAGCACCAACGTGCCTTGTAACGCACTGATTTGCTCATCAATGGTACGCTGTGTCTGCGTCAAGTTATCCAATACATTTCGCATGCGCAATTCATCTTGCGTTAATGTATTGGTTTTCTCAGTTTGCTCAAGTAAATATTGGCTAAGCTGTGCATTCAAATTCAATTCTTTCTGAATCAACGGATTTTGCTCAACATTTTGGCTTTGTTGTTGTGCTTGCTCAACTTGGTTTTGTGTTTTAGCCAAATTCTTTTGATTAATCGCTTCTTGAATGGCTGCAATTTGTTGCTGCAATGCTTGAACTCGAGTATTTAATAGTTCATATCGGCTTTGATAAAGCACTGTCAATTGATCGCTATTTTTTAATAGCACTTGATTATAGATATTTTTTAGCTCAATCAGTTGCAATTCCAGCTGAATTTGTTGTTTTAACAGTGCACTTGTCGTTGGATCAGCTAATTTCTGATTCAATTCTTGCGTACGTTTAACATTGTCTGTTAAGGCTGTTTGAGCTCGTTCAGACACTGAGCTCTGTCCTGCAAGTTGTGTATTCACCGCACTTAATGCAGATTGAGCATCTTGTTGTTGATTGGTCAGTTTCTCAAGCTGTGCCTGCAAAGTCGCTAAACTTTGCGAAGCATAATCGGTGTTATTTGGCGTGCTTAGCTGTTTTTTAAGATTTTGAAGATCGCTATTGTTTTTCTGAATTTCAGAATCCGCATCAATAAGCGTCTCTTGTAGCTCATTATTGCTTTTTTGCTGCGTTTGAATTTGTTGTAAGAAATCGAGTGACGCCTGAATTGTGGCCACTTTACTTGTTTTTTCCTCACCATCCGGTAACTTTTCCGCCTCAGCTAATTCACTTTTTAGTGTTTTTTCCGTCGGTAAATCAGCATTATTATTCTCTGCCCAAACAGGCTGAGAAAGCGCCAGCGTAAAAACAAATGAAAGACCAAGTGCGGTCAAAACTCGAGAGATATTTTTCATTAAACTAACTTTCCTATTGTTGCAACAGCCAATCGGCGAGTGCTTTGCGAGAAATCTTTATTGCCCCTTGGATTAAATCCTGCGGGAGTTCATAGTAGGCAACGGGTTGCTTAAATCGTTCCAATCGTCCTTGTAAAAAAACGTTGAGAGATTCGACCGCACTTTCATTAAACGGCATATGAAATTCCACCAACGCTACTGGGCGTTGACCAAATTCCTCATCATGTTGAGGCAAAACAAAGACTTGTTTCACCAAATCTGATTGTGCAATCACTTTTTCAATTTCTTCTGGTTGAATATTTTCACCTCCAGAAATAAACATATTATCCAATCGGCCTTGAATAACTAATTCATCATCAAGCCATTGACCTTTATCTTTGGTTTGGAACCAGCCTTCGTGATTCGTGAGTGGTTCTATACGTCCATCGCGCCAATATCCCATGGCAAGCCCTGCACCTTTTAACCAAACTTCTTCATTCACTAACTTGAACTCTCGACCAAGCAAAGGTTGCCCTACACCAATTTTTCCATCCGATTGCTTAGCGAATGCAGTAGAAGCCATTTCAGTCATACCATAACCTGAATAACTTCGAATCCCTAATTCATTTAACGCTTGAGTTAATTTAACAGGGATTTGTGTCCCACCTAATAACACGGCTTGTGTTTGAACTGGCTGAGGATGCTCCGCCAAATAATCAAACCAACGCTGCAATTGCGTTGGCACGAGAGAAACATGGGAAACTTCACCAATAGATTGATAAAAATCTTCTTTCGGTAGTACCAAGGTTGCTCCCGCATACAGCCAACGCCACACAATACCTTGTCCAGAAACATGATAAAGCGGTAAAGAAAGTAGCCATGATTGATCTTTGCCAAAATTCATTAAGGCACAAACGCCTTCAGCATTAGCTAAATGAGCAAAAATATTATGCACCACCGCCTTAGGCAAACCAGTCGAACCCGATGTGAGCGTCATCGTAGCTGCTTTTGTACAATCGGTTTCATGTTGGGCTAACGCTTTAGTCACTAAATAGCAAATATCTTCGGTTTGATAACAAAAATCCACACCATACACTTGGCACAACTCATCTCTTTTCTCTTGAGGAAATGCCGGATTGATACCTAAAATTTTTGCGCCTAGCTGAATGACCGCTAAATAGAGAAATAAGATCTGTTCTGAATTTTTACCGCAAAAAGCGACCGCACTTTGCGTCGTCACACCTTCTTGTAAAAGAAAGGCTTCCACTTGATTAATTTTCTCAGCAAGCTCCACCCAAGTAAAAGGATCGCCCTGCGAATTTCGCAACGCGATCTGATCTGCATACGCTGAATTTTGGGCAAATGCTTGCCAAGGGAATTTTTGCATTGACTTAGTTGCTAACGAAATAAGGGCGAACTTCGTCAATTAAATATTCCGGCAAATGCATAGATTGCATCGCCCCTTCTAGCATGAGCATCTTACGATTACTATTGGTATTAGTAATCACCCAATACGGTGTGTCAGGAATTTGTTTTGGTTTCGTGTGATTACCCGCCACAAGCAACGTCCCTTCGTCACGAGCAAAATAAACACGAGTACGACCTTGTAGGCTTTCTGTTGCCTGTGCGAAACTTTCTGGATTGGTACGATAAAGCGTACGCAATATACTTAAAAAACGCACGACTGCTTTTGGCTCTTCTTTAAATTCAGCAGAATTCAAGAGCGCACGGACTTTATCAACAATATGATTGATTGCTTCATCCGATTGTTTTTTCACTGCTTTTGGCGGTTCGACAGGTTCAACTTTTGGTTGAGATGCTTCGGTTGCTTTTTCCGTTAAAACAGGCTCAGAATGCACCGCACTTTTTGTGTTTTCAGTTGATACGTCTGATTCAAAGAAATCAACCTTGCTTGTTGCGTGAGCGGGTAAATTCAACAAACGGCGAAGAATATCAGACGCACTTTCCCCAATAGACTGAGTTTGTGCAGCAATGTATTGATATAATTCTTCATCAACTTCAATTATCTTCATTTTTTTCTCTCCGTTTGCTAAAATTTTCACCCATTATAACGATTTCTAACCAAATTCTCACGCAAAATATATGTCATCTTCCCAATTATTAAACCATCAATTTCACCAAGCAAAACAATCAATTAATTCGCCCACTTTAGTTTTCATTCACGGCTTATTTGGGGATATGAATAATCTTGGTGTCATCGCGCGTGCATTTAGCGATAACTATAATATTTTGCGCGTAGATTTACGTAATCATGGGCATAGTTTTCATTCAGAAACAATGAATTACGATGTCATGGCTGATGATGTATGGCAACTTATCGATCATCTTCAATTAGATAAGATTATCTTAATTGGTCATTCAATGGGTGGAAAAACGGCCATGAAAATGACCGCTCTTCAACCACAGCGCGTAGAAAAATTGGTCGTCATTGATATTGCCCCAGTCGCAAATAGCAGTGCTGGACATGATGATGTGTTCCGTGGTTTGTTTGCTGTGAAAAAAGCGCAGCCACAAACTCGTCAACAAGCTAAGCCTATTTTAGAAACTGAAATTGCCGATCCGAGTGTGGTGCAATTTATGTTGAAATCTTTTGAGCCGTCTTCAAGTGAATATTTTCGTTTCAATTTGACCGCACTTTTTGAACATTATGCGGAGCTAATGGATTGGCAAGAGGTCTTCGCTAATACGCCTACACTCTTCATCAAAGGTGGGCTTTCATCTTATATTAAACCTGAATATACCGAAACCATTCTAAAACAATTCCCGAATGCGACCTCCTTCACCATCAATGGTTGTGGGCACTGGGTTCATGCAGAAAAACCTGATTTTGTGATACGTGCTATTGATAGGTTTCTAAATAAGAATTAATCGTTTTAAATGAGAATTATTCTATTCAAATGAGAATTCATTTATGTTATAGTTCGCACAAATTGTGGGGCTTTGATCCCTCATCTTTTTTCTACTCACCTAATTTTATTTCAAAAGGAAAGAACAATGGCAGTTGTCGGTTTATTTTACGGTAGTGACACAGGTAATACAGAAAACATTGCAAAAATGATTCAAAAGCAATTAGGCAACGAACTCGTTGATATTCGTGACATTGCAAAAAGCTCTAAAGAAGATATCGAAGGTTATGATTTTTTACTTTTCGGTATTCCAACTTGGTATTACGGTGAAGCACAAGCTGACTGGGATGATTTTTTCCCAACCTTAGAAGAAATTGATTTTACTGACAAATTAGTCGGTATCTTTGGCTGTGGCGATCAAGAAGACTACGCAGATTATTTCTGTGATGCGATCGGTACAGTACGAGATATCGTTGAACCACGCGGTGCGATTATTGTAGGGAACTGGCCAACGGATGGTTATACCTTTGAATCCTCAAAGGCATTATTAGATGATGGAAACTTTATCGGTTTATGTATTGATGAAGATCGTCAACCTGAACTTACTGCAGAACGCGTAGAGAAATGGACAAAACAAATCTACGATGAAATGTGTTTAGCAGAATTAGCTTAACCATCTCTAATTTAGCAAATTTAAGGGAACATTATGTCTGAAGAAAACATCAAATTACTCAAAAAAGCAGGATTAAAAATTACTGAACCTCGGCTCACTATCCTTGCATTAATGCAAGAGCATAAACATGAACATTTCTCAGCTGAAGAAGTATATAAAATCTTGTTAGAGCAAGGCAGTGATATTGGCCTTGCAACTGTATATCGCGTGCTTAACCAATTTGATGAAGCGCATATCTTGATTCGCCATAATTTTGAAGGCAACAAATCTGTTTTTGAGCTTGCACCAACAGAGCACCACGATCACATTATCTGTGAAGATTGTGGCAAAGTATTTGAGTTTACTGATAACATTATTGAACAACGTCAAAAAGAAATCAGTGAACAACATGGCATCAAATTAAAAGCACACAGTTTATATCTCTACGGCAAATGTAGCGATATCAACAAATGTGAAGAGAAAAAATAATTCTTGCTAAAAAACAAAAACCTTAGGTTAAAACCTAAGGTTTTTTATTATTTCTACTAAAAGTGCGGTCAAAACCGACCGCACTTTTGTACATTAAGCCGCTGATTTAATAATCACTTTTGAGTCATCCCAGAAATCAACTGGTGCATTCACCACCGGCTTGATAATGCCGGTACGAATGGTGAAATCACCAAATCCTTCGTTTGCATGACGCTCATTTGCCCAGCGGCCAATCAGAGTATCAAGCTCACTGATAATTTCCGGAATCGTGATATTTTCTTTATAAATACGTGGAATACGCACACCTTCACGATCCCCACCAATATGCAAATTGTAACGACCAATTGCTTTGCCCACCAAACCGATTTCCGCCAACATTGCGCGACCACATCCATTTGGGCAACCGGTAATACGTGTAACAATATAATCATCAGCCACTTGATGTTTCGCCATCACTTTATCCAGTTCATCAATAAAGCTTGGAAGAATTCGCTCTGATTCCGCCATCGCCAATGGACAAGTTGGGAAAGAAACGCAGGACATTGAGTTTTCGCGTAATTTACTCACATCATCACGAATCAAACCGTAATCACGTGCAATTTGCTCAATTTGTGCTTTATCCTCTTCCGCTACATTTGCCACGATCAGATTTTGGTTGGCGGTGATACGAAAATCGCCCTTATGAATTTTGGCAATTTCCAACACACCACTCAGTAATTTTTTCTCATCGTTATCCACCAAGCGTCCACTTTCGATAAACAGGGTCAAGTGCCAGTTGTTATCAATGCCTTTTACCCAACCGATACGATCGCCGCGTTCGGTAAATTTAAACGGACGAATCGGTTCAAATGGAATGCCCATTCGACGTTCTACTTCAGTGCGGAAATTATCTAATCCCATGTTTTGAATGGTATAACGACTACGTGCATTTTTACGATCGCTACGGTTACCAAAATCCCGTTGGGTTGTCACCACAGCTTCCGCTGCTTTTAAGGTATATTCCAACGGCACATAACCCAATTCAAGGGAGATATGCGGATAGGTTTTGGTGTTGCCATGTTCAAGGGATAAGCCACCGCCTGCCAAGACATTAAAGCCAACCAAATTGCCGTTCTCGTCTGCAATGGCGACAAAATCTAAATCATTCCCATAACAATCCACGTCATTGAGTGGTGGAATCACCACGGCTGTTTTAAATTTACGTGGCAAATAAGTTTTACCGAGAATCGGTTCTTCCTGTAAAAAATCATCGCTACTTTGGACTTTCTTACCATCAATCCATACATCTAAATACCCTCGTGTACGTGGTAACAGATGTTCTGAAATTTTCTTCGCATATTCATATGCCTGCTGATGCAGTTTTGATTCAATTGGGTTCGAGGTACACAACACATTACGGTTCATATCTGAAGCCGTTGCAATGGAGTCTAATCCCAAGCTATGCAATAAACGATGCATAGTTTGTAATTGGCTTTTCGGCACTCCGTGATATTGGAAAGTTTGACGATTGGTCAAACGAATCGAACGATAATAACTGTGTTCACGGGCAAATTTATCCAATTCAATCCATTGGAATGGTTTGATTATTCCCCCCGGTAAACGGCAACGTAACAGCATAAATTTTAACGGTTCGAGTTTTTCCTCTGCACGTTCGGCACGAATATCGCGATCGTCTTGTTCATACATACCGTGGAAACGGATTAGTTGAAAGTTATCCCCACGGAAACCTCCGGTTAAGGAATCCTCTAAATCATCCAAAATCGTACCGCGTAAAAAGTTACTGTCGGTTTTTAAGCGTTCATTGTCAGAAAGCGGTTTCTCTTGCCATTCCAAGCCTTTTTGTTTGTTTTGCTCTGTCATTTTTTCACCCCACAAATCTAGTACACATCACGTTGATAACGTTTTTCTTCACGCAGTTCATTTAAATAATCTTCTGCTTCATCCGGACTTAAATTGCCTTCTTTAGCAATGACTTCGAGTAATGCTTGTTCCACATCTTTTGCCATTTTGGCTGCATCACCACACACATAAAAATAAGCGCCTTCTTGTAACCATTGCCAAAGTGCGGTCGAATTTTCACGAATTTTATCTTGCACATAGATCTTCTTCTCTTGATCGCGTGACCAAGCAAAATCGTATTTATGCAAGAAGCCCTCTTTGGCAAATTGTTGCCATTCGGTTTGATAAAGGAAATCGCTGGCAAAATGCGGATTACCAAAAATCAGCCAGTTTTTACCATTTGCCTCATCGGCTACGCGTTGCTGCATAAAGGCACGGAATGGTGCCACGCCGGTACCGGAACCCACCATAATAATTGGCTTAGTCGTGTCATTTGGCAGACGAAAATTATCGTTATGCTCTACAAATACACGCACAGCACCATCTTCTTCTACGCGATCCGCTAAAAAGCTTGAAGCTGCGCCGCTGCGTGCTCGACCTTCATGTTCAAAACGTACCACGCCAACAGTTAGATGCACTTCTTCCCCAACCTCTGCTGGAGAAGATGAAATGGAATACAAACGAGGCGTTAAAGGACGCAATAATGAAACCAGTTGTTCAGCGGTTAATTTTGCAGGAAATTTATGTAACACATCCACAATCGGTGTGCGTTGAACCAATTCTTGCAATGCTTGATTATCCGCAACCAAATCGTTTAACTGTTCGTTATGCGCCAAGGCTGCATAGCCTTTCACAAAAACCGGCGTGTTTTGAGTAAGCTCTAAATGCGATAAAAGTGCGGTCGAAATAGTTTGCGCTTTTCCCTCAATTGTCACTTCTGTAGTAGGATCAATCTGTGCGAGCGATAAAATTTCATCGACTAACTTAGGATCATTGTCAAACCATACACCGAGTGCATCTCCCGCTTGGTAATGAAGATCCGCCCCCGCTAAATTAAATTCTAAATGACGCACATCTTTATCCGACTGACGACCGGTAATTTTCTGGTTAGTGATTAACGTTGCAGGAAATGGATTGGCTTTATTGTATTGGCTTTCCTTGGCTACCGGTGCGGTTGTAGCTGTAGCAATACTTTGCACAACCGGTGAAGCCTGCGCAGCCTTTTCTTTTACGATAGCCACAATATCTCGGATCCATTGTTCCGCGGTTGCACTGTAATCTAAATCTGCATCCACTCGCTCAAATAAACGCGTCGCGCCTAATTCGGCAAAACGCTGATCAAAATCCTTGCCTGCTTGGCAGAAATTCGGATAAGAACTATCCCCTAACCCCAACACAGCAAATTGCAGTTTGGTGAGTTTTGGTGCTTTTTTACCGTTTAATAACTTATACAATACCACCCCTTCTTCTGGTGGCTCGCCTTCACCTTGCGTGGAGGTCACTAAGAGCAGGTATTTTTCATCTGTAATGGTTTTCGCTTTGTAATCTTTTAAAGCGACACGTTTCACGGCAATACCGACTTCAGTAAGCTCTGCGGCAACTTTATCCGCCACCGATTTGGCATTGCCGGTTTGTGAGCCTGAAAGCACTGTAATTGAAAAAGGTTCTGCCGAAAGTGCGGTCAAATTTGCTGCCAAATGTTGCCCTGCGACCTGTTGTTCTACACCGGAAGCTTGCGACCATGCATAACCGGAAAGCCATGCCAATTGAAGAGGCGTTAGCGTTGGTAAGAGATTCAGTATTTCTGTTGGTAATGGATTGTTGTGTTGCATAAGTTTCCCCACAAGAAAATGAGTAATATCAGTAAATTCACATATTAAAGAAAGCGCGAGTTAGAGAATCATACCGGCTGCTACTGTGTTATAAGTTGCTTCATCAACTAAAATAAAGGCACCACCAGCAATATTTTCTTCATAAGTTGTGGCAACAATCGGTTTCTGTAAACTTAAACGCACTCGAGCAATATCATTCATCTTTAAGGCTGTAGCACCACTTTCTTGTTCGAGTGTATGAACATTTAACACGCTTTCAATTTCACTGATTTTGGCAAATACGGTTTGTGTACCATGTTTAAGTAAATATTTACGGGCGGTATTTAATGGGCGTTCATCAAACCAACAAATTATGGCTTCAAGTTGCTTTTGTGGTGTAAGCGGTGAACTTTCATCTACAAATAAATCACCACGGGAAATATCAATGTCGCGATCTAAACGTAAGGTAATCACTTCCCCAGCCACCGCCTGTGTCACCTCACCTTTTGGCGTAATAATCTCAGTCACTTTAGCGGTTAATCCATTCGGCTCAATTCGAATAGTCTGCCCCAGTTGCACTGAGCCACGTTCGATTCGACCTTGATAACCGCGGAAATCATCGGCTTTATCCGCATCCTGACGCACCACTAATTGCACCGGAAAATAGAGATCAGCATTGGAATGACCCACCTCATCCACACTCGGTAAATTTTCTAAAATGGTGAGTAAAGGTTCGCCTTGATACCAAGAGGTGCTTTCACTTGCATATACTAGGTTATCGCCAAGCAATGCAGATACCGGCACAAAATGCACATCTTTTAATCCAAGTTGTGCCGCCAATTGACGATACGCCTCTACTATGGCATTGAATTTTTCTTCGCTGTAATCCAATAAATCCATTTTGTTCACCGCCACTAAAATGTGTGGACAATTTAATTGACGTAAAATCGCTGAATGGCGTTTAGTTTGTGGTAAGAGTTGTAACGGTTTCTCATTAAAATTCAGCTGAGAAGCATCGATTAAGACGATTGCAGCAGATGCCGTGCTTGCCCCTGTCACCATGTTACGTGTGTATTGCTCATGTCCTGGGGTGTCGGCAATGATGAATTTACGTTTTGCCGTAGAGAAATAGCGATACGCTACATCAATGGTAATGCCCTGCTCACGTTCTGCTTCCAAACCATCTGTCAAAATAGAAAAATCAATGGCTTCTTTATTACCTTTCTCTTTTCCTGCGTTAAGGGTTTTGATTTGGTCGGTCAATAACGCTTTGCTATCGTAAAGTAAACGGCCGATTAAGGTACTTTTCCCGTCATCTACACTACCGGCAGTAATAAAACGAAGTGGAGTTGAATGTTGTGTCATATTTCTTCCTTATATTCTGTTAATTATTCTTTTGTATTTCATTATCTTTGAATAATGCCCCATATAAATCGCCTGAACGACTTTCAATTTTTAGAAAAATTTGTACTGTTTGAGCGTAGCGAGTTTACAAATTTTTCGTTAAGAAAATTGAAACAAAGTGAAGAGGAGCGATTTAATTGGGGTGTGTTCTTTGCTACTTTCTTGCACAAGCAAGAAAGTAGAAATACTAAAAATATCCCTCTTTTTTCCGTTTCTCCATGGCGGCTTCACTGGCTTGGTCATCTAGACGAGTGGCGCTGCGCTCAGAAATGTCGGCAATAGCTGTTTCTTCAATAATTTCTAATGGTGTTGATGCTGTGCTTGCCACCGGACAGGTACAACTAATATCGCCTACGGTGCGAAAACGAACATCCAATACTTCGCTAACTTCATTCGGCAATTTAGGGGTTAATGGTGTCACTGGCACTAATAAACCTTTTCGACGTACAACTTCGCGTTTATGGCTGTAATAGATCGGAGGCAATTCCAAATTCTCACGAGCGATATATTGCCAAATGTCTAATTCCGTCCAGTTGGAAATCGGAAACACTCGCATATTTTCGCCTTTATGCAATTTAGCATTGTACAGAGACCATAATTCCGGACGTTGTGCCTTAGGATCCCATTGGCCAAACTCATCACGGAACGAGAAAATTCGTTCTTTAGCACGAGCTTTCTCCTCATCACGACGAGCGCCGCCCATCAAGGCATCAAATCCATTCTCTGCAATGGTTTCTAATAAAGTGACCGCCTGTGCCGCATTACGCGAATCGGTTTCTTTGCGTAATACCACCGTGCCTTTGGCAATGGAATCTTCCACATGCCCAACAACTAAGTGCGCGTTAAGTTTTGCCACTTGTTCATCTCGAAATTGGATCACTTCTGGATAGTTATGACCGGTATCAATATGTACCAAGGGAAACGGTAAATGTACCGGACGATCACCTAACTGGAATGCTTTACGAGCTAATGCCAGCAATACCACCGAATCCTTCCCACCGGAAAAAAGCAACGCCGGGTTTTCACATTCCGCAACGACTTCACGAATAATATGAATCGACTCAGCCTCGAGCCAGTCTAGATGTTGGTTATTGAGTTCAGTTTTTGTCATGTTTTGCTTCCTATATTTTTCTACTTATGTAATCCACATTCCTTACTATCTTTACTCTCCCACCACCAGCGGCCAGCGCGAATATCTTCGCCCTGTTTAACTTGGCGGGTACAAGGTTCACAGCCAATGCTTGGAAAACCTTGATGGTAAAGGTCGTTATAAGGCACATTGTTCGCTAAGATATAAGCCCACACATCTGTTTCTGACCAATCAAAAATAGGATTGTATTTATCAATACCACGAGACTGATCTTGCTCAGCAAAAGGGAGCACAGTACGTGTAGCCGATTGTTCTCGACGCTGTCCGGTCAGCCACGCATCTGCGCCTTGAATCGCGCGATTTAACGGTTCGATTTTACGGATATGGCAACACTCGCGACGTAATTCCACGCTTTCATAAAAAGCAAATTTTCCTTTTTCTTCCTCGTAGCGAGTCACTTCATCAGCAATCGGCTGAAAGCGTTCAATTTGAAGATGTGGATAGACTTTCTCAAGGTTGTCTAATAAATTTAACGTATCTTGATGGAGTAAACCGGTATCTAAAGTAAAAATATCAATATCTAAGTTTTCACGCGCAATGACATCGGTAATGACCATATCTTCTACGGCTAAACTGCTGGCAAAGCGTGCATTGTGATGGCTATCAGCTATTTGATGTAAACGTTGCTTCAATGTGGCTGTTTTTTCTGCCAGACGCTCTTGTACATCAAGGCTAACAAGTGGAATTTGCCAAAAAGTCGGTTTAAATAAACTCATCATCCACTCCTTACGCCACTTGACCGATGGTTAAACTTTCTAAGGTAAAGTGCGGTTGTTTTTGACGTTGTTTTTCTTCGCCAAACCACGCTAATTGTTCATGTAATTTCACGACTTCACCCACCACAATTAAGGCTGGTGTCTCTGCTTTTTCAGCTAATTCAGCTAAATTTGCAAGTGTACCAATCGCTGTTTTTTGAGTAAGTTGAGTACCTTGGCTGATAATCGCAACAGGCGTATTCGCAGCTCGACCATATTGTTGTAAACGTTCAGCAATGACTTGGGCTTTTAGCGTTCCCATATAAATAACTAAGGTTTGATGACTTCTTGCTAAGGTTTGCCATTCAATATCAGATGCATCGGCTTTACGATGACCGGTCACAAAAATGGCGCTTTGTGCATAATCACGGTGAGTTAATGGAATACCAGCATAGGCTGTTGCACCAATGCCCGCTGTAATACCGGGTACAACCGAAAATGGAATTTGATGTTGAGCTAACACTTCTAATTCTTCGCCACCGCGTCCAAAAACGAAAGGATCGCCGCCTTTTAAGCGCACTACTCGCTTGCCTTGTTGGGCAAGGGTTAATAACAATTGGTTGGTTTCATCTTGTGCGACAGAACGACCATTGGCACGTTTCCCCACAAAAATACGTTCTGCATCACGACGAATCAAAGAAAGAATCTCATCAGAAACCAATGCATCGTAAAGCACCACATCAGCTTGTTGAATTTCCTGTAAACCGTTAAGAGTTAATAACCCAGCATCGCCAGGACCGGCACCAACTAAAGAGACAAAACCACCTTGATAGTTATTTTCTAGTTGTTCTGCCAATTCCACTTCAGCTTGTGCCTCTTGTTGATTCTTAACGAGACTTGCAAAACGTCCGCTAAACATTTTTTCCCAAAAACGGCGACGTTCGGTGAGCGATACTAATTTTGCTTTTACTTGATCTCGCCACTTACCAGAAATCTCAGCGATTTTGCCTAAATGTTGTGGCAATAATGCTTCCAGTTTCTCACGTAATAAACGGGCTAATACCGGTGCCTTTCCACCACTCGAAATCGCGATTTGGATCGGATTACGATCAATAATAGAAGGGAAGATAAAGCTACAATGAGGTTGATCATCCACCACATTGACTAATTTATGTTGGCTTTCGGCTAAATGGAAAATACGGTGATTTAATACCTCATCATTTGTTGCCGCGATCACTAACATCACCGTTCTCATTTGTTCGGCATTAAATTCTTTGGCAATCCATAGCACTTTATTTTGACGTTCAAGCTCGCTTAATTCCTCATTTAATTGGCGAGCAACAATACGGACTTGAGCATTTGCTTTGAGCAACAACCCAACTTTACGAGCAGCCACTGAACCACCACCGACAACAAGTACCGGGCGACCAGTTAAATCAGCAAAAAGTGGAAAATAATTCATGGGTATCACTCCTATTTATTCACTTTATCAGCACGTTGTGCACTGACATACAAACGATCAAATAAGCCGTTATCGACAAAATGTTTGGTATTAATCGTATCCCACGAACCAAAACGTTGGTTCACATCAAATTGGTTCACTTCGGGAAAAAGTGCGGTCGTTTTAGCAATAATTTTTTTATCTGTCGGACGGAAATAATTTTTGGCAGCCAATTCCTGTGCTTGGGGTGACCATAAATAGCTCAAATAATCATAGGAAAGTTGATGCAAACCATCTGCCTGCGTATTTTTATTCACTTCCGCCACATAAATTGGGGTATAGGCTGTTATACTCGGATACACCACTTCAAAGCTATTTTCGCCCAGTGTTTTAGCCGCTAGCGCCGCTTCATTTTCCGGGGCAATTAAAACATCACCGATATTCCGTTGGGTGAAGGAAATACTGGCACTACGCGCACCCGCCTCTAAAACCGGCACATTTCTTAACAGGCGTAACATAAAATCTTGTGGTTTATCACTATGCTGTTCGGCATAAGCTAAAGCGGATAAATAAGCAAAGCGTCCATTTGCTGACGTTTTGGGATTAGCAAACACCACTTTCACATCATCCCGTACCAAATCCGACCAGTCTTGAATGTGTTTTGGATTTCCTTTTTTCACCAAAAGCACCATCACCGAACCAAAAGGAACAGCACCATTCGGTAATACTTGCTGCCAATCCGCATCCACTAAGCCTTTTTTAACTAAAGCGTCAATATCATTGCTTTGTGTCAACGTCACCACATCTGCAGGCAAGCCATTTAACACGCCTAACACCTGTTTACTGGCGCCACCATGCGATTGTGAAATCATCACATCTGAGGGAAATTCACTTTGAAAGGTGATGTTATATTCCTTATAGAAATCACGAATCACGTCATAGGACACATTCAGTAGCACCGTTTTTTGTTCCGTACTGGTATGCCATAAACAAGCTGCCAAACCGAAAGAAAGCACTGAAAATAAAGCGATTTTTTTCATTTTTACTCTCCTCCGTTATTACCCTCAATTTCGTGTGGCTAAATTTATATCGCAAAATGTTAAGTACAAAAAATAACGAAAAAGCATTTTATAGAACAAAATGAAATATAAATTTAAAAGACAAACGTTTTCTTATTTCACTTTGGAATATTAAATAAATTTCTGTTCTTTGCCATTATGGAAAAGAGCGGTTATTTTTTTGAACATTTCAAAACGCTTACAAAGCTTAGGCATTTATCTGTTGGGAAGGTGAGATAATGAAAACCGTATTACCAGGATTTAAACGAAGTATGTTAATTACATTAGCCTGGCTCGGCTCAATGGTATTGTTGCCATTAACATTACTTGCGCTCACTGCGTGGCAATTAAAATGGGCTGATATTGTTCAAATCATCACGAGTGAACGAGTAATCTCTTCCTTAACGCTGTCCTTTGAAATGGCGGCAATCGCGACGTTAATTAATATTGTTTTTGGCTTTTTATTGGCATGGGTTTTAGTGCGTTATGACTTTCCAGGTAAGAATCTCGTCAATGCGTTAGTGGATTTACCTTTTGCTTTACCCACTGCCGTTGCAGGTATCGCACTTGCCTCGCTTTATGCTCCGACTGGACTGATTGGGCAATGGCTAAGCCATTTAGGGATTCAACTCGCTTATACTCCAAGTGGTATTGCGATTGCTTTGATCTTTGTTAGCTTGCCTTTTACTGTTCGAGCGATTCAACCCGTATTAGCAAATCTCGATCCTAGCTATGAAGAAGCGGCTCAAATTTTAGGTGCATCCAGATTAACAACGTTACGAAAAGTCATCGTCCCTGCGGTATTACCTGCATTAATAGGCGGTGCAGGTATGGGATTTGCGCGATCGCTTGGTGAATATGGCTCAGTCATTTTTATTGCGGGTAATGTGCCACTCGTCTCAGAAATTGCACCATTGATTATTATGTCAAAACTTGATTTGTATGACGTGCAAGGCGCATCTGTGGTTGCATTATTAATGCTTGCCATTTCATTTCTGTTGATTTTATTCATTAACTTAGCGCAATGGTCTGTTGCCAAACGCATTAGTCCAATTCGATAAGAGGTATTTATGAAAACCCAATTGTGGCAAAAATGGATCTTAATTCTGACCGCACTCAGTTTTTTTACGATCATCTTATTGCTCCCATTATTTACCGTATTCTATTCAGCCCTTGAACAAGGAATTGGTCTATTTTTCGCTGCATTAAAAGAACCAGAAGCCTTAGCGGCTATTTGGCTTACGATTAAAGTCTCGTTAATTGTATTACCTATTAACATTTTTATCGGTGTGGTTATGGCTTGGGCTATTGCTTATTTTGACTTTAAGGGGAAAAGCTTATTAACCGCACTACTCGATCTCCCCTTTTCCATTTCACCAGTGGTTGTAGGATTAATGTTCTTACTGTTGTTTGGGTTAGATGGACTTTGGGGCGCATGGCTTGCTGAACACCATATTCGTTTTATGTTTGCAACACCAAGCATTGTTATCGTGACCTTATTCGTCACCTTTCCACTTATTGCTAAATCATTAATTCCAACCATGTCAGCCCAAGGCACAAGTGAGGAACAAGCTGCGTTAATCTTAGGTGCATCCACTTGGCAACTTTTCTGGCACGTAACGCTACCCAAAATAAAATGGGCATTAATTTATGGGGTGATTTTAAGTAACGCTCGTGCAATGGGTGAATTCGGTGCCGTAAGTGTTGTATCTGGGCATATTCGCGGTTTGACTAATACAATCCCGCTTTATGTAGAAATTAGTTACAACGAATATCAATTTGTTGCCGCATTTGCTTGCGCCAGTTTATTGGCATTAATCGCAGTGGGAACACTGGGATTACAAAACGTAGTGAGATATGTGGAAAAGAAAAAAATCCAAGAATAACAACAGGAACACAATACATGACAATCAAAATCCAGCAACTAAACAAACACTTTGGACAGTTTCATGCGTTGAAAGACATCAATCTCAGCTTTCCGGAAAATCAGCTAACCGCCTTACTTGGACCAAGTGGTTGTGGAAAAACAACGCTATTACGGATCATTGCCGGATTAGAATTTGCTGATAATGGACACATTTGGTTTGGTGAAAAAGAGGTGACTCAAGTTTCAGCTGCTGAACGCGGTGTCGGCTTTGTGTTTCAGCATTATGCACTGTTTCAAAATATGACCGTCTTTGACAATGTCGCTTTTGGCTTAACGGTGAAACCTCGTAGAGAACGTCCCTCTACAGAAGAAATTCGCGAAAAAGTCACCGCACTTTTAAAGCTAGTAAAACTTGAATGGCTAGCCGATCGCTACCCTAATCAACTTTCTGGAGGACAAAAACAACGTATAGCCTTAGCTCGCTCCCTTGCTGTTCAACCGAAAGTCTTACTACTTGATGAACCCTTTGGTGCATTGGATGCTCAAGTTCGTAAAGAATTACGCCGTTGGCTGCGAGAATTGCAACATGAACTCAATGTGACCAGCATTTTCGTTACCCATGATCAGGATGAAGCATTAGATATGTCTGATCGCATTGTGGTGATGAATAAAGGTCAAGTGGAGCAAATTGATGAGCCTAGCCAAATCTATCATGCACCACAAACCCCTTTCGTCACGCAATTTGTGGGAGATGTTAATGTTTTCCATGGCCATATTGATCAAGGAAATTTAGTCATTGGTGAATTTGCTCATAATTTACAAACGCATAGCAATGCGACTCATGCAGTCAATAACCAATCTGCAACGGCTTATATTCGCCCTTACGAACTGACGCTTTCACGCGAATCTCATAATGCCTTAGCGAGTGGTACGATTCGTCATATTAATGCTATTGGTTTTATCGTGAGAATTGAAGTGGAAAGCTCGCAAACAGAACAACCAATTGAGGTGATTCTTACCAAAGAAAACTATCTCAATGCGCAGTATAAAATAGGTGATCACGTTTATCTCGTGCCGGATAAATTAAATCTATTTCAAGAAATGAATATTTAGAAAAGCAAAAGTGCGGTCAAAATCGACCGCACTTTTTATATTTAAAGGAGAAAATTATTTTTTACCTAATTGCGGTAAAACGGAATCTTTACCCGCAGTTAATAAACCTACTTGAGAGTAGATACTTAATTTTCCGCGTGTATCTGCTACATCTAGGTTACGCATGGTTAATTGACCAATACGATCGATTGGATCAAATGGTGCATTTTCCACTTTTTCCATACTTAAACGTTCTGCCGCATAAGTTAAGTTTGGTGATTCAGTATTTAAGATGGAATAGTCATTACCACGACGAAGTTCTAATGTCACTTCACCAGTCACCGCACGAGCGACCCAACGTTGTGCAGTTTCACGTAACATCAATGCCTGTGGATCAAACCAACGACCTTGATATAATAAACGACCTAAACGTAAACCGTTGATACGATATTGTTCAATGGTATCTTCATTGTGAATACCCGTTACTAAACGCTCATAAGCAATGTGGAATAATGCCATTCCCGGTGCTTCATAAATACCACGTGATTTTGCTTCAATAATACGGTTTTCAATTTGGTCTGACATGCCTAAACCATGACAACCGCCAATGCGGTTTGCTTCTAAGAAAAGCTCTACTACGTTGTCAAATGTTTTACCGTTTAATGCAACCGGCACACCTTCTTCAAAACGAACAGTCACCACTTCTGGTTTTACTTGAACATTTTCATCCCAAAATGCCACGCCCATAATTGGTTTCACAATTTTAATACCTGTGCTTAATTCTTCTAAGTCTTTCGCTTCGTGTGTTGCACCTAACATATTAGAGTCAGTTGAATACGCTTTTTCTACCGACATTTTGTAGTCAAAACCATTTTCGATTAGGAACTGTGACATTTCAAAACGACCACCCAACTCATCGATGAATTGTTGGTCTAACCATGGTTTGTAAATTTTTAAATTTGGGTTGGTTAATAAACCATAACGATAAAAACGTTCAATATCATTACCTTTGAAAGTTGAGCCATCACCCCAGATATTCACATCATCTTCTTTCATGGCTGCAACAAGCATCGTACCTGTTACCGCACGACCAAGTGGTGTGGTATTGAAATAGGTTGCTCCACCAGTAGAAATATGGAATGCGCCACATTGAATAGCCGCAATCCCTTCATGGGCTAACTGCGCACGACAATCCACTAAACGCGCATTTTCCGCACCATATTCCATCGCTTTTTTGGGAATTGCATTGTAATCATCTTCATCTGGTTGACCTAAGTTTGCTGTATAAGCATAAGGTACTGCACCTTTTTGACGCATCCAAAGTAATGCAGCACTGGTATCTAGCCCGCCTGAAAAAGCGATACCAACTTTTTGACCTTTAGGTAAATGTTGCAGAATCGTATTTGACATATTTTATTTCCTTCATTGTGGTTATGGTGAGTGAGTCTTTAAAAAGTGCGGTCAAAAATCACTGCGCTTTTCTAACATATCATCGGGATTTGGATAACGATAAGCGAAGCCTAAATCTCGACAAATTTTATCTGCCATAATGATTCGTTTCGGATCCGAATCACTACATTCAAATTGTGGTATGGATAAATCATAAAATACTGCTGCTTTTGTGTAATATTCTGCTCGAGTAGGATGAATTGGCGCGCAAAGATGGTAAGTTTGCAATCCATTTGGATTCATGAGTAAAGCTGTAATAGCTTGAATGCAATCCTCTAGATACACCAAATTAACAGGCGAATAGCCCTGTTTTAAATTGTGTTTTCCTGCTAAGAATTTAACCGGATGGCGTTGTTTACCAATTAATCCTGCAAGTCGAAGAATATCGCAATGCAATATTCCTGATTGGAACAAGCACTGTTCTGCTTGTATCAGTGTTTTACCCATTTCTGTTTCAGCTGAAAGTGGAGAACTTTCATCAAATTGCCCCGAAATATCAGGAAAAACAGAAGTTGAACTGGTAAAAAGTACGTGTTGCACACCTTGTTTCTTGGCTTGATTGGCTAAAAAAGCAAGATATTCACAATACTGTTGAGAAGAAAAACTGCTAGGTGGTAGGGTGATAATGAGAGCATCTACATTAAAAAGAGGGCGAATATGGTCTGGTAAACGTTTCATTTCGTCAGAAAGCGAAAAAGGATAAGTTTCAATGCCTAGCTGATGCAATTTTTGAGCATCTTCAGGGGATTGTTTTGAGCCTTTTACACACCAACCAAGCTCTTTTAAGTGCAGCGCCAGCGGTAAGCCTAACCAACCTAAACCAACTATCGCAACAGATTTCATACTCTTTTATTCACAATATTTTATCCATAAAAATCCCTGCTATTCTAAAGCATAGCAGGGAGTTTGTTAATGTTATTTTGTTAATAAATCCAACGCCTCTTGATATTTAGCCACTGTTTTTTCAATCACTTCTTTTGGTACTTTCGGTGCTGGCGGTTGTTTATTCCAACCACTTTGTTCTAACCAATCTCGTACAAACTGCTTATCAAATGAGGGCGGGTTTGTTCCTTCTTTATAAGTATCAACTGACCAAAAACGGCTAGAATCCGGTGTTAATACCTCATCCATTAAAGTGAGCGTGCCCTTTTCATCTAAACCAAATTCAAATTTGGTATCACAAATAATAATACCTTTAGTCAGCGCATATTTTGCTGCCTCAGTATAAAGCGCAATTGCTTTTTCTCTCACTTGTGCCGCTAACTCTGCGCCAATTGCTTTTTCACATTGTTCATAGCTGATATTGATATCGTGATTACCCAATTCTTCTTTACTTGATGGCGTAAAAATCGGTTCAGGTAATTTACTTGCCTCAACTAATCCTTCCGGTAATTTCAAACCACAAATGGTCCCTGTCTGCTTATAATCTTTTAGTCCACTACCCGTTAAATAACCACGTACGATAGACTCAATCTTAATTGGATTCAAACGTTTGCAAACCACTGCGCGATCTTTTACTAAATCAGCTTCATTTTTTGGTAACACATCATAAACTGAATCACCTGTAAAATGATTAGGCATAATATGGGCTAACTTATTGAACCAGAAATTGGAAATTTGAGTCAGGATTTCACCTTTACGTGGGATAGGATCATCTAAAATCACATCAAATGCGGACAAACGGTCACTGGCTACCATTAACATCCGTTTATCATCGATCTCATAAAGATCACGCACTTTTCCCGAATAGATTTTTTTTAGACTAAGTTGTGTCATTGCTTGCACCTTTAATTATAAGAATAAAAAATCGGTGGATATTGTACCGCACTTTTGGCGCAAACGTTTGCTTTTTTTTTCATTTCAATAAGAGTTTTTTCTTAAACTATATGATTTAAGAATAAATACATCCATTGATCTCATAAACGACAGTTTAAGTTGTTTAGCTATTCAACCTGATACTAATTTTACATAAATTTACATTTAACTATATTGAAAACAAAAGTAATAATTCTATAATCTCAAAAATTTTTTTACTTTTATATAACCGAACCAACCGTGCAATTCAGCAATATAAACTATTATAAAACTTGTTGAAGAGGACAAAACAAATGACAAGTAAACATGAAAAGCTGGCCGAGCGTTTAGCTTCAATTCTTATTGAGCTAAATACGTACGGTGTAGTTGATATTAAGGCACTCGTCGATCGCTTTAATATTGGGGAGCGAACTTTACAAAAAGACCTTAATGAACGTCTTGCTTTCCTTAATTGGGAAAAGTCAGGACCGCGCTACTACACTCTTAACCGAAATCAACTCGGTATTTTCAATCAAGATGATATTAACCGCTTTGCTCGTTTTGCTAGCATACAAGATTTATTTCCGAAATTAGATCGTGAATTTTTTCAAAATAGTTTAAATGAAAGCATTAAAGTCAATGGTTTACAATATGAATCTATCCACCATAGACAAACTGAATTTAAACAACTACAACAAGCCATTAAAAATCATCAAATCATATCTTTTCATTATAGAAAATATAATCAAGAAACCGCCCAAAGAATCGTTGAACCTTACCTGCTAGTTAATAGAAATGGAATCTGGTATCTCATTGCTTTAGAAAATGGTAAAGAAAAAACTTTTTGCTTCAATCAAATCAGTTTTTTAAACATAACAAAGCAAATCTTTACACCTAATGAAAATTTGCTTGCTGAAATCAAGAAAAGCGACAGCATTTCTCATGGTAATCAATTAGATGAAGTTATCATTAAAGTAAATGCTCAAGTCGCTCGCTATTTCTCTCAGCGCGCCTTATTACCAAATCAAGAAATTATTCGACACATTGAAAATGGCGAACTCCTTATCTCCTGTAAAAATATTCATGAAATGGAGATTATTCCCACAGTGCAATACTGGCTCCCTCATTTAGTGATAATCAGTCCCACTAATCTACAAGAAAAAATGATTGATAAATTAAAAGCATACATAAGTGCGGTCAGAATCTAAGGAGATTTTTTATGAAAGCTTATATGAAGAAAAAAATAACGCTAAAAGAATTCAAAAATCGTCAAGAAAAAATGAGTAGAGATTTAGGACAACTCTTTTCTCGCAAAGAGCAAAAAGAAATGAAAAAAGAGATGATAAAACTCAAACGAAAAAATAAATTCATCGAGAAAAACTGCATGATTTCAGCAGCCAAATTGAGAAAAATGATAGAAAAAGTAAAAGAGCTTGATTTAGATTAAAAAATTAGCCTTTTAATTATTAGAAATTAAAAATAAAAATGAATATATCAATAGAAAAATGGAAAAAAATAAAAAACCATTTAAATAATGAACAGATAGCAAGCCTTAATCCCCCTGCTAGCAGTTCTGATATAAATGAATTGGAAAAAGCTATTAAACATAAAATTCCTGAAGATTTTAAAAACTTCATCAAAATACATAATGGCCAATCTATAAATTCCATAGGAATATTTAATGGACTATCATTCTTATCAACTAAACATATATATTCAAATTGGAGCATATGGAAAGAATTATTAGACTATGGTGATTTTTCAAAAAACACTGTTAAAAACTCACCTGAGATTCTAGCAGACTGGTGGAATATATCTTGGATACCATTTACAGATAACGGCTCGGGAGATCATTTATGTATAGATCTTTCTCCTTCTCTCAATGGAACCTACGGGCAAATAATAGAAGTACTGCATGATAATAACACTAGAACCTTAATTAGCAATAGCTTTTCAGAATGGTTAAATTTTTTTATAAAAAGAGAAATAAAGAATGAATAGTATTCATCAAAAACGATATGAAATGAATCAATTAAAGAAAAAACGGATTGAAAAACTATTTCAAGATTGTCAAGACACTATTATAGCCCAAACCTTAAGTGCTTTCGGATTAACTCAAGGCATGTTTCAAGACAGAGATGGAGGCAGTGTCACAACATTACATAATTTTAAACAAGAAGATAACAAATTCGTTCATGAACGAGATCATGCAAGTCATAGCTACGCAAATTCTGATTATGATCGTTCTAACTACGAAGTTAACTCAACTGAATGGAGTGAAAAAAAAGAAAATAGTAAAAAATCAGGGATAGATTCTTACACAGGAAAAAAATTTAAAGACGAAAGTAGAATTGATCTAGATCACATAACTCCATTAAAAGAAATTCATGAAACCCCAAAACACCATCTAGCTCATAATACTGGAACAACAGAAGGAAAGGAAAAGCTAAAGCAAACAGCCAATAACGAGAAAAATTTAGCAGCTACTGATTCTAGTATCAATCGAAGTAAAGGTGCGAAAACTAATACTGAGTTTTTAGAAACGTCATCTGAAGAAAGAAAAAAAGAATTAGGTATTAATGAAGAGCTAATGAAAAAGACCGAAGAAGATTCGATTAAATACTTAAATTCTGAAGCCAATAAAGCGCTTTTTAAAAAACAGGCTAACGAATTATTACAAACTGGTGGACAACAGGCTCTTGCAATGGGAATAAAGCAAGCATTAGGTTTACTAACAACTGAATTTATCAATATTATTTTTAGTGAAATAAAGCTCATGACTCGAGAAGGAATCTCATTTGATCTTAATTCCTTAGAACTACTTAAAATAAGAAGCATGAGACATATAAATAAGTTAAAAGAAAACCTCCCAGGAATACTAGTTGAAAGCCTAAAGGAAGGTGTTAGTGGTTTTTTAAGCAATTTATTAACTTTTATTATCAATAATTTTATTTCTACAGCTAAACGAATTGTAACAATTATTAGAGAAAGCTTATTAGGAATTTATCAAGCATTTAAAATATTATTCTTCCCTCCTCAAGGCATGACTAAACAAGAAATTTGGAGTAATGTAATAAAATTCTTATCTTCAGCAGTAATTACTGCTATTACACTTACATTTACAGAAGCTATTACAACTTTTTTAAAAACATCTATCCCTATTCTAGCCCCTATTGCTGAACTTATCGCAAGCGTATTTATTGGCATTATTAGTGGCCTAGGTTGTGCATTAGTAGCTTATGCTATTGATTCGCTATTAGATAAACTATCAAATCGACATGATGAAAACATGATTAATATATTGATGGAGAATGCTCAAGAACGTAATAAACTGGCTAATAACCTCATTGAAGTGCTTGGTGTATATGAGCAGAATGTTAACGAGTATAAGAACATAAGTAAAAATTATACTATCACCTCTGTAGAATTTAATCATATACAAGAAGATAAAATAAAACTTATGAATGATGTTACAGATATGGTCGACAATATTAGGGAACTAACTACAGCAATGAAAAAACAAAATCAAAAAGTCAGAGATGTTCTCGAATATATCGATGATACTCAGTCATCTCTTGAAACATTTTTAGCTAAATATTAGAGGAAAATTATGGAACAACTAACAACTAAAAATAGCACTCTTATTGTAGAAACAATATCTAACGTTAATTTACCACAAAATATTTTAAATGAAGTAAATATTAAAGAACTAATAGCTAACATTCATCAAAGTCAGAAAGATATTAATAAAAATAAGAAAAATCTGGAAGATGCTCAAAAAGCCTATCAAGCTAGAACATGGCTTGAAAAATTATTTAATAAGGGAAAAGATGCAATTGAAGAAGCAAGAGAAGATCTTTCGATGGCTATAGGAACTTTAACAACCCAATCATCAACATTAATCGTATTCAATACTGCTATTTCTAAGGTTCTACTAGAACAGCAAAAAATTCTAAACGAGCAACAAGAAGAATTAAAGCAGCAAGCTTCCAGAATACAAATTCAAAATAAATATATTCAAGAAAATCAAGATGAGCTTGCAAAAGCTAATAAAAAATTAATTGAACAACAAAAAAGGATAAATGAAGCTAATCAGGGCTTAATGGAGGCAAAAGGAATTAGTCAAGAGCAGGCAATGAAACTGATTAATATTGTTCAACGAACTGAAAAACTTGATATAAATTTAAAGGAATTTGTTTCAAATTCTGAAAAAAATCTACGTACAGAAATTAATAACATCCAGAAAGATACCAATCTGCTTCATCAACGTATTATTAATGAAATACAAAAGCATCAAACCGATACAAAAACAGAAATTGACAATAAACTCAAAAATATTAATAAAACCATTGACAATCAAGAAATTAATTTTAAAAATAAAATTAACGATTTAGATAATCTCATGAAATCAAAATTTAATTTAATAGAAGGAGATTTAGGAAAAAGTAAAAATGAGATGAATAAATCAATAGAATTTATAAAAAACTCATCAATCAAAACCCTAGAAGAAGAGATGAATAAATATAAATATACACTTGAAAAAAAACATAAGATACTTATCAGCATATTAGGGGTTAATATATTCTTAACAATACTACTATCAATACTATTTTTTATAACGCAAAAGGGCCTCCCAATACCCAACTTAACCAATTAGGATTACAAAAAAATATGATTGCTCAAGATACTTATTACAAAAAAAAACGAGAAACGTTTAATGAAAATTTCAGACTAAGAATACATCGTTCCCTGAGTTGGCTAAAACAAGCAGAGCAAATAGAAGAGCTCGACTTTAAATTTATTTCTCTTTGGATCGCATTTAATGCGGCTTATGCTCGTGAGATTGAAGATATACCAATTGGAGATAAAGCAACATTTAATGAATTTATTATGAGAATTTGTGCATTAGATGAAGAGCATCAAGTTTATAATCTTATCTGGCAAAAATTTTCTGGTAGCATTCGTTTGTTATTAGATAACAAATACATTTTTCAGCCATTTTGGGATTTCCATAATGGAAAAATTTCAGAAACTGAATGGGAAAAAGCGTTTTTTCTTGCTAAAGATAAGTTACTTTATGCTTTAGAAGAAAAGAAAACAGATAAGGTTTTAACTGGGCTATTTCAGCGGTTATATACTCTTCGAAATCAGATTTTACATGGTGGTTCAACATTCAATAGCAAAGTGAATCGGGAACAAGTAAAAGATGGATGTAATATTCTTTCCTTTCTGATTCCTGTTATGCTTGAAATTATGATGAAACATCATGATGATATTGAATGGGGAAAACCATTTTATCCCGTTATCAATCAATAATTAGATTCATATATTCAGAAATCAACCTTGCATGTTTCCACCTAAACTATTTATCCAATTTAATTTGAGCTCAATCTGAAAATCAGCGACAATACAGCATTATTTAAAACAGAAGAAACAAGACAAATGAGTTATCCATTAGAAGAAGTGAATAAACGTCGCACATTTGCGATTATTTCCCACCCTGACGCGGGTAAAACCACCATCACCGAAAAAGTATTGTTATACGGCAATGCCATTCAAAAAGCAGGCTCAGTAAAAGGTAAAGGCTCTGCACAGCATGCAAAATCTGACTGGATGGAAATGGAAAAACAACGTGGTATTTCCATTACCACTTCCGTGATGCAATTCCCTTACAATGAATGCTTAGTGAATTTATTAGATACGCCGGGGCATGAGGATTTCTCGGAAGATACTTACCGCACTTTAACGGCCGTGGATAGCTGCTTAATGGTTATCGATTCTGCAAAAGGGGTTGAGGAACGTACCATTAAATTAATGGAGGTGACCCGTTTACGCGATACGCCAATTATCACTTTCATGAATAAACTTGACCGTGATATTCGTGATCCAATGGAATTATTAGATGAAGTGGAAAGTGTATTAAAAATCCATTGTGCGCCAATTACTTGGCCGATTGGTTGCGGTAAATTGTTTAAAGGGGTTTATCATTTATATAAAGATGAAACCTATCTTTATCAAAGCGGCCAAGGCTCGACCATTCAAGAAGTACGAATTGTGAAAGGCTTAAATAGTCCAGAATTAGACGCTGCTGTAGGTGATGACTTAGCCCAACAACTGCGTGATGAATTAGAGCTTGTACAGGGTGCAAGTAATGAATTTGACCTCGATTTATTCCTAAGTGGTGAATTAACACCTGTCTTTTTCGGTACTGCATTAGGTAACTTCGGTGTCGATCATTTCTTAGATGGTTTAACCGAATGGTCGCCGGCACCACAAGATCGTCAGGCTGACACGCGTAAAGTCTCTGCTGAAGAAGAAAAATTCAGCGGTTTCGTGTTTAAAATCCAAGCCAATATGGATCCAAAACACCGCGACCGCGTGGCTTTCCTTCGTGTAGTTTCTGGCAAATATGAAAAAGGCATGAAACTTAAACACGTGCGTATTGGTAAAGATGTGGTTATTTCCGATGCACTCACCTTTATGGCAGGAGATCGTACTCATGCTGATGAAGCCTATGCTGGCGATATTATCGGCTTACACAATCACGGTACAATTCAAATTGGCGATACCTTCACACAAGGTGAAGATCTCAAATTTACCGGTATTCCAAACTTTGCGCCTGAATTATTCCGTCGCATTCGTTTGAAAGATCCTCTTAAACAAAAACAATTGTTAAAAGGCTTAGTACAACTTTCTGAAGAAGGTGCTGTGCAAGTTTTCCGCCCATTAAGCAATAATGATTTAATTGTTGGCGCGGTCGGTGTGTTACAGTTTGATGTGGTTGTTTCTCGTTTGAAATCAGAATATAACGTTGAAGCCATTTACGAAACTGTCAACGTCGCAACGGCTCGTTGGGTAGAATGTGCGGATAACAAAAAATTTGAAGAGTTCAAACGTAAAAATGAGCAAAACCTTGCATTAGATGGAGGGGATAATCTCACTTATATCGCACCGACTATGGTAAACCTAAACCTTGCACAAGAACGTTATCCTGATGTGACCTTCTTTAAAACAAGGGAACATTAATTCACTATTTTCTATCATTAACAAAAGGAAAAATCATGAAAAAATTGATGCTTATCAGTACAGCAGCATTACTACTTTTGGGCTGTGTAAACACCGAGCTATCAAATGCAGGAAAAGCTTATAATCCACAAACTGATGCACGTATCCGTCTATACGGACAAAATGGTCGCTATACCGAAATGGAAGTAAAACAGGATGGAAAAACAGAAAAAGTAAATGTAGGTGGTGGATTGGGGCAATCCTTCGGTTCAATGCTTTACCTTAAAGGTAATGAATCACTAGGGATGCCAGATAGCGAAGCAAGTAAAAAACCTAGTCAATTCAATAACATTGGTTCAAGTACCTTCTTTAAAGAGTTTGTTATCCCTGCGGGTGCTGAAATCACTCTAAAAAGTGAAATAGTAACCCCAGATAATACTTATACCGATTATGCAAAAGGTATTAAATATACACAACTAGGTTACAGCTGTTCTGGTAAAAAACTCACATTCACGCCTCAGGCAGGAAAAGATTATGAAGCATTACCTGCGGCATCAACAGCTCAATGTAATTTAACTTTAGTAGAATTAAAATAAATCAATATGAAAGGTCACCACAAGGTGGCTTTTCTTTTATATAAAAAATATAACAAAGTGCGGTTAAATTTAATCGCATTTTTTTATACAAAAGAAATTGAAAAATAAGATGGCTGGGGTACTAGGATTCGAACCTAGGGATGCCGAGATCAAAACCCGGTGCCTTACCGCTTGGCGATACCCCAACTGAAATTCTTTGATTGGAAATAAAGAAGATTTTATTTAGATAGTATGGCTGGGGTACTAGGATTCGAACCTAGGGATGCCGAGATCAAAACCCGGTGCCTTACCGCTTGGCGATACCCCAACTGAAATTCTTTGATTGGAAATAAAGAAGATTTTATTTAGATAGTATGGCTGGGGTACTAGGATTCGAACCTAGGGATGCCGAGATCAAAACCCGGTGCCTTACCGCTTGGCGATACCCCAACTACTATTTGACTGCAAGCTGATAAATGGTGCGGGACGAGGGACTTGAACCCACACACCTCTCGGCGCCAGAACCTAAATCTGGTGCGTCTACCAATTTCGCCAGTCCCGCAAACTTGGTGGCTACAGCGAGATTCGAACTTGCGACCCCAACATTATGAGTGTTGTGCTCTAACCAACTGAGCTATGTAGCCATCATTTGCTTTACCTTATCGGCTTTGCGGGGCGTATTATCCTGATTTGACCTATTCTCGTCAATCATTTTTTTGCAAAAAACGGATTTTTTGATTTAGTTGATTATAAATAAAACGCTTTTGCTATTTTTTGTTCACATCAAGAACGGAGATCATTCCAACAAAACGCTTCCAATGCAAGGTGTTGAATTGCCCCGGAATGTACCAATTAGATATTGTTCCATCAAGATATAAAGCATCATGGCAACCAATTTTTAATAAACCTTGACTCAATGTATAAAGGTTAGGTTCACCTTTTATCGTCATCAAGAAAAGTAATTCATTCTGCTTCGTCAAACACACTGCATTACGCTTATGATAGCTTTCTAGGCTTGCTCGAAATTGTGGATTCATTTTTCCATGAATAATTAACATCGGGCCTGATTGCAACGCAAAATCTGGTTTGAGTTTGCTTTTCTGATACGCGGCGGTTGTTAAAATATAGGGTTTATTTCCAGCAATAGCGAATACCCCATTAGGCTGCACATGGAAATTACCTTTGCCTGCTTTTGTATTTAACGCATTGAGCTCTTTTCCTTGCTCAATCCATAACCCTGCAGGCACATTATTCATGCTATAAATGCCTGCATTCATGACCATTTTCACGTTATAGCTATCTTCTAAGGCATTTTTGAGACGCGTTAAACTTTGATAATCGTTACCTTCAGCATCTTTCCAATGTAGCTGAACTTCTTCAGGTTTAGCTTGGAAAATCCCGTAAGTAATATTGCCATCATTAAAGGTTCGATATTCTGCTAGGGCTGATACACTCATCAATAGCGATAAGCCACCTAAAAGTGCGGTCAAAAATCTAATCGTTTTTTTCATTTAAAGGATGGGTTAAATGCAAAGCATTGGAAAAGGCATGCAAACCTTCCGCATTACCGGATTTCATCATAGCTTGCATAGTTTGGGTTGGCGCATGAATGAGTTTATTCGTTAATTTATAACTCAATTCTTGCAGAATTTTTTCAGCATTCTCACCTTGTTGAATTTGGTGTAAGGCTTTTTCGAGTAATTCTTGGCGAGTATTCTCCGCCTCATCACGATAATGACGAATCAAATTAGAGAACTGATGAACCTTCAACCACTCAAAGAAATCCGTGCATTCTTGTGTAATGATATCTTGCGCTTGCTCTGATGCTTGCTCACGCTGAGAAAGATTGCGTTGAATAATATCTTGCAAATCATCTACGGTGTAATGATACACACTTTCTAATTCCGAGACGTTTTCATCAATATCACGTGGCACCGCAATATCCACCATCAAAGTCGGTTTAAATTGGCGTGCTTTTTCCGCAATTTCAGCCATCGCTTTGGTGATTAAAACATTCGGGCTGCCTGTTGAGCTGATGATAATATCCGCTTGATTTAGTGGTGTTTGCAACTCATCGAGAGAATACACTTCTATCGGTGTATTAGATGCTAAGTTTTCCACCAACTGTTCAGCGCGAGATAAAGTGCGGTTAGCAATCATCAATTTTTTTACACCATGGCGTAATAAATGACGGCTTACCAATTCAATGGTTTCCCCTGCCCCAACGAGCAAAATTTGTAATTCACGTAAAGATTCAAAAATTTGACGTGCCAAACTACAAGCTGCATAAGCCACCGATACAGCGCTTTCACCAATATTGGTTTCAGTGCGTACACGTTTTGCTGTAGCAAAGGTTTTTTGGAACAAACGAGAAAGCGTGCTTGAAAGCGGAATATTCGCCGCTTGATAATAATCTTCACTGATTTGGAACGCTTGTTTCACCTGTCCTAAAATTTGCGGCTCACCCAAAATTAATGAATCCAAACCACAGGCCACTCGCATTAAATGATTCGCTGCTTGTTGATTTTGATGTGTGTAAATACTCTTATTTAATTCATCGACAGAAAGCTGATGAATGTTAGCAAACCAATTTGTACAGTTCGTTTGCCATTGCTTACACTCTTGGGGTGAAATTTGACGATGATGAAGATAAATCTCTGTACGGTTACAGGTAGAAAGAATAACCGCGCTTTCTGCCAAATCTTGTTGGTGAATTTGTTGTAAGGCAAGCTGCCGCTTTTCTTCAGAAAAAGCGACTTTCTCACGAACAGCGACAGAAGCCGTTTTATGATTAATGCCTAGAACAAGAAGGGTCATAAAAACCTAATAAAAACAACCGCACTTTTATGAACATGCGGCTTAAGTAGAAAGTAAAAGTTTCGCTATTTTAATGAATTGTTGAGAATTGAGCAAATTTCAAGATAAAAAACTCAAACAAATAACTAAAACGAGTTAAAACTTATCTTTCGCTAAACGCCATTGTGTAAATTCGTCTAAATTTTTTGCCTGTAAAAACGGGTTAATTTGTTTCTCTAATCCAATTGTTGTTGGCAAACTCGGTTTACCCTCTGCTTGATAACGTTCCACCAAAACACGTTGATTTTTGACCGCACTTTTATCCACCAATATGGTTTCCGCAAAAGCTAAATTACCCAGTGTATATTCATGAGCAGGGCAAACCACGGTTTCATTAGGTAATTGATTAAAACTCTGCATGGTTTCAAACATTTGAGCAAAATTTCCCGTGAACACGCGACCACAGCCCGCAGAAAATAACGCATCGCCACAAAATAGATGCCCATCCACTAAATAGCTGACATGCCCTGCCGTATGGCCACCGCTTGGCAAAACTTCAATATGATAATGTGCCGTATTAATCACACCACTATCCACGATATTGGTTGCTCCTTTATTTGCACATTCTGTTGGGCCGAAAACAGGTACATTTGGATAATATTGCTTAAATTCCGCGACACCTTGCACATGATCATCGTGATTATGGGTTAATAACACCGCTTCTACGTCTAACTTATTCGATTCTAAATACGGAATTAAACGGGTTATTTCTGGGATATCGATCACAATTATGGGGAAATTTTCTCGTCTATAAAGCCAAATATAGTTATCATTGAGCGCAGGAATAGGAACTAGCATAAATTACCTTATGAAAATAGGATTAACATTGAATTGGAAAGCCAAATGGCACAAACCACTTCTTTCACCTGAAAGTTGGCAAGCGTTACCACAAGGTGAAGCCTATTGTAACGTATTAACACATTATTTTGCCGAATGGACACCAAAAATTTTAGGCTATCAAATTCTGAAAGTCGGTGCCTTAAGTGGCGAAATTGCCTTTGACTTGCCTTTACGCCATCAAATAGTGTTAGCTGAAAAAACAGCGCATTTTTCTACCGCACTTTTAAATGAAAGTGATAGCTTGCTCCAAGCATCGCCATTAACCTTACCTTTTATTGAAAAAGAAATGGATGCCTGCTTGTTGGCAAACACCTTAAATTTTGCGCAAGATCCTCATCAAATATTGCGTGAAGCACATCGTGTTTTAAAGGATGACGGCTGGATGTTCATCACGTTATTTAATCCGCTTAGTCCCTTGCTTTTCAAACCGAAATTAGGCGAATTTAAGTTCCGACAATATGCTACTTGGCGAGTGGTTGACTGGCTATCATTATTAAATTTTGATGTGATTGCAGATGAAAGACTATCCATAAAACAGGAGAAGAGTACGCTCTGCTCTCCGCTTACCGTGATCGTCGCCAAAAAACGAACTTATCCATTAACACAGAATCCGGAGAAAGCGCGATCAAAAATGCCGGCGTTTTTAGAGCCGGCAGGTGCATTTAAAGAAATAAGAACAGAATGATTATTCTGTCACTTCTTTGATTACTGCAGAAGATGCATTATTCATCACAGACTCAACGCCTTTTTCTGCTGCAGCTTGAGAAGAATAATATTGGCTACGGCCAATTTCTTGGTGGTTAGCCGCTTTTAAAATGAAGTAAGGTTTGTCATTTTTCGCTACGCGATATTCAAAGTTTTTCGCATCCACACCATTTTTTTGCACTGAAGCAATACCGTTTTCAGCTGATGCTTTGGTTTTATAAAGTTCGCTGGTTAAAATAACTTGTCCGTTTGCTGCTTTTAAGTTGAACATAAATTGTCCGTCTTTAGCCACTTTTAATTCATAAAATCCTTGAGCCATAATGTCTCCCAATTGATTAATTTGTTTATAATTTTACCTACACAGAAAATGCCTTTCTGCGCCAGGCTAATTTACCCTTAAAAATAAAGGAAAACAAGAGCTAAAGCGTATAAATTTTATGCTTGATTAGCCCACTAAACTCCCCTATGATGCGGGAGCTTTTTATAACAGGAACAATTATGACCGAACAAACATTTATTCTCGGCAAAGATGCCGCACTTGAAGACAGTATTTCAAAATTTCAACAAAAATTGACCGCACTTGGTTTCAATATCGAAGAAGCCTCTTGGCTTAATCCTGTGCCAAATATCTGGTCTGTACATATTCGTGATAAGGATTGCCCACAATGTTTTTCTAACGGTAAAGGCGCGAGCAAAAAAGCCGCATTAGCGTCTGCATTAGGTGAATATTTCGAACGTCTCTCTACCAACTATTTTTTTGCCGATTTCTATTTAGGGCAAGAGATTGCCAATGGCGATTTCGTCCATTATCCCACTGAAAAATGGTTTCCTATTGAAGATGAAGACCTTTTGCCACTAGGGATTTTAGATGATTACTTATGGGATTATTTCGATCCAAATCAAGAACTAACCCCAGAATTGCTTGTGGATCTGCAATCCGGTAATTACGATCGCGGTATTGTCGCGATGCCTTATGTGCGTCAATCCGATCAAGAAACCGTCTATATTCCACAAAGTATCATTGCGAATTTATACGTATCTAACGGAATGTCCGCTGGTAACACAAAAAATGAAGCACGCGTGCAAGGGCTTTCAGAAGTTTTTGAACGTTACGTAAAAAATCGCATTATTGCAGAAGCAATCAGTCTTCCTGAAATTCCAAAATCCGTGATGGATCGCTATCCATCTATTCAAGCCTCTATTGAAAAATTAGAGGAAGAAGGCTTCCCTATTTATGCCTTTGATGCGTCACTAGGTGGCAAATATCCTGTCATTTGCGTGGTATTACTCAACCCAAATAACGGCACTTGCTTTGCTTCTTTTGGTGCACATCCAAACTTCCAAGTGGCATTAGAGCGTACCGTAACGGAGCTTTTACAAGGTCGCAGTTTAAAAGATCTCGATGTATTCTCGCCTCCATCATTCAATAATGATGATGTGGCGGAGCATGCTAACCTTGAAACACACTTTATTGATTCTAGCGGTTTAATTTCTTGGGATTTATTTAAAAATACGCCAGATTATGAATTTGTAGATTGGGATTTCTCTGGTTCAACGCAAGAAGAATATGAAAACTTGATGGCAATCTTTAATGCAGAGGAAAAAGAAGTCTATATCATGGATTACAACCATTTAGACGTTTATGCTTGCCGCATTATCGTACCAGGCATGTCTGATATCTATCCTGCTGATGACCTCATTTATGCCAATAATAATATGGGTATGGACTGGCGTGAGATCTTATTGGATCTGCCACACCATCATCATGATGCTGAAACTTATGAAGAATTATTAGCAGAATTAGATGAGCAAGATATTGACGATGCCACACGCGTTCGCGAATTTATCGGTATCGTTGCACCAAAAGCAAGCGGTTGGACAACATTACGTGTTGGTGAACTTAAATCCATGCTTTACTTAGCATTAGGTGAATTAGAATTAGCCTTAGATTGGGCAAACTGGACGATGAATATGAACAGCTCTGTGTTTACACCAGAGCGTGCAAATTACTATCGTGCTTTAATCAGCATCATTGAATTGCATTTAGACAATACTCGCGATTCACAACAATATCGCACTGTATTTGAAAGAATGTATGGCAAAGAAGCCGTTCAACAAGCTTGGGCTACGGTGGCTGAAAAAGGTAACCCGTTCTATAACTTACCAGCCAGCGATGAAACGCTTGAAAACTTCAAAGAACACCAAGCTTTACTTGGTGCCTATGCTAAACTACAAAAAGCCAAACGAGAAAATTGGAAATAGACGATTTTCTCTCAATCATAAGGCGGACTTCATGTCTGCCTTATTTATTTCTGCATTAAAAAAACGCTTTAAAATCAACCGCACTTTTCACACAAAAACGCTTAAATTTATGCTATAATCCGTCACAATTTTTTGATCAAAAAAGGAATAAAAATGACGGATTCAATCCATTCCTCTATTACCCCAGTCAATATTGAAGAAGAACTAAAATCTTCTTACCTTGACTACGCCATGTCGGTGATTGTTGGGCGTGCTTTGCCTGATGTGCGTGACGGTTTAAAACCCGTGCATCGACGTGTGCTTTTCTCCATGGATCAATCTGGCATCACTGCCGGCAAAAAATACGTAAAATCTGCCCGTGTGGTAGGTGATGTAATCGGTAAATATCACCCGCACGGTGATTCTGCGGTGTACGACACCATTGTGCGTATGGCACAGCCGTTCTCATTGCGCTACATGTTGGTAGATGGGCAAGGTAACTTCGGTTCAATCGATGGTGACGCACCAGCGGCAATGCGTTATACCGAAGTACGTATGCAAAAAATCACCCAAGCGTTATTAACTGACTTGGATAAAGAAACCGTGAATTTCTCGCCAAACTATGATGGCGAATTAATGATTCCGGATGTATTACCAACCCGTATTCCTGCACTTTTAGCAAACGGTTCTTCCGGTATTGCGGTGGGGATGGCAACAAACATTCCACCACACAACTTAAATGAAGTGTTAGATGGCTGCTTGGCTTATATTGATAACGAAAACATCACCATTGATGAATTAATGCAATATATCCCAGGCCCAGACTTCCCGACAGCGGCATTAATTAATGGCCGTAAAGGGATTGAAGAAGCTTACCGCACCGGTCGCGGCAAAGTGTATGTTCGCGCTCGTGCTAGCGTAGAAACCACGGATAAAGGCAAAGAGCAAATCATTGTGACCGAATTGCCTTATCAGGTGAACAAAGCCAAATTAGTAGAAAAAATTGCTGAGCTTATCAAAGATAAAAAAATCGAAGGCATCAGCAATATTATCGACCTTTCTAACAAAGAAGGGATCCGCATTGAAATCGATATCAAACGTGATGCCGTAGGTGAAGTGGTATTAAATCACCTCTATGCCCTCACACAAATGCAGGTGACTTTCGGGATCAACATGGTGGCTTTAGATCATGGTCAACCACGTTTATTCAACTTAAAACAAATCATTGAAGCCTTTGTGATGCACCGTCGCGAAGTGGTGATTCGCCGTTCTTTATTTGAATTGCGTAAAGCCCGCGAGCGTACCCATATTTTAGAAGGTTTAGCGGTTGCAACATCAAACATCGATGAAATCATCGACATTATCCGTCAATCAAAAGAGCGTAAAGAAGCGGCAGAAAAATTAATTTCTCGCCCTTGGAAACTGAATAACGAAATTTTAGGTCTGCTTGATGCAGCGGCACGCCCAGCTGAATTAGCGGCTGAATTTGGTATTCAAGGTTCTGATTACTACCTTTCTCCAGAACAAGTTGATGCAATCTTAGAACTTCGCTTACACCGTTTAACCGGTCTTGCTACCGAAGAAGTCATCAATGAATACAAAGAGTTATTGGTTAAAATTGCAGAACTTCTCCACATCATCAACAGCCCTGAACGCTTGATGGAAGTGATTCGTGAAGAACTTGAACAAGTACGTACACAATTCGCCGATGAACGTCGTACCGAAATTACTGCAGCTTCCGGTGATATTGATTTAGAAGATTTAATCGCTCAAGAAGATGTGGTTGTAACCCTTTCTCACGAAGGTTATGTAAAATATCAACCACTTACCGACTACGAAGCACAACGTCGTGGCGGTAAAGGTAAATCTGCAACGAAGATGAAAGATGAAGACTTCATCGAAAAACTCTTAGTGGCGAATACTCACGATACGATTCTCTGTTTCTCTAGCCGTGGCCGCTTATATTGGTTAAAAGTCTATCAATTACCACAAGCGAGCCGTGGTGCGCGTGGTCGTCCAATTGTCAATATTCTACCGTTACAAGAAAACGAGCGTATCACCGCAATCCTGCCAATCTCTGCTTATGAAGAAGATAAATTCGTTATCATGGCAACCGCTGGTGGTATCGTGAAGAAAATTGCACTAACCGAATTCAGCCGTCCACGTTCAAGCGGCATCATCGCCTTGAACTTACGTGATGAAGATGAATTAATCGGTGTAGATATCACTGACGGTTCTAACGAAATCATGTTGTTCTCTTCACAAGGTCGCGTGGTGCGTTTCGCTGAAAGTGCAGTCCGTGCAATGGGTCGTTTAGCAACAGGTGTACGCGGTATTAAACTCGCTCTTACCAATGATATCGCTGACGATGAAAGTGCGGTCGAAATTGAAGATGTTTCTGACGATAATGCAGAAGAAACACTCGATCTCAACATCGATAAAGTCGTATCCTTAGTTGTGCCGAAAAATGATGGTGCAATCCTTACGGCGACACAAAACGGTTACGGTAAACGTACACAATTAAGCGAATACCCAACCAAATCGCGTAATACCAAAGGGGTGATTTCGATTAAAGTGAGCGAACGTAACGGTAAAGTCGTTGCAGCGACACAAGTAGAAGAAACCGACCAAATTATGCTTATCACTGATGCAGGTACCTTAGTGCGTACTCGTGTAAGTGAAGTAAGTATCGTTGGCCGTAACACCCAAGGGGTTCGTTTAATTCGTACCGCAGAAGATGAACACGTAGTCAGTCTTGAACGTGTTTGTGATGTGGATGATGAAGACGAAGGCACTGAAGATGTGACTTCTGAAGAATAATTGATCTCCCATTAAATAAAAGCCCCGCGTTTTGATTCGCGGGGCTTTTTTATTGGCATCTAAAAATCTCTTTTAGAGATCTATTCTATTGATGAAAACTACTCGCCCTCTTCTAATTCATCAGCCATTGCAGCCAAGATTTCACGGGTTAAATACGCCAATGAACGATAGAAAGGAAGTGTTGCATAAGTTTCCACTTGGGTTAAGAATTTCGCTGCACAAGGTAATAAGAAATCACCGAATAAATCCTGTTGAGCGGACAGCGATTCCGTGTTGTCTTCTAACCAAGAAGCCGTAAGCAATAGCAAAGCGAAATGATCGATATTCTCTGCCTCAGGCACATTACGCGCATGACGGAAATCCACAAAACGTTGCACATCCATATCATAACTTGAAATAGCCGTTGGTACGTTACCGTTTGGACCAAACAATTTTTGATATTCTTGATCAAGCAACGTTAAATCAATTTTCATTTGTAAATTATCAATGGCAGCTTCGCTTTCTTTATCCGTAGAAAGAGCCCACACTTGACTTAAACCTTGTTGCTGCAGCCAATCAAATACCCCACTCAAAATGGGATCCGTAGGGCTGCGATAAAATAAGTTGCCAAATAGGCGGCTTATTAAAGAAAAATTATTCACTTGAGTTTCTGACATCTGTTGCTTTCCTATAATTGTGCTCACGATTGAGCTAAAAGTGCGGTCAATTTTGCCGTTGTTTTTTCGGCAGCTTCATCAAGCATCGCTTGGCGAGCAGCATCATCGATAATATGAATATCCCCAAACAGGGTGTAATCCACATTCTCGATACCGCAATAATTAAATAACCCATTGATCAAACAATGATTGAGGGATTTATCCACGCCGTATTCTTGATATTTTGCTACGCTACTCCCTATGGTGATAAATTGTTGCATCGCTTTACCTTGAAGCAGACCTTTAGATTCACCATTTTCTGTTTTATAAGCAAAACCATGGCTTAATACACGATCCAAATAGCCTTTCAACATTGCGGGAAAACCCATCCACCATAAAGGATAAACCATCGTAATCAAATCTGCTTGGCGAATAAAATCATGTTCCTGCTGAATTTCCGCTGGGATAATCCCCTTATTGGCCGATTGTAATTCTTCAAAGGAAATAATCGGGTTAAATTCCATGGTATAAAGATCACGCAAATGGGTTTCAACACCAAGCTGTTGGCTTGCTTTTACAACGCGATCCACGATGGCATGACCAAAACTTTTTTGGCTATTGGGATGTGCAAAAATAATTAAATGATTCATTCCGTTACCTTTTTCACTAACAATGTGATGCCATCAACGCGTTCTACCACCACCAGATCATTCACTGTTAAATGCTCGCCTTGAATGCGCCATGTGGTATCGCCAAAGGCACCACGACCAATACCGTTAGAACCGATTTCTAATACCGTGCCTTTTTTACCTAACAAAGTATGATCTCGTTGATTTAAGGTCGTACGTGATTGGTCCTGATTATCTTTGCTATGTTGATATTTCCACCAGAGCAACGAGAGAATAATCGCTAAAATCGCATAAAAAATAGCTAAGGCGGTTAAGGATAAACTCGGTACCAACGCCATTACGCCTGCTGCCACAATCGCAGCCAAGCCCCACCACAATAAAAATACCCCGGGCACGAGGGTTTCAGCAATTAATAATACAAAACCTAATACCAACCAATGCCATACTGACCAAGTTGTTAACCAATCTGCCATATCAACTCCTTGAGAGAAAAAGTGCGGTCATTTTTAACCGCACTTTAGGAAATTACGCTTTTTTGTCGCCTTTTAACAGTTCGGCAATGCCGGCTACCGAACCGATTAAATTACCGGCTTCAAGCGGCATCATGACCACTTTGCTATTTGGTGAACCACCGATTTGTTTTAAGGCTTCTGTGTATTTTTGTGCGATAAAGTAATTGATCGCTTTGGTATCACCGCTGGCAATCGCTTCTGATACCATTTGAGTTGCTTTCGCTTCCGCTTCTGCTGCACGTTCACGCGCTTCTGCTTGTAAGAAGGCTTCTTGACGCTCCCCTTCCGCTTTCAGAATTCGGGCTTGTTTTTCCCCTTCTGCACGTAAAATTTCCGCCTGACGAATACCTTCCGCTTCCAACACTTCCGCACGTTTATTACGTTCCGCTTTCATTTGTGCGTTCATAGAATCAATCAATTCACGTGGTGGACGCACATCGCGAATTTCAATACGGGTGACTTTAATCCCCCAAGGATTGGTCGCTTCATCCACAATTGCCAATAAACGACCATTAATGGAATCACGTTGAGAAAGCATTTCATCCAATTCCATCGAGCCTAGCACGGTACGAATGTTGGTCATGGTTAAATTGATAATCGCCTGTTCTAAATGATTCACTTCATAAGCTGCACTACGAGCATCAATCACCTGGACGAAACAAACCGCATCAATGGATACGTTCGCATTATCCTTAGAAATAACTTCTTGTGAGGGAATATCTAATACCTGTTCCATCATATTGATCTTACGACCAACACGATCCACAAAGGGCACAACAAAATTCAAGCCCGGCATTAAGGTGTGGGTATAACGTCCAAAACGCTCAATCGTCCAGTTATAACCTTGCGGTACAGTTTTAAGTGCCGAAAATAGCACAACAACAACTAATACAATAAAGACGATTGCGGCAATAGATAAGCCTTCCATAGATTGCTCCTTAATGGTGAGGAAATATAAGAAAAGTCTATCAAATTAGACCGCACTTTGTACATAAATATATTTATCGTTTTCTCTTATAAATTCAAAAAGATGCGTAATGCAATTCGGGGCATCTAAATCTTGATGAGAAACAAATAAAAGCTGCGTTTCACTATTATTTACCAGTTGTTCGATAAAATGTTTTACTAACTTGCGATTTAACCCATCAAGCCCTTGAAAAGGCTCATCTAAAATTAAAACAGGCGGATGTTTCACCATCGCTCGTGTGATTAAAAGCAAACGTTGCTGCCCCCAAGAAAGTGAACGAAATGGCGTTTTTGCTAAATGAGTTAGATTTAAACGAGCTAACCACTGCATGGCTTTCAAACGAATTGCCTCTGGCACCTGTTGATAAATCCCTATACTGTCAAAAAAGCCCGAAATAATCACATCAAGCACAGAACAATTCACACGATAATCTAAATGCAGTTGGCTACTTACGTAACCAATTTTTTGTTTAATATCCCAAATTGTTTCGCCTGAGCCTCGTTGTTTACCAAAGATAACCACATGATTCGAAAATGCCTGAGGATGATCGCCTGTAATCAAAGAAAGTAAAGTTGACTTTCCTGCACCATTTGGTCCTTTAATCCACCAATTTTCATGAGGTTGAACAACCCAATTTAAATGATCTAAAATCACTTTATCACCATACTGAACCGTGACATTTTTAAGCTCAAAGTGCGGTTGGTTTTCAGGCAGTTTTAGTAATGGTGACACTGGTTCTGGCAAAGCCACATTAACAGATTGCTCCGCATAAACTAATTGTTGATAAATACTTTGTTGCTCAATGGATTGACGTTCACCTTCTAGTACTACTTCTAAATTTTCCAACATAGCTAAATGGGTCGCTTGGGCTGGAATATCCGCTAGACGATTAACAATTAGAACGATTGCACATTCTTTTTTCAGTTCGTTCAGCATCGCCATCCAATCTTGCACAGATTGCTGATCTAGCCCTTCAAAAGGTTCATCTAAAATTAATAGATCGGGCTTTTGTAATAATGCTTGTGCCAATAAGACTTTTCGAGTTTCCCCAGTGGAAAGTTTGATAAAGAAACGATCTAAGAGATAAGTAATCCCTAATTTTTCTGCAATCTCTTCGCAAAAATCTAGCGACGAACTGCCATTTAAGATCATTTCCCTTGCAGTTTTACCAAAAAAATCTGGATCGGTATCATCATTATTTAAATTCTTTAATGTGGCTTCAAGAATTTCTCGTTGTTTTTCAAAAGAAAAGGATTGAACACGTTTGAAAGTATTATGATACTCCCCTTCCTGTAAAGGCAATTCATTTTGCAAAGCTAAAGCAAACGCTGATTTTCCACTCCCATTACCGCCTACCACAATCCAATATTGTTGTGGCTTGATCGCAAAGTGCGGTAAGTTTAAGGTCTGTTTTTGATAAAGTTCAAATTTTGCTTGCTGAATTAAAAGTGTCATTCTCTTTCCCTTAAAAACAAAAGGCGAGCAATTTGCCCGCCTTGTCAGATTAACTTAATTAACCGTTTTTACGCTCTTCTTCCATACATACTGCCGCAGTAAATAATACGTCAGTTGAAGAGTTTAGCGCGGTTTCTGTTGAATCTTGTAAGATACCAATCACGAAACCTACACCGATCATTTGTGCCGCGATGTCATCAGAAATACCGAATAAGCTACAAGCTAATGGAATTAATAACAATGAACCACCAGCCACACCAGAAGCACCACATGCACAAAGCGCCGCAACGATACTTAATAACACCGCACTGATGAAAGATACTTCAATGCCTAATGTATGAACAGCTGCTAGCGTTAATACAGTAATGGTAATTGCCGCACCCGCCATATTGATATTTGCACCTAATGGAATTGCCACAGAATAGGTTTCTTCATCAAGATTTAAGCGTTTTGCTAATTCAATGTTTACAGGAATGTTTGCTGCAGAGCTACGTGTAAAGAATGCAGTTACACCACTTTCGCGTACACAAGTCCACACTAATGGATATGGATTACGACGAATTTTCCAATAAACGAGAATTGGATTAAGTACAAAGGCAGTAAATAGCATTGTACCGATTAACACGAATAATAAGTGAACATATCCACCTAACGCAGATAAGCCTTTGTCAGATAATGTTTCAGCCACTAAACCGAATACACCGAAAGGTGCAAATGAAATAATCACGTGAACAATTTTAGAAATGCCTTCTGCAAAATCAGCCACAACCTGTTTAGTTGCATCTGATGCATGACGAAGGGCTAAACCTAAACCGATAGACCACGCTAAAACACCGATAAAGTTTGCTTTGAAAATTGCATTTAATGGGTTATCCACCACATTCAATACTAACGTTAACATGACTTGACCAACAGATTGAGGTGCTGAACTCGCATCCTCTTTTACTGCAAGAGCCACATCTGATGGGAATGCCATACTTGCAATTACTGCAGCCACAGCCGCTAAGAACGTACCCAAAAGATAAAGCATGACAATTTCTTTCATGTTACTTTTAGAGCCCACTTTCTTATTAGCGAGCGCAGCCATAACAAGGAAGAAAATCAAAATTGGTGCAACAGCACGCAATGCTTTAACAAAGATTTGACCGAGCACTCCAAAGCTAGATGCAAGATCAATACCTGCTGAATTTTTTACACTCTCATTCACCAAGGCAACAAGGATCCCGAGTACCAAACCAACGGCAATTCGTTTTACCAAATTACCTTGGAACAAAAAATGAAATAAACGTGTTGTATTCATAATAGTTTTAAATGAAGATTAAGTTGAACTTCAGATCGTTACGATCCACCGAAACAAGATAAAGATAGCTCAAATTTTATTTAAAAGAAAATTTTTTCTTTATTATTTTGTTAAAAAATTGAACTTTTTTAGTAAGGAATGAATTTTTTCTAAAATTTTCGCCTATAAAAAAATTTTTTCTATGCCCTATTGACATACTGTGTCTAATACCAGTATATTACAACTGTATAAACAACCACTGATTAAAAACACACAAACTAAAAGGAACACAAGATGATGAACTACGCAAATACAGTTGCACAAAATGATATGACGTTTTCTTATCATCCTATGCCATTTTTCAATGATGTTGAAAGCAAATCGACATTTAATAAAAAATTAGATCTCAACCTTTATTGCATCAAACGTCCACAACAAACTTGTTTTATTCGTGTTACCAATCCGAATATGCTTGCTTGGGGGATTGAAATGGGCGATATGTTAGTGGTTGAAAAAAATGACAGCCTTTTCATTGGTGATCTTGTGGTATTAGAAAAACAAGATGAATTTCATATTTATGAATTTGCCGGCGTAAGCGGTAATGAATTTGTATTCATGGCATTAGATTCTAAAGTGGAAAATATTAAAACAACACAATGGACAAACCTTCCGTTAGTTGGCACGGTGACGAATACTATCCATCAAATGAAACCAAGAAGAGACTTAATGAAATTTGCGGCTTAAGCCAATAATCAGATAATCTAAATAAAGAAAAAGTGCGGTTAAAATTAACCGCACTTTTTTATTGAAATAAAATTGTCATTACATCACACGACGAGATTGTGTATAAGTTCTTGACCAATAATCTTCATCCAATGAACTAATTGTTACACCTTGACTTGTACTTGCATGCATAAATTGGTTATTACCAATATAAACGCCAACATGATTGTTGCGACGGAAGAACACTAAATCACCTTTACGTAATTCATGTTTTTGGATTTGGCGACCTAAATAGCGTTGTTCTGAGGTTGAACGTGGAAGCTCCATGCCGTAAGCATCGAGAAAAGCAGTTTGCATAAATGCAGAGCAATCAATACCATGTTTTGAAGTGCCCCCCATTCTGTAACGAGTACCAACCCATTCGTTATAAACTTGAGCAAGCGCTTTATCACCAATTAAACCTGATTTAGGACGGTTAGTTCTTAATTTAGGGTAAACGCCCCCTTTTTTCCCATCTAAACCAGCAATCAAACCCGTTAACTCAGCATCATCACTTTCACTAATCATGCCGTTTTGTGCCTGCCCCGAGTTGTTAGAGCAGGCTGTTGTCAAAACAGACAAACCTACAATAATCAAAATCTTCTTTAACATAGCTTTTAAATAATAAAAAAATATAAAAACAAAACTGCTCGGATTTTATCAAAAAGTCATTATGCCCGCCAGTTTTTATTGAATTTTTATGCAATTTTGTGAGTGAGATCTCAAAAAAAATAAGGACTACTCAATGAGTAGCCCTTAAAAGGATTAGAATTGATTATTTTTTCTTCACTTTTGCATTTGGAAGATCGGTAATTGAACCTTCAAATACTTCAGCCGCAAGACCTACAGATTCATGAAGTGTCGGGTGAGCATGAATCGTTAATGCGATATCTTCTGCATCACAACCCATTTCGATCGCAAGACCGATTTCACCTAATAATTCACCACCGTTAGACCCAACGATTGCCCCACCAAGTACACGGTGAGTATCTTTATCGAAGATTAATTTGGTCATACCTTCTGCACATTCAGATGCAATCGCACGACCAGAAGCAGCCCAAGGGAATTTCGCGACTTCGTAATTTAAGCCTTCTTGTTTACATTCTTTCTCAGTTTTACCTACCCAAGCCACTTCTGGTTCAGTATAAGCAATAGAAGGAATGACTTTTGGATCGAAGTAATGTTTTTGTCCCGCAATCACTTCTGCTGCAACGTGACCTTCATGAACACCTTTGTGGGCTAACATTGGTTGACCAACGATATCACCGATTGCAAAGATATGAGGCACATTGGTACGCATTTGTTTATCAACATGAATGAAACCACGCTCATCCACTTCAACGCCTGCTTTACCTGCCTCGATCAATTTACCGTTTGGTGTACGACCGATTGCCACTAACACTGCATCATAACGTTTAGTATCGTTACATGCTTTGCCTTCCATTGAAACATAGATACCATCGTCTTTTGCTTCAACTGCTGTCACTTTAGTTTCAAGCATTAACTTGAATTTTTTCTCTACTTGTTTGGTGTAGATTGCAACAACATCTTTATCTGCTGCTGGAATCACTTGATCAAACATTTCAACGACTTCAACTTCAGAACCTAATGCATGATATACGGTACCCATCTCTAAACCGATGATACCACCACCCATGATTAACAGTTTTTTCGGTACTTCTTTTAATTTAAGTGCATCCGTTGAATCCCAAACACGTGGATCTTCATGTGGAATGAATGGTAATTGAATTGGGCGAGAACCCGCTGCGATAATCGCATTATCGAATTTGATTGTTGTTGGTTTACCATCACGATCACGTGCTACTAATGTATGTGGATCGGTAAACGCCGCTAAACCTTCAACAACGGTGACTTTACGTTGTTTAGCCATGCCAGCAAGACCACCTGTTAATTTCGCTACAACTGCTTCTTTACCTGCGCGCACTTCATCTAAATCAATGCGAGGCTCAGCGAAATACACACCGTTTTTGCTTGCGTGTTTTGCTTCTTCAATTACTTTAGCAACATGAAGTAATGCTTTAGAAGGGATACAACCTACGTTTAAACATACCCCACCTAATGTTGAATAACGTTCAACAAGTACTGTTTCTAAACCTAAGTCCGCACAACGGAATGCCGCTGAATAACCTGCAGGACCAGCACCAAGTACCACAACTTGGGTTTTAATTTCTTTACTCATTTTTACCTCGTAAAAACGTTCAAATTTTTGACCGCACTTGCAGTCCTTTCTGTAAGATGTGAGCCTAATCACTCACATCTTACCATGTTAATTACATCACTAAGCGACGTAAGTCAGCTAATACGCCATTGATATAGCTTAAGAAACGAGCACCATCAGCACCATCGATCACACGGTGGTCGAAAGATAATGATAATGGAAGCATTAAGCGTGGCTCAAATTCTTTACCATTCCAAACCGGTTGCATTTCTGATTTAGATACACCTAAAATTGCCACTTCAGGTGCATTTACGATTGGCGTAAAGTGAGTTGTACCAATACCGCCTAAGCTTGAAATAGTGAAACAACCACCTTGCATATCAGAACCTGAAAGTTTACCGTCACGTGCTTTTTTGGAGACTTCCATTAATTCACGAGAAAGTTCGATAATACCTTTTTTGTTCACGTTTTTAAATACAGGTACAACAAGACCGTTTGGTGTATCTACCGCTACGCCAATGTTGATGTATTTTTTAAGTGTTAATTTTTGACCGTCTTCAGAAATAGAGCTATTGAAACGTGGGAACGCTTCTAATGCTTTCGCTACCGCTTTCATAATGAACACAACTGGTGTAATTTTCACATCCAATTTTTGTTTTTCAACAATCTTGTTCTGTTCTTTACGGAATGCTTCTAAATCGGTGATATCTGTGCGATCGAAGTGAGTAACATGTGGAATCATTACCCAGTTACGATGTAAGTTTGCACCAGAGATTTTGTTGATACGGCTTAATTCAACTTCTTCTACTTCACCAAATTTGCTGAAGTCAACTTTCGGCCATGGTAATAAACCTAAGCCTGCGCCGTTTGCCACACCATTACCCGCTGCTGCAGAAGATACAGTGCCTGTTTCAAACGCTTTAACAGCGGTTTTCACATAAGCTTGGATATCTTCTTTTACTACGCGACCTTTACGACCCGTACCTTTTACGCGATCAAGGTTGATACCGTATTCACGTGCTAAACGGCGAATCACTGGAGTTGCGTGTGCATAGCCAGCGCTTGCTACAACTTGTTCTTGGCTTAAACCAGATACATTACCTGATTGTGCTGCCGGCGCTGCTTGAGGCGCTGGAGCTGCCGCTACTGGAGCCGCTGCAGGAGCAGGTGCTGCACCCACCACTTCAAATTTCATAATTAATGAACCAGTTGAAACTTTATCACCTGATTTCACTAAAATTTCTTTTACCACACCCGCGAATGGAGCTGGCACTTCCATTGAGGCTTTATCGCCTTCAACGGTAATTAAAGATTGCTCTTCAGAAACGCTGTCGCCAACTGCAACCATGATTTCAGTTACGTTAACTTCATCACCACCAATATCAGGTACATTCACTTCTTTAATGGCTGAAGCTGTTGGTGTTGGTGCTGCTGCAGGTGCTGCCGCCTGTTGAGCTGGCGCTGCGGCTGGTGCGGCACCTGCCACTTCAAATTTCATGATTAATTTACCAGTAACAACTTTATCGCCTACGTTGATTAAAATTTCTTTTACCATGCCAGCAACTGGAGCTGGTACTTCCATTGACGCTTTATCACCTTCAACGTTGATGATTGATTGATCAACTTCAACGGTATCACCAACTTTCACCATAATATCTGTTACGTTTACTTCGTCTGAGCCGATATCTGGTACATTAACTTCAACTACACTTGCAGCTGCTGGTGCGGCTGCCGGCGCTGGTGCTGCAGCGGCTGGAGCAGGCGCTGCCGCCTCCGCTGATTCTAAAACAAGCATTGGTGTGCCAGTTGTGACTTTATCACCCACTTTCACTAATACTTCTTTTACCACACCGGCTTCTGGTGCAGGGACTTCCATTGAGGCTTTATCACCTTCAACATTAATAATACTTTGATCAGCGGTAATGGTATCACCTACTTTCACCATCACTTCTGTTACGGTAACTTCATCACTACCGATATCAGGAATTTGAATTTGTTTTGACATGTTATCTTACCTTTAAAAAACGCAGTTAAAATCAACCGCACTTTATTTGTAGACGATCCTGTGCGTTTTGCGCACAGGATGTTTTTATTAAGCGTAAAGCGGGTTTAAAACTTCAGTTTTTAAACCAAATTTCGCGATTGCATCAGCCACCACTTTCGCATCAAATTTACCTTGTTTTGCAAGCTCATGTAATGCTGCAACCACAACATAACGCGCATCCACTTCGAAGTGTTCACGTAAGTTTTCACGGCTGTCTGAACGACCGAAACCATCAGTACCTAATACGTGATAGCTTTGTGCAGGAATGAATGCACGAACTTGTTCTGCGAACAATTTCATGTAGTCAGTTGCCGCAACAGCTGGCGCATCATTCATGACTTGTGCAATGTAAGGTACACGTTGTTTTTCAGTTGGGTGTAACATATTCCAACGTACGGCATCTGCACCTTCACGAGCCACTTCAGTGAATGAAGGCACGCTATAAACATCTGAGCTTACACCATATTCATTTGCAAGGATTTGTGCTGCTTCACGAACATGACGGAAGATCGCACCAGAACCTAATAATTGAACATGACCTTTGTTGTCTTTCGCTTCAACGGTTTCAAATTTATAAATACCTTTACGAATACCCTCTTCAGCACCTTTTGGCATTGCTGGTTGTTCGTAAGTTTCGTTTAATGTGGTGATGTAGTAGAACACATCTTCTTGTTTTTCACCGTACATACGATTGATACCGTCTTGTAGGATAACTGCCACTTCATAAACGTAAGCAGGGTCATAAGACACACAGTTAGGAATAACAAGAGATTGAATATGGCTATGACCATCTTCGTGTTGTAAGCCTTCACCATTTAATGTTGTACGGCCAGAAGTACCGCCGATCATGAAACCACGCGCTAATTGATCCCCGGCTGCCCACATCAAGTCACCCACACGTTGGAAACCAAACATTGAGTAGTAGATGAAGAATGGAATCATCGGAAGGTTATTAACAGAGTATGAGTTTGCTGCTGCTAACCAAGATGATGCTGCACCTAATTCATTGATACCTTCTTGTAATACTTGACCATCTTTCGCTTCACGGTAGTAAGCCACTAAATCACGATCAGAAGGCACATAGTTTTGACCATGTGGGTTGTAAATACCGATTTGACGGAATAAACCTTCCATACCGAAAGTACGTGCTTCATCAGCAACAATTGGCACAATTTGTTTACCAATATTTTTATCTTTCAATAAAGTATTTAAGAAACGCACGAATGCCATTGTAGTTGAAATTGGACGAGCTTGAGCTTCCAATAATGGGGCAAATTCTTCTAAAGCCGGAACTTTAAATTCAGTGGTGAATTTTGGTAAACGTTTTGGTAAGTAACCGTTTAATGCTTTACGTCTGCCGTGAAGATAATTGTACTCTTCCGAACCTTCTGGGAAAGTAATATACGGATAGTTAGGGATATCTTCATCTTTAATATCTAAGTGGAAATGATCACGGAAGTATTTAAGACTTTCGATCGACATTTTTTTAGATTGGTGAGCCGTATTTTTACTTTCTGCTTCAGGAATTTTATAACCTTTAACCATGTGTGCAAGGATTACTACAGGTTTACCTGCTGTTTGCGCTTTATGGAATGCCGCATAAAGTTTTTCTGAGTCATGACCACCGCGTCTTAATGCCCAGATTTCATCATCTGTCATATCCGCTACTAATGCAGCGGTTTCTGGATAACGACCAAAGAAGTGTTCACGAACATAAGCACCATCTTTAGATTTGAAGGTTAAATAGTCGCCATCGAGCACTTCCATCATCAATTGAGTTAACTTACCTGAGGTGTCTTTGGCAAATAATTTGTCCCAGTTAGAGCCCCACATGACTTTGATCACTTCCCAACCTGCACCCGCAAATAAACCTTCTAATTCTTGAACAATTTTACCATTACCGGTTACTGGGCCATCTAAACGTTGCAAGTTACAGCTTACGACGAAGATTAGGTTATCTAAACCTTCACGTGCTGCGAAGGTTAAATCACCTTTTGCTTCGATTTCATCCATCTCACCATCACCAAGGAAAGCATATACTTTTTGATCTTTGGTGTCTTTTAAACCACGGTTATCTAAGTATTTTAAGAAACGAGCTGTACGGATCGCATTTACAGGACCTAAACCCATAGATACGGTCGAGAATTGCCAGAATTCAGGCATTAATTTCGGGTGTGGGTAAGAAGAAAGACCTTTGCCTGGTTCACATTCTTGACGGAAATTATTCATTTGATCTTCAGTAATACGACCTTCAACAAATGCACGAGCATACATACCTGGTGCTGCGTGGCCTTGGAAGAAGACTAAGTCACCGCCGTTTTTATCAGTCGCCGCTTTGAAGAAGTGGTTAAAACAAACTTCATACATGCTTGCTGCAGATTGATAAGTTGAAATGTGACCACCTAATTCAAGATCTTTTTTCTGGCCACGTAATACCGCCATGATCGCATTCCAACGTACAGCACTACGAATACGACGCTCAATAGCTTTATCACCTGGGTATGCTGGCTGTTCAGAAAGTGGGATGGTATTAACATAAGGGGTTGTTACGCCACCTTTTGCAATGTTCACACCACCATTACGTGCCTGATCAATCACTTGATTGATAATGTAATGCGCTCGCTCTACGCCTTCTGCACGAATTAATGAATCAACAGCTGACAACCAATCCTGTGTTTCAATTGGGTCAATATCGTTTACTAAGGTATCTGACATAGTCTTTCCTTATTTTACTGAGTGAAAATGAAGTTTGGTCATGACCAAACACGAAAATCAAGCTTGTTAATCAATGTTACAAACATTTAACAAAATCCTGTAAATTTTAGAAGATTTTTTGCAAGAAAGATAGTAGATTTTCACTGTTCTCATGCATTTCTTCCTGTTATTGCAATACTCTTCACTAAAAGTGCGGTCATTTTTAAAGGATTTTTGGCTTTAAGTTAAAGCATACTTTACATATTGCATTCCCTACCCGCTTTGATCTAAAGTGTTCGTATGCTTTTGAGTTTTTTAGAGGACAAAATATGAACACGACAACTCGCTCAATCTTTTCTCATAAACGAATAGCGCTCGTTGCACATGATAGCTGCAAACAAAACCTGCTCAATTGGGTAAAGAAACATAAAGAAGCTCTCGCTCCCCATCAACTTTATGCAACAGGTACAACAGGCCATCTATTGTCTAGAGAAACAGGACTTGGAATAGCCTCACTATTAAGTGGCCCGATGGGAGGCGATCAACAACTTGGCGGACTGATTGCCGAGAAAAAAATTGATATGATGATTTTCTTTTGGGATCCGATGAATGCCGCGCCACATGATCCCGATGTAAAAGCCTTAATGCGTATTGCAACCGTCTGGAATATTCCCGTTGCGATTAATCAAAGCACGGCCGATTTCCTTTTAACATCAAGCTTATTTGAGCAAGAAATCAATATTGATATCCCCGATTATGACGGGTATTTAAAAGCTCGCTTGGATTAAAAGTTAAATAAGCTCAACCTAATAAAAAAGGAGATAAATCACTTTATCTCCTTTCTCATTATTTAATCATTAATTACTGACCTTGCGCTGCTGCACCCATCATTAACATAAATAACACGCCTTGAACTTGCTCTTCTGGAATCACTTGACCATTAAGTTTGAGTTCGCCCTTTTCAAGCACTAAGTTAAGCGTCACATTTTTATCATTATTCACCATAATATTTTGTGCTGCCGCTTGTTTAGCTTGCTCTTCAATTTGTGCTTTAATCAACGCTTTATCTGCTTCTGGATCTAATTGTGTCATAAGTTTTTCAACCATTTCTTTATCTACGTGAATATTTAACGCAAAATCCGTAAGTTGTTTATATAAACTCCCCGCCATTAAATCAAATTTCGGATCTTTCGCTAACGCCACATTTAAATCTAATGAGACTTTACCCTGACTATTTGAAATTGAAATAGGGTTGAGTTTAATTTGAGGCTGATTATTAAAAATAGCCATACCATGATTTTCAGCCCATGAACTTAAAATTTCAGATACCATTTCCTGATTAGCATTTTCATCATCACTGACTGATTTGAAGACGGTGAAGAGTGCTTCAATTAACGCATTTACTGCGTTTGCTTCAATATGATTTAACTCGCTATTGTAAGTTAATTTTCCAAAATCCTTCCCATCAATAACTATCGAGTCTACTGCACTTTCACTTTTTAAGTTTACAAAATCACCATTAAGTGAAATATCAGATGTTCCTTTAGCCCCCTTGTAAATAATAGAAACTGTATCGTCTAAAGAATTAGTGTTAGCCATTTCGATACTTTCAGCTGAATAAACGCTTTTTCCCGTATAAATATAAGCCCACTTAGTTGGGTTGAATGAGGTTTCAGATTTCAAGCCCTTCATCTTCATTGTTACCGATTTGGGCATAACAACATCTTTGCTCTCTTCTATTTCAATATTATCAAAGTTTGAATTGAAGCTTATTTCATCTGAAACCAGATCATATTTACCCGCAAGATCTTTATCAACATCAAAACCAATGTTGATATTTGACCAAGCCAATTTATTTTGTGGAGAATTTGGATCAGTCACTTCCCCTGCGGCTAGTTCAACTTTACCTTTTGTTGCTAAGCTATAGCTAGTAGAGGCTTGATATTGAACAGGTTTATCCGATTTAAGCAAATCAAATAAAGGTTGGGTTGTTTCATTTTTACCAATCACACCTTGTGCTGAAAACATTACTGGCATGAAATTAAATTTGGTTAATTGATCGAGTGGGAATGGACCATGATAAAGTTTTGTTGAAAATGGAATAGTGAATACTTTCCCTTCTTTAGGTAAAGAAATAACCACTTCATCTTCTACTTGAGAGGTAAAGAAACCGCGTTCAAACTGTTTATTTTGATAAACAACTTTAAATGAATCAGATAAGCCTAAAGCTTGAGCTTGTTTATTTGCTAATTCAATTTGGCGTAAATATTCAGTTTGTGCTTTTTCCCCGGTAAACCAAGCCCCACCGACACCTACCGCACCGAGAGCCACAATCACACCTAATGCTACGACTGATTTTTTCATTTCGATTCCTTTGTTAAATTAATAGATGATTAAAATTGTCGACAATTTACCACAAAACACAAATTTTTTCTTATTTTTTCAAAATAATTTTATATTTCCCCCTTGAACTTTGTTCAGCTGGACTTATTTTGTGAAACAAGAACGGAAATGACCGCACTTTAAAAGGAAGAAAAAATTTAAATCTTGCCTCTTGAAATGCGGAAAAGTATCCACATCTTATTCATCGTAACAATTTACAACGAATTTAAAATTTAATTAGGAGTAACAAAATGGGAAAAATTATCGGTATTGACTTAGGTACAACAAACTCATGTGTGGCAGTAATGGATGGTGATAAACCACGCGTAATCGAAAACGCAGAAGGTGATCGCACTACTCCGTCAATTATTGCTTATACAAATGATAACGAAATTTTAGTGGGCCAACCGGCAAAACGCCAAGCGGTAACCAACCCTAAAAATACTTTATTTGCAATTAAACGTTTAATCGGTCGTCGTTTTGACGATGCTGAAGTAAAACGTGATATCGACATTATGCCATTTGAAATCACCAAAGCAGATAACGGTGATGCATGGGTAAATGTAAAAGGTGACAAACTTGCGCCTCCACAAATCTCTGCAGAAGTATTGAAAAAAATGAAGAAAACTGCGGAAGATTTCTTAGGTGAGCCAGTGACTGAAGCGGTAATCACTGTTCCCGCATACTTTAATGATGCTCAACGTCAAGCAACAAAAGATGCAGGTCGTATCGCAGGCTTAGAAGTTAAACGTATTATCAACGAACCAACAGCAGCAGCATTAGCTTACGGTTTAGATAAAGGTCAAGGCAACAAAACTATCGCTGTTTATGACTTAGGTGGTGGTACATTTGACTTATCTATCATCGAAATTGATGAAGTAGGTGGCGAAAAAACCTTTGAAGTATTAGCAACCAACGGTGATACTCACTTAGGTGGTGAAGACTTCGACAACCGCGTTATCAACTACTTAGTAGATGAGTTCAAAAAAGAACAAGGTGTTGATTTACGTAATGACCCACTTGCAATGCAACGTTTAAAAGAAGCGGGCGAAAAAGCGAAAATTGAGCTTTCTTCTGCACAACAAACTGATGTGAACTTACCTTACATCACTGCAGATGCAACTGGTCCTAAACACTTAAACATCAAGTTAACTCGCGCTAAATTAGAATCTTTAGTAGAAGACTTAGTCGCGAAATCACTTGAGCCTGTAAAAGTTGCATTAAACGATGCAGGTTTAAGTGCATCACAAATTGATGATGTTATCCTAGTGGGCGGTCAAACCCGTATGCCATTAGTACAACAAAAAGTAGAAGAATTCTTCGGTAAAGCACCTCGTAAAGACGTGAACCCGGATGAAGCAGTTGCTATCGGTGCTGCAGTTCAAGGTGGTGTATTAGCGGGTGATGTAACTGATGTCTTATTGTTAGACGTAACCCCATTATCCTTAGGTATCGAAACCATGGGTGGTGTGATGACTACCTTAATTGAGAAAAACACGACGATTCCAACTAAAAAATCACAAGTGTTCTCAACTGCAGAAGATAACCAAAGTGCAGTAACTATTCACGTATTACAAGGTGAACGTAAACAAGCATCAGCGAATAAATCTTTAGGCCAATTCAACCTTGAAGGCATTAACCCAGCTCCACGCGGTATGCCACAAATTGAAGTAACCTTCGATATCGACGCTGACGGTATTATCCATGTTTCTGCGAAAGATAAAGGTACGGGCAAAGAACAACAAATCACCATCAAAGCCTCTTCAGGTTTAAGTGATGAAGAAATTCAAAAAATGGTTCGTGATGCAGAAGCAAACGCTGAAGCAGACCGTAAATTTGAAGAATTAGTACAAGCTCGCAACCAAGCAGATCACCTTGTACACAGCACACGTAAACAATTAGAAGAAGCGGGTGATAAAGTTCCAGCTGAAGATCGTGCAGCAATTGAAAGCGCATTAAGCGATTTAGAAACTGCAGCGAAAGGCGAAGATAAAGCAGCAATCGAAGCTAAACTTCAAGCACTTGCAGAAGTGGCTCAAAAACTTGCTCAAGCGGCTCAACCACAAGGTGATGCACAACAAGCTCAAAGCAACAGCAAACCAAATGATGATGTTGTTGATGCTGAGTTTGAAGAAGTGAAAGATAACAAATAATTTCACTTGAACCAAAATTAAAGGGCGTAGCAATACGCCCTTTTGGCATATTCATTAAATGCCGTTTTTCCTGACTTTATTTAAAAAAGTGAAGTCAGGAAAAGTAAACCCGGAGGATAAATGGCGTTAAAACTCTACCCAATCGTACAACAACGCTTAGATAACAACATAGCAAATGAGATAATCTCAACCCTTTGGCAAAACAATCTTGATAAACTACCACAAGGTCACTGTTGTTATGGCATCTATTTTAATTATGCTACGAATCACCTAGCAGACTATGATTTTGCGATTGCAAGTGAAGTAGTATTAGAGACAGATATTCCGGTGATTGAAATTGAAGATTTGAATTTCTACGAAGTTTTTCGTTGCAAAGTAGATGAAATTTATCAAACATGGCAACTAATCTGGAAAAAAGAACAACAAGGTTTACTTAAGCGGGCTTATTCGGTGGATTTTGAAAAATACCACTCTGATGGTTTGGTAGAAATTTATATCGCTGTTGTACCACATTGCTAAGTTCAAAGTGCGTAAAATTTTATAAAAAACAACCGCACTTTACCCCAAAACAAACACAACAAAGGAAAAAACAATGAAATTCGAAACGAAATGCCTCCATGCTGGCTACAGTCCTAAAAACGGTGAGCCACGTGTTCAACCTATCGTACAAAGCACGACTTATACCTACGATTCAGCAGAAGAAATTGGCAAGTTATTTGACTTACAAGCTGCAGGCTATTTTTATACTCGCTTAGCAAATCCAACAACTAATGCAGCGGAAGAAAAAATTACAGCTCTTGAAGGTGGCGTCGCAACAATGTGTACTGCCTCAGGCCAATCTGCTGTTTTCTACGCAATGCTGAATATTTTAGAAGCGGGCGATCACTTCATTTCCTCTTCTTATGTGTATGGCGGTTCCTACAATTTATTTGCCCACACATTCAAAAAAATGGGTATCGAAGTGACTTTTGTAGATCAAGATTTACCACTTGAAGAGCTCAAAAAAGCAATCCGTCCAAATACAAAAGCCATCTTTGCTGAAACCATTGCGAACCCCGCTTTACGCGTGTTGGATATTGAAAAATTTGCTGCCTTAGCGAAAGCTGCGGAGGCGCCATTATTAGTTGATAACACCTTTGCAACGCCCTATTTTTGTCGTCCAATCGAATTTGGCGCAAACGTGGTCATTCACAGTACATCTAAATATTTAGATGGTCATGCTATTGCATTAGGAGGATCCATTACTGATGGTGGTAACTTTAATTGGAATAACGGCAAATATCCGCAATTAAGCACGCCAGACCAAACTTATCATGGTTTAGTTTATACAGAAACCTTTGGCCCTGCGGCTTACATTGTCAAAGCGCGTGTGCAATTAATGCGTGATTTGGGTGCCACACCCGCTCCACAAAATAGTTTCTTATTGAATGTAGGTATGGAAACCCTTGCGCTTCGCATGCAACGTCATTATGAAAATGCACAGGCCGTAGCCGAGTTTTTAGAAAAACATCCACAAGTCGCTAAAGTAAATTACCCTGGCTTATCAAGCTCCCCAGATTACGCACTCAAACAAAAATATTTACCTAACGGTTTGTGTGGTGTCATTTCCTTTGAGATTAAAGGTGGCAAAGAAACTGCGGCAAAATGGTTAAACGCATTACAAATGACCTCACGTGAAGTACACGTAGCCGATATTCGTACTTGTGCGTTACATCCAGCGACTTCAACGCATCGCCAATTAAGTGAAGCTGAATTAGAAAAAGCGGGGATTTCTGCAGGACTTATTCGTCTCTCTTGCGGTATTGAAAATATCCAAGATATTTTAGCTGACTTAGAGCAAGCATTTGCAGCAGCGAAATAAGTATTATAAGGCAGGCAAATTGCCTGCCACTTTAAATAGAGAGATAAAAGCGTTCAGCTTATTTTTATTTGTTTACTTATCTTAATAGTAAGCAAACAAAAACAAGTATAAATTAACGTATTTACCCTTGATATTTCTGACTTCGACATTATTTTTATTCTTAGGTATGTTGTTAACGCAATACCATACAATAACAAAATAAAATTTTTTAAATTTATATTTTTAAACGGAAAACGAAAACATTATGGCAAAGAAAGATTATTACGACGTTCTTGGTGTTGAACGTGGCGCAGATGAAAAAGCAATTAAACGTGCTTACAAAAAACTCGCCATGCAATATCACCCTGATAGAACCAAAGGTGATAAAGCCAAAGAAGAAAAATTTAAAGAAATCCAAGAAGCCTATGAAATTTTAGGTGATAAAGAAAAGCGTGCCGCTTACGATCAATATGGTCACGCAGCCTTTGAACAAGGCGGCATGGGAGGTGGCGGCTTCGGTGGTGGATTCAGCGGCGCTGATTTTGGTGATATTTTTGGTGATATGTTCGGCGATATCTTTGGCGGTGGCGGACGTGGTCGTCAGCGTGTAGTTCGCGGTGAAGATTTACGATATGACATCCAAATTACGTTAGAAGAAGCCGTAAAAGGTACAACCAAAGATATCCAAATCAATACGCTTGCTCACTGTGATAGCTGCGATGGCACTGGCGCAGAAAAAGGCTCAAAAGTTGAAACATGTCCAAGCTGTCATGGTTCTGGTCGTGTTCGTCGTCAACAAGGTTTCTTCGTAACTGAAGCGGTTTGTCCTACTTGTCATGGTTCTGGTAAGAAAATTGAAAAACCATGTAAAAGCTGCCATGGCGAAGGTCGTGTTCACAAGAAGAAAAACCTTTCAGTTAAAATCCCAGCAGGTGTGGATACCGGCAACCAATTACGTTTAAGCGGTGAAGGCGCAGCAGGTGAAAATGGTGCTCCAGCAGGTGATTTATATGTAGTTATTCACGTTAAAGAACATCATATCTTTGAACGTGATGGAAATAACCTCTACTGCGAAGTGCCAATTAGTTTCTCAATGGCAGCGTTAGGGGGTGAAATTGAGGTCCCAACCTTAGACGGTAAAGTGAAACTCAAAATTCCTGCGGAAACCCAAACAGGCAAACTGTTCCGTATGCGTGGTAAAGGGGTGACCTCTACACGTAGCGGCTACGCAGGTGATCTCATTTGTCGAGTAGTGATTGAAACACCGGTGAACTTAAATAAAGAACAGAAAGAATTATTAGAAAAACTGGAAGAAAGTTTGAAAGGTCAAAAATCTCATAGCCCGAAATCTTCAAGCTTTTTAGACGGTGTGAAGAAATTCTTTGATAACTTAGGTAAGTAATCCTAAACAGAAAGTGCGGTCAATTTTAAAACTATTTTGAAATTGACCGCACTTTTATTTTATAAGTAATGACTTTACACGACAGAAATGGCTTTTATTTGTACATAAACATCCATGCCTTGAGCAAAATGCAATTCATTAAACGCCCATTTACTGATACTTGCCCAAACTTTATGCCCTTCCACCAACACCGCAATGTCAATGCGATTCTCTTGCGGAATGATTTGGACAATTTGCCCACGTAAGATATTACGAATACTCGTTTGCTCTGGCTTGCTGAGAGTAAGTGACACATCGGAACTATAAATACAGACGCGTACTTTTTCATTCGCTTGATGATGTACTTCATTAATCCAAAGCTGTTGTTCGCCCAAAGAAAGTGCGGTCATTTTATAGGTTGGATTATGTAAATATACTGGCAACGCCAACACACTACTCTGTTCCGATTCGCCTTTCCAAGGGGCAAATAACGGACTGTTCCACACATTTTCTAAGGTGTCATAGGCTTTCACTTTGCCGTTTTCCATCAGTACAACACGATCGGCCAAACGTAATAATTCGTCCAAACTGTGCGTCACATATAAAATCGGCACATTAATTTCTTTGGATAGACTTTCCAGATATTGCATAAGCTCACGTTTGCGAGGCACATCTAAAGCTGAAAGCGGTTCATCCATTAACAAAATTTCAGGATCTGTTAATAAGGCTCGCCCAATCGCCACACGTTGTTTTTCGCCCCCCGATAAAGTCAGAGGATAGCGTTTGAGTAACGGTTCAATACCAAGTAGCTGAACGATATAGTCAAAGTCTTCACGGCTGACATTCTTCATGCCATAACGTAAATTGCCTTTGACATTGTAATGCGGAAATAAACGAGCATCTTGGAATACATAGCCGATTTTGCGCTGATGCACAGGGAGATTCTCACCGTTCTCCACATCGACCAAAGTGCGGTCATTTAAACGAATAAATCCTTGATCGGGATGAGTTAAACCACTCACCAAATTAATCAATGAGGTTTTACCCGAACCTGACAAACCAAAAATAGCGGTCACACCTTGAGTTGGCAGTTGCAGATCCGCACGTAAGGTCAGGCGACCTAATTGTTGTTGTACATTAATGTGTAGCATCGCCCTGCCCCAATTTTTTCTGCATCCGTTTGCTCAATGCTTCGGAAAGCAATAAAGAAATTAATGAAAGGATCACCGCAAACAAACAAAGGCGTGCAGTTTGTGCTTCTGCGCCTGGTGTTTGGATAAATGAATACATCGCTAAAGGAATGGTTTGGGTCTCTCCCGCAATATTGGAAACGAAAGTAATAGTCGCACCAAACTCCCCTAAAGAGCGTGCAAAACCTAATACTAAACCTGCTAATACACCAGGTAGAGAAAGGGGCAATGTAATCGTAAAAAAGACTCGCCAAGGCGAAGCGCCAAGCGTTTGTGCGGCTTGCTCTAATTTAAAATCAATGCTTTCCAAGGAAAGACGTATCGCTCGTACGACCAATGGAAATGCCACCACCGCTGAAGCTAATACTGCTCCCTTCCAGCTAAAGCCGAAGGATAAGCCAAACCATTGATATAAATACTTGCCAATAAAACCATTACGCCCCATGGCGACTAATAATAAATAGCCGATTACCACCGGCGGTAACACTAAAGGTAGATGGATAATTCCGGTAATCAAAGACTTACCGTAAAATTCCTTACGAGCCAGTAACCAAGCAATAAAAATTGCTAAGGGCAGACTCCAAAGCATAGAACTCAATGCGACACTCATGCTTAAGTGAATCGCATCCCATTCCATCGGGCTTAATTGAAACCAAGAGAGCAAAATATTTCCTTGTGTATATATCGATATGACAAAATTTCTTTAGAGATAATAAAAAGGACAGTTTCCTGTCCTTTCTTTATAAAGTCTGAGCTCATTATTTCACAGAGAAACCATATTCAACAAATATTTTTTTCGCTGCACTTGATTCTAAGTAATTAAGGAAATCACGAGTATCCGCGTTGTCATGATCTTTTAAAATCGCAACCGGATATTCAACTGGTTTATAACTATCTTTAGGGAATACACCTACCGCTTTCACGTCTTTACTCACTTTCGCATCGGTGCTATACACAATACCGTAAGGGGCTTCAGCACGTTCAACTAAGGCTAATGCACCACGCACATCTTTCGCACGTGCTAATTTATCTTTAACTTGATCCCATAAATTTAATTTGGTTAATGACTCTTCAGCATATTGTCCTGCAGGAACATGCGCAGGATCACCCACAGATAAATAGCTATCTTTTAAACCTTTGATCCATTCACCTTTAGCAATATCTACTGAATTAACCGCACTTTTAGCCGGCGCAATTAATACTAATTCATTGCCTGCTAATACTTTTTCAGTTTCTTTTACAGTGAGATTTTTATCTGATAAATATTTCATCCATTTGTTGCTAGCTGAAATAAATAAGTCTGCAGGTGCACCTTCTTCAACTTGTTTTGCAAGAGTAGAAGAAGAAGCAAAAGAGAAAACGACGGTATTATTTGGCTTTTCAGTTTGGTATTGATCCGCAATTTGTTGTAACGCATCAGTCATTGAAGCTGCTGCAAACACTGTCACTTTTGCTGATGCAGCAAAAGATACGCCCATGCCCGCAATTAAAAGTGCGGTTGCAAATTTAGTTAATTTCATTATTTATCTCCTATATAAATGAAACTATATATAAAAAAATATACTGCGAGTAAATTATAACTTGAATTTTTAAATAAGCATACAGAAAAACTTAAAGATCAAGTAAAATAAACAGAATTGTGTATTAGGAGGAGATGATGAAACAAACTGAAATTTTACTGACGATCAAACTTCATCAAGAATTATTTATTGATCCAAAACGTGTTCGCCTCTTAAAAGAAATTAAAGAATGTGGCTCAATCAACCAAGCGGCCAAAAACGCTAAAGTGAGCTATAAAAGTGCTTGGGATCACCTTGAGGCAATGAATAAAATCAGCCCCAAACCGCTTTTAGAACGTAATATTGGTGGGAAAAATGGGGGCGGTACTTCATTAACCACTTATGCTGAGCGTTTGCTGCAGCTTTATGATTTACTCGAACAAACACAAGAGCACGCGTTCCATATTCTGCAAGATGAGACGATCCCACTAAACAGCCTCCTTTCAGCAACGGCAAAATTCTCCTTACAAAGTAGCGCGCGCAATCAATTTTTCGGGAACGTGGCAAGCCAACATATTGTGGACTCCCGCTGCATTGTTGCAGTAAACATTCAGGATTTAGCTCATCCATTACATGTTTCAATCACAATGCGCAGTGCAGAGCGACTCAGACTCATTACTGAAAAAGAAGTGATGGTCATGTTTAAAGCTCCTTGGGTGAAAATTAGCGCCACCCCATTAGAAGAAAAAAATAACCTTTTCCAAGCAACAATTCTTTCAATGCAGAATGAAGAAGCGATTCTGCAAATAAAGGACAGCTCAATTGAATTTTGTGCGAGTATTCATAGCAAAGATGGCTGGAAAGTGGGACAAGAAGTGTGGTTACATGTAGATCCTGAACAGATTATTTTGGCAACATTGAAATAAATAGCATTCTTTAAGGGAATTTTTAATGCTTAAACATAAAATAAAAGATGGATATTTAGAATTTTTTGAGTATTTTCAGATTGATGAAAACTCTTTCTTAAAATTTGCTCAAGATTCAATTATCTTGATCCCAAAAGAAAAAGCAGCCAAAGAATGGAGAGATTTAGTACAAAAGATAAAGACTAAAGGGCAACAAGCTTATGTTAGATCATATGCTCGGAATGGTTCAGGAAATGCTTTATATCAGAATCTTTATCAAAATATATTTTTATGTGATGTTAAAGTTGATCCAAATAACAACCACTACCCAACTAAATTATTACAAGACTTGACTGAATATTATAAAAATAGTGGAAAAAAAACAAATTTGGTGAATTACCAAGTGTCCCATATATTTGGTCATACAAAAAATCCATATGCATTTTGTGCTCCTTGGAATATAGCATTTGTACCAAAGATATTAGATCCCTTTACTGGACATGAAAGTAAAGGTGAATTAACTAAAAAAATCACAACATTATATAAAAATTTAATGTTAACTAATTATCAAGAATTGATAGAGGAATATAATGCTATAATGGATAGTATTAAGAGTGATATTGAAATTTTTATTGGGCAGACGAAAGTGAAGGATAAAAAGATCTTAAGTTTTCATCAATCATTAAAGAATGAATTTTCCAAAATCACTTGGTAATATCATTTGGCTCTTTGTGAATATATATTTCTTTGCTTAACACCTAAAATTACAACGCAATCTCATCAATTGAGCGTCCAAAACTTGGTAAAAAGACCTGTAAAAAATAATCCATTTCTTGACTGTGCCATTGTTCCATTAAATTTTCTAAGCGTTTTTTCGCTGTTTTAAATTCATGGTTACCATGCTCTAATTCAAATTGGGCTTTAATATAGGCACAAATCAAATCCCCTTGTTTTACTATATGCTTTTCTTCAGGGCTAAATTGCTCGCTATCTAAGTATGGCGAGAAACTGTCTTGTAATTCTGTCGGGAGCAAACTAATTAAATGCAATTCTGCAGCCGCTTCAATATCTTTATAAGCATGAGTGATTTCAGAATTGAAATACTTAATTGGGGTTGGCAAATCACCCGTAAAAATTTCAGAAGTATCATGATACATTGCCATCACCGCAATACGCTCAGGATTCACTTCCCCACCAAAAAATTGATTTTTAATAATGGCTAAGGCTTGTGCTACAAAGGCAACTTGCAGACTATGCTCTGCCAAGTTTTCCTTTTCAATATTGCGCATCAATGACCAACGCTGAATTAAACGAAGACGATCTAAACAAGCGAAAAAGTGACTGGTTTTAACTTCCACAATATATCCTTAATTAGACGGCAACTCTTCAATAATCACAGGGAGATCAATCACTTTACCTAAGCGAGAAATTGTGATGATGACTTCGGTATTCGGTTTGGTATCACTAATAATTTGCATCATTTCACGAATAGATAAGTTATCTTGTTTATTTAAACGTAAAATCACATCACCCACTTGGATGCCTGCTTTCGCTGCCGGGCTATTGGCGGTCACACCTGTAATCACAATACCACCGTTTGAGTTAGCAGTGATTTCACTTTGTACGCCAAAGTAACCACGAATTACGCGTCCGTCTCGGATAATTTTATATAACACATCATTGGCAATACTAATTGGAATCGCAAAATTCAGGCCTTCCGCAATTTCATTGGCTGTTTTACCAATACTTAACGTGCTGATCCCCACTAATTCGCCCGCAGAGTTAATCAACGCTCCACCAGAGTTACCACGGTTAATTGATGCATCTGTTTGAATAAAGTTTTGACGACCTAAAGAATCGCCAACTGCACTACGCCCTACCGCACTGATAATCCCTTGGGAAACACTTTGACCGAGGTTATACGGGTTACCAATAGCCAAAGCAATATCACCAACTCGGACTTGGCGTTCTTTATTTTGTGGAATGGTAGAAAGATTGGTTGCTTTAATTTTTAATACCGCAAGATCTGTCAAATTATCCGAGCCGATTAAATTCGCTTCATAAATATTGCCGTTTTGCAGTGCCACCACAATTTGATCAGCATTTTGGATAACGTGTTTATTGGTAAGAATATAACCGTCTTTCGTCATAATCACGCCAGAACCTAAGTTATTTACCTGTAATTGATCGCTGTCATTAATGCTGGCAGAAGAGAAAGAGCGGTTGTACACATTCACCACAGCAGGAGAAGCAATTCTCACGGCACTGTTGAACGAAACGATATCATCAGCAGAGAAAAGGCTACTGTTATTGAGCTTAGGAACGGCAAATAAAATAACCCCTGCCGCAGCAAGCCCCCAAAGGGCGGAGTGGAAAAGTTTTTTAAACATTTTTTATTCTTTTATTAATAAGTTAGGTAAATAACTGAGCTTTAGATCATCCCCAATTCTTTCACATTCTTGCAATTGCCACAATGGGGCATCCGCAAGTTTTTCCAAATGCGGGAGTTGGCATAATCCTCGAGCGTTATCCCCCAAGAGTTTTGGGGCGACATAAATGATTAATTCATCTACAGCATGTTGTTCAATCAAGCTACCCGCTAAATTAGCGCCGGCTTCAACCCAAACGGAATTCACTTGTCTCTTGCCTAATTCTGTCATCAATAGATCAAAATCATAGTTTTCTGGCAGTACCATTTGCTCACAGAAATCAGGGAATACAGACATATCTCGTGGAATTGAACCCACAAGCCAAACTGGCGAATGGGTATGGAATAATTGATGGCTTGGTTGAACTCGATTTTTAGAATCTAAGATTATGCGAATAGGCTGACGCACAGTATCTTCCGCATATTCCGCTTTTAGATCATCGGGAAATTGATTCCAACGCACATTCAAGCTTGGATCATCGGCTAACACCGTGGCACTTGTGGATAAAAGTGCGGTCGCTTTGGCCCGCATTTTTTGTACATCTGCACGGGCTACGTCACCCGTGATCCACTTACTTTCACCACTCGCCATAGCTGTGCGTCCATCTAAACTCATGGCTAATTTCAGCTGCACATAAGGCTTGCCGGTTCGCATACGCTTGAGAAAACCTTTATTTAAGGCTTCTGCTTGTTCATTCAATAAATTGACCGCACTTGGTATGCCTGCATCAGCTAACATTTTTAAGCCCTTGCCGGCCACTTGAGGATTAGGATCTGCCATGGCTGCAACAACTCGACTGACTCCTGCTTCAATTAAACCTAATGCACAGGGCGGTGTGCGACCATAATGAGAACAAGGCTCAAGCGTCACATAAGCAGTTGCGCCTTTCGCTTTCTTACCTGCATCTGCCAACGCCATTCGCTCTGCATGAGGCTGACCGGCTTTAAAATGAAACCCTTTCCCAACAATTTCACCATTTTTAACTAACACACATCCTACGGACGGATTCGGCGCGGTGGTGTACTGCCCTTTTGCCGCAAGCTCAAGAGCCAGTTGCATAAATTTCACGTCATCAGAGGAAAAGGTATCACTCATATTAATCCTTTAAGCTTTCAATTTCTTTGGTAAATTCATTGATATTATCAAAGCTCAAATAAACAGACGCAAAACGGATATACGCCACTTTATCTAATTCTTTCAGCTCATTCATGGCTAATTTACCCACGAGATGACTTGGCACTTCGCGCTCACCCGTCGCGCGTAATTGGATGATAATATGGCTAATGGCTTTTTCTACATCATCCGAACTTACAGGGCGTTTTTCTAACGCATGTTGAATACCGCTACGCAATTTATCTTCATTAAACGGTTCGCGTGACCCATCATTTTTAATAATTTTTGGCACCACTAATTCGGCCGTTTCGAAGGTGGTAAAGCGTTCATGACAATTCCCGCATTCCCGACGACGACGCACTTGATACCCATCAGAAACCAAACGGCTGTCAATCACCTTAGTTTCTTCAGTTGAACAAAACGGACAACGCATTTTAGCTCCTTTTCAAAATGATTCTTAAGTCAGTATCTTATCAAAAATCCAAGATCTTTTCGATCTGAAGATCCGCTTTAAGACAACATTTCTCCAAACCACGATGTGGTTTGTTTCACTAACTGCAAAAGACCATCCTGAGATTTAAATTGTTCAGTTTGCCCCAATACTCTCGCCCAATAAGGATCGGCTTTTCTATAACCATAGTTATCGTCTTTCGCAAGGGATTCGATATTCGTTAAAACATTATCAAAATTGACCGCACTTTCATCTTTTTCAATAAACTTCGCTATATTTTCCGTTGGAATCAGCTGAATTTGTTGCTGGCTTTGTAAATAGGCCTCGACATACATTTTCAGTTTCTCAAGTGCGGTTGATTTTTCTATTGCTTTTAATGTTAAATCCTTATCTTTAGCGATAATTCGTGGTGGCAGTGCATTCTCTTTTGTCGCCAGTTGAATGAGATAATAAAGCCATGGGCGAATACGATAACGATCTTTATATTTTGCAAATCGCCATTCGATTATCTGATTTTCATCGCCAAATAACGGCTCCATATAGCCAAACAAGCGAATATTGCCTTGTGCCGTTTCCACCACAAAATCGACACTCTCACTGTGTGGTGAAGAATAATCCTTAATTTTCTCTTTAAAAGCCAATACATCAGCACGAATGGATTGCGCACAGACTTCCGCAAACTCGCCGCGTGGCATGATGCCTTTCACTCGCTGTTTCACAAAATAATCGTTAAATTGCGCTTCCTCTAAATGCAATAACTCATTACTAATGCGATAATGATCCAAGCCATTTAATGTGAAGTTTTCACTTTCTTCAATGCGATCGTCTTCATCTCGGAAATACACACCAAGCTGCTTTTCAAAAAAGAATTTCACTGGATTCTCAACAAAACTTACAAACCGATCGAGTTCAATTTCCATTATTGGCTCTCGATTTTCGCTCATCGGCACAACAAATTCATGACATTTTCTTTCTTGGAATTGGGCAATCGGCAACCATTTTTTCGCAAAAGAGCGGTTAATTTCCCCTTCATGTTGGAAATTGCTTGGACTAAATGCCGCCATTGGATGTTGTTCAATTCTCAAACCATTGTCTGAATAATGATTAATATAATCAACCAATTGGCTCACCAATACTGAAGGCTCTTTGGGTTGATTATCAATAATTGAAGAGCCCACATAACTCACATAAAAATGGGATCTTGCGGCGAGCAGAGCCTCAAGGAATAAATAACGATCATCATCTCGACGAACACGATCGCCTTTTTGATGATGATATTGCATTAAGTCAAAACTATTTGGTGTATGACTGCGTGGGTAATCCGCTTCATTCATTCCGAGCAAACACACCACTTTAAAAGGAATGGAACGCATCGGTAAAAGTGTGCAGAAATTCACTTTCCCCGCTAAGAAACGAAGGCTGTTTGGTGTTTCTTCTAAACGTGCAGACATCACTTCCGCAATCACATCCGCCTGCAAGGTTTCTTCAAAATTGACAGTCTGCAAATCATCGGCAAAGGCATTGATACAATCTTGAATATAAAATAAGGTATCCGCCGTTTCTTCATTTTGCGCAAAGAAATCCGTCAAAAGTGCGGTCAATTTTTCACGCCATTTTTCAATATTGTGTGCCTTTTGCAAATCTTGATGCCATTTATTTAAGGCCGTAAAAAATTGATTCACCGCACCAACTAACTGCCCTTTCAATCCATAGCTACTATCAAGTCCAAGACTGTCTTGCCAAACGCCTTGTTCTTCACGCATCGCATAACCTAAGGTCATACGTTCAAGTCCCGCCTGCCACGCGTTAAAATTCAGTGTATTCTGCAATTTTTCCAAACCAAAGCGAATGCCTGACTCTTTCACCCATTCACGGATTTGTTCGAGATCTGCAAGCGCAATATTAAAACGTTCACGGATATCCGGAATATCCAATAAAGCCAGTACTTCTTCCGCGCCAAACTGACTCTCTTTTAAATTTAACAGGGAAAGATAGCTCGACACGATCACATCACTTTCAGACAATTTACTGTCAGAAATCGAGAATGGAATAACAGGTGCATCCGCACTATTCGCACCAAAGACAGCCTGAATATAAGGTGTATATTGGTTAACATCGGCCACCATGACCACCACATCTTTTGGTGTAATCTGTTCTTCTTTTGGCTTATACTGATTTTGATTGAATAAATCCAACAAATAATCATGCAGCACTTCAACTTCTCGCATCGCGCTATGGCAAGATTTCACGACCAAAGAGCGGTCGTTTTTCGCTACATTTAATGCACCATGACCCAACGCCAAAATTTGATTTTGGATCTGCCCTAACAACGTTTTTTCGGGAAGTTCTGCATAGTAATCACGGGAAATGGCTTGAATATTTTCCTCATCTCGCACTAATTGATAGAGAAAATCTCGTCCCATTTTTCCCCAAGAGGCTAAAAGCGGATTTCCGCTGAACAATTCTTCTTGTTGATTGGTGTAATCAAGATCGGCTGGTTCCCATGACACTTGCTCGGCTGAAATTAAAGGCTTCACATCGTCGCTTTCTTTCAAGAAACGCTGTCTTTCTAATAAATAGGATTTACTCAGATCTCGCAAATCGCCCCAATATTCTTGGCATGGATTATTGAAGAATAAATGCACATCTGTTTTAGCTGAAATACCTTGGAAAATATTGAGATAAACCGTTGGCAATGCAGGGATACCAAAAATAAAAATACGTTCTGGTAAGTTGAGCGTCGTATTGGGATCACGACATAATGCTAAAAATTGTTGATTGAGTGCAGCACGATGCTTTGCTTTTCCACCGAAATCACGTTGAACATCATCCACCAATGCTCGCCATAAAATCCCTTGCCAATGAATATTGCCTTTAATTTGAGAAAGAAAGGTAGGATTTAACGCCGCGCCCCCCTGCTTTTGCTGATTAATTTGAGCCAAGATCTTTTCATCGTTATTTTCTTCCCATGCGGCAATCCATTCGGGACGATAGACGAGATATTGGTCAAATAAATCGGCAACTTTTAGGCTTAATTGATAAAGTTTTTGCTGTTCTGATGCTGGCGAGGACGCTAAATATTTTTTTAACGGCTCAAATTCTTTTTGCTGTAAAAAGGTTGGGATTAATCGCATTAATCGCCATAACGTTGAATCTTTTTCAAAAGGGTTTTGCGTGGAAACATTCGGCAAATTATCGGCGTAAAGTTTCCAAATAAAACTGGAAGGCATCGGGAATTGAAAATTCGCTGCAACGCCGCGTTTTTTAGCAATTTCCATTTGTAACCATTGTGCCATACCAGGGCTTTGCACTAACACAATGTCAGATTGAAACGGATCATGTTGAGGTAAATTTTCCAACAGCGAAACTAAAATATCCTTTTGAATTTCCGGTTGGTTTGAATAATAAGTAACGAACAAAGTAACGCCCTTTTGAAAGCAAAAACAATGCGTTATTTTACTCGGTTTTCAATAAAAATTCACCTTGAGGATAGCGTATATTCACTTGATGATGACTGCATTGAATTGCAAATTGAATGCCATTTTGTTGTACGCTATTTTCACAAGACAAGCCTAAAAACTGACGTTGAGCCTGATTCTCAGCAATTTGAATTGCCTGAAATTCTTGAAAAATTCTGACCGCACTTTTCCGTTGCTCACTCGTCCATCGGTTAAAGATCAAAAATAACCCGCTGAAAATCGATAATGCTAATAAAAGTGACATTAACGACATGCCTTTATTCACTTTGATCTTGCGCACTTAAATCACTCCAACTTTTATCCACCAAACGCCATTGGCTATATTCTTGTACGAGTTTGGTCACCACGGCTTTACCGTAAGCCACCGTCACGCCCTCCTCTAACTTAAGCGAACCACCTGTAATCACTGCACCACTTATTCGCCCTTTGCCGGTTAAAGTTAAATCCCCTTCTGCTAACAAAATGCCACTCACATTCCCTTTAACCTCTAATTGGTTTTGCGTTATCCAATACACTTGTAGTGTTTTTTGAGCAGTTAAAGTAGTATCTACTTTCACAAAGTGCGGTTGAAAATCAGCTTGTTTTTCGCTGGAAATAAAATCTCGCAGCATATTTTCATTAATGCCTTTTGTCGGCGATTTCTTAAATAACTCTGCTCGTTTACACCAAACAGAATAGGCCACTTTATCCTCTGCCCCATTAGACTCGAAAAAGACTTGTTTCACTTTTTCAGAACTATTTAAAGGCAAGTTTTGGCAAATGTGCGTTTGTTGCTGCTGACTGATTTTCTGTAACGCCAGGCTTTGTTCTACATAATATTTTCGCTGACTCATTTGAACTCGAAAAAATGCAAAGATCTGTTCATCAAATAATAAGATCAATGTCAATAATCCCGAAAGTAAAATCAGTGCCGTCAGTGTCACCATCCCTTTTTTCATGATCATTCTTCTTGATTTAATAAAGGCACCACAAGCGAAGTTTCATATTGAATATACTTATGTGTTGCAAGATTTCCCGCGAGTTTGATTTCAATCCCTTTCCCTGCCTTTAACCAATCAAAACGTAATTGAGAAATCTCAAACTCTTTTTCATCCAATAAATCTGTCCATCCACCACCCGCGTTACAAGCAGATTGCGTTAAAGCACGCTGACACTCTGCTGAGCGACAATCTGCATTTACCGCGTTTTTATAGGTTTGTTTGGTTTCGATCATATTCCCGTTAAGTTTGTAACCAAATAGCTCTTTTTCGATATTTTTTGCCACATTTTTAACGCCATTTACGCAGGTATTTTTTGTGTATTTTTCACCAATACAGCCATTACTATTCAAATCATAAAAAAATAAAACACAGCTATTTAATGGGGCATTGTCTGCTTGAGCAATGGTTATTGCTGTGCCCTTTTCATCCAATTCAAATAAAGCCAGATTATCTTCAATGAGTTTTTGGTTTACGGCTCGAAAACCTACGCGACGCAGATCTTTCCCGATGAGTTGAATTGTGCGTTGTAATTCCGCTTGTAATTTGAGTTGTAACATTAAACGCTGATTTTGCTGCTGGGTTTGGGCATAAAATTGTGCAACCAATAACAATAATAAAGCGGATAAGCCAAGTGAAATCAACAAACTCACCAATGTTTCGCCTTTTAATGGTTTCATCTTGTACACGCACTCGCCGCTTGATCAGACTTTAATTTAATACTGCCCACATTGAAAAAAGAGAACAATGTACGATGTTCTTCAGCCTGTAACATAAAACAATTTGTTTCCATGGTATTTCTGGCCCCATTAAATTTCACTGCCACTTCTGACGGATATAATTTAGGGCCTATCAGCATCGTTTTTCCTTCAAAATAAGGATAGTAAAAATGCGCATAAAGGTTTTTAGGACAATTCTGGGGATGAAAACAATCACAAAAATGATCGTTTTTTACTTGAGCAGTAATACACCAACGTTGATTCGCTCTATCTTGATTAGCCAAAATAAACCAAATCGCTGATGAATTTTCTGCCCTCGCTTGAATATTGCGTAAGAAAAAATAAAGCCGTTGTTGCTCTTTTTCGAGAAAATATTTGGGATCGTTTTTCTGCCATTTAGGCAATGCAAACGCTAATGTTAAGCTTAAAATAAATAATACAATCAAGGTTTCTAATAAGGTTATCCCTTTATACATAAAATGCCTTCTTTTTTGACCGCACTTTAAAATTCCTTTAGAAGAAAGCCAAATTAGCTACTCTATTTTTGCGATATTGATCGCAAATTTCCTTTAAAAAACGGGAAAAACCGTGAATTAAACATTTTCAACTGGCTATTTACTAAAACTCCCTTATAATAGGCGACCTATTTATCTGTTCTTTAAAATCTGGTGGAAATATGAATCCAATGTTAAATATCGCTATTCGTGCGGCACGAAAAGCGGGCAATGTGATTGCTAAAAACTATGAGCGCCGTGATGACATCCAAACAAGTAAAAAAGGTATTAATGATTATGTGACTAGCGTCGATAAAGCCGCTGAAGCTGAGATCATTGAAATCATTCAAAAATCTTATCCTGATCATACAATTATCAGTGAAGAGCGTGGTGCATTAGAAGGCAAAGACAGTGATATTCAATGGGTGATTGATCCACTAGATGGCACAACCAACTTTGTAAAAGGTTTGCCACATTTCTCTGTTTCTATTGCTATCCGTGTAAAAAACCGTACCGAAGTAGGTGTGGTTTACGATCCTATTCGTAATGAATTATTCACTGCTGTGCGTGGTGAAGGCGCAAAATTAAATGAAGTGCGTTTACGTGTAGATAGCCAAAATGAACTTAACGGGGCGATTTTAGCCACCGGTTTCCCATTCAAACAGCCAAGCTTAATGCCAACTCAATTTGCTATCATGAATAACTTAATTGATGAAGCAGCAGATTTCCGTCGTACGGGTTCTGCCGCATTAGACCTTTGCTATGTGGCTTCAGGTCGCGTTGACGGTTATTTCGAAATGGGCTTAAAACCTTGGGATTGCGCAGCGGGTGATTTAATCGTGCGTGAAGCGGGCGGTTTAGTGTGTGATTTCAATGCGGGTCATGGCTATTTACGCTCAGGCAACATCGTGGCTGCTCCAGCGCGTATTTTAAAAGAAATGCTAAATAAAATTCAGCCTTGCCTAACTGAACAAGTTAAGTAAGACGCAATAAAAAGTGCGGTGGATTTCACCGCACTTTTTTATAACTAATTTCTGTCGAGTGGCTTTCTATTTTCTTCCGTTTCCGGTTCTAGATCTAATTTTGCCATAAGAAGTTGATCGCCATCTTCTTCTGGGTTGCCTGTCACTAACAATTTATCACCATAGAAAATAGAGTTCGCTCCCGCCATAAAACACATGGCTTGCATTTCTTCACTCATGCCTTGACGACCTGCAGAAAGGCGAACATAACTTTTCGGCATAGTAATACGTGCAACCGCAATAGTGCGAACAAACTCCGTCCAATCTAAATCAGCTGCATCAGCCATTGGTGTGCCTTCCACTTTCACTAATTGGTTAATTGGCACTGACTCTGGCTGAGGATCAAGATTTGCCAAACTTGCAATAAGGCCTGCTCGCTCTTTACGGGTTTCATTCATACCCACAATACCACCACAGCAAACTTTTAAACCGGCATGACGCACTTTTCCTAATGTACTTAAACGATCATCAAAACGGCGTGTACCAATGACATTGTGATAATTCTCTGGAGCAGTATCTAGATTGTGATTGTAATAATCCAATCCTGCATCTTTTAACTCTTCCGCCATACCATCTTGTAGTAAGCCAAAAGTACCGCAAGTTTCTAAGCCAATATCTTTTACCGCACGAATAATCGCCGTCACTTTTTCCATATCTTTAGGCTTAGGACCGCGCCATGCCGCGCCCATACAAAAACGTCCTGCACCACGTGCTTTAGCAATTTTGGCTTTTTCGACAATTTCATCAATATCCAAGATCTGCTGATTTTGTACACCTGTTTGATAACGTGCAGATTGAGGACAATAACCACAATCCTCCGGACAGCCACCCGTTTTAATCGACATCAAGGTCGACAACTGTATTGCGCCAGGGTTGAAATGCTCTCGATGCACTTGAGCTGCACGATAGACTAATTCTAAAAAAGGGGTTTCAAATAGCGCTTCGACTTTACAAACAGACCAATACTCTACTGAAGGATGCGGTGTAATGGATGAAAGCTGTACTACATTTGTTGTGGTCATTATATTTTCCTCGTTTAAGCTATGTCGCTTTTATTAAGTTGAGCATATTACTCTGCAATATGATAAAAAGAGATCAGATCACTTTTCCTTGATGAATTTCAATCACTCGATCAATATGCCGTTCAATTTCTTTGGGTTGATGCGTCACCAATAACATGGTGAGCTTTTTTTCTTCACATAATTGATCCATTAAATCTTGCATCTCAATGCGTAATTTAGGATCAAGTGCGGAAAAAGGCTCATCCAATAATAAAATCGGTTTATCTCGTAGCAAACAGCGCGCCAGTGCCACTCGCTGTTTTTGTCCTCCTGAAAGTGCGGTCGGTTTTCTCGTTAAAAAATCCTGTAAATTGACCGCACTTGCAGCTTGTTCTACAAGTGCTTTTTCTTCTGCATTTAAGGCTAAATTCGGTTTTAAACCTAAAGCAATATTCTCTTCTACGGAAAGATGAGTAAAGAGATTGTTTTCCTGAAATAGCATGGAAACGGGGCGTTCAAAAGGTGCCGTTTTAGTATGATTTTCACCATTGAGCCAAATCTCACCACTATCGGCATATTCAAAGCCGGCAATTAAATTCAGCAAGGTACTTTTTCCTGCGCCACTTTCACCAATGATGGCGATTTTTTCCTGGGCTTGAATCTGTAAATCAAATACCATCGGCATGGATTGATAATTGAAGACCACATTATTTAATTTAATCATTTTGTTCCTTCTGTCCTTCAATAAACATAAATAAACCTAAACATAAGCCCAATAAAATCAATGCCGTCACTGCCGCTTCTTGGCTTCGATATTGCCCGATTTGTTGATAAAGCAAATGAGGCAACGAAGTAAAATCAGGGCTACCAAATAAAGCTATTGCCGTAAAATCGCCGAGTGATAAAGTCGTTGCAAGCGCCAAGGCATATTTCAACGGTGCTTTTAGCAACGGATATTCAATTAAACGAAAACGCTGCCAGCCTATAATATTCAGCGATAAACAAAGTTTTTCATAATATTGCATCGATTGATTCATTGGTGTATTGAGAATTTTGATAACAAATGGCAAGGCAGCCAAGGCGTTACAAACCGATACCACAACAAACAAATGCCCTGCTGAAAAATCAATATCTTGCAACCAAAGGAATAAGCCAACTGCTAAGACAATGGTCGGAATGGCTAAAATCACCATGCCTCCCGTTAAAATTAAGTGCGCTAATTTGGGGTGATATAACCATTGTAGTTGTCGTGAAAGCAACAATAAGAAAAATCCAAATAATACCGATAAAATCCCTGCTGTCGGTGCCATGGTTAATGAATAAGCAAGTGCTTTCCATAATTGTGGATTTTGCCAATAGCCAAATAATTGGGTCGCAGACAAACCTTGGAAAACAATATTGAATAAGGGACTTAAAATAAATAAGCACACCGAGAATAAGACAAAAACATGTCCAAATTTAACCGCACTTGAAACAGGTAAAACCCAGCGATAACGCTGTGAAATCTGGGTTTCGGGTGTTTTTGCCCAATATTGTGAAAGTGAAAATAACGCAAAACAAAACGCAAATTGTACAAGCGCAAAAAGTGCGGCTTTGGGTAAATCAAATTCAAAGAAAATAGCTTGATAAATCGCAACTTCTAGCGTGCTGTTTTGTGGCCCGCCACCCAGTGCCAACACTATCGTAAAACTGGTGAAACACAGCATAAAAATCAATACAAAGGCTGACACGATTTGGCTTTTCAAATAAGTCCATTCAATTAAACGAAAAAATGTGAAACCTTTGATATTCAATTGTGCCGCGAGTTGATGCTGTTCGGTCGGTACACTTTGCAGAGCCTGCAAACTCATTCGTGCCGCTAAAGGAATATTAAAAAATAAATGGGCAATGAGAATGCCGCTTAAACCATAAATGGAGGGTTTCCACGAAATACCTAAGGTTTGCAGTAGCTGTGTTAGCCAACCGGCCGTGCCATAAATACCAATTAGACCGAAAATAGCCAGTAATGCCGGCAAAACAAAGGTGAGGGAAAAAATGCGTAAAATGAGCGATTTGCCTTTGAAATCTAAATAGAAAAAAGCACGCGCAAATAAAGTTCCAATTACGCTAGAAAGCAAGGCTGACAAGAATGCCTGCCCGACACTAAAGGCGATAACTTGATGCAAATAATCGTCTTTTAAGAAATCAGATAAGGCATAATCACTTCCAACTGAAAAAACCGCAGAAAGGGAAAATCCATAGAGTAAAACGATGAAAAAAATGACCGCACTTCCGCCCAAATAATGGCGAGGACGAAAATGCGGATGTTGCAATAAGCTCATTAATACTACTTAGATAAGGCTTTTTGCCATTGATTGATCCAGCCTTTCAGCTGCTCACTTGTTACCGTTGTGGTATCTAAAATACGCATTGATTTTGCACGAGAATTAAGCGCATCAATATGACTTTCGATATTGGTCTCTACCACGGGTAACATCACATTATTTTTGGCAATATCCGCTTGAGCTTGCGGTGAAAGTAAGAATCCTAGAAACTCATCAGCACAGGCATTATTACGGTTAGCAACTTTTGCCGCGACTTCAACTTGTAATACGCTCCCCTCTGCAAATTCCGTTGCCACATAATTGTCTTTTTGTTCAGAAAGAATATGGTAAATCGGTGAAGTATTGACGCTTAAAACCACATCACCTTCACCTTTTAAGAAGGCACCATAAGACTCAGTCCAGCCTTTGGTGACCGTGACAGTATGTTTAGAAAGAGTTTTCCAGGCATTTGCTACGTCAGCTTCTGGATAAACCACATTCATCCAAAGCAATAAGCCCCGTCCAATACTGCTTGTACGCGGATCTTGATATAACACTTTAAGATCTTGACGCTCAACTAATTCTTTTAAGCTTTTTGGTGGATTGACCAATTTATTTTTGTCATAAATAAACGCATATTGCGCATAATCAAATGGTAAGAATGTTTTATTTTCCCATTTAATAGGTAAACGTAACTGGCTTAAATCCACTTTATTTGGCTCAAAAATATTGAGTTTTTGTGCATCCTCAATTTGATAACTATCTAAACCGAGCACGACATCCGCCTTAATTTTTTTGCCTTCTAGACGAACACGGTTAAACAAGGTGCCATTATTGTCAAAAGCCACATAATTCAGCTTACATTGTGGGAATTGTTGTTCAAAAGCTGCTTTTACTTTTGGTCCAGCACTCCAATCAGCACTAAATGAATCATAAGTATAAACATCTAATGTTTGAGGTGCAGCTTGTGCGAAAGCGGAAGCGGTAAAAAGTGCGGTTAAAATGGGAAGTGTTTTGTTCATTATGCGTTCTCCTTATTTTTGCATAACGAAACAGCATAATGAGATGATTAGTTTCCTACGCCAGCATTATCTGTTTCAGGTTCACGGGTATTTCTCAGCCATTAATATAGGCACCCCGACTAACGCGATGTAGTCTATCTTAAGGAAATTTAATCAACAAGTTATTTCATTTAAAAATGTTAATCCGATCACACTTTTATATCTGGTTTATCATTTTTTGAGCAAAAGAAAACCTGCTAAAAAGCAGGTTTATCTTGTAATCTATCGTCAATTAAGCTTGATGTTTAGCCGCTACTTCGCTTAATAAAGTTTGAAGTTCGCCAGCTTGATACATTTCTAAAATAATATCACAACCACCAATTAACTCACCTTCTACCCATAATTGTGGGAAAGTTGGCCAGTTTGCATAAGCCGGCAATTCAGCACGAATATCTGGGTGTTGAAGAATATCAACATAGCCAAAAGGTACTTTGCAATTCATTAATGCTTCAGATGCACGCGCAGAGAAACCACAAGAAGGTAATTTTGGTGAACCTTTCATGTAAATTAAGATTGGGTTTTCAGCGATTTGTTTTTTGATTTTGTCTAACGTTTCCATAATGTTCCTTGTTCAAATAAATATGAATAGGGCGCTATTCTAGCATAAGATAGAATCTGAGTGAAAGACTTGGTCTTACCAACTTCCACCTGCTCCGCCCCCGCCAAAGCCACCGCCACCAAAGCCACCACCGGAAGAACCACCGCCACCGAAGCCTCCACCAAATCCGCCTCCGAAACCGGAACCGCCACCACGGCGACGAGAAATCGTACTTTGACGAATGATTTTATTCAGTTGGTCACGTTGATTCGGGCTAATATATACTTCATCTTTGTGATATTGGAATTCACCAAATAATACAATAGCAATAAATGCCAATACCATTAAGAATGGGATGTACTTATCGAACGCATCTTCTTCAACTTGTGCAGCATCAAACTCGCCTTTACTTGCAGCAATAATTTGGTTTAAGCCATCATTAATACCTTGGGCATATTGGCCTTGTTTAAATTGTGGCAAAATTGCCGAACGGATGACTTGCGATAAAAAAGCATCTGGTAATACACCTTCTAAACCTTGCCCTGTTGCGATAAAAACTTTGCGATCATTTTTCGCAATCAGCATCAACACGCCATTGTTCAGATTTTTACGTCCAATGCCCCATTTATCACCTAAAGCAAAGGTATAATCAGCAATTTCATATTCACCGGTTGTCGGAACCAAAACAACAGCGATTTGTGAACTCGTTTCTTTACTATAAGCAATCAGTTTATTTTCTAAAATTTGCTTATGTTCTGATGAAAGTGTGTTGGTGTAATCGTTTATGTAATGGAAAGGATTTGGTGCTGGCGGAAATTCTGCCGCAACAACCATTTGAGCAAAAAAAACAAGGCTAAAAACAACCGCACTTTTCATAAAAGATAAAAGCTTAGCCATTAATAATTACCTCATTAGATAATTCATTCACATCATCAGGCTGAATAGGGAAATGGCGAGATAAAATATCACTGATACGATCAATCGCATCGACAATGCCTTGTGTATAAGCTTTTTGTTTAAACTGCTCAATCATTAAATCGCATTGTAACTGCCAATAAGCCACATCAACAAATTGATGAATGCCTTTATCACCAACTATTGCACAGAGATGATTTTTATATCCCACATAAATCAACACGGCATTTTGCGCTGCTGTCTTATGCATTTCCAGTTCGTCAAAGACTTCTAAAGCTCGTTCCATTGCGGACAGTTGTGCTGAAGCCTTTGGTACTTTGCGTTCAATATAAACACGTAACTCAGCCGAACTTAAGCTTTCGAGGCGACTAATCGCCGCCTCGATTTGCTTTTTATCTACTGGAATTCTGGAAAAGAATGGCATAGATAAACCTTAGTTAAAGTTTACAGTTGGTGCGTTTTCAGCGCCAGTAGCTGATTTAAAGTAAGGTTTAGCTTTAAAACCAAAAATCATTGCCGCTAATTTAGTTGGGAATTGACGTACTTTTTCATTATAAATACGCGCGGCTTCATTAAATTTATTACGAGCCACATTGATACGGTTTTCTGTACCTTCAAGTTGCGCTTGTAAGTTCATAAAGCCTTCGTTCGCTTTTAATTGTGGGTATTGTTCTACAGTCACAAGTAAACGAGATAATGCTGAACCTACTTGATTTTGGTTTTGTTGGAATTCGTTTAATTGTTCTTCCGTTAAATTAGACGGATCAATTTTAGTTTGTGTCGCTTTTGCGCGAGCTTCGATTACATTGGTTAATGTCTGTTGTTCAAAATTAGCTTGACCTTTTACAGTATTCACTAAGTTTGGAATTAAATCAGCACGACGTTGATAAGATGATTCAACATTTGCCCAAACAGAATCAATTTCAGTTTCTGCTTTTACTAAGCCATTGTAGCTAGACATTAAGCCAAAACCTGCAGCAACGGCGATAATAATCAAGATAATCCACTTTTTCATTCAAAAATCCCTTCAATTTATAGGTTTAATTTATATAAGAAAAGACCTAAACCGAAGTTTAGGTCTTCTAATGTTAATCCGTTAATGGATAACTAAATAAAATTATTTAGTACCGTTAACTGCGATTTCAACACGACGGTCTGGTGCTAAACAAGCGATAAGCGCTTTACGACCTTTAACCGCGTCACAAGTAGAACCTGTAACTGGGTTAGCTTTACCGTGACCAACTGCAGAAATGTTTTGAGCTGGAACACCTTTAGCTACTAAGTAGTTAGCTACAGAGTCTGCACGACGTTGTGATAATTTTAAGTTTGGTGCATCTTTACCGATACGGTCTGTATAACCAGCAACAGCTACGTTAGCGTTGTTAACTTGAGCGATTTCACCGTAGATACCGTCTAAAGTTGCTTTAGCTTGTGGTTTTAAGTTAGCTTTACCAAACGCGAAAGTTACATCAGAGCTTAAGTTGAAAGTTTTGCTTACAACTTCAGGTGCAACAACTGGAGCAGCACCTTGACCGAAGCGGTAAGATAAACCAGCGTTGATAGAACCGATCCATGGGTTGTAGTCTACAGAGCTGTTAGCTGTATCTTGAGTACGGAATTTACCCACGCGAGTTAACCATTGATATTCTAAACGTAATGCTAACTCTGGTAATGATGGTAATGCATATTCAACACCTGCAGCGAACATACCAGAAGTACGTAAGCTATGACGACCGTCTGCGTGAACACGAGCACCACCGTTTGCTACATCATAGAATTTGTAGTCAGAACGAACTAATGCTACGCCAGCACGACCATAAACATCTAAACCTTCTAATGCAGAAGTTAAACCACCAAGATTGTAGCTACCTTTGAAGCTTAAGTGAGCACCATGGTTAGTGTGTTTGAAGTCAGTTTTACCTAAATCACGACCTTTAACACGACCAAAGTCATCATAGCCTAATTCTACCGCTAAACCTAAGTTATCACGGTTTAAGATTTGGTAACCACCAAACACACCGTAAGTAACAGAGTTACGGTGATAAGAACCTAAGTTGTCTTTGATACCATCATGGAAAGATGCTTGACCAACTTTAGCACCTGCATAGAAAGTATTTTCTTGTGGAGCTGCTTGAGCTACTGAAGCTGCTGCTAAACCAGCAACGACTAATGCGATTGCAGTTTTTTTCATTTTGATGTCCTCTATTTAGTCATCGTTATTAATAAGAAAAGTTTCCTTGTTTATTGTGAACTTTATAAAAAAGAAACACTCTAAACGTTGCTTAACTAGGGTTTTGAATTTGCCCTAACTTATCCTTTTGACAAATTCAATTCCTTTGCCATAGCCAAAGGAACGTTCAAAAGTATGGTTATTATCCTATAAAAATACCAAAGATCAAACTTTTTTTGCCCTTTTTGGTTACTTTATAGACAAATAACCCCTAAAATGAACATTTGTTCACAAAAATCGGGTTACTTTTTAACCCGATTTCTATTCTAACAAAAAATATCTTTTGTTGAAATCGACTTTTTTTTGAGCTTCATATATCATCAAATTCACTTTCTTCTCTATTATATAGGTGAGTGATTTTATGTTGCCCCGTCTTTCTAATGTGCCACAACTTAATAACATGGTAAGTGATTATCTTAGCGAACTCCAAAAGCAGCATTTTGAAGGTGATATTGCCTCAAATTATGCTGACCGTTTAAGTCTTGCGACAGATAACAGCGTCTATCAGCAGCTTCCTCAGGCTATTTTATTCCCTAAATCTGTTGCCGATGTAGTACGTATCACCAAATTAGCCAATAAAGAGAAATACCTTCATCTAACCTTTACACCTCGCGGTGGCGGCACGGGTACCAATGGACAATCTATAAATAACAACATTATTGTCGATCTCTCTCGCCACATGACGAGCATTTTAGAGCTTAATATAGAAGAACGCTGGGTTCGCGTTCAGGCAGGCGTCGTAAAAGACCAACTCAACCATTTTCTAAAACCACACGGATTATTCTTTGCACCAGAGCTCTCCACCAGTAATCGAGCAACCCTCGGTGGCATGATTAATACCGATGCTTCTGGTCAAGGTTCATTACAATACGGCAAAACCTCTGATCATGTTTTAGCATTACGTTCTGTTTTAATGAACGGTGAAATATTAGATACAAGTGCGGTCAAATCTAACGATGTTTTAGAAAACTACCCGCTTTCAGAAAATGGTAAAGCGTTACATCAAACGATTTTCCAACGTTGCAAAGAGAAACGCGCCTCAATCATTCAAGATTTACCACAACTCAATCGCTTTCTCACCGGTTACGATCTTAAGAATGTCTTTAATAAAGATGAAAGTGAATTTAATCTCACCCGAATTTTAACGGGGTCAGAAGGTTCACTTGCGTTTATCTGCGAAGCCAAACTCAATTTATTGCCGATTCCGAAATATCGTACCTTAATTAATGTGAAGTACAGCTCATTTGATGCTGCCCTTCGCAATGCGCCTTTTATGGTGAAAGCTAATGCTCTTTCCGTTGAAACCGTCGATTCCAAAGTGCTGAACCTAGCTAAGCAAGATATTATTTGGCATTCGGTAAAAGAACTTTTAACAGAAGAAGAACAAAATCCAATTCTGGGTTTAAACATTGTGGAATATGCGGGCAACAATCAAGCCAAAATCGACAGCCAAGTGACCGCACTTTGTCAGCAATTAGATGAAAAAATTGCACAAGGCAAAGATCATATTATCGGCTATCAACTTTGTTCTGACTTGCCTTCTATTGAACGTATTTACGCCATGCGTAAAAAAGCGGTGGGGCTATTGGGGAATGCGAAAGGCGCTGCCAAACCGATTCCTTTTGTGGAAGATACCTGTGTGCCACCAGAACATCTTGCAGATTACATTGCAGAGTTTAGAGCCTTATTAGATAGCCACAATCTGCAATATGGGATGTTTGGCCATGTGGATGCTGGCGTATTGCACGTTCGCCCTGCTTTAGACCTATGCGATAAAGAACAAGTCAAACTCTTTAAACAAATTTCAGATGAAGTGGCAGAACTCACCGTGAAATACGGCGGTTTGCTATGGGGTGAACACGGTAAAGGCGTACGTTCTCATTATGGAGAAAAATTCTTCACTCCCGAACTTTGGCAAGAATTGCGTTATGTGAAGTTCTTATTTGACCCAAACAATCGTCTCAATCCAGGTAAAATCTGTACGCCACTTAATAGCGATGCGGAGCTCTATTCAATTCTCTCGCCGATGCGTGCGGACAATGATCGCCAAATCCCGATTCAAATGCGAGATGAATTCAAAGGCGCGATGAACTGTAACGGCAATGGACTTTGCTTTAATTTTGATGAGCACAGCATTATGTGCCCTTCCATGAAAGTGAGTAAAAATCGCGTATTCTCGCCCAAAGGACGAGCTGCGATGGTGCGTGAGTGGTTGCGATTAATGGCCAATGAAAACGTATCACCTGAGCAATTAGATTTTCATAAAACACAAGTGAAACTGACCGCACTTGTGGAACGTTTCCGCAATAGCGTACAGAAATGGCGCGGCGAATATGACTTCTCAAATGAAGTGAAGGCAGCAATGGATACTTGTCTGGCTTGTAAAGCCTGTGCAAGCCAGTGCCCAATTAAAATTGATGTACCAAGTTTCCGTGCAAAATTTTTCCATTTTTACCACAGCCGTTATTTGCGTCCAGCCAAAGATCATATTGTGGCGAATTTAGAAGTGGCAGCACCTTATATGGCGAAAAAACCGGCATTGTTCAATTATTTCACCAAGCTGAAAATCACACAAAGCCTGGTTGAAAAAACACTTGGTATGACTGATTTGCCTCTCCTTTCAGAGCCTAACCTTCAACAACAATTAGTCGAAATTGGCTACCAAGGAAAAAAATTAGAAGAACTGGAAAGTCTCAGTGCCGCAAAAAAAGCCAATATGCTCTTTATCGTGCAAGATCCCTATACCTCTTATTACGATGCTAAAGTAGTACGGGATTTTGTCGCTCTCACACAAAAATTAGGTTTCGAACCAATCCTTCTGCCTTTTAAACCCAATGGCAAAGCCATGCATATTAAAGGTTTTTTAGCTCGCTTTAGTAAAACCGCGAAAACACAAGCCGAGTTTTTAAATCGCGTCGCTAAATTAAATGTGCCTTTGGTCGGTGTAGATCCAGCGATAGTGCTTTCTTATCGAGATGAATATAAAGAGGCCTTAGGGGATTCTCGCGGTGATTTCCATGTGCTTACGGCGCACGAATGGCTGACCAATCAATTAGAAAGTAACGCATTACAAAGTGCGGTGAAAAATATTGCAAAATCTGACCGCACTTTTGAGTGGCATTTATTCCCTCATTGTACTGAATCCACCTTTATGCCAAACAGCCCAAAAGAATGGCAGCATATTTTTGCGCAATTTGGACAAACATTGAATGTCGAGAAAGTCGGCTGCTGTGGTATGGCGGGTGTATTTGGTCATGAAATACAAAATCAAACCATGTCGAAAGATATTTACGACGTATCATGGGGCAAAAAATTACAAGGTAAAGATCCGAATCATTGTCTCTCAACCGGCTATTCCTGCCGTAGCCAAGTGAAGCGATATGAAAAAGCCATCTTGAAACATCCTGTGCAGGCATTGCTTGAAGTGTTAAATAACTAGAGTAGATTTTCTACTTACCACAATATCGCAGAAAATAAAAAAGCGGCTAGACTTTAAATCTGACCGCTTTCTTTATTATTTAAAACTACAACATTATTTAAAAATTATTTAAAACTACAACATTATTTAAAACTACAACGCTTCAATCGCTTTATATTGCTCTTGGATTTTTTCTAATCCAGATTGGTATTCCGCTTGTTTTTCGCGTTCTTTGGCGATAACCGCTTCAGGTGCTTTGGCCACAAAAGCTTCGTTGCTGAGTTTATTCTCGATACGTTTAACTTCATTTTGATATTTTTCAATCTCTTTAGCTAAACGGGCAAGCTCTGCTTCTTTATTGATAAAGCCAGCCATTGGCACAAGCAATTCCGCATTGCCGACGAGTTTTGCTACCGCAAGTGGTGCGGTTTCATTTGCGGCTAACACTTGAACGTTGTCTAATTTCGCCATAGCTTTTAAAAGAGCGGTCTGTTTTTCGAGAATTTTTGCGTTTTCTGCGCTTAAATTACGGAATAACAGATCTAAGCCTTTACTTGGTGCAATGTTGCTTTCTGCACGAATATTACGTACCGCAACGATCACTTCTTTTAACCACTCAATTTCAGCTTCTGCTTCAGGATCAAAGCCATTTTCTTCCACTTGTGGGAAAGGTTGCAACATAATGCTGTCAGCCGTAATGCCGACAAATCCTTTCACTTTTTGCCAAATTTCTTCGGTAATAAATGGAATAAGTGGATGCGCTAAACGTAATAATTTTTCTAACACATGAACCAAAGTTTGGCTTGCCGCACGGATTTGTGCTGCATTGCCGTTTGCAAATACTGGTTTAGTCAATTCTAAATACCAGTCGCAGAATTGGTTCCAAGTAAACTCATAAATCGCATTGGCACAAAGGTCAAAACGGTATTGGCTTAATGCGCTGCGGAACGTTTCTACTGTGCGATTGAATTCGGATTGAATCCAACGGTCTGCCACGGAGAATTCGATTTCACCTTGGCTTAAATCTAATTTTTCATTCGTTAAGACGAAACGGCTTGCATTCCATAATTTATTACAGAAGTTACGGTAGCCTTCTAGGCGTTTCATATCCCAGTTGATATCACGACCGTTTGAAGCCAATGCGGCTAGTGTAAAGCGCAATGCATCTGTACCATGCGCCGCAATACCTTCAGCAAATTCTTTGCGCGTTGCTTTAGCAATTTTCTCTGCTAATTGCGGCTGCATCATGTTGCCAGTGCGTTTTTCAAGTAAATCTTCAAGGCTAATACCGTCAATCATATCGATTGGATCGAGCACGTTACCTTTCGATTTTGACATTTTTTGTCCGTTTTCATCACGGATCAAGCCTGTTACGTACACGGTTTTGAATGGTACTTGTGGTTTACCGTTTTCATCTTTCACGAAGTGCATCGTAAACATAATCATACGCGCAACCCAGAAGAAGATGATGTCGAAGCCGGTAATCAACACATCCGTTGGGTGGAACATTTTGAGCTCTTTGGTTTGCTCTGGCCAACCTAAAGTTGAGAATGTCCATAAGCCTGATGAGAACCACGTGTCTAACACGTCTTCATCTTGCTTGAGTTCAACCGCAGAATCTAAGTTATATTTTGACCGCACTTCTTCTTCGTTGCGTGCAACATACACGTTGCCTTCCGCGTCATACCACGCAGGAATGCGGTGTCCCCACCAAAGTTGGCGAGAGATACACCAATCTTGAATATCACGCATCCAAGAGAAGTAAAGGTTTTCGTATTGTTTCGGTACGAATTGGATTTCACCATCTTCCACCGCTTTAATCGCCACATCGGCAAGCGGTTTCACGCTCACATACCATTGGTCGGTTAACATCGGCTCGATTGGCACACCACCACGGTCGCCATAAGGCACTTTGAGATCGTGTGGTTTGATTTCGTCTAATAAACCAAGCGCTTCAAAATCTGCCACGATTTTCTTACGTGCAGCGAAACGCTCTAAGCCACGGTAATCAGCTGGAATAGTTGCTTCATAGCCAGCAAGTGGTTTGCCGTCTGTGCCGATAATTTCCGCTTCATCACGAATATCCGCATTTAAAGTTAACACGTTAACCATAGGTAAGCTGTGACGTTTACCCACTTCGTAGTCGTTAAAGTCGTGCGCAGGGGTGATTTTCACCACACCGGTACCAAATTCACGATCCACGTATTCATCCGCAATAATCGGAATTTCACGGTTTGCCAATGGCAGAACCACTGTTTTACCGATTAAAGATTGGTAACGCTCATCTTCAGGATGCACTGCAACCGCCGTATCGCCCAACATGGTTTCTGGACGTGTAGTTGCCACCACTAAATAATCTTTACCATCTGCCGTTTTCGCACCGTTGGCTAACGGATAACGGAAATGCCAAAGCGAACCTTTGCTCTCTTTGTTTTCCACTTCTAAATCGGAAATCGCGGTGTGAAGTTTTGGATCCCAGTTTACTAAGCGTTTGCCACGGTAAATCAAACCTTCTTCGTGCAAACGAACAAACACTTCTTTTACCGCATTGGATAAACCATCGTCCATCGTGAAGCGCTCACGTTCCCAGTCGATAGAGTTTCCTAAACGGCGCATTTGTTGGCTAATTGTGCCGCCTGAATAGGCTTTCCAATCCCAAATTTTGTTGATGAATGCTTCACGACCATAATCGTGGCGAGTTTTGCCTTCTTCAGCCGCAATTTTGCGCTCCACCACCATCTGAGTTGCGATACCCGCGTGGTCTGTCCCCGCTTGCCATAAGGTGTTATGCCCTTCCATACGGTTAAAACGGATTAAAGTATCCATTAAAGTTTGTTGGAAAGCGTGCCCCATGTGTAGGGAGCCTGTTACGTTCGGCGGTGGAATCGCAATGCAATAGCTTGGCGCATTTTCATTTTCAGACGGTTTAAAATAACCACTCTCTTCCCAATGTTGATAAAGGGCTTGTTCTACCGCAGACGGATTAAAACGGTCTGCCATTTCGAATTTTTGTGTCATTTATATTTTCTCTAATTAATGATTATTTAGATAATTGTAGTTGTACTTTTAAAAGGCTTTCTCTAGCTGCCTGCAATTCAAAATCTTTTTTGTGTTGACATTCTTGATCGTAACAATGTCTAGCTTTTATATTACTAATCTCATTTTTCCAATAATTAACTTGATTACTTAAATTCTCTATTCCCTGTAAGTTTTTTATTGAGGTTACAATCCAATCGACATTACTTTTTGACAGATGTTGGTACTTATTGAACTCTTCTTTAGTAATTAAGTTATGATACTCGTTTCCCCAAAAAACATTACTAGTCTCAACTGTTTTTTGGAGTTCTGTAACTCTTTTTTCTAATGCTTGAATTGGGGTAATAACCTCTATTCCTAATTTGCTACGTATATTATCAACTAAATTTTTAGGAACTATAAAACCTAAATAAGTGCAAAGCAAAAATGATAGAATAAGAAAATTAATCCAAGACAACCATGATGGCTTATTCATAACATTTCCTTCAATAATTTAAATTCAATTAAATAAAACCCTGCCTCACTCGGATAAATCCCCCGAATCACCTCTTTCAATTCTTCCAATCCCATATTTTCCTGCTTGGCATGCTGTTCAGTCAGTTCATCAAGGGTAATCGGCGACACGCTTAACACTTCAATCGTGCAGAAATATTGATTATCTTCAAAGCGCCCTACACGCAAAATATCGCCCGTTTTAAAATGGCTTTCGGATTTATCTCGAATGGTGATGGTTTTACGCCCGGCGAGAATATCGGCTTCGAAACGTTGATAAAAGGTAATATCGTTCATAAAGTGCGGTCACAAAAAATCTATTTTTTTATTTTGAGGGCGAATTAATCACGCCCTCATATTACTAAGGATGAGATTATTCCTCAATCCCTCTTAATTCATCTTTAATACGTTGAATTTCTAAGAATAAACGGCGTTCTTCTTGACGGCAGAAACTATCACCACTTAAGTTTTTCGCATCAGCAGAACAACGAACTTCTTCGTATTGTTTTTCTAACACATTTAATACAGCTCTTTGCTGTTTACGTTCTGCACTTTCTTTTGGTGCTTTTTCAGTCACTACCACACGTGGTTTCTGAGGGTGAGTTGCTTGTTGAGCGACAACAGCCTCTTTTTTATCCGATGCTTTCTCTGCAACATCAACCGCTTTTACTTCTTTTTTGACTTCAAATTTGACTACATCAGATTTTACTTCTGCAGTTTTAACGTCAGCTTTAGCTTCTGTGCTTTCTGTTTTCTCAGCGACTTTTTCGGCTGATTTAGTTTCAGCCACTAATTCTTTTGATTTTTCAACCGCACTTTCTGCTTTTTCTGTTGGTGCAGGTACTCTTACTGCTTTCTCAACTTGGGTTGATGTGTTTTCTTTATTGTCACAAGCAGATAATAAGGTGCTTGCGCCAAGAATAAGGCTTAAAGCCACTTTAGCGTTTAAATTCATGTTAATTTCCTAGGTTTTAAAGTTAAAAATATTAAGTATTTTCAGTAGAAAGCATCCAGCCTTGCGAGCGAAGGATTTTATAACGTTCACGCGCTTGAGCTTTTTGCGTTTCTTCTACCGGTACAAAATCAATTAATTGTGTAAAGCTGTGGCTAAAATCCGGCACTTCCATCTGCAAATTGATCAGCAAGTCACGACGTTGGGCATTGCGTTTGCCTTTCCAACTAATCTCAATTGGCGGTGCATATTGTGTTGCTTCGCCTGAAAGATTATGAGGAACAAACTCATTCGGATCCCGTTGCCATAATGCTTCATCAATTAAAAATGCTTGCTCTTCTGTTTCGCACGCGATTAAAACTCGCTTGCCTAAACGCCATGCTTGAGCGGCAAGATCACAGGCAAGTTGCTCAACTGTTATCTTCTTTTCTGGATTTAAGAGATAAAATTGTGCGTTTTTTGCCATGATTGCGACTTCTCCATTTATCGTTTTGTAAACTGGCGGATTTTATCAAAAAAGCAGCAAAAAATAAATCATCAACAAAGTGATTAACGTAAATAGAAAAAACACGGAAATTTTTTACCGCACTTTTATGATCTACATCACAAAAGTAACTTTTAACCTTTATGTTACATTCCATTCATAACTCGTAGGTGTTAGAATTTTCAAGATTTGTTTTTATTTTTGATGATAGGAGTATCACATGGCATTTCGTATTGAAAAAGACACTATGGGCGAAGTTCAAGTTCCTGCAGATAAATACTGGGCAGCACAAACCGAACGTTCCCGTAACAACTTCAAAATTGGTCCGGCAGCCTCTATGCCGCACGAAATTATTGAAGCTTTCGGTTATTTGAAAAAAGCCGCTGCTTTCGCAAACTGTGATTTAGGTGTATTACCTGCTGAGAAACGTGATTTAATCGCAACCGCCTGTGATGAAATCCTGGCAGGAAAATTAGACGACCAATTCCCATTAGTCATTTGGCAAACCGGTTCAGGTACACAATCAAACATGAACGTGAACGAAGTGGTGGCTAACCGTGCTCACGTTTTACATGGTGGTAAATTAGGTGAAAAATCATTCATCCATCCAAATGATGATGTGAACAAATCCCAATCTTCAAATGATACTTTCCCAACTGCAATGCACATTGCGGCATACAAAAAAGTAGTTGAACACACTATTCCTTGTGTAGAACGTTTACAAAAAACTTTCGCTAAAAAATCAGCAGAATTTAAAGATGTGGTAAAAATTGGCCGTACTCACTTAATGGACGCAACCCCATTAACATTAGGCCAAGAATTCTCTGCATACGCCGCACAATTAGATTTTGGTCTACGTGCACTAAGAAATACCCTTCCACACTTAAGCCAATTAGCGCTTGGTGGTACTGCTGTGGGTACTGGTTTAAATACACCAAAAGGCTATGATGTAAAAGTAGCAGATTACATTGCAAAATTCACTGGCTTACCGTTCGTGACAGCAGAAAACAAATTTGAAGCGTTAGCTGCACACGATGCGATCGTGGAAACTCACGGTGCAATTAAACAATTAGCGATGAGCTTATTCAAAATTGCAAACGACATTCGTTTATTAGCCTCTGGCCCTCGCTCTGGTATTGGTGAAATCTTAATTCCTGAAAATGAACCAGGTTCTTCAATCATGCCCGGTAAAGTGAACCCAACTCAATGTGAAGCGTTAACCATGGTGTGTGCACAAGTATTCGGTAACGATACCACTATCGCATTTGTTGGCTCACAAGGTCACTTCCAATTAAACGTATTTAACCCTGTAATGGTGGCGAATTTCTTACAATCGGCACAATTATTAGGTGATGCTTGCGTATCATTTGATGAACACTGCGCAACCGGTATTCAACCGAACTACCCACGCATTAAACAACAATTGGAAAATTCATTGATGTTAGTAACCGCACTTAACACCCACATCGGTTACGAAAATGCAGCGAAAATTGCGAAAACTGCACACAAAAATGGTACAACCTTACGTGAAGAAGCAATTAACTTAGGCTTAGTTTCAGCCGAAGATTTCGACAAATGGGTTCGTCCAGAAGATATGGTGGGTAGCTTAAAATAAACTCACCCCATAATTTGGTGTCAAAGGCAGGTCTATCCTGCCTTTTTATTTGTGTTTTTTTAGAGGGCTTTTTTGTTATAATCACGGCAATATTTTTGATATGAAAAAAACTATGAAACTGAAATTTATTATTGCTGCCATTTCAGCCTTATTTTCCACTGCACTTTTTGCCCAATGGCAACCGGTTGGCAATGCTGAATACACATGGGGGCCATTCCATGTTTATACTGTCGGCTTATATTCTGAAACGGGTTCCTATGAAAACAATGAACGTCCGTTAATGTTTTCGATTAAATATGAAAAACCAGTAGAAGGAAAAAACTTCGCCATTGCTTTAACCAAAGAAATGGAATCACAAAATTTAAGTAAAGATGACACCACGGCATGGCTCAAAAAAATGCAGGAAATCTTCCCTGATTTTTCACCAAACGACATCTTAAATTTTGTTGCCTTAGCGGATAAAGGCTATTTTGTGTTGAATGATACCGTGTTAGATCATGAATTCGATCAAAAATTTACACAAGCGTTTATTGATGTGTGGCTTTCAGATAAAAGTAGTTTTATCAAATTACAACCGCAATTATTAGGTAAAGAAAAACCGGCTCACGATAGCAAAGAATTTCAACATCAACCGGCTAGCGAGCCTTTTGATGAAGAAAATACGATGCCGGAATTACCACCAAATTACGATTTTAAACAAGACGCAAAAGGATAAACAACAAGGGCGAACATGATATGGTTCGCCCTTTTCTTTTATTGTTTCACTTGCTGTTCTAAAAACAAGATCATCTGCAAGGCAATATCAATGCCACTGGTTTTCTCAATCATTTCTAACCCCGGGCTAGCATTCACTTCAAGCACCAATAACCCTTCTTTTGAACGAATCAAATCAACACCGGCTACCGCAAGCTCTAAGGCTTTAGTTGCACGAATGGCGATGGATTTTTCCTCTTCAGTGAGTTTAACTTTTTCTGCAGTGCCACCGCGGTGAAAATTTGCACGAAACTCGCCATCTTGTCCAATACGCTGCATTGTGGCGACGACTTTATCACCGATCACAAAACAGCGAATATCTGTCCCTTTTGCCTCTTCGACAAAATCTTGTAACAAGACGGGGACATTCGCATCTTTTAACGTTTCTAAAATACTGACCGCACTTTGTGGACGTTCAGCCAAGATCACCCCAATACCTTGTGAGCCTTTTAAGGTTTTAATAATCATTGGAGCGGTTGTTTGCTTAATGGCTTGTTTCGGCTCAACTTCACAGCCCGATAAGACAGAATTTGGCACGGCAATGCCTTGTTCCAATAACATCTGTAAACTGCGCCATTTATCGCGAGCGGCTAAAAATGCTTGTTCTTTATTAAGGCAATAGACGCCTTTTCCTTGGAAATGTCGCAATACCGCACAGCCCATTTGGGTGCTTGTCGTCCCAAAGCGTGGCAATACAGCATCATAATCAGGCAATAAATAAGGCTGACTTTCTGTATTTTGTTGATAATACAAAGAAAAGTGCGGTTGATTTTTGTCGAGTTTTAAAATACAACGATTAGGATCCAAAATATCCATTTGATGCCCGCAACTTTCTGCTGCTTCTTTTAAACGCTGGCAGCTATAAAGGCGAGGCTCACGGCAAAGCATCAATAATTTCATTCAGTTATATCCTTAGGAAAAGAGGAGTTGATATATTACACCAATCACAATAATCCTGAAAAATGATTTCTGCTTTTGTGGAAATAGAGTAAAATCATTAGGAATTTTGTTTAAATAAAAGGAAAATTTTATGTTCGTAGTTATTTTTGGTCGTCCAGGCTGCCCTTATTGTGTACGTGCAAAAAACCTTGCTGAAAAATTAAAAGGTGAAGTAGCGGATTTCGATTATCGCTATGTAGATATTATTGCTGAAGGCATTTCTAAAGCAGATTTATCAAAATCTGTCGGTAAAGAAGTGGAAACTGTGCCACAAATCTTTATCGATGAAAAACCAATCGGCGGTTGCACTGATTTCGAAGCATTAATGAAAGAACAATTTAACGTTGTTGCTTAATTATTGCTAAAAATATAAAAGTGCGGTTAATTTCAACCGCACTTTTTTATTTCATCTTAGTTAATTTGCAACGAAATCGCCCAATCCCATTCTGTTTCACTCAAACGATATTGTTCTTTTAACGTGGGTCCACAAGAATTGGAGCCTACTCCACTCATTTTATAATCTACACACAAAATTGTACTACCACTTTTCTCCAAATCATATTGGTGCTTTTTACTGCCCAATTCTTCTTGAGAGTAAGGGGAAACATTCATACTAAAAGGCGTATGACTTTGCACGGTAAAGCAATCAGACGAATTTGCCACCTTCACTTCAGTACAACCATAGTGACTGTCATTTTCTTGTGGTTTCAAATAAGGCACATGATTACTTTCTGGCGTTGTTTTATAACGACCTAAAGCCGTGGCGTGATGCTTATCCAGATAACTTTCCGTTGGGCCATAGCCCACATACTCCACTTGATTGAATCCTTGATTAAGGAAGAAACGCAAGCCAAAGCGTGGTAAGAATGGCAAATTCGGTTGTTTTTCAGCATGAATATTGATACGAAATAATCCATTTTGTTCAATACGATACACCACATTCAATGTCAAAATTCGCGCTTTTGATACGGCAACCAATCCTAATTTAAAGGTAATTTCAACCGCACTTTCTTGCTCGATTAAACGGTAATCATAGACTCGACTCGTCGCACGATCGTAACCCGCAGCAAGCCAATGTGCTTTCATTAAACTATCGTTATCCAAAGGCGCTCGCCAAATATTGAAATCGGTAGGTTGATTCAACCAAGGCTCGACATCTTTGCTAATTTGTTGAATAGTGCCTTTATATTGATCAAACTGGTATTCAATATCTGAAACTTTAACTGAAATTAAATTGGCATATTCTGAAACAGAAATCGATTGATAATTTGGTTTGAGTTCATTTGTGGATAATTGTGATTGCTCCGACAAAATAATCTGATCAAATCCCAAACTATGTCCTTGAGGAATTAAACCTGTTTCTGTTTTTTGATGATAGGTCAAGGTCAAAATTTGTAATGAACCGTTACTTGCTGGCAATCGTAAAGGCAAAAGTGCGGTTGATTTTGGCGCAATTTTTAAATCATCTATTTGGCCTTCTTTTACAACTGAAAAGTCCTCTGTTATTTGATAATGAATCGAAATAGCCTCTGCCGCATCCGTAAAATCCAAATAATTTTTGAGTTCAATATGGCCATTTTTTAATGTAGCGCGAAGTGGACGATACACATTTTTGTATTCCAACAAATTACTTTGAATTTGGCGGTCTGCCGTTACTAATCCATCAGCACAAAAATTACCGTCATTCGGTTTGTCATTAAAATCCCCGCCATAGCCCATCTTGCTTGAGTTTGGCAAATAAGGCGAATGATTGCACCACTCCCACACAAAGCCACCACAAGCGCCAGCATGTCGTTCCATAGCTTGGAAATAATCTTCTGTATCTCCGCAAGAATTCCCCATCGCATGCAAATATTCACAGAAAAGATACGGCTTTTGATTTTGGACATCAGCAAAATAAGCATCCAATTCTTCCGTACTGGTGTACATTTCGCTATGAAAATCTAAATTAGATGTGTCATTTTGATGCGCTGAATGTTGAAAGATCGCATTTTCATAATGCACTAAGCGACTTGGATCGCGCTGTTTCACCCAAGCGGCCGCTTGCTCAAAATTCTCACCGTAGCCACTTTCATTTCCCAGTGACCAAATCACAATAGAAGGCCGATTTTTATCTCGCTCAATATTGGCATAAGTGCGGTCTAAAATGGCTTGATTAAATTCAGGGCTTCGAGCCATATAGCAATAATTATCGATTGTTTTTTGACGAATTGCTTCATGATCAATCTCTGTTTTTACCCCTAACAAAATACTTGTTTCTGGCGACTCTACATAAACTGCATTCGTACCGTGCGATTCGATATCACTTTCCGCAATCACATAAAAACCATATTCATCACATAATTCAGTAAACCAAGGTGCATCCGGATAGTGGGCTGTGCGAATGGCATTAAAATTATGCTGTTTCATTAAGCGTAAATCTTGCAACGCTTGTTCTCGACTAATGACATAACCCGTTTTCGGATCGCTATCATGGCGATTAACACCTTTAAACTTAATCGCTTGTCCGTTAAATAGCATGACGCCATTTTTGACTTCAATATGACGTAAGCCGACCTTTTGACAAATTACTTCTGATCCATATTGCAAAATCAATGTGTATAAACGAGGGTTCTCCGCATGCCATAATTGTGCAATTTCAATTTCAGCATGAAATGCATTCCCTTTTTGTTCTGTTATCAATTTGCCTTGAGGATCACATAATTGCCAAGAGATAGGTTGTTCACTTCCAACAAACTGACAGGCCACATATAATTCAGCCTTGGTAAACTCTTGATTCAATTGCGTTTGAATGAAAAAATCTTGTAAGTAATTTTTTTCTCGCTCTAACAGATAAACATCTCGAAAAATACCAGACATTCGGAATTTGTCTTGGTCTTCCAAATAACTACCATCACACCATTTCAACACGAGAACATGTAAGTGGTTTTCTCCTTGTTGCAAAAAGTCAGTAATATCAAATTCACTGGTGCAATGACTAATTTGGCTATAGCCCGCAAATTGGTGATTCACATAGACAAATAAGCAGCTATCTACCCCTTCAAAATTTAAGAGATACCGTTTTTCGGCATTGATTTCGACATTAAAAACGCGATGATACAAACCACAAGGATTTTCAATGGGTACATAAGGGGGATCAAAAGGGAAAGGATAATTTACGTTGGTATATTGATGATTATCGTAACCATGATTTTGCCAATTTGAAGGAACGGGGATTTTATCTGTAAAGGAAAAATGAAGGAAATCTTGAGGCAAGTGAGTATAGCTTTCAAAATAAGCAAAATCCCATTCACCATTTAGTAAGGTAAAGTAAGGGGAAAATTCTCGTGTCTTTTTGACCGCACTTTCTGTTGAAGAAAAAGGAATAAAATAAGCATGATGTGGTGTGGTATTCACGTGTAAGGTTTGCGGATCTTCAAAATAGCGAGGCAACGACATAAAAACTCCCAATGCAATTTAGACACATAAAAAAGGGCGTCAAGAATGACGCCACTATACCTAAAATCGTCGACTAATCTAGTGATAAGTTCACAAATCGTGATACTTATCACATTAATTTTTATGGCAATTTTGCCAAGAAGGCATAACCGCCTTTTTCACTCATTATCTCAACGTTAGAATCCGCTGTAATGAATGCTGACTCACCTTGTTTCAAGGTAAGTGCGGTTGATTTTTCTTGTATTTTCAGCTCGCCTTGCATCACCAACAAAATACCCGCACTTTGAAGATTCACTTCTGTTTGCTGCTCGGGGTCAACACGAATTTGAGCTAAAGCAAAATCTTTTACTGGCGTTTTATAAGTAAATTCTGACTGATTGGGAGGTGCGACTGAGATAATTTGAGGTGTCACTTCACGACAATCCACAATTTTTAATAATTCAACAATATCAACATATTTTGGTGTTAAGCCACCACGAATCACATTATCAGAACATGCCATTAACTCCACGTTTTGTCCGCGAAGGTAAGCATGAGGAATACCCGCATCTTGGAAAATGCCCTCTCCTTCTTTTAAATGCACGATATTAAAGAGATAAAAACACACCAAGCCAGCATCTAATTTTTCAGGCGAAATTGCCATGGCTTCCATGGTATAAAGCACCCAATAATCGGGGTTGTCTAGCGCCAGCTCGCCATTTTTATAAGGCTGTTGATTGGCTTCAATAATGGGTACTAGCCAATTTGCGAGCGTTGATTGATCCGCCAACATCACATCTGCATAGAATTCAGCAAGGTTTTGTGTGCCAAGTTTTTCAGCCAAAGGTTGCAAAGAGGGGCGTGCATTTAATGTGGCAAGGATTTGAGCTTTTGTTTTAAAACCATGTAAAAGCCAGAAATCAGATAAGGCAATCATCATTTCTGGTTTATGATTTCTATCTTTATAAGTCCGAGTGCTGTCTGTTAATGCCACGCCTTTTGCATTTTCAGCCTCAAAGCCCTTTTCAGCTTGGGCCTTAGTCGGGTGCAATTGAATCGATAACGGTTTTTCAACATCTAAAATCTTTAACAAATAAGGGAGTTCATCACCAAATTGCTGACGGCTTGCCTGTCCAAGTGCGGTCGGATTTTGCAATAAAAATTCAATAAGGGATTGCTTACCTGTTACATCCTCAATTTCAGAAGGTGCTGATGTATGAGCTCCTAACCACCACTCTGCACAAGGTTGATCTTTCGCTGAATGTAATCCAATTAATGATGCAATATAGTTTTTTCCGCCCCATGCATAATGCTGTACTTGGCCAGTTAATCGATAAATCATCTTTACCTTCTTTAAAAAAGAATAAGGATAAAAAATCCGCTTATTTAAAGCGGATCTTTTAGTCTATAAATCTTATTTTGTTAAACTTAAAACAACCGATTCTCCAGCAATCACTTCACCCGATTTTTTCTCGATAGATGAGATTTCATCCATGTTAGAGATAACCACTGGTGTTAAAACTGATTTTGCTTTTGATTCTAATGTTGCTAAATCAAACTCAATTACTGTGTCGCCGCGTTTTACGCTTTGACCTTCGTGTGCGATGCGAGTGAATCCTTCACCTTTCAATTCAACGGTATCAATACCGAAGTGAACGAATAATTCAACACCCTCTTTTGATTCCATTGAAAACGCATGGTTGGTTTCAAAAATTTTACCAATTACACCATCAACAGGTGCAACAATTTTGTTACCTGTTGGGCGAATCGCGATACCATCACCTACGATTTTTTCAGAGAAAACAACATCTGGTACATCTTCGATATTCACAATCTCACCAGAAAGTGGCGCATAAATTTCGACTTCCACTGTTTTGTTTTCTTTTGAACCAAATAATTTGTCAAATAAGCCCATTTTAATCTCCTATCTATTAAAGATGGCTAGTATTTTAACGTAAAACTCTGTTTTTGTATCTAGTTTAACGATTTTTCTGCTAAAAAAGCTTGAATTAATTGCTCAATTTCAGCAGCGGTTGGTTTTTGTAATGCTTCATCAGCTAAGGCTTTCACCTCTTGATAATTCACATGACGAATTAATTTTTTAATACGTGGCACAGAAATTGCACTCATACTAAATTCATCTAAGCCCATACCGAGTAACAATAAGGTTGCTCGTTCATCACCGGCTAACTCACCACACATACCTGTCCATTTACCTTCTGCATGAGAAGCATCAATCACTTGTTTGATCAAGCCTAGTACTGAAGGAGACATTGGATTGTATAAGTGAGAAATTAATTCATTACCACGGTCAACAGCTAGCGTATATTGCGTTAAATCGTTTGTACCAATACTAAAGAAATCCACTTCTTTCGCTAAGAATTTCGCATTCACCGCTGCTGATGGTGTTTCAACCATGACACCCACTTGGATATTTTCATCAAAAGCTTCACCTTCTGCACGCAATTCTGCTTTTAAGGTTTCAAGCACTGATTTTAATTCACGAATTTCTTCTACCGAAATAATCATCGGGAACATCACAGCAAGTTTACCAAATGCAGACGCACGTAATACCGCTCTTAATTGCGCATGTAAAATCTCACGACGATCAAGGGCTATACGTACCGCACGCCATCCTAAGAATGGGTTCATTTCTTTTGGTAAATTTAAATATGGAAGCTCTTTATCACCGCCGATATCCATGGTACGTAATACCACTAAACGACCTTCCATTGCTTCAACCACTTCTTTATAAGCAATGAATTGTTCTTCTTCGCTCGGTAATTGATCACGATCCATAAAGAGGAATTCTGTACGGTATAAACCTACCCCTTCAGCACCATTACGGTGAGCCCCTTCGCAATCGCGAATCGTACCAATATTAGCCACTACATCGACTTTATGACCATCAAGGGTCACTGCTGGTAAATCTTTTAATTTTGCTAACTCTGCTTTTTCTTCAGCGAGTTTTGCTTCTAATGTTTTTAATTCATCAATTTCTGCTTGAGTCGGATTCACGTAAACACGGTTGTTTACCGCATCTAAAATAAGATAATCACCTGTATTCACTCGTGTGGTGACATCATTTGTCCCAACAATGGCTGGCAATTCAAGTGAACGAGCCATAATTGAGGTGTGCGATGTTCTACCACCAATATCCGTGATAAAACCTAATACTTTTTCTAAGTTTAATTGAGCAGTTTCTGATGGGGTTAAATCGTAAGCCACAAGGATGGATTCTTCGGTAATATCACCAAGATCCACAATATGCATGCCTAAAATATTTTTGATTAAACGATTACCGATATCGCGAATATCACCCGCACGTTCTTTTAAGTATTCATCATCAATTTCAGACAACATTTCAACTTGTTGATCGATGATTTTACTTGCTGCCACACTCGCATTCACTTTGTTTGAACGAAGATAATCAATAATTTCCTCTTCTAATTCTTCATCTTCAAGGATCATTAAATGGCCTTCAAAGATAGCCGCTTTTTCTTCACCTAAGGATTTTAATGCACGTTGATGAATAGAATTAAGTTGCTCAACGGCCGCTTCACGGCCCGCATAAAAACGGGCAACTTCTGCCTCAACTTGATCTTCTGAAATTTTTTGCGTATCAAGAACAATTTTTTCTTCTTTTAATACTAAGGCTTTACCAAAAACGATACCTGGTGACGCTGGAATACCTGTAATCATACTTTTACCTTCCGAGATAATTTATTAAAGGTTAGATAAACAATAGCCATAGAATAGAAATCCTATGGCTAATCGTAAATTATTCTAAAGTAGGAATTAATGCGACTAAATGTTCAACGGCTTGTTGTTCGTCTTCACCTTCCGCCGAGATGGTGATTACAGTTCCTTGCGTCAAACCTAAGGTTTGTAGCTTAAATAAGCTTTTCGCACTTGCACTTTTACCACCAGAAGTCACTGTTACATCAGAAGCAAATGCTTTCGCTTCTTTCACAAATTGCGCCGCTGGACGGGTGTGTAAACCATTAGGAGCTGTAATTTCTACATCTTTTGAGAACATAATGTTACCTCTATAGTAATTGTAAAATTTAGTCTATAAATCCGCTGTAGTATCTCTATTAAATGCCCAATAATCAAGGCTAAACACAAAAAAACTTGAGCTACATCACGAAATTAGAGGTACTTTATACCTAATTTACAGTAAATTGTCTACTATACAGAAAAATGACGCTGTGATTTCGTCTCACTCAAGCTTTCAATGAGGCGATGATAATTCTCATAGCGTATAGGTGAAATCCGACCTGCTTCGACAGCCTCACGTAATGCACAGCCAGGATCGTTCAAATGCTTACAATCTCGGAATTTACATGTACCTAAGACATATTGAAATTCACGATAGCCTTTGGTGATCTGTTCTGGCTCCAAATGCCATAAACCAAACTCACGAATGCCTGGTGAATCAATCAAATTACCGCCTTGTGGCAAATGATATAAGCGAGAAGAAGTTGTGGTATGTTGCCCCAAACCCGAGGTTTCACTGATGCCACCGACTTGCGCATTGACCGTTGGTAAAATATGGTTAATTAAACTGGATTTGCCTACCCCTGACTGTCCCACAAAAATGGATGTTCCATCACTTAAAAGTGCGGTCAATTTTTCCATATTTTTTCCAGTTTCAGCAGAAATGATGATGGTCTGATAACCAATATCACGGTAAATCTGTAACTGACTTTCCACTTCCTGCTCTTGCTCCGAATTCAGTAAATCGCCTTTATTTACCACGATGACTGGCTCGATCCCCGCATTTTCACACACCACTAAATAACGATCGATAATATTGAGTGAAAGTACTGGCACAACCGCAGAAACAATAATAATACGATCGATATTCGCCGCGATTGGTTTCAACCCATCATAATAATCTGGGCGAGCAATTTCATTTTGTCTTGGGTGAATGGCTTCAATCACACCGCTCACACCTTGGAGCTGTTCATTGCCTTGTCGCCAAATCACTTTGTCTCCAACCACGAGACTAGAAAGTGTACGACGTAAATTACAGCGGAAAATTTCGCCTTGTGCGTTTTCTACGTCTGCATGAACCGAATAACGCGTGACCACTACCCCATCTTGGCTTTCGCCTAGCATATCATCTTGCCATTCCACTTCTTTCTTCTTGTGGCGATGCAAAGCTTTCGCGTTATTTGATTGAATTCGACGAGTTTGATTTTGCGTTAGTTTACGTTTGCTCATAAAGTGCGGTCGTTTTTTCCGATGTTTTTCGTTAAAATAAACGGGATTAAAAAATGTTCATAGGATACCTTATATTATGCAATTAGATAAACAAAATCTGATTTGGATCGATTTAGAAATGACAGGATTAGATCCTGAAAAAGAACGAATTATTGAAATCGCAACCATCGTGACAGATAAAGATCTCAATATTTTAGCGGAAGGACCTGTGATTGCGGTACATCAAAGTGATGAATTATTAAACAAAATGTCAGAATGGTGCGTAAAAACCCATACAGCAAATGGCTTAGTTGACCGTGTCAAAGCGAGCAAACTCACCGAACGTGCGGCTGAATTACAAACATTAGATTTTTTAAAACGATGGGTACCAAAAGGTGCTTCACCGATTTGTGGCAACAGCATCGCACAAGATAAACGCTTTCTTTATAAATATATGCCTGATTTAGCGGATTATTTCCATTATCGTCATCTCGATGTGAGCACGTTAAAAGAATTAGCCGCTCGCTGGAAACCAGAAATTTTAGACGGGTTCAAAAAAGGTAATACTCATTTAGCCCTTGACGATATTCGAGAGTCAATAAAAGAGTTAGCTTACTACCGTGATCACTTTATTAATCTGGGTTGATGAAAACTTAGGCAAACTCAATCATTTGCGAAATCTGCACTTGCGTTGAATAAATTTTTTCGTATAATGTTGCCTCATTCACCAATGTGAAATGCGGGAATAGCTCAGTTGGTAGAGCACGACCTTGCCAAGGTCGGGGTCGCGAGTTCGAGCCTCGTTTCCCGCTCCAAATTTTCACATAAATGCCCTGCGGGAATAGCTCAGTTGGTAGAGCACGACCTTGCCAAGGTCGGGGTCGCGAGTTCGAGCCTCGTTTCCCGCTCCAAATTCTCAATCCGTTGCTGAAAAGCAGCGGATTTTTTTATTGTATTTTCCCTACATATTCCCTTCAAAATACGATAAAATCCCCTAGAAACTTTAACCTAAAAAATCACTCTAAGAATGACCGAATTAACCCAATACATTCCTGATGAAGGCACGATGCTCCGTTTTGGCAAAAAACTCGCAGAAGTGCTTATAAAACAACCGAAAGATAGTGCCATTGTGCTTTATTTTAATGGCGATCTTGGTGCAGGTAAAACCACCCTGACTCGTGGAATGGTGCAAGGTTTAGGCTACCAAGGCAATGTTAAAAGTCCTACTTACACGTTAGTAGAAGAATATAGCATTGCAGGGAAAATGATTTATCACTTTGATTTATATCGTCTTGCCGATCCTGAAGAATTGGAATTTATGGGCATTCGTGATTATTTCAGCCAAAATTGCATCTGCTTAATCGAATGGGCAGAAAAAGGTGAAGGTATTCTGCCTGAGGCTGATTTACTGGTAAATATTGATTATTACGATGATGCTCGCAACATTACGCTAATTGCTCAAAACTCACTGGGCGAGCATATTTTGACACAACTATAAAATTGATTTACATGAAAGCAAAATTTTCGTTTCTTTTTGGAATATTTTCTCTAATTTCTACTACTGTATTTGCCGCCCCACAATGGACAATTGCGATTGATCCTGGCCACGGTGGTAAAGATCCCGGTGCAATCGGAAAAAATCTCGGCATTTATGAAAAAAATGTCACCCTTTCTATTGCGCGAGAATTAAAAGCCTTATTAGATAAAGATCCTAATTTCAAAGGCGTTTTAACGCGCAGTAGCGATTACTACATTTCCGTGCCAGAACGTTCTGAAATCGCACGTAAATATAAAGCAAATTTTCTCGTGTCTATCCATGCCGACTCATCTATTAATGCAGACCAACGTGGCGCATCAGTTTGGGTACTATCCAATCGCCGAGCCAATGATGAAATGGGACAATGGTTAGAAGACGATGAAAAACGCTCTGAGCTTTTAGGTGGTGCTGGAAAAGTACTTTCCAATAACAATGACAAATATTTAGATCAAACCGTACTCGATCTACAATTTGGTCATAGCCAACGTACAGGCTATGAACTTGGTAACAGCATTTTACGTCGCTTTGCTCGCGTGACCTCATTAAGTCGTAGCACGCCACAACATGCAAGCCTTGGCGTATTGCGTTCACCCGACATTCCTTCTGTTCTGGTGGAAACGGGATTCCTTTCCAATATGGAAGAAGAGCAGAAACTGAATACCATTGCTTATCGTCGTCGTATTGCTTATATGATTTACGAAGGTTTGGTTGCTTATCGCAACGCTAATTTAAAAGCAATTGCCGTTCCACCTAGTGATGAGCAAGACAGCAAATCTACAAAATCAAACGATAAAAATAATGAAAAATCTGACCGCACTTCTGATGTGAAAGACAGCGGTATTCGCCATAAAGTGAAACCGGGTGAAAGCATTGGTAGTCTGGCAAACAAATATGATGTCAAAGTTAGCGAAATCATTGAGTTAAATAAACTGAAACGCAAAGAACTTTGGTTAAATGAAACCATTAAGATCCCTGATAATGGCAAAGGCAAAAAAGCGGAAGAACCAGCTAAAAAAGAAGAGAAAAACACTGAAAAATCTGACCGCACTTACGATGTCAAAGACAGCGGTGTACGTCATAAAGTGAAACCTGGTGAAAGCATTGGTAGCCTGGCGAACAAATATGATGTGAAAGTCAGTGAAATTATTGAGTTAAATAAACTGAAACGCAAAGAACTTTGGTTGAATGAAACCATTAAAATTCCTGATAACGGCAAAGATAAAAAGGTAGAAGAAAAACCTAAATCGGATGATAAAGCCAAAACCGATAACAAAGGAAAAAACAGCAAAATTGTTGAAGCTGAAAAAGCGATTTCTAAAAAAGATCAAAAACAAGAAAAAGCTGAGAATAAAAAAGAGCCTGAGAAAAAAGGTAACGATAAAAAAGACACTTCTTCAAAAGGAAATGAGAAGAAAGATGATGGCAAGAAAGAAACCCCGCTTTACCATACAGTGAAAGCCGATCAAACTATCTATGCTATCTCTCGTGAATACAATGTACCGGTTAATCGTCTTTTAAAGCTGAACCCAACATTGAAAAACGGCAAAGTCGTGACTGGGCAAAAAATCAAACTTAAAGAAAAATAAGGAATCCTATGGCAATCAAAATTCTTTCTCCACAGCTGGCTAATCAGATTGCCGCAGGTGAAGTGGTCGAACGCCCTGCCTCTGTGGTGAAAGAATTGGTGGAAAACAGCCTTGATGCCGGTGCCAATAAAATTCATATTGATATTGAAAACGGCGGCGCTAGTCTGATTCGTATTCGAGATAATGGCAGCGGCATTCCTAAAGAGGAATTAAGCCTCGCACTCGCTCGACATGCAACCAGTAAAATTGCCGATCTTGATGATCTCGAAGCCATTTTAAGTTTAGGTTTCCGCGGTGAAGCCCTTGCCAGTATCAGCTCGGTTTCTCGTCTCACGCTTACCTCTCGCACAGCAGAGCAAAATGAAGCGTGGCAGGTTTATGCACAAGGACGAGAGATGGAAACCACAATCAAACCCGCATCTCATCCAGTCGGTACGACAGTTGAAGTGGCAAATCTCTTTTTTAACACGCCTGCTCGTCGTAAATTCTTACGCACTGATAAAACAGAATTTGCTCATATTGATGAAGTCATTCGCCGAATTGCTTTAGCGAAATTTAATATCGCTTTTACGCTCACACATAATGGCAAAATTGTTCGACAATACCGCCCTGCGACGAATGAAGAACAACAACTAAAACGCGTTGCCGCTATTTGTGGCGATGATTTTGTTCAACATGCCTTACGTATTGATTGGAAACATGATGATTTACATCTTTCTGGCTGGGTGGCGACACCTGAATTTACCCGTTCTCAAAATGATTTGAGCTATTGCTATATCAATGGACGAATGGTGCGCGATAAAGTGATCACCCATGCAATTCGTCAAGCTTATACGGAGTATTTACATACTGAGCAATACCCTGCATTTGTACTATTTATCGATCTCAATCCACATGATGTCGATGTCAACGTGCATCCAACAAAACACGAGGTGCGTTTCCATCAAGCTCGATTAATTCATGACTTTATCTGCCAAGGCGTAACAAATGCGCTCAATGCCATTCCTCAAGCTGCATTGGATTTAGCGCCAGCGATAAATGAGGCAAGAGAGCCTTCGGCTTCGTATCAAACGCACTATGAAACAAAACCGAATCGTGCAGCGGCAGGACACAATATTTTCGCTTCGAATTATCATCAGCCTCGCGAAAAACAATCAGAAAATCGACCGCACTTTTCAAACCGTAATGAGTACCTTCCGTCATATAGTTATCGCGAACAACCTACAAAGACGGAACAACGCTTATATGGTGAATTAGTACGTTCAACAGAAGATTCTCAAGTTTTAACAACACCTGTCGTTGAACAACACCCACAGACAAGTGAAACGGGTTATTTACGTGCATTAGCATTAATTGAAAATAAAGCGTTGCTTTTACAACAAAATCAGCAGTTTTATTTGATGTCATTAGCTAAATTGCAGACCTTAAATTATGAATTAACCTTACAACAAGGTGAAATTTCACAACAGCCGTTGCTCATTCCGATTATTTTCCGCTTAGATGAAAAACAATTTGAACAATGGCAAAAACAAAAAGCCTTTTTTCAGCAAAGTGGTTTTGAATTTATTGAAAATAAAGCCCAGCTACGTCTCACTCTAAACAAAGTGCCTACGGTTTTACGTACACAAAATTTACAAAAATGTGTGGTGAGCCTACTTGCTGAACATGTAGAAAATATGCCTGATTTTCTGACTGCACTTTGTCGGACGCTAGAGATGAAACCGATTGAGGTGTTAGCGGATGCAGTCAGCTTATTAAGCGAAACGGAACGCTTACTGAATAAAACTCATCAAGAAAAATTTAATACATTACTGAAACCGATTAACTGGCAGCCTTTTTTAAGCGATTTGTAATATGACACAAAAAACTGACTCCAAACCAACCGCACTTTTTCTAATGGGACCGACGGCCTCAGGAAAAACAGATCTTGCTATTCAATTACGTCAAAGCCTGCCAGTTGAAGTGATCAGTGTCGATTCTGCATTAATTTATAAAGGCATGGATATTGGTACGGCAAAGCCTTCTAAAGAAGAACTTGCTCTTGCTCCTCACCGCTTAATCGATATTTTAGATCCCGCTGAAAGTTATTCTGCGATGAATTTTCGTGACGATGCGCTCAGAGAAATGGCTGATATTACCGCGCAAGGCAAAATTCCACTTTTGGTTGGCGGCACGATGTTGTATTACAAAGCATTGATTGAAGGACTTTCTCCTCTTCCATCAGCTGATGAAAATTTACGCTTAGAAATTGAAGAAAAAGCGCAAAAATTTGGCTGGCCAGTACTTCATCAAGAATTACAAAAAATTGATCCTATTTCTGCTGAGCGTATCAATCCAAATGATTCACAACGCATTAATCGTGCATTAGAAGTATTCTATTTAACGGGCAAATCATTAACGGAATTAACCGAACAAAAAGGCGAAGAATTGCCTTATCAATTTTTGCAATTCGCTATTGCACCAGAAGATCGTGCGGTATTACATCAACGTATCGAACAACGTTTCCATAAAATGATCGAATTAGGTTTCCAAGAAGAGGTTGAAAAACTCTATCAACGAGAAGATCTCCATCCTGATTTGCCTTCTATCCGCTGTGTGGGCTATCGCCAAATGTGGGAATATTTACGAGGTGACTATGATCATGAAGAAATGGTCTTCCGCGGTATTTGTGCAACTCGACAATTAGCAAAACGACAAATCACCTGGCTACGCGGCTGGAAAACACCATTAAATTGGCTAGATAGTCTGCAACCGCAACAAGCCAAAGAAATCGTATTACGCAAGATTGACGAACATTTTAAGGGGTAAATTATGGCGCTTTCACTTCCGCTTTCGACTGAAAAACTCATTCAACTTGGCGAAGTGCTTTGCCAACATTTCCCTGAAATGAATCTTAATGAAATAACCCAACAAATCGAGCGAGACGCAACAGATCTCACGACACCAATCGGACAAATAAACTATGCCATCAGTCTGTCTGATTTCTTGGAAAAAGTCTTAAAAAAACACCCGCACTTTTTAGCTCAATGGTGGCAAACACCTCCTCAATTTTCAGATTGTCAACATTATGCTAGCCGTTTAGCTGACCAACTCTCTACTATCCAAAACGAAGAACAGCTTTACAAAACGCTACGAGATTTTCGTAATCAAGAAATGGCAAAACTTAGTTTCTGTCAAAGCTTGAATCTTGTCACCGTAGAAGAAATTTTTATTCGTCTTTCTCAACTAGCTGAGAGCCTTATCATTGGTGCGAGAGATTGGCTATACAAGCAAGCTTGCGAAGAAATGGGCACGCCTTGCGATGAAAATGGCAACCCACAGCAACTCTATATTCTTGGTATGGGAAAATTAGGTGGTTTTGAGCTAAATTTCTCCTCTGATATTGATTTAATTTTTACCTATCCTTCACAAGGCGAAACCGTTGGAGCAAGACGAACCGTTGATAACGCCAAATTTTTTACCCGTTTAGGACAACGTCTGATTAATGCATTGGATCAATTTACGCCAGATGGTTTTGTCTATCGTACGGATATGCGCCTTCGCCCTTTTGGTGGCAGCGGGGCTCTTGCCTTAAGTTTTTCTGCAATGGAGCAATATTACCAAGATCAAGGGCGAGACTGGGAACGCTATGCCATGATCAAAGGGCGTATTTTAGGCGCAGATGAGCAAGACCCCAATGCAAAAACCTTACAACAATTACTTCGCCCCTTTGTTTATCGCCGTTATATTGATTTTAGTGTGATTCAAGCGTTACGTGAAATGAAAGGTAAAATTGAGCGTGAAGTGCGTCGTCGTGGCTTAAAAGACAATATTAAGTTAGGCGCAGGCGGGATTCGAGAAATCGAATTTATTGTACAAGTTTTTCAGCTAATTCGTGGTGGGCGAGAGATCAAACTCCAACAACATGAATTGCTTAAACTTCTCCCTGAAATACGAGATCTCGGTTTAATTACACCTCAACAATACCGTGAATTAAGAGACGCTTATATCTTTCTACGACGTACAGAAAACGTGCTTCAAGCCATTGATGACCAACAAACGCAACTACTTCCAACAGATGAAGAAAATCGCCTTAGATTAATGGTCGCTTGTCGAGAATATACTTATTTAGATGAGAACAATCAGGCTACGATAAAATCTTATCCAATTGAAAACTGGGATGATTTCTATCAAACATTACAGGCACACCAACAAAAAGTGCGGTCAGTTTTTGATGCATTAATTGGTGAAGAAAAAGATGAACCTAACGATGACAATAATCAGTGGATTGATTTTTTAGAAGGTGATCTCGATGATATTGAACAAATGCTAGTCGATAATCACATTGATGAAGACGCGATTTCCGATATCTTAGATAAACTTATTCAATTTAAAGATGGGCTTGCGCGCCGGGTTATTGGCTCTCGAGGCCGAGAAGTTTTAGCTCACTTATTGCCAAATATCTTCACTCAAATATTTGAACAAAAAAATTACCGCACTTTATTGCCACGCATCCTCAATATTGTCGATAAAATTGCAAGTAGAACAACGTATTTGGAATTGCTCTTAGAAAATCCTCAAGCCATTGAGCAGCTAATTGAACTATGTTCGCAATCCCAGATGATCGCTGAACAAGTCGCTCGTCACCCTATTCTACTCGATGAATTATTAAATACTGAAGCGCTACGTAATCCACTGCCATTCACACAGTATCCTGACGAATTAAAGCAATATATGCTGCGATTACCGCAAGATGATGAAGAACAATTTATTGACGGGTTACGCCAATTTAAACAATCTATTTTATTACGTGTTGCAGCCGCCGATATTCTCGGCGTATTGCCTGTTATGAAAGTGAGCGATCATCTCACTTATCTAGCTGAAGCAATTATTGATGCAGTCGTCAATTTTGCTTGGCAACAAGTCAGTCAACGCTTTGGTGTACCCGAACATCTAGTGGGTAAAACAGAAAAAGGCTTTTTAGTCATTGGCTACGGTAAATTAGGCGGAATTGAACTCGGGTATAAATCCGATTTGGATTTAGTCTTTTTATACCAAGCGGTTGAAGGCCAAACTATTGGAGGGAAAAAATCTATTGATAGCAATCAATTCTATTTAAGATTGGCTCAAAAAATTGTCAGTATTTTTAGCATGAATACGAGTGCAGGCGTACTTTACGATGTTGATATGCGCTTACGACCTTCAGGCGATGCAGGTTTATTAGGCTGTTCACTTCAAGCATTTGAAAACTATCAACTCAATGAAGCATGGACTTGGGAAAAGCAAGCACTTGTCCGCAGTCGTGCCATTTTTGGTGAAACAGAATTAAAAGCAGAATTTGAAAAAATTCGCTGTAATGTACTTTCCGCTCAAAGAGATATTAATCAGCTAAAAATCGAAGTAAGAGAAATGCGTGAAAAAATGTACGACCATTTATCTCATACAAAAGACGGCTTTTTTAATATCAAAACCGATCGTGGCGGCATTACCGATATTGAATTTATCGCCCAGTATCTGATGCTTGCGAATGCTCCAGCTAATCCAATATTAACAAAATGGTCTGATAACGTCCGCATCTTTGATTCAATGGCAGAATATCACATTATTTCTCTAGCTGAGTGTGAAAAACTCAAATCCTGCTACGTGACACTACGTAATAAAATCCATCACCTAAACTTATTAGGAAAGCCTGTCATTGTTGATGATTCGGAATTTATAGAAGAAAGAGAATTTGTTTGTTCTTTCTGGCATAAGCTCTTTTCTTAAAAGATTAAAGGAGTCTATCCCCAGATAATGGGGATAAACTCCTTTTTATATATTATCTACGTAAAAACAGTCTAACTTTCTACCGCACTTTTTATTTATTAAAATAAAAATCTAAAAACAAAAACCCCAAGCCATTTAGCTCGGGGTTCACATTCAGTACCTGGCGGTGTCCTACTCTCACATGGGGAAGCCCCACACTACCATCGGCGC